>Ga0315900_10000257_pt1 | contig 95013 bp, 68 predicted proteins | sample LakEriMetagenome_FD_203521 | JGI IMG/M metagenome (GOLD analysis project Ga0315900, IMG submission 203521) | Freshwater fungal communities from buoy surface, Lake Erie, Ohio, United States - Buoy 12 MA114 | ecosystem: Environmental > Aquatic > Freshwater > Lake > Lake biofilm | place: USA: Lake... | reverse complement strand
ACGTTTAGGTATCATAGCTTACTCACTAGAAAAAATCAAAGAACATGATGCTGCTAGAATTCAAAACATCAGAGATCGTATTAAAAAGAACTTAGAAGAAGTTGTAGGAAAAGATAAAGTGGATAACAATCGTTTTGAGCAAGAACTAATTTACTATATCGAGAAATTAGATATTAATGAAGAAAAAGTACGTTTAAAAACACACTTGGATTACTTCATTAAAACCATGAAAGAACCTGCGGGTGGCCGTAAACTAAATTTCATAGGACAAGAAATTGGAAGGGAAGTTAATACGATTGGTTCGAAAGCTAACGATGCTGAAATGCAAAAATTGGTTGTGTTGATGAAAGATGAATTAGAAAAAATAAAAGAACAAACTAATAACGTATTATAAGATGAATTTATTTAAGCTTTCAGGCCTTGTGTCATTACTATTTGGAACTTTAAGTTGTTTCATATTACTAAAGCCACAGTTTTTAATTTTCTCTTTACTAGCAGCTATAATTGGGTTTACATTCTCAACAATTAATGTATATCTAAATACTAAATTTGAAATCACTAAAAATGGCTTTAGTATAGGTTACATAGGAATGATTTTAGCGTCTTTTCCAGTTATTTTTTTAATGGTACTAATAGTCAGAGGTTAAAATGTCAAGTATTAAAAACTATTTATCATTAGTAAAATTTAGTCATACTATATTCGCCTTACCTTTTGCTTTAATTGGCTTCTCATTAGCTTTATCCGAAGGTTATTCTTTCTCAATAAAACTGTTCTTATTAGTTTTGGTTTGTATGATTACCGCGCGCAACTCGGCTATGGCATTTAACCGATTTATTGACAGAAAATTTGACGCTTTAAATCCACGTACGGCCATAAGAGAAATTCCAGCAGGAATTATTAATCCTAAAAATGCTTTATTCTTTATTATCATTAATTGTTTGTTGTTTGTAACCTCTACTTTCTTTATCAATACCATATGCTTTTACTTATCACCTGTAGCATTATTTACTTTATTATTTTATAGCTACACCAAACGCTTTACACCATTATGTCATTTAGTATTAGGTTGTGGATTAGCCCTTGCTCCTATCGGCGCATATTTAGCCGTAACAGGTGTATTTGCGTGGTTACCATTATTATTTTCATTTACAGTATTTACATGGGTAAGTGGTTTTGATATTATTTATGCATTACAAGATGAGGCATTTGATAGAGAACATCAATTAAATTCCATTCCTGTTTTATTAGGAACAAAAGGAGCTTTACGATTCTCGGAAATACTGCATGTATTCTCCATAGCATTTGTTGTTACAGCTGGTTTTTTAGGTCACTTTAATTTCTTGTATTGGATAGGCACTGGATTATTTTCTGGCTTAGTTATCTACCAACACACTATCGTTAAACCAAATGATTTATCAAGAGTTAATCTTGCTTTTGGAACAACGAATGGTATTGCTAGTGTAGTTTTTGCCTGCTTTACTATTGTATCATTATTTATTTAAAATGATTGAGTTTATAAAAGCCCATAAAAAATTCGTTAAATGGAATCTTTTTATTATTTCACTTTTATTCTTATCAATAACACTTTGCAATTACTGGATTGTTAATTCAACTAATAAACAATTATACTCTGATGTCAATTCAATTCCTACTCGAAAAGTTGGTTTAGTATTAGGCGCTAGTAAAAAAACAAGCAGAGGAACAACTAACTTATATTTCTCTTACCGAATACAAGCAGCTTATGAATTATTTAAAGCACATAAAGTTCAATATCTATTATTAAGTGGCGATAATCATGTAAAAGGCTACGATGAGCCATCTGATATGAAGGAAGCATTAATTGATTTAGGAGTTCCTGATTCATGTATTGTTTTAGATTATGCAGGATTTAGAACCTTAGATAGTGTTGTGAGAAGTAATGAAGTATTTGGAGAAGATTCTATCACCATTATTTCTCAAGAATTTCATAATCAAAGGGCTTTATTTATTTCAAACAAAAATAATATCAACGCCATTGGCTTTAATGCTAAGGAAGTCAATAAAAATTACTCTTTTAAAACACGATTTAGAGAATACTTTGCTCGAGTAAAATGTGTATTAGATATTTATGTTTTATATACATCTCCAAAATTTTTGGGAAATAAAATAAAAATCGGAGCATAAACCATGTTCAAATTCATTTATATAATTTTTGTATGGACTGGTATATTTTTAACTAGCTCCAACAAACTTGGCTACGATTTTTCAAAACCAACATTAAATGATGAACTGCCTCCTATTCTTCATGAAATATCTGGTTTAGCAATCATAGACTCTACTTCCATTGCATGTGTGCAAGATGAGGACGGTATATTATTTATTTATAATATTAAAAGTCATAAAATAACTCAACAACATACTTTTGGATTAAGAGGTGATTATGAAGGAATTACATTAGTAAATGATTTATTATATATACTTAGGAGTGATGGTGTATTATTTGAAATCAAAAATTATCAATCAAAAAAGTTAAAAGTAAAAACATACCCAACAAGAGTTCCTGCTGTCAATAATGAAGGCTTGTGTTATGATGCTATCAATAACAGGCTTTTAATTGGGGCAAAAGGAAAAATCAACAAAGACCCTTTAAATAAAAACGATCGATATATTTACAGTTTCGATTTAAAAACTAAAACATTACATCCAAATCCTGCATTTCGCTTTAATCTTTTAGACATCAATCTTACCGCAAAAATGCAAGGAATTAACTTTCCTAAAAAGCAGAACAAAAAGGGTGAATCCATCGAACATGGTTTTAAGTTTAATACTTCCGAAATAGCCATTCATCCTATCACTCAACAATTGTTTGTATTATCTGCTGCCGACCATGTTTTATTTATATTTAGTAAAAATGGCAACTTAGAATATATCGAACAACTTAACCCCATCGTGTTTAATAAATCGGAAGGATTAGATTTTTTCACAAATAGCGATATGTTAATTTCTAACGAAGGCCAAGTTCACAAGCCAACTTTATTAAGATTTAATTATTTGCCAAAATAATTTGTAAATTTAGTTAAGTCTATATTTTATGAGAACAGTTTCTGAAACAACATTTAATGAAAAATTAAAACAACTTAAATTGTTGGTTTTTCAATTTGATAAAACAGCAAACGATACTAAAGCAATTTTATTAAATGACTTAATTTTAATTGTCCCGAAAAAGAAAGATGCCTATATGCAGTTTCATCATGTACTCCTATGTATGATGGCGTATCCATGTAATCAATCTTTACTAAATTTAGTTAAAAAAACTTCATCAGAATTATTACAACAGTTATCAAAACATCCTTCCATTCAAGACAAATTAATTGGAACTGGCTTATTGCATACGGCTGTTGAATGTAATTTTACCTATCAAAAAACAAAACACATCATTCAACATTTCCCGAATCAAATATCTATTCATAGCGCTTCTTCAAGCATAGAAACTCAAAAGGCAGTTTTAAAATTGATACTGCCTAATGTGGAGTATTCTAAAATACATGCTGGAGAAAAAGATCTTAAATCAAGAATTTCAGAATTCCATTCGTCAAAACAACAAACAGATTTAGAATGGTTATTACAAACCATTGAACAATCAAGTCCCGATATTAAGACACAAGCTTTCTTATATAATCAATTAGGTGTTTTTATTCAATGGAAAGTATCTAGCGAAAAAGATTCTGTCAGTTTTTTAAGAGGCGCCCATTTGCCATGTTATTTTCATACAAGCCCTTTAGAAAAGAAAATTAACTTACATGATATTATCAAACAAAAACTACCTGCACCAGTAAAATTATCTTTAAAAGAAAAACAACAATTGATTCATTCAGCAAAAATGACTTTGTTTTATTTATATAGAGAAACTGAGCCGTTTACGAATGCTAATGAAGAGGACATCACATTATTTCATTTAGACAAAGGAATTTCAATGGCTTTATTTGGAAGCACAAATAACAAACGCTATTCCTTAGAATCATACATTGGGTATTTGGTTTTAAAAAACAATATTCCTGCATCATATGGCGGCGGTTGGATATTTGGAGAACGCAGTCAATTTGGAATTAATATTTTAGAATCTTTTAGAGGTGGAGAATCAAGTTTAATTATTTGTGAATTATTAAGAGTCTATCATCAGTATTTTAAAGCAACTCGTTTTGTAGTTAAGCCGTATCAATTTGGATTACATAACCCAGAAGCCATTAAAACAGGGGCTTTTTGGTTTTATTACAAATTAGGTTTCCGTCCCGAAAACAATGAATTAAAAGCCCTAGCCAAAAAAGAGGAAGAAGAAAAAATTAAAAATCCAGCTTACAAAAGTGAAACATCTACATTAAGAAAATACACCAAAAGTAATATTGCTTTAACACTTTCTGATAAAAGCTATCCTACTTTTGATTCAGAAGTATTGAGCCAAAGAATCACAAATTACATCAATACTCAATTTGATGGAAACCGAGAAAAAGCTACGAATCAATGTTTTAAATCACTAAAAGAAGCTTTAAACATTAATATAAAATCTTGGAAAGCAGAAGATATTGATTACGCTAAACAATTATCTATTTTATTTTGTGCGCATCCTAATTCTAAAGATTGGATGATAGACAATAAGAAAAATATCACATTAATGATTCAATTAAAATCAGCAAAAACTGAATTACTTTGGATTAAACATTTACAAAGCTTTAAAGCGTTTTGGAAACTAATTCAATAAAAACAAAAAAGCCTGAATTTAAATTCAGGCTTTAATATTAAATAGGAAGTAAGTTTATTTTAATTCTTTAATTTTTTTCAATAAATCAGTAGTTCCTTGATAATCTGCAGCAACTAACTTTTCCTTTTTAGCTTCTTCTATCGCCTTATTTGCCGCATCTAAAGCCAATTGCTTTTTTCCTAATTTATATAAAACTGATGCATATGTATCTAAGAAAGCGTAATTCTTTTCTGTATCACTCGCTTTTTTAGCCCATTCTTCTGCTTTAAATAAGGCGTCTTTATTGTCTACTTTTTCATAAAAATCCCAAGCTATGCTATTCAACATACCAACATCATCTTTATAGTATATGTCTATATTTTCAACTGCTAACTTTGCAAAAGCTTTCCAATCTTCCTTTTTTCTAGCAAGTCTTAAATCTGCATCAAAAGCAACTAAATTACTCCCTTTGGTATTTAAAGCAAGGATTTTTGATTTTACTTCTTGATAATACTTTTCATCTAATGGCTTAGCCTTTACAATAGCAAAAAGGGTATTTTTATGAATATCATCCAATTTTTCGTTAACAGACTTAGCAGTATACAACTCATCAAATTTTTGTTTGTTTGCAATTAAGTAATCATACTCATAAGTAGTCATACTATTTGTATGTAGCTGAATCATTTCCCAATTTTCCTTATTTAATAAATCAGATTCTTTTTGTAAAGAAAAATAATCGTGCACTAAATTATCTGCATCTAAACAAGTGTTCTCTCGAGCTTGGATATACTTTCTTAAAAATGCAGGATTAGATTTATTTTTTTCATAATTTTTTTCGTAATACGAAAAATTATTTCCTGGATTTTTAGCTTCATCCCCTAAAGCAATAAACTCTTTAACTGACATTGAACCAGCTATTCGGTGAACCAAATTCCCATTTCCATCTACAAACAATAAATTTGGATAACATCTTACATCGTATTGCTTGGCAAGTTCAATACCTTCACCTTTTTCCATATCAATTTTTGCATTCACGAAATTTTTATTGTAATAATCAGCAACAGTATCATTTGTAAAAATATCTCTAGCCATTTGCTTACAAGGTCCGCACCATGTAGTAAAAGCATCGATAAATATCAATTTATTTTCTTTTAATGCTTTTTCTTTTATTTCTTTAAAAGTTGCATGCTCAAATGCAATACTTCTGCTTTGAGAAAAATTTGAAATAGATAATAGGCTTAAAAAGCCGAAAAAATAAACTGATTTAAACATGTGCAATTAATCTTTATAAGTTTTAGGTACGCTTGGGTCAGTAATAATAATATAATCTCCTTGATTTTCAAATTTTTTCCAGTCAATATTTGAAAAGGATTTATCGGAACCAGAAGATATGACTAAGGTTTTAATTTTTGGATTATATTTTTTTAGTTGCGTAACTACAGCAAATCCTTCATCACTATGGAAACGTCCATTTACCTGCAATACTTTTTTTGTGGAATTTTTCTCTAAATAATCTGCAATAGAAAAAGCCATGGTTGCATCCCATAAGGATTGAGCCATTACCAAACTGAATGGTTCATAATTTGGATTGTTATTCTGTTTTTTCTTTTTCTCTTTTCCATTATCAAAAAGACCTACTAGTTTTTCGTAGTATTTTCCTGAAGCGGTATCGTAAGGTAATGGCGCGAAATATTTTTTTGATTCTAAAGGCAAATCCATCAATGCTTTCTGTCCTTTACGACCAGCTAAGTTTGAATAACGTCCAGCTGCGTTCGCGCAAATAACATCTAATTTATTCAATTTACTAAATTCAACCATTGGTCGGTAGTCTTTGTAATTAGACCAAACACGGGCATCTTTTTTAAAGTTTTTCTCTCTCACATCAGAAGTCAAATATTCGTTCATAATTGGTTGAACGTCTCTATCAAACATTTCCATAGAAAGAGTGATACTTGAATTGTATTTTTGATAAAGGTTTTCCAAAATTTTATTTTCCAGATAATGTGTTACCGAGTCGTTATGTTCTTCCCCATAAAATAGTACATCATAATCTTTCATATCCTCTACTATATAACTAATATCTACTTCTTTAGCTAATTTTGTGGAATAGATTTTATAATGTTTGTCCGTTACTTGAGCAACAATAGTAAATGTTGATAGATAACAGGTAAATAGGAGTAATTTCTTCATGATAATTATACTAAATATTATTCTATTATAATGTCGTGTCTTGTTAAAAGTCTAAATAAATCTTGAGATAAAAATTTTGCTTTTCTAATGTTGTTAATTTCAGGGTCAATTGCAAAATTGCTAGAGCTTGTAAAATCTACTCCTGACAGATTTGTTTTAGCAAAAACAGCCTCATACAAATCGCAATCGATAAAAGTTGATTTAGATAAATCAGCATTTGTAAAATTTACTTCATACATTTTGCAATGTTTAAATTCGCTTTTATTTAGTTTCTTACTATCAAAAGAAGCATAGTCTAACAAACATTTTTCGAAATAGACTTCAAAAGCAAAATCTTTAGCCTGGAAAAAATTAAGCCCCAATAATTTACAATCCAAAAATTCAACATCTTGAAGCTTTGTATTGTTAACTTTACAATTACTTAGATTGCAATTTTTAAAAGAACATTCAATAAAATTTAAATTGGAAATATCCGTCAATGTACAATTAACGAATTCACATTTTTCGTAATCTTCTCTTTCAGAAGCTTTAAGAAAACCGTTAAAATTGGATATTACTTCTTTGGGTTTTAATAATTTACTCATACTTTACTCAATCCTTACAAACAAAAGTTTTAATTGAAATAAAGATAGAAATATTTTTAAAACAAACTCAATTGATTATCGCCAGCTTTATAATTAAAACTAACCGTATTAAAAACAAATTTTGATTCAGTGGGCATAAATCTCTCTCGAGATAACTTAAATAATTGCATAATAGATTCTGCTATTTTCCCTTCTCCTTTCATTCGCACACTTTTTCTAGTATCACTCACCTTGCCTCCATGGCAATCCATAATTTGATTCCAAACCTTATCTACTCTATCAGGGAAATTTTTCACTAACCAATCTTTAAATATATGTTCCACAGAACCATTTAACCTCACAATGGTAATGCCTGCCGAAGTTGCTCCCGCCGCCGCAGCCTGCTCAATCACATTGGACACTTCATGATTGTTAATACCTGGAATAATAGGGGCCACCATCACACCACAAGGAATACCATGTTTTGATAAGGCTTCTAAAACCATCATTCTATTTTTATAGGTAGCTGTTCGGGGTTCTAATAATTGTCGAACTTTTTCATCTGTACCTGTTATCGAAATCATTACGTGAACTAAATTATGTTCGGCAAGTTCAGTTAACACATCAATATCTCTTGTAATTAATGAGTTTTTGGTAATTATAGCAACTGGATGTTTATATTTTAGACACGTTTTTAAAATATTGCGAGTTAACTCCATTTCACGCTCTATTGGCTGATAACAATCGGTATTACCAGATAACATAATAGGTTTTGCCTTCCAGTTTTTTTGACTAAATGTTTTTTCTAATAATTCAACCGTATTTTTTTTGACAATGATTTTGCGCTCAAAATCCAAGCCTGCACTATAACCCCAAAATTCGTGCGAATTACGAGCATAACAATAAATACAACCGTGCTCGCAACCTTGATAAGGATTTAATGAATAAGCCATTCCAATATCTGTACTTTCTACCTTATTGATAATTGTTTTAGGGTACGTATAGATAATTTCTGTTTTTTCTTTTTGTAAAAACTCTTCGTCTAAGCCTTCTACATGCTCTTGCACATAGTGTTTTTGCTCAAATTTACTATGAGGATTAAACTGTGCTCCTCTTCCTTTAAAATAATTTACAATTCGATTTTCCATAGCCTAAAAACTTAGGCTAAAGTTACGTCCATTGAATAGCAATTGATTGCTATAAATTGTAGCAATTTGAATATTGTATTAGAAATAATTAAATGATATTTCATTAACAATAAAAAAACATAACATCACTTAACTTTATTAGTATAAAATTTAAAATAAAAACAATGAAAACAACCCTTACAATTCTATTTATAATTGCTAGTATAGTAATAAGAAGCCAAGGAGTTATTCGTGGCCCCTATATGCAAACGCCAACACATAATAGCATAATCTTCAAATGGAGAACTAATCAAAATACGAGCACCAAAGTTTGGTATGGGACAGATTCAACAAATCTCAGCCAAGTAGCTAGTATTAATAATAATGTAACTGATCATACTATAACTCTAACTGGCTTAACACCAAATACAAAATATTTTTATGCGGTAGGTAATAACAGTGGTATTTTAGCAGGACAAACAATTAATCACCGTTTTAAAACAAATCCGCTACCAGGAACAGAACCTCCTATCAGAATATGGGCAATTGGTGATTTTGGAAAAGGAAATTCAGGACAAATCAATGTGAAAAATTCATATATAAATTACGCAGGTACTAAACATACTGATGTTTGGATGTGGCTTGGCGATAATGTGTATGATGATGGAAAAGATACTGAATACCAAAGTAAAGTATTTGCTTATAATGGCTTTAGTGATATATTTTCATGGTTGCCTTTTTGGCCAAGTCCAGGAAATCATGATTATAACGAAGTTTGGGCACAAAGTAGTTTTTTAGGAATACCTTATAGTAATTTGCCATTACAAAATCACGTTGGGCCTTATTATGATATCGTGGACGTTCCTAAACAAGCGGAAGCTGGCGGATTTCCATCTCAACTAGAAGTTTTTTATTCGTTTGATTATGGAAATGTTCACTTTTTATCTCTGAACTCAGAAGTATATGATATAGCCAATACTAATAATGGGATTAACCAAATGAAAGCTTGGTTAATTCAAGATTTACAACAAAACGATAAATTATTTACGATAGCTTATTTTCATCAACCTCCTTATTCAAAAGGCTCTCATAATTCTGACGACATATATGAACTAGCAATGACGAAAATGAGAGAAAAAATAATTCCTGAATTAGAAAATTTTGACATAGATTTAGTGGTATGTGGTCATAGTCATGTTTTTGAAAGAAGTCATTTAATAAATGGACATTATGGTTTTTCTTCTTCATTTGATATACCAACAATGATGAAAAATGGCACAAATGGTAATTTAACTCAAGGAAATGCTTACATAAAAGATACCTTAAACAATAACGACGAAGGAACCGTTTATGTTGTTTGTGGTAATTCGGGCAGTAGCGAAACGGCACCTGCCTTAAATCATCCCGTGATGGCTTACAGTGATGGAGGCTCCAATGCTTATGGGTCGTTTGTGGTGGATGTTAAAAAAAACAGACTAGACGGGAAATATCTAAAGGTTGATGGAACTATTGCTGATGAATTTACTTTACTAAAAAAGAATTTAGCATTAAGTAGCATTAATAATAAGGTATTATGTCAAGGAGATTCTGTATTAATACAAGCTAATCATAAAGGTGGATCAGACAGTTTAAAATACGAATGGCTTCCAACCACGTATAATACAGGTTCTGTATACATTAAATCAAATTCAATTACCTCATATACTTTAAAAGTAACAGATTTATTAACGGGGCAAATTGATAGCAAAACATTTAATATTAGTATCATTCCTACGCCTACAGTTACAGCAATAAACGATACATTATTTACGCAGCCTGGTTACTCCTATCAATGGTACTTGAATGGCTCAGCAATAAGTGGTGCTACAACTTATTATTATGTGCCAACACAAGTAGGCAACTATAGCGTGGAACTAATTCAAAGTGGATGTACTAATATATCTTCAATCTTTCCATACATTAGTTTAGGAATAAGAGATTATAACTCCAGTTTTGGTATTTATCCAAATCCAGTGAAAACAAAATTATTCATAAAAAATAATGTTGTAGATAGTTGGACTAATGTTGAAATAACAAATTTAGAAGGGAAAAACTTACATAGTGAAGTCATTAAAAATTCTTTACATGAATTAAACTTCTCTAACTATGCGACTGGGGTATACATTATTGTGTTATCAAATTCAACAAAAAAGCAACAATTTAAAGTTGTAAAAGAATAATATTAAGAAACTACTTCAGCTTTTTCAATACCATTATATTGAATAATTATATTCTTTGGCTCATTTACGATTGTTTGTTGAGTAGAAAACGCTTTAAAATCAAAATCTAAAGGCAATACCACATAACGGTATTTATGATGATTTAATTTTAACTCATCAATCAATTTGTTTTTTGTTGTAAATTCTATCTCTTCTAAAAACAAATTCTTTGGTTTCACTTTAAAATGCAAATAATAATCAACAGCAACTAACTGTTGCAAAATAGTATCGTTTGGATAGGTGTTTTTAGAATAAGATGTTATAATCTCAAAAACATCTATTAACGAATACTTATGAAAATCTTTTTGAGTTCCAAAATAATGACCTAAACCTAGTAAGAATTCAAAAATACTATAATGCTGAGTTACATACCTCAAAGTATTTGTGGCTTTTTTACCATTCCAGTATATCTCCAAAGCATGCTCCAACTCTACTATCTGATGTAATTGTTCTTTTGATAAATAGTTGCTCTCTATAATTTGATAAGGTGGATTAGGATCAAATACAAATCCATGCTCTTGGTATTTTTGACGGACAGGCGTTCCCTTTAAAAACTTTAAAAACCCCAACTGCATTTCGGGAGCAAATAATTTAAACACTTCTTCAATACTGTATTTAATATCTTCCCAATAATCCAAAGCCATCCCAACAATTAAATCTAAGTGCATTTCCACTTTATAATCTAATTGCTTGATGATACTCGTTGTTTTCTCAAAGCTTTGTTTTCGCTTAACTTCCAAATTAGCCTTTTGATTAACCGTTTGTATTCCTATTTCAAAACGGAACAAATTATCAGGCACCTTATCATGAATAAACTGAATAATGTCTGGATGCAATATATCGGCTGTGATTTCAAATTGAAAAACATTTTCAGGACGATAATTATCTAAAATAAATTGAAAAATATCTAAAGTGAAATCCTTTTTAATATTAAATGTTCTATCCAAAAACTTAATCACTTTACCATGTTGCATCATATACAACAACGTGGCTTTAATAGTAGAATTAGGTAGATAGCGGACTTTATTATCTAAACTCGCTAAACAAAACTCACATTTATAAGGGCAACCACGAGAAGTTTCAATATATAAGACTTTATTCACCAAATCTTCTGGTTTATCAAAACGATAAGGCATGCTGTTTTCAAATCGCTTTAAATCAAACATAGGAGCCATTTTGTTTGTCTTTACCTCTGTTCCATTTTTCCAAACTAAACTTGAAACTAATTCAGGATTTGGATAAAACTCCAAGAATTCTTCAAACGCTGTTTCGCCTTCTCCTAAAATAATATAATCCACACAATCTAAAGCGATGATATCTTCGTATTCGTAACTTACTTCGGGTCCGCCTAATAAAATTTTAGTACTAGGATTGAGTTGTTTTATTTTTTTGCAAACATGTAGTGTTTGGGTAATATTCCAAATATAACAGCTAAAAGCCACAACATCATAAACAGCGCACTTTTCAGCTACTTCGTCCCGATTTTCCTTAATATTAAATTCTTTCCAAGCCAAACCATCATATTTTTCATAGTTTAGCTCATACAATAAGCGAATGGCTAAATTCGTGTGAATGTATTTGGCATTAAGTGTAGTTAATAGAACTTTCATTAAAGTAAAGATACAATTTTGAAAGAATTACACTCAATTTATAAATGATATTTTTATAATAGTTATTTAAAACAAAGCCGCCGATTAATACTTAACCGGCGGCTTATGTAAGAAAAAAATTATTTGTGTTTTGAAATGAAAATTATAATTAATTGGACTTTTTGAGTGAACTCTACTTATGTTGTTTTATTGTTTATGTTTACTGATAGTGTTTTCTGATATAAACACTAAATCAGATTCTTTTAATAGTGCCTTTGATTCAGTAATAAATTCATTTTGAACATTTTGATTTAAGTTTTCTAGTTTAAAACAAAAGTCAGTTTCCCCTTCCTTCCCCCAATAAATTATTTCATTGGATAAAGTCAAAACTTTATTCAATTCAAATTCTTTAATGAACTGCGTATATTTATCAATTAGCTTAGAATCTGTGCCATTTCCTTTGCTATAAAAAGATACAATAAAACGATATTGATTCTGCTTATTAGAAGATTCATTTTTTGTTGTTACAGAATTTTGCGATTTATTATTGTAATCAATTTTGGATTTTTTCTCTTGGCTTTTGCATGAAATAAATGTGAACAAAATAATAGCAATTGAGAATAGTTTAAAAAATGGCATAGTATTTTAATTTAGTTATTTAAGATTACTTTTTTCATAGCATTTTTTCCATTAAAACTAATATTCACAAAATATACACCATTCGATTTTCCCGTTAAATCAATATTAATATTGTCATCAGTAATTAAATCCTGCTTGCTTTCATAAACCTTTTCACCTAATACGGAATAAACAGATATTATTAAATCTGTTTGAAGTTTAAAATTTAATTTTAGTGTAATGTTGCCTAACGTTGGATTTGGGTAAATTGAAAACACATTGTTATCATAGTATTCTTTTATCCCTATTGTTGAAGGACTGCATCCTTGAGAAGTTTGAAGACTTAATCGTGGGCCAAAAAGCGCAGCGTCCATTCTTGCAAACTGACCATAAGTAAACATTGAAGTGGTTTCATCATTAGAATAATCCATATAATTATAGAACATAATACCTGGATAATTAACAGCACAAGCATCAGTAAATGGGAAATTTGGCGAACCACCTGAAGCAATTTCTTGATTTGGAGTATCTGAAACCAAATCACTACCACTACAATCTGTATCATCGCCCCAAATATGTTTTAAATCTAACCAATGACCTACCTCATGTGTGGTAGTTCTGCCTAAGTCGTATGGAGCTGCTACATTACCTGTGTTGCCAAAAGCTGTATATTTAATTACAACACCATCTGTAAAAGGAGTATCTCCTGGATATGGGTCGCCAGGAAATTGAGCATAGCCCAATAAAGAAGCATTCGGCGCACCGAAATCAACTGTCCAAAGATTCAAATATTTATTTCTGTCCCATATAGTAGAAGGCTTAATTGATAAGTCCATGTCGTTTCTTGTTACTTGGGGAGTAGAAGAAACGTATCTTTTTATACCAGTTGTTGGATTACCAAATTCATCTTGTTGAGCAAGACAAAATTCTATTAATGGGTCAACAGAAGTTCCTCTAAACGCTGCAGGAACAGAATAAATGTCAGAGTTAAGTCTTCTAAAATCAGCGTTTAAAACTGCAATTTGCGAAAGTATTTGTGCATTAGATATATTTCTACCTGTTCCAATTGCTTCCCCATAATGAATAACGTGAACAACAACTGGAATCGTAATTTTTGGACGAGGTATATTCAAAAGTTCTACTTCTAAAACAGCACAAAGATTATTGTTTATACAGCCATATTCATCAACTAATAAATCATAATTGCCACTTGCAATTGGAGTAAAATAAATTTCAGATTGTGCGCCACACCAATCATCATTGTAAGCTGCAGCACTGCCACCACCTTGAGGATAAATAGTTAACTGGGTATCAAAATTGTTTGCACCACATAGAGAAATTCTATATGTTCTACCACCAACTAAATTTGTTACAGTAACAAATTCGCCACCATAAGTACAATTTGGTGATGGAGAAACTTTTTGACCTACAGTTGTTGGTGCTGAAATAGAAGTAAATAAAGTATTATCATACCCACAAAGAGACAGGACGCCTTGAGTTTTATTTGCTTTGTCGTTTGAGACTACTTTACTTGGATTATAGTTTGATAAACCTGTACCTCTTTTTTTAATAATAACTTGAGTTTGATTTTCTAACTTGTCAATCTTCAGTTTTAAAGATGGATCTTTTTCAAGCATTAATTTTACGTTTTCCATAGTCCCGCATTGCTCATTTTGTGAATATGTGTTTAGGAAAAAATAACTTAGGACAGCGATGTAAAGTAATTTTATTTTCATAGTTATAGAATTATTACTTTTATTTATAATATTATTTTATATCACAAAATGTTGAAGAAGTGTAAACTAAAGAAGCTTCTGAATTTATTAAACCATCTTTTATACTTGCTTCATTTTCAGCAACACTGCAAGCCGATTTCGCTTGTGACTCCTTCATTTTCTCAGTATACTGATTAACTGAAGTAACAGATTCTGAAAAGGTAGTTCCTTTACCTTTTATTGTTGTTACACATTCACAACTATAAGTTTTTTTACAAGAAGTAACAACAGACATACTTGCTAATAATAAAGCGCTTAATACAATTTTTTTCATTTTCTATATTTTTTAGTGATTTATATCACAATTATAGCCAATATACTATTTATGTAAATAATGGGTTATTTACCGAGGCTTTATATAAATGAAATTTAATTTTGGTTGATTTAGCGTAGTTTTACTACTCTTCAAAACCAATGAGTTTATTTATGAACTCTTTTCGGTTCCTCTCAGAAACTTCGAGCATACTTTGGTTTTTCATGATCACATAATTGCTCTCATTACGGTGATAAGTATCAATTAAATTAATATTAATTAAATATGATTTATGTATTCTGAAAAATGTACTAAGTGGTAACATTTCATCAAAATATTTTAAAGTTTTACTTGATAATAATTGTTCGCCGTTTAGTAAAAATATTTTAGTGTAATTACCATCCCCTTCGCAATATATTATTTCGCTAATATTAATTAATTTATAGCCATGTAGGTTTGGTATTGCTATACGATTAAATTGGCGAGGGTTATTACTAATATTTTCCAATAACAATTCAAGCCGCTGTTGTTTTAATTCTATTTTTTGTTTCTGATTAAATTTGTTGATGGCTTCTATCAATAATCTATAATCAATTGGTTTTGTAATATAATCTATAGCTGAATAACGAAAAGCCTTAAGAGCAAACCCTTCGTGCGCTGTTACAAAAATTACTGAAAAATTAATTGTTTTAAATTCATTTAAAAGATCAAAGCCGCTATTTTTAGGCATTTCAACATCCAAAAAAACCAAATCGGGTTGGAGTTTTAAAATATAATCTTTTGCAGTTGTAATATCTTCTGCCTTTGCCACAATATTAACTTCGGGGCAATGTTTTACTAATAATTTTGATAACGATTCCCTGCTTCTTTCTTCATCATCTACTATAATACAATTAATCATATAAAATATTATTTATTTGGTAAGGTTAAAGTTATTTCAGTTCCTTTTGGTATGCCGTTTTCAGTTAAATCAGTTATTGTAAAATGATATCTTAAATTAGTATTTATACTATTTAGTATTTCTACTCTTTCAGTTATTAATGAAATTGACATAGATGTATGATGATTTTTTTGTTTTAATAATTCGGAGGCTTTACGACCTATTCCATTATCTATAATTTGTATTTGAATATGTTCCTTGACTATAGTAAAAGATATTTCTAGTTTGCCTTTTTCTTTTTTTGCTATCAATCCGTAATTTATGGCGTTTTCAATAAAGGGTTGTAATAACATTGGAGGTAAATAATTATCTGTAACATCTATATTATCTGCAACAACAATACTATAATCAAAACGGTCTCCTAAACGCATTTTTTCTAACTCTATATATTTTTTAATAAACTCAATTTCTTCCGATAGGGGTATTTCTTTTTTTGCCGAATTTTGAAGCAATTCTCTTACTAATGAAGCAAATTGAACAATATATAGTTGTGCTTTTTCTTCATTTTTTTCAAAGTACACGTCTTGTATTGTATTTAATACATTAAACATAAAATGCGGATTTAGTTGGGATCTTATGGCTTTTAATTCAGACTCCGCAATTTTTCGTAATTGGATGATTTTTTCGTTTTGTTGTTTTTTAATAGTATTTATTTTCCATCTGTATAATAAAAAACTAATAATTAAAATAGCTATTATACTTATAGCATAGAACCACCATGTGCTATAAAATGCAGGTTTAATGACAAATGTATAGGTTAAAGGCTTCGCAGACCAATAATCATCTGTATTGGAGGCTATTAACTTAAATGTGTATGTGCCATTTGGAAGATTTGAATATGTAGCAGATCTGTATTTACTAATAGGATTAAATTTACTGTCAAAACCCTCAAGCATATATTTATATTTAATGTTTTCGGTTGCATCTAAATCTATACCAACAAAATCAAAGGTTATGTGGTTTTTATTATGAGGTAAAACCAAATTGACAGGCATATTATTCCAATTTAAAATACTATCACTAAAGGCGGTCCAATCGTGTTTTTCATAGTTAAGGCGCAAACCTGTAAAATTTAATTTAGGAGTAGATTTAATTATCTTTTTTGATTTGGCAACATATTCAAATAAGCCATTTTCAGTCCCAAATAAAATATTATCATTTGGTAATTGATATATTGAATTTTGATTACAGCCTAAACATTCTAATCCTTGTTCTTGTTTAAAGTTTTTAATTTCTTTAATATTACCCATCTCGTCTAGCAAAACATTTGATACACCATTACTTGTTCCTAGCCATAAAGCATTTGCTTTTTTATCATAAAGACAAGAGGATATATAATTACTTACTAATTTATCGTTTATGGTAATTTGACTGTATTTTTTACCATCATATTTTACAAGACCATAGCCAAAAGTACCAATCCAAATATTATTATTTTTATCTTCAGCAAGTGTTACAGATTCTTTAAAATCATATCCCTGTGTCTTATCTATAACTTTAAATTTTTTATTTTCATAAAGCATTAATGAGCCTGTATTGGCAAACCATATTCTGTTTTTACTATCCACTAAAGCACTTTGCGTGTAACCGAGAGATGGAAATGTGTGAGTTGTAAAATTATTGTTATTGAAGTTAACTACATTAGAGCCCTTACAAAACCATAACTCTTTGTTATAAGGTAAAATTTGGTAAATGGGATTTGCCGTTAAATAATCTTTATTACCAAATGGCAAAAATTTTGAATTAGTAAATTTGTAGGCTTGTCCGCTATAACTTCCAACAATTAAACAAGAATCTGTTGGTAGCAAAGATATCATAAATTGTTCGTCAGGATTGCTACTAATATCATATTTTTTGATTGTGTTTTTTTGTTGTTTATATAAACCAGAAATAGTAGCAAAATATAAGTTGTTTTGCTTATCAATTGTCATATTCATAACGGGACTTTTAATACTATCTGACAAGGGATATTTTGCAAAAGATTTGGAATACATTTTAATTAACCCAGCTGCAGAAACAATCCAAATATTGTCTCTATCATCTTCTGTTAATCTTATTAAGCTGGCTCTGCCTGTTATATATGTTGCATCAATCAATTTAAATTTACCATTTTCGTATATTCGTATTATCGGAGAATCGGAGGTGAAAATAATTTTTCCATTATTGGTAACTAAAATGTCTAAAATTCTATTTTCAGACCTAACTGAGTCAAAATATTTTTCAAAAATTTTACCATCATATTTGATAATACCAGCTGATGTTCCTATCCAAATTATGCCTTGATTATCAATGCTAATACAAGTAAGACTGTTATTTGCGATGGTTGCATTTACCTCAATATAATTAAATGTTTTGTTTTTATAGGTATATAATCCCTTATCTGAAACCAACCATAATAGGCCCTGTTTATCTTCAATAACTTCTCTGATATTAACATCTAAACCTTGTATTTTTTCGAAGCAATTTTTGGTTTTATTTAATATAAATAATCCTATTAACGATGCTGCATACATATTACCATCTTTTGCTTCAATGATATCTAAAAAATAAAAATTTTTAACTGTGCTGTCTTTAATTTTATAGTCTCTAAATGTTTTACCATCAAAGGACTGCACTCCAACTTTAGACCCCAACCATAAATTATGATTCCTATCTTCTTTTATACTATAAATTGTATTATCAATATTCCCATTAAATAAGTTATAGTTTATAAACGTATTTCCATCGTACTTAAATAATCCATTTACACCGCCAACCCATAAATATCCTCTTGAATCTTGTTTAACAGATAATAACTCAGGAGACTCAAGTCCTTCGTTTGATGAAAATTTTTGAAATGAAAAAGATTGTCCGAAACTATGTAGAGTAAATAAAAAATAAAATAAAGTTAGTTTACTCATATTAATTGATGATTTTAAATATAAAATAAAATGTTGGTTTTTTCTATCCATATTATTAAGTGCTATAAAATCTAAATGAAATAAGCTTATCAATTATTTATCGCATAAATTAGATAATGACTAAATTCTTTGCTATCTTATAATCAATATTTTAAAAAAAAGTAAACTTTTGATTACTTGAAAATAGATACAAATAGTTCTTACTAACTTATTATAGGGCTTAACTTTAGCATTTATGATTATTGAAATCACTTTTTAAAAAAATTCAAAAGATATTTTCAATAAAATTTGAGGACATTTAATGCTTAAATCGATCAAATATAGTTATTATATAAATGAGGCGATTACTTCTTAATATAAAATTTCAGCAAACCAGTTTCATTGGCATCAATAAACTGATAGGAGGATGGGATTTTATTTTTAAACGTATAATACGTTACTAGTTTTGTTCCTTTCTCACATTCGTTGAGTTTCATTACTAAATCCTCATGATATTTTTTGTATTCAGACAATGACACTTTGGAGGTTTCGTCTAAAATACAAGTTTCATCAAAATGTTCGTGAAATGAATTAAAAAAATAAATGCCATTAAATTTTTTAAAGTCTATAGTTGTAAAATCATCATTAATAAAATGAGCGTTTTTTAATTTATAGTTTCGCTTAATTTTATTAGAAAGATTAGTCAATGTCTTTCTTTTTTCAACACCATAAAATTGAGCCTCTGTAACAGCCGAACCAATGCAACAAAACTTTCCAACTCCTGAACCAATATCTAATATCTTATCTGTTGGTTTATCTACTAATAATTTAGCTGCTTTAATCGCAATATTAACGGGAGTAAAATGACGAGCAGAATGGTCTTGATATAACTTAGGATAAATACTATCAAATGTTGAATTGGAAGGATACTTTTTTTGTTTTATCTGTTCAAAAACCATATTGTAAAAGTAAACTTATTATAAAAGTCATACTAGTAAATTCAATAATTATATGCACTGGATATTAACTAATTATTTAGGATTTTATATACTTTCTTAACTTTTAATCAATACCTTAGTAAAATGGACAATCGCTCACAACAATTAAAAAATTTACGCCCTACTATCAATGTAGACAACTCCAAATCAACCGACTTGGAAACATTTCAAACCAACACATTAAGACCAATTCTTAAATTTCAAAATGATTTAATTATAACAATCATCAATCAACATTTAGCCGAGAATAAGATTGTTGTCAAAAACTTAACCGATAATAAAAAAACAGAACGCATTCACGAAATTGTGAAAGGTAATTTACAATTAAAACAATTATTTACAGGCATCACCATTGGCTTATTTACTGAGGAAGAAATAACATTTTATCACGAGAATAAAAGAGAAGTTGTAAAACGCACTATCACAATGCTTTTAGAACGCGTTTGTACTCAATTAGATAAATTGCAATTCTAATCTATTTTAACACAACAAACCACTCAAAATTCGCTACAAATACTTTAACGTTTTGTTCGTCAAACAATTCAACAATAGTTGTAATTAATACTCTTTTCTTAGTTTGTAATTCTGATGAGATGTGCTCAATAGTATTATCCTTTAAAATGGCTTTTGACTTTATGATCCCTACTGCTGGTTTTTTATAAGACACATCCACTTTTCTGAGAACAGGAATTACGTTATCAATAATTTCTTCAGGAAAAGCTTTTAATAATAGCTGCGCTCCCGAACCTTCGGCTAAAGCAAACAAAGCCGCTGCATGAACCGTATCTAAGTGATTCGTATATTCTTTTCGATTATCTAATTGCAATAAAAAATCAGAATCCTTTGATAAGGAAATTCCTAATAATTGATTAAAGGGAACTTTTGTAATATCTATCATATACCAATTTACAATTTAAAGATTGTAGTTTTTATTCGAAACAAATTTAAAACATTAATCGTATAATAAGCCATGGGAACATTATCTGAAAACTGGTTAACCGAAAATCTCATTGATTTTGAATATAAAAAATATGTTTTATTGGGCTATTTACAAAAGGTAAAAGAACACTTTAATGAGCAAAAATTATATCCAGATTTCGCTGAACTCATTGCCCATTACAAAAATTTAATTTCACTAAAAAATAACACGACAGCTCTTGAAAGCGGTTTCAAAAAAAGCATTAAGGGAATTGACTACGAAAAATTAAGTTTTGTATATGAAAACATGGTGGACGATGCTTCCTTAAATGAATTAAAACAAATCATCGCCTTTAGTGAACCTTTGTTTATTGATGAATTAAAAAAAGGAAAAACTATTTTTGACTTTGCAGAACAACATATTCTCACCAATCATATTGGGATAATGCCAATTTACAAAAAAGAGGGTTATTTTATTTTATACCCTTTCCAATCAAAACAAGTGCAAGTTTATAATTACACTTTATCTAAATTAAATTTACTAGAACAAGAAGTTTATGGTTTAAACTGCTCTTTTTTTTCTACCTATACACTGTCACTAGCAAAACCGGTAGATAAAATAAAATCAGACATTATTGATACAAATCCTCAATTGCCAAATCCAGCTGTTTATTTATTTAAAGCCAATGCAGCGTTACCAAACGAAGAAACATTTTTGCCCATCGTAAAACGTTTGTTGTATAAAAATTTGATTAATTAACCGAAAGAATTCTTTGATAAATTTCTTTAAAAGTTGGGCGCTCTGAAACTATCTCATTAAAGCATAATTCTTTTAATGAACTAAAATGCTTTATAGCTTTTTCTTCTATTTCATTTGAATGCATTAACAAATCATCTATCAAACAACCAAATGCTCTCACATCTATTTGCTCATGCAATAAAGCATTTGGTAAATTCGGATTATATAACGTAGCGGCGCCAAAGTCTCCCAACAAAACATTTGCATCTGCATCAATCATCAAATTATGCGCATAGAAATCGCCATGCATAATTCCTTTGCTGTGTAATTGCTCCAAAACAGACGCCGTGTTTAACAGCGTATTAAAAATTTCTTTAGCTGCAAATTGAGTTCCTTCATCAAACACATCTCTCGTGCATGAAATAAAGCTTGGTGGTCTTCCAAGGTTCTTAAAGGTTTTTGGAATCAACTCAAACCCTAAACCTTCTTTTTGATGAGGATGATCTATAATTTTTCCCAATAACGTTACTAAACTGGTATGATTACCTGCTAAAGCACAAGCATTCATTTCGCTTAATGGCAATCCATCGCTAGTCACTTCTCCTTTAAATACTTTAACCGCAATCTCTTTTTGTTGGGGTTTAAAAATAGCTTTTGAAATTATACCAGAGGCGCCTTCACCTAATTGTTCCTTCAATTCTAAATCATTCCATGAAATGTCCTTTAGAGCTTGGTTACTTTGTTGAACTTCACTACAAGGATTATCAGAATACGCTAACCATGATAGTTTTGGCAACCTCATTAGCCAGTGAGGTAATACTTTTATATTGTTTGCTGAAATCCTTAACAATTCGATGTTTTTACAACTAGCCATTTCATCTGGCAATTCAGATAATTGATTACCTGCTAACGCTACCTTTTGCAATCGATAACAATTACCAATAGACTTAGGTAATTGCTGAATTTTATTATTGGTTAAAATCAACCAACGAATATTTTTTGAAATGGCTTTTTCTGAAATATAATGAATGCGATTAGCTTTAAAGCCAACCATTTCTAGTAAGGGGCAATCAACCAATACTGCTGGATACTCTGTAAATAAATTATCAGAAAAAAAAGCAATTTTTAATTTAGTAAATTTTCCAAAATCGTTTGGCAAAGCAGATAGCTGATTACCTGATAAATCAAGTAATTCTAAACTATCTGCTAAATCAAATAACTCTTTTGGAAATTCAGTTAAATCGCAAGATAATCTGATGGAAGTACAACCTGCTAATTTACCAGATTGCAATTGCTCCAATGTTTGCATCAATTATTTCTTTGGTATTCTTACTAAGGTTTCTAATAAAAAGCCCCAGTATTTTTGTACCGAACTAATTTGAACTCTTTCATCAGGTGAGTGAGCACCTTTAATATTTGGTCCAAATGAAATCATTTGCATATCTGGATAATTAGTTCCTAATATACCACACTCTAAACCTGCGTGACAAGCACTTACTTTAGCTTCAGCATTATACCGCTCTTTATACAAATCACTCATTAGCTTTACAATTGGCGCTGATGGCTTTGGTGTCCAACCAGGATAAGAACCATTTGATTTTATTTGCGCACCTAATAATTCAAACGCAGCTGTAATCGCATGTTGTAAATCTAGTTTTTCTGAATCAACAGAACTACGCGTTAAACATTGAATTTGATACGTCCCGTCTTTAACTACCACACGAGCTACGTTATTAGAAGTTTGCACTAATCCAGCAATATCTGGACTCATACGATAAATACCATAAGGACAAGCATAAATACTACGCAACAATTTATATTGAAAATCAGAACTAAAAACTTGAGTAGGTGCTTCAATATCTTCGATAGTTACCACTAAATTAGGATCAGTTGTGCTATGTTCTGCTTTTACTGTTTTTTCAAATTCTTGAATTTGTTTTTTTAAGGCATTTGCATCTGCTACTGTAATTAACGAAACTGATTCGCGAGGAATGGCATTTCTTAAGCTTCCACCATCAACACTAACAATTTCGATTTGTAAATCATTACTTAAGTTTAACAATAAACGATTCATGATTTTATTAGCATTCCCTCTTCCACGATGAATATCCATTCCAGAGTGACCTCCAGTTAATCCTTTCACCGAAATTTTAAAAGCGGTCTTGTTTTTAGCTACTTCAGTTGCATAACTACCTGTTGCTGTTACATCAACGCCACCTGCACAACCAATCGTTAACTCATCATCATCTTCTGTATCTAAGTTTAACATAATGCTCGCGTCTAACAAGCCTCCTTTTAAAGCCAAGGCGCCTGTCATTCCAGTTTCTTCGTCAATGGTGAATAAGGCTTCTAAAGCTGGATGAGGAATATCTTTCGATTCTAATAAAGCCATAATGGAGGCAACCCCGATTCCATTATCAGCACCTAAAGTAGTTCCGTTAGCTTTTACCCAATCTCCTTCAATAAACATTTCAATACCTTGAGTATTAAAATCAAAATTAGTAGCTGCATTTTTTTGATGCACCATATCTAAGTGACTTTGTAACACAACAGTTACTCTATCTTCCATACCTTTAGTGGCAGGTTTTTTAATAATTACATTTCCAACTTCATCAACAATGGTTGGTAAGCCTAATGTTTCTCCAAATGCTTTAGCAAAAGCAATGACTCTTTCTTCTTTTTTTGAAGGGCGAGGCACAGCATTTAAATCGGCAAAATTATTCCACATAGCTGTGGGTTCTAGTTTTCTGATAGCGTCGTTCATGGTGTTTAATTTAGAGTCTAAAGATAATAGTTCTTTCTTTGCCACACTCGATTTAATAGCATAAATCTTATTATTTCATTTCAAAACATCCATCCATAAAATCCCAGGGGATATTGTAAACATTTTGTAGAATCAATTTGTTGTAGCTAAACTGTTATCTTAGATATTCCATAAAAAAAAATCACTATAGAATGAAATTAAATAAAACTATCATTATTGGTTTAATTTCCTGCATGCAGGTTGCCAATACACTATCAGCACAGCAAGGGTTACCTTTCAAGGCGAAAAAACAATTTGTAATGCCATCTATTAGTAAAAATGAATATTTAGAAAATACAATCATTTTTAAATTGAAGGACCAATACAGAAATATTTCTTCAATAAATGATGTGAATCATCCTCTTCTTAAAATGGTTTTTCAAGCAGTGGGTGCTAATTCCATTGCAAAGAAATTTCCTCACCATCAAGCTCCTGAAAAAAAGTTTAATGCATTAGGACAGGCATATGCTGATCTTTCATTAATTTATGAATTCAAATACAGTAATGACTATCCACTCGAAACTGTCATTAATCAATTATTAGCAATTGGCATCATGGATTTTGCAGAACCCCACTACTGCTATAAACTTGAAAACTTTACACCAAATGATCCAAATATTACAAACCAAAATGGCTTTTTAACCAGAATTCGTGCATTTGCTGCATGGGATTTAGCTTTAGGTGGGTCTCAAGGAACATCATCTGTTGTTATTGGTATTGTTGATTCTGGAACAGACATTAATCATCCAGACTTAGCTAGCCAATTTGCTCTTAATACAGCAGATCCTATTGATGGAATAGATAATGACGGAGATGGTTATGTTGATAATTATAGAGGTTATGATTTAGCTGGCGCCGATTATAATAATGTTGTTGGTGACAATAACCCAGATATTTTTGGGGCTAATAATGATCATGGTGCCCATGTTTCGGGTGATGCATCTGCTGCAACTAATAATAATGTTGGTGTTGTTGGCGTTGGTTTTAATTGCAAATTATTACCTATAAAATGTGCCGCTGACAATGACACAAGAGGCTCAGGTGGAGTTGGTTTTATTATTGCTGGTTATGAAGGGATAACATATGCAGCCGATCATGGAGCAAAAATAATTAACTGCTCTTGGGGTGGAACAACTGGTGGTTCATTTGGTCAAACAATTATTGATTATGCCACTATCAATAAAAATTGCTTAGTAGTTGCTTCTGCTGGAAACTCTAATTTAAATGAACGAAACTTCCCTGCTTCATATAACTATGTTTTATCAGTTGCTGCTACAAATTCATCTAGCGATACCAAAGCAAGTTTTTCAACTTTTCACTATGACGTTGATATCAGTACACCAGGTAATAGCATTTACTCTACAACTTATAACAATTCGTATGGCAGTATGAGCGGAACATCTATGGCATCCCCAATTACAGCGGGCGGAGCTGGATTAGTGCAATCTAAATTTAACTATACAAACGCATTACAAATAGGACAACGTTTAAAACAAACTTCAGACAACCACTATACATCTGGGCCAAATATTACTGGATCTGGTAATCCCGCGACTCTTTATACTAATAGATTAGGAAAAGGAAGAATGAATTTGCAGCGAGCATTAACTGATCCTGTTGGGCCATCGGTTGTTTTTGCGAATCAGTTAATTAAAGATAACAATGATGATGCTTTTGTAGTTGGAGATAGTTTATTTATTACGGGCGATTTTATTAATTACTTAGGGCCGACTTCAAATTTAACAGCAAGTATTTCTGTAGTTGTTGGAAATTCCTTTTTAACTACAATTGACAACACTACTTCACTTGGTGTGATAAATACTTTAGCAACTGCGCAAAATACGGCTGATCCTTTTAAATTTAAAATTAATCCTACAGCACCTCTAAATGGCTCTGTAACTTTTATGGTAACGGTATTTGACGGTTCATATGTAGATAAATATTACTTTACAACCACTATCAATGTTGACTATATTAATATTGCTATTAATGATGTGGCTACCACTGTAACAAGTAAAGGAAAAATCGGTTACAATCAAGACGGTCAATTGCAAGGTTTAGGTTTTACTTACTTTGGAAACAATTTATTGTATGAAGCAGGATTAATGATTGGAACTTCTAGCACACAAGTTTCTGACGCTTTCAGAGGATCGGATGCTGCAGCGGCGGACGCCGATTTTCAAAGCAGTGTTTTAGTTAGTAGAACAATCCCAGCTGTTGCTTCAGAATTTGATGCCCATGGACGATTTACTGATGCTAACGCAACGCCTGTTCAAAATTTATCAGTAGCGCATAGTGCCTACGCGTGGACAACTCCTGGCAATAGAAAATATGTGATTATGGAATATGTGATTAAAAACACAGGCTCAACAACATTATCAAATTTATTTGCCGGTATTGCTGCTGATTGGGATATTGATGCAACCACAGCGGGCCAAAATAAATCTGACTTTATACCTGCCGATAAATTAGGGTATGTTTATTCAACAGTTACAGGAGGAAAATATGCAGGTATTAAAGTATTAACAAACACCGCTCCAACAACTTGTTACCATATTGATAACATCACCGGTGGTGGTGGTGGAATAGATGTAACTGATGCTACTGATTATTATGGCACTGGAGAAAAATACACTTCTTTATCTACCAATAGATTTATCGCCGGAGTTTCGGGAACCGTTACTACAGGTGCAGATATTATTGAAGTAGTAGGCACTGGACCCTACTCTATTACAGCAGGAGATAGTGTTACTGTTGCTTTTGCATTAATTGCAGGAGACGATGTAAATGATATTACGAATAGTGGTGATAGTGCTCAAACGCATTATGGTGGAAATATCCCAACTGCTTTACAAAATAATCAAAGCATTAACAATAACATTTCTGTATTTCCAAATCCTGCCAATCATGATTTAAACTTTATGATTAAGGCTGATAAAGCAACTGATGTAACTATTTCTCTAGTTAACACACTAGGACAAACAGTATTAAATGTATCTCGTGACAATATTGAAAGAGGAAATAATATAATAAAGATCGATACACATGATTTACCAATAGGCACATATTTTTATCGAGTTAAAACAGACGATAAAATAAGCTCTGGAAAAATAATCATCAGCAAGTAAATTTAAAAGCCTCTCAAAAATTTGAGAGGCTTTTTTTTTGATATGACACTTGTGCGTACATCATTCATATCTATAAATCATTTCCGTTTAACAATGAACTATGACTTAAAATTTAAATTAAATACCAAGCCGTGATCATTTTTAAACTGATGAGTTCCATCAATTTGTTCGCACAAGGACTTAATTAATTCCATGCCTAAACTATGTTGGTTTTGCTTCGTTTTTTCAGGTAATCCACTTCCGTTATCTCGCACCTCCAAATCAATGGTATTATTTAATTGACGCATTTTGATCCTTATCTCTAAAGATTTATCGTCACTGCTAGCGTATTTAAATGAATTTGTAATTAATTCGTTTAAGATTAAACCACACGGTATGGCAGTTGATAAATCCAACATTACTAGATCAGTATCTAAATGTATTTCAACTGGCTTATTGCTACCTAAAGAATTTTTTATTTCGGTAGTTAAACTTTCGATATAAGCTTTAAAGTTTAGCTCAACAATACTGTTATTGTTAAAAATAGTTTGATGCACTAAGGCCATTGAAAATACGCGATTTCTGCAATCCTCCAATGCATCTTTCACTTCTTGCGAATCTGAATTCTCTTTTTTAAGATTTAACAAACTGGTTACAATATTCATATTGTTTTTAACACGATGAAACACCTCTGCTAGCAATACTTCTTTTTCTTTCAGCATTTTTTTGATTAACTGCTCTTGGCCAATTGACTCAATTACTAGAGTAACATTAAATGCTAAGGCTGATAAAAAGCCAAGAGTAATATTAAACAACTTGTTTTGTTTGCTAGAACCCTCAGGAAGTTCAAAATTATATACATTACCATTGTATCCAACCACTATAACAAGAATGGTTAAAAAACAAAAGATACTAATAACAACTAAATGATTTAGCATTTCCTTTCTACCTAGGAGTTGAATCATACTAATCATCATGGGAAAGTAAAACAAAATAACATAAGAATCTATCCCCATTTTAAGGCACATCGAAGCCAAAAAACTAAAACCTATCATATAAAAACCATATGCTGTCTATATATAATTTTTGAAGCGATTTAATAAAATTAAAAAGGGTAGTACCAATAACGACAATAAACAATCTATAAAAATGTGCTTATAACCTATAATTTGAAAAAACACCAAAGCAATAATCATGTTGCACATGGTAATACAGGTTATTAAATTGAGTTTACGGGTTAAGTAAATTTCCCAAGGCTGATAGCTTGGCTTTATACCAATATTTATAAACTTATTAAACCAGGTAATCATCCCTTAAATGTAATAAAATAAATGGCATATAAAAAAATGAGAAAAAACAGGGATTTGTTAAAAAGCAGCCTAGAGAGACCCGAAAGGTTTTTGAAACCTAATAGATCTTGAATGCGCATGCGATTGCAAAAAACCAATCATTAGTTTTATTGGTTATTCAAATTATTTTTCTTTTAAAAAAGGTTTAAGTTTTTCTAAATACTCTTGGTTTTTATAAACATCTTTTAAATTATTTTTAAACTAGAGTACATTCGGTTATAAACTTGATTAATTTCTGTTCCTTTAAACATATAAACATTCAATAATTTTTCTGTTTCATTAAAATACAATTCTGATTTATCTAAATATTCTTTTGCTATTTTCCAATCACTTTTTAAAGGGTATTTTGATAATTTATTTTTCCCTATATCTGCATACTTATCAAAAAACTCAATACCTAACTCCATTTTATCTGCGGCTTTGTCATAATTATACAATTCCATATTTCTATCATATAGATCTCTATTCGTTTCATACTTAAAATATCTAACAACATCAACCTCTTTAGATTGCTTTAATGTTTTCTTCATATAAATGTTTAATGAATCTTTATAACTATAAATCTGTTTATCGTTACCGTAATAATTCCCTGTTATGAACTCTTGTTTATCGTATGGATATTTTAATAATTGCCACATCGGATCATGAGGAAAATGGCTTGTAATAAAATCTGATGATTTATTGCGAAAAAAATCTGGCATAGGATGCCTAATAAACTTATAATTTTCATTTAAATATCCATGATGCATTGATGCATCCACTTGAACCCAAATAGAATCAATATACAGGACATTCCATACAAACGACATATCTGATATTGTTCCATTGGGTCGTTTTACATAACCTGGTACTGTATAGCATGGCATTTTAGCTGTGGAGCAAAATTTACACATTAAATCTGCTATTCCTTCCCCAGCTGATTTTTTATCATGAAAGGTGTTATACTCTCTTTGGTCGATAATATTAATACTTCTAATATCACTAATTAGTGAAAAACCAGAACCACCTCTGTAATCTTCATCAAACTCAATATTTAAAGCAATCCATGTATAATAAGCTCGCGCTCTATCTTCTTGAGTTTGAAAATTCGTATTTACGAAAGTAGTGATTGTATCAAAAGGAGCATCTGGCTTTTGTTTCGAAAAAGTAAATACTTTATTATCGATGATATTATAACGATCAACTCTAGTAACTTGTGCTTTATAAAGTGAAAAGAATCCAACTAAAAAGAAAACAAGAAAAAAATAAGGACGCATAGGCCTAAAATAAATATTGTTAAATATAAGGCTATTAATTTATTTAGTGAAACCATTAACCCACTTCCTTTAACCTTCGGGGCTTGCGTTGGTACTAAAATTCCAAATCTGGCACATCTACGCTTAACTTATGCAGGCTTTTAAAATTCTCCAAATCTTCAAATAAATCAATGACCTCAGCTTTTTTCAAATTGGTAGCTTTATCAGAAACACAGGCTAAATATGAACTCCAAGAATAATCCATGGCATCTTGACAAATACCATGATTAACAGGATTGTTATGAATATAAAGAATTAAGTTTTTGAAATACGCTTCGTTATCTACTAATTTTCTTTTAAAAGGCCTTTGAAAAAGACTACTATGCCTATTGTATCTTTTATTGATCGCTTTTGTGTAAGCATTAAATAAATTAGAAAAACTTTGATGCGGTGTTTTTGACATTTCATCTTTTATCCTAACTAAAAAATGAAAATGATTTTTCATTAAACACCAAGCGTATGTGTCTGCAATTGGATCTATATGGTTTCTGTATAGTTTCATAAAATAACCGTAATTGTCCGACTCAAAAAACAATTCAGCACTATTGATTCCTCGGTTATAAATATGATATACTTTTCCTTCTTGTAAAGGCTCTATGTTTTGCATTTTCTTCGTTCGTTTGCTACACCTGTCAGGTTTTAAAAACCTGACAGGTGTAATTTCAACACAAAGTAAAGTAATTTAAGAACACGCCTTTGCTACAGATTGTAGCATTTTATGAAATCAAACGTTGCTGCTAATCAGAAGGCTGACCTGACAGGTTTCCAAAACCTTTCGGGTCTTGCGCGCTGATGCAATTTGCAAAAAACAAAAAATCCCAATGATAAAAATCATTGGGATTTTTATATTTCCTTAATATTACATCACGAACAACTTTCTGAAGCTTCTGAGTGTGTATAGTAACTATAAGATTAATAATAACAATATCGCAACTGCGACAATCACTACACCTATAATTAAACCTGCCAAGGCCATCCCCTTACCTTTATATTTTTCCGGATTGCTTTTAATTTTACTTAGTGCTATTGCACCAAAAATAATACCGAGCAGAACACCAATGCCTAGAAATAACCAACCCACAAGGCTACTAACTAGACTCCATACTGCTAATGGATGATTCTTTGCATTTGAAAAGTCTTCCCTATTTTTTTGATTACTACTTGCATTATTAGAGACTTCTTGTTGTGGCATTATTTCTTTTGTTCCGTTAGCATATTGAATCATAAGTACATCCAGTTTAGATATCGAATAAGTAGGGCAACTTAAATTATCGCATTTTTTGTATTTTATTTCCGTTGTACCAATTTCTAGGACCTTGCACTTGACCTCATTCCCATTTTTCATGATAATATTATCGCAGTCATTATCAATTAATGATAAATTTTCTCGATTAGTTTTATGATTACTACTAATTTTTGCGTCAATTGACTCAAAAATTATTTGATCATAGTCTTCTTTTAAATTGGAATTCTGAAATCCTTTTGAAATCTCTATTTTCAAGTTATCTGGATTTGATTTTTCTAATTGAACACTATTACCTCGCATCTTATGGTTAGTAAAAGACACATCGTAACCTCTCATATATCTTCTTTTATTCATTATACAACTACTAATAAGGCTAACTAGAGTAAATAATGTAAAGATTTGGAATAATATTTTTTTCATATGATATATAAATAGTTAAACACAAATATATTGTTTTTTAAAACATCAACATATATGTTGATGAAAATAAATCATCTTATCTGTTGATTTGTGTTGCTCATGAAGAAGCAACCATATTTAAATAAATTAGGTAAACGAATTGTTGAACTACGTCTTAAAAAAGGCTGGTCTCAGCGCGATTTAGCTTATGAATGTGGAAAAGAACCTCAAAGTATAGAACGGGTAGAAAATGGCAAATCTAATCCTACTGCATTTTATTTAAAAGAATTAGCAGATGCTCTAGGCATTCACGTTTCAGATTTCTTTAATTTCTAAACAAAAAAAGCCTCTCTAAAAAATTCAGAGAGGCCTTTCTTCAGGGTTAAACTTATTATTTTATAAATGTGCGCTTCGGCTCCGCTCAGCGTGACACTTGTTTTTATTTTAAGATCCGCAAGCTTCGCAAGAATCTGGATTATCTAATGAACAAGATAATTGTGCTTGTTGCTCTTCGTAGCTTAATACGTGGGCTTGTCCGCGCTCTACTAATAATTGATCTTCGTTACCTAATACTGGTACAGATAAAGCTGCTTGATCTACTGTAAACTTAATAGCATCAGCTGCTGCTTTTGTACGTAAGTAATACATACCAGTTTTTAATCCTTTTTTCCAAGCGTAAAAATGTGCTGAAGATAATTTAGCAAAGTTGGCATCTTGGATAAACAAGTTTAATGATTGAGATTGACAGATGTATGCTCCACGGTCAGCCGCCATATCAATAATGGTACGTTGTTTAATTTCCCAAACTGTTTTGTAAATATCTTTAATGTTTTGAGGAATTTCAGGAATGTTTTGTACTGAACCATTTGCTCCAATGATTTTGTTTTTCAAGGCATCATTCCACATACCTAATTTTACTAAGTCACGTAATAAATGTTTGTTTACTACGGCGAACTCACCTGATAATACACGACGGCTATAAATGTTTGATGTATATGGTTCAAAACATTCGTTGTTACCTAAAATTTGTGATGTAGAAGCTGTTGGCATTGGCGCTAATAACAATGAGTTACGTACACCATGTTTTTTCACTTCTTCTTTTAATACATCCCATTCCCAACGTGGGCTTGGTGTTACACCCCACATATCAAATTGCATAATGCCTTTTGATAAAGGAGAACCTGGATAAGATTCGTAGTAACCATCTTTAATGGCTAAGTCTTTTGATGCAGTCATTGAAGCGTAATAAATCGTTTCAAAAATTTCTGCATTTAATTTTTTAGCTTCTTCACTTTCAAAAGGGAAACGCATTAAAATAAATGCATCTGCTAAACCTTGCACGCCTAAACCAATTGGACGGTGACGCATGTTTGAATTGCGAGCCTCAGGAATTGGGTAGTAGTTACGGTCAATTACTTTATTTAAGTTTTTTGTGATGGTATAAGTGACATCAAATAATTTTTGGTGATCAAATGTACCTTCTTTCTCATCTACAAAACGAGGTAATGCAATAGATGCTAAGTTACAAACCGCTACTTCATCAGGGCTAGTGTACTCAACAATCTCCGTACATAAGTTAGAAGATTGGATTGTTCCTAAGTGAGATTGATTTGATTTTAAGTTACAAGCATCTTTGTATAACATGTATGGGTTACCAGTTTCGATTTGAGAATCGATAATTGCTGCCCATAATTCACGTGCTGGAATTTGTTTACGGAATTTTCCTTCTTCTTCGTATTTAGTATATAATGCTTCAAACTCTGCGCCGTGAGATGTATATAATCCTGGGCACTCGTTAGGACACATTAAACTCCAAGTCCCTTCTGCTTCAACACGCTTCATAAATAAATCCGGAATCCATAACGCAGTAAATAAATCACGCGCACGCATTTCTTCTTTACCATGGTTTTTACGAATATCTAAAAACTCATGAATATCAGCATGCCAAGGCTCTAAGTAAACAGCGATAGAACCTTTGCGTTTTCCACCACCTTGATCAACGTAACGAGCTGTTTCATTGAATACTTTTAACATTGGTAAAATACCATTTGATGTACCATTCGTTCCTTTAATATAAGAACCAGTAGCACGTACTTTATGAATAGCTAAACCAATACCTCCAGCAGATTGAGAAATACGAGCACATTGTTTTAAGGTGTCATAAATTCCATCAATACTATCATCTTTTGCTTGTAATAAGAAACAAGAACTCATTTGTGGTTTTGGCGTACCAGCATTAAATAAAGTAGGAGTTGCATGTGTAAACCAACGCTCGCTCATTAAGTTGTAAGTCTCAATAGCAGAAGCAATATCTTCTTTGTGTATACCAATTGATACACGCATTAACATATGTTGAGGGCGCTCAGTAACTTTACCGTGAGTTCTTAATAAATAAGAACGCTCTAAAGTTTTAAAACCAAAATAATCGTAACCAAAATCTCTATCGTAAATAATAGAAGAATCTAACAACTGTGCATTTTTCATCACAATTTCATAAACGTCATCGGCAATTAATGATGCTTTTTGATTTGTTTTTGGATCTACATAATTATATAATATCTCAATTGTTTTTGAGAATGATTTAATTGTGTTTTTGTGTAAGTTACTTACTGCAATACGAGATGCTAATAAAGCATAATCAGGATGTTTAGTAGTTAACGACGCCGCTGTTTCAGCCGCTAAGTTATCTAAATCAATTGTGTGAACGCCATCATACACACCATCAATTACTTTTTTTGCTACTTGAATAGGATCTACGTGGTTTGGATCTAAGCCGTAGCTAAGCTTTTGAACGCGTGCTGTGATTTTGTCAAACTTCACAGTCTCTTGAGTGCCATCTCTTTTTATTACAAACATTGCCTTTAGTTTTTAATTGGTTTTTACTTAGTTTTTGAGTATCGTTTTCGTTACAACAAGTTATAACTATAATCGTCTTTTTTTACTTTCGCCACCACTTGATATTAACAAAGTGGTGGTTAATTAATTTTTTTCTTATTTGGTGCGACTTCAAGGGGCTGCACTAAAATTTAACATTTAATGAACGTGTTTCTGGAGGCTAGTATTCCCTTACAAGATTTACACCTTGTTCAATGATTTTCAGTGAGATACGAAATAGGGAATTTAACCGATGATTTTTTTACCTAAAAATCTTCATCCAAATTAAACACGTTATTTTCTTCTTTATTGTTCATCACACCAGATTTTTGGTATTCAGCAACACGTTTTTCGAAGAAATTTGTTTTGCCCTGTAACGAAATCATTTCCATAAAATCGAAAGGATTTGTTGCATTATAGAATTTATCGCAACCTAATGCTAATAATAATCTATCGGCACAAAACTCAATATATTGACACATTAAATCAGCGTTCATTCCAATTAAACGCACTGGAATAGCATCTGACACAAATTCTTTTTCAATAACCACAGCATCTGTAATAATTTTAGTTACTGTTTCTTTTGGTAATTTATTTTTAACGTGATCAGAATATAACATACACGCAAAATCACAGTGTAAGCCTTCATCACGAGAAATTAACTCGTTACTAAAACTTAAACCTGGCATTAAACCACGTTTCTTTAACCAGAAAATTGAACAGAAAGAACCAGAGAAGAAAATTCCTTCAACTGCTGCAAAAGCAATTAAACGCTCAGCAAAACTTCCGTTGTTAATCCAAGTTAAAGCCCAATCAGCTTTTTTACCTACACATGGCACTGTTTCAACCGCGTGTAACAATTTATCCTTTTCAACTGGATCTTTAATATAAGTATCTATTAATAAAGAGTAAGTTTCAGAGTGAATGTTTTCCATCATGACTTGGAAACCATAAAAGAAACGAGCCTCAGGATATTGTACTTCGTTTAAGAAGTTAATAGCTAAGTTCTCATTAACGATTCCATCACTTGCAGCAAAAAACGCTAAAACATGTTTCACAAAATGACGCTCGTTATCATTTAACTTATTATTCCAATCACTTACGTCATTAGATAAGTCAATTTCTTCGGCTGTCCAGAAACTTGCTTCTGATTTTTTATAATATTCCCAAATATCATTGTGTTTGATTGGGAAAATAACAAAGCGGTCTTTGTTTTCTGCTAGTATCGGTTCATTCATAGTCTTTTCTTTATATATAAATCTCTTAACGTTTTAAGAGAATAATTGTTGCATAGTTCGTTCTACAAATCTGATTAAAAATGATTGGATTTTTAGAAAATGAAATTAACATTACGGCTGTTTTTTTAACATTGAGAAATTAACAGCAATCGTTAATAACTGGCTAATTTGCTTATGTATCAAGCAATTAAAGAAAAAATAAAAAAAAGTGAAAAAAAATTGTTCGTTGTATTTATTTTTTTGTTAAGGGCGTTAAAAAAATGCTAGTTTTAACACTATAAATAAGCTTGAAAGCATTATAAACATTATGAATTACTGAATTGAGTTCGAGTGTTAAACAAAAAATTAATCGGAATTATACTTTAGTTTAGTCCTGCAAAAAAATTAATTGATAAAAAAACACTTGATGAAAATTTCTTAAAGACACTATTATTTTAGCCTAATAATAGAAATAGCTGTGACATTACTTTTTTAGTCAATAAATATGGTTAATACTAAAAAAGTGCTATTTTTGTCATCTAATTTTTTAAAAAAGACAAATGATTGATTTAACAGGAATTATTGCCATTAGCGGACAACCAGGATTATATAAAGTGGTTGCTCAATCTAAAAACGGAATTATTGTAGAAGGATTAGCTGACAAAAAACGTACTTCAATTAGCTCTACTGCAAAAGTAAGTTCATTAGAAGACATTAGTATGTTTACTACTGGAGAAGATAAGCCAGTGGCTGAAATCATGAAAGCTGTATTTGATAAAGAAAAAGGTGGAGCTTGCATTGATGCGAAAGCCGACGACAAAACAGTTGTTGCTTATTTTGCAGCTGTTTTGCCTGATTATGATAAAGAGCGTGTTTATACAAGTAATATGCGTAAATTATTTACTTGGTATAATGCTTTACAAACTTCTGGTAACTTAAAAGTGAAAGAAGCAGAAACAAAAGAAGAATCAGCAGAAAAGAAAATTGTTAAAGCAGCTACCGAGAAAAAGGCAGCGGTTAAAAAAACAGCTACCAAAGATACTACTAAAACAAAAACTAGCACTGGTGTTAAAAAAACAGCTGGTGTTAGAAAAACTGGTGTAGCTTAATTAGCTTACTGATATATATTGAAAGCCCTTTCGAAAGAGAGGGCTTTTTTGTTTTTATTATGTTTTGGGCGTGTCGGCGCAAAGAGACGGCGCCGCCGGGCTGACCCGCTTCAATCTTTTGCAAGAGGCAGGCAAAAGGATTGTCGCTTGCATCCCTCACGCTGGACTTACTTTAAGATAGAAGTGTAAACTCCGAACATTGAAACGTAAAACCCGCGTGAGGGATTGAGGCATTGTTTGAGCTCTTTTTATTTGCGCCGCAGGACAAATAAAAAAGCGAGTGACGAAAGCCCGACCCGCAGGGACACGCCCAAATGATTATTATCCATATCAATTGGCAAATTCTTAATAAACACTTATCTTCAATCCATAAAACACAAGCAATGAACAGACATTATTTATCCGCAGATTTTAGAGTAAGCAACTGGGAAAGATTAGAACCTTTTTTTGAAGAATTAAAAAATAGAAAAATTAATTCGGTTACCGAATTAAAACAATGGATGAAAGACCACAGTGAATTAGATGCTGTGTTAAACGAAGATGGTGCTTGGCGTTATATTAAAATGACTTGCAATACGCAAAACGAAGAATTACAAGAATCCTTTAATTATTTTGTCACTTCTATTGAACCGCATATTTCGCCATACAGTAATGATTTAAATAAAAAATTGATTGATTGCCCATTTGTTGATCAATTAGAAAAAGACACCTACTTCGTTTACGTGCGTGGGGTAAAAAAAAGCATTGAACTATACCGCGAAGAAAACATTGCTTTAAATACTGAGTTACGCCAAAAGGAACAGGAGTATGGAAATATTTCTGCTGCGCAAACCATCCAATATAAAGGAGAAGAAATAACTCTACAAAAAGCCGCAACTTACTTTAAAAGTAACGACAGAGCATTGCGCGAAAGCATTTATCATCAAATACAAGAACGCAGAGGAAAAGACGAAGCTGAATTAAATAAACTGTATGATGAGTTGATTGCCTTACGTCATCAAGTGGCTTTAAACACAGGATTTAAAAACTACAGAGATTACAAACACGAAGAGTTAGGCCGTTTTGATTACAGCGTACAAGACTGCTATAATTTTCAGGATGCCATACAACAACATATTGTTCCTTTAGTAAAACAAAACGAACAAGCACGTAAAGATGCTTTGAAATTAGATGTTTACAGACCTTGGGATAAAGAGGTGGATGCAGAAGGTAAAGAACCTTTAAAACCATTTACAACGGGTGCTGATTTAGCAGAAAAAACCATTGCTTGCTTCAATACTATTGACCCATATTTTGCAGAGTGTATTAAAACTATGCAAGACATGAAACGTTTGGATTTAGAATCACGCATTGGCAAAGCGCCAGGTGGTTACAATTATCCGTTAATGGAAACAGACGTGCCATTTATTTTTATGAATGCGGTTGGTTTACATCGTGACATGGTCACCATGGTGCATGAAGGTGGACACGCCGTGCATGCCTTTTTAGCGGCAGATTTAGAATTAACGGAATTTAAAAGTACACCAAGCGAAGTAGCAGAATTAGCTAGTATGAGTATGGAGTTAATTAGTATGGAGCATTGGGAGCCTTTCTTTCCAAATCCAAAGAATTATAAACGTGCGAAAAAAGAACAATTAAATGATGTATTAAAAGGTTTACCTTGGATTGCATCGATTGATAAATTCCAACATTGGATTTATACGAACCCAAAACATACACTAGAAGATCGTTATGCGTATTGGATGCAAATTAGTAAAGACTTTGGAACAGGAGTCGTTGACTACTCAGGATTAGAAAATAATTTACAACGCTCATGGCAAGCACAATTGCATTTATACGAAGTACCATTTTATTACATTGAATATGGGATGGCGCAATTAGGTGCTATTGCTATGTGGCGCAGCTACAAGCAAAATCCAAAACAAGCTTTAGCTAATTATAAAAAAGCATTATCTCTTGGTTACATGAAAACCATTCCTCAATTATATGAAGCAGCTGGAATTAAATTTGATTTCTCGCCAGCTTACGTAAAAGAGTTAGCGGATTTTGTGAAGAGTGAGTATGAAAAATTGTAGTATCGTCATTACGAGCGAAGCGAAGTAATCTCATACATAGTAATTAAACTAGTTATGAGATTGCTTCGTCATACTTCCTCGCAATGACGAACAAACTTATTTCCCTTCTCTTTCCTTATCTAAATAAGAATGCACTACTTCAATCGCGTTATCAATCACATCGCTTAAGGCTACAATAAAAGAACCTGGTTTAGCAATACTGAATGCATGATTTAAGGCTTCAATTTCTTTAGGTACATATTCATAAGACGTCATTGGACTTACTTGCTGAATTCCTTCCACTAATAATTTAACAATCTCTTCAGCTTGTCGTCCACGTAAAAATTTATCCTGACGTATAATAATATGATCAAACATTTCTGCTGAAATTCTTCCCATATCTCTGATATCATCATCACGTCTGTCTCCAGTACCTGTAATGATGCCTATTTTAGAAGTAGATTCAATGGTAGATAAAAATTCTTTAATACCTCTAAATCCATCTGCATTATGCGCAAAGTCAATCATCACTTTGTATTCTTTGAAATCAAAAATATTCATACGACCTGGCGTTTGCGCAGCCGAAGGAATAAATGTTTCTAAGCTAGTAGCAATATCTTCTGTTGCAAAACCATATACATAAGTTGCCAAAGTCGCTGCTAATACATTTTGAATCATAAAAGAAACTCTTCCTCCAAAGGTTAATGGCACACTGGTTACTTTTTGAACTCTGAATTTCCAATCTCCTTTTTTGATGGTAATAAATCCGTTTTCGTAAATGGCAGCAATACCGCCTTTTTTGCAATGTTCAATAATCACAGGATTATTTTCGTTCATACTAAAGTATGCTACATTACAGCTCACTTCTTTTGAAATACCTGCACAATATTCGTTATCGGCATTTAACACCACATAACCATCTCGCTTTACACTCTCAGCCACAACTCCTTTTACACGAGCCATGTCTTTCAATGTATTAATATCCGAAAGTCCCATGTGATCTTCTTGGATGTTAGTGACAACAGCTACATCACATCTACTAAATCCTAAGCCTGAACGTAAAATACCACCACGCGCCGTTTCTAAAACGGCAAACTCAACAGTAGGGTCTTTCAAAATAAATTCAGCACTTACTGGCCCTGTTGTATCGCCTTTGGTTAACATGGAGTTACCAACGTAAATACCATCACTCGTTGTAAAACCAACTTTGAACCCATTATTTTTAACGATGTGAGAAATTAAACGAGTTGTTGTTGTTTTCCCATTAGTCCCTGTAATTGCTATAATAGGAATACGACATGATTTACCATTTGGGTATAACATATCAATTACTGGAGCTGCTACATTACGAGGTAAGCCTTTTGCAGGTGCTAAATGCATACGGAAACCTGGAGCCGCATTTACTTCTAAAACAACACCACCTGTTATTTCTAATGGCTCACTTAAATTAGAAGCCATGATATCAATACCACAAATATCTAAACCAATGACACGAGAAATACGTTCGCAAATAAAAATATTATGCGGATGAACTATATCAGTAACATCTGTAGAAGTGCCGCCAGTACTTAAATTAGCCGTACCTTTTAAATAACAATGTTCGTCTTTCTTTAGAATCGTTTCTAAATTATAATCTTTCTTTGCTAACTGCTCAAGAGTTTCTCTATCAACAGAAATTTCGGTTAATACATTTTCATGTCCGTAACCACGACGAGGATCTAAGTTTTCTTTATCAATTAATTGCTGTATGGTTGATTTACCGTCACCAATCACATGCGCTGGTTCACGCAAAGCAGCAGCAATAAAACGATTATTAATCACTAGTACTCTAAAATCATATCCTGTAATAAATTTTTCAATAATAATTTTACGAGAATATTTTTTAGCATGTGCAAAAGCTTCTACTGCTTCCTCTAACGTTTTTACGTTAATAGAAGCGCCTTTTCCATGATTACCATCTAAAGGTTTAAACACTAAAGGAAAGCCAACACTTTTCACAGCATCTTCTAAATCATCAGGATTAGAAATACAAACACCTTTCGCTACTGGTATAGCAGCATCTTTTAACATTCGTTTGGTTTCATCTTTATTACTCGCTAAATCCACGGCGATAGAACTTGTTCTATCTGTCATCGTGGCTCTAAAGCGCACTTGATTTTTTCCATACCCTAATTGCACTAATGATTCGGAATTAATACGAATAAAAGGAATATCTCTTGCAATGGCTTCATCTACTATTGAACCCGTACTTGGCCCAAAACGCACACTTTCGCGTAATTCACGCATGTGACGAATTTCAGATTCTATATCATACGCTTCTCCTTTAATTAAATGTTCAGCAATTTTAACGGATGTTTTAGCCGCATACAACCCAACTGCTTCTTCCATGTAATTAAACACCACATTATAGATCCCTTTAGCACCGGTACCTCTGGTTCTTCCATAACCACATTCCATACCTGCTAACGTTTGTAATTCTAAAGCAATATGTTCAATCACGTGTCCCATCCAAGTACCTTCTTTAATACGGATAAACAGCCCTCCTTCTTTACCTTCCGAACAACGGTGTTGCATTAAGCTTGGCATTAAGGCCTCTAAACGAGCGCCAAAGCCATCAATTTTATTTGTTGGAAGCTCTTCTAACTCTTCCAAATCCAATTTCATCACAATTAATTTTTTTCTTTTGATTGACCAGTAGTTTGGTCCACGCATGACTTTAGTTTCAATGATTTTCATATACAGTGCAATTAATTGTGAATAGGTATGTCTTTTGACTAATATAAGCCTAGTTTTTTATATAAACTATTTATTGTTCAAAATAATGGTATAAACTATCCATTAATTCAATTAATTATCGCTCTTTTTACAATAGTTTTACATGAAATAAAGTATATGAATCCAAAAGGAAAATTAGTCATCATTGGTGGCTCAGTAGATAGAGGTAGTTTTTCGGAAAGTGAAACCGACTTAAAGAGAAGTTTAAAGTTTTTTGAAAAAGGAATTTTAAAACGTATCACAACAGAATCCGTTAAAAATAGCGATTCACGCATTGAAATTATCACTACTGCTTCAAGTATTCCTGAAGAGGTTGGTGAAGAATACGTGAAAGCATTTGCACAATTACAAGTTTCAAACGTTGGTGTTTTAAATATTAAAACTCGAGAAGAAGCAAACTCTGAAGAATACTTAGAACGTTTACGTAACGCTAATGTGGTGATGTTTACGGGAGGTGACCAATTACGTTTAACCGCTATTTTTGGAGGAACCACTTTTCATCATTTGCTATTGGATAAATATCAAAACGAAGATTTTTTAATTTCAGGAACTTCGGCAGGGGCTGCAGCTAGCTCAAATAATATGATTTACCAAGGTAGTAGTAGCGAAGCCTTACATAAAGGTGAAGTGAAAATCACTGGCGGTTTAGGATTCATCAATAATGTGATTATTGATACTCACTTTGTGCAACGTGGACGTATTGGTCGTTTGTTATATGCTTGTGCGAGTAACCCCATAAATTTAGGAGTTGGATTAGGCGAAGATGCCGGTTTATTAATTACTAACGGAAACAATATGGAAGCTGTTGGTTCTGGTTTAATTATGTTAGTTGACGCTACACACATGCGTCACACAAGTATGAGTGATGTGGAAATGGGAGCACCTGTTTCTATTGATAATCTAGTCGTTCACGTCATGGCATTAGGAGATCATTATGATTTGAAAAATAAAAAATTAACGATTCATAAACCAAGTGATTTTGCTGTTTAGCTAACTTATTTTTTCAACACAAAGATTCTAAGTTTTTAAGTAAACGGAGAATTTTAAATAATTTTAAGTGTTAATTGTATAGAATTTATTCATTTATTTCGATTTTCAAAAAACTCTTTATTTTAGTAAATGAATTTAAGTTCATTGGTCCATAAACAATATCGTATTTTTTGTGGATTATAAAGTAGTTAGTATCAAGTCTATCTTTATTTGTAAGTTGTTTTACTAAAATGAACCTATCGTTATGTGAAACTTGAACAACTTGTTTTGTGATCTTGATTTCTTGATAAAGATCTTTAGTGGATGACTTATAAATAATTGCCCCATCTGGAAACCCCACATCAACTGCTTCATAACTATCTAAGTAATAATATGAATCCCCTAAATCGGAATTACTCCATTGACAACCTGAAAGTAAAATGGAAATAGAAAATACTATGAACGCTTTCATTTCATTGAGTTACTTATAAATCCCAATAAAAATCTCTTCGTTTTGTTTTTTACTAGCGCGATACATCCCTTCTGAATTAAAAGGCAACACAATATTCCCTTTCGCATCTAAAGCAATTAAACCGCCCTCGCCACCAATCTTCACCAACTTATCCATCACCACTATATCGCAAGCTTCTTTCAGAGATAAATTTTTGTATTCCATTAAACAGGAAATATCATAAGCCACTACAGAGCGAATAAATAATTCGCCATGACCCGTACAAGAAATAGCACAAGTATTATTGTTTGCGTAAGTGCCAGCTCCAATAATGGAGCTATCTCCTACTCTACCAAACTTTTTATTTGTCATGCCACCTGTTGAAGTACCCGCCGCTAAATTGCCTTGTAAATCTAATGCCACGCAACCAACCGTTCCAAATTTCTTTTCTCCGTGCTCAATTATATCTTCTGTATGATCTAAAATCATACTATTAGATTGTTTAGCCTGTTGTAATTGGTCGTAACGCAGTTGTACAAAAAAGTATTCTTCGTTTTCAAATGGTGCATTTACTTTTTTAGCAAAATCCATTGCGCCATTACCAGTCAGCAAAACGTGTTCTGATTTTTCCATCACCGCCCTTGCTAAAGAAATAGGATTTTTAACTCCTTGAACACCTGCAATAGCTCCAGCCATTAAATCTTTGCCATTCATAATAGAGGCATCCATTTCATGAGTGCCAGTATTTGTAAATACAGCACCTTTACCTGCATTAAATAGTGGATTGTTTTCTAATTGAATAATAGCAGATTCAACCGCATCAAAAGCTGAGCCTCCACTTTTCAAAATACTTTCTCCTGCCTCAATGGCATCTTGCAAGCCTGTTTTATAAGCTAGTTCTTTTTCGGGAGTCATGGTGCTTTTTAAAATAGTACCTGCTCCACCGTGTATTGCTAGTGCATAATTGTGCATGTGATTTAGTTTTGGTAATTAAATGTAATGAAAAAATAGATGAATTTGGAAAATATTTATAAGAACAAAAAACTAAACATGAGATGGCTTCTCTGCGCTCGCAATGACGAAACACTAAAAATCTTCGTCGTCGTCTTCTTTCTTTTTAGGTTGAAGTGGTTTGTTAGCTTTAGGTTTTTCTTCGCCTACTTGTATTTGAAACTTTTGATTTGCTTTTTGAGTTTCTTTAATTTTGATACTATCTTTTTTAAAGAAGCCAAATTCTTCTTTCAATAATTGTTTTAAATTTTGTTTTTCTTGTTTAATATCTTCTTTAATTTTTTCCTTTGCGCCTTTTCTATCATACTTTATTGTCGGATTATCAATTGGCCCTGTCATTAATATAAATACAGAACGTCTATTTTCAGGATCGTTTTCAATAAGAGATAATTCCTCATCAAAATCTTTATTAGCTCTTGGTTTCTTGGCTAAAATTTCACTTAACAATAATTGAATATGATAATCAATCATATTATCAAAAGTGTGTTTCCCCCATAACTCCATATTAATAGCGTTTGATTTAATGGAAGTTCTAGGAATAGTAATTACACGGTTTTTAATTTCAACTGCACTTTGTAAAGTAGAAAACTTAATATGCTTTAATTCATTGACGTCAATATATTTAGCTAAACTTTCGAGTGGCTTAAAGCCAATTAATTCGCCTCGTTCAATTAAAATACTGCTAGTAGTGTTAATACTATTTAAATCAACATTTAATTTTTTATCCCAAGTTCCAGCAAAATCAACATTAGCCGTTACAAAACCTTTTAAATTATCATCTTTAATTGTTGTTTGTCCGAAATTATTTAATTGAGTAAATAGCTTCTGAATGTTTAATTTAGTTAATTCACAATCAGCAGAAACTTTAAAACTTTCTCCGCTAGCGTCGGCAAAAGCATTTAATTTAACTTCTCCATCTGTTGCATTTAACACCACTTCTTTTAAAGCAATCTTTTGATTTTTAAGCAGCATATTGCCTTTAATATTATCTGCTACAAATTTAGAGAAGGTTAAATGCTGAACATTAACCGAAATATTAAAATCTAAATTAGCAGGAATATTAATAGATGAATTTTCGCTTGACTTTCCAGCGCCAAATAAAAAATCTTCTAATTCTATTTTATCACTTGTTACTTGTGCAACAACCGTTAATGGTTCTTTAGGGTCAAATAAATAACTTAAGAAATTTGGCAATTCACCAACTAACATGACATCCGAATTGCCTTTAATTAATTTTAAATTATAAACGTTTAAATGCCTGTTGTTTAATTCTAATTTACCTTCAGGAATATTAATGACTTTATCTGTTTGTTTAAACGTTGCTTTTAAATCAGTAATTACCGCATTACCATTAGCTATAATACTTGGACTATATGCATTCGATTTCATTTCGCTAATCAATCCTTCAATTTCAGCATTTAGATTTATAGCGCCACTTAAATTCTCTAAGGTGTCAATTGGATAAAAGGCAATTAATTCTTCTAATTTAGTATTTGCTGCTAATTTTAATTTTAAATACGGGTCTTTGAAATTAGTCAGTTCCATATCACCAGTAAACGTATTGCTATTTAAATTAGCTGAAATATTTTTGAGTGTTAAATTGCTTCTATTTTCATTAACCGTAATATTGCCGAGTAAATTTACATTCGTAAGAGTTGTATTTTTTTCTTTGTAGGTAATTGTTGCTTTTTTAATCCCAAAATCAGATTTCAAAATAAATGCTTGTCCATTTTTATAGTGGCATTAGCCGGAAGCATAAAATTCTCCGTCACTTTCGTAGTCATGAATTTGATTTTGAAACTTCTCTGGCAATAAAGATAAAGTAGATGCTATGTCTAAGTTTTTCCCATTAAAATTAATATCTAAAGACTGAAGACTATCTTTAATGACAAAGGAACCGTTACTAACTAATTGTGTATAATTAATAGATGTTTCTGATTTCCTAATCGTATAATTAGAACCCGTTACATCAAATTCGATGTCGAACTTTACATTTTTATTTTGAACGTATTTTATTTTTTCTACCTGAAAAAGATTGACGTAAGCACTACCATCAGAAACTAAAGTATAATCAGCATCATTGAAATTGCCTTTAAAATTAAGCTCTTTAACAGAAGTATTTAATTTGATTTTATGCTTACTATCTTTTAAGGATACATCTACCTCTTTCAAACTAATTTTTTCTAATGCAAATTTTAAACTATCACTTCCAGTGCTAGCACTATCTGATTTCCATACAAAGTAATTGGCATTTCCTTTTTTGTCAACTTTTAAACGACACTGTGCATTTTCTAATTCTATTTTTTTAATCGTGTAGTTTTCATTAAATAAATCTTTAATATTAAATGCTAACGCTAATCTCTTTGCATACAACAATGTATCGTCAGATTTAAATTCCTTAGCATCCATGGCTGTAAGTTCTTTAAACTCAATAGCACAATCTGGAAATGATTTAACAATGGTTAAATCGATATTTTTTGGATCAATCCGAACTTCGGTCTTTAAATGCTTATTTAATTCTTTGATGATGAGATTAACTACCTCTTCTTCATATATAAAAACTAAAGAAACACTTATACCGATAATAGAAACGACAGAGACAACAACCGTAATTATGAAACGTTTTAAAAATCTCCAAAAACTTTTTTTCTTTTCTGGGATAGGTGATTGAATATGTTCTTGACTTGTTTCGATAGTCTAAATTTCCGTTTTATTGCTTGTTAATTTTTGCCAAATGCTAGCATAGTATAAACAATAGATTATTAATAATTAATACTATAACGAAGCCCGAAGAGATAAAGTACAGGTAATTTTATAGAACGATTTTTAAATTATGGAATTCGATTATTTTAGCTGGATCATATTACCCATTCTAATCTTTATTTCAAGATTAGGTGATGTGACTATGGCAACGCTCCGGCACATTTTCATATCCAAGGGCTTTAAAAAAATAGTTCCTATTCTAGGTTTCTTTGAAGTATTAATTTGGTTGGTAGCTATGCGTCAAGTATTTAGTCACTTAGATAATGTAGCTTGCTTTATAGCTTGGGCAGCGGGGTTTAGCGCAGGAACTTATTTAGGAATGTATATTGAGGAACGTTTAGCAATGGGAGCTCAAATTATTAGGATCATTAGTAATGATGATATAAGTATACTTATTGAAGCATTAAAAATGAGGAATCAAGGAATTACAATTGTAGACGGTCAAGGAGCTGTGGGACCAGTGAAATTAATTTTTACAGTTGTTAAACGAACGGATAAAGCGGAAGTCATTGCTTTAATAAACACTCTTACGCCAAACGCTTTTTATTCTATTGAGGATGTGAAAGGCTCGGAACATGGTGTATTTACAGATGATGGAAAAACCTCAGCGGTGGGCAGACTATTTACAGTAAGAAAAGGGAAATAGATATTATTTCCAAAACAACATTTTAGCCCCCAATAAAATAATAATAGCACCAAAAATTTGTTTAACCGTTTTTTGATCTAAGGAAATAGACAGTTTACTCCCAAAATAACTTCCAAAAACAAACGTAGAACAAATAATTAATCCTGTTTTATAATCTACATAACCTTGTTTGTGATAATTCATTACTCCCAAAATACCGATGGGCAACAAAAACATAAATAAGGTTGTTCCCTGAGCTTGATGTTGTGTAAAACCTAAAAAATAAACCAATACCGGAACAATAATGATTCCGCCACCTATTCCAACCATACCACTTAAAAAACCAGCTGCTAAACCAACAGCTAATAAAATCAAAAGAATTTGTAATGTCATTGGTTTTCTATTTTCCATTTATTTCTAAAAATCGGTCGTTAAAGACAAATAAGTCATTCCCTTTTGGATTTTTTTATCATCTACACCCCATGCAAAATCTAAGCGAATAAAATATCCTAGTAAACGAGAGCGTAATCCAAATCCATAACCTCCAACAATTGGTTCTTTTTGATTATAAATAGTTAATGTAACAGGATTACCTGGATATACATTTTTATTCAAGACATTTTCTTCACTATAAGGATTAATATCATACCAAGCCATTCCTAAATCTCCAAAACCAATAACTTGAAAATTTTGAATAAAATCAGAGCGAATTGGTCTGTTCAATAAATATTTAAATAACGGCAAACGAATTTCACTATTCCAAACTACAAAATTATTTCCGTTACGTGTATTTTGTTTAAAGCCCCTTAAATTAGTGGCCAGCGTTTGAAATTGATATTGTTCTGGCTTAACAATATTAATGGTGTTATCAAACTGAGGATTTAACCAATTATCCACTCCACCTAAATAATAAATCAATCGATCTTTGCCCCATGAAGTTGCTCCTGCTAATCTATTTGCCCAAATTAAATCTCGATGTATTTTCTTGTAATTACGGAAATCAAAACCAAAAGTCAATAAATCTCGTCTTTCTTCTTTTACTAATCGCCAATACTCAGCCCACATTTTAAAACGAGTGCCATTGAATAAATTTAACCCTCTCTTTCTTGTATTATCGAAAATATACTCTGCTTTAGCTCCACCGTAACTATCATAAGAATTCGGCAATGGCAAACTCACATCGCTTATTGACGCAAAAACGGTTCTATCGTTACGATACATTATTGAAAGTTTAGTAGCAGATACTTCACTAAATGGTATTTTCCATGTATAGCGAGCATCATGTGTTTGTATTTTTGTTAACCCCGCGAAACCATTCACTTTTAAAAACGATTGACGATGTAAAACTAATTGTCGATCAACTTTTCTGATTCTATTTTCCCAGCTTAATAAATACTCATTATCTAACGTACCAGAAATACGAAACCCTGCCACTATTCGCTTATCTTCAAATAAATCACTTAGTCCAACTTTAAAAAGGACATTCAATCCTGGATTTAAATAAATAGGGCTTCCACCTCCAGCAAAACGCTGATAATTCGTTCCTAAAAAAGAATTGTCTAATTGAGAAACAACTTGATCGGTACGAAAACTGGTGTAATAGTTTTGCTGTATTGGAAATTTTAATTCACCCGAAGAATTGCCACCAACTTTTTGAGGATCAGCAACTGCAATATTTTTAGAATTGCTATCTAGTGGTTTTGAATCAGGTGCAACATCTTTTTTCTTCTCTCCATTTAAGTCATAATTATCAAAATCGATCCCATCACTTTTCCGTGCAGTAGTATCTGTTTTCTTTGGACCTAAATCTTCATCTCGTCTAATTGGATTTGTGATAATAATCTTATCAGGATCAGCTAAATTAGTTCGAGGAACAGACTTAAACCAAGTGCTACTGAGTTTAACTGGTTTGATATCTGCAGGTGCAACCAAAGAAGAAACCATTAACCTCTCTTTAAAATTATCTACAATAATCTCAGCATATTTAGTGAAGCGTGCGTTGATATGATGCTCTTGAATGTTTTTTTGATAGTTTGTAATAGCTCGTGAATTATAAAAATACCTGTAATGCTCTATCGTATCAACAAATGAGATAGAACTATCTACAACTCCAATATATCGATTATAAACACCGTTTGCTTCTCCTAAAAAAGAAATGACTCCTTTGCTATACTCTTGCGGGCTTGTTTCATTAACATCAGGAGTATTTGTAACACGATATAATGCATTTGATTTAGTAGCAGCATTATAATAAAACACGTCGCTGTTTTTAGAAAACTTAAGATATAATTTAGCGTCTTCATTTGCTTTTATTGTATCATGTGTTCTATTAGATTCAAATAAAATACCTTTTGAATTATCAACAAAAACTGGATTATTATCATCCCAAGAGTCATTGGTAATTTGCTCAACACCACCAGAGTTCAATGTAAAAATAAAAATATCTGACTGACCTTTTCCTTTTTTTATAGCACTCATCACAATACGTTTTCCATCATGAGAGAAAGCATAGGAATTTACTTTTTCGAATCCAGTCACATTACGTTTATTCGTTTCTTTTGATTCAATGTCATAGGTATGTAGTTGTAAAACATTTTTACGTTCGTAAATCATGGCCAATACGGTATTATTTGGATGCCATGCAATTAAAGGATAAGTATTGTCTTCCAAACGTTCTAACTTTGGATTTAATTTAATTAATCGTTTACTTTTCTTTTCTCCTATTGTATTTAACCAAACTTTATATTGCCCCAACTCATTTGTCGCGTAGCTAATTTTTTGCCCATCTGGACTCACTTTTAACTGATAATAATGTCTAAATTTTTTCTGCTTTCTCAGTACAGACTCAGTTACTGGATTTTTACGAGTACTATCTCGGTAGTCAAAATAGCGCTTCGCCATTTTATTAGTAAACTCTATTGTCATATTTTCAACAGACAAGCCTAAAACATATAAAAAAGCATTATTTGGATTTCGGCTTACTTTGGTCATGTATAACAAATTGGGAATTACAGCTTCGCCATATTCTTCCGCTACAAAATACCACATCGCGTGACCTGCTAGCGTTGCTTCTTTTCCAGTTAACTGATTAAACTTAGTGAATCGATCATTTTGAATAGCATCCATTACTCTATTGTCAATAGATGAATTCCATCCTTCAGATATATAAGCAATTAATCCATTCTTGAACCAATCAGGTAGAGTTAATAATGTAGAATTACGAACGACATCTCTAGTTCGCCCGCCATACATCATTTGATCAACCATTAATTCTGCTAAAGCCGCTCTAATTTGTTTATCCAAATCAGCATGTGAACCCGTAAAATATATAAATATCTTGTCTCCTATAATTCTTGTAACACCGCCAATATTACCATTTTCTTCAGATGCTAATCCAATGTTACTCTGCTTAAAATCATTTTGGTTATTGTAAACAATCACATCAATTTTATCATCCAATTGAAAATCCAATCTTTTTTCCATGATTGGTAATTGTCTATCAACTGATGTGGCAGCATAGCGCGCAATTTCTTGGCCACCTTCATATAAATACACTCTAAAACGTTCGAAATCAAAATAAGTCCAATTAAACGTTTGGTATTGCATACGGTTTTTTCCAAATTCTAATTGAGAACCATAATAGAATTGTGCATACGTAGTTTTAATACATAACACGATGAAAAATAAAGAAAGTAACCACTTCATGTGTTTAAATTATTGTTTTTTATGGTCACATGGAATAACCTGTTTAAGATTTTTTATTGCTGTCTTGGCAAACATGTTATTTCATTAAATTGATAATAAGCCCTAAATTTAGCAAATAATTATATAAAATACTATGATAAACGTACACTATTTTGCCTTTGGTCCTTTTCAGGAAAACACCTATATTTTATGGGATGAAACAAAGGAATGTATCATATTAGACCCAGGAAACAACAATAACTCTGAAAACAAAAAATTGAGTGCTTTTATTTCCGAAAAACAATTAACTCCTAAACGCCTAATTTTAACACATGCCCACATTGACCATATCAATGGCAACAAGTATGTATTTGATACCTACGACCTGTTACCAGAAGTCCATAAAGATGATGTGTATTTTATAGAAAAACATTTAGCCACTGCAACCATGTATGGTTTACATGCTGAGCAAAGTCCGATGCCAAAAGCGTTTATTAATGAGGGTGATGTGATTAAGTTTGGCAACTCTACACTAAATACACTTCACACACCTGGTCATTCGCCAGGAAGTATCTCTTATTACAATTTAGAAGATAAATTTATAATTGGAGGAGATGTGCTGTTTTATGGCAGTATTGGAAGAACAGATTTGCCATTAGGACATCATGACACTTTAATTAAATCTATCAAAGAAAAATTATTTCCATTAGGCGATGACATGAAAGTATATAGCGGTCATGGAATACCAACAAATATTGGTTTTGAGAGAATGAATAATCCGTTTTTAGTTTAGGTTTAAACGCAAAGAGGCAAAGAAAAAAGCGCAAAGAATAAATAGATGAGTAAAAAGTTGGCATATTCAGAAAAGCGATTTTTTAAGAATAAAGAAAAAAGATTAGAAAAAAAGCATTATGCTATTTTGATAGGCTTAATGCTAGCTTTCATTTTTCTGTCTACTATTGATAATACGCTTATTATTGGCGAAGATTTTCGTTTTCCATTATTTACTCTTTTTCTTCCTTTAATTATTGGCATTGTTATCCTGATTTTTTACAGAAAAGAATTTTTGATCGCAAAATTTTCAAACGAAAAAAATAATTGGATAAAATCGTTTATGGTTACATTTTATCTAACAGAAGCGCTTTTAGTGGCATTTTTGGCATTAGCATACCCAACTCAATTTATCCTGACTCAAATAAACCGGAAGGTTAGTAGCAGCAATTCAACTGAGATTATAAAATGCGAAGTAGCCAAATTTTTCGACAAAAGAAGAAGTACAACTATTGATTTTAAGTACGAAAATAATTGGGAACAAATAAGAATAAGTCATGATGAAATGAAACCCTATATTAATGAAGATCCGAAAAAATATATTTTAGAATTAACCGTGAAAAAGGGAATGTGGAACACTTATATTGTTCAGACGTGGGAGCTTCACATAAAACAAAAAACCTCTGCGAACTTCGCCAAAAATCTTTGCGAACTTTGCGGTTAAACTTGATACAAATGTCAAATAATCTCATAAAAGAAAGCAGCCCTTATCTGCTACAACATGCCAATAACCCAGTAAATTGGTATGCATGGAATGATGAAACTTTAGCATTAGCTAAAAAAGAAAATAAATTAATTTTAGTAAGTATCGGTTACAGTGCTTGTCATTGGTGCCATGTGATGGAACACGAAAGTTTTGAAGATGAACGAGTAGCGAGTATCATGAATGAAAACTTTATTAATATTAAAGTGGATAGAGAAGAGCGCCCTGATATTGACATGGTGTATATGGGTGCCGTGCAATTAATGACGGGACAGGGAGGTTGGCCACTCAATTGTTTTGCTTTGCCAGATGGCAGACCTATTTATGGAGGCACGTATTTTCCTAAAAACCAATGGATAAATGTATTAAGCAATTTAGCAGATTTATTTTCAACTAATCCAGATAAAGCCTACGAATATGCTGCTCATTTAACAGATGGTTTGGAACAATTAGAAATTCCTAAAGTAGGTATTGAGAGTAATTTCGAAATAGAGACACTTTATAAATCAGTTAATAAATGGAAAAACGGATTTGATACCGAGCATGGCGGACCTAATAAAGCGCCAAAATTTCCATTACCTAATAACTACTTATTTTTATTAAACTACCACTACTTTCAAGATGATTTGACTATCAAAAAGCATTTGGATTTAACGCTGACTAAAATGGCCTGGGGCGGCATTTATGACCAAATAGGAGGAGGCTTTGCAAGATATAGTACCGATGTACTATGGAAAGTTCCTCACTTTGAAAAAATGTTGTACGATAATGCTCAATTAGTAAGTCTATATTCTCAAGCATACAAACAAAGTAAAAACGAACTGTATAAAAAAGTTGTATACGAAACAATAGCTTTTGTAGAAAGAGAATTAATGAATCCTGAATATGGCTTCTACTCCGCATTAGATGCTGATAGCGAAGGTGTAGAAGGAAAGTATTATGTGTGGCAGCAAGAAGAATTGCAACATTTATTGAAAGATGATTTTGAAATTTTTACTGACTATTATTGTGTAAATGATATTGGTTATTGGGAAGATGAAAACTATGTGCTGATGCGAAATGCAGAAGAATCTGTCATTGCATTAAAGCATAATATATCAGTAATCGAATTGCAAGAAAAAATAAAAACTTGCAATGCTACTTTACTTCAAGCCCGCGAAAAAAGAGTGAAACCAGGCTTAGATAACAAAGTGTTAGCTTCTTGGAATGGATTGATGTGTAAGGCTTTGACTGAAGCGTATTTAGTATTTGAAGAAAATAAATTTAAAAACTTAGCACAAGAAAACGCCAATTATTTATTAAAAAACTATTACAAAAATAATGGGCAATTACTTCGTGTTATTAATAATAATACCAGTATTTCTGGTTTTTTAGAAGATTACGCTTTTGTGATAGATGCCTTTTTATCAATTTATATAATCACAGCAAATGAAGATTGGTTAATGAAAGCTAAAGGATTAGCAGATTACACACTCATCAATTTTTATGACATAAAACAAAATACCTATTTTTTTACCGATTCAAGTCAAGAGAAATTAGTAGTTCGTAAAGCTGAATGGAGCGATAACGTCATCCCTGCTTCTAGCTCACAAATGGCTATTAACCTCAATACTTTATCCATTTATTTTGATGAAAATAATTACCGTCATATTTCTGAAAACTTATTAAAATCAGTGATTAAAGAAATAGAGAACTACGGACCGGGTTATAGCAATTGGGCCATGCTTTTATTGCAAAAACTAAAGCCTCAAATTGAAGTAGTAATTGTTGGTAAAACTGTTAATGAAAATTTAGTAGCACTATATAAACAAAGCCCTCCAAATGTGATATTTGCTTTAAGCGATAAAAAATCGGATTTACCATTGCTAAAAAACAGGTATGTTGATAATCAAACATTAATTTATGTTTGCAAAAACAATAGCTGCTTATTACCAACTGAATCTGTTGAAGAAGCTCTTAAGCAACTTGAAAAAAGTACTACATAATGTTTTGATTAAAAAGTGTAAAATACTTCTTGTATTTTTCGCTTTATTACTTACAACATTCAAACTTCCTCTGATAGCTCAAACTTTGATTCCAACTGCTGAAAATGCATTTGAAAACCAATTACCTTTTAATACAGAGTACATTAAATCTCAAAATATTAAGTCTATTACTTTTGATATTATCGACAAAAAAGATTTACAAGTAGCTGAAGATAAAGGATTATTGACTTATTATGAGTTTAATGCAAATGGTTTATTAACTCGGTTTTATAATACATCCATCATTAAAGTCATTCAAAAAGAATATCATTCAGAGCCTGTTTATCGTAGAGGAAGAAAAATAAGTAATGGATATTCCTACACAAAAAATGAATATGTTTACGATACAGTTTCCACCAACTACTTTTACAACGAAAACAATTTAGTAAAATTAAAGCGCTATAATGATGGATCCTATTACGAAAGTTATTACTACGATTATACAATAGATGGACAAGTTGAAAAAGAAAAACGTTACAAAGAAACCAATGTATCGGGTAGTAAAACTGAATTTAAACTCGGCGGGCAATATCTGATTAGTGAAGAAAGCTATAAATACAATGCAACAGGAAAAAATCAATATAAAAAAACTTGTCTGAATGATGAAGGTCGCTCTTACAAAGAAATTATCTACACATTAAACGACAACAAAAAAGCTCTATCTGTTAACGAGCAGTACACGGTTGCTTGGATAACGCAAAATAGTAGCTTTGAATATAATGCTAAAGGACAATTAACTAAAGCCTCCTATAAGAGTAACAGCAACGGCAACATAGAACAAGTTCGCACTTACGAATACGACTCAAATGATTGCCTGTTAACTGAGAAACAGTTCAAAAACGGGCAACTTCTTAAGGAAATAAGTTACATTACAGACTCATCTAAAAAAGTAAACTCTTACATTATCAGAGATCCTAATAGTAAGAGTTTAAGAATTGTGAAGTTAATGTATAAGTATTAAACTATTTATCTCTATATATAACTAAATTAATAATACCCATATTAGGCGTACTATTATCAGTTAAAGAAACCACGAATGGTTTGCGTTGCCCTTCAAAACAATTATAAACCACAAAACCTTTATCTTCAGTTGGGTTAGGTAATTTTTTTTCGTAGTAAGTTTTTAAATCTGTGAACAGTCGAGAACTTAAATCCAAATCATTGCAATTAATTTGAACCTCTACTTCATCTAAACTATCTTTTTGTAAATTATAAGCTACCGAATAATTTGTAACACTATCAATTGTATACTCAAAATACAAGTAATCACGAGCTACTTCAGATGGTGATTTTGTTTCAGTTTTAGTAATTACATCGGCTTTACTATTTAAATCAATCCCTCTAATCACACCTTCTTTGGTACGAATAATTTCATCCAATGCTTCACTGTATTCAGGAAACACACGAGGTTTTTTTTGTTCAACTACTTTAGGATTTTCTTGGCAGGAGAAAAACCCTAAAACCGTTAAAAACAAACTATAAACTATTATTTTACGCATAAATTATTTTTCTATTTTGCTGATGTTACGTTTTGTAATCAGGGCGCATTTAGCTTGCCTTTAATTATTTTAATTTTTTGTGCTTATGAATGCGCCTCCTCTTCCTCAGACATACGCTCAGGGCGCATTTGAGGAAACAACAACACATCTTGAATAGATGGTTGATTAGTTAACAACATACATAAACGATCAATACCAAATCCTATGCCAGCTGTTGGCGGCATACCATATTCTAGAGCACGTAAGAAATCGTAATCAATAAACATTGCTTCATCATCTCCACGCTCCATTAATTTTACTTGATCTTCAAAACGCTCACGCTGATCAATTGGGTCATTTAACTCAGAGTATGCGTTAGCAATTTCTTTACCGTTTATCATTAACTCAAAACGTTCCACTAATCCAGCTTCTGTTCTGTGTTTTTTAGTTAACGGACTCATTTCAACTGGGTAATCAGTAATAAATGTTGGTTGAATGTAATGCCCTTCACATTTCTCGCCAAATAAGGTATCAATTAATTTGGCCTTCCCCATGGTTTCATCAATTTCTAAATGCAAAGATTTACAAACTTCTCTTAGTTGAGCTTCATCCATTTTACTCACATCATGCCCTGTATGCTCTTTAATAGCATCATAAATAGTAACGCGTTTAAATGGTGGTGCAAAATTAATGGTTTTATCACCTACGGTTAATTCGGTAGTTCCGTGTAAATCCACAGCAATTTTTTCTAATAATTTTTCTGTGGTATTCATCATCCAGAAATAATCACGATAAGCTGCATAGAATTCTAAAACTGTAAATTCTGGGTTATGAGTTCTATCCATTCCTTCGTTACGGAAGTTACGACTGAATTCATACACCCAATCAAAACCACCCACGATTAAACGTTTTAAATACAATTCGTTAGCAATACGTAAATACAAGGGAATATCTAAAGCATTGTGATGTGTTAAAAATGGACGAGCCGCTGCTCCACCGGGAATAGATTGCAATACAGGTGTATCAACTTCTAAAGCGCCATTATCATTTAAGAAATTACGAATAGAAGAAATTATTTTTGTACGTTGCTCAAACGTTTTTTTAACTGTAGGATTAATAATTAAATCTACGTAACGTTGACGATAACGAAACTCAGGATCAGTAACTTCATCAAATGCATTTCCATCCGCATCTGTTTTTACAACTGGTAATGGTTTTAATGATTTACTTAATAATTTAAAAGATCTTACGTGAATAGATGTTTCACCCGTTTTAGTAGTAAACACATATCCTTCAATTCCAATAATATCTCCTAAGTCAATTAATTTCTTCCAAACAATATCATATAGTACTTTATCATCTTCATTCGGACAAATATCATCACGACGAACATAGATTTGAATTCGGTCTGTGCTATCTTGAATCACTGCAAAAGCAGCTTTTCCCATATCACGAACACTCATGATACGACCAGCAATACTTATATCTTTATAATTTAATTTATCACGCTCATAGTTTTCCTTGATATCATGAGCGGTAACATTTATTCTAAATTCCTGAGCAGGATATGGATCGATGCCTAATTTTTTAAGCTCTGATAATTTTTCTCTTCTTAATTCCTCTTGTTCACTTAGTTCTTGAAACATGTTTTTGTAATTTTTTGCTCGAAGTTAACTAAATACTGAGGTTTGCTATTATTGTGTTGATGGTATCTATTCACAATTTATTAATACCAATTGCCAATATTTTTGATAAAATCATCGTTTTTTTTACATGATTTCTACTCAAAAATTCATAAAAAACACATATTCATATTAAAATTATCAAAAATGACAGGCAAGGCAAAATTTTAAAAGTATGATAATCAATCATTTACGTTTTTATAACATATTTTTTGTTTAATATTTACACGATTACATTAAACAAGTACTACATTTGTTTAGTATATTCAACTATTAATTAAACAAAACTAAAAATATAGAAATTATGACAGCCATTGAATTTAACACTCGAATCCTTAACGAAAAGCAATCATTAAAAAACTTTGCCTTAAGTCTAACTCACAACAATGATGATGCTTTAGATTTATTACAAGATACTTATGTAAAAGCGATTACATATCGTGAAAAATTTGAAGATAGTACGAATTTAAAAGCTTGGTTATTTACAATTATGAAAAACACATTCATAAATTCGTACAGAAGAGCAGTAAAAACAAAACAAATTATTCAAACAAATGCTGACTTGGCAATGGCGCGAGCTTTTAAAAACAACCACCAAGATATAACTGAATCACGTTTAGCAGCAAAAGACATTTTGAATAAAATTGATAATTTAGAAGATCAATATAAAATACCATTTACTAGATATTACAATGGGTTTAAATACGAGGAAATAGCGCAAGAAATGCAATTGCCTTTAGGGACAGTAAAAAGCAGAATATTTTTAGCTCGTAAGCAACTAATGGTTGCTATTGAAAAATCAATGAACTAAATTGGTCATGCAAAAAATCACAAAAAGGATTCATAAAAATGTGAATCCTTTTTTTATGAATTAAATTAGCTTAATTTTGATTGTGAAATTTTTAAAATATACCTCGTTTTTACTTGCGACTGTATTTAGTTTATATACTGTGCAAGCTTCCGCTCAAGAATATGAGCCAAGTTCTCCAGACACCTCCAAAACTCATGCATTTACTCCTCATAAGGGATTTCATGCAGGCCTTTTCATAGGTGCTTTTTGGGCAAATCAACATACCGCATATATTTATGATGGTTATGGATTTGATCAAAATGGACAAAGAAATACCTTTAACAATAGTATTCTTTATAATGAAATAGTAAATATATATGGTGGAGCTTTTGGTGGAATTGACTACATCGCTCAACTATTAAATGTAAACAATACAGATTGGTATTTTAATGAGCAAGATATGCCGACTAATTTAAGATACACCACAACTTATTTGGTGGGCTTAAATACGAGATATCAAATAGATAAGAAGGCAAGTATTACGCTAAATATAAATGGTACTAAATTAAATGTAAATGGAAAATTCACCATCAGTTCTATCAACAATTCAGGATTTGGTTCTGGTTCAAGTGGCTTGACTAAAGTTCATCAGTTTACTATTGTTGGAGGTGAACAACGCTTGATGTTTCAATTAGGTTATCAAAGAATTATAGGTAAAAATGAAAAATTAAATTTTATGTTAGAAGGAGGATTAAATGTTATTTTATCAAAAGCTCAGAAAAATCAAGCTTTTTTGAATAGCGAAAACCCTAATAATAGTCAAAATAACATTGTTATTGATTTAATGAATTCTTATAACCAACCTCCTTATAATTTTTATAGCGCAAGATATTTAGTAGGTGGTGGGATTGGAGTTTTTGGAGGAATAGGATTCAATTTAAATATCAATCCAAGATATACCATACAATTGCTTTACAATCCTTCGTATGACCGAATTAGCTTAGGTTATAACCCAAAGTTTAAATTACAACATGGCGTAGGATTGAGAATTTACTACAACATGAGTTAACTACATCCATTTTTTACGTTTAAAATAAATCAACAAACCTAAAATTACTGAAAGCATAATACCCCATGTGATGAAATATCCACTTTGAGTTTTAAGTTCGGGCATGTTTTCAAAGTTCATTCCGTAAACACCTGCAATAAAAGTAACTGGAATAAAAATAGAAGACATAATAGTTAATACTTTCATTACTTCATTCATTTTATTAGCATTGGTACTTAAATAAATATCCATGATACCAGATAATAAGTCTCGATAGGTTTCAACAGTATCAATAATGCGAGTCACATGGTCACTCAAATCTCTCAAATAAATATCACTTGATGGATTAATCAAAGGTGTTTCAGATCTCACCATATTATTAATCATATCTCTTAAAGGCCAAACTTGTTTGCGTAAATAAATCATTTCACGTTTGAGATGATATAATTCCAATAGAGATTTTTTATCTGTATCACTAATAATATCTTCTTCAATCTCTTCAATTTTATCTCCAATCCTTTCGATGGCAGTAAAATAACAGTCCACAACTGCATCCATTAAAGCGTACGCTAAGTAATCTGCACCTAGTTTTCTCACTCGACCTTTTCCCTGACGCAATCTGTTTCTGATAATATCAAAAGCATCTCCATTATTTGGCTCTTGAAATGATAAAACAGTATTCTCTAATAAAATAACTGATAATTGCTCTGATTTAACTTCTGTTGTGTAGCTAATCATTTTCATGATAGCCACCACATAATTATCATAATCCTCAAACTTAGGACGTTGATCCACATGTACAATATCTTCCATTGTTAATGGATGAATATTATAAAACTTACCTATGGCTTCCACAAGTTCTGGTTTATGCAAACCCTCTACATTAAGCCATTTAACCATGTTTGGTTTTACATGAGACAAACAGTCTGACAAATCATAAAACTCTCGTTCAAAAAATTCAGTCTCATTATATTCAATCAAGGTGATTTTAATTCTATCCGTTCTTTCTTCCCCAGTATATAGTATAGTTCCTGGAGGAGCGCCAATATGTTTGTGTTTTGCTGTCATGATAGAAAATGATTAATTAAATTTAATAAAAATTATTCAGCTATTTCATTCTTCATCACCATTTGCACTGTAAATCGACTACGTTGTTCTAACAAGATAATCTTATTTGTTGTTAAAATATCTAATGTTTCTTGGGTATAATAACGAACCGTCATTAATTCTAATCCTGAATTATATAACACTTTAAATTGTTGTTGTAGCTCAGCAACTAATGCTTTTATTTTTTCAGAATAATCGTCGCAACAAACAGAAAAACTAATGGCAGACAATTGCATCAAATTAATCTTAACGCCATGTTTTGAAAACACTTCAAAAATATCACTCAAATTATCTTCGGCAATAAATGAAAAATCTTTTGGCTGAATAGAAATTAAAACCTGATCAATTTTAAAAATATAAGAGGGAATATTTAGACGTTTTTCTCCATCCCTAATAACCGTTCCTACATCTTTAGGTTTTAAAAAAGATTTTACATACAAAGGAATGTTTTTGTTTTGTAAGGGTTTAATTGTTTTTGGATGAATAACCGTTGCACCATAATAAGTTAATTCAATAGCATCGTGATACGATAACTCATCGATTTTTTTGGTATGCGAGAACCATTTTGGATCGGCATTTAATACGCCAGGTACATCTTTCCAAATAGTAACGTTATTCGCATTTAGACAGTAGGCTAAAATAGATGCTGTGTAATCGGAACCCTCACGTCCTAAAGTCGTTGTGAAGTTTTCGGAAGTGCCACCAATAAAACCTTGAGTAACGATGATATCGAAAGAATTAAAAATTGGTTGTAAATCTCTTTTCACTAAAGATTCTGTTAATTCAAAATCCACTTTGCCTTCACGGTAACTATTGTCTGTTTGAATAAAACCTCTTACATCAATCCATTTATTTTTTAATCCAATTTCATTTAAGTAAGCCGAAACAATTTTGGTTGAAATGACTTCGCCTATACTCACAATTTGATCGTACTCAAAATCAAAACCTTGCGTAGGTTCATCTTCAATAGCCCAATACAATTCCACAAAAGTATTTTCTAATTCATTATAAATGGAATGAGAAATTGAAGGAAATAAATGATGGCATATATCAAAATGATACGCTTTAATTTCTTCCAACACTTTTTCGGCATTTTCTACTTTATAAAAATAGGCTTTTGCTAAACGCTCTAATGCATTAGTGGTTTTACCCATTGCCGAAACAACTACTGATATTTTTTGAGAAGGAAATTGTTTTAAAACTTCCGCTACATTTTTTACTCCATCTGCATCTTTAACCGATGCGCCTCCAAACTTAAATACTTGCATACATTTTTTGTTTAAACAAAGATAAGGATGCTAACAAAATAATTAAGCCGTTAAAATATTTTTTATAAACCATTGTTACTTTTTTTTCATCTGTTGTTATAAGATTAACCAACAAATACTCACACTATAAAAAACTACTACTATGAGCTCAGGCAAAGAAACACCCCGACAAAAGATGATTGGCATGATGTACCTAGTACTCACTGCCCTTTTAGCCCTAAATGTATCAAAAGAAATTTTACAAGGATTTGTAATGGTGGATGAAAGTATAGGCAAATCGAAAGTAATACTAGATGAAAACAATTCTCGGATTCAAAAGGCTTTTGAAGCCTATGTGAATGATGGAAACTTTGAAGCAAAACCTTATTTACTAAAATCTATTGAAACACAAAAAAGTATTCGGATTGTGGATGCTTACATCGATAGCATGAAAGTCATCATCGCCAGAAAAACAGAAGGTATCTCTAAGAGTGATACATCACAACTGCGTTTCATGGAAAAACTAGATGATTACGATACACCAACGTATTTACTAATTGGCTCTGATGAATCGACACCAATTGATACTAAATACTCTGCAAAAGATTTACGATTGCAACTTACAAACTTGCATCAAGATTTATTAAACTTAATAGATAATATGCAGAAAAACTCTAAAACTAAATTAGATAATGAAACCATTGCAACTTTGAAGCAAAAACTGTCAACCATAAAACCTGTAGATAGAAATCTTGAAAAAGATGGTATTAAATTGAATTGGGAATTAGAGAACTTTTATCATATGCCTTTAGCTGCTGTTATTACCAATTTAGATAAAATACAAGCTGATATGAAAAATTTAGAATCTGAGTTTTTGCATACCTTTGCCGCTGCTTCTAGTAAGTTTTTATTTAAAGCCGATAAACTACATGCCGATGTAGTGGCGCCAAGTGCTTACGTATTATCTGGTCAACCATTTAAAGCCAATATTGTATTAGGTGCATCTAGTAGTGAATTTACACCTGACAGAATGGAAGTTTTAGTTGGTGGGGTTTATGATACAACGTCTAAAAAATTAATTAACCCTGGAACTCCTTTGGTAATTAAAGATGGCATGGGTCAATACGAAGCTATGACAAGTGCAACCGGAGAAAAAAAATTACAAGGGGTGATTAAATACAAAAACGCCAGAGGGGATTTTGAGTATTATGATTTCAACTATCAGTATACAGTGGCCCCTCCATTTAGCGCCGTAGCAGCTGATAATATGAATATATTTTATGCAGGAATTGAAAACCCTGTAAGTGTTTCGGCGGCTGGTTTTTCTCCATCTGATTTAAAAGTAACGGTTAATGGTTGTGGCGCTGAAGCGATACCAAATGGCGCTGGAAAATTTATGTTTAAAGTAAAATCTGCTGGAACTTGCAGTGTGGCCATTTCTGCTAAAGTAAATGGCGTTTACCAACAACAAGGACCAGCGAAAACATTCAGAGTAAAAGATATTCCACCTCCAGTATTAAAAATGGGAGGTAAATTAGCGACTACTAATTTAGAATTTACTAAAAATGAAATTAAACAAGTGGGAGGATTTGGAGCAGAATCTGTAGGTTTTATGTTTCCCGTGAACTTTGTAGTAAAAAGTTTTGAAGTACTAGTACAAGGTGGAGGCACCTACCCTTGTTCAAATAATAATTTATCAGATGACGCTAAGAAAGCGCTGGCTAATATGCGAGCAGGGCAAATAGCCTATATAGATAATATTAAAGTATTAACTCCAAAGCAAACACTTATTACAATCCCATCAGTAAAATTTAAGATTAAATCTTAAAACATCAAAAGCTCCTTCAAAAATTTGAAGGAGCTTTTTCATTAAACCTAATCAAAATACTATTGTTTAATTATTTTTTGAGTGTAAGAACGTCCGTCACCCTTCACCACTAAGTGATAAAAGCCTGTTTTTAATTCGCTTAAATCAATGTTTGTTTCTGTAGATAGTGTTTGCTTTTCGAAAACTACTTTACCTAAAACGTCAACGATAATAATATTATAATTCTCGAAAGAATTTCTAATAGTAATAACATCATTAAATGGATTTGGAAATACAGAAACTGATGATTCATTTATTAACTGATTAATACTAGTGCATAAAGAAACAGATTGAGTTACTATTGATGAATTTGAACAACCGTTCGCATCTGTTCCAATTACAGTATAAGTAGTTTGTATAGTTGGAGATACCGCAATGCTAGTTGTGTTTTCTGTTGTACTCCAAGTATATGTATTTGCTCCCGTAGAAGTTAATGTGGCAGATTGTCCAACACATAATAATGTATTAGATGTAGAGGAAATAATATTTGGCAACGAGTTTACAACTAGTGTTTTTGTTGTAGATGCAGAACATCCATTTGCATCAGTTCCAATAACAGAATAAATAGATGTAACCGATGGAGTAACTGAAATATTACTAAGTATTTGACTTGTACTCCATGTATATGTATTTGCACCGGACGCTGTTAAAGTACTAGTTTCCCCTGAACAAATAATACTATTACTAATTGAAACAGATAATGTTGGCAAAGCGTTTAAAATAACTGTTAATGTTTCAGTATCTATGCATCCTTGACCATCAATACCTGTTACTGTATAATTTGTATTAGCAGAAGGTGTAGCAGTTATAGAAGATGAATTTGAGCCAGTGTTCCAAGAATAATTAATGGCACCACTAGCTGTTAAAGTAGTTGATTGTCCTGCACATATAGAAGTTAATCCTGCTACACTAACCGTTGGACTATTTACAGTTAAAGTAACGGTATTTGAATTAGAAGAACCACATCCGTTAGTTACTGTTAAATAATAATTTCCTGCATTTAATAATTGAACTGTAGGAAGAGATATAGTTGCCATTGTTGCGGTAGTAACTGGAGATGAATTAAAATACCATTGCACAGTATTAGAATTAGATGAAACTGCAGATGTAAAAGAAGTATTTGCAGTTACACAAACCGTTTTACTACTTGGTGATGATAATACTGAAGGAGCATTATTAATTAAAATATTAGAATTATTTCTTTCTCCTTTTTGAACTGGATTTGATGATACAACACGAACTCTATAATTTGTGCCATATGCAACCGTAGAAGGCACGGTAGCAGTAATAGTTCCAGATGAAGTTGCACTGATTGTTCCAATAGAAACAGGAGAAGCAAAACTACCACTTGCATCTGAAAGTTGTGCTGTAAAAATATTTCCACCATTACACGTTCCGTTTATAGAATATGGAACTGTTAAAGCATTACCTGCACATAGAGAAGGTGTAGTAATTGCTAATGTCTTTAATTGATTATACTTAGCAATAAAACTATTATAAAAACTTCCATAGGGAGCAGTTGATGTTGAATCATAAGGAGAAGGATCAAAATCATTGACAACCCTCATAGAACCAATTAAATTAATTTGTCCAGAATTTTCAATAGAAATACAATGTCCTCCTGTGTAATTAAATCCAGGTGTACTACCTCCAAATCTAAAACACCATTGTTGAGCACCAGCGTTGTCCAACTTTTCAATAAACCCATCTACATCTCCAGTTGCAACCATATTAAATGCCGTACCTCCATTATTAAAGTTCTTAGTGCCTGAAAACCCTCCAGTAAAATAAATATTATTGTTACTATCTACATTTACATAATCTCCAGTTACATTACTTGAAATGGTACTCAACTGATAATGTCTAGCCCAATTAAATAAACCAAATGCTGAAATTCTTACCAAAAAATTATCTGTTGCTACAGAGGTTAAAGTATAGGCAGAACTAGTGTTCATATCAAAATCAACAGTACCCGAAAATTCACCTAATAATATTGGGTTTCCATTACCATCTAATTTCAATTGCTTTAAGTTTTCACTATTTGTGTTACCAATTTGTCCAGCCCATTGTAAAACCATAGATGAATTATATTTAGCAATAAATACATCACTTCCTCCAATAGGAGTTAATGTATAAGTTGAAGGCGAAGGGTCAAAATCACTATTAGCATTAAACAAACCAGCCAAATAAATATTTCCGCTATTATCTACTTCACACAACGTCTTAAATCTACCAAAATTTACAAATCGGTTTAATAAATTCATACTAGAATCATATATAAGAAAAACATTAGAGCCTGTAGTTACTGATGTTTCGCTAGCAACACCAATGCCAACATCAAAATCTTGAGTTCCAAAAAAATATCCACCAACATAAATTTTCCCAGCAGCATCTACTTTCACAGATTGAAAAGCACTATAATTAGTCGCTGTAAAAGTATAAACAGACAAGAAATTGAAATTAGCATCATATTTCGCAATAAATGCTTTTCCTTGCGATGTTCCTGAATTTACTGTAAATGCGTTTGCTGATGGGTCAAAATCTGTAGTTCCAGTAAACTCACCTACAATAATATAATTTCCTGAAGCGTCTCTCGCAGCATCTTGTGCTAAAACATTTGCAGTTCCGCTCACACTCATATGACCTAAATAAGATCCTAAATCATTATACTTAATCAAATAAAACCCAAAATTATTTGCAGGTGGTAATGGTACAGTATTAGAACCGGGATCAATATCATTAATACCACTAGCGTATGTCCCCGCCATAATAACATTTCCATTAGACTCTTTAAATAATTCTACATGTTCCATTTGGCCATAGCCAGCATTACGGTAAACGGTGTCCAATTTTTGTGAGAAACTAGAGAGACTAGCTCCTAAAATCATTAATGTTGTAAATATTTTTTTCATGGTTTTAATTTTTGATTAATATAAAATTGCTCTATTAGCATAGAACCATAAAAAAAATAGGGTCAACGCCTTCCATTTTTGAGTAAATGAGGTTATATTTATAGTGACTGATTATGAAAAATCTATATCGTTTAATTCTATTTATTTGTTTTACTAATTCCATGATTGCTCAACCGGAACAGAAGGTTGTTGATAGATTAAATTATTTAGCGGACAGTTTAAGTGAAAAGCAAACAGATTCAGCCCTTGCCATTTCACATAAAGCTTTGTTACTAGCTAAAGATATAAGCTATAAAAAAGGGATAGCAGAATCGATAAATAATATAGCTGTTTGTGAAGATGTAAAAGGAAATTCCGTTGAAGCAATTAAACAGTTTATTATAGCGATTAAATTATTTGAGGAACTAAAAGACACTAACAAAATTGCCCAATGTTACTCACAAATGGGCATTTCGTATTTTTTTCAATACCAATATGAGAATGCACAACTCTATTACCAAAAAGCAATTGACTTATATTTAAAAACAAATAACAAAAAAGAACTAGCGGGCGTATTGATTAATCAAGGCATTGTTTACACTTATATAAACAAAAACGACGAAGCAGAAAAAAATTACTTAAATGCACTAAGCATCTATCAGGAAGAAAACAATATTGCTGGGTTATCACCAACTTATAACTCATTGGCAAAAATTTATTATGCAAAAAAAGAGTACGAAAAAGCCATTCAATATTACAAACAATCAGAATCCTATAGTTTACAGTCTAATAATTTATTTAATTTAATTCCAACATACAATTCCTTAGCTATTGTATATAAAGAATTAAAAAAATACAATGAAGCTAAAAATTATTCAAGTAAAAGTATTGATATAAGTAAGCAAATTGGGGCATTAGAACGAGAAATGTTTTGCCATGAAACCATGTCCGACATTTTATTTGCGATGGGCAATTATAAAAATGCTTACGAAAGTTTTAAAAATTACTCCATTATTAAAGACAGCATTTTTACTTCTGATAAAAATGATGCTATTGCCGAAATGCAAGCCAAGTTTGACGTAGAAAAGAACCAACAAAAAGTAAAAGAAATAGAGCTACAGAAAAAAATTGATGATGAAGCCAATACAAAACAACGTTTAGTATTAATCGTCCTCATTATTGTAATATTAATTTCCTTAGTATTTACAATGATTCTTTTTAGAAATAAACAAAAAGTAAATCATTTGTTAAAACAAAAAAATGAAGCCATACAAGCCAATTTAGAGCAAAAAGAAATGATGATGAGCGAAATTCACCATCGCGTCAAAAATAATTTACAAATGGTTTCTTCTATTTTAGATTTGCAAGCAAGAGATTTAACGGATGAAAAATCAATGCGTGTTATAGAAGATAGTTTAAGTCGCATTAATGCTATTTCATTAATACATCAGCGTTTATATCAATCTGAAAACATAAGAGGGATTAAAATTAATTCGTACTTGCAAGAGTTAGCCTTTGATATTATTAAAAATTTTTCTTCAACAGTACAAACAAGTTCTATTGATTTACAATGTCATATTGATGATTTAGATATGGATTTAGAATCTGCCATTCCAATTGGCTTAATTACAGCAGAATTAATTACAAATTCATGCAAATATGCCTTTACAACTATTACACAACCTAAAATCACCATTAACTTAACTAAACAAAATACTGATTTAATATTAGTTGTTATTGATAATGGCATTGGCAAAGAACAATCTGTAAACACTTCAGGATCTTCGTTTGGCACCAAATTAATAAAATCTTTATCCAGAAAATTGCGTGCTGAAATAACAGAAAATTCATCTTCAAACGGAACAAGCATTCAATTAAAAATTACTAACTTTAAATTATATGGCAACTAATTTAAAAATAGCAATTGTAGAAGACGAACCATTAATTGCTGATCATATTGAACAATATGTATTAGATGCAGGTTTTATAAGTGCTGGCATTACAGACAATTTTAATGATGCAAAAGAACTGGTTCAAAAAGAAAATCCAGATTTAATTTTACTAGATATTAATTTAGGAGATGGGCCAGATGGCATTGATTTGGCACATTACATCAATCAACATTACAAAAAACCATTTATATTTATTTCTTCAAATACTGATACAAAAACATTAGAAAGAGTGAAACTCACTAATCCATTCGGTTTTATTGTTAAACCTTTTAAAGCTGGTGATATACAAACTCAAATAAATTTAGCGTGGCACAGTTTTAATTTACAAAAAGAAAATACACAAGTATCCTTCTCCGATTCTTTTTTAGTAAACGACCACTTTTTTATTAAAGACAAACATAGTTTAATCAAAGTAAATTACGCTGACGTATTATATGCCGAAGCTTGCGACAATTACAGCATTATTTACACCAAACAAACGAAATACATTTTAAGCTACACTTTAAAAGTAGTGGAAGAAAAATTATCCTTATTTCATTTTTTTAGAACACATCGTTCCTTTTTAGTGAACCTTAAACATATTGAAAAATTAAACCCAAAAGAGGTTTTAATAAATGGTAAAGAAATTCCAGTAAGTGAAAATAGCCGAACTGAACTACTACAAAAATTAAATTTATTTTAAGACTTGGCAACTCGTTGTCAAATAAATCAGTCTGATTTTTTTATGACACAATAGCCTTCAAGGGAAGGTTTATCATTTTTACAGATAAAAAATAGAAAAATAAAATTCTACCTGACTTATGAATTTGTTAGATAATTCATTAAACTCTCACTCCAATTAAACTCACATCATCCACTTGCTCATGATGATGTTTCCAATCATTAAAAGCTAACTCTAAGGCAACTTTTTGTTCTTCCATAGATAGATTAGAATTCTTAATTAAAGAATCTATCAAAGGTTTATATTTATATTTTTTACCCTTCGGTCCGCCAAACTGGTCGGCATAACCATCGGTACATAAAAAAATAATATCCCCTTTTTGCAATTGAATTGTTGTGCTTGAAAAAGGCACTTCATTTTCTAAATAGGTTCCAATAGGCATTTTATCGGCTTTGACTTCGACAAGCTCAGTCACCGCATTTTCATTCTTGCTCACCAACCATAATGGATTATTAGCGCCAGCAAATTCGAGTGTATTATCAAGTTTATTCCAAACACAAAGCGAAATATCCATACCGTCTTTTTGTTGAGTTCCACCTTTTTGTTCTAAAGCCTGAATAATTTTAGAACGTAGTTTATTTAAAATTTCGTCAGCTTTAAATATTTTATTTTCAACCACAATTTCGTTTAAAAAACTATTACCCAACATGCTCATAAAACCTCCTGGCACGCCATGCCCAGTACAATCTGCTAGTGCAAATACCGAACGATTATTAGGTGTATTATAAGCCCAGTAAAAATCACCACTTACTATATCTTTTGGCTTAAATAAAATAAAATGTTCTTTTGAAACTTTTTTCCAAACGTCTTCGCCTGTTAAAACCGCTTGTTGAATACGTTTAGCATAGTTAATACTGTCTATAATTTCCTTTTGTTTTTCTTCCACTAATTCTTTTTGATGGGTCACTTCTTCGTTCTTCAACTCCACTTCCATCTTTTGATTTTCAATAATAATATTTGCTTTTTTTGCTTTTTTAAAATTTAAAAATGCCATCGCAGCAAAAAATCCTGTACCAACTAAAGCTAAGGCGCCAAACAAGATAATTAGAGATTTTTGTTGGTTTTGTTTTTCTTGAGATTCTATCTCAAAAGATTGATTTTTGATTTGTAATTCTTTTTTTTCTGTTTCAAACATTGTTTGAAACTCAAGAATTGATTTAGAATTAGAAGATTCAAATATTGTATCCTTAAGTAAATAGGCATTTTCCAAATAACTTAAAGCCATATCATATTTATGTAATTTTTTATAATTCATTGCTAAATTGGCATTACAATCTGCCATCAAATTTTTATCATTAAGTTTAACTGATAAAACCAAAGAACTATCAAGGTACAATATTGAGTTTTTAAAATCATTAAGATAATATAAAGTCATACCTTTTCCGAAATAGGATTTTAATTTAAATACATCATAATTAAAATCCCTAGCAATTTTTAAAGCTTTATCAGAATAAATGAGCGCACTATCTAATAACATGTTTTCTCTAAAGGATTGAGACAGATTGCTATATAAAAAAAACAATGTATAAATGTTCGAGTATTTGGCGGCTATCCCTACGCCTTGTCTGGCAAATAAAACAGCTTCGCCATATTTTTTTTGATTAATGGATGTATTTGAAAGCAAACTATAATTATTAGCCATTTGGGCGAGAGCATTTGACTTAACAAAATAGTCATTAGATTTTAAACAGTATTCTATGGCTTTTTCATAATTTTTGAGTTGAAAATTTGAAGCGCCAAGATTATAATAACAAGTCCCCAATGATTTATCTAATTTTAAACTATCAAATATTTGAATAGCTTTAAGTGTAAATTGAACAGATAAATAATACTTTTGAGATTGATTATAAGCATTTGCAATATTTATATAACTATTACCAAGCGACTCATTTTCACTATTTTTTTTAGCAATTTCAACATTTTTAAAATGATATTGCAAAGCCTTATCATTATCTCCAACTTCTGCATATACTGCTCCAATATTATTATTTGAGCTAATCATTCCCTTAACATAATTTATTTTTTCGAAAAATGGGTATGCTTTTGAAAAATAAAAAATAGCAGAATCATATTTTTGAGTATATAGGCATAATCTTCCTTTATGGTTATAAAAGTTACCCAACCCTTTTCTATCAGATATTTTACTAGACAACAAAAAACCTTTTTGAGCCCATACTGAAGCAGAATCTAAGTTTAATTGCTCGTACAAAAATGAAATTTTATTAATTACATTAAGCTTACTTGTATCTGATTTCGTTTCTTTATAAACAGCTAATAAACTATCTAATTGAGAAAATAAACTTCTTGAAATAAAAAGTAAAATTATGACAATAATCTGTTTCATATTTAAAATAAAAAAATAATTAAATTTTACCCAAACAATCTAGCAAATACATCTTCCATTTTAGTAACTGCAATTACATCAATTTTAAACTGTTTAATGTCTAGGCCTTTTAGGTTGTATGAAGATATATAAATTTTCTCAAAACCTAATTTTTGCGCTTCCGAAATACGTTGCTCTATTCTACTCACGGGTCTTATTTCACCCGTTAATCCAACCTCAGCTGCAAAGCAAACATTTTGAGCAATAGGTAAATCTTCGTTACTTGAAAGCACAGCACATACCAAAGCTAAATCGATTCCTGGATCTTCTACTTTTATTCCACCTGCAATATTTATAAATACATCTTTTGCTCCTAGTCTAAACCCACAACGTTTTTCGAGCACTGCTAACAACATGGATAATCGTCTTAAATCAAAACCTGTTGATGAACGCTGTGGCGTGCCATATGCCGCCGAACTTACTAAAGCTTGTGTTTCAATTAACAAAGGACGATTACCTTCTAATGTGGCAGCAATAGCTACCCCACTTGTAGCTTCGTTTCTATTGGTAATTAATATTTCAGAAGGATTTAAAACCTCTTTCAAACCATCGCCATTCATTTCATAAATACCCATTTCGTTGGTGCTTCCAAAACGATTTTTAGTAGCTCGTAATAAACGGTATATATGATTTCTATCTCCTTCGAATTGCAAAACCGTATCCACCATATGCTCCAAAACTTTTGGCCCTGCTAAACTTCCTTCCTTGGTAATATGTCCAATCATGAATACGGGTACATTAGTTTCTTTAGCAAATCGCAAAAACTCTGCGGCACATTCGCGCACCTGACTTACACTGCCAGGACTGCTTTCAATAAAACTTGTATGGATGGTTTGAATAGAATCGATAATGACTAATTGAGGTTCAATTTTTTCGATTTGGGCAAAAATATTTTGAGTGTTTGTTTCTTGCAATATAAAACAACTCTCTGTCGTCATACCAATCCTCTCTGCCCGCATTTTAATTTGCTGTTCACTTTCCTCACCACTGACATATAAAACACGTAGATTTTTTAAACGTAAGGCCAATTGCAACATTAAAGTTGACTTACCAATTCCTGGTTCTCCGCCAAATAATACCAAACTACCAGGCACCACTCCTCCACCCAATACTCTTGGTAACTCCTGCCCCGGCACTTGAATACGGGGATATTCGGCCAAGCCAATATCTTGTAGCAATACAGATTGATTGGAACGATGATTGTCATTTTTATTTGCCGAAAATAGTTGTAGTCGATCGTTCTTTGTTTCTTTATGAATAACCTCTTCAACCATAGTATTCCACTCGCCACAGCTGTTGCACTTACCAGCCCACTTAGCAGCTTGAGCTCCGCAACTTTGACAGAAATAAGATGTTTTTGTTTTTGACATGGTGTTGTAATTTAATAGATCAAAATTACAGCATTTAATAGCGATTGATTGCTATAATTTGTAGCTATTTGAATTTACAATAATGGAACGCAGATAACACAGATTTATTAAGATAAAGAAGGATGACAATACCTTATAATAATATACATTAATACGTTTTTCGGACTCCTAAATATTATGCTACAAAGAAATCATTCAAAATCATAAATATCAGGGCTATCAGCGTTCTATTGTATTATACTAACTTAAGCGTATTTTTTTTGCCAATATGTTCAAAGTTTTCGCCCAGCCAAGCATCACAAGCTTTATAGCCTAAATCTTTTAAGTACATCATGAAATCCCAACTAGTATTTAATTTAGATGATAAATTCAATTCGCTTAATTCTGTATCTGCACTAATGTTGTGTAAATAAACTGGCTTTAATGTACCATCTAAAGTAATTCCTTTCTGAACTAGCTCTTGCTTAAATTGAATTAATCTCAACTCTAATAATAACGAAGAATTGAAACTTAATTCGTTAACTCTATCTCTGATTTCCTCAATTTTACCTGGAACTTGTTTAATATTTTTAGGATTAATTTGAATCAACAAAATGTCATCTGTATCTTCTGTATGATCTATTAACGGCTGAATCAAGGGATTGCCACTGTATCCGCCATCCCAATAATATTGCCCATCAATTTCAACGGCATCGTACATATAAGGCAAGCAAGCCGATGCTAATATAGCTTTTGCAGTAATTTCTGAATGCCCGAAAATTCGTGCTTCGCAAGTTTTAACATTGGTAGCGCATACGAATAACTTTGGTGGATTGAGTTTATGAAGCTCTTCAAAATCAATTACTTCATTTAATATTTTTTCAAGTGGATTGTATTGCAAAGGATTTAATTGTTTAGGAGTAAAATTTTCCGTACTCATATTAAACAATTTATAACTTGGAGAAAAATCCATATTTCCAGGACTCATCATTTTATCAATCCAACTTGGCTGTAATGGAGATAACTTTCCTGCCTCGGATATTTTATGCCAAAACTTTACAAGCGTATGCTTCGCCAAATTTCTTCCGCCTTTTTTTAACCCATAAACTGTACAAACGCCATTCATAGCTCCTGCGCTGGTTCCGCAAACACCATCAATTTCTATTTTATCATCATCTAATAATCTGTCAATTACTCCCCATGTATAAGCGCCATGAGCTCCGCCACCTTGAAGCGCAAGGTCAATTTTTTTTATTTTTGTCATATATAACTGATAATGTAAATTCTTTAATCAAACTTACTAAAAATTTATACGAAGGTTTTGTATTTTAGTTGTAGAAAAACAGATTTATTCACAAAAAAAATTAATATTCGATATCTAAATCGAATCTTTTTTTGAGTTCTAGTAATGCAGGATTTTTTTCTGCCATTAGTTTAAATTTATCTGCTGGCTTATATGCTTTGATTTCGCCTACAATTTCTGAGACTTTAATCTCTAATTGCAATTGCTTATTATTAACCAATTTACGAAGTTCATCTAGCATGTCTTGTTTAATATTTACCAACATTTCTTTTTGAACTTCATTATTTAATTCAATCAATATAGTTTTGTCAACCAATACAATTTTACTGGAGGTTAGTGTTGCAAATAATTGCTTGTTACCATTTTTGGCTTTTTCTTCGGCATATTGCTTAACGGCATCTAGCGCTCGTTCTGAAGTCAACTCTATATCAGCAGTAATTTCAGATTCGTTCACTACAATAGCTTCAACTACAATAGTTTGTTGTTTTTGTGCGTTATCTTGTAATAAGAATTGTGATTTTATTTTTAACTCACTAAATCCAACAACCGGCTTAGCACTCGTTTGCACTATTGGCTGACCAGTAAATTTAGAAACTGGCTGACCTTGATCAATAGCTTTAGCTTGAACACTCTGAATTTCGAAACCCGAACTTAACTCATTTTTTTTTTCCGCATCTTGCGGTGCGGCATTTAAATAGCTGATTTGCATCAAGGCCATCTCCACCTGCAATCGCTGATTTTTAGCCGATTTATAGTGAATATCACATTTATTTATAACTGCTAATGCCTTTAACAAGAAAGGGGTTGAACATAATTGAGCTTGCTCTGCGAACCGTTTTTTTAAGGCGTCGCTTGCCTCTAATAACTGCACAGTGAACTGATCTTTACTAACTAATAGATTTCTCAAGTGTTCACCAAAACCAATAATAAAATTATGTCCATCAAATCCCTTCTTTAAAATTTCGTCAAAGGTTACCATCACTTCAGGCAGACGACCATTTAAAGCGGCATCTGTTAACTTAAAATAATATTCGTAATCTAAGACATGTAAATTTTCTACAACTGCTTTATAGGTCAAATGATTTCCAGTGAAGGTTACCATTTGATCAAAGATCGAACAGGCATCACGTAAACCACCATCCGCCTTTTGAGAAATAATTTGTAATGCTTCTGGTTCAAAAGTAATTCCCTCTGTATTAGCAATGTGTTCTAATTGAATGGTAATGTCTTCGGCTTTAATTCTATTAAAACTAAATACCTGACAACGAGATAAAATCGTTGGTATAATTTTATGTTTTTCGGTAGTTGCTAAAATAAACTTAGCGTGCTTCGGCGGCTCTTCTAATGTTTTTAAAAAAGCATTAAAAGCTGCGTTAGATAACATGTGAACCTCATCAATCACATACACTTTATAATCCCCTAATTGCGGTGCAAAACGAACTTGATCCACTAAGTTTCTAATATCCTCCACTGAGTTATTGGAAGCCGCATCTAATTCGTATACATTTAATGATGCTCCCGAATTAAATGACAAACAAGATTCGCAAGCGTCACATGCTTCTCCATCTGGAGTTAAATTAGTACAGTTTATAGTCTTTGCAAAAATACGTGCGCAAGTCGTTTTACCTACACCACGCGGACCACAGAATAAATAAGCTTGAGCAATTTTTCCGTTTTTAATCGCTTGTTTTAAAGTATTGGTAATATGGCTTTGACCAACCACTGTATTAAAGTGTTGGGGGCGATACTTTCGAGCCGATACTATAAAATCATCCATATATTGAGGTAAATTTAGGGTTTATATCCCTATAAAAAAGGTTAAATTATTAACTGTTTGTGAATAAGTCGATATATTTGGATGAATCATATTTTAGTTAATTCTGAAAAAACACAACTGCATATTTCTGTTTTTCCTTTTTCTTTTATCTCTTAAAGGACTTAGTCAAAATATCATTAAAGGCATCATCACCGAATCTGATAGTACTACTGCCATGCCCTTTGTTTATGTTATTAATGCGCAAACTGGTCAAGGACAAATGAGTGACGGTAACGGAAAATTTACAATTGTGGCAGGTGAAAAGGATTCAATTATTTTTTCGTTCGTGGGATATGTTAGGTTAAAAATAGCAGCTAACAAACTTTATAAAGGAATTTACAAAGAATGCAAGGTGGTGATGCAAGAAACTGCCTACAAGCTTAATCAAGTAACGGCAAGTGATTTTAAGTTAAAGCCTTATGAAAAAGATTACATGAAGCGTGTGATTCAAGGCTCCAAACAAAATGTCATCAATGCCATGGAAAGTCCAATTTCGGCTTTATATATGCAGTTTAGTCAAAAAGGTAAGGAGCAACGTAAACTTGCCAAAATATTTGAGGAGATCTTTATTCAGGAAGCTGTATCTAAAAAATTTAATGCCGAAACGTTAAGAAAATTAACTGGAGACGACTCTATTGATTTTGAAAAATTTAGAAAATACTGTTATTATTTAAGTAACGATTACATCGTTAATCACGACGGCTATGATTTATATTACCGCGTAATGGACTGCTACTACAGATGGAAAGAAGAGAAAAGGTGATTTTAAATTATTTTCTCGATGGCTTTAGGAAAAAACTCAAACTCCAATTTTCTAACTTTCACCGATAATGTTTCTGGCGTATCCTCTGCATTTACATCGCATTTTGATTGCAAAATAATTTCTCCTTTGTCGTACTCTTCATTTACATAATGAACCGTGATTCCACTTTCTATTTCTTTATTTTCAATAACCGCTTTATGCACATTCATGCCATGCATTCCTTTTCCACCATACTTAGGCAATAAAGAAGGGTGAATATTGATAATTTGATTTGGGAAAGCTTTAATAAATGCTTCAGGAATTTTTAAAAGAAACCCAGCTAAAACTATCAAATCAATGTTTTCTGTTTGCAAAAACTCAATGATTTTATCCGTGTATTCGTTTAAAGCCGTTTTACTTATAATTTGAACATTCTTCTTGTATTTTTCTGCCCTCTCAATAACACCAGCTGTATCTGAATTAGTTACAACCAATTTAAATTTCACTCTTCTGTCATTATTAAAATAATTAAAAAGATTCTCGGCATTAGTTCCTTCTCCGGAAGCAAATATGGCTATATTTTTCATTAATGATGATTAAGCAGTTGCGAAAGTACAACTTTTATAAAACAAAAAAGCCTCACTAAAAATTTAGTGAGGCTTTTGTTGAATTTTAAATAGTTTATTCATTTTCACGAATCACAGTAACATGTCCTACATATGGATGTTTATTTCCTTTTGTATCTACAACTTGTAATTTATAAACATAAACTCCTTGAGGTGCTGTTTTAGTGCTTCCTTTCACAGATCCATCCCATCCTTTACGGAAGTTATTACTTGTGAAAATATTTTCGCCCCATCTATCAAATACATCCATGCGATAGTTCTCTTCGTCAATACCTACGCCCATTGGTTGGAAAACATCATTCTTACCATTTCCATCTGGCGTAAAGGCATTAGGAATGTAAAGAGCGAAATCAGGCGTAACCTCTACTAATATATAAGCCATATCTACGCATCCCTTATCGGAAGTAGCTACTAGATTAACTTTATATTCTCCTACATAACTATATGAATGACTAGGATTAACTGCAGTAGAATTATTTGAGCCATTTATTGCAGCTGGATCTCCAAAATCCCAATAGTAAGCTGTTGCGCCTTGAGAAGTATTTACAAAATCAAAATTAGGATCTAAAATACTTGCCGAAGAAGGAACTGCATAAAACGAGGCAATCGGTGCTTTATGAATTACAATATAATCATTCTTGGTTTCTGTGTTAGAACAACCTGTTAATGTATTTGTAATGGTAACACTCACTGTTATTGTATCTCCTTGTGTGTATTGAAAAGAAACTGGATTTGTAGTTCCCATCACATCTTTTTCATCATTAATCCATTCATAACTGTATCCTCCAGGAGAACCTGGTGTAGCCGTGAAATTGATTGTTGCTGGAGCACAAGCCTCAGTAGCACTTGCCAGGAAATTAACTGTAGGCAACGGATTTACAACCAACGTAAATACAGTTTGTGCATTTGGTATTGTACAGCCATCAGACACTGTTAAACCATAAGTATTTGTAACCGCAGCAACTGGAGCATTACCAGTAACAGTAAGCGAACTTGTGTTCCCAGCAGCTGGCGTCCACGCATAATTATACGGACCTCCATTTCCTGGGCTTGTAATGTTAGGAACTAAAAACACAGACCCAGCATGACAAACCGTTTGACTTGTTGCAGATACTAATAGTTGCGGAGTAACATTTACCGTAATTATTTTTGCTGGGTGTGAACATCCTCTTGAATCACTTACAGAAACTATATAAGATGAAGTAGTAGTTGGACTAACAGTATGCGGGCCTCCACCTACAAATGGATTTGGTGTCCAAGTATAAGAATACGCTGGTGTACCACCTTGACCAGTTGCTGATAATTGAGCTGACTGACCAAAGCAAATAGTTGGATCAGCAATAACTACTAAATCAAGGAAACTTGGTTGAGTTACATTGATTTGTTGAGAAGTTGCACAACCATAACTATCAGTTAATGTTGCTGTATAGGCCCCTTGAGCAACACCAGTAACACTTGTTGTTAATGCTGAAGTGGTAACCGTCTGAGAAATTGGGTTAGACCAAACAACTGTATAAGGCGCCGTGCCCGATGTGAAATTTAATGTAATATCACCATTTGACAAACCAAAGCATGATGGCTGATTGAAAGCTGATGCTGAGAATACAGGACTTGGTGCATTTGCTACTGCAACAGTTTGAGTTGTTGAACAACCATTAGCATCTGTAATTACACATTGCCAGTTAGTTCCAGGAGCCATGTTTGTAGCAACTAGACCTTGCTGTGCAGGAGCGGTATTCCAATTTAAAGTATAATTTGGCGTTCCCCCTCCAACAGTTACTGTAGCCGAACCATTTGCTACACCACATTTAGCAGGCAATGATGTATAAGCCGATGTTAATACAGATGGCTCAGTGATAGTAAAGTTTGCATTTATCGTACACGTTTTAGAATCAATCACTGTTAACGCATAATTACCTGCTAATAATCCTCCTAAAACACCACTGTTTCCAGTTTGAGTTGGTGTCCAAGAATATGTGTACCCCGGAGAACCACCTTGAACCGAAGTAATGATTTGCCCGTTAGTTCCACCAAAACATGATATATTACTGAAACTAGAGCTAGCCATTACTAAGGCTTGAGGTTCTGAAATTGTTACTGATGACGATGTAATACATCCGTTAGCGTCTGTTACAACGCCTGTATAAATATTAGCTGGAACATTTGCTAAAACTGATGAAGTTAAAGCGCTTGGTGTCCAAGAATAACTATAAGGTGTTGTTCCTCCATTGGCTAATATAGTTGCCTCTCCGTTACTTAATCCGAAACAAGTAACATTAGAAAAGCTACCTATAGCACTTACTAATTGAATTGGCTCAGTAATAGTAACCGATGCAGAACCAATACAACCTGCAGCATCAATAACAGTAACGTTATGAAGACCGGCATTTAAATTAGTAGGATTTGGAATAGTTTGTCCACCAGTCCAAGATAAAGTGTATGATGGAACACCGCCTGTTACTGTGGTAGTTGCAGCACCATTACTTCCGTTAAAACAAGAGACATTAGTTTGGCTTGTAATTGAAATTACAGGGCCAGTTACGTCATTTATTAAACCACTTGCACTTGCCGAACAACCATTTACGTCAGTAACAGTAAATGTATAAGCTCCAGCAATGATATTATTATTACATAGTGTTGTAGCTGCATTACTCCATAAATAATTCAATGGAGATGTTCCACCTGCAACTGTAGCACAAGTTTTTCCATTTGGTTGACCGCAATTTGAATTTGTAGAAGACACTGCTGCTGTTAACAAAGCAGGCTCTGTTAAAGTAAAAGTTAACACAGTAGGGCAAGCACCATTTGATGTAATGGTTACTGTTTGGCTACCTGCACATAAATTATTTACAAAATTACCAGATTGTAATCCTGGTTGCCATAAGAAAGTGGTTGTACCTGCACCACCTGAGAAAGCAATATTTCCAGTACCATCGCAAACTCCGTTACACAAGGCATTTGTTGTAGTAAGAGTAGTTGCTAATGGAGCTGGTTGTAAAATTGTAGTATTTGCAGTTGCAATACATCCTTGATCGTCTGTAACAGTAACTGTGTAATTACCTGCCGGCAATGCATTGGCGTTTGAACTATTGCCATTGGCACTAGCCGCACCCGACCAAACATAAGAGTATGCTGGCGTCCCTCCAGCTGCACTAACTACAGCAAATCCATTAGTTCCTCCATTACAAGTTACACTACCTGTAGAAGATATATTAGCTGTTAAAGCCGTTGGCTCAGTAATAGTAAAAATGGCGCTAGCTGTACAAGTATTTTGATCTGTCGCAACCATTGTAAACGTTCCAGCGCATAAGCCAATAACAGTTTGACCATTTAATGGAGTTGATCCTCCTACCCAGAAATAATCTACAACACCAATAGCATTGGTAGAAGTAGCTACAGCGGAGCCATTACATGCTGCAAAACAAGACACATCAGTAAATGAAACAGTTGCAGACATTGCAGGAGGATTCACTAATGTCATACTTGATGTAACAATACAACCATTACCATCAGTTACGGTTAAACCATAACTTCCTGCCATTAAAGGATTACTAGTTGCACTTGTTCCGCCTAAACCAGTCCAAGTATATGAGTAATTAGGAGTGCCTCCTAAAGCGGCAGCAATACCAAAACCATTAGAGGCTCCAAAACATTTTGGATCTGTTGAAACAATACCTACCGTTAATTGACTTGGTTCTGTAATCGTTACACTTGTTGAAGCTACACATCCCGCCTGATCTGTAACAGAAACTGTATAAATTTGAGCTGCTAAATTAGGCGCAGTAGGCGCCACGTTACCATTACTCCATGAATAAATATAAGGTGCTATACCGCCAGAAACAGTTGTTGTGGCGATACCATCTACTCCACCAAAACAACTAACATTTGTTTGACTCGCAATACTAATTACCGGACCTGCCGTATTAGGAATTGTAGCCGCTACAACTTCAATACAATTATTAGCATCTTGAACTTGAATTGTGTAAGTCCCTGCAAATAAAGAGCCTTGAGTAGCAGCATTAGATCCTGAACTCCAAGTATATGTGTAAGCTCCTGGCGCTCCACCCGAAGCAACAACAGTCGCTGAACCATTTGCTTGATTACAGTTAGCTGCCGTAACAGTTGAAGTTAAAGTAATTGAAGTAGGTTGTGTTACAGTAATACTTGCCGTAATAGTACAACCATTAGCATCAGTAATATTACAATCATAATTTCCAACTGCCACGCCTGGCACTGTAGCCATGGTACTAGGTATAGTTGGCCATAAATAAGTGTATGGAGAAGTTCCTCCAGTTCCAGCAGCTGTAACAGTTCCTGTAGCTGTACCAAAACATTTCACATTATTTGAGTTCATCACTGCTGTTAAAATGCTTGGCTGAGTTAAGTTTGCTGAAATATAAGCCTTACAACCATAAAAATCTGTAATCTCGCATGTATGAGTAACAGGATTTAAACCAACTGCTGTTGCAACGGTTTGTCCACTTGGCGACCATGAATAAGTAAACGGTGCTAACCCTCCAATCATGCTGGCAGTCATACTTCCATCATCTGCACCATTACAAGTTATATTAGATAACGCTGTAATTGTTGCTGCGCCACCCGGTGTTAAACCAACTATTGCTTGAGCCGTAATTGAGCATCCATTGCCATCTGTTGCAGTCACAGAATAAGTTCCTGCTACCACACTATTTGAAACAGCAGAAGCGCCGCCGCCACCAGTCCAAGTATATGTATAAATAGGACTTGGTGTTCCTCCAGTTACTGTTGCCGAGGCAACACCATTTGCAGAGGTACAATTCGCATTTTGTGTCGCCACTTGAATTGCTAAAGCGGTTGGCTGTAAAACTTGTACAGTTTGTGTAGCAGTACATCCATTTGCATCTCTAATTCCCGGCGAATAAATTCCAGAGAATTGATTTGGGAAAGTAGATGATGCTTGATATGCGCCACCGTTTAAATTATATGAATAAGTTGGCGTTCCGCCATTTCCAGTTAAATTAATAGTTCCCGTTGCTGTACCAAAACATAAAGCTGTAATTGGCGTCGCACTTAATGTTAAAGGAGCTGGCTCTGTAATAACAACAGTTGTTGATGTTGTACAACCTGCCACATCTCTAGTAACAATAGTATAAGTGCCAGCAGATAAGCCACTAAATGTGCCTATGCCATTACTTTGGAAAGGAGATGTTAAAGTATATGTATATGGCGCACCACTTCCACCCGAACCAATAACTGTAACAGCGCCATTATTACCACCAAAACAACTTGTGTTGGTAACACTGGTGATTGCTGAATTTGGACTTCCATTATTTAACACATTATAGTTAACTGTTAAAGTACAAGAGTTTGCGTCTTGAATTGTAACTGTATGAGTTCCTGCTAATAAACCAGTTGTTGTTGCTCCTGTAGAAAAAGCTCCGCCATTAAATGAATATTGATACGGCGCTAAGCCACCGCCAACAGCAGTTACTGTAGCTGTTCCATTTGCCGAACCACAGCTTGCGTTACTAGTTAAAACTGTAGCTGTCGCTGGTCCTACCGCTGTACCCACATTAAATGTTGTCGAAAATAAACATCCATTTGCATCGGCAACAGTAACAGTATGAGTTCCTGCTAATAATCCACCAGTTAAGCTTCCAGTAGCTACAGCATCTACACTAAAAGTATAAGCTGAAGTGCCACCAGTAACTCCAGTAACATTATAAGTTCCATTTGCTAAACCACAACCTGCTAAAGTAGTAGTTCCTGTTATTGCAGTAGGTCCTGGTATATTAATGATATTAACGGTTCTAGTTAAAACACAACCGTTGAAATCAGTCACGTTTAAAGTATATGTTCCTGCAATGGCTCCAGTTAAAACACTAGAAATGCCGCCATTACTCCAGTTATAAGAATATGCTGGAACACCTCCAGCAACAGTAACTGTCCCAGAACCATTTGCGTTTCCGCAAGTAGCTGGAGTTAAAGTTGATGTTAATGACAATGCTGTTGGTTGAGCAACCGTTACAGCTTGTGTAATTGAACATCCATTTGCGTCTGTTTGTGTTACTGAATAAGTTCCTGCTGGCACATTATTAACTGTTGCTAACGTACTAGCTCCTAAAGCTGGCCATAAATATGTATATGCACCAGTTCCACCTGAACCACTAGCACTAACAGTTCCAGTTGATGAACCAAAACAAGTTACTGGCAAAGATGAGACAGTTAATGTTAAAGCTGTAGGTTGTGTTAATACAACGGAAGCCGTAGTAGTACAACCTGAATTATCTCTCACATTAACATTATAAGTACCTGCTGGTAATCCAGTAAATATACCCGTTCCATTTGATTGTGCTGGAGCAACTAATGTGTATGTAAATGGAGCTGTTCCTCCAACTGGAGTAACAGTAAAACTTCCAGTACTTCCAGCAAAACAATTAATATTTATTGAATTTGTAACTGAGGCTGTTGGCCCACTATTATTTAAAACATTATATGTTACGGTTAAAGTACAAGAGTTTGCATCTCTAACAGTAACCGAATAAGTACCTGCAGGCAATGAACCAATAGTTGTACCTGCTCCAAAAGGCCCTGCATTAAATGAGTATTGATAAGGTGCTAATCCACCAGTTACTCCAGTAACTGTTGCTGTACCATTAGCACTTCCACAACTTGCATTACCAGTAACAATGGTAGCTGCTGTTGGGCCGTTAGCGGTATTGATATTAAATGCAGTACTAAAAGTACAACCATTTGCATCACTTACTAAAATTGTGTGCGCTCCTGCTGATAAACCTGTGGCTAAAGCAGCTGTAGCAACACCATCCACACTATATGAATAAGCAGGTGTTCCGCCTGTAACTCCAGTAACATTATAGGTTCCATTACTTAAATTACATCCTGCTAATGTTGTTGTTCCTGTTATTGCGGTAGGACCAGGTATATTAGTAACAGTTACTGTTCTTGTTAATACACATCCATTAAAATCAGTTACTGTAATTGAATAAGTTCCTGCTGCTGCATTTGATAAAATGCTTGTTAATCCACCATTACTCCAGTTATAGTTATACGGAGCCGTACCACCAGTTACCGTTACAGTTCCTGAGCCATTTGCATTGCCACAAGTAGCTGGCGTTAAGGTTGATGTTAAAGCTAATGCTGTAGGTTGAGTTACCGTTACTCCAACAATTATAGGGCATAAATTAGCATCTCTAATTGTTACAGAATAAGTTCCTGCTGCTACTCCGCCAACAGTTGATGACGTGTTACCACCTAGCGTTGGCCATAAATAAGTATATGGTCCAACACCTCCAGAACCACTAGCCGAAACGGTTCCAGTAGTATTTCCAAAACAATTTACTGGAACAGAACTTGTTGTTCCTGTCACTGCCGTTGGTTGAGTTAATATAGCGGTCACAGTTGCTGTACATCCTGAGTTATCTCTAACCGTAACGCTATAAGAACCTGCTACTAAACCTGTAAAATTACCTGTAGAATTTGATTGAGCTGGTGCTGTTAATGTATAAGTAAATGGAGCTGTTCCTCCAGCAGGAGTAACTGATAAACTACCTGTTGATGCTCCATTACATAAAATATTTAAAGAACTTGTAACTGCAGCTGTAGGTGCTGCATTTGCAATAACAACATAAGTTGCAGTTATCGTACATGTATTAGCATCTCTTACAACAACTGTGTGCGTACCTGCTGGTAAGCCAGTTGTTGTTGCACTTGCTCCAAAAGCCCCGCCATTAAATGAGTATTGATATGCCGCTGTACCACCTGTTACACCAGTAACTGTGGCTGTACCATTAGCTGTACCACAGCTAGCATTAGTTGTAGCTACTGTAAAACTTGTCGGACCGTTTGCAGAAGGGATCACAAATGTTCTACTAAATGTACACCCATTTGCATCTCTCACTAAAATAGTATGAGTACCAGCTGGTAAGCTAGATGTTAAACTTGTAGTTGCTACTCCATTCACACTGAAAGTATAGGCTGCTGTGCCACCTGTTACACCTGTTACATTAAATGAACCATTACTTGTATTACAACTTGCTTGAGTAGTTGTTCCTGCAATGGCTGTAGGGCCAGGGATGTTAGTAATAATTGCTGTTGTTGTAAATAAACAACCGTTTACATCTCTCACTGTCACAGAATATGTTCCTGGAGCTAAACCTGTTGTTGGAGAAACCGCTGTAAAAGGTCCTCCATTAATTCCATATGTATAAGGCGCTGTTCCTCCTGTTGGAGTTCCAAACGTTAAACTACCATTGTTATTACCACACGTTGCATTAACGGTTGTAGTTGTTATAGCCGTAGGACCAGGGCTCATCGTTAATGTTGCTGATACAGTAAATGTACAACCAAAGTTATTGGTTAAGGTAATCACTGGAGTTCCTGCTCCCAAACCTGTAACTGTTTGACCAGATACAGTACCTAAACTACTCGCAAAACTTGATATCGTTTGCCCACCACTAGAAGTATTATTAATAACGATCACTCCGTTATTATTGCCACAACTTGGATTTGTAAATGTTAAAGTGGCTGATGGTAATGGATTTTCTACAACTGTTATCACTGCTATATCCGGTGGACAAGCTCCTGTTCCAGGAACTGTATATGTATAATTTCCAGCTGCTGCTGTTAATGGATTATAAGTTCCTAAATTTCCTCCAGTTAAAGCAGAAGGTCCTGACCAAGTACCAGTGGTTGATACACCAGCTCCTAATAAAGGAAATAGGTTTGAAGTAGCGCCGTTAGCACACACTGTTAATGTATTATTAACCCCAGCATAAGGACCAGGTGTAACACTCACACATCTTACAGTAGTATATGAGCAACCAAAATTATCTACCGCAGTTAAAGTATAGCAATAGTTTCCTGTAGCGGTTGGTGTAATCACGGCATTGTTACCAGCAGTAGACGTAATGTTTGGTCCAGACCAAGTTTGTGAAACAATGGTTGGTGTAAATGATTGATTTGCAGGTAAAGCTGTTGCAAAGTTTACATCCCATCCAAAAATATAACCATCATCTAACGATAAATTATCTGTAATCTTAATACACCAGTTACCATTTAAAGGACATCCTACTAAACCAGCAAAACTAGATGCTGGAGAATAAGTCCCTGCTGCAATTGCATTGCCAGCAGGACTTCCAGATGGAACCGTTGGTCCAGCTGTCATTAAAGAGCCTCCACTCATCGCAAAGCAATAATTAAAGCCAGTACCAGGCCCACTTGTTACATCATCAATTGGGTTTCCTAAATAAGTTCCGCCGCCGCCTTGAGCATAGGTTTTTAAAGGAACAATAGTTCCATTAGGACATACAATTTCAATTTGTAAATCTCCTAAATAAGAGTGTTCCATGGTCATACAAATATTAGCAATATCAGCTGCAGAAGTAACCGTTTGTCCCGATGCAAAGCAGTCAACTGTAATACATGTACTATAGGATGTTCCAGAACCATCAGGTAAGAAAGTAGTACCAGCAATAGGCGGTGTACAGTTTGATACAAATGGCGTTGGAGTAACAGAACCAATTAAAGTAGCGGATTGCCCTAAACAAATACTGGTTGTAGAAGTTGTGGTTGCAGAAAAAGAAGGAGTAGTGGAAACTTGTACTATTTGATTAAACTTGTTATTGTTAATACAGCCGGCTTTATTAATATTTAAGTTAACCACGTAAACTCCAGGGTTTGGGTATGTTGTAGTTGCATTTGGAGATGCTGAAGCTGGAGAACTTGTCCCATTATCAAAAGCCCAAGAATAGGTTGCTCCAGCACTGCTACCTGAAGAAAAAGTACCACCACCATTAAAAGTAACCGATGCTCCTTGACATACACGAATTATGCTTCCTGCACCTGGCGCGGGAGTTGAACTAACGAAAGTAGAGTTGATTGTTTCACAAGGTGTTATACAAGAAATAGTAGCCGCCCAACCTGCTTGATTAACACTACCATCAGACGTAAAACGTATAGTAATACAACCAGATGTATTAGTGGCTGTAGCTTGAACGTTACCAATTGGAGTAACTGCGCCTGAATACGCTCCTAATGAAGGCGCAGATGTATTTGGTCCATCATAAATGTACATGAAATCAAAACCATTTTCTACAGTAAACGCTGTAAACAACAAATTAACTTTACTGCCTGCGGTACCAGGACATATAGTAACAGTACGAGATTGACTTGCTCCATATGTTCCGCCAGCACCACCTGAATCGAAGAAATTACCTGAGCACATTGTAGTAGTGGTATTTACCGCTGGCATCAATAGAGTTTGAGCTGAAGCCGCAAAAGCTATAGTTAAAAATAATATTGTAAATAGTTTTTTCATATTGATATGTAGTGAGGTGTGTGTAGAAAGTTTATTTTGATCCTTGCTGTTGAATAACGATTAGATAATCGGTGTTATCAACTCGATAAATTTGAGTTTGAGATGTAAAAAAATTCATACTATATTTAAGTGGATTAAATGTTGCTGAATCAAATACAATATCTCTTTGCATAGCAGGATTATATTTGTTAGCTAAAGGCACTGTAGATAATTTAGTATACTTATCTTCTCCAACAGCTGGAGATTCAATAATCTTGATTCTATTTTCCAGTAAATCATTATAAACCTTAATTCTTTCAGGGTCGTTTTGAACTATTTCCTGAGTTTTATCTCCAAGTAATTCTTGAATTTTAGGATTAATTTCTTGAGAAAAAGCGTTATTTATACCAATGAAGGACATAAACAAAAAGGCTAACAAACCGAAAGGGGTATTTTTCATATTTCTGTGGTAAATTGTATCTGATAAAGATAGGATTTAGCTATCTTTTTTTAACAGATTTTTAATAATTAAAACAGGGGATTCACTCGTTCAAATTACAAAAAGTCTCCAAATTACACGCCTAAATAATTTAGGTAAAACTAAATCGAAATACCAATGATGCAAATATCATCCACTTGTTCAAGATTACCCTTCCAATCCTGAAAAGAATCTTCTAATTTCTGCTTTTGAATTTCTAAATCTAAATGAGCCGTAGAAAGCAATAATTCTTCTAACTGTCTATATTTAAATTTCTTGCCTTTAGGACCTCCAAATTGATCGGCATAACCATCTGTAAATAAATATAATCTATCACCTTTTTTTAAAGTTAATTCATTGGTAGTGAATAACTTTCTATCTTCAAATTTCCCTACTGGCTGTTTATCAGCCTTAATTTCTATTAGCTCTTTGTTCTCGACTCCGCTTGAACTGATAGTGTTTTTTATTATCCAAATGGGATTATTAGCCCCACTCCATTGTATATGAACCACATTATTATCTGCGGATGCAGCTGTATCACTTTTTATTTTGAGTAATGAAATGTCCATTCCATCCTTTAATTCATTTTCACTTTTTTCAAAAGTTTCTTCTACTAATTCTGATAATTTATCTAAAATTTTTCCAGTGTCATGAATACCAAATTCTTTCACACAGCGATTTAATCCATTGTTGCCTACCACGCTTACCAAAGCGCCAGGAACTCCATGGCCTGTACAATCAACAGCAGCTATGTAAACCTCGTTTTCGTTTGTTTTAGAAGTTGGGTTATTGTGTATCCAATAGAAATCTCCACTAACAATATCTTTTGGCTTAAATAGAATGAAGCAGTCCACTTCCAAATCACTAATGACTTTATCTGAAGGCAACAAAGCATTTTGAATGTACTTAGCATAATTAATCGAATCTAAAATTTCTTTATTCTTATGTTCAACTATTTCTTTTTGCTTAGATATAATATCATTTGCCTTTCTCTTTTGATTATAACTCCTAAAAACAATTAAAATCAATCCAGATAAAATAATTAAGGCAATAACAGCTCCTGTCGTTAATTTTTTCTGGCTTTTAATCTCTGCAGCGGCAACCGTTTGTCTGTTTTCCGCATCTTTTCGCTGTAACTCTTGTCGTTTAGCAAAATCATATTCTAACTCTTTTTTTAAAATTTCGTTTTTACTCTCATCACTTTCTACATTTTCCTTCGACGCTAAATATAAATTTTGATACGTAAACGCTTTTTTAAAATCGTTTTGTTTTTCATACAAAACACTCAAGTATTTATACACTTCCACTTTTAATCCTTCTAGCTCACTGTTCTCCGTAATCCTTAAAGAACTTAACAAATACTTCTCTGCATCTTTTAATTTACCTTGTTGCAATAAGGTGTTGCCTAATTCTAAATAGTTATAAGCGTGGCCAATGTTTTCGCTCATGTTTGCTAAATAACTAAGTGATTTATTGAAAAAAATAATGGCCGAATCTTTATCATCTGTTAGTTGATGATTAATTCCTATGTTATGATAAGCCATAGCCATGCCAACTGTATCAGCCACTTCTTGCCTTAACAAAAGTGATTTTTGTAAATAGGTTTGGGCAGATGAAAACTGATTCAGTTTTTGATAACAAGTAGCAATGTTATTGTAATTAATAGCTAATCTGGATTTTTCTTTTTTTGCTAAATTTATTTTTTCTGCTTTAAAATAATATGCTAGTGCTGTTCTATATTCTTTAATCTCCGCATAAATCAATCCGATATTATTTTGAATCCCTGCTACTTTCACAGGCATTTTCAGTTCTTCAAATAATTTCAATGCACTTAAATAATTATCTAAAGCATCTTTCAAATTAGATTGATCTCTATTAATTATCCCTTTTAAATTATAGGACTCAGCAACGCCTTCTGTATAGTTAATTTGTTTAGACATTAAGAATAAACTATCCGTTTTTTTGTCGGCTAACTCATAATTTCCATTATCAATCAAGTCACTTATTTGGTCGTTGTACGCCTCTAAAAACTTAATATCAACCTGACCAAATAAGTGAAGGGAGGCAAAAATAAAAATTACAAATATGTAGTTAATTAATTTCAAGAAAGATAAATTTAAGCTTTACATCTTTTAGATGCAAATCGCTCACTCATTCCTATTTAATAATAGTTCTTCCTAGGATTTTGTTAACGCGTTTTTTTTGATTTTCGAGCATGATTACAAATTCGTAAACGTTTTTATTTTCAAATGGATCAGCTGTTTTAATCAACTCTTTAGCGTCTTTTAAAATTTGATTTAAACGTTTTTCTTTTAAACTAAATAATTGGTGTTCAATTCCTTTTTTAATAGAATGAATTTCCAACGGCACGTTTACTCCAAATTTTTCCCACTTGTAACTCACCGAATCTGAAAAAGAAGCAAAATCAATAGCGACCTGAGCTACTGCGGGATTTGTATGATGAATAAAGGTTTGTAGTGTTGGGATATTTCCCTTCTCTAACTCATGATGAAATTCATCCAACACCATTTGATAAATAGGGTTAATAAATTGCAACTCATCTCGCCATAATTCAAAAATCACAAACTCACAAACCGTTAGTTGAAACGATTGCTGTGTGTTGTCAGTATCTTCTGCTTCTACATCCACCAATACGTTTCCGTATTGCATCATCATGCGCAACAATTCCTTTTCCTCACTATCCAACACTAAATCCTTAGGAGCTTCTTCCTCTAAATAAGCTTCTGGTGGAATTTCATCAATGGGATAATTTCCTTGCCGTTGTTGCTGATTATCTTTTTGTGTTGAAGGTGCTGCTTTTCCTGTTTTTTTACGAATCAGTTTGTTAATTTCAATTTGCAAAACTTGCTCGCTGATATCCATAATTCTCGAACATTCTTTTACATATACCGAGCGATTAATTGCATCAGGAATAACAGAAATACTTTCAACAATATCTTTAATTAATTCAGCACGCTTAATTGGATCATGTTCAACTTCTTTATAAAGCAAACTCGTTTTAAAAGCAATAAAATCTTTACTATTATTTTTTATAAACTCTTTAAACTCTTCGTTGGTTACTTTTTTACAATAAGAATCTGGGTCATCTCCGTCAGGAAACAACAATACTCTTACATTCATCCCTTCTTCCAAAATCAAATCAATTCCACGGAAACTCGCTTTAATACCAGCCAAATCGCCATCATATAAAATAGTGATATTTTTAGTAAAGCGATGAATTAATTTTATTTGCTCAACCGTTAAAGATGTACCCGAAGACGCTACTACGTTTTCAATACCCGATTGGTGCATTGAAGTAACGTCAGTATAACCTTCTACTAAAAAACAGTTATCGTCTTGTATAATGGTTTTCTTTGCTTGAAACAATCCATAAAGCGTTTTACTTTTATCGTAAATATCTGTTTGCGGAGAGTTGATATACTTAGCTTGTTTTTTATCCGTAATTAAAATACGTCCGCCAAAGCCAATTACTTTGCCCGAAATATTATGGATTGGGAACATCACACGACCTGTGTATCTATCAAAAATATCTTTCTCAGTAATGGGAGTTCCCTCAACATGATTATTTGACAAAATAGACATGCCTGTCTTTACCAAATACTCAGGCCTATATCCATTTTTTACAGCTGTTTCCGAAAACTTTCTTCTTTCTTCAGAACTATATCCTAATTGAAATTTATCAATAATATCTTGCGTAAAACCACGTTCCTTAAAATAACCTAAGCCTATGGAACGCCCCATATCATCATTCATCAACAAATCGGTGTAATACTTTTGTGCGTATTGCATCACAATGTATAGGCTCTCTTTTTCGTTTTGCTGAGCCTTTTCTTCTACACTTACTTCTTTCTCAACAACCTCAATGCCGTACTTATTAGCTAAATAACGTAATGCCTCTGGATAAGATAAACTTTCCAAATCCATAATGAAATTCACGGCCGTTCCTGATTTACCACAGCCAAAACATTTGTAAATACCTTTAGCTGGCGACACTGTAAATGATGGCGATTTCTCGCCATGAAAAGGACAAAGTCCTAATAAATTGGCGCCACGCTTTTTTAAGGTAATAAAATCTCCAATCACGTCCTCAACTCGGGCGGCATCAATAATTTTATCTATGGTTAATTTAGGTATCAAAAAATGTAGTTTGGGAGGATAAATATAATGTAAAAATGAAGATTAGACTCATCAAAAAAATAAAAAATCAGCGAAAATCTGCTAAATCCGCGTCATCTGCGTTCCATTTTTATAAAACAAAAATCCTTATCTTTAAACTCTGAACTTTCAAGTGAACACACTTCTAAATTCTAAAATCTTAATTATTAAATAACAACATGTCCGTTTACGATAAATATAAAGCAGTCATTGGTTTAGAATGCCACATTCAATTATTAACCAAAACAAAAATGTACAGTCATGATGTGGCTGAATACGGCGCTATGCCAAATACCAATGTGAGTGTGATTACTTTAGGTCATCCTGGCACATTACCAAAAGTAAATAAAAGCGCTATTGAGTTTGCAGTAAAATTAGGTATTGCTACACATTCAACTATCCGTGAAGAAAATCAGTTTGCACGTAAAAATTATTTTTATGCCGATTTACCAAAAGGTTATCAAATTACACAAGATAAAACTCCTATTTGCACAGGTGGTTATGTAGATGTAAAATTAAAAGATGGAACAGAGAAACGCATTAATTTAACGCGTATTCACATGGAAGAAGATGCTGGTAAGAGTATGCATGATATTGATCCATTTGAATCGTTAATTGACTTAAATCGTGCGGGAACACCTTTATTAGAAATTGTAACTGAACCAGATTTTACTTGCAGCGACGAAGCGTATGTGTATTTAACGGAAGTAAAAAAACTAGTACGTTACTTAGATATTTGCGATGGGAACATGGAAGAAGGCTCACTGCGTTGTGACGCCAACGTCTCTGTGATGTTGAAAGACGCTAAAGAGTACGGAAAAAAAGTAGAGGTTAAAAACATGAACTCTTTCCGTAACGTGCAACGCGCTATTGATTTTGAAATTAAACGTCAGATTGATTTATTAGAAGCTGGTGAAGATATAGCTGGAGAGACAAGAAGTTTTAATGCAACCGATGGTTCTACTTTTGCTTTACGTAGTAAAGAAAATGCAAATGACTATCGTTATTTTCCAGAACCAGATTTACAACCAGTATTTATTACACAAGAATATATTAATACCGTAAAAGCTCACATGCCTGAATTACCAAACGATTTATTGAAGAAATTCACGAAAGAATTTGGCCTATCAGAATACGATGCACTAAACTTAACCGACTTAAAAGGGTTGGCTTTATATTTTAATGAATTAGTTACTTTCACTAAAAATTACAAAGCAGCGGCAAACTGGATGATGGGAAGTATTAAATCTTACCTAAACGAAAACGCCATTGCCATTGAACAATTTAAAGTAAAACCAAAAACCATTGCCGACTTAATTGCCTTAATTGACGAAGGAAAAGTTAGCAATGCAGCGGCGACTCAAAAATTATTTCCAGAATTAATGCTAAACATGGATGAAGCTCCATTGAGTATTGCACAACGTTTAGATATCATACAAAGCAACGACACCGGTGCTTTACAAGAATTAGTGGATCAAGCTTTAGCTAAGTATCCTGAAAAAATTACAGAATATAAAAATGGTAAAACTAATTTATTAGGCTTATTTGTTGGTGAAGTGATGAAAATGGGTAAAGGCAAAGTAGATCCTAAAATGGCAAATCAATTAGTGAAGGAAGCGTTGGAAAAATAACGTCATTGCGAGGAGGTACGACGAAGCAATCTCACGTAATTAGTTATTGTCATTCCTAGCTAAGTCGAGAACTGAAGTGATGATCTAGAAACTATACAAATAAAACGCCGTTAGAAAAATATCCTAACGGCGTTTTATTTTAATCTAATTAAAAATAAATATTTTTTGGGCGTGTCACTGCCAAAGAACAGGCAGGGTCGGGCTATTCACTACAAGTCCTCGCTCCTCGTACCTCGTAGCTGTGGGCTTTTCGTTTCTATCCCTCACGCAAATCAATTATAAATCTAAAATAAAACTTTTAATCTAGAGTTTTTTAATAGTATACAAAACTCTCAGCGCTCTTTGCGTAAAAATCTCAGCGCTCTGTACGCCTGCCTGTCGGCAGACAGGGTTAAATAAAAAAGGTAAATAAAACAAAAAACCCCTACTAAATTAATAGAAGGGGTTTATTTGTAAAATTGGCATCGACATACTCTCCCAGGTTTTAGACCAAGTACCATCTGCGCTGGTGGGCTTAACTTCTCTGTTCGGAATGGGAAGAGGTGATCCCCACCGCTATAGACGCCATAAAGGGATCATTA
>Ga0315900_10000256_pt1 | contig 95160 bp, 90 predicted proteins | sample LakEriMetagenome_FD_203521 | JGI IMG/M metagenome (GOLD analysis project Ga0315900, IMG submission 203521) | Freshwater fungal communities from buoy surface, Lake Erie, Ohio, United States - Buoy 12 MA114 | ecosystem: Environmental > Aquatic > Freshwater > Lake > Lake biofilm | place: USA: Lake... | reverse complement strand
CGACATGGACGAGCCGTCCGGCAAACCCGCGCTCCTGCCAGTGCCGCACGGCAAAGCGCGAGAGCTGGGCGGCCGAGGTGAGGTTGACCCGCAAGGTATCCTCCCAACCATCGAGCCATTCGATGTCCGAGCGATCAAGGCTGTTGGCCTCGAAGCGGCCGGCATTGTTGACCACGACGTCGATTGCGCCCCCGGCGATTGCCAACGCCTGCTCCCACAGGGCGGGGACGGCCATGGGGTCGCCGAAATCGGCAGCGATGATAGGCACTTCGCTGCCGGTGGCAGCAGGGATGCGCGAGGCGTGGCCGATGACTCTGGCACCGCGTGCAGCCAGCGCCTCTATCGCCGCCCTGCCAATTCCGCGGCTTGATCCGGTTACAAGAATGTGTCCCATGCAAGCGCCTATCCAGATTTTTGCAAGCCATGTCCACCACGTCGCCGCTTGCCTCGCTCGCCAGTGGCGCTAAGTGAGGTGGGGCTAACAGGGACCAGACGGGATCATCATGAACAACAGACCGCTTTCTCCCCATCTGCAGGTGTGGCGCTGGGGGCCGCACATGCTGGTATCGATCCTTCACCGCGCCACGGGCGATGGCATGGCGCTGGTCGGGCTGGCGGTGCTGGTGTGGTGGCTCGGCGCGCTGGCCAGCGGGCCGGAAGCCTATACCACCTTCCAGAACGTCATGGGCTCGCCGATTGGCATGATCGTGCTGATCGGCCTCAGCTGGGCCTTCTTCACCCACATGATGAGCGGCCTTCGGCACTTCGTGCTGGATATCGGCGCGGGCTACGAGCTCGACATCAACAAGTTCTGGTCGATCGCCGCGCCGGTGATCGCCATCGTTCTCACCGCGGCCTTCTGGGCCGTGCTGCTGACGCGCTGAGGGGGCGAGAGACATGGGTAACGGAACCTCCATCGGACGCGTGCGCGGGCTGGGCCCGGCGCATCACGGCGCGCACCACTGGCTGGTGCAGCGCTTCACCGCGATCGGCAATCTGGTGCTGATGAGCTGGCTTCTGGTCAGCCTCGTCATGCTCGGCGACTTCGGCCATGCCAGCGTCACCAAGTGGCTGTCGCATCCGCTCAACGCGACCGCGATGATCCTGCTGGTGTTCAGCCTGTTCTGGCACGCGCGGCTCGGCCTGCAGGTGCTGATCGAGGACTATGTCCACGACGCCGGCACCAAGTTCGGCTGCCTCTCGGCGCTCAATCTTGCAACTATCGGTGGCGGCGCCTTCGGGATTTTCAGCGTCGCCAGTCTCGCATTCGGAGGTAACGCCTGATGGCTACCGCAGCAGCAAAGGGCACCGCCAATGACGTCGGCGGTGCGCACCTGAAGGGCGCCTACAAGATCGTCGATCACACCTATGACGTGGTGGTGGTGGGCGCGGGCGGATCGGGCCTGCGCGCCACGATGGGCGCCGCCGAAGCGGGCCTGCGCACCGCGAACATCTCCAAGGTCTTCCCGACGCGCTCGCACACCGTGGCCGCGCAGGGCGGGATCGCCGCCAGCCTCGGCAACAATTCGCCCGACCACTGGACCTGGCACATGTACGACACCGTCAAGGGGTCGGACTGGCTGGGCGATCAGGACGCGATCGAATATCTCGCGCGCGAAGCCCCGGCGGCGGTCTATGAGCTGGAGCACGCGGGCGTGCCCTTCAGCCGCAATGCCGACGGCACGATCTACCAGCGGCCTTTCGGCGGGCACATGCAGAACATGGGCGCCGGCCCGCCGGTGCAGCGCACCTGCGCCGCAGCCGACCGTACCGGCCACGCCATGCTCCACGCGCTCTATCAGCAGTCGCTGAAGTATGACGCGGACTTCTTCATCGAGTACTTCGCGCTCGATCTCATCATGTCCGAGCGCGATGGGGTGAAGCAGTGCGTCGGCGTGATGGCGATGTGCCTCGATGATGGCACGATCCACCGCTTCCGCGCGCAGTCTGTGGTGCTGGCCACCGGCGGCTATGGCCGCTGCTACTACACCGCCACCTCGGCCCACACCTGCACCGGCGACGGCGGCGGGATGGTGCTGCGCGCCGGCCTGCCCTTGCAGGACATGGAATTCGTGCAGTTCCACCCGACCGGCATCTACGGCGCGGGCGTACTGATCACCGAAGGCGCGCGCGGCGAGGGTGGCTATCTCACCAACTCGCAAGGCGAGCGCTTCATGGAGCGCTATGCGCCTTCCGCGAAGGACCTCGCCTCGCGTGACGTCGTGTCGCGTTCGATGGCGCTGGAAATGCGCGAAGGGCGCGGTGTGGGGCCGGATGGCGATCACATCTACCTGCACCTCGATCACATCGATCCTAAGGTGCTGGCCGAGCGCCTGCCGGGCATCACCGAGAGCGGCAAGATCTTTGCCGGTGTCGATCTCACCCGCCAGCCGCTCCCCGTCACCCCGACGGTGCATTACAACATGGGCGGCGTGCCGTGTAACTATCACGGGCAGGTCGTCACCCTGGGGCCGGACGGCAATCCCGACACGGTCATCCCCGGCCTCTATGCCGTGGGCGAGGCGGCCTGCGTTTCGGTGCACGGGGCCAACCGCCTCGGCTCGAACTCGCTGATCGACCTCGTGGTGTTCGGCCGTGCGACCGGGCATCACCTGCGCGACAGCCTTGTGCCCAATGCCAAGCAGGCGGAACTCCCGGCCGACAGCGCCGACTTCGCGCTCACCCGTCTCGATCACTTCCGCTATGCGCAAGGCGGCTCGCCCACCGCGCAGATCCGCGCCGAGATGCAGAAGGCGATGCAGAAGCACTGCGCCGTGTTCCGCGACCAGAAGCTGATGGACGAGGGCGTGGCCAAGCTGGCCGAACAGAACAAGCGGATGGAGGACATCCACGTCACCGACAAGTCGCTGATCTGGAACTCCGACCTCATCGAAACGCTCGAGCTCGACAACCTCATGGCGCAGGCGAACGTCACCATGGCATCGGCGGCGAACCGCAAGGAAAGCCGCGGCGCCCACGCCCACGAGGACTTCCCCGATCGCAACGACAAGGAATGGATGAAGCACACCATCGCCTGGTTCGACGGCTGGGGCGGTCGCGGCTCGAACAGCCGGATCGATTACCGCCCGGTCCACGAATACACGCTGACCGACGACATCAAGTATATCGAGCCCAAGGCGCGCGTTTACTGATGACCCGGCCACCCGTCCGAAGGTGCTGCTGATGCAGGACGGTGGACGGGTGGCGAAGCGGCTGTCGTGGTATTGGCAGGTGGAGCTTGCCAATGCCGTCGTCCTGCCGCTGTTCTTCGTCGCGCTCGGCTTTCACCTCGGCGACGGGGTCGGCTGGCCGACCCTCGCGGCGCAGGTGCCGGTGTGCGGCCTGCTGATTGTCGGCGGGCTCTACTGGCGCGGCAAGCTTCATGCCTTGCGAGGGGAGGGGGGCGCGCTGGACAACGCGCTGCGCCTTGCCGACCGGCTCGACCGTCCGCTCCTGCTGCTCACCATCGCGACCTGCGTGCTGGCAGCGGCGGGCTTCCTGATGCCGCTGCCGGGAAGCGCCGCGGGCGATCGCTGGCCAGTGTTCGGCGCGGCGCTGCTCGCCCTCGCGGAATATGTGAACTACTACCATCGCCAGCTCCAGCATTTCGACAATTGGCCCGATTTCCGGCGGCTGATGACGGGTAGGGGCTTTCGGCCGGCCAAAATGGCGGTGGATCTGGCCGCTTGGCGGGCGGCACGGATCTTGGTCGCGGACGCTTGACGACTTGCCCCCGTGCAGGCAGCTTCAGGCGCGATGAGCAACAGGGGCACGATCATTGCAGGGGTATTGGCCGCGCTGCTTGCCGTGCCCGCGCTGTCGCAATCGACCGCTCCGGCCGCATCCGCGCTCCAGCCGCCGCCGCACACCTTGCCCTATCCCGATCTCGCCAGCGGCACGAGCGAGGCCGAGCGGCGCAAGTCCTATGATCTTTCGCCCGAGCTTCATCGCGGGGTTCCGGCGAGCGCCATGCGGGCCCAGGCGCGCAGGCTCGATGCCGCATTGGGCGCGCTTGCAGCCCAGACCCCGGGCGCGCCGGATGCCTATGTCGTCTCGATCGCGCTCGATAGCGATCCGGTCTTTGCCCGCGAGGCGCGCGAGGCGGGGCGGGTGCTTTCGGCCCGCTACGGCGCGCAGGGGCGCACGCTGATCCTCGCCGGCCCAGACGGCACGCGCGACGATGCGCCGCAGGGCTCGATCACCGCGCTGCTGCTGGCGCTGGCCCATGTCGGCAGCCTGATGGACCCTGCCGAGGATGTGCTGGTGCTCTACACCACCAGCCACGGCGCCGATATCGGCCTTGCCTATCACTATGGCGATACGGGCTATGGCATCCTTGCTCCTGCTCGGCTGAAGGCGGCGCTGGAGGAGGCGGGGATCCGGCGGCGGGTGCTGATCCTTTCGGCCTGCTATTCGGGCGTCTTCGTGCCGGTGCTCGCGAGCCCGGACACCGCGATCCTCACCGCCGCTGCGAGCACGCGCTCGTCCTTCGGGTGCGTCGCGGAGAATGACTGGACCTTCTACGGCGATGCGCTGATCAACCGCGCCTTGCGCCAGCCGGTGGGGCTGGAGGATGCTGCGCTTCAAGCAGGCAAATCGGTCGCCGAATGGGAGAGCAAGGCGCAGGTGCTGGCCTCGCTGCCGCAGACCAGCATCGGCATGAATGCGCGCAGTTGGCTGCCGCAGATCGAAGCGCGCATGCCGCGCATCGCCAGCGCGCCCGTCGGGCGGCCGGCCTTCGATCCGGCGCAATTCACGGCTGCGGCGCGCGCCGGGCAGAAATGATCTTCACCGGCTGGGCGAGCATTTCGCCCTTCATCCAGCCTTCGCCCTTGTCGGGATCGACCGGCGTGGCGTGGATCTTCGCCACCACGTCCATCCCCTCCGTGACATAGCCGAACACGGCATAGCCGTTCTTCCACACCGGATCGCTAGCGGCAGGATCGGCGTTGAGGCCGGTCTGGTCCTCGATCATGATCGAGAAATCGCCGTTCGCCGTCCCCGGCTCGCCCATCGCCATCGAGACGGCGCCGTGGGTGTGGGTGAGGCCGGTTTGCGAGGTCGGCTCGTGGGTGATGCCGGGCAGGATGCGCTTGGCTTCCCAGCGCGTGCCGCCTTGCAGCAGGCCGTTGGGGGCAGGCTCGCGGTCGAGGCGCATGGCGCGGTAGAACACCGTCCCGTCGAAGCGCTTTTCATCGACATAGCGCAGGAAGTTCTTCGCGGTGACGGGTGCGCGTTCGGTTTCGAGCGCGATGGTGATTGCGCCCATTTCGGTGGTGAGCACGACGCTGGTGCTCGCGGCGGCAGGGTAGGGGCGCTTGCCCGGGCGGCCGGTTTCGGGGCGCGGCGGAACGACAGCGACGACGGGCGCGGCGGCGATGGGAGCGGGATCATCACCGATCGCGAATTTATAGAGCAGCGTGCGCTGGCAGCCGGGGCCGGGCTTGGTCTCGCAATTGCGCAGATTGTCGTCCGAGACGAGGTAGAGATAGCGCCGCGCGCCCTCTTCACGCAGCGCCAGCCCTTCGAAATTGTCGAGCTTCAAGGGCGGGGTCAGCACGGCGAGGGTCTGCGCAGTATTATCGGGAGCAAGCGCGAGGATCGCCGCGCGGTTGCCCTCGGCGGAATTGTAGCTGCGGAACAGGACATAGCAGGTGCCGTCGGCGGCGCAGTCGGCATCGGTCGGCACGCCGCCCGCTTCGGCAATGCCGGCAGGCGCGGCGAGGTGGAAGCCTTGCGCGCCGCCATCGGTGATGCGCAGGCAATTGGGCCGCGCCGGATCGACCCATTCGCCGCAGGCCAGCAACCCGCCTGCATAGGCCGCGAGCGTCTCCAGCCCGCCATTGGGATCCGCGCCAACCAGCAGCGGCGCAGCGCGGGTCTCGCTGCCGCTGGCCGCGCCTTCGAGATCGGCATAGCGCCAGATGCGGTGCTCCTGCTCGAAGGCGACCAGCCATTCCCCGCTGGCGAGCCTCGTGAGCGCCTCGGCATCGCCGCGCTTCTTGTCATCGAGCATGTCGCCCTTGGGATCGAGCAGCGGCCCGAGCCGCACGCCCAGCACATCGGCCAGCCGTCCGCGCTTCTCGTCGAGTTCGAATTCCATCCAGCGCCCGTCATCGGTGACGGCGAACAGTGCGCCCTCGTGCCATGTCAGGCTCGAAACGCCGCCGATATCGGCCTTGTCGGGCGCAATCTCCACCCCTCCGCGAAACACCAATTCGCCCACCTTGGTCTCGGCCTGGCCTTCGGCAAGGGTCACCGGCGCGGTCATCGGCAGGAAGGCATCGGGCGCCTGCGCCGCCAGCGGGGCAGCCAGCAGCAGGGCGGAGAGGGGGCCAAGCAGGGCGGTGCGGAATGTCATCTGTCCGAACATATCGGCGCTTTGTCGAGGCGCAAGCGGGCAAGCGGGCTGTTCATCGGGCGGCAATGTTTACAGATGTAGTCGCAATGACTACAGGTGTAATCAATCCTCGAGGGGAGGCCGCTTGCGATGATCCCGGACAATCCCAACCACGAACGCATCACCGATGCCGAGGCCGCGGTGATGGAAGTCTTGTGGGAACGCCCGCGCCAGACCGCGACCGAGGTGTGCGATGCCGTCTGCACCGAGCGCGGCTGGAGCCTTGCGACGGTCAAGACCCTGCTTGCCCGGCTGGTGCAGAAGGGCGCGCTCGAAGCCGCCCCCGATGGCCGGCGCTTTCTCTACACGCCGCTGATCGCGCGCGAGGCCTATGTCGGCGGGGAATCGCGCCGGCTGGTCGAGCGGCTGTTCGGCGGGAGCGCGGCCTCGCTGGTCGCCCATCTGGCCGAGACCGAGGCGCTCACCGAGGATGATCTGGCCGAGATCGAGGCGCTGCTGAAGGAGCTGCGGCCATGAGCCCGGTGCTGGCCGAGACGCTGGCCTGGACCGGCGCGCTGATCGCTCTGGTGCTGGTGCTGCGCCGTCCGGTGGCGCGGATAATGGGGCCGCAGACCGCCTATGCGCTGTGGGCTCTGCCGCTGCTCCGGCTGGTGCTGCCGCCCCTGACCCTGCCGGCATGGCTGGCACCGCATGAGCCTGCACCTGCCGCGCTGGCCCCTGCACCCGCCGCGCCCGAGGCCCTGCCGCTGGCCGCCGCGCCCGAGCCGCTGGTGCTTGCGGCGACGCCTGTCTCTGCCCCTGTCCCGGCAGACGCGGGCTTCGATCTTTTCGCCATGCTCGCCGATCTCCCGCTCGCCAATATCGCGCTGGCGATCTGGCTGGGCGGGGCGGGGGTGTTCCTGGGGCGGCGCTTTGCGAGCTACTTTGCCCTGCGCGATGCCCTGCTGGCCGGCGCGCGCGAGGTGGGCCGGGTGCGCGGGCGGCTGGGCGCAATCCGGCTGGTCGAGACCCCGGGCACGGCCGCGCCGATCGCTTTCGGCGTGCTCGATCCGGTGATTGCCCTGCCGCCCGGCTTCATGGCCCTGCCTGACCGGCGCGCGCGCGATCTCGCGCTGGCGCATGAGCTGGCGCATCATCGCGGCGGCGATCTGGTGATCAACGTCGCGGTCCAGCCGCTGTTCGCGCTGCACTGGTTCAATCCGCTCGGCCATTATGGCTGGCTGGCGCTGCGGCGCGATCAGGAGGCGGCCTGCGATGCCCGCGTGATCGCGCAAAGCAGCGCCGAGGAGCGCGCGGCCTATGCCCGCCTGATCGCCGGTTTTGCCGCCGGTCCTCACCTTGCACCCAACGCCGCGCTGACCGCCCCGATGGCCTGCCCGGTGCTGGGCGAGAAATCCATCATTCACCGTTTGAGGAGCCTTTCGATGTCGCAATTATCCCTGAAGCGCCGCTTTGCCGGTCGCGCCCTGCTGGCTGCGGGCGTGCTGGCCCTGCCGCTCACCGCTTCGATTTCCTACGCCGCGAGCGAAACCACCCAGGAGGCACCCGAGCCGCCCGCTCCGCCTGCACCCCCCGCGCCGCCCGCGCCGCCGTCGCCGCCCGAAGCCCCCGATGCGCCGATGATCGTGACCATCATGAAGGTCGATCCCGATGCGCCCGATGCGCCTGACGCCCCCGATGCGCCCGACGCCAAGGATGGCCAGGTGATCGAGCAGGTGTTCCGCGACGAGGACGGCAAGGAACGGCGCGTGCGCATGGTCCTGCGTGGCGGCGGGCCGGAGCACCGGATCATCATGCGCCGCGGCGGCCCGGATGGCGCGGGCGATGCGAAGATCGATCACGACGCCATGATGATCGAACTGCGCGAAGGCCTTGCCGAAGCCGACAAGGCGATGGCCGACCTGCCGCGCATCATCCGCGAGGCCGAGGCCGAAGCCCGCGCGGCAAGGGGCGAGGCCGGCCGCGCCCGCACGCAGGTCATCATGTCGCGCGATTGCAAGCCGGGCAGCACCGAACCGGCCGATGCCACCACCGACAAGGACGGCACCACCCGCGTGTTCCTGTGCGAACGCCGCGTCTATGCCTCGGCCCGCAACGGCCTGCAGGAAGCGCGCGACGAGATCGCTGCCGACAAGGATATCCCCGAGGAAACCCGCAAGCAGGTGCTGCGCACGCTCGATGCCCAGCTCGCCCGCCTGAAGGACAAGGAAGGCTGAGGCGCGCTACTTGCCCTTGGCCACCGGCTTGGGCCGCGCGGGATATTTGCACCCGCGGCCCAGCCCCACACCCTTGAGGAACCCGCGCCGCACCATCCCCGCGATGTAGGCAGCGCGCAGGGCGCGGTCATGACTGGCCGCGCCGGTCACTTCGCGCAGGATCCCGCGAAACGGGATGAACGAGCCGACCACCTTCTGCCCGATCCGCCCCTCGCTGAGGCGATCATTCTTTTCCTCATCGGCAATGTCGTAATCCGCGCCGAGCAGCCCATCGAGTTCGGCCATCTGGGCGATGATCGCCTTGCAGCTGCCCATGCCTGTCATGTCATAGGGATTGGCCAGCAAGGCCTTGAGCTTTTCGGGAATGTCGCGCGCATCGATGTTGAGATCGCGCAGCGGGGTCTTGGCGACTTCCTTGGCATCGGGCTCGGGCATGACCTGCGCGGCGAGCGGCAGCGGCGCCATCAGCGCCGTGGCAGCCAGGGCGAGGGCGGCGGCTTCAATTCGCATCGAAAAAGACATCGCAGGCTCCATCATTGCGGGCCTCCAGCCCCAGTTTGAGCGCTGCCATGCGCTGGCGGCTGGTGCCGTGGGTGAAGCTTTCGGGATTGACCGACTGCCCGGCATTGCGCTGGAGCGTATCGTCCCCGATCGCGCTGGAAGCGGCAAGGCCTTCCTCCAGATCGCCCGGCTCGATCCGGTCGCGGTTCTGGCCCGCCCACATCCCGGCATAGCAATCGGCCTGCAATTCCATCGCCACCTGAAGGCGGTTTTCGGCGGCGGGATTGCGCTGCTGCTCGCGCCGCACCTGCGCCGAGAGGCCGGTGATGTTCTGGATGTGGTGGCCATATTCATGCGCGATCACATAGAGCCGCGCAAAGTCCCCGCCATTGCCCGCCATCTGCGCCAATTCGTCATAGAAGCTGGTGTCGATATAGATGCCCTTGTCGGCCGGGCAGTAGAACGGCCCCGCCGCCGAAGTCGCGCTGCCGCAGCCCTCGGTGGTCACCCGCCCGTCGCGATAGAGATCGAGCACCGGGCGGCTGAAGGGCAGGTTGTTGCGGGCAAAGGCGGCCTCCCACGTCGTGTTGAGACTGGCGAGCGCGGCGCAGGCCTCGTTGGCATAGGGGCTGGCGTTGCAGACCTCCTCCTCGCTCAGGTCAGCGGCGCCCTCGATGCTGGCCGGGGCGGTCTGCTGCTGCACGTTCTGGACCATCCCGATGGTCTGCATCGGATCGAGCCCGAAGACGAGCGCGCCGATCAGGGCGATCACGATGGTGCCGCAGCCGATCCCGCCCGCGCGGCCCATGCCGCCGCCGCCGCTGGAGCGGACATCGATATCGCCGCTGTCGAAAGGCCCGAGCCGCATGGTGCATTCCCCCTTGCTGTTCAAATCGCTGGACAGCCGCATCCGGCGCGGCAAAAGCTGCGAATTGCGGATGCAAGGTGCAGGAGTTGCCGCCAATGCTCAAGGAAAAGCGCGCGCTGGTGACCGGCTCGACTTCGGGCATCGGCCTTGCCATCGCCCGCGCGCTGGCGGCCGAGGGCGCCGAGGTGGTGCTGAACGGGCTGGGCGATCCTGACGCGATTGCCGCCCTGTGCGCGGAGCTGGGCGCATCCTATAATGGCGCGGACCTGATGGACGCCGCCGCGATTGCCGACATGATGGCCGCGATCGGCCCGATCGACATTCTCGTCAACAATGCCGGGATGCAGCACGTCGCGCCGGTCGAGGATTTCCCGCCGGAGAAATGGGACGCGATCATCGCGCTCAACCTGTCGGCTGCCTTCCACACCACGCAGGCTGCGGTGCCGGGGATGAAGGCGAAGGGCTGGGGGCGGATCATCAACACCGCGAGCGCCCATTCGCTGGTCGCCTCGCCATTCAAGAGCGCCTATGTCGCGGCCAAGCATGGCCTTGCGGGCTTTACCAAGACCATCGCGCTCGAACTCGCTCCCTGCGGCATCACCGCTAATTGCATCTCGCCGGGCTATGTCTGGACTCCGCTGGTGGAGAACCAGATCCCCGACACCATGGCTGCGCGCGGGATGACCCGCGAAGAGGTGATGAACGACGTGCTGCTCGCCAAGCAGCCGACCAAGAGCTTTGTCCTGCCCGAGGATGTCGCGGCCATGGCCGTCTTTCTGTGCAGCGATGCGGCGCGCAATATCACGGGTGCCAATTACAGCATCGACGGAGGGTGGACCGCCGAATGAGCCTGCCGCGCCTCCGGCTTGTCGCCTTTGCTCTGGCGAGCCTCGCGCTGGCGGGCTGCATGCGCGCGCCTCTCGAAAGCGCTCCGGTCGATGATCGCGCGGGGATCGAGACGCGGCTGCGCGCCGATATCGCGGTGCTGGCGAGCGACGACTACGGGGGCCGCAAGCCGGGCACGCCGGGCGCCGAGGCGACCTATGCCTATCTCGAAAAGCGCTTCGGCGAAGTCGGCCTTGTCACCGGCACCGATGATCCGGGCTCCTATTGGCGCCAGGCGGTCGATCTGGTGGCGATCCAGCCGCAGACCAGCCAGCTGACGCTGGTGCAGGGCCGCAAGAGCGTCACCATACCCGATAGCGACGCGCTGGTGCTGACCCCGCGCCGCCGCTCGATTGCGGCGAGCGGGCCGGGAACGGGGGTGCCGGTGGTATTCGTCGGCAATGGCGATGGCTCGGTGCTGGGCGATGCCATGGCCGGCGCGGTGGCGGTGATGCTGGCCGAACCGGGGCGCGACTCTGCGCGGCGCGAGGCGCTGTTCCGCCAGCGCGCGACCGCAGTGGTCACCGTGCTGCCCGATACCGACAATATCGCCGCGATCCGCCGCAGGGTGTCGCGCGGGGTGACCCAGCTTGCCAGCGAGGAGCAGGACACGCTCTCGGTCTATATCACCGATGCGGCGCTTGCCGGGGTCATCGGGGCCAAGCGCTGGGAGATGCTCAAGGCCGAGGCGCAGCTCGCCGATTTCGCCCCGCTCGAACTCAACCTCGCCATGAATATCGAGGCGACCTCGGAGCGGCGCGAATGGGCCAGCCAGAACGTGCTCGGCAAGATTCCGGGCACGGTGCCGGGCTCGGGCGCGGTGCTGCTGCTCGCCCATTGGGACCACCTCGGCGATTGCGGCGCGCCCGATGCTGCAGACCGGATCTGCAACGGCGCGGCCGACAATGCCAGCGGGGTTGCGATGATGCTCGAACTGGCGCGGCGGCTGAAGACCGGCCCGCCGCTCGCACGCGACATCCTTGTGCTGGCGACCACGGCGGAGGAATCCGGCCTGCTCGGCGCGCGCGCCTTTGCCAAGGCCTCGCCTGTCCCGCTCGACGGGATTGTCGCAGCCTTCAATCTCGACATGATGGCGGTCGCCCCGGCGGGCAGCCCGCTGGGTTTCATCGGACGCGGACAGACCCCGCTCGATGCGGTGATCCTCGAGGAAGTCGCGAAAAGCGGACGGGTGATCGGCGACCAGAGCCTCGCCGACAGCTTCCTGCGGCGGCAGGACGGCTGGGCGCTGCTGGAGAGGGGCGTGCCGACCGTGCTGCTGTCGAGCACCTATGGCAGCCGCGCGATCCTCGATCCCTTCATCGCCTCGCGCTACCACAAGCCGGGCGACGAGGCGGGCGCGGTGGAGCTCGGCGGCGCGATCGACGACCTGCTGCTGCACGAGCAATTGATCCGCCTGCTGGCCGATCCGGCGCGCTATTCGCCGCCTGCTGCCGCCGCACCCTAGCTTAATCGGCAAACCGCGGTTACATGGGCCGCCACGATTCTCCGCCCAAGGAGAACCCCCTCTGATCACGGAAAGTGGCGCGCATGGATATCCCTCTCGGTCTGACCTTCGATGACGTGCTGCTGCGCCCGGCGGAAAGCAGCGTCCTGCCGAGCATGGCCGACACCTCGACCCGGCTGACCCGCGACATCCGGATCAACATCCCGGTGCTGTCCTCGGCGATGGACACCGTGACCGAGGCGGACATGGCGATCGCCATGGCGCAATTGGGCGGGATCGGCGTGCTCCACCGCAATCTCGATATCGACGCGCAATGCGCCGCTGTGCGCGCGGTCAAGCGTTACGAGAGCGGCATGGTGGTGAACCCGATCACCATCCACCCCGATGCGACGCTGGGCGAAGCCCAGGCGCTCATGCAGGCCAATCGCATCAGCGGCATTCCGGTGGTCGATGCGCAAGGCAAGCTGGTCGGCATTCTCACCAACCGCGATGTGCGCTTTGCCGAAAATCCGCTCCAGCCGGTGCGCGAGCTGATGACCACCGAGAACCTCGCCACGGTCTCGCTCGGCACCTCGCAGGAAGAGGCGCGCCGGCTGCTCCATGCCCGCCGGATCGAGAAGCTGCTGGTGGTGGATGATGCCTTCCACTGTATCGGCCTCATCACGGTCAAGGATATCGAGAAGGCGGTGAACTATCCCGACGCGACCAAGGACGCCGCCGGCCGCCTGCGCGTTGCCGCCGCGACCACGGTGGGCGAGGCCGGCTTTGCGCGCACCGAGGCGCTGGTCGATGCCGAAGTCGACGTGATCGTGATCGACACCGCCCACGGCCACAATGTCGAAGTCGCGCGCGCGGTCGAACGCGCCAAGAAGCTCTCCAATTCCGTGCAGGTGATCGCGGGCAATGTCGCCACCGCCGAGGCGACCCGCGCGCTGGTCGATGCCGGGGCCGACGCGGTCAAGGTCGGGATCGGGCCGGGCTCGATCTGCACCACCCGCGTCGTGGCGGGCGTGGGCGTGCCGCAGCTTACCGCAATCATGGAAAGCGCCGCGGAAGCCGCCAAGTCGGGCGTGCCGGTGATTGCCGATGGCGGCCTGCGCACGTCGGGCGATGCCGCCAAGGCGCTGGCAGCGGGCGCTTCCTCCGTGATGATCGGCTCGATGCTCGCCGGCACCACTGAAAGCCCGGGCGAGGTGTTCCTCTATCAGGGCCGCTCCTACAAGGCCTACCGCGGCATGGGTTCGGTCGGCGCAATGGCGCGCGGCTCGGCCGACCGCTATTTCCAGCAGGACGTTTCGGCGATGAAGCTGGTGCCTGAAGGCATCGAAGGTCAGGTGCCGTTCAAGGGCCCGGCGGCGGACGTCGTCCACCAGCTGGTCGGCGGGATCAAGGCAGCGATGGGCTATACCGGCTCGCGCACCATCACCGATCTTCAGGCCCGCGCGCAATTCGTGCGGATCACCAATGCGGGCCTCTCGGAAAGCCACGTCCACGATGTCGCGATCACCCGCGAGGCGCCGAACTATCCCACACGCTAGGGCCTCGCTGTGACACCCGCCGCACGCGTTCAGGCGGCGATCGAGCTGCTCGACAGCATCATTGCGTCCGCGCGGGCCAAGGGCGCTCCGGCGGACCGGATCATTGCCGACTATTTCCGCGCCCGCCGCTATGCCGGTTCCAAGGACCGGCGCGCGGTGCGCGATCTCGTCTATCGCGCGATCCGTCTGTGCGGGCCGGTACCGGCGAGCGGACGGGCGGCGATGCTGGCGGTGGCGGGGCAGGATCAGGCCATCGCGGCGCTGTTCGACGGCTCGCCCCATGGCCCGCCCCTGCGCGGCGAGGGCGAGGAGGTGGCCAAGACCGGCCTTGCTCCCAAGTGGCTCGCTGCAGCCCTGCGCGCATCGGGCCTCGACGGGCGCGCGATTGCCGCGCTGATGGACCGCGCCCCGCTCGACATCCGCGTCAATGCCCTGAAGGCCGACCGCGCGAGCCTTGCCTTGCCTGAAGCCGGCTCGCTGCTCGATGCACCGCAAGCCCTGCGCTACCCTTCCGGCACGCCGGTGGAAAGCTGGGAGGCCTATGCCGACGGCCTGATCGAGATCCAGGACCTCGGCAGCCAGCTGCTCGTTATGGCGCTGCCCGTAAGCCCGGGCGACACGATCATCGATCTGTGCGCAGGCGGCGGGGGCAAGACCCTCGCGCTCGCCGCGCGCCTCGGCAATGGTGCGAGCCTTGTCGCCGCCGATACCGACAAGCGCCGCCTCGGCAACCTCGCCCCGCGCGCCGCGCGCGCCGGAGCGGCGATCGATCACACCGTGCTGCTCGATCCGGGCCGCGAGATGCAGGCGCTTGGCCCATGGGCGGGCAAGGCCGATCACGTGCTGGTCGATGCGCCGTGCTCGGGCAGCGGGACCTGGCGGCGCAGCCCCGAGGGGCGCTGGCGACTCGACCCGGCGGAACTGGCGCGGCTTAACCACGTGCAGGACCACGTGCTCGATATCGCCGCGCAGTTGGTGCGTGCCGGCGGCACCATCGCCTTTGTCACCTGCTCGCTGCTCGATGCCGAAGGGGCAGACCGCATCACCGCCTTCCTTGACCGTCATCCCGGCTGGCAGGTGGAGCCGATCGCACCCGCGCTGGGCGCAGCCCACGGGCCGGGCTGGCGGCTCGAACCGCTCCGGGACGGGACGGATGGTTTTTTCATCGCCTGCCTTCGTTCACCATGATAACTTACAGTGTTATGACCCAGCCGTCCGGTTCCCGGTCTCAAGCACTGAAGGAGCTTCTGATGCGTTTTGCGCCTGCTGCCGCCGCTCTGTCCCTGTGTCTGGCCATGTCGGCGAGCGTGATTTCCGCCGGGACGGGCCGGGAGCCTGATCCGCGCGCGGCGAGCCTGATTGCGCAGGGGCAGGCCGCGCTCAAGGCCGGCGATGCGCAGGGCGCGGTGGATGCTTTCGAAGCGGCGATGGCGGTTGATCCCGGCCACACGCCGATCCTGATCGATCTGGCCGAAGCCGCGCGCCAGCAGGGGTTGCAGGGCAAGGCGATCCGCTATTACCGCGAGGCGCTGGCGCGCGAGCCGGGCAATTTCGCCGCGATTTCGGGCGAAGGCGCGGCGCTGGTGGAGAAGGGCGCGCTCGAAAAGGCCAAGCGCAATCTGGCCAAGCTGCAATCGCTGTGCGGCGACAATTGCCCCGAGACCGTGGCGCTGCAATCGACCATCGCGCGCGGCATTCCGGCGCGCCTGGCGGTGGAAAGCAAGGCCAGCGGCGCGCCCGCGTCGAACTGAACGCTCAGATCAGGTGGCGGAACTCCGTCAGCACTTCCTCGTAAACCGCGCGTTTGAAGGGGATGATGAGCTCGGGCAGCTGCGCGGGCTCGATCCAGCGCCATTCATTGAATTCGGGCGGATCATGGGCTTCGAGGTCGATATCGGCATCCTCGCCGAGGAACCGCCCGAGGAACCAGTGCTGTTCCTGCCCGCGATATCTGCCCTTCCACACGCGCCCCTGCAATTCGGGGGGCAGATCATAGCGGATCGGGCGCGAGGTTCCCGCGATCACCTCGACCATGTGGGCGGCAACGCCGACTTCCTCGTGAAGTTCGCGCAAGGCCGCCGCGCGCACATCCTCGCCCTTGTCGATCCCGCCCTGCGGCATCTGCCAGAAGCCGTGGGCTGACGGATCGATGCGCTGGCCGACGAAGACGAGGCCCTCGGCGTTCACCAGCATGAAGCCTGCGCAGGGGCGATAGGGCAGATGATCGAAGCTCATGCGGGGTTTGCCAGCATGAACTTCATGGCTGCGATGATGCGTTCGAGATCGCGTTGCGTGCTCGGGACGGCGGCGCGCAGATTGGTGAAGCTATGCGTCACCCCGCGCATTTCGAGGAACACACAATCGCGCCCGGCATCGACCAGCGCGCGTGCATAGGCGCGGCCCGAATCGCGGATCGGATCGAGGCTGGCGGTGACGACGATGGTGGGGGGCGCGCTGGAATGATCCCCAAGGATCGGGAAGCCGCGCGGGTCATTGCGGTCCGCGCCGTAAGCCGCATCGAAAAAGCCCATGGTGTCGGCGGTGAGCAGGAAGCCTTCGGAAAAGGCTGCCATGCTGGCCGAGCCGTTGGCGTCGGCGACCAGCGGGAAGATCGGCACTTGCAGCACCACGGGGACAGCGGCGGGGTTTGCCCCGAGCAATTGCGGGATGACGACGGCGGCATTGCCGCCTGCGCTGTCGCCGATGGTGATGATCCCGCTTGCCTTGCGGCCGAGTTCGGCAGGGCTGGCAGCGAGCCAGCGCGTCGCCGCCTCGCAATCGAGGATCGCGGCGGGGAAGGGCGCTTCGGGCGCGCGGGCATAGTGGACCGCGACCAGCGGCAGATCGATCAGCGCGGCGATTTCGGTGCACAGCGCGTGGTGCGTGTCGAGATCGCCGATCACGAAGCCGCCGCCGTGGTAGAAGACCACCACCGGCGATGCTTCCTCGCGGGTCTCGCGCGCGTCGTAGAGGCGCAGCGCGATTTCACCCGCCGGGCCGGGGCAGGCGAGATCGCGGATGACGGGCAGGGCGCGGGCCGGGCGGTCGGCGATGCCATGGAGCTTCACATAGGAGAGGCGCGCTTCTTCCAGCGTCATGTCGACCATCTTCGGCCCGTTCACCTGCGCCATCATGTCGAGGAAGCCCTTCATGTCGGGGCGGATAAAGGGCGCGTCGGTCATTGGGTGGTTCTCTCCGGAGGTCTTTGCGCGGTGCGATAGGCGAGGGCGCGGCGGATTTCCACTCGCTTGATTGTGAGCGGCGCGCTAGCCTCTAAAGCGATGGACAATCTGACACATAGCCTTGTCGGCGCGGTGCTGGGGCAGGCGGGGCTGAAGCGCAAGACCGGGCTTGCCATGCCCGCGCTGATCATTGGCGCGAACCTGCCGGATGTGGACGCGGCGTGCTTCTTCTGGCTGGAGGGCACCGAGCACCTCGCCTTCCGCAGAGTCATCACCCACGGCCCGCCCGCGCTGGTGCTGCTGCCACTGGTGCTGGCGGGGCTGCTGTGGGGCTGGGACCGCTGGCAGGCAAAGCGCGGGACGCGGCCCGAGGCGCGGCTGCCGGTGCGGTATGGCTGGCTCTACGCGATGGCGTTCATCGGCTGCCTCAGCCACCCGTTCTTTGACTGGCTCAACGTCTACGGCATCCGGCTGCTCGAGCCTTTTTCGAGCCAGTGGTTCTACGGCGACACGCTGTTCATCATCGACCCGTGGCTGTGGGCGATGCTGATCGCGAGCGTGTGGGTCTCGCGGCGGCGGGAGAAGGCGGGGGCGGCGTGGATGCGGCCTGCGCGGGTGGGGATTGCGGCGGTGGCGGCCTATATCGGGCTGAATGGGGCGATCACATGGCTCAATTACGAGACGCGCGGGGTATCGACCGAACCCTACCCGCAAGCCCATATCACGGCGCCTGTGCCGCTCGAATTCTGGCGCCGCGAGCAGGTGGCACTGATATATGATGGCCGCTGGATTTCGAGCGATTGGGATGGGTCGCCATTCGGCTATGGCTATGCCAATTCCGAGGCGGCGCAGTGCAAGCTGCCCGACCTCACCGCCGCCCGCCGCACCAACTCCCAGCTCGACGCCTTCCTGTTCTGGTCGCGCGCGCCCTTTGCGACCCGCGCGCCGGACGGTTCGGTGATCCTCTACGATGCCCGCTTCTATGATCCGCGCGCGCGGGAGCGGTTCTCGGTGGCACTGCCGGATGTGAGGTGCGAGGAACTTCCCCGCCCTTAGTTCGTCATTGCGAGGAGCCGAAGGCGACGAAGCAATCTAGGATCCGCACCGTTCGGCCATGGATTGCCGCGGCGACTGCGTCGCCTCGCAATGACGAGAGAATTTCAGGACCAAATGCCCAACACCCAAATCGTATGGCTGCGGCGCGATCTGCGCTTGGCCGACAATCCTGCGCTTTATCATGCCGCGAAGAATGGCCCTGTCATCGCCGTCTATGTCCTCGACGACGAAAGCCCGAAGCACCACGCCTATGGCGGGGCCTCGCGCTGGTGGCTGCATCATTCGCTGGCGAGTCTGGCCAAGTCCCTCGAATCGCGTGGCTCCAAGCTGATCCTGCGGCGCGGCGAGGCGGTGGCGGAGCTTGCCAAGCTGGCGGCCGAGGCCGGAGCGACCACCATCCACGCCAATTGCCACTACGAACCCTGGTGGCTCAACGCCGAGCGCAAGCTGGCAAAGTCGCTCGACCTCACACTCCATCACGGCAATTACCTGATGCCGCCGGGCAGCATCACCACCGGCACCGGCGGGCAGTACAAGATCTACACGCCTTTCTCCCGCGCCGTGCGGGCCGAATTCCCGCCGCGCGCCGTAGTCCCCGCGCCCGAACGTCTGGACGCCCCCGCCAGCTGGCCCGGCAGCGACGATCTCGCTTCATGGAACCTGCTCCCCACCAAACCCGACTGGGCGGGCGGGATGCGCGACTTCTGGCAGGTGGGCGAGGAAGCGGCGCAAAAGCGGCTCGCCGCGTGGGAAGCGGACGTCGACGACTATGACGACAAGCGCAATCTGCCGAGCGTGGACAAGGTCTCGCGCCTCTCGCCGCATCTGCACTTCGGCGAGATTTCGCCGATCCAGATCTGGCACCGCTTCAAGGACCGCCAGTCCGAAGGTTGGCGCACCTACGAAGGCGAGCTGATCTGGCGCGACTATTCGCAGAACGCGATCCTGCAATTCCCCGCCTATGCCACGCAGAACTACCGTGAGGATTTCGACCGCTTCCCCTGGCGCGATCCTGCCACGGACGCGGCCGCCGCGCGTGACCTCAAGGCGTGGAAGGAGGGCCGCACCGGCTACCCCATCGTCGATGCCGGAATGCGCCAGCTGTGGCAGACCGGGTGGATGCACAACCGTGTCCGCATGATCACCGCGAGCTTCCTCATCAAGCACCTGCTGATCGACTGGCGCGAGGGCGAGACGTGGTTCTGGGACACCTTGTGCGATGCCGACTATGCCTCCAACGCCACCAACTGGCAGTGGACGGCGGGGACGGGTGTGGACTCGAATATGTTCAGCCGGATCATGGCCCCATTGAGCCAGTCCGAGAAGTTCGACGCCGCGCGCTATATCCGCACCTATGTCCCTGAACTCAAAGGGCTGGAGGAGCCTTACGTCCACCATCCCGAGGAGTTCGGGCGGCGTCCCGCGGGCTATCCGCGCAAGATTGTCGCGCACCGCGCTGCCCGCGAACGGGCGCTCGCAGCGCTCAAGACTCTGAAAGACGCTTGAGGAAGGCTTGCCCGCACCCCTCTCACCCGCCTAAGCCTCGGGCAGAGAGAACACAGACGGGAGAGAGCAATGGACGGGATCAAGCGCTTCGTTTCGGGCGCCGCGCTGGCTTTGGTGCTGGCGGGCACGGGGGTATCGGCGCAGGAGCAAGGGCCCGCCGCGCCCGCCGCGCGTCTGACCCAGCCTCCGGCGCGCGACATGTCCGAGCTTCAGGTGCTGTTCTGGACCGATGCCCAGCGCGCCGAGCGCTTCCGCGCGATGGAACAGTGGTTCGCCGGCCATGAAGTCCCCGCCGCTCCCGTCACCCGCCCCCTGCCCAAGGGCGCGCCGCTGAGCGATGCGCTCCAGGTCGAACTCAAGGCCCTGATGGCCGCGACCAACACCGCCGGGGTGATGGTGCTCGAAGACGGCAAGGTGCGTTTCGAGGCCTATGGGCTCGGCCTTGGCCCCAAGGACCGCTGGACCAGCTTCTCGGTCGCCAAGAGCTTCACCTCCACCCTGCTCGGCGCGGCGGTGAAGGACGGGTTCATCACCAGTCTCGATGATCCGGTGACCAAGTATATCCCGGGCCTCGCCGGTTCCGCCTATGAAGGCGTCACCGTCCGCCAGCTCGCCACCATGACGAGCGGGGTGAAGTGGAACGAGGATTACGGCGATCCCAAGTCCGACGTCGCGCAAATGAACCGCTTCGTGGTCGAATATGGCGCCGATGCGATCGTCGCGCAGATGAAGCAGCTGCCGCGCGAGGCGGAGCCGGGGGTGAAGTGGGTCTACAAGACCGGCGAGACCAACCTCATCGGGGTGCTGGTGGAAAATGCGGTCGGCAAGCCGCTCGCCGAATATGCCAAGGCCAAGATTGTCGATCCGGCGGGCTTTGCCGGCGGGCTGTTCTGGATGGTTGATCCGCGCGGCGGCAATATCGGCGGGTGCTGCCTGTCGATCACGCTCGGCGACTATGCGCGCATGGGGCAATTCGCGCTCGAAGGCGGGAAGGGGTCAGTGCCCGAGGGCTGGTTTGCCGAAGCGACCGACAGCGCGGTCGATTTCGGCAGCAGCGGCTTCGGCTATGGCTACCAGTGGTGGACCTACCCGCAAGGCACCTATGGCGCGCAGGGGATCTTCGGACAGGCGATCACGCTGTTTCCCGACAAGGGTGTCGTTGTCGCCTATGTCGGCAACTGGGCCAAGGCGAGCGGCGGGGCGGAACGCGGGCAGCTGCTCGATCTGAGCCGCAAGGTCGCGGCCGAGGCGAAGTAAGCTAACGCATGAGGCGGGGGCGCGTGAGCGCTCCCACTCAGATCACCTGACGATAGACCCCGACATTGCTGTAACGCTGCAGGATGTTGTCGTGCACGATCGGGCTGAGCAGCTCCGAGAAGGCGCAGCCGACGATGCAGTTGTCCCACCACACGACTTCGGCCTGAAGCGATTCGAGGCCGGGCAGGGTCAGCCAGCACAGCTGGCCTTCGTGCATGCGGTTGATCGAAGCGGCCGAGAAGCCCGAGATCGACAGGTCGTGAACGACGCTCTGGAAGGCGCGGCCGCCCGAGGCCCGCAGCGTGGCGGGGATGGTCAGCCGGGTGCGCGGGCTGCAACGATCTTCCTGCGCGGCCAGGCGGTAGGGATCATTATCCAGGGGCATGGCGTATTACCTCGTCTCACGAGACCATCGCCACAGGACACAGCGCGGTCTTTGAAAGGCCATGCCACGACAAGGCTTAACAAATCGTTACCCCACGGCCTTAACAAGGTTTTAGGGATTTGGAATCACAACGAAATTTTTTAGCTAACGCGCTCGCGGTGGAGGCTGTCGAAGCCCTCGACCAGCAGGGTGACGAGGCGGTTCGCCACGGTCTCGGGCGGCTTGACGGTCGATGCGTCCTCGCCCGGATAGGCCCGCGCGCGCATTTCGGTGCGGGTTGCGCCGGGATCGATGATCGCCACGCGCAAGGGGCTGAGGCGCTCGACTTCGGCGGCATAGGTTTCGAGCAGGTTCTCGAAGGCGGCCTTGGTGGCGGCATAGGCTCCCCAATAGGGACGCGGCGCGGCGCCGACCGAGCTGGTCAACCCGATGATCCGTCCCGCCTCGGCGCGGCGCAGCATCGGATCGAAGGACGACAGCAGGGCCTGGGTGGCGACGACATTGGTGAGCAGCGCCTGGTTGAACTGCTTGGGCTCGATCTGCGAGAGCGGGGTGAGCTCGGGCAGATAGGCCGCGGCGAGCACCATGATGTCGAGCGTCTGCCAGCGTCCGGCAATCGCGGTGGCAAGGCGGGTGACCGAATCCGGCTCGGTCAGATCGATCGGCGCGATGGTCGAAGTGCCGCCGAGAGCGTGGATCTCATCCTCGACCGCCTCCAGCGCCTTTACCTTGCGCGCCACGAGGATCACATGCGCGCCGGCGGCGGCGAGTTCCTTGGCGGTCGCAGCGCCGATCCCACGGCTCGCGCCGGTGACGAGCGCGGTGCGGCCGCCAAGCGGTTTAACATTGTCGGTCATGGATCAGGCAGCCTTGGGGTCAGCGAAGGGAAGTTCGGCGGCCTTCTGCTCGGCGATCGCCAGATCGGTCAGCGAGGTGGGATAGTCGCCGGTGAAGCAGGCGTCGCAGAATTGCGGGCGCACCGCGTCACGCGCCTCGTGGCCGACCGCGCGGTAGAGCCCGTCGATCGAGATGAAGGCCAGACTGTCGGCCTTGATGAATTCGCGCATCGGCTCCAGCTCCATGCGCGCGGCGAGGAGCTTGGAGCGTTCGGGGGTATCGACCCCGTAGAAGCAGGAATGGGCCGTGGGCGGGCTGGCGACGCGGAAATGGACTTCGGCCGCGCCCGCCTCGCGCATCATCTCGACGATCTTCAGCGAGGTCGTGCCGCGCACGATCGAATCGTCGATCAGCACGATGCGCTTGCCTTCGACGAGGGCGCGGTTGGCATTGTGCTTGCGCTTGACCGAGGAATGGCGCGCGCCGTCGCCCGGCTGGATGAAGGTGCGCCCGACATAGTGCGAGCGGATGATGCCGAGCTCGAAGGGAATGCCCGAGGCCTGGGCAAAGCCGAGCGCGGCCGGAACGCCGCTATCGGGCACGGGCACGACGAGATCGGCATCGCAGGGCGCCTCGATCGCGAGCTGCTCCCCGATCGCCTTCCTCGCCTGATAGACCGAGCGGCCCGCGAAGACAGAATCGGGGCGGCTGAAATAGACATGTTCGAAGATGCAGGGGCGCGGGGCCGGGCTGCCGAAGGGGCGCACCGAGCGGATCTCGCCCGAGAAATCGACCAGCACCAGCTCGCCCGGCTCGACCTCGCGGATCACCTCGGCGCCGACCACGTCGAAAGCGACGGTTTCGGAGGCGAAGAGGATCGATTCGCCCATCCGGCCCATCACCAGCGGCCGGATGCCGAGCGGATCGCGGCAGGCGATCATGCCCTCGGGCGTCATCACGATCAGGGCATAGGCGCCCTCGACCAGCCGCAGCGCATCGACCAGCCGGTCCGCGATGGTGGGATAGCGGCTGGTGGCGACGAGGTGGATGATCACCTCGGTGTCCGAGGTCGACTGGAAGATCGAACCCTTGCCCACCAGATCGGCGCGCAGCATCATCGCGTTGGAAATATTGCCGTTATGCGCGACCGCAAAGCCGCCGCTGGCCAGATCGGCATAGAGCGGCTGGACATTGCGCAGGCCCGATCCGCCGGTGGTGGAATAGCGCACGTGGCCGGCGGCCATATGGCCCGGCAGTTCGGCGATGGCATCGGAGGAGGAGAAATTCTCGGCCACATGGCCCAGCCCGCGGCGGACGTAGAATTCCTTGCCGTCGAAGCTGACGATGCCGGCCGCTTCCTGCCCGCGGTGCTGGAGTGCGTGGAGGCCGAGCGCGGTCGCCGCGGCGGCATCGGCGGCGTTGATCGCGCCGAAAATCCCGCATTCCTCGCGCAGCTTGTCGCCATCGGCATCGAGGAAAGGGTGGGTCACATTGATGGGTGTCATCGGCATCACCAGACCTGTCCGAAGCTTGCCTTGAGGGCGCTCGGCCCCAATGGCGATGTGACGGATCAATTACAAGGGAAAGCATGCCCGCCACACCCGGCTTTTTGCTGACCGCCTTGTGACAGGTCTGCGCAGCAATCGCGCGGGGGAAGGCGTGTCCACTTGGGATTGCGGGAGGTTGGCGGCCATTCTACAGGCAGCGTTCACCATACAGGCAGCACACACCTTTCATGCTCTCCCCGTTCGAATGGATGATCGCCAAACGCTACCTCTGGCCGGGCAAGGGGGAGGCGTTCATTGCGCTGGTCGCGGGCATCTCCGTGGGCGTGGTGGCGCTTTCAGTGGCGCTGCTGGTGGTGGTGATGAGCGTGATGAGCGGCTTTCGCGCGGAACTGCTCGACAAGATCGTCGGGCTGAACGGCCACGCCATCGTCCAGGCCTATGGCGGGCGGCTCGAGAACTGGCAGAGCGTGCTCGCCAATGTCGAGCGCACGCCGGGCGTGGTCGAGGCGAGCCCGCTGATCGAACAGCCGCTGCTCACCAGCTATGAGGGGCGCGTGGAAGCGGTGTTCGTGCGCGGGCAGACCGACAAGGATATCGCCACGCTCGGCCAGAAGGTGGTGATGGGCGATATCCGCAGCCTTCAGGACGGATCGGGCCGGATCGCGATCGGGATGCGGCTGGCGCAGAACCTCGGCATCCGCGTGGGGGATACCATCACGATCATCAATCCGCAGGGGCGTACCACGCCCTTCGGCACCTCGATCCGCCAGATCGGCTACGAGGTCGGGGCGATCTTCGAGGTCGGCATCTATGATTATGACGAGAAGTTCGTGGTCCTGCCGATCAGGGACGCGCAGACCCTGCTCTTGATGGGGGACCAGATCGGGATGATCGAAGTGACCGTGGAGGAGCCCGACCGGGTCGGCGAGATCCTCGATCCGGTGGCCAAGAAGCTCGAAGGCAAGGCGGTGGTGTCCGACTGGAAGACCATCAATTCGGCCCTGTTCGAAGCCTTGCAGGTGGAGCGCGTGGCGATGTTCTTTGCCTTGTCCTTCATGGTCTTGGTGGCAGCTTTCAACATCCTTTCGAGCCTTGTGATGCTGGTGCGCGCCAAGACGCGGGACATTGCGATCATGCGCACCATGGGGGCCACGCGGCGCAGCCTCACCAAGATCTTCGTCACCACCGGCACCACCATCGGTGCGATCGGGACAATGGCGGGACTGGTGCTGGGTGCGATCATCCTGTTCTTCCGCGAATCCATCGTCGCCTTCATCGCCTGGGCGACGGGGCAGCAGATCTGGGATCCGGAAGTGCGGTTCCTCTCGACCCTGCCGGCGCGCACCGATCCGTGGGAGGTGCTCGGGATCGTCTGCCTCGCGCTGGGCCTGAGCTTCCTTGCGACGCTCTATCCCGCGCTCAAGGCGGCGAATACCGATCCGGTGCAGGTGCTGCGCTATGAATAGCCGCCAACCGATCGTCTCCCTGCGCGATCTCAAGCGCTCCTTCGAGCAGGGCGGACAGCGCATCGACGTGCTGCGCGGGGTCAATCTCGACATTATGCCGGGCGAGATCGTCGCGCTGCTCGGCCCCTCGGGCTCGGGCAAGTCGACCATGCTGCAAGCCATCGGCCTGCTCGAAGGCGGGTTCGAGGGCTCGATCACCATCGCCGGCGCGCAGGCCGAGCATCTTGCGGGTGACGAGCGCACGGCGCTGCGGCGCGAGCATCTGGGCTTTGTCTACCAGTTCCACCACCTGCTGCCCGATTTCGACGCGCGCGAGAATGTGGTGATGCCGCAGATGATCCGCGCGGTACCCCGCGCCGATGCCGAGGCACGGGCCGACAGCCTGCTCACCAGCCTTGGGCTGGGTGAGCGCTTGACCCACCGGCCCAACCAGCTTTCGGGCGGCGAGCAGCAGCGTGTCGCGGTGGCGCGCGCGCTCGCCAACCGGCCCACGCTGGTGCTGGCCGACGAGCCGACCGGCAATCTGGACGAGCACACCTCCGATGCTGTGCTTGCGCAGTTCCTCGCGCTGGTGCGGGGTGAGGGCAGTGCGGCGCTGGTCGCCACCCATAATGAACGCCTGGCCGCGCGGATGGACCGTATCGTGCGGCTCAGGGACGGGGTATTGATCGAAGGGCTTTGAAGGGGATCACCACAATGACGACGATTGCCGATTTCACCGTCACCACCAATCGCGGGGCGGAGCTCGATCTGAAGGACAAGCTCGGCAAGGTGCTGCTGGTGGTCAACACCGCTTCCAAATGCGGCTTCACCCCGCAATATGACGGGCTTGAGAAGCTCTATCAGGATTACAAGGACAAGGGACTGGAAGTGCTTGGCTTTCCCTGCAACCAGTTCGGCGGGCAGGAGCCCGGCAATGCGGATGAAATCGCCGAGTTCTGCAAGGTCAATTTCGGTGTCACCTTCCCGCTGATGGCCAAGATCGACGTCAATGGCGATGCCGCCTCGCCGCTGTTCGACTGGATGAAGAAGGAAGCCAAGGGCCTGATGGGCTCGACCTCGATCAAGTGGAACTTCACCAAGTTCCTGATCGACCGGCAGGGCAATGTCGTGAAGCGCTACGCCCCGACCGACAAGCCCGAGGCGATCGCCAAGGATATCGAAAAGCTGCTCTGATGGGCCTGTCATGAGCAATGATCGCCTCGTTGCGACGCTGCGCGCGCCGCTTTGGTCGCCGGTGGTCACTGCGGTTGCGGCAGGGCTTTTATACCTTACAGGCGCGATCAATCCCGGCACGGTGGGCCTTCTATGTGGGTTCGGCTGGTTGCCTTGGTGGATCGCTGCCGCAGTCGTGGGATTCCGATCGCGCTCAGGTGCTACCCCGCCGCCGAAATCAATCGGCTATTCCCTGCTGATCGGCTGCCTAGCCTCCTACGGGGTGATGTGGGGTGTAAGCCTGACCGAATGACCGCACCCTGTGGAGAATTAACCGGTGCGGGTGCTTCCGGAATCGGCGCAAATTCCTAAACTGTGCACATGCCCTTCGCCCCCTTCGTCCCCTTGCGCGTGCTGTCGTCCTATTCGATGCTCGAAGGGGCGATCGATCCCAAGGCGATTGCCAAGCTGGCGAAGGAGCGCGGCTTTCCCGCCATCGCGATCTGTGATCGCAACGGGCTCTACGGCATCATGGCCTTCGCCGCGGCCTGCAAGGGCGAGGGGGTGCAGCCGCTGATCGGCGCGCTCTTGGGTTTGGCGCGCGAGGGCGTGGACGGGTCCTCCTCGCGCAGCATCGATTACCTGCCGCTGCTGGTGCAGAATGACGAGGGCTATGGCAATCTGTGCCACCTCGTCTCGGCCGCGCATCTCGATCGCCCGCTGGAGCTTGATCCCCATGTCCGCCTCGCCGATCTCGAAGGGCGCACCGGCGGGCTGATCGCCCTGAGCGGCGCAGGCGAGGGGGGCCTCGCGCGCCTGCTTGCCGAGGGGCAGCAGGAGGCTGCCGCAAAGCTGGCCGACCGGCTGGAGGTGCTGTTCCCCGGGCGGCTCTATATCGAACTGGCCCGCGGCGGCGATGATGTGTGCGAGGCTGCCGAGGACGCGCTGATCGACCTCGCTTACACCCGCGATCTCCCGCTGGTTGCGACCAATCCTGCGAACTTCGCCGAGCCGCATATGCACAAGGCGCATGACGCCATGCTGTGCATCGCCGCTTCGACCCAGATCGAGGCCGAGGATCGCCCCCATTCCAACAAGCAGGCCTTCGTCAAATCCGACAAGATGATGGCGGAACTCTTCGCCGATCTGCCCGAGGCGCTCGCCAATACGATGGTTGTCGCCCAGCGCTGCGCTTTTGCGCCGCCCTATCGCAAGCCGATCCTGCCCAGCCTTGCGGGCGATCTGGCGGGCGAGGCGCGGATGCTGGCGGAGGATTCGCGCGCCGGATTGGCTGACAGGCTTGCCCCCTACTACCCCGAAACCGTTCGGGCTGAGCTTGTCGAAGCCCTGCTCTTGCCCTCTGCCGAAGCGATGGAGGAACAAGGACAGTCCTTCGACAAGCTCAGGGCGAGCGGGGTCTGGGACGAGGTGCTGACCTATAAGCGCCGCCTCGAATTCGAGATCGACGTGATCGTGAAGATGGGCTTCCCGGGCTACTTCCTGATCGTGGCCGATTTCATCAAATGGGCCAAGGAACAGGGCATTCCGGTGGGGCCGGGGCGCGGTTCGGGGGCGGGCTCGGCGGTGGCCTGGGCGCTCACCATCACCGATCTCGATCCGATCCGGCTCGGCCTGCTGTTCGAACGCTTCCTCAATCCCGAGCGCGTGTCGATGCCCGACTTCGATATCGACTTCTGCGAAACCCGGCGCGGCGAGGTGATCCGCTATGTGCAGGCCAAATATGGCTCTGATCACGTCGCGCAGATCATCACCTTCGGCAAGCTGAAGGCGCGCGCGGTGCTGCGCGATTGCGGGCGCATCTTGCAGATGAGCTACGGGCAGGTCGATCGCCTGTGCAAGATGGTGCCCAACCATCCGACCGATCCCTGGACCTTGCCGCGCGCCTTGAACGGCGCGGCTGATTTCAAGCGCGAATATGACAATGACAACGAGGTCCGCCGCCTCGTTGACCTTGCGATGCAGCTCGAAGGCCTGCCGCGCAATTCCTCGACCCATGCCGCAGGCGTGGTGATCGGCGACCGGCCGCTGGCGCAGCTGGTGCCGCTCTACCGCGATCCGCGCTCGGACATGCCGGTGACGCAGTTCGACATGAAATATGTCGAATCAAGCGGGCTGGTGAAGTTCGACTTCCTTGGCCTCAAGACCCTATCGGTGCTGAGGAAGGCGGTCGATCTGCTTGGCCAGCGCGGCATCACCATCGATCTCGGCGCGCTGCCATTGGATGATGCGGCGGTCTATGATCTGATGAAGGCGGGTAATACGGTCGGCGTGTTCCAGCTGGAATCGGAAGGCATGCGGCGCACGCTCAAGGCGGTGAAGCCGACCAATTTCGGCGACATCATCGCGCTCGTCTCGCTCTATCGCCCCGGCCCGATGGACAACATCCCGCTGTTCGGCCAGCGCAAGGCGGGGCTCGTGCCGATCGAATATCCGCACCCCAAATTGGAAGGCATCCTTGCCGAGACCTACGGGATCTTCGTCTATCAGGAGCAGGTGATGCAGGCCGCGCAGGTGCTCGCGGGCTATTCGCTGGGCGATGCCGACCTGCTGCGCCGCGCGATGGGCAAGAAGGTGCAGGCCGAGATGGACGCCCAGCGCGGCCGCTTTGTCGAGGGCTGCAAGGCAGTCTCCGAGATCGACGCCAGGCGCGCCAACGAGCTGTTCGACTTGATCGACAAGTTCGCAGGCTACGGCTTCAACAAGTCGCACGCGGCGGCCTATGCGCTGCTCGCGTACCAGACCGGCTGGATGAAGGCGCATTATCCGGAAGAATTCTACGCCGCCTCGATGTGCTTCGACATGCACCAGTCGGACAAATTGAACGTCTTTGTCGACGATGCACGCCGCTATCCGGGTGCCCATGGCGGGATCGCGGTGCTCGCCCCCTGCATCAACGCGTCGGAGGCCGAGTTCACGGTCGAACAGACCGAAGAAGGCTATGCGGTGCGCTATGCGCTCGCCGGGATCCGCAATGTCGGCGAGAAGGCGATGGAGGCGATTGTCGCCGAGCGGCAGGCGAGTGGGCCTTTCGCCAGCCTCAAGGACCTGTTCGAGCGGCTGCCGCAGGGCACCATGAACCGCCGCCAGCTGGAAGGGCTTATCTGTGCGGGCGCGCTCGATTGCCTCGAGCCCGACCGCGCGCTGCTCTACGCCAATGCCGATCTGCTGCTGGCTGTGGCCGATGCAGCGATGCGCGAACGATCGAGCGGGCAGGCCGGGCTGTTCGGCGGCGAGGATGATGCGGCCGATGACCTGCGGCTGACTCCGGTCCCGCCGTGGACGCGCACCGAGCGCATGGCCAAGGAGCGCGAGAATTTCGGCTTCTACTTCTCCGCTCACCCGGTGCAGCAATATCGCGAGGTCGCCTCGGCCAATGGCGCGCGCACCTATCAGAGCCTGATGGAGGGCGGCGCGCCCACTGGCGGGCGCGGCACGGCGGTGATGGCGGTGCTGGTGGAAAGCATCACCAAGGCCCGCACCCGCAAGGGCGGCACCTTCGTGCGCGCCGATTTCTCCGATGCCTCGGGCCAGTTTTCCGCCGCCTGTTTCGAAGAGGCGTTGGTGCCGCAGTTCGAACGCTGGGCCGATAGCGGGGAATGCCTTCTGCTGACGGTCGAGCTCGATTCCCCCAGCCCTGACGAGCCGCCGCGCCTCACCGTGCGCGGTGCCCGCCCGCTGGCGGCGGTAAGCGGGTCGACCGCGATGCAATTGAAGGCGGATATCGCCAGCCACGAGGCGCTGCTCGAACTCAAGATCGCGCTCGATATGGGGGATGATGAGGGCCAAGGTGCCGGCAATGGCGAGGTGCTGGTGCGCCTGACGCTCGAAGGCGGCGGGCAGGCGCAAATGCGGCTCGGACGCCGGTTCCAGCTGAATGGCGAACTGGCCGAAAGGCTGGCCGAGGTGCCGGGCATCAGCAATGTCGAACTCGCGCCGGTGAAGAGCAAGGCCAGCCTGCGCCTCGTCGCCTGAGGGGGCCGCTTTCCACGCCTGCGCAAATCCTTGCATCCGGGCGATTGCCAAGCGGCGAGGGCGAAGGCATGACGGGCCGGATATATCATCACGCGCACCGGGACAGGCGCGCGGAGCCAGCACAGGAGAGAGACGACAATGGCCGGAACCAGGCTCGGGGCAATGCAGGACTGGACCATGCGGGTGACCGCGGTGATCGATCACGCCGCGCGCGAGGCACCGACGCGCGAGATCGTCAGCCGCTGGGCCGATGGCAGCGAGACGCGGACCGACTGGGCGGGCATCCGCCGCGACGCGCTGAAGATGGCGCAGGCGCTGGTCGCGCTCGGCCTCAAGCCGGGTGACAAGGTCGCGAGCCTCGCCATGAACCATTCGCGCCACCTCGTCAGCTGGTATGGCGTGGCGGGCATGGGCGGCGTGCTGCACACGGTGAACCCGCGCCTGTTCGACGATCAGCTCGAATACATCGTCAATCACGCCGAAGACCGGGTGCTGTGCTACGATGCCGCCTTCCAGCCGATCGTTGACCGGATGCGTGATCGCTGGCCCACAGTCGAGCATTACATCTGCTACGACAGCGGCGCGCATACGACTGCCTTCGAGGACTGGATCGGCGCGCAGGACGGCGATTTCGAATGGGTGACCGGTGCAGAAACCGACCCCTGCATGATCTGCTACACCAGCGGCACCACCGGCAATCCCAAGGGCGTGCAATACGAACACCGCTCGACTGTGATGCACGCGCTCGCCGGGCTGCAACCCGCAGCGTTCAACTTCTCCAGCTCCTCGGTGATGCTCCCGGTGGTGCCGATGTTCCACGCGGCAAGCTGGGGCCTGCCCTATGCGGGCGCGATGGCGGGGATCAAGTTCGTGTTCTCGGCGGTGAATGATCCCGCCGTGCTGCACGAGCTGATGCTGCGCGAGGGCGTGACGGATTCCGCGGGCGTGCCGACCGTGTGGCTCGCGCACTTCCAGTATTGCGATGCCAACGGCCTCGACCTGCCGCCGCTCAAGGCCGCCACCATCGGCGGTTCGGCCTGCCCGCGCTTCATGATCGAACGCCTGCTGAAGAACGGCACCCGCGTCCAGCACGCCTGGGGGATGACCGAGACCTCGCCGATCGGCACGGTCGGCGGGCCGACCTGGGACTGGGACAAGCTCACCCTCGAAGAAAAGGTCGAGAAGACCGCGATGCAGGGCCGCCCGATCTTCGGCGTGCAGCTGCGCACCGTGGACCTCGACGACATGGTCACCGAACTGCCGCGCGACGGCAAGACCTCCGGCGCGCTCCAGATCCGCGGGCCGTGGGTGATCAAGCGCTATTTCAAGGCCGAGCAGGATGCGACCAACAACGAGGGCTGGTTCGATACCGGCGACGTCGGCATCCTCCACCCCGACGGCACCCTGCAACTGACCGACCGCACCAAGGACGTGATCAAGTCGGGCGGCGAGTGGATCAGCTCGGTCGAGCTCGAAAACGCGGCCTGCGGGCATCCGGCGGTGGCGGAAGCCGCCTGCATCGGCATCTATCACCCCAAGTGGGACGAGCGCCCGGTGCTGTTCGTGGTCAAGAAGGCCGGGGCCGAGGTGACGGGCGAGGAGATCGTCGAGCACCTCAAGCCGCTGATCGCCAAGTGGTGGCTGCCCGATGCGGTGGAATTCGTCGACGACATTCCGCACACCGCCACCGGCAAGATCAGCAAGAAGGACCTGCGCGACCGCTTTGCGGACTACAAGCTTGGCTGACCTCGTGATCCGGCCTGCGCGGGTTTCTGACACGCAGGCCGTTTGCGACATCTACGCGCATCATGTCGCGCATAGCACCGGCACCTTCGATATCACCGCCCCCGATGTGGGCGCGTGGGGTGAGAAGATCGCCTCTATCCTCGCCCGCGGCTGGCCCTTCCTGGTTGCCGAGCGTGAGGGTGCGGTGGCGGGCTATTGCTATGCCACCCAGCTGCGCGAGCGCGAGGCCTATGCACATACCTGCGAGGACTCGATCTATGTCGCCCCCGGGCTGGAGGGCAGCGGCATCGGCACGCGCTTGCTCACCGCGCTGATCGCGGCGGCACGGGCCTCAGGGTTCGAACAGATGATCGCGGTGCTCGGCGGAGCCGGGCCGGTCTCGGCGGCGCTCCATGCCAAATGCGGCTTTACCGAAGTCGGACGGCTTCGCAATGTCGGCTTCAAGTTCGGGCGCAGGCTCGATACGCTCTACATGCAATGCGACCTCAGGGAGGAGAACCGGACATGACCTGCGAGACCTATATCGACCCGAGCCCGGCGAACTTCCAGGCCTTCAAGGACCTGCCCCGCGATCAGCCGATCAACATGCTCAACCTGCTGCTCTATCGCGACCTTGCCGAATATCCCGAGGGCCACGAGCACGCGGGCAAGGGCTGGAGCGGGCGGCGGGCCTATGAGGAATACGGGATCACCAGCGGGCCGATCTTCCGCAAGCTCGGCGGCCAGATCATATGGCGCGGCACTTTCCAGACCATGGTGACCGGCCCCGAAGGCGAGCGCTGGCACGACGGCTTTGTCGCGCAATATCCCAACGCGGGCGCCTTCTTCGCGATGATCAAGGACCCGGATTACCAGCTCGCCGTGGTCAACCGCACCTCCGCGCTCGTCGACAGCCGTCTGGTCCGCTTCGCGCCGGGCGAGGCAGGGGAAGGCTTCTAGACCTCCTTGAGGCGCGGCATCAGCTCGACGAAATTGCAGGGGCGGTTGCGGCTGTCGAGCTGCTCGGCAAGGATGCCGTCCCACCCGTCCTTCACCGCGCCGTTCGAGCCGGGGAGGGCGAAGATATAGGTGCCCCGCGCTACAATCGCGCAGGCACGCGATTGCACCGTGCTGGTGCCGATGGACTTGTAGCTGAGCCAGCGGAACAACTCGCCGAAGCCGGGAATGTCGCGCGCGCCTTCGATCATGGACAGCGCCTCGGGGGTGACGTCGCGGCCTGTGAGGCCCGTGCCGCCGGTGCTGACGATGGCGTCAATCGCCGGATCATCGATCCACGCCTCGAACTGCGCGGCGAGCAGTTTGGCATCGTCCTTGACGATCATACGTGCGGCGAGATGGTGGCCTGCGCCCGTCACGCGATCTGCCAGAATATCGCCCGAGGTGTCGTTCTCCGCCGTGCGCGTGTCGGACACGGTCAGCACCGCGATGTTGATCGGCTTGAAGCTGCGAGTCTCGTCGATGGCCATCAGGGTTCCAACCTTGCCGAGCGCATCGTCTGCGGGCGCGGGAACTCCGGCCAGCGGCCCTGCGCCAGCGCGCGGCGGCTGGGCGAGGGCGATCCGGCGCTGCGTTCATACATCCAGTAATTGCGCATCACGATCGCGACATAGCCGCGCGTTTCCCAATAGGGGATCGACTCCATCCACAGAAGCGGATCGTTCTGGTCGTTGATCTCGCTGTTCCAGCGCCCGACCGGCGTGAGGCCGGCATTATAGGCCGCCATGATCTTGGGCAGCGCGCCGCCGGTTGCGGGATGATCGCGCAGCATTTCGAGGTGGCGCTGGCCATAGGCGAGGTTGACCTGCGGATCATTGAGATCCTCGTAGCTCGCGCCAAGGCTGAGGCGGCCCGAATGGTCGCGCGCGGTGCCGGGCATGATCTGCATGAGGCCGCGAGCATTGGCCGGGCTCACGGCATTGGCGCGGAAGTTCGATTCCTGCAGCGCATGGGCAAAGGCGAGCGCCGGATCGACCTGCCAGCCGCCCACCGGCTGCCAGCGCGCGACGGGGAAGCGCAGGGACGGATCGCTGCGGGTGCCATAGGGCGCGTTATGCGCCATCCACAGCTGGGTCGAGGGCAGGCCGATTTCCCGCGCCAGTCGCGAAAGCGCACCATATTGCCCCGAGGGGCCGATCTGCGCTTCGTGGCGCAGGACTTCATCGGCGAGCGCCGGGCGGCCGACTTCGGTGAGCGCAATCGCCACGCGCACATTGTCGCGCCGGGTGAGCACATCCCAGTCGCTTCTGGCAAAGGCCGCCGGCGGTGCGTGGGCGGGCAATTCCACACCCATCTGGTCGGCCGCGAGCATGCCGTAGAGCGTCTCGTCCATCCGCGCGGCGGCGGCGAGGTGCTGTTCGGCCGCCGCCGGTTCGCGGCAGCGGATCGCGGCACGATGCGCCCAGTAATGGCCGGCTGCGGCGAGTTCGACATTGGAGGCGATCGCAGCGGTGCGGGCAAAGGCCTCGCCCGCGAGCGAGCAATGGCCCAGCCGCCATGCGGCCAGCCCTTCGACCCATGCGCCCTCGGCGACCCATTCGCCCGTGCCCTCGACCGCGGTGCGTGCGAGGTCGAGCGCGGCGGTGTCATTGTTCTCGATGTAATTGCTCCAGGCGACGCGCTGGCGCCATTCGGCGCGGGCATCGCCGGAGAGCATCGGATCGGCCTCGGCCAGCAGGCGTTGGGCTTCGACGGGGTTATCTGCCTTGATCGCAGCGAGGATCGCCGACGCAGTGGCGGCGGGCATGGTGCCGTCATTGACCGAGCGCGGCAGGATGCGCTTGGGCGCGGAAGGCTGGCGCGCGAAACCTTGCGGCATGGGCAGGGCGGGCAGGGCGGTCACCCCGCGCTTGGCTCCCATCCGCGCGATCTGATCGGCCTGCGGGAGATCGGTGCCGGTGCCGAACCATGCCGTGATCTGTTCCGCCGAAACCTTGGGGCTCTTGGCGTGGGTGTAATATTCCGCCTGCGCCATCGGGGTGAGCACCCCGTCGGGACGCGCGGCAATCAGCTTGTCGACCTCGCCCCATTGCTCGGCATCGATCATCGCGAAGAGCTGGCGATAGAAGGCGCGCTCCTCGGACGAGAGCACCGGCGCGATCACGCCCTGGCTGGCGGCGCCATTGTCCCAGCGCGCCACGAGATCGTCGCTTTGCGCGGCGACCGGCGCGGCCCAGCCGAGGCTCGCCAGCGTCACCGCTGCCAGCACCGGGCTGATGCGCTTCAGAGTGTCGCCGACCATTCCATCCATCTCCGCCAGAACCGGGCCTTGAGCCGGGGCATGTGCAACATTGCTTCGAGCGTATCGCCGAAGATCACCGGAAGCTTGCCTCCGGCATGGTTGATTTCGCGTAAACCATCCGGCTCCTGCGCCCCCAGAATCGGGGCGAGATTGCCGCCAAGCACCAGCAGGCGCTGCGGTTGGGCAAGGCCGATATGGTGTGCGGTGACGGCGTCCATACCCTGTGCGGCGAGGCTGGCAAGATCGGCCATCGGCGTGTGGCAGGGCAGGGCGGCGGCGCAATAGACCGCGTCGGCCTCATATCCCATCGCCGCGAGCATGGCGGCGAGCAACCGGCCTTGCGCGCCTTCGAGCAGCGCGGTGCGGTCACCCTCTTCGGGCTGGGGCACCAGCACCATCAGCCGCGCGCCCGCTTCCCCGCGCGGAGCAATCCGGGGAAAAGCCGCAGCACTCGTCAGTTCGGGGGCCTCCAACCACCATGCGCGGAAGGCGGCGCAATCGGCCGGTGGCGAATCGCCCAGCAGATTGCGGCGGGCAGGCAGGGACGGCGCGGGCGGCGGGGCCATGCGCGCTGGGCTTGCGGGCCGCTCTGCCTGCGGCGCCTGCGCGGACGCGGCGTGCTGGCGGCGGGTGGGGGCAGCGGCGCCTTCCGGTGCGGTATGGGCCGGTGTCAGCGGTTCATCGGCCAACCACGCCGTAGCGTCATCGTGGAAGTCACAGTCCACCCCGGCGGCCTGCCACCAGGCAAGAGCGCTTGCGAATTCGCGCGCGAGGGTGGGTTGAGGGCTGTTCATGCGAGAGGTTGCTATCCACTGGAGGTCTTGACTGTCCCCCGCCCGCTTAGCAAGTGGAGCGCACAAGCAATTCGCCGGAATGTGCGGCGGGCGCGCCAAAACTTGTCGAGGATCAGGAAAGCCCCATGAGCGAACGTGAATCAATGCCCTGCGATGTCGTGATTGTCGGCGGCGGGGTGGCGGGCCTCGCGGCGGCGATCAAGCTGAAGCAGATCAATGCCGAACTCGAAGTGATCGTGCTCGAAAAGGGCTCGGAGATCGGCGCGCATATCCTCTCGGGCGCGGTGGTCGATCCCAAGTCCTTGGACGAACTTCTGCCCGAGTGGCGCGAGATGGGCTGCCCGATGGCGCAGACACCGGTGACCGACAACTGGCACTGGGTGCTGTCCAAGACCGGCAAGACCTCGATGCCCCACGCGATCATGCCGCCGCTGATGAGCAACCACGGCTGCTACACCGGCAGCCTCGGCAATCTTGCGCGCTGGCTCGCCGAACAGGCCGAGGGGCTCGGCGTGATGGTGTTCCCGGGCTTCCCGGCCGCCGAAGTGATGTTCGACGAGAGCGGTGCGGTCGCCGGCGTGATCACGCAGGACATGGGCATCGCCGCTGATGGCAGCCACAAGGGTGACTATCAGCCCGGCATGGAGATCCACGCCAAGTACACGCTCTTTGCCGAGGGCGCGCGCGGGCACCTGACCAAGCAGATGAAGGCCAAGTACGACCTTGAGGCGAACTGCCAGCCGCAGGTCTATGGCCTCGGCATCAAGGAGCTGTGGGATATCGATCCCAAGAAGCACAAGCCCGGGCGCGTGATCCACACGCAAGGCTGGCCGCTCACTGAAAGCGACAGCTGGGGCGGGGGCTTCCTCTACCATCAGGCGAACGGGCAGGTGGCGCTCGGCTTCGTGACCGCGCTCGATTACAAGAACCCCTGGGTCTCGCCCTATCAGGAATTCCAGCGCTGGAAGCAGCACCCGGCGATCCGCGAGTACCTCGAAGGCGGAAAGCGGGTGAGTTACGGCGCGCGCGCGATCAACGAGGGCGGCTGGCAGTCGGTGCCCAAGCTCGCCTTCCCGGGCGGCGCGCTGATCGGCTGCGCGGCGGGCTTCGTCAACGTGCCGCGCATCAAGGGCAGCCACACCGCGATGAAGAGCGGGATGCTGGCGGCTGAAAGCATCGCGGCGGCGATCGCGGCGGGCAATGAGAAGACCGAGCTTAATGATTACGATGCGGCTGTCCGGTCGAGCTGGATCGCCAAGGAACTCCAGCTGGTGCAGAACGCCCAGCCGGCGGTTGCCAAGTATGGCGGCGATATCGGCACGGTGCTCGCGGGCGTCGACATGTGGATGCGCACGCTCAAGATCGGCCTGCCGGTCAGCATGAAGCACAAGCCGGACTATACCTATACCGGCCGCGCCGATCTCTTCCCCAGGATCGACTACCCCAAGCCCGACGGCGTGATCAGCTTCGACCGCCTCACCAACGTCGCCTACAGCTACACCAACCATGCCGAGGACCAGCCGGTCCACCTGCAGGTAAGCGACCTTGCGCTTCAGGCGTCGAGCGAGCTGGGTGTCTTCGGCGGGCCGTCTTCGCGCTATTGCCCGGCGGGGGTCTATGAGTGGCTGACCGACGAGAAGACCGGCGCGCCCAAGTTCCAGATCAACTCGCAGAACTGCGTCCACTGCAAGACCTGCGACATCAAGGACCCCAACCAGAACATCAACTGGGTAACGCCGGAAGGCGGCGGCGGGCCGAACTATCCGAATATGTGATGGGGAACGCGTCAGCGGAACTGGTGCTTGACGGAGAACGCATCACATCGCTGGATGCGTTTTACGATGAGATTAGCCGCGTGCTTGTTCCCGGTGCTGCTTGGGGACGCAATCTAGACGCGCTGAACGACATTCTGTTCGGGGGATTCGGAACTCCGGCATGGCCCTATGTCATCCGGTGGCGCAATTCAGATCAATCGGTGCAACATCTTGGCTATCGTGAGACCGTCCGATACGTTGAGCGCAAGTTGAGCCGTTGCCATCCGTCCAATCGTGCAAAGGTGTTGCAAGAGCTTGAACTTGCAAAGCGCGAGGAGGGGCCAACGATCTTTGATCGTCTCGTGGAAGTGATCCGGTCTTATGAATCGAACGGGGACGGCGAACCCTTGATAACCCTCATTCTTGATTAGGCATTCCAAAGTCTGATGCGCGAAACCGCCTACGCCAAGATCAACCTCGCGCTGCATGTCCGCAGCCGGCGGGAGGACGGGTATCACGAGCTTGAGACCCTGTTCGCCTTCGTCGATGCGGGCGATGTGCTGAGCGCCGCGCCTGCCGCGCAGGACAGCGTCACCACGCTGGGCGAGTTTGCCGGTGTGCTCGACAATCCCTTCGACAACCTTGTCGCCAAGGCGCTCTCCGCGCTTTCGCGCGCGCAAGGCCTCGCGGTGACGCTGGAGAAGAACCTCCCCGTCGCGGCAGGCCTCGGCGGCGGGTCGGCGGATGCGGGGGCTCTGTTCCGGATCGTCGAGGCGCTCCACGGCTTGCCCGATGACTGGCAGGAGCGCGCGGCCAAGCTCGGCGCGGATGTGCCCGCCTGTGTCCTCAGCCGCACCCATATCGGCCTCGGCACCGGCACCGAGCAGCTTGAAGTCGAGGATGACCTCGCCGGAACGCCTGTCCTGCTGGTCAACCCGCGCGTGCCGCTTGCGACCGGGCCGGTGTTCAAGGCTTGGGATGGTCAGGATCGCGGCGCGCTCCCCGAAGGTCCGGCGAGCAAGATCGCGCGGGAAGGGCGCAATGATCTCGAAGCGCCTGCCATTTCGCTGTGCCCGGTGATCGCCGAGGTGCTGACGGCGCTTGAAGCCACCAACCCTTGGCTCGCCCGCATGTCCGGCTCGGGCGCGACCTGTTTTGCGCTTTACGAGACCACCGAGGCCCGCGATGCGGCGCAGGCGGCTATGCCCGCTGAGTGGTGGACCATGGCGGGGCGGCTGCGGTGAGTGTGCCTCACTATAAAGCCGTTCGTGCTGAGCTTGTCGAAGCACTGCACTTCTTCTGCACCTTGGTCGAATTGAAAGACGGCCCTTCGACAAGCTCAGGGCGAACGGAGGTTGGCTTGTGAGGGAAGTCTTCCGCCAGATCGGCACGCCCACTCCGGGCGGCATCGTCTGCGTCGTCGATCACGCCTCCAACGCCGTCCCCGCCGACATAACCCTCGGCATCCCCGAGCGCCTGCTCCATGAGCACATCGCGCTCGATATCGGCACCGAGGCGATTGCCGACATTCTGGCGAAAGATCACGCAATCCCCGCCCATATCGCCGCGGTCAGCCGGCTCGTCTGCGACTTGAACCGGGAGGAGGCCGCCCCCGGCCTCGTCCCCGAAGCCAGCGACGGGCACCTCATCCCCGGCAATATCGGCGCAAGCCGCGAGGATCGGCTCAACCGCTTCCACCACCCCTATCACACCGCGCTGGAGCACTGGCTCGCAGCCGCAGAGCCAGCGCTGATCATCTCGCTCCATAGCTTCACCCCGCGGCTCGAAACCTCGGATGCGGCGCGGCCGTGGGAGGTGGGGGTGCTCTACAATCAGGATGATCGCGCCGCCCGCATCGCCATTCCGCTGCTGGAAGCCGAGGGGCTGATGGTGGGCGATAACCTTCCCTATTCGGGGCGCGATCTCAATTACACCATGAACCGCCATGCTGAAGACGAGGGCCGCGCCTATCTCGGGATCGAGCTGCGGCAGGACCTCGCCGCCGCCCCGGCAGACCACGCCCGCTGGGCGACCATTTTGGCAGATGTTGCGCAAAGGGTTGCGTCGGCGCTTCGCTGAAGGCAGGGACGTTTCACAAAACCCGCTCAGCAGGAAATCTTATGTCGCAAAAGTTTGACAAGTCGAAGCTCCCCAGCCGCCACGTCTCGGTCGGGCCCGAGCGCGCACCGCACCGGTCCTATTACTACGCCATGGGCATGACCGAGGAAGAGATCGCGCGGCCCTTTGTGGGCGTGGTCAGCGCGGGGAACGATTCGGCGCCGTGCAACACCACCTTGAACGCCCAGGCCGATATCTGCCGCGAGGGCGTGATTGCGGGCGGCGGCACTCCGCGCCGCTTCAACACCATCACCGTCACCGACGGGATCGCGATGGGCCATCAGGGGATGAAGTCCTCGCTCATCAGCCGCGAGGTGATCGCGGATTCGGTCGAGATTTCAGTGCGCGGCCACTGCTATGATGCGCTGGTCGGCTTTGCCGGCTGCGACAAGAGCCTGCCGGGCATGATGATGGCGATGCTGCGGCTCAATGTGCCCTCGATCTTCGTCTATGGCGGCTCGATCCTCCCCGGCACCCACCGCGGCAATGACGTCACCGTGGTCGACGTGTTCGAGGCCGTGGGCCAGTTCGCGGCGGGCAACTGCCCGCTCACCGAGTTGATTGCGCTCGAAAAGGTCGCCTGTCCGGGGCACGGGGCCTGCGGCGGGCAGTTCACCGCCAACACCATGGCCTGTGTCGGCGAGGCGATCGGGTTGTCCTTGCCGAACAGCAATATGGCGCCTGCTCCTTACAGGTCGCGTGATGACATTGCGGTCGCGGCAGGCAAGCAGGTGATGGAACTCGTCGCCCTCAACCTGCGCCCGCGCGATATCTGCACCCGAGAGGCCTTCATGAACGCCGCCCGCGTGGTCGCGGCCACCGGCGGTTCGACCAACGCCGCGCTGCACCTGCCGGCCATGGCCAATGAATGCGGCATCGACTTCGATCTCTTCGACGTCGCCGAAGTCTTCAAATCAACGCCTTACATCGCGGACCTCAAGCCTGGCGGGAAGTATGTCGCCAAGGACATGCACGAGGCCGGCGGGGTCTACATGGCGATGAAGACGCTGCTCGACGGCGGGTTCATCGATCCCAATCCGATCACCGTCACCGGCAAGACCATCGGCGAGAACCTCGAAGAGATCACCTGGAACCCCGATCAGAAGGTGTTCTACGATGTGAAGACCCCGATCACGCCCACCGGCGGCGTTGTCGGCCTCAAGGGCTCGCTCGCCCCCGACGGGGCGATCGTGAAGGTCGCCGGGATGGCGCGCCTCCAGTTCTCCGGCCCGGCCCGCGTGTTCGATTGCGAGGAAGATGCCTTCGCCGCGGTCGAAAAGCGCGACATTGCCGAGGGCTGCGTCATCGTGATCCGCTACGAAGGCCCCAAGGGCGGCCCCGGCATGCGCGAGATGCTCTCGACCACCGCTGCGCTCTATGGGCAGGGAATGGGCGAAAAGGTCGCGCTGATCACCGACGGACGTTTCTCGGGCGCGACGCGCGGTTTCTGCATCGGCCATGTCTGCCCCGAGGCGGCGGACTGCGGCCCGATCGCGCTGGTCGAGAATGGCGATATCATCAGCATTGATGCGGAGACAGGCAGCATCGACCTGGACGTTGCCGAGAACGTACTCGCCGAGCGCCGCGCCAAGTGGCAACCGCGCACCAACGACTACCAGTCGGGCGCCTTGTGGCGCTACCAGCAGGTGGTCGGCAAGGCGCGCTACGGGGCGATCACCCATCCGGGCGCCAAGGCCGAAACCCATGTGTTTGCGGATATCTAGCGCGCTCGGCACGCTTGTCCTGCTGGCGGCGTGCTCCAGCCAAAGCCCGCCGCCGCCGGGTGACGAGGTCGAATGTGCGATCGGGTCAGGCGCGGATTTCTCGGCGGTCTGCACACTGGAGCGGGTAAGTGGCACGCCGATGATCATCCTCCACCATCCCGATGGCGGCTTCCGGCGGCTGACCTTCGATCCGGCGAGCGGCACGCTTGCGGCCATGGACGGGGCAGACCCGGTGGTGCTCGAGGCGGGCGAGGGCGTGCTGCAATTCGCTGTCGGCGCTGATCGTTACCGCATCCCGCGCGAGCCCGCGCCCCCGCCTGCGCGATGAACGCCGCGCAGGTCCTCACCGCCGCGCAGATGCGCTCTGCCGAGCAGGCGCTGTTCGATGCGGGGACCAGCGTTTCCGACCTCATGGAAGTGGCTGCTGGCGGTGCGGCGGAGTGGATCCGCCGGGTCGCTGCGGGCCGCGCCGTGACCGTGCTGTGCGGCCCGGGTAACAATGGCGGGGACGGCTATGTCATCGCCCGCCGCCTGCGCGAGGCCGGCAATGCGGTCACCGTCATTGCCCCCATGGATCCCGCCACCGAGGCAGCAAAAGAGGCCAGGCGGCGCTGGGGCGGGCCGGTTGCCACCGCTGCGAGCGCGACGGGCGATGTCTTCGTCGATTGCCTGTTCGGCTCCGGCCTCGCTCGCCCGCTGGTGGCCGAGCACGCGCTGCTCCTGCGCGATCTGGTCGCGCGGCACCGATACAAGGTCGCGGTGGATGTCCCCTCGGGCATTGCCAGCGATAGCGGCGCGGTGCTCAATGAGCGCCTGCCCGCATTTGATCTGACATTGGCGCTGGGCGCGTGGAAATTCGCGCATTGGAGCCTGCCGGGCCGCGCGCTGATGGGGCAGATGCGGTGTGTGCCGATCGGGATTGCGGCGGTCGAGGGCGCGGCGCAGCTGGTGGAGCGCCCCTGCATCGCCGCGCCTGCTGCCGATAGTCACAAATATCGCCGCGGGCTGCTCGGGATTGTGGCCGGCGCCATGCCGGGGGCAAGCCTGCTCGCTGCCACGGCTGCGCAGCACGCGGGGGCGGGCTATGTGAAGCTCCTCGCGCCCACACCCGATCCGCGCACGCCTGCCGCGATCGTCACCGAGACCGCCCCGCTGGCCGAAGCCCTGTCCGACAGGCGCATCAATGCCGTGCTGGTCGGCCCCGGGCTTGGGCGCGATGCGGCGGCGCGGGCGCGGCTTGCGGCGGCGCTCGGGCAGGCACCTGCGCTGGTGGTGGATGCCGATGCCCTGGTGCTGCTGACGCCGGACATGCTTGCCCGCAAAGTGCCGGTTCTTGCCACGCCGCATGATGGCGAGCTTGAGGCGCTGTGCCGCAGCTTTGGCGTCATCGCCGAGGGGCGGCGGGAACGCGCCCTCGCGCTCGCACGGATCAGCGGCATGGTGGTGCTGGCGAAGGGGCCGGATTCGCTCGTCGCCGCGCCTGATGGCCGCCTTGCGCTGGGCCTGCCTGCGCCAAGCTGGCTTTCGGTAGCCGGGACGGGTGATGTGCTCGCGGGGATTGCCGCAAGCCGGATGGCGACAGGCCGCGATCCCTTCACCGCTGCCTGCGAGGCGCTGTGGCTCCACGGTGAGGCGGCGCGGCGCGCTGGCCCGGCTTTCTCGCCCGCGCAGCTTGCCGAAAGGGTGGCGGACGCGCTAGCGGCGGCGCTGTGAGCACCCATGAACCCATCATCCGCCTCGCCGCCAAGGGCGACGGGGTCACGCCGTCCGGCCGCCATGTGACTGGCGGCGTCCCCGGCGATCTTGTCGACGCCGAGGGTGCCATCACGCCGGGGCCGCACCATATTGCGCCGCTCTGCCGCCATTTCGCCACCTGCGGCGGCTGCCAGTTGCAGCATGCCGATGACACGGTGCTGAGCGCATTCGTGCACGAGCGGGTGGTCAATGCCGCCAAGGGGCAGGGGCTGGAGCCGGAGGAAGTGCTCCCCGTCCACCTCTCGCCGCCGCATACGCGCCGCCGCGCGGGGCTGCATGGGCTGCGCACCGCCAGGGGCGCGGTGCTGGGCTATCGCGAGGGCGGATCGCATCGCATCGTAGATCTGGCCGAGTGCCCGGTGCTGCACCCCGCGCTCGCCGCGCTGATCGCGCCCTTGCGCGCCTTCGTGGCGGCCCACGGCCCCAAGGGCATGGTCGGGATCGATCTGACGCTGGCGGATCAGGGCGTTGAGGCTAATCTCCTGCACTTCCCGCTCGAAGGCCTGGGGCCGACCGAGGCGGCGCTTGATTTTGTCCGCGACAACGGCCTCGCGCGGCTCACCATTGATCAGGGCTATGGCCCCGAGACGCTGTGGGAGCCCGAGCCGGTGACCGTGACCCTGTCGGGTGTGGCGGTGGGTCTGCCGCCCGGAGCCTTTCTGCAAGCCACCGCCGATGCCGAAAGCCGGATGCTGGCCGATGCTGCGGCGTGGTTGGGGGATGCGCGCATGGTGGCCGATCTCTTCGCCGGGCTCGGCACCTTTGCCTTCGGGTTGAGGGAGGAGGGGCGCAAGGTGCTCGCCGTCGAGGCCGAGCAGGCCGCGCATCTCGCCTGCAAGGCCGCCGGTGCGCGCGCGGGCGGGCAGGTGCTGGCGCTTCACCGCGATCTGTTCCGCAGCCCGCTGCAACCCGCCGAGCTGAACCGCTTCGATGCCGTGCTGCTCGATCCTCCGCGCGCAGGGGCAAGGGCGCAGGTGGCCGAAATTGCGGCGAGCACGCTGCCGCGCCTCGTCTATGTCAGCTGCAACCCCTCAAGCTGGGCGCGCGACGCGGCGGTGCTGACCGAGGCAGGGTTCCGTCTGACGAAGCTGCGCGCGGTCGGCCAGTTCCGCTGGTCGACCCATGTCGAGCTTGTGAGCCTGTTCGAGCGTTAGGCTCGCAAGGCGGCGAGAATTTCGGCCTTGAGCCAGTCCCGGTGTTCCGGCTCGACATAAGCGTGGCCTGCGCCCTCGCAGCGGCGGATGCGCGGATCGTGCCTGTCCCATGCGGCTTCGAACACCTGCGCGGTGCGGTCTGCCGTGGCGAGCAGGATGCGCACATCGCCGGCAAAGCCCGCGATCCCCTCGCGCATTTCCTGTGCAAGGCTCGAGGGCGGCGGGGCGGGGCGCAGCGATTGCACCAGCCCGCGCGCCAGCTTGCCGAGATCGACCCCGCCGCCCAGCAGGCGCGCAATCTCGCGCGGGTTCCGGAGCTTTTCGGCATAGCGTGCGCGGATCGCCGCCGGGGGCGGGGTGGCGTCGTCGTCCGCTGTGCTCTCGTCCTGCTCGATGGTCCAGGGGTTGGAGAGCACCAGCCCGTCACACCCCGCGCCGCCCGCAAGCATCAGCGCCGAGGCCGCATCGCAATTCCCGAAAGCCACCACCCGTTCGATCTGCGGGGCCATGGCGCGGAAGGCCTCGATCGCTGCGGCGATATCCTTGGAGGCGTGGCGAAATCCGCGGTTCTCGCCCTCGCTGTCGCCGATCCCGCGGCGATCGAAGCGGAACACCGGAAAGCCGGCGCGGGCGATCCGCGCGGCGAGCTCTGCCTGCCCGCCGAAAGCGCCCGAGCGGATCTCGTTGCCGCCGCTGACGATCAGGAGGCCGGAGGTGCCGGGGGCGGTGTCGAGCGTCGCGGCAAGGCGCAACGTGCCGCAGGCGAAAGAGAGCGGCAGGCGGCTCATGCCACGTCCCCGGCAAGGATGGCGGCGAGCGCCTCGCTCTGGCGCGGGTCCTCGTCCGGTTCGGCGCGCAGCCACAGGCCCGGCCCGCCGAGCGTCGCCTGCGCGATGTCTTGCTGGTGATCGGCAAGCACGGGTTCGGCGGTTTCGAGGTCGCGGAACATCGCCGCTCCAAGCGTCCAGCCTCCGAGCGTAAGCCCTTCCGACCGGCCGAGCGCCATCAGCGCCTCGGCCTTTTCCTCGCGCCCCGCCTCGCGTGCGGCAATGGTGCGCGCGCGGATCATGCCGCGCAAAAGCTTGGGGCCGGACTGCGCGGCATAGTGCCAGCCGGGGAGGCTCTGCGGGGCCAGCAGCGCGCCTGCGCGGATCGCCAGCACATGGGTGGCGGCGAAGGCCTCGGCCGCCGTCGCCATGCCGGCGCGCCACTGGTCAAGGGTCTGCGCGGCGAGCGGGGCGAGGCTGTCGTTGCACCCGGGAAGATCGGGAAGGAAGCTGTCGATTCCCGCGCTATCGAGCCGCCGCATCACCTCGATCGTAAAGCGCCGCAGCTTGTTTGCCTCGTCAAACCACGCGGGGCACACGAGCACGCGCATGGGCCGCGTGCGATCGAAGGCGACCAGCAGTTCCTCGGAGGGTTTGCCGCCGCCCGGCGCAAGGGTCCAGGTGGATATCACGCCGGGGCAGGGGTCTAGCGGTCGGCGAGCTTGGCCCTGGCGAAGGCCAGCAGCCCGCCATAGGTTTCCAGCATCTCGCCATCGACATCATCATCCTCGATCACGATGCCGAGCCGGTCTTCCATTTCGGTGAGCAGGCCTGCGACTGCCATCGAATCCAGTTCGGGCAGGTGGCCGAACAGCCCCGAATCCGGGCCGAAAGCGGCCGCCTGTGCCGGGTCGAGCCCCAGCACATCGGCGATCAAGCCCTTGAGTTCCTGATCGAGCGCGGCGGCATCGCCCGCGTCCGGAATGGTCGGAAGTGCGTTCATCGGGTCGCCCAAAATTCCTGTGTTCGGCCGTGGCGGCGGGGCTTAGCCATGCGCGGGGCTGCGTGCAAGCTTGCGCAGCATCCGCTTGGCGAGCGGCGGCCATGCCGGGGGCTGGGCAGGATCAAGGCAATCGATCCGGAAACGCGGACGCACCGCCTCCATCCAGTCGGCCTTGTAGCCCTGATCGCCGGTGCCGAAATCGACGAGGTGCACCTTGTCGGTGTCGATCACATGCTCGAACAGCGCGGCGCTCAGCGTGGTGCCGGCCGAGAGCGGCTTGTGGCTTTCGAGATGGGCAAGCTTGTGGATGTAGGCGACGCCGTTCTCCACCGTCCAGCACTGGGCGGCGACCGCCAGCCCGTCCTCGGCCCGCGCAATGCCGAGCCGCAGGCGGCCCGCTTCGCCCTCGGCCATGGCAAAGGCGCGCAGCATCGCGGGCTGATCCTCGGCGGGTTTCCAGCTCGCGGCGTAGATCTCCTCGTAGGCATCCCAGGCTTGCGGATCGAAGCGGGTGAGAACCTGCGTCTCCACCTTCTTCGCCTTGCGCTTCAAGGTGGTGCGCAGGGGGCCGGGGCGGGTGTCCCAGTATTCGGCAAAGCTGCGCCCGCGCACATCGAGGATGTGATTGGTGTCGCAAGCCTCCACCGCCACATGCCAGCCGGCGGCACGGAAGGCATCGGCAAGACGGGCGGCCGAACCATCCTCGCCCGGCACGGGTTCGAGTGTGACGCGGTGGCCACGGGTCTTGAGCTGGCGAGCGATGGCTTCGAGCAGGCGGTCCCCTGCTTCCCCTTCCGGCGCAAGCTGGCGCCAGGTGAAGGAATACCAGTTGCGCAAGGGCGCGATCCGCCCGTCCTCAGCCGTAAGAGCGAGCACGGCGGCGCTTTCCGCATCGCTGGCAATCGCGATCAGCGGGGTGAGACCGGTTTCGGCGAGCAGGGCATACCACTCGGCCCGGTCAAAGGGCGCGCAGGCCGCAGGCGCAGTCAGCGCTTGCAAGACGTTAACGCTATCGTGATACCGCGCTTCGATCACTACCGAGATTGCTCCTGACCATGCCGCAACTGCCCGATCCACTCCCGCGTCCGCTTGACCACCTTGCCGAACTGGCAGGGGCGGCGGGGCGTGGGGAGCGCCCGGCGCTGGTGTTGCGCGAGGTGACGCTTAACCACAATCAGTTAAGACAGCGTGTCGCCCGTCTGGCCGGGTGGCTGGCGGCGATGGTGCCCGAGAAAGGCGCAAGGGTTGCTACGTGGGCGGCCAAAGGCGAGGTGACCTGTCTCCTGCCGCTCGCTGCCGCGCGGGCGGGGCTGGTGCATGTGCCGATCAATCCGCTGCTGAAGCGCGCACAGGCCGCGCATATTCTTGCCGATAGCGGCACCAGGCTGCTGATCGGCACGGGCTCGCGGCTCGCCAGTCTGGAAGAGGGCGATCTGCCCCCGGGCTGCGCGGCGCTGGGCGAGGGCGAGGCATTGGCTGCGGCCGAGGCTGCGGCACAAGAGATTGGCCCGTCGCAGGCCGATCCCGACGAACTGGCGGCAATCCTCTACACCTCGGGTTCGACCGGGCGGCCCAAGGGCGTGATGCTGAGCCATGCCAATATGTGGCTCGGTGCGGTGAGCGTGGCGCACTATCTCGGTCTTGCCGAGGATGACGTCACGCTGGCAGTGCTGCCACTGTCCTTCGACTACGGGCAGAACCAGCTGTTGAGCACGTGGTATGCCGGTGGCTGCGTGGTGCCGCTCGATTTCCTCTTCCCCAAGGACGTGGCCAAGGCCTGCGCGAAACATGGCGTCACGACGCTGGCTGCGGTGCCGCCCCTGTGGGTGCAATTGACCGAACTCGACTGGTCCGCCGAGGCGCGCGCGCCCTTGCGGCGGCTGACCAATAGCGGGGGTGCGTTGACGGTCGATCTGGTGACGTCACTGCGCGCGATGTTCCCGCAGGCGCGGCTGTTTCCGATGTATGGGCTGACCGAGGCCTTCCGCTCGACCTATCTCGATCCCTCGCTCACGGATTCCCATCCTACTTCAATGGGTAAGGCGATTCCCTTCGCAGAGATTCTCGTTATTAACGACGCCGGTGACGTCACCGCCGACAACGAGGAAGGCGAGCTGGTCCATTGCGGGCCGTTGGTCGCGCAGGGCTATTGGCAGGATGGGACGCGCACCGCCGAACGTTTCAAGCCTGCACCCGCCTCCTCGGCCTATGGCGGCACCGCCGTGTGGTCGGGCGACCGGGTGCGGCGCGATGCCGACGGGCTGCTCTATTTCGCCGGACGGCGCGACGCGATGATCAAGAGCGCGGGCAACCGCATCTCCCCGCAGGAAATCGAGGAAGCCGCGCTTGCGACCGGTCTGCTGGCCGAGGCCGTGGCGCTGGGCGTGCCCGATGCGCGGCTCGGACAGGCGGTGCATCTGGTGGTGCGCGGCGATCCTGCCGGGCGCGAGGAGCTGCCCAAGCGGCTCCAGCGCGAATTGCCCAATTTCATGCAACCGCAGATGATCCACTGGCGCGATGCCATGCCGATCAACCCCAACGGCAAGATCGACCGACCCGCCTTGCAGGCGCAGCTCACGAAGGAATTTGGCGCATGAAGCCCGTCGGCCCGATCCCCGCAGGTTACGAGACCATCGATGGCGAACTCGCGATCGGGGGCAGGCGCGCGAGCGAGCTCGTGGCCGAGGCCGGACGCACGCCCTTATTCGTCTATTCGCGCGCGCATCTCGATGCCCGCGTGGCGCAATTGCGCGCCGCTTTGCCCAAGCGCGTGGGGATCAATTATGCGGTCAAGGCCAACCCGCACCTTGCCGTGATCGGCCATATGGCCCCGCTGGTGGACGGCTTCGACATCGCCTCCTCGGGCGAGCTGGCGCTGTGCATCGCGGTCGGCATCGATCCGGCGCGGATCAGCTTTGCCGGGCCGGGCAAGCGCGACGACGAACTCGAAGCCGCGATTGCCGCGGGTGTGACACTCAATTGCGAGAGCGAGGGCGAAGGCCGCCGCGCGCTGGCGATCGGCGAAAAGCTGGGCAAGGCACCGCGCATCGCGATCCGCGTGAATCCCAGTTTCGAGCTCAAGGGCTCGGGTATGAAGATGGGCGGCGGGGCCAAGCCTTTCGGAGTTGATGCCGACAAGGTGCCCGATCTGGCCCGCGAACTGATTGCGGGCGGGGCGGAATGGCGGGGCCTCCACATCTTCACCGGCAGTCAGGCCTTGAGCGCCGACGCGATCATCGAAGCACAGGGCAATGTCATCGATCTCGCTGCCACGCTGACCGATGCGATTGGCTACGGCTGCCCCAAGCTCAACATGGGCGGGGGCTTCGGCATTCCCTATTTCCCGGGCGACGAACCGCTCGATCTCGCCCGCGTGGGCGCGGCGCTGGCCGAACGGCTCGAGCGTCTGCCCGATGCGCTGGCGCAATCGGCGCTGTGTATCGAGTTGGGACGCTACCTCGTCGGCGAGGCGGGGGTCTATCTCTGCCGCGTGATCGATCGCAAGGAGAGTCACGGGGTGGTCTACCTCGTCACCGATGGCGGGTTGCACCACCAGCTGGCCGCCTCGGGCAATTTCGGCACCGTGGTGCGGCGCAATTATCCCTCAGCGATTGCAACACGTTACGGCGTGGAGGCGACAGAAGAAGTGAATGTCGTCGGATGCCTGTGCACCCCGCTTGACCGGCTCGCCGACAATGCCGCCATGCCCCATGCGGAGGTCGGCGATCTGGTCGCGGTGTTCTGCGCCGGAGCCTATGGCGCGAGCGCTAGCCCGGCGGCCTTTCTGGGCCATGGCCCGGCCGCGGAACTGCTCGTCTGAGCCCTGCCGCCAAGGGGGCGTTAACCCTCGCAAGGCGCCTGTCCCGATGCGGGATAGGCCCCGATTTGGCGCTGTATAACTAACAATATGTTCACCATTTCCGGCGAGAAGACAGGCATCGCCCGCGTCGCACAGGTTGCAGGTCGCTCCTGCAAACCGCCTGTGTCGGGATCGGGCGGCAAAATGGTTAAGGATCCTCGTCAATGCTGCAATCGCTGTTCCCCGTCCGTCTCGCCACCCTTCTGCTGGCGCCGCTTGCGCTTGCGGGCTGCGGGGGAGCCGGCACCGAATTGCCCTCTGCAAGCTATGCCAACGCCCCGATCGCGCCGTCCGAGGAATATACCATCGGGCCGCTCGACGAGATCACCATCCACGTCTGGCGCAATCCGGAACTCTCGGCCGACAAGGTGCGCGTGCGCCCGGACGGCCGGCTGACCATCCCGCTGGTCCAGGACATCCCCGCTGTCGGCAGGACCGCGACCCAGCTGCAGGAATACATCGCCGGCGAGCTGGCGAAATATATCGAGCAGCCGATCGTCTCGGTGATCGTCAACACGCCCGAGGGCAACTTCACCCAGCAGGTGCGCATCATCGGTGCGACCCCGCAGCCCGCATCGCTGCCGTTCCGCGCCAACATGACCGTGCTCGACGCGATGATCGCGGTGGGCGGGCTCAACGAATTTGCCGCCGGCAACCGCGCCAAGCTGATCCGTCAGGATCGCGAGACCTCCAAGCAGATGGAATACCGCCTGCGTCTGTCCGATCTGGTGCGCCGCGGCGATGCCAGCGCCAATGTCATGCTGATGCCGGGGGATACGATCATCATCCCGGAAAGCCGGTTCTGACGGAGCGCACCCGCCGATGAGCGATATCTTCGATGATCTGCGCGCCGCCTTGTGGTCGGTATGGCACCGCCGCTGGATCGCGCTGGCGGTGGCCTGGGGCGTGTGCCTGCTGGGCTGGGTGGTGATCGCGATGATCCCCAATACCTACGAATCCAAGGCGCGCGTCTATGTCGACGTGGAAGACGTGCTCTCCAAGCAGCTCGGCATTGCCGGTGACGGCAAGGAAGAGATCATGCGCGTGCGCCAGACCCTGTCGAGCGCCAAGAACCTCGAAAAGGTGATCACCGCCACGCGCCTTGGCGAAGGCGTGACCGAGCGCGGCGCGATCGACGCGATGACGGGCGAGCTGGAAAAGAAGGTCAAGGTGACGAGCGAGCAGGACAACCTGTTCGAGATCACCGCCGAAATCGGTCGTGGCGATCTGAGCGATGCCGAAAATGCCGTGCTGGCGCGCGATGTGGTGCAGAAGCTGCTCGACATCCTGCGCGAGGAGCACGTGGTCGGCAACCGCGCGGGCATTTCCTCCGCGATCGGCGATCTCGATCGCCAGCTCGAAGAGCGCAAGCGCGAGCTTGAAGCGGCTGAACAACGCCGGCTTGCCTTCGAAGCACAATTTCCCGATCTGGTCGGCGGCTCGGACAGCCTGTCGAGCAAGGTCCAGCAATCGCGCACCGAACTGCGCGCGGTCGATGCCGATCTCGCCGCTGCCCAGAGCGCGCTGGCCGCGATCACCGGCCAGCTTTCGAGCACGCCGCGCAGCATTATCGGCGGGCCGCAGGCGACCGGGCCGCGCGCGGCGCTGATGCAGGCGCAGACCCAGCTGGCCGAACTGCGTTCGCGGGGGCTGACCGATAGCCACCCCGATGTGGTCGCCATGACCAAGCAGGTGACGCTGCTGAGCCGCCAGGCTTCGGCCTATGGCGAGGATGCCGGCGCAACCCCCAATCCGGCCTATGCCTCGCTGCTGGCGATCCGCACCGAGCGCCAGGCAAGCGTCGATGCCCTGCAGGCGCGCCGCGCGGCCTTGCAGAGCGATTTTGCCGCGCTGATGGCGAGCCAGGCTTCCGAGCCGACGGTCGCTGCCGAAGCCAACCGCATCAGCCGCGATTACGACGTGCTGCGCACCAATTACGAAAAGCTGCTGCAGGACCGCGAGGCGCTCAAGACCCGCGGCAAGGTCGAGGACAAGGCCAGCCAGTTCCGCTTCGACGTGATCCAGGCGCCCAGCGTTCCGCAAAGTCCGGCCGCGCCCAACCGTCCGCTGCTGCTCTTCGGCGTGCTGATCGTGGGCGTCGGTGCAGGCGTTGCGGCGGCCTATGCCCTGAGCCAGCTCAAATCGAGCTTCGCCACGCCGAAGCAGCTGGAGAAGGCCTTCGATCTGCCGGTGATCGGCGCGATCTCGCTGACCATTTCCGATGCCAAGCGTGCGCTCGAAGCCAAGCGCCTGAAGCAGTTCGGCGGCGCCTGTGCCGCGCTGCTGGGCATTTTCGTGATCCTTGTCACCATCGAGTTCGTCTCGATCGGGACGATTGCGTGAGGACGGGGGGAACGCAATGACCGACCAGGGCAAGATCAATCGCGCGGGCGCCACGCCGGCTTCGCTGTTCGAGCGCGCCGATGCGACCTTCGGGCTGGGCCCGATCAATGCCGCGCCCAAGATGCCGGCCGTGCCGCCGGTGCCCGAGAGCCTGCGCCGCGCGCCTGCACCTGCGCCTGCCGCAGCGCCTGCGCCGCAGCCGGTTCATGCCGCGCCCCAGGCAGCACCCCGCGTCGAAGCTCCGGCCCCTGAAGCCCCGCGTGCGGTGCGCTTCTGCGGTCCGCATGCGCTGATCGACCGCGATCACCTGCGCGACGGCGGGCTGATCGTGCCGGAAGATCCCGTGACCGGCCAGCTCGAGGAATTCCGCATCATCAAGCGCGAGCTGCTCGCCGATGCACGGGCCGAAACCAGCGGCCGCGGACGGCGCATCCTCGTGTGTTCGCCCCATCCGGGCGAGGGCAAGACTTATTGCGCCACCAATCTCGCCATCGCGCTGGCGGCCGAGCGCGATATCGAGGTCCTGCTGATCGACGCCGATGTCGTCAAGCCGAGCGTCTCGCGCCGGTTCGGGATCGAAAGCACGCGCGGATTGATGGATGCGCTCGCCGAGCCCGCGATCCAGCCCGAAAGCCTGGTCATCTCGACCGATATCGAAGGGCTGTTTGTCCTGCCCGCCGGCACGCCCACCGCGCGCGATGCGGAATATCTCGCCAGCGCGCGCACCGGCGAAGTGCTCGATCGGCTGACGCAGGGCGCGCCGGGCCGCATCGTGATCTTCGATACGCCGCCCGCGCTTGCCGCATCGGCCGCCGCCGAGCTTGCGCAGCATGTCGGACAGGCGTTGCTGGTGGTGCGGGCCGATGAAACCTCACGCGCGGCGCTCGAAGATGCGCAGCAGCTGCTTTCGGCCTGCGCGGATATCAAACTGCTCCTCAATGCCGCGCGCTACAGCCCCTCGGGCCGCCGCTTCGGCTCCTATGGGGATACGGGGAAGTGACGATGCGCGCAGCAATCCTTGCTCTGCCGCTGGCGCTTGCGGGTCTTGCCGCAGGTGCACCGGCATGGGCGCAGAACCAGCCGATGGGCGCAGGGCAAGCGCAAGGGCAGGGTACCGGACAGGGGCAGGGTGGCGGTGCGGGCGGACAGCGCGCCAATCGCGTGGTCCAGCCCTATATCGAAGTCGGGCAGGTGCTCTCGGCCGAACTCTCGCCGGGCGATGATGTGCTGACCTTCACCACGATTGCGGTCGGGGTCGATATCAATGTCCAGGGGCGCAACAGCGGCGCGGCGGTCTCGCTGCGTTACGAGCGCAATATCGGCTATGGCAATGACAATGACACCGTCGATACCGACACGATCAGCGGGGTCGCGCGCGGCACGCTGGCGGTGATCCCCAATGCGCTGAGCTTCGAAGCCGGCGCTCTGGCGGCACGCACGCGCGTCGACGGCGGCGGTGGCACCACTACCAATCCGCTGGTGCGCGAAGATGCCGAGAGCCGCTTCTACTCCGCCTATGCCGGGCCGAGCCTCAACACCCGCGTCGGCGATGTCGATGTGCAGGGCGTGGGCCGGGTCGGCTACAACCGTTTCGAGAACGATGCGGTTCTGACCAATGCACAGGGCCAGCCGGTCGACGTGTTCGATGACAGCGTGACCTATCTCGGGCAGGTGCGTGCGGGCTTCCGTCCCGACACCGTGCTGCCCGTGGGCCTCGCGGTGACGGCCGGGGGCTTCCAGGAAGACATCGCAAATCTCGATCAGCGCGTGCGCGATCTCTACGCCCGCGCCGACATTACCGTGCCAGTCAGCCCCAGCGTCGCGCTGGTGGGCGGGATCGGTTACGAGAATGTCGAGATTTCGAGCCGCGATGCGCTGCGCGATGCCAATGGCAATCCGGTGGTGGGGACTGACGGCCGCTTCGTCACCGATCCCGCATCCCCGCGCATCCTCGCCTTCGATGTCGACGGGCTCTTGTGGGATGTCGGCGTGATGTGGCGCCCCTCCTCGCGCACCTCGCTCGAAGCGCGGGTCGGGCATCGCTATGATTCGACCACCTATTACGGCACCTTCACCTATGCCCCGAGCCAGCGCAGCGCCTTTGCGCTTGCGGTCTATGACGGGGTGACGGGCTTCGGCGGGCTGCTCAACAATTCGCTCGCCGGCCTGTCGAGCGATTTCCAGGCGATCCGCAACCCGGTGACGGGCGATTTCGGCGGGCTGGTCAACGGCACCGAAGGCCAGGCGAATATCGGCGGGCTCGGCTCTGTGCGCTCGGCCGCCTTCCGCGGGCGCGGCGTGCGCGCTTCGTGGCAGCGTCAGGTCGGCCGCACCACCGCGGCGCTCGGCGCTGGCTATGACCGGCGTACCTTCATCGCGGCGCCCGGCACGGTGCTCGCCACCCTCGATGGCCTGACCGACGAGAGCTACTACGTGATCGGCGGCCTCACCCGGCAGATCGGGCAGAACGCCAATTTCACCACCAATGCCTATGTGAACTGGTTCGACAGCGCCACGCCCGGCGGTGACGTGACCGCAGTTGGCGGATCGGCGGCCTATAACCAGTCGCTGACCCGCCGCCTCACGGCCCGCGCGGCGCTTGCGGTCGATTATTTCGACAGTGAATTCACCGCCGAGGACTTTGCCTTCGCGACCGCGCTGGTCGGCCTGCGCTACGATTTCTGATTGGGGAGCGAGACGCTCATGTACGAACAATTCTATGGCTTTGCTGCAAGACCGTTCCAGCTGACGCCCGATCCGCAATTCTATTTCGAAAGCGTCACCCACCGGAAGGCGATGAGCTATCTCGGCTATGGCCTCGGGCAGGGCGAGGGCTTCATCGTCATTACCGGCGAGGTGGGGGCGGGCAAATCGACGCTGGTCGCCCACTTGATGGAGCGGATCGATCCTTCCGCGCTGACCGTGGCGCAGGTCGTCACCAGTGCGCTTGACGGGGCCGAGCTGGTCCATGTCGTCGCGCAGGCCTTTGGCCTGTCGGTCGAAGGCCATGACAAGGCCGGCGCGCTGGGCGCGATCGAACGCTTCCTTCAGGACGAGGCCCGCGCTGGCCGCCGCTGCCTGCTGGTGGTGGACGAATGCCAGAACCTTGATCTCGCCGCGCTCGAAGAGCTGCGGATGTTGTCGAACTTCCAGCTCGGCTCGCACCCGCTGCTCCAGAGCCTGCTGCTCGGCCAGCCGGAATTCCGCCGCACGCTGGCCCACCATCCGGGCCTCGAACAGCTGCGCCAGCGGATCATCGCCTCGCACCACCTCGAAGCGCTCGATGACAGCGAGGTCGAAGCCTATGTCTGCCACCGCCTGCGCCATGTCGGGTGGAACGGCCACCCTGCGCTCGGCGAAGGGCTGCTCGAAGCGCTCTACCGCCAGACCGACGGGATCCCGCGCCGCGTCAACCAGGTGATGAACCGCCTGCTGCTGCTCGGCGCGATCGAGGAGCGCGGCGAGTTGACGCTGGCCATGCTCGATGATGTCGTGGCCGAAATGGCCGCCGATCAGACCCGCGGTGCGCATGGGCGCGGCGATCTGCGTTCGGCCCCAGTGGCTGCTCCGGCGCCGCAAGGCCCCGAGAGCCTGCCCACCGCCGAAGTTGCCGCGATGCTCGCCACCCGCGATGCGCGTACGGCTGAACTCGAAGCGGCGATCAGCGAGCTTCAGGCCGCCGGCAGCCATCGCAGCCAGGCTGGAGACGAAGCGCTTTCGCCCGAGGAGGTGCGGATTGCCGAGGCCCGCTTTGCCGCCGAACTCGAACGCATCGAAGCGCGGCTCGAAGAGCAGGAGCAATCCTTCCGCCACGTGCTGACCATGCTGATCGAGTGGCTCGAGGAAGACCCGTCGCGTCAGGCGGCCTGACATGAATGCTCCGGTTGATCCCCTGCGCGAAGGCCCCGGCCGGCGCGTCGTCAACGGCCTTTCGGTCGATGTCGAGGACTGGTTTCAGGTCGGCGCCTTCGAGAAGGTGATCGCACGCGGCGCGTGGGACGCGATTGCCACCCGCGTCGAGGACAATGTCGCGCGCGTCATCGATCTCTTCGCCGAGGCCGATGTGCGCGCCACTTTCTTCACGCTGGGCTGGGTCGCGCGGCGCCATCCGGCGCTGATGCGCCGCATTGCCGATGCCGGCCACGAAGTCGCCAGCCACGGCTATGATCACGCACGCGTCTTCACCTTTACGCCGCGCGAATTTGCCGAGGATATCGCCAAGGCTCGCGCGATCCTTGAGGATTGCAGCGGTCAGGCCGTCACCGGTTACCGTGCGCCGAGCTTCTCGATCGATCACCGCACGCCATGGGCCTTCGAGGTGCTGGCCGAGCACGGCTATTCCTATTCCTCCAGCGTCGCGCCGATCGTGCATGATCACTATGGCTGGCGCGAGGCCCCGCGCTTTGCCTTCCGTCCGATAGCCGATGCGCCGTTGGTCGAGATTCCGGTCACCACCGCGATCCTGGGCGGCCGGCGCGTGGCGGCGGGCGGCGGGGGCTTTTTCCGGGTGCTGCCCTATGGCTTTTCGCGCTGGGCGATCCGGCAGGTGAACCGCGAGGAAGGCCGTCCGGCGGTGTTCTATTTCCACCCCTGGGAGGTCGATCCCGATCAGCCGCGCGTGGGCCATGCGCCGCTGCGCTCGCGGGTGCGGCATTACACCGGGCTTGCGAAAATGGCGGGCAAGCTGCGCGAGCTGGTCCATGAATTTGCCTGGGGCCGGATGGATGCGATCGCGCGGCGCGAAGCCTTGCGGGCGCAGGTCATTCCGGGTCTGGTGCGGGAGCCGGCGGAATGAACGCGCCGCTGCGCGCCGGGCACCAGCTGCGCTGCATCGACTGGAGCGATGCGGGCGAGGTGGCGCGGATCGAGGGCTTTGTCGCCGACCTCGGCGGCAGCCTGTTCCACCGTCCGGCATGGCTCAGGGCCGTCGCGGCGGGCACCGGGCAGCGGCCCGCCGGGCTCGTCAGCGAGCGGCTCGGCGTGCTCACCGGATGGCTCCCGCTCACTGAAGTGCGCTCTGCCTTTTTCGGCAAGGCGCTGGTGTCGAGCGGTTTCGGAGTTGGCGGCGGCATTCTTGCCGAAGGGCGCGAGGCCGAACGGGCGCTGGCGAGCGCAGCGGAAGATCACGCGGTGCGCCACGGCTTTTCCGGTGTTGAACTTCGCGGCGGGCCGATCCCTGAACATTGGGAGGCATGGAGCGACAAGCATTGCGGTTTCGAACGGCCGCTCGCGGGCGATGACGAGGCCGAACTCGTCGCCATCCCGCGCAAGGCCCGTGCCGAAGTGCGCAAGGGGCTTGGCTTTGCCCACCGCATCACCATCGGGCGCTCGCGCGGTGATCTGGCCGCACATTATGCCTGCTACAGCGAGAGCGTGCGCAATCTCGGCACGCCGGTGTTCCCGCGTTCGCTGTTCAGTGCGATGCTGGAAGCCTTTCCCGGCAGCAGCGACATCCTGACCGTCTGGCAGGGCCAAACCCCGCTCGCGAGTGTGCTGAGCTTCTATCACGCAGGCGCGGTGATGCCCTTCTGGGGCGGGGGTGTCTTCGCCGCGCGGGGTGCGCGCGCCAACGAGGTGATGTATTACGAATTGATGCTCCACGCCCGCCGGCAGGGCATGCGCCGGTTCGATTTCGGACGCTCCAAGACCGGCAGCGGGCCTTTTGCCTTCAAGAAGAACTGGGGCTTTGCGCCCGAGCCGCTGACCTACGGCGCATGGACCGCGCCGGGCCAGCCTGCGCGCAATATCGATCCCACCGACGCGAGCTACAGCCGCAAGATCGAACTGTGGAAGAAGCTGCCGCTGCCGGTCGCCAACACGCTGGGGCCGTGGATCGCACGCGGGCTGGCGTGATGGCGGGCACGTTGTTCCTCGCCCACCGCGTGCCGTTCCCGCCCGATCGCGGAGACCGGATTCGTGCGCATTACCTGCTCAAGGGACTGGCGCGGCTCGGCCCCGTCCATGTCGGCTGCTTTGCCGAGGACAAGGCCTGTGCAGGCGAGGCAGAGTTGGCGCAGATTGCCGCCAGCCATTGCATCGCCCCGCGCACCAAGCCCCTGCCGCTCGCGGGGATCGAGGCGGTGCTGGCGGGCAAGCCGGTGAGCCTGACTGCCTTCCATTCGCGCAGGCTGGCCGAGTGGGTGCGCGACACAATCGCGCAGCACGATATCGACGCGATCGTCGTCTTCTCCGGCCAGATGGGCCAATATGTCCCCGATGACTTCACGGGCCGCGTGGTGATCGACCTGTGCGACGTCGATAGCGCCAAGTTTGCGAGCTATGCCGAAGCCGGGGAGCGGGTCTGGCTCAATGCCCGCGAGGCGCGCTTGCTCGCCGCCGAGGAAGAACGGCTCGGCCAGCGGGCCGATGCGACGATCCTCATCTCCGATGCCGAGGCCGCGCTCTATCGCAGCCGCCTGTCCGCGCCCGACCGGGTCAATGTGCAGGTGATCGGCAATGGCATCGATGCGGCCTTCTTCGATCCCGCCCTTGCCGCGCCCCATCCCGGATTGGCAGGGCAGGCGGGACCGCATTTCGTCTTTACCGGGCAGATGGACTACCGCCCCAACGAGCAGGCGGCGCTGTGGGTGATCGAGGCCCTGCTGCCGGGGCTGCGCGAGACCATGCCGGGAGCGATGTTCCACATCGTCGGCCGCAATCCGACCGCGAAGCTGATGGCCCATCACGGTGCGCCGGGCGTGCATGTCTGGGGCGAGGTGCCCGATGTGCGGCCCTTCATCGCCGCAGCCGATGCCGTGCTCGCCCCGCTGCTGATCGCGCGCGGAGTGCAGAACAAGGTGCTCGAAGCCATGGCGATGGCAAGGCCCGTGGTGCTGACCCCCGATGCGGCGACCGGGATTGCGGCCGTTGATGGGGCGCACTGGCTGGTCTGCCCGCCAGATCCTGCCCTGATGGCGCAGCGCATCGCCGGGCTGATCGCCGATCCGGCCGAGGCGGCGCGCGTCGGCGCGGCGGCGCGGCGCTTCGTGCTCGATCATCATGGCTGGGACGCGATGCTGGCGCCGCTTGCCGGTCTGCTTTGTGCAAGCCGGGAAGGGGTGCGCCATGCTGCCTGAGCCTGCCGCGCTCTCGCTCCCTCTGGGTGACAAGGCGCAGGCCATGCCCGGTCCGTGGCGCTCGGCGCTCGGCCTCTTGGGGCTGGCGGCTGCGGCGCTCGTCCTGCTGGCCGCGCGCGAATGGGCCGAGATGCTCCACCAGTGGTGGAATATCGACACCTATAATCACCTCCTGCTGATGCCGCCGATCCTCGCATGGCTGGTGTTGCTCAAGGCCGATGAACTTGCCCGCATTACGCCGCGCAGCTTTGCGCCGGGGCTGGTGCTGGTGCTGGCCGGGCTCGGCCTGTGGAGCGCGGGGCGGGCGAGCGGGATCAATCTGCTGGCCCATGCGGGCGCGGTGGGCATGGTGCAGGGCGCGGTGGTGGCGGTGCTCGGTCTGCGCGCATCGCTGCTGCTCGCGCTGCCGCTCGCGATGGCCGTTTTCCTCGTGCCCTTCGGCGACGAGATCATCCCGCCATTGCAGACCATCACCGCCGAAATCGCGGTCACGCTGACCCATTGGAGCGGGGTTCCGGCGCGGATCGCCGGGCTGCATATTGATACGCCCGCAGGCCTGTTCATCGTCGCCGAGGCCTGTGCGGGCGTGAAGTTCCTGATCGCCATGGTGACCCTCGGAGTGCTGGTGTGCTTCACCCGCTTTGTCAGCTGGCGGCGGCGCGTCATTTTCATGGCGGCTTGCGTGATCGTCCCGATCATTGCCAACGGCGTGCGCGCATGGGCGACGATCTATGCGGCGCAGTTCATCGGTGCCGAGCGGGCGACCGGTTTCGACCACATCATCTATGGCTGGGTGTTCTTCGCGCTCATCACCGCAGGCCTGCTCGGCGCAGCCTGGCGCTTCTTCGAGCGCGAGCCCGAAACCTATGGCTGGCGCGCAGCCGATCTGGCCGCGACACCGGCGCTGGCCCGCGCCGAGACCGGCGGGTTTGCGCCGATGGGCGCAGCCTCTGCTATCATTGCCCTTGCGGTGATTGCCGCGCTCGCCGGCCTGCTCTAGGCCAGAGGGCGCCATGTGCGGGATTGCCGGGATCTTTCATGCCGAAACGCCCAAGCCGGTCGATCCAGCGCGGGTCGAGCGGATGTGCGACGCGCTGGTCCATCGCGGGCCTGACGGGGCAGGGGTGTGGACCGATCACGGGATCGGCCTTGGCCACCGCCGCTTGTCGATCATCGATCTCGCCGGATCGCCCCAGCCGATGCATTCGGCCGACGGGCGCGCGGTGATCGTCTTCAACGGCGAGATCTACAATTTCCGCGAATTGCGCCGCGAGCTGGAGCAGGCGGGCTTCACCTTCCGCACCAGTGGCGACACCGAGGTGATCCTCGCAGCCTGGCAGCGCTGGGGCCCCGATTGCCTCAGCCGCCTCGACGGGATGTTCGCCTTCGCGCTGTTCGATCTCGCCAAGCGCCAGCTCTTCCTCGCGCGTGACCGCTTCGGGGTGAAGCCGCTGTTCCTTGCCCACCTGTCGGACGGCGGCATCGCCTTTGCCTCGGAATTGAAAGGCCTGCTCGCCCACCCGCTGCTGCGCCGCCGGGTCAACCCTCAGGCGATCGAGGCCTATATGGCCTGGGGCTATGTGCCCGATAGCCATGCGATCCTTGGCGGCGTCGAGAAGCTGCCGGCCGGCCATTTCTGGCTGATGGAGCAGGGCAAGGCGCCGGGGCGTCCGCAGCGCTGGTGGGATATCGATTTCAGCCAGCGCGAGCGCGGGAGCGAGGCGGATCTCTCGGCCCAGCTCGTCCACCTGCTGCGCGAAGGCGTGCGCTCGCGCATGGTCGCCGATGTGCCGCTGGGGGCCTTCCTTTCGGGCGGGGTCGACAGTTCAGGCGTGGTCGCGCTGATGGCCGAGGCTTCGCACACACCGGTGCAGACCTGCTCTATCGGCTTCGATGTCGCGGCCTATGACGAGACCTCCTATGCCCGGCAGGTCGCCGCGAAATTCGGTGCGGATCATCAGGAGCGGATCGTCGCCACCGATGATTTTGCCGCGATCGACACGCTTGCCGCGATGTTCGACGAGCCTTTCGCCGATGCCTCCGCGCTGCCCACATGGCGGGTGTGCCAGCTGGCGCGCGAGCGGGTGACGGTGGCGCTTTCGGGTGACGGGGCGGACGAGGCCTTTGCAGGCTACCGGCGGCAGGTGTTCCACCACCACGAGGAGCGCGCGCGTTCGGTGCTGCCTGCCGGTTTGCGAGGGCCTTTGTTCGGCACGCTCGGCCGCGTCTGGCCGAAGGCCGACTGGGCCCCGCGCCCCCTGCGTGCCAAGGCGACCCTGCTGGCGCTCGCGGAGAGCGGCGAGGAGGGCTATGCGCGCGGGCTCTCGGTCACGCTGCCGGGCGCGCGCCATGCGCTCTATTCCGAGAGCTTTGCGGCCAGTCTCGACGGTTTCCGCGCCGAGGACGAGATGATCGCCCTGATGCGTGCAGCGCCGGGCCGCTCGGGCCTCGACCGCGCGCAATATGCCGACATCACCTTCTGGATGCCTGGCGACATCCTCACCAAGGTCGATCGCACCAGCATGGCGGTGAGCCTTGAGGCGCGCGAGCCGCTGCTCGATCATCGTCTTGTGGAATTTGCCGCGCGTCTGCCCGAGGGCATGCGGGTGCAGGGCAGCACCGGCAAATACCTGCTCAAGAAAACGCTCGAACGCTATCTGCCGCGCGACATTCTCTACCGGCCCAAGCAGGGCTTCGTCACCCCGATTGCCGAATGGCTGAGGGGGCCGCTCGCGCCAGCTGCAAGGGGCATTGCGACGGGCAGTCTGGCGCAGACCGGGTTTTTCGATCCCAAGGCGATTGCGGCGCTGGCCGAGGCGCATATTGCCGGCCGCGCCGACAACTCGCGCAGCCTGTGGCAGCTCTTGATGCTTGAGAAGTCGCTCGGGCAGCTCGGGGTGAGTGGCTGACACACCGCAAATCCCGTTCGTGCTGAGCTTGTCGAAGCACTGCACTTTTCCTTGGAACCAGCACCACACCTCAAGGGAAAGACAGCCCTTCGACAGGCTCAGGGCGAACGGCGTTGAGGTCTAATCCTCAACGCCGTGGCCCAATGCCATGTATTCGTCGCTCTGCATTTCATTGAGCCGGCTCACCGTGCGCTCGAATTCGAAGGCGCCATCGCCTGACGGATAGAGCGCCTCGGGCACGGCGGCGGCGGTGACGAACAGTTTCACCCGGTTTTCGTAAAGCGCGTCGATCAGCTTGGTGAAGCGGATCGCCTCGTTGCGGTTTTCCGGCCCCATGATCGGGATGCCGACGAGGATTACGGTGTGAAAGGCCTGCGCGATGGCGAGGTAATCGGCCGCGCCGCGGTTCTCGCCGCACAGCTTCCTGAAGCTGAACACGCCCACGCCCTTCAAACTCTTGGGCACATGCAGGGTCCGCCCACCGCCGAGATCGAGTTCGCCGGAGGGCACGTTCGCCGCATCCTCCGGCGCGAAGTCGGTGAGGCGGAAGAAGGCCTCGCGCACCTGTGCCGTCGCGGCATCGCCGATGGGGGCGTGCCACAGGGCAAGCCCGCCGATGCGGTCGAGCCGGTAGTCGGTCGGCCCGTTGAGGCTGAGCACGTCCATCTTCGCCTCGACCAGATCGATAAAGGGCAGGAACAGCGAGCGGTTGAGCCCGTCCTTGTAGAGATCGCGCGGGGGGCGGTTGGAGGTGGTGACGATCACCGTGCCTGCCTCCATCAGCGCGGTGAAGAAGCGACCCATGATCGCGGCATCGGCGGTGTTGGTCACCACCATCTCGTCAAAAGCGAGGCATTTGAGGCCCGCGGCCATGTCGAGCGCGACGGCGATCAGAGGATCGCGCAGCTGGCTTTTGCGCGCCTCGGCAATGCGGCGGTCGACTTCGAGCATGAAGGCATGGAAATGGACCCGGCGCTTCGCGGCAATCCCGAGGGTTTCGACGAAAAGGTCCATCAGCATCGATTTGCCGCGCCCGACGCCGCCCCAGATGTAGAGCCCGCGCGGCGGCGGGGCAGGCTTGCTGCCGAAGAGCTTGCTGATGAGGCCGGATGACGCAGGCGGAGCTTCGAGTTCGTCCTGAAGCGCGGCCAGTTTTACCGCCGCAGCGCGCTGGTCCGGGTCGGCGCGCAGTTCTCCGCTGGCGATCAGTGCGTCGTAGCGGGCGAGGAGGCCGGGCATTGCCTAGGGCACCGGGTCAGCCGCGCGGCTGCATCTTGCGGATGATGCCAGAAAAGCTGGCGACCGTATCCGCGTCCTGCACCACCATCCCGCGGATGAAGACGAGCTTGCCGGTCTCGCGCACGATCTCGGTCACCGCATCCATCGGCCGCTCGGGATCGCCGCCGCCCACGAACTGCGTGGAGAGTTCGAGCGTCACCGAGGGGCCGGCATTGCCGGTGCCGATGCGGTGCATGGTGACGAACAGGGCAATGTCGATCAGCGCGAGCGTCACTGCGCCGTGGATCACCCCTTGCAGGTTCATGTGCTTGCGTTCGGGGAACATGCGCAGGCGCGCCTTCCCGTCGTCATCGACGCGGGTGATCAGCTTGCCCATCACCGCGCCGTTGAACAGAGTTTGGTCCTTGAGGTTCCAGTGGTGCCAGCCGGGATTGTCCGGGTCCGGCCCGTGTTCGAAAACTTCGTCCTTGAAGCTCACCGGATCAGATCGCGCGCTCGGCCATCATCTTCTTGGTTTCCGCAATCGCCTTGGCCGGCGAGAGGCCCTTGGGGCAGACGTTCGCGCAGTTCATGATGGTGTGGCAGCGATAGAGGCGGAACGGATCTTCGAGATCGTCAAGGCGCTCGCCGGTCATCTCGTCACGGCTGTCGGCCAGCCAGCGATAGGCCTGGAGCAGGATTGCCGGGCCGAGGAACTTGTCCGAATTCCACCAATAGGACGGGCACGAGGTCGAGCAGCAGGCGCACAGGATGCATTCGTAGAGGCCGTCGAGCTTCTCGCGCTGTTCAGGCGATTGCAGCCGCTCCTTGCCAGAGGGCGACGGGCTGACGGTCTGCAGCCAGGGGCGGATGCTCGCATATTGCGCGTAGAAATGGGTGAAATCGGGGACGAGGTCCTTGATCACATCCATGTGCGGCAGCGGAGTGATGCGGATCTCGCCCTTGAGATCCTCGATCGCGGTGGTGCAGGCGAGGCCGTTCTTGCCGTTCATGTTCATCGAGCAGGACCCGCAGATCCCTTCGCGGCACGAGCGGCGGAAGGTCAGGGTCGGGTCGATCTCGTTCTTGATCTTGAAGAGAGCATCCAAGACCATCGGACCGCATTCGTCGAGATTGATCTCGAACTTGTCGTAGCGCGGGTTCTGGCCGCTATCGGGATCGTAGCGATAGATCTTGAACGCCTTGACCCGGCCCCCTTCGGCCTTGTGGACCTTGCCATTGGCATTGATCTTGGAATTCTTGGGCAGAGTGAAGGTTGCCATGACGTGATCCCGCGTTGCAATTTGCACTCTATCTAACGGCTCTGCCGACGCTGGCAAGCGGGCGGTGATGCGGCTTTCTTGCATGATTTCGTACAGGGGTTGAACCTGCGTCACCTTGCGGAACCAAGCGGGCGCGGATGCGCTTTGTCTGGCAATGGTCATGACGGGACAATTGGCGGAGCAGCCGGGGGCAGGGCAGGGGCCGCGCAGCGCTGCGGTCTTCGGCGCGTCCGGCGGGATCGGGCGTGCGCTGTGCGAGGCGCTTGCCGCGCGCGGGACGCAGGTGATCCATGCCGGATCGCGCAGCGGCGCTGCGCCTGACATTGAGGGCGTGCGGCCTTTCGCCTTCGATCTTGCCGACGAGACCAGCATTGCAGCCGCTGCCGAGGCCATGCGCGATGATCCGCCCGAATGGGTGATCGTGGCGACCGGCGTGCTGACGCTGGCGGGCGGCACCGGGCCGGAGCGCAGCTACAAGCGGCTCGATCCTGCCACCATGGCCGAGGTGCTGGCGCTCAACACCATCGGCCCTGCGCTGATCGCCAAGCATATGCTGGCGCTCATGCCGCGCGTGCGGCCCTTCGTTTTTGCGGCGCTCTCGGCCCGGGTCGGCTCGATCTCGGACAACCGGCTCGGCGGATGGCATTCCTACCGGGCCTCGAAGGCGGCGCTCAACATGCTGCTCAGGAACTTCGCACTGGAAATGGCGCGCACCCATCCGGAAAGCGTGATCGTCGGCCTGCATCCCGGCACGGTCGATTCCGCGCTGTCGCAGCCGTTCCAGACCAACCTGCCCGACGGCCAGCTCACGCCGCCCGCAGAGGCGGCGGCCAACCTCATCGGCGTGCTGTCACGTCTGCGGCCCGAACAATCGGGCCGGGTTTTCGATTTTCGCGGGGAAGAAATTCCCGCCTAGATCAACCCGTGGCGCGCGAGGCTTTCGGCCACCAGCGTCTCGATCAGCTGTTCCTGCGTCCAGCCCGCCAGATTGGCGGCGCGGCCGAACACCTTCTGCGACCACAGGTTGCAGTTGAGGTTGAGCTCGAGGAAGGTGATCTCGCCGGTTTCCTCGTTCACACGGAATTCCCAGCGGCCGTAATCGAAGGGACGATATTCCTCCATCGCGGCCTTGGTGTACTCGGTGATCTTCGCGATCATCTCGGGGTTCTCGAAGGGATCGAGCGAGTATTTCTGGCTGCGATCCACCAGATCGCGCTTTTCCTGATAGGTGCGCAGATGCGACGGATCGGCCTGGCGGAAGATCATCATCGGCAGGATCACCGGCTCGCCATTGATCGTCACCACCGGCACTTCGACATCGGAGCCGTCGATGAAGGGTTCGACCAGCGCGTCATGGCCGAGCTCGTGCACCCCGTGGATCGCCTTTTCGACGCTCGCCCAGTCGGTTGCATCCATCACGCCCCAGCTCGCCGAGGAGTTGTTGGGCTTGACCACGAAGCGGCTGCCTTCGGGACACTTGGCCGGATCGATCGGTGCACCGCGGCGGTAGATCGCCCAGGGTGCGGTCGGCACGCCGGCATCGCGCACGGCGCGCTTGGCCAGGTGCTTGTCGTCCGACAATCCGCGCAGGATCGGGCTTGCGCCGAGATAGGGCAGGCCGGCGCGCTCGCACAGCAGCGGGCAGAGCATTTCCGAATTGAAGAAGCCCGCGCGGTTGAGCAGCGGGAAGACGAAATCGACCTCGGGCTTGTCGAACAGCACCTCGAACCTGTTTTCGACGCGCAGGTTGAGGCCGAGGGACTTCAGAGTCTCGCGCATTTCGACGTGATAGGTCGCGTGGTTGCCGTCCTCGGCGCTGCCCGAGCCGTCCCACAGCGCGTTCTTCGCGATGAACAGGATCTTGAGCCGCTGCTTGGCTTCCTCGGGGATGCGGAGCGGGGCGGGGTAGGTGGTCATGGACGAACGAGCCTCTTGCACGGAAGGGGCGCCATGTAGTGCGCGGGGCGAAGCTGCGCCAGATGCATTTTGCGGTTTTATTGGCCGAGCGGTTTCTCTAGGACGCGGCCAAGCCGGCCCTGTGCCCCGCGAAAGGTTGCCATCTTGCCCCCTCTCAATCGCCCGCTTGAAGGGTTTGACGCTTCCGCCGATGCGCGCGCGCTGGTTGCTGCCCTGTCGGGCGGGGGCGATGCGCGGATCACGCTCGACCCTGAAAGCGGTCTCAACAAATATCTCTCCGCGCCTTATCCGCGCAGCGTTCTGGCCTATTCCTCCTCGACCGTGAGCGACATTTCCGCCGATGCCTTTGCCCATCTGCTGGCGAACGGGGCGGTGCGGGCCGGACAGGGCTATGCCGCGCGGCTCGACGATGTGCGCGAGCGTATCCGCGCGGCCTATGGCATTGCCGAGCCTTGCGACATCGTCTTTGCCCCGTCGGGCACCGATCTCGAATATGTCGCTCTGGCGCTGGCGCTGGGGCGCGGGCAGGCGGGGATCCACAACATCCTGCTGGGTGCGGACGAGATCGGATCGGGTTGCATCCACTCCGCCCATGGCCGCTTCTTCGCCAATGAAACCGCGCTGACCGAGGGTGTCGCCCCGGGCGAGGATGTCGCCGGAATGGGCGAGATCACGCTGGTCGATGTGCCGGTGCGCTGCCCTGATGGCGAGGCCCATGCCAGCGCCGGGATCGCGGCTGCCATGGCCGAAGGGATTGCCGCCGCGCGCGCAGCCGGAAAGCACAGCGTGGTCCACTGCGTCCATGGTTCGAAGACCGGCCTCGTGCTCCCCGCGCTCGCCGATCTCGACGCGCTGCTGGCCGAGTTTGGCGATGCGGCGACCTTCGTGGTCGATGCCTGTCAGGCGCGCATCACCAGCGCGGCGATCGCCGATTACCTCGCGCGCGGGGTGATCGTGCTGATGACCGGATCGAAATTCGTCGGTGCGCCGCCCTTCAATGGCTGGGCGCTCGTGCCGCGCACGCTCACCGCTGGCCTTGCGCCCCTGCCCGAGGGTTTTGCCCGCATTTTCCGTCGCGCCGAGTGGCCCGCAGGCTGGCCGGGGGCCGAGCGGCTCGCAGACAGCGACAACACCGCGCTCGCGCTGCGGCTCGAAGCGGCACTGTTCGAGATCGAGCGCTTCCAGGCGATCCCCATGCCGCGCGTCGAAGCGATGATTGCCGCTTTCGAGGCCGGTCTTCGCGACCATCTGCTGAGCCCGCTGGGCCTTGCGCTGGTCACCCCGGGCAGCGGCGACGAGGGTGACAGCCCGATCGAGATGCGCACGCTGGCAACGCTCGACCTGTCGGGGCTCGCGGGGCTGGAGACCTTCGATGCTGCGCAGGCCGCGCACAAGGCGCTGGCGCTCGATGGCATCCGTCTGGGCCAGCCGGTCAAATGCGTGCGGATCGACGGCGGATGGGGCGGCACGATGCGTGTCGGCCTGTCCATGCCGCAGCTTGCCGGGTGGGACGCGCTCGATACGGCCACTCGCGATGCCGGCATTGCCGAGGACATGACCCGGATCGCCGCCGGGCTCGAAGCCATCGCCGCAAAAATGGCAGGCTGAAGCCGCTTTCCTCGCGGCGACTTTGGGCTACTATCGCCCGAGGGTCGCCGGATGGGAGAGTGGGCCAATGGGCCTTTCGGGCTGGTACGAAGCCAATATCATGCCGCGCCTGATCACATGCGCCTGTTCGCAGGGTCAGGTGATGAAACGCCGCAGCGCTGTGGTCCCGCTGGCCCGCGGTGACGTGTTCGAACTGGGCTGCGGCGGCGGGATCAATCACGAATTCTACGACGCGCGGGCGATCACCTCCTATGCCGGGATCGATCCGCACGCGGGCCTGCTCGACGGCGCGCGCGCAGCTGCCCGCGCCAAGGGCTGGGCGGCAGACCTGCGCGAAGGGCGGGGGGAGGCGATACCCTTTGCCGACGCAAGCTTCGACTGCGCGGTGTGCACCTTTACCTTGTGCTCGGTCGATGATCAGCAGGCGGTGATCAGCGAACTGCGCCGCATCCTGCGTCCGGGTGGCAGCCTTCTGTTCCTCGAACACGGCCGCGCGCCTGACGCGGGTGTCCTGCGCTGGCAGGAACGGATCGAGCCCCTGTGGAAGCGGCTTGCGGGCGGTTGCCACCTGACCCGCCCGATCACCAGCGCGATTGCCGATGCGGGCTTTTCGATCAATCCGCTGGGCAAGGGCTATACCCCCAAGGCCCCGCGCTTTGCCGGGTGGATGGAATGGGGCATCGCCAGAAAGCCCGCCTGATCCAGCCCAAATGAAAAGGGCGGGAGTGGCTTACCGCTCCCGCCCTTTCATCGTTTCGGTGCCCAGCGATCACTCGCCGAAAGTGCGGCTCCACCAGCCCTTGCGCGGCTTGGCCTCGCCCTCGTCCTGCGCCGCTTCGGGAGCAGGGGCCGGCGTGGAGACTTCGGCGACTTCGGCAGGTTCGGCCTCTGCGACCTTGGCCTTGCGCGGAGCACGCTTGCGCTTGGGCTTTTCGGCTTCGGCAGGCGCTTCTTCGGTCACTTCGGCGGGAGCCTCTTCGACCGGAGCGGTTTCGGCTTCCACCTCTGGTTCGGCCACCTTGGCCTTGCGCGGGGCGCGCTTGCGCTTGGGCTTTTCGGCCGGAGCTTCGTCGGTCACGTCAGCTTCGGCAGTGGGCGCTTCGGCAGCAGGCGCTTCGGCCACGGCTTCGGGCGCTTCCGTTTCGCCGGCTTCGGCTTCACCGCCTTCGTCCTGCTCGTCGCCCTCGATCACATCGCCATTGGCGTCGCGACGCTTGCGGCCACGGCCACCGCGACGACGACGCTTCTTCGGGCGAGCTTCGTCGTCTTCGCCGACCGGCGCCTCGGCGCGGGGTTCACCCTCATCGCCGTCTTCGCCAGCATCGCCCGCTTCCGCGCTCTCGCCCTCGGTGCCGTCTTCACGGTCCTGACGATTGCGACCGCGGCCGCCGCGGCGACGGCGACGCTTCTTCTTGCGACCTGCGTCATCCTCGCCTTCGGCGCTGTCACGACGCTCGCGGCGCTGACGCGGTTCGCGCTCTTCGGCCTCTTCTTCCTCGTAGGTTTCTTCTTCCTCGAAGGTGTCCTCGTCCTCTTCCTCGTCGATGATCGGATCGAAGCGCGGGGCCTGGGCCGGGCGGGGACCGGAGCTCGACACGGCCATCTTCGCGCCTTCGTCCTCGCCTTCGGGGACGACTGCGACAGTGACGCCGTAACGCTGTTCGATCTCGACCAGATCGGCGCGCTTCTCGTTGAGGAGATAGATCGCTGCCTCGGTGCTCGCGGCCAGCCGGATCTGCGTGCCCTTGCCCTTGGCTGCCTCGTCCTCGATCAGACGCAGCGCCGAGAGGCCCGCCGAAGAGGCGGTGCGCACCAGACCCGTGCCGTCGCAATGCGGACAGGGGCGGGTGGTGGCTTCGAGCACGCCGGTGCGCAGGCGCTGGCGGCTCATTTCCATCAGGCCGAAGGAGCTGATGCGACCGATCTGGATGCGCGCGCGATCATTCTTGAGCGCGTCCTTCATCGCCTTTTCGACCTTACGGACGTTGGAGGAATACTCCATGTCGATGAAGTCGATGACGACGAGGCCGGCCATGTCGCGCAGGCGCAGCTGGCGAGCGATTTCCCGCGCGGCTTCGAGGTTGGTGTGCAGCGCCGTCTGCTCGATATTATGTTCCTTGGTCGAGCGGCCGGAGTTGATGTCGATCGAGACCAGCGCCTCGGTCGGATTGATGATCAGGTAGCCGCCGGACTTCAGCTGCACCATCGGATCATACATCGCGCGCAGCTGGTCCTCGGCGCCATAGCGCTGGAACAGCGGGACGGGGTCGGAATAGGCCTTCACCCGGCGTGCGTGGCTCGGCATCAGCAGCTTCATGAAGGCCTTGGCCGACTTGTAGCCTTCCTCGCCCTCGACGACGACTTCCTCGATTTCCTTGTTGTAGATGTCGCGGATCGCACGTTTGATGAGGTCGCTGTCCGAATGGATCAGCGCCGGCGCTACCGAGGCGAGGGTCTTTTCGCGGATCTCGTCCCACACCCGGGCGAGATAATCGAAGTCGCGCTTGATCTCGGGTTTGGTGCGGCTCATGCCGGCGGTGCGGACGATCAGGCCCATGCTCTTGGGGAGCTTGAGGTCCGAGACCATTTCCTTGAGGCGCTTGCGATCGCTGGTCGAGCTGATCTTGCGGCTGATCCCGCCGCCATGCGACGAGTTGGGCATCAGCACGGTGTAGCGCCCAGCGAGGCTGAGATAGGTGGTGAGCGCCGCGCCCTTGTTGCCGCGCTCTTCCTTGACGACCTGGACCAGCAGCACCTGACGGCGCTGGATCACGTCCTGGATCTTGTAGCGGCGACGCAGCGCCATGCGCTTGGCGCGCACTTCGTCGACCTGCTTGGCGCGGCTGCGGCCCTTGCCGTTGTCGCCGCCCCGGTCACCCTTGCCCTGACGGCGGCGGCCACGCCGACCGCGGCCGCGGTCCTGCTCGCCGTTCTCGTCTTCGCCGGTCTCTTCGCCGTTGTCGTCCTCGCTCCCGTCCTCGTCCGAAGCGCCATCCTCGATGGTGGCGACATCGTCCTTGTCGGAGGTGTCGACTTCCTCGACGCCGTTTTCGGCAAAGTCTTCGGCGAGGGCTTCGCCGCTGTCATCCTCGGCGTCATATTCCTCGCCGGGCGAAATGCCCTCGTCCTCTTCCTCAGCGCGCAGACGCTCTTCTTCTTCGGCGGCCTCGGCCTCTTCGGCCAGCAGCGCGTCGCGGTCTGCCTTGGGGATCTGGTAGTAGTCGGGGTGGATTTCGCTGAAGGCGAGGAAGCCGTGGCGATTGCCGCCGAAATCGACAAACGCCGCCTGAAGCGACGGTTCGACCCTGGTTACCTTGGCGAGATAGATATTGCCCTTGATCTGCTTGTGTTCGGCAGATTCAAAATCGAATTCCTCAATACGGTTGCCCTGCAGGACCGCCACCCGGGTTTCTTCCGGGTGGCGCGCATCGATTAGCATGCGCGTTGCCATTGAATATTCTCCATGCGTCCAGCCTTGCCCGCGAGGGGCTGAAAAGGGGACGCCGATTGTGGGATGAACCGGCCAGCCCGGAAGGGCGACCGGAAGGGATTGTCACGCCCGGCCCGCGATGGGCTGGAAGCGCGAAGCTCGTGTCTGCAGCGACAGGACTGCGGCGCTCAGCCGCGCTCCGGCCCGCAACGGCACAGGCGGGCAAAGCACGCGCTGCACAGAATTGCGGGGAAAAGCGTCTTGTCACAACATCAACCTGTTCTGGAACCGGGTGCCGTGAAAAAGAGACGGTCCGGTGCGAGGGGCGGGCGGTTCCGATGCCGTGGCATCAGGATGCAGCCTCTCGTGAAAGGTTGCTAGCAGCATGGGACAAAGCCCGCAACTCTATTGCGTTATCACGGGGCAAGAACGTAAGCGAATGCGGACATGAGCTTTCGCACCCTGCTGCTGATCGTGCTGCTGGTTCCCGCGCTGCTGCTGGGCGGTGCGGCAGCGTTGGGCTGGCGCATTCCGGTGCCGATGCTGGGACGCGATTACGTGCTGCACTTTCCGCTCGCGGGCGGGGACATGCCGGTCGATCTGCCCGCAATTTCCGGCCCCAAGGATCCCTCGCTGCCGCTGGTGGTGATCGATGCCGGGCATGGCGGGCGCGATCCGGGGGCGATCGGAGCGGATGCGCAGGGCCGCAAGGTGCAGGAGAAGGACATCACTCTCGCGCTCGCGCTGGCGCTGCGTGATGAATTGCTGCGTTCGGGCCGCATCCGTGTGGCGCTGACCCGTGATGATGATCGCATTCTGCCCCTTCCGCACCGGCCCGAGGTGGCGCGGCTGCTCGATGCGGACCTGTTCGTCTCGATCCACGCGGATTCAGCAGGCGAGCAGGACAATGTCAGCGGGGCGAGCATCTACACCTTGTCCAATGATGCATCGAGCGAGGCGGCGGCCCGCTTTGCCGCGCGCGAAAACGATGCCGACCGCCTGAACGGCATCGCGATCGAGGGAAAGAGCGCGGCGGTCAGCACGATCCTCGTGGAACTCTCGCAGCAACGCACGCAGGAGGAGGCGCTGGCCTTTTCCGGACTGGTGCTGCGCGAAGGGGAGGGCCGGCTGACCTTCCACCCCCAGCCGCGCCGCGAGGCTGCGCTCGCGGTGCTGCGCGCACCCGATGTGCCTTCGGTGCTGTTCGAAAGCGGCTTTGTCACCAACCAGCTCGATCGCGCGCGCCTGACCACGCCGCAGGGGCAGGGGCAATATGCCGGTGTGCTGGCGCAGGCCATCCGGGTTTATTTCGCGCGGGCCAGCCGGGATGGAGCGGGCGGGGAATAGGCGGGAAAAGCCGCTTTCCTTGGCCAAGCCCCCCATGCTAGTTGCGCCTCGCCCATGACCGAGCCGACCGCCACCCCTCCGCAGGACAGCGCTGCGCAATCCACGTGGGCCTATCTGCGATTCCGCGTCAATCGCGATATCGGCATGGCGCTGGCGTGGTTCCGCGCCAAGTGGACGCAGAGCCGCCTGTTCCGCATCATGGCCAGCCTAGCCGGTGCGGGCCTGGCGCTGTGGATCGCGGTGTTCGTGTGGCTGGCGAGCGATCTGCCCGAGGCCGAGGCGCTGCTCACCTACCAGACCCCGCTGCCGACCGTTGTGCGCGGCGTGGATGGCGAGATCGTCCATTCCTACGCCCGCGAGCGGCGGGTGCAGCTGCAATATGCCGATTTCCCGCAAAAGCTGATCGAGGCCTATCTCGCGGCCGAGGACAAGACCTTCTTCAGTCACGGCGGGGTCGATTTTCTCGGCACTGCCAACGCCGTGTTCGATTACGCCCGCAAGGCCGGCACGGGCGAGCGCGCGGTGGGCGGATCGACGATCACCCAGCAGGTGGCCAAGAACCTGCTGCTGGGCGACGAATATTCCGTTACCCGCAAGCTGAAGGAAATGATCCTTGCCGGGCGCATCGAGCAGGTGCTGTCCAAGCAGGAAATCCTCGAGCTCTACCTCAACGAAATTCCGCTCGGACGGCGCAGCTTCGGCGTGCAGGCCGCCGCGCGCGCCTATTTCGACAAGGATGTCGATGATCTCCAGCTGCACGAGATGGCCTTCCTCGCGATCCTGCCCAAGGCGCCCGAGCGCTATGGCCGCAAGGGGCAGGAGCAGGCCGCGCTCGAACGGCGCAATTTCGTGCTCAACCAGATGGAGGCGAACGGCTTCATCACCGGATCGCAGCGCCGCGAGGCAGCGGCCAAGCCGCTCGGGCTTGTCACCCAGCGGCGCGAGCGCAGCGTCGATGCCGGCTATTTCCTCGAAGAGGTGCGGCGCGAGCTCATCGAACGTTTCGGCGAGAATGCCGAGGACGGGGAGAATTCGGTCTATGCCGGCGGCCTTTGGGTGCGCACCTCGCTCGATCCGCAGATCCAGCTCGCAGCGCGCGATGCCCTGCGCGAAGGCCTGCTGCGCTATCATGGCGGGCGCGCCTGGACCAAGCCGATCGCCACGATCGATTTGAGCGAGGGCAACTGGGCCAGCCAGCTGCAATCCTCGCCGCTCGGCATCAGCTACCGAGACTGGAAGATCGGCGTCGTCACCAGCCGCAGCGGCGTATCGGCGCGGATCGGCTTTGCCGATGGCAAGGAAGCGCCGCTCTATGGCCTGCCCGACAGGCTCAAGGCGGGCGATGTGATCGCGGCCAGCCCCTCGGGCAATGGCTGGAATGTCCGCACCATCCCCGAAGCGCAGGGCGCACTGGTGGTGGAGAACGCCCAGTATGGCCGCGTGCTGGCGATGCAGGGCGGGTTCGACAATCGCCTGTCCGATTTCAACCGCGCCACCCAGGCGATGCGTCAGCCTGGCTCGACCATCAAGCCCTTCGTCTATGCGACCGGGCTCGACAACGGCATGACCCCCTCGACCCAGATCGATAACTCGCGCTTCTGTTATTATCAGGGCGCCAATCTCGGCGAGAAGTGCATTCGCGGCGGGCCGGGCGGCGGCGGGCAGCACCCGATGCGCTACGGGCTCGAGCAGTCGCAGAACATCATGACGGTGCAGATCGGCATGAGCGCCGGCATGCCCAATGTCGTGCGTACGATCGACAAGCTGGGGATCGGCAAGTTCGATCCCTATCCCTCGACCGCGCTGGGGGCGGGCGAGACGACCTTGTCGAAGATGGTCGCCGCCTATTCCGCGCTCGCCAATCACGGCCGGCTCAACCAGCCGACAGTGGTCGACTATGTGCAGGACCGCCGCGGCAAGGTGCTGTGGCGCGCCGATACCCGCGATTGCCGCGGCTGCAACAGCCCCAAGTGGGATGGCAAGCCCATGCCGCGCCTCGGCATCAAGGGCACGCAGGCGATGGATGCGCGCACCGCCTTCCAGGTGATGCACATGCTGCGCGGCGCGGTCAGCCGCGGCACGGCGACCGTGCTCAATCCGCTCGGCCTGCCGCTGTTCGGCAAGACCGGCACCACCACCGGCCCCAAGGACGTGTGGTTCATCGGCGGAACCCAGCAGATGATCGCCGGGGCTTACGTGGGCTTTGACCAGCCGCGCAACATGGGCGGCTACGCCTATGGCGGCACGATCTCCGCGCCGATCATCAAGAGCCTGATCGAGAAGACCCGCAGCAAGTGGTCCGATCTTCCCGCGGTGGCGCCGCAAGGCGTGCGCATGGTGCGGGTCGACCGGCGTTCGGGCAAGCGCGTGCTCGATGGCTGGCCGACCGACGATCCCAAGTCGGCGATCATCTGGGAGGCCTTCAAGCCCGATACCGAGCCCGAGCGTTACACCCGTCAGGACGAGATTGCGGCCCGTCGCAACGAGATCCTCCAGCTGATCCGGGCCGGTCGCCAGAATGCCGCGGGCGCGGTGGTCGACGACAACCCCGACGCCATGCCCGGCCTTCCCGAAGAACAGGGCGGCACCGACTGACATTGCCCATGCGCCAGCCGGGGAACCGGTAGCGCCCAGAAGGATTGCGACAGCATGACCAGAACCCTTGCCCCTATCATCGCCGCAGCCGCTCTTGCGCTTGCAGGGCTTGCCGCCACAGCTTCCGCCGAACTGCCCGTGGGCCAGAAGGCCCCCACCTTCACCACCCGTGCCGCGCTAGCGGGCAAGGAGTTCGGCTTCTCGCTCAGCACCGCGCTCGCCAAGGGGCCGGTGGTGCTCTATTTCTATCCCAAGGCCTTCACCTCGGGCTGCACGCTCGAAGCGAACGCCTTTGCCGAGGCCATGCCGCAGTTCAAGGCGGCAGGCGCCAGCGTGATCGGGATGTCGAACGACGATATCGAGACCCTCAAGCGCTTCAGCAAGCAGGAGTGCCGCGATGCCTTCCCGGTCGGCGTGGCCGTGCCGGGGGTGATTGCAGGCTTTGACGTGGCCATGGGCAATTCCGGCCTCACCACCCGCACCTCCTATGTGATCGCACCCAGTGGCAAGATCGTCGCCGTCCATTCCAACAGCGATTATCGCGGCCACGTGGAAAAGACCCTCGCGGCGGTGCGCGCGCTCAAGAAGTAAACCGATGCGGGCGGGCGCTGTGCTGCCTGCCGCTTTACAATCGCGCCGCCCGCGCTAAGCGGAGCCGGTTTTTTCGCGCCCCGTAACTGCGCGTTTTGTGAAGGATGGACCATGCGGGCCGAGGCCCAGTCTTACATCAACCGGATCGAGGCTGCGCTGGCGCTGGTGCGCCTGTCGCTCGACTGGGAGCGCGCGCTGCGCCGGCTCGACGAGTTGAATGCCCGGGTGCAGGACCCGAAGCTCTGGGACAATCCCAAGCAGGCCCAGGCGATCAGCCGCGAGCAGAAGACGCTCGAAACGGCGGTCAACACGGTGAACGAGATCGCTGCCGAAATGTCCGATGCGATCGAATTCATCGCAATGGGCGAGGCCGAGGGCGAGGAGGCGATCGTCGAGGACGGCCTCGCGACGCTCGCCGCGCTGGCTGACCGCGCCGATGCCGACAAGGTGCAGGCGCTGCTCTCGGGCGAGGCCGACGGCAATGACACCTATCTCGAAATCCATGCCGGCGCGGGCGGCACGGAGAGCCAGGACTGGGCCGAGATGCTGCTGCGCATGTATGCGCGCTGGGCCGAGCGGCGCGGCTTCAAGGTCGATACGGTGGAATATCAGGCGGGCGAGCAGGCCGGGATCAAGTCGGCCACGCTGCTGATCAAGGGCGACAACGCCTATGGCTATGCCAAGACCGAGAGCGGCGTTCACCGCCTCGTCCGCATCAGCCCCTATGACAGTTCGGCACGGCGCCACACCAGCTTTTCGAGCGTGTGGGTCTATCCGGTGATCGACGACACCTTCGAGATCGACATCAATCCGGCCGATCTCAAGATCGATACCTACCGGGCGTCGGGTGCCGGTGGACAGCACGTCAACACCACCGATTCGGCGGTCCGCATCACCCACCAGCCGAGCGGCATCGTCGTCGCCAGCCAGCAGGACCGCAGCCAGCACAAGAACCGCGAAATCGCGATGAACATGCTCAAGGCGCGGCTCTACGAGGCCGAAATGCGTGCCCGCGAGGAAGCCGCCAGCGCCGAGCACTCGGCCAAGAGCGACATTGGCTGGGGTCACCAGATCCGCTCCTACGTGTTGCAGCCCTACCAGATGGTCAAGGACCTGCGCACCGGGGTGGTCTCGACCTCGCCCGATGCGGTGCTGGACGGCGCGATCGACCCCTTCATCTCGGCCGCGCTCGCCCAGCGGGTGACGGGCGAGACCGTCGAGATCGAGGACGTCGAATAGCGATGCGCGGCGCGGGCGCGAGGGCTGCGGTTCTGCTGTCGGTGGGCGCGCTGGCCCTGGCGGGCTGCGACCAGCTGATGCCGGTCACGGCCGAGCGGCCCGAGAGCGCGGTGGAGTTTCCCAAGCCCGACCGGCCGGTCGCCAAGGTCGTCTCCACCCAGTTCGCCAATGAGGACGCGCGCGACGAGCGTGACGAGGCCCAGATCGTGATGGACCTGGCTGAAATTCGTCCCGGCATGACGGTGGCCGATATCGGTGCGGGCGAGGGCTATTACACGGTCCGCCTCGCCGAGAGGGTTGGCGGGGATGGCCGCGTGCTGGCGCAGGACATCAGCCGCGAGGCGCTCCAGCGGCTTGGCCGAAGGGTCGAGAAGGAGCGGCTCGAAAACATCTCGATCAAGCTCGGCGAGACGGATGATCCGCAGCTTCCCGCCGACAGTTTCGACCGTATCTTCCTCGTCCACATGTATCACGAGGTGACCGAACCATACGCCTTCCTGTGGCGGATGTGGCCGGCGCTTAACGCCGAAGGGCAGATCATTGTGGTGGAAAGCGACAGTCCCGTCGGCCGCCACGGCTTGCCGCATACGCTGCTGTTCTGCGAGTTCGAGGCGGTCGGCTATGTGCTGGTCGAATATATCGAACGGCCTGATATCAAGGGCTATTTCGCGCGCTTTGCACGGGGCAAGGCGCGCACTGCGCCGGAAGCGATCCAGCCCTGCAATCTGGGTTAGGCCTCCGGGCCCCTCAAAGATTGCGGCGCGGGCCGCGCACGACTATGGCACCACCACAAAATGCGCGCCAACAGGACGGCGCGAATGGGAGTTTTCATTGTTCAAGGGACTGAGCCCGATCGTCTATGGCGGGCGTGAAGTTTGGCCGCTGGTTGAAGGCGGCAAGGGTGTTTCGGCAACCAACCACGCAAGCTCGGGGGCCTGGGCGGCTGCGGGCGGGATCGGCACGGTGAGCGCGGTCAATGCCGATTCCTATGACGAGAACGGCAATGTCATTCCCCAGATCTATCACGGCCGCACCCGCGAGGAGCGCCACCAGGAGCTGATCCGCTACGCCATCGACGGCGCCACCACGCAGGTGAAGAAGGCCTACGAGATCGCGAACGGCAAGGGCGCGATCAACATCAACGTCTTGTGGGAAATGGGCGGGGCGCAGGCCGTGCTCGAAGGCGTGCTGGAAAACACCCGCGGTATGGTGACCGGCGTCACCTGCGGCGCGGGGATGCCCTACAAGCTCGCGGAAATCGCGGCGCGCTTCAACGTCTGCTACCTGCCGATCGTCAGTTCGGGCCGCGCCTTCCGCGCCTTGTGGAAGCGCTCCTATCACAAGGTTCCCGATCTGATGGCGGCGGTGGTCTATGAAGACCCCTGGCTCGCCGGCGGGCACAATGGTCTTTCCAACGCCGAAGACCCGACCAAGCCCGAAGATCCCTATCCGCGCGTCAAGGCGCTGCGCGATGTAATGCGCGCCGAGGGCGTCGCCGATTCCGTGCCGATCGTGATGGCGGGCGGGGTGTGGTACCTGCGCGACTGGAGCGACTGGATCGACAATCCCGAGCTCGGCACCATCGCCTTCCAGTTCGGCACGCGGCCGCTGCTGACCCGCGAAAGCCCGATCCCGCAGATCTGGAAGGACATGCTGCGCACCGTCGAGCCGGGCGATGTGCTGCTCCACAAGTTCTCGCCCACCGGCTTCTATTCGAGCGCGGTCAAGACCCCCTTCCTCTATGATCTGATGCACCGTTCGGAGCGCCAGATCCCGTTCTTCAAGCGTGGGCAGGAAGATGGCACGGTGCAGCTCGGTGAAGACGGCAAGGCGCGCAGCTTCTGGGTGAAGCCCGAGGACAAGGCGCGCGCCGAAATGTGGATGCGTGCAGGGCACAGCGAACCGCTCAAGACCCCGGACGACACCATCGTTTTCGTCACGCCGGAAGCGCGCGAGACGATCCGCAAGGACCAGCAGGACTGCATGGGCTGTCTGTCGCATTGCGGTTTTTCGAGCTGGAAGGACCACGACGACTACACCACCGGGCGTCTGGCCGATCCGCGCAGCTTCTGCATCCAGAAGACCTTGCAGGACATCGCCCACGGCGATGATCCCGACAGGAACCTCGCCTTCGCAGGCCACGCGGCCTACAATTTCAAGACCGATCCCTTCTACTCGAACGGCTACACGCCCTCTGTGGGCGAGCTGGTCGAGCGGATTCTGACGGGGGATTGAGGCGGCTTGGCAGGTGTGACGGCGATCAGCCCCGCACCAGCGCGGTCAGCACCTGATCTGGCGGGCGGTGGCCGTCGGCCCACATGCGGATATTGGCGATCACCTTGTGGCCCGAATCCTCGCGCCCCTCGGCGGTGGCGCTGCCGATGTGGGGGAGGGTCATGACATTGGGGTGTTCCATCAGGCGGCGGTCGACGTTCGGTTCGTCCGGATAGACGTCGAGCCCTGCGCCCGCGAGGTGCCCCGCTTCGAGCGCCGCGACCAGCGCATCGGTGTCGATCATCTCACCGCGCGCGGTGTTGATGATGCTGCTGCCCGGTTTCATCAGCGCGATCCGGCGCGCATCGACGAGGTGGCGCGTCTCCTCGGTCAGCGGGCAGTGCAGGGTGAGGATATCGGCCTCAGCCATCAGCGTATCGACGTCGGCGACATAGCGCGCGCCCAGCATCCGCTCGAGCGCCTCGGGCAGGCGTTTGCGGTTGGTGTAGGCGATCTCGAGCCCGAAGGCGCGGGCGCGGTGGGCGACAGCCTGGCCGATCCGGCCCATGCCGATGATGCCGAGCACCTTGCCCGCGAGCTTGCGCCCGAGCAGGCCTGAGGGTGTCCAGCCGGTCCATTCCCCGCGCCGCACCAGCGCCGTGCCTTCGCGCACCCGGCGCGGAACGCCGATGATCATCGCCATGGCAAGGTCAGCCGTGTCGTCGGTGAAGACGCCCGGCGTGTTGGTGACGAGGATTTTCCGCGCCGCCGCAGCGGCAAGATCGATATGTTCGGTGCCCGCACCGAAATTGGCGATAAGGCCGAGGCGCGGGGCCGCGCCGGCGATCAGTTCGGCATCGATCCGGTCGGTCACCGTGGGCACCAGCACGTCGCAATCCTGCATCGCCGCGGCAAGCTGCTCACGGGTCAACGGCACGTCGCTCTCGTTGAGCACCACATCGAACAATTCGCGCATCCGCGCCTCGACCTCGGGCACCAGATGGCGGGTGATAATGACGCGGGGACGTTCGAGCGGGGTACGGGTTTCGGCCATGGCCATCGGCTAATGCCTGTGGGCCTTGGTGGTCAAGCAAGGAAGCGGCACGCGGGCCTTGAATCGCTCAAGCGGATGACGCAATGCTCGGGGCGATGATGGGATTTCGCGTTTTCAGATCACTCGGCCTTGCTCTGCTGGCCGCCTCCACCATGCTCGTCGCTCCGGCCCGTGCGCAGGAGCGCGAAGTGCCTTATTGGGCCACCCTTCGCTATGACGAGGTGCGTATGCGCGTCGGCCCGAGCGAGGAATATCCGATCGAATGGGTCTACAAGCGCAAGGGCCTGCCGGTGAAGGTGGTGCGGGTGCGCGAGGGCTGGCGTCTGGTCGAGGATCCGCAGGGCGACCGGGGATGGATCGCGCGCAGCCAGCTCGATCCCGAGCGCGGGGTGATGGTGCAGGGGAGCGGCCTTGCCGATGTGCGGGCCGAAGCCAGGGCCGGATCAGCGCTGCGCTGGCGCGCGCAACCGGGTGTGGTCGGGCAGCTCAAGGGCTGCAAGGCCGACTGGTGCGAAGTCGATATCGCCGGCCGCAAGGGCTGGATTGCGCGGTCCCGCCTTTGGGGCGTGGAGGCATTGCCGGGCGACGAGTAAGCCGCCGCCCGGCTCCAATGATCAGACCAGTTCTACGGCGATCGCGGTGGCCTCTCCGCCGCCGATGCACAGCGATGCAACGCCGCGCTTCAGACCCTGCGCCTTGAGCGCGGCGATCAGGGTGACGATGATGCGTGCGCCGCTCGCCCCGATCGGGTGGCCGAGGGCGGTGCCGCCGCCGTTCACGTTGATCTTCTCGTGGCCAATGCCGAGATCGCGCATTGCGAACATCGCCACGCAGGCGAAGGCCTCGTTCACTTCGAACAGATCGACATCATCCACGCTCCATCCGGCGCGTGCGAGCACCTTCTGGATCGCCGGGATCGGCGCGGTGGTGAATTGGGCCGGAGCCTGCGCGTGCGCAGCAACGGCGACCACGCGGGCGACGGGCGCGAGCCCCTTGGCCTCGGCGACGCTTGCGCGGGTGAGCACCAACGCGGCGGCACCATCCGAGATCGAGGAGGAGGTCGCGGCGGTGATCGTGCCGTCCTTGGCGAAGGCGGGCTTCAATTGCGGGATCTTGTCCGGGCGGCCCTTGGCGGGCGCCTCGTCATGTTCGACCACCACGTCGCCTGCACGAGTTGCAACGGTGACGGGCACGACTTCATCGACAAAAGCGCCGCTGGCGATCGCGCGGTTGGCGCGGGCGAGCGATTCGATGGAATAGGCGTCCATCTCTTCGCGGGTCATCTGGTAGGCATTGGCGGTGTCCTGCGCGAAGGTGCCCATCGCGCGGCCCGGCTCGTAGGCATCCTCCAGTCCGTCGAGGAACATGTGGTCATAGGCCGTGTCATGGCCCAGCCGCGCGCCCGAGCGGTGCTTCTTGAGCAGGTAGGGCGCATTGGTCATGCTCTCCATCCCGCCGGCCACCACCATGTCGATCGTGCCGCTGGCGAGGGCTTCGGCGCCCATGATCACGGTCTGCATGCCTGAACCGCAGACCTTGTTGACCGTGGTGGCCTGGACCGATTGCGGCAGGCCAGCCTTGATTGCCGCCTGACGGGCAGGGGCCTGGCCGAGCCCGGCGGGCAGCACGCAGCCGATATAGGCGCGGTCGATATCGCTCCCCGCAACGCCTGCACGCTCGACCGCGGCCTTGACCGCGATGGCGCCAAGATCGGTCGCTGCGACATCTGCCAGCGCGCCCTGCATCGCTCCCATCGGAGTGCGGGCGTAGGACAGGATCACGATCGGATCGGCGGGGGAGAGCTGGCTCATGTCAGGGTTCCTTCAAAGGGGATGTGTTTTCGGGAGGAGGCTCTAATGCTGCATTGCGGCATTGGCAATTGCGCCAAGCGGCTTGTCAGGGCGGCGCCTTTGAGCAACAACGCGTCGCAAATCAAAACCCACCTCATGTCCGAACGGGAGAACGACATGGCCGATGATCGCCGCGAAGAACTCGAAGCCCTGCTTGCGCGCCAGCGCGCCGCCTTCACCGCCTCGCGCCCCGAGCCGCTGTCGCAGCGCAAGGATCGCATCAAGCGTGCCATGGCGCTGGTTAAGGAGCATGGGGAAGAATTCGCCAAGGCGATGAGCGCGGATTTCGGCAACCGTTCGCCGCACCAGTCGATGCTGACAGACATTGCCGCCACCGTGGGCGCGGGTGCCCATGCGCTCAAGCACATCGACAGCTGGACCAAGACCGAGAAGCGCAAGGTGCAATTCCCGCTCGGCCTGCTCGGTGCCAAGGCCGAGGTGCGCTACGAGCCCAAGGGCGTGATCGGCATTCTTTCTCCGTGGAACTTCCCCGTGCAACTCGCCTTCGGGCCGCTGATGCAGGTTCTGGCAGCGGGTAACCGGGCGATGATCAAGCCGTCCGAATTCACCGAGCGCACCAGCGAGTTGATGGCGAGCCTGACGGCCGAATATTTTGCGCCCGAGGAAGTGGCCGTGATTACCGGCGGACCGGAAGTCGCCGCGGCCTTTTCCTCGCTGCCTTTCGATCACCTCGTCTTCACCGGCTCGACCGCGACCGGGCGCCGGGTGATGCAGGCAGCCGCGGCCAATCTGGTTCCGGTAACGCTGGAACTCGGCGGCAAGTCGCCGGTGATCATGGGGCGCAGCGCCGATTTCGCCAAGGCGGGCGAGCGCATCGCCATCGGCAAGATGATGAATGCCGGCCAGATCTGCCTTGCACCCGATTACCTGATGGTGCCCGAGGAGAAGGCCGACGAAGCCGTGGCGGGCGTGACCGGGGCGGCAGCGGCGATGTATCCGCGCATCCTCGACAATGACGACTATGCCTCGATCGTGTCGGACCGTCATTTCGAGCGGCTTCAAGGCCTTGTCGCCGATGCGCGCGACAAGGGCGCGGAAGTGATCGAGGTCAATCCGGCAGGCGAGGACTTCGGCAACGCCAACCAGCGCAAGATGCCGCTGACCGTGCTTCGCAATGTCGATGATTCCATGACAGTGATGCAGGAGGAAATCTTCGGCCCCGTTCTGCCGGTCATGACCTACAAGGCGGTCGATCAGGCGGTCGACTACATCAACGAGCATGATCGCCCGCTCGGCCTCTACTATTTCGGCGAGGACAAGGGCGAGCAGGAGCGCGTGCTGACCCGCACGATCTCGGGCGGGGTGACCACCAATGACGTGGTGTTCCACGTCTCGATGGAAGACCTGCCTTTCGGCGGGGTCGGGCCTTCGGGCATGGGCTCCTACCACGCGATCGAGGGTTTCCGCGAATTCAGCCATGCCCGCGCGGTCTATCACCAGCCCAAGATCGATATCGCCAAGCTCGGCGGGCTGAAGCCGCCCTATGGCAAGGCGACCGAGCAGGCGACGGCGCGCATGATGAAATGAGAGCGCTTGCCGCTGCGTTGGCGCTGGTCCTTGCGATGCCGCTTGCGGCGCAGGGGCCCGCCGCGTGGCGCAACGTCGATGCCGCGACCGGCCAGATTATCGAGGTCGCAGCACTGGAGCGTCTCGCAAGCGATTTTCCCGACAGTACCAGCGTGCGCCTGCGTCTTTTCAGTGCGCAGCTTTCGGCGGGCAAGGCCGAGGCAGCGCTCGCGAGCCTCGCATGGCTTCGCGAGCGCGGCCATGTGTTCAGTCAGCGCGCGCAGGCACAAATTCCGGAATTGATCGGCGCGGCCCATGCCGAAGCGACGCGGGCGCTTCTTTTGCCCGTCGCCGAGGTGATCGCGGCAAGCACCGTCTTCGACGAGATTCAGGCGGAAGCAGGGCTGATCGAATCCGTCTTAGTCGCGGACAACGGCATGGAAGCGATGGCCACCTCGGTTTCGCGCCGCTCGGTGTTTGTGCGCAGCGGCAGTCAAGACTGGGCCGCCTATAAAATTGCCGATGCGCAGGCTCTTTCAGGTATCGCGTCGGCGGCCGACTCCAGCAGGGGCTGGATTGCTTCGGCCAATATCGATGGGTCGCCCGCCAAGACCGCAGGCTTTACCGGCCTGTTTGAACTGACCGGCGATTTCGCCAAGCTGCGCCGGATCGCCGCGCCGTCAGGGGTGAAGGTGTCGGATATCGCGGCCGGGCCGCATGGCACAGTTTATGCCAGCGATCCGGAAGGCGGCGGCATTTACCGCGCGCCGGCCGGTGCGACAGAATTGAGCGTGTTGGTTGCGCCCGGAACCCTGCGTTCGCCGCAGGGGTTGGCTGTGAGCGCAGATGGACGCCGGCTCTATGTCAGCGATTACCGTTATGGTGTGGCAATGATCGACCTCTCCAGCGGCGCGGCCACGCGGCTCGCGAGCGACGTGGCGGTCGCGCTTGACGGGATTGATGGACTCTGGCGGCATGGCGAGGAACTGATCGCGGTGCAGAACGGCACCTCGCCGATGCGGATCATCGCGCTGCGCCTGTCGGGTGACGGCTTACGTATTGTCGGCCATCGAACGCTCGAGCAGGCGCATCCCGACTGGACCGAGCCGCTTGGCGGGAGTGTTGCTGCCGGCTCGCTCTACTATGTAGGCAACGGGCAGTGGGAGCGTTTCGACAGGGGTGTGCTGAAGCGTGATCTGCGGCCACAGCCCACGCAAATCCGCCGTTTGCCGCTGGCCCCTTAGGCGGCGGTTCGTTTCTGCGGATCTTTCATCGCAACGACTGTTCGATTTCATGCAACATCTCTAAGGGGTTTTACCCGAGTCTCAGGCTTGCGCCACGCGCGCTACAAGCTTAGGGCGACCTCGGGATTAATAGCTTGGACATCGCCGTGATCGATCTCAGCCAGTATCTTCCGATACTGTTGTTCATTCTGATCGCCTTCGGGCTTTCGGTGCTCTTCGTGGTTGCGCCCATGGCGGTGTCGCGCCTGACCGGTGCGCATAACCCCAATGCCGAGAAGCTGTCCGAATACGAGTGCGGCTTTCCCGCCTTCGAGGATGCGCGCAGCCAGTTCGACGTGCGCTTCTATCTCGTCGCGATCAGCTTCATCGTCTTCGATCTCGAAGCGGCTTTCCTGTTCCCCTGGGCGGTGAGCCTCGATCAGACGGGCTGGACCGGTTGGGGCGGTATGATGGTCTTCCTGTTCATCCTCGCCGTGGGCCTTGCCTATGAGTGGAAGAAGGGGGCGCTGGATTGGGAATGAGCACCGTGGCGAACACATCTTCCATGCTTCCGGCAGCGCAGGGCGGCGAGTTGCGTCAGCCCGATGCCGATTTCTTCAAGGCGCTCCAGAACGAGGTCGATGACAAGGGCTTCCTCGTCACCTCGACCGAGGAGCTGTTCCAGTGGGCGCGCACCGGCTCGCTGTGGTGGATGACCTTCGGCCTTGCCTGCTGCGCGGTCGAGATGATCCACGTGAACATGCCGCGCTATGACATGGAGCGCTTCGGCATCGCCCCGCGCGCCTCCCCGCGCCAGTCGGACGTGATGATCGTCGCGGGCACGCTGTGCAACAAGATGGCGCCTGCCCTGCGCAAGGTCTACGATCAGATGTCGGACCCCAAATACGTCATCTCGATGGGCAGCTGCGCCAATGGCGGCGGCTATTACCATTACTCCTATTCGGTGGTGCGCGGCTGTGATCGCATCGTGCCGGTCGACATCTATGTCCCCGGCTGCCCGCCGACCGCCGAAGCGCTGCTCTACGGCGTGATGCAATTGCAGCGGAAGATCCGCCGCGTCGGCACGATCGAAAGGTAAGGACGCCATGGCCGTTCTCCATTCCGCCCCGAAATTTGCATCCAACGAAGGCGTGATCGACGCCATTGCCGAGACCATCTCGGTCTGGCTGATCGAGGCTGTCGAGGCGCATGGCGAGGTGATCTTCCGGGTCGAGCGCGAGGCCGTTGCCCGGGTGCTCGAAATCCTGCGCGATGATCACCAGTACCAGCAGCTGATGGAAATCGCGGGCGTTGACTATCCGGCCCGCGCCGAGCGCTTCGAAGTCGTCTACATGCTCCAGAGCCTGACGAAGAACCACCGCGTGATGGTCAAGTGCTCGGCCTCCGAAGACACCCCGGTTCCCACCGTCACCACGCTGTGGCCCAATGCGGGCTGGCTGGAGCGCGAGGTCTTCGATCTTTACGGCGTGACCTTCGCGGGCAATCCCGATCTGCGCCGCATCCTCACCGATTACGGCTTTGAAGGGCATCCTTTCCGCAAGGACTTCCCGCTCACCGGCTATACCGAGCTGCGCTATTCCGAAGAGGAAAAGCGCGTGGTCTATGAACCGGTCGAACTGGCGCAGGAAATGCGCAGCTTCGATTTCCTCTCACCCTGGGAAGGCGCAGACTATGTGCTGCCCGGTGACGAGAAAGCCCCTGCCGCCCCTGCCGCGGAGGCCAAGAAATGAGCATGAGTCGCGAAGAATCGCTCACCACCACGGGTGAGGTGATCTCCAACTATACGATCAATTTCGGCCCCCAGCACCCGGCCGCGCACGGCGTGCTGCGCATGGTGATGGAACTCGACGGCGAGGTGATCGAGCGCATCGATCCCCATGTCGGCCTGCTTCACCGCGGCACCGAGAAGCTGATCGAGCACAAGACCTACCTTCAGGCGCTCCCGTACTTCGACCGGCTCGACTACTGCTCGCCGTTATGCATGGAGCACTCCTATGTGCTCGCCATCGAAAAGCTGCTGAACCTCGAAGTGCCGATCCGCGCGCAATATCTGCGCATGCTGTTCGCCGAGCTGACCCGCATCTGCAATCACATGCTCAACATCGGCGCGCATGTGATGGACGTGGGCGCGATGACGCCCAACCTGTGGGTGTTCGAGCTGCGCGAGGACTGCCTCAACTTCTTCGAGCGGGCTTCGGGTGCGCGCATGCACTCGGCCTGGTTCCGCCCGGGCGGCGTGCATCAGGACGTGCCGGAAAAGCTGCTGGTCGATATCGGCGACTGGCTCGACAACCGCCTGCCGCAGCTGTTCGGCGATGCGATGAGCCTCGTGATCGACAACCGCATCTTCAAGCAGCGCAATGTCGATATCGCCATCGTCAGCCGCGAGGACGCGGTGGCCTGGGGCTTTAGCGGCCCGATGATCCGCGCCGCCGGCATTCCGTGGGACCTGCGCAAGAGCCAGCCCTACGAGGTCTATGACCGGATGGAGTTCGACATTCCGGTCGGCACCAATTCGGACTGCTATGACCGCTTCATGGTGCGCGTGAAGGAAGTTTACGAGAGCGCGAAGATCATCAAGCAGTGCCTGCGCGACATGCCGCAGGGCCCGATCGCCAGCACCGACGGCAAGGTCTCTCCGCCGAAGCGCGGCGAAATGAAGCAGTCGATGGAAAGCCTGATCCACCACTTCAAGCTCTACACCGAAGGCTTCCACGTGCCGGAAGGCGAGGTTTACGTCGCGACCGAGAGCCCCAAGGGCGAATTCGGCGTCTATCTGGTCAGCGACGGCACCAACAAGCCCTACCGCTGCAAGATCCGCCCCACGGCCTTCTCGCACCTTCAGGCGATGGACTTCATGAGCCGCGGCCACATGCTGCCCGACGCGACCGCCATTCTCGGCGCGATCGACGTGGTGTTCGGGGAGTGCGACCGGTGATCGCGATCTACGGCATCGCGGCGGCCATTGGCGTGCTGGCCTTTTGGGGCGGCATCCTGTGGCTTGGCGCGCGTGCCGACCGCAAGCATCTCGAGCGCGAGCACGCCGAGCGCGTGTTCGGGGACGGAGCCGAGTGATGGCCGATCAGACATCCTCTCGCGAAACGGCGGGTTCGACCTCGGGCATCGACCGCCTGATCGACCGCTTTGACGCTGTCTCGTCGCGCTGGAGCGTGGTGATCACGGTGCTGGGCGTCGCGTGGTTCGTTGCCACCTGCGCCGATTATGCCGGCTTCATCAAGCTTCCGATCGAGCTTCCGCTGTCGGAATGGGTCGGGTTCGTCCCCGTCCTTCTCTGGAACGCGCTGTGGTGGGGCTTTGCCTGTCCCCGGATCGAAGCGCGCCGGGCCGAGCGCAAGAACATGGAAATCCCCAATGGCTGACCGTACCCCCGCACCCGACACCCCCGAACTGCGCGCCCGCTGGAGTGCTTTCGCGTGGACGCCGGAAAACAAGAAAACCGCCGACTGGCACATCGCCAAGTATCCCGAAGGGCGGCAACGCTCGGCGGTGATGCCGCTGCTCGATTTGGCACAGAGGCAGGTCGGTGCGGAAACCGATACGCAGGGCTGGCTGCCGCTGCCGGTGATCGAATACGTGGCGCAATATCTCGACATGCCGGTGATCCGCGTGCTCGAAGTCGCCAGCTTCTACTTCATGTATAACCTGAAGCCCGTCGGCAAATTCCACGTGCAGGTGTGCGGTACCACGCCCTGCATGCTGCGCGGGAGCGACGACATCATGGCCGCCTGCAAGAAGCGCGGCATGAAGAAGGGCGAAGTCTCGGCGGACGGGCTGTGGACCCTCACCGAAGTCGAATGCATGGGCAATTGCGCCACCGCTCCGATGGTCCAGATCAACGACGACAATTACGAGGACCTGACGGTCGAACGGCTCGATGCCGTGCTCGATGCGCTGGCGGCCGGGCAGACCCCCAAACCCGGCACGCAGGAGCCGGGCCGCCACACCTCCGAGCCCTCGGGCGGGCCGACGACTCTGACCGCGATGGTTGGTGCCAACCACGATTACCGGGGCGATTGGTAAGGTGACCGCAATCGCCTCCATCTTCGGCGCGGCCGTGCTCGCCTTCATCGCCTACAAGGTGCTGATGGGCATGCTGCGCGTGGGTGTGATCATCCTCATCCTTGCCGTGCTCTACGGGCTCTATTCGTTCGGGGTGATCGGATGAACCCGCTCACGCTGCTCTTCGCGATCCTCGGCCTCACCGGCTTTGCGCTGGGCGCGGTGCTGACCGCCACCGGGCCTTACGAGATGGGCGTGATGATCATGGGCTTCGGCCTCGTGTTTCAGGTGATTTCGCTGGTGCGTCTGAAGCGCGCCAAACACAAGGGAATGCAGTGATGCTTAGCGATAAGGATCGCATCTTCACCAACCTCTACGGCTTCCAGGACTGGAGCCTGAAGGCAGCGCAGGCGCGCGGCGACTGGGACAACACCAAGGCGCTGCTCGCGCGCGGGCAGGATGCGATCATCGAGGAAATCAAGGCCAGCGGACTGCGCGGGCGGGGCGGGGCAGGCTTCCCGACCGGGCTGAAGTGGTCCTTCATGCCCAAGGAAAGCCGCGATGGCCGCCCGAGCTTCCTCGTCATCAATGCCGACGAAAGCGAACCCGGCAGCTGCAAGGACCGTGAAATCATCCGCCACGATCCGCACAAGCTGGTCGAAGGCGCGCTGGTGGCCGGCTTCGCGATGCGCGCGCGGGCGGCCTATATCTACATTCGCGGCGAATATATCCGCGAGGCCGAAACGCTGCAGAAGGCGATCAGCGAGGCCTATGACGCGGGCCTGATCGGCAAGAACGCCTGCGGGTCTGGCTACGATTTCGACGTCTTCATGCACCGCGGCGCGGGCGCCTATATCTGCGGCGAAGAGACCGCGATGATCGAGAGCCTCGAGGGCAAGAAGGGCCAGCCGCGCCTCAAGCCCCCGTTCCCGGCGGGCGCTGGCCTCTACGGCTGCCCGACCACCGTGAACAACGTTGAGTCGATTGCGGTCGCGCCGACGATTCTGCGGCGAGGGGCGGTGTGGTTCTCCTCCTTCGGGCGCGAGAACAACAAGGGCACCAAGCTGTTCCAGATCTCGGGCCACGTGAAAAAGCCGTGTGTGGTCGAGGAATCGATGAGCATCCCATTCGAGGAGCTGATCGAGAAGCACTGCGGCGGCATTCGCGGCGGGTGGGACAATCTGCTCGCGGTGATCCCCGGCGGTTCCTCTGTGCCGCTGGTTCCCGCCGCGCAGATCCGCAATGCGCCGATGGACTTTGACGGGCTGAAGGAACTGGGCTCGGGCCTCGGCACGGCGGCGGTGATCGTCATGGACAAGTCGACCGACATCGTGCGCGCGATCAGCCGCCTCAGTTACTTCTACAAGCACGAGTCCTGCGGCCAGTGCACCCCCTGCCGCGAAGGCACGGGCTGGATGTGGCGCATGATGGAGCGCCTGCGCACCGGCGATGCGGCAATCGAGGAAATCGACATGCTGCAGGAAGTCACCAAGCAGGTCGAAGGCCACACCATCTGCGCGCTGGGCGATGCCGCCGCGTGGCCGATCCAGGGCCTCATCCGCCACTTCCGCCCCGAACTTGAGCGGCGGATCAACGAACACAACGCGCAATTCCAAGAGGCAGCCGAGTAATGCCCAAGGTCACCGTAGACGGTCAGGAAATCGAGGTCCCGGCGGGCGCGACTGTGCTTCAGGCGTGCGAGCTGGCGGGCAAGGAAATTCCGCGCTTCTGCTATCACGAGCGCCTCTCCATTGCGGGCAATTGCCGCATGTGTCTGGTCGAGGTGAAGCCCGGGCCACCCAAGCCGCAGGCCTCCTGCGCGCTGCCTGCTGCCGATGGTCAGGAAATCCGCACCGACAGCCCGATGGTCAAGAAGGCCCGCGAAGGGGTGATGGAGTTCCTGCTCATCAATCACCCGCTCGATTGCCCGATCTGCGATCAGGGCGGCGAGTGCGACCTTCAGGATCAGGCGGTGGCCTATGGCCGCGGCGGCTCGCGCTTCCAGGAGAACAAGCGCGCGGTCACCGAGAAATACATGGGCCCGCTGATCAAGACGATCATGACCCGCTGCATCCACTGCACCCGCTGCGTGCGCTTCTCGGAAGAGATCGCGGGCGTGGACGAGATCGGCGCGCTCTATCGCGGCGAGGACATGCAGATCACCACCTACCTCGAACAGGCAGCGGCGCACGAGCTTTCGGCGAACGTCATCGACCTGTGCCCGGTCGGCGCGTTGACCTCGCGGCCCTATGCTTTTGAGGCGCGGCCATGGGAGCTGAAGAAGACGCTCAGCATCGACGTGTCGGACGCGGTGGGCGCCAATATCACCCTCCATTCCAAGGGCCGCGAAGTCATGCGCGCGCTGCCGCGCATCAATGACGACGTCAACGAGGAGTGGCTGTCGGACAAGGGCCGATATCAGGTCGATGGCCTGACCAAGCGCCGGCTTGACCGCGTGTGGGTGCGCCGCGACGGCAAGCTCCAGCCGGCCGAATGGACCGAAGCTTTCGGGATGATTTCCGGCGCGCTGGGCAAGACCAAGGGCAGCATTGCAGCGGTTGCGGGCGATCTGCTCGATGCCGAGACGATGTTTGCCGCCAAGGCGCTGGTCAATGCCTGCGGCTCGGAGCTTACCGAAGCGCGCCAGACCGGCATGACCTATGACGTGTCGAACCTCGCGGCGGTGAACTTCAATTCGACCTTTGCGGGCATCGAGACGGCCGACGCGATCCTCATCATCGGCAGCAATGTCCGCTGGGAAGCCGCGCTCCTCAACGTCCGTCTGCGCAAGGCGGTGAAGGCGGGGGCCAAGGTCTTCGTGGTCGGGCCGGAATGGGATCCGACCTACCCCGCGACCTTCCTCGGCAATGACCTCAAGCTGCTGAACCGCATTCCCAAGGAATTGGGCGATGCGATGAAGGCAGCCAAGCGTCCGGCGGTGATCGTGGGCGCTGCGGCGCTGGCCAAGGGCGCGCTGCCGGCGGCGCTTAAGCTGGTCGACAAGTTCGATCTGGTGCGTGAGGGCTGGAACGGCTTCAACGTTCTGCATATCTCGGCAGCGCGCATGGCCTCACTGATGCTCGGCTTCACGCTGCCGGGCGGGATGGGCGACATCGCCGCCGCTAGCCCCAAGGTTCTCCTGAGCCTCGGTGCGGACGAGATGGACTATGCGCCCTACGCCAAGAGCCTCAAGGTCTATATCGGCCACCACGGCGACAAGGGCGCGCATCACGCCGACATCATCCTTCCGGGCGCATCCTACGCGGAAAAGGACGGGACTTACGTGAACGCGGAAGGCCGCGTGCAGTTTGCTGAAAAGGCCGTCTTCGCCCCCGGTGACGCGCGCGAGGACTGGACGATCCTGCGCGCGCTCGCCGACGCGCTGGGCGTCACGGTCGGCTTCGACAGCTTCGCCGAGCTTCAGGCGAAGATGATCGCTGCCGTCCCCGCGCTGGGCGAAGAGGGACTGGCCGATTACGGTGCGCTGCCCAAGGCGGACAGCGGCGCCAAGTTCGACGGCGAAATCGCGGGCTATCCGGTCAAGGATTTCTACCTCACCAACCCCATCGCCCGCGCCAGCGCGGTGATGCAGCAGTGCTCGGACGAATTGCTCCACGGCGCTGAGGTCAAGGAGGCTGCGGAATGACCGCCTTCTTCCAATCCCTTGGCCTGTCTTATGAATGGGCCTGGACTGTCGCGACGGTCGCGGCGATCGTGATCGTCTCGCTGCTCGTCATGTTCAGCGTTGCCATGGTGATCTATGTCGACCGCAAGGTGCTCGGCGCGATCATGCTGCGGCGCGGGCCCAATGTGGTCGGGCCCTTCGGCCTGCTCCAGTCCTTCGCGGACGGGCTCAAGGTGTTCCTGCAGGAAACCATCATTCCCACGGCCGCGAACAAGGGCATCTTCCTGCTCGCGCCGATTATCACCTTCACGGTCGCGCTCGCGGCCTGGGCGGTGATTCCCTTCTGGGACGGCGGTGTGATCGCCGATATCAATGTCGGCCTGCTCTACATCCTCGCGATCTCCTCAATGGGGGTTTACGGCGTGGTGATGAGCGGGTGGGCGTCGAACTCCAAATACCCGTTCTTCTCGGCCATGCGCGCCTCGGCGCAGATGATCTCCTACGAAGTCTCGATCGGCTTCGTGCTGGTCTGCGTGGTGCTGTTTGCCGGCACCTTCAACCTCTCGGGCATCGTCGGAGCGCAGAAGGGCTTCGGGCTGGGGCTGATCAACGCCTATGCGATCCACCCGCTGCTCTTCCCGATGTGGGTGGTGTTCTTCATCTCGGCGCTGGCTGAAACCGCGCGCGCGCCGTTTGACCTGACCGAGGCCGAAAGCGAGCTCGTGGCAGGTTACCAGACCGAATACTCCTCGATGAGCTTCGCGCTGTTCTGGCTCGGCGAGTATGCGAACATCCTGCTGATGTGCTCGCTCAACACGCTGCTGTTCTGGGGCGGGTGGCTGCCGCCGCTCGACATTCCGGTGCTCTATGCGGTGCCGGGGATCGTCTGGTTCCTCGTCAAGACCTTCATCTTCTTCTTCATGTTCAGCTGGATCTGGGCGACCGTGCCGCGTTACCGCTACGACCAGCTGATGCGGCTTGGCTGGAAGGTGTTCCTGCCGATGAGCCTGTTCTTTGTCGCTGCCACGAGCAGCTGGCTGATGGCCACTGGCGCCTTCGGCGAACAGTTCGCGATCTTTTGAGGGCTTCAATGACCACCGTCTCCCACCTCATCAAGTCGTTCACCCTCTGGGAATTCCTCAAGGCGCACGCCTTGACGCTGAAGTATTTCTTCAAGCCCAAGGCGACGATCAACTACCCCTTCGAGAAGTCGCCGCTGAGCCCGCGCTTCCGGGGTGAGCATGCGCTGCGGCGCTATCCCAACGGCGAGGAACGCTGCATCGCGTGCAAGCTGTGCGAGGCCGTGTGCCCGGCGCAGGCGATCACCATCGAGAGCGAACCGCGCGAGGACGGCAGCCGCCGCACCACCCGCTACGACATCGACATGACCAAGTGCATCTATTGCGGCTTCTGTCAGGAAGCCTGCCCGGTCGATGCGATCGTCGAGGGACCGAATTTCGAATACGCCACCGAAACCCGCGAGGAGCTGCTTTACGACAAGGCCAAGCTGCTTGCGAATGGTGACAAATGGGAACGGGCCATCGCGGCCAATCTTGAAGCCGACGCACCCTATCGCTAGGGCGCGCCGCAGACGACATGGGCTCATAGAATTAATTTCGTCATCCCGGCGCAGGCCGGGATCCAGCTTGGACTAAGGGATCGAATGCCGCTTTCTGGACCCCGGCCTTCGCCGGGGTGACGGACCGGCGGAGACACATCATGATACAGGCCATCGCCTTCTACTTCTTCGCGACCATTGTCGTCGCCAGCGCCGTGATGGTCGTCATGGCGCGCAATCCCGTGCACTCGGTGCTGTGGCTGATCATGGCGTTCTTCAACGCCGCCGGCCTGATGGTGCTGGTGGGCGCTGAGTTCATCGCGATGCTGCTGGTGATTGTCTATGTCGGTGCGGTCGCGGTGCTGTTCCTGTTCGTGGTGATGATGCTCGACATCGATTTTGCCGCGATGCGCGCAGGCTT
>Ga0315900_10000255_pt1 | contig 95560 bp, 86 predicted proteins | sample LakEriMetagenome_FD_203521 | JGI IMG/M metagenome (GOLD analysis project Ga0315900, IMG submission 203521) | Freshwater fungal communities from buoy surface, Lake Erie, Ohio, United States - Buoy 12 MA114 | ecosystem: Environmental > Aquatic > Freshwater > Lake > Lake biofilm | place: USA: Lake... | reverse complement strand
GCCACGCGCTGATACGCGTCGTCCGCGGTCGGGCGCGCGGGCATCGGCTGTCCGTCAGGCCTGCACCAGCATCCAGTCGTAGCCGTCGGGCGCGCGGAACAGGGTGCTCCGCCGTCCGAACTCGTCCTGCTGCACGGGCCGCAGCTGCGTGACGCCCGGCGTCGCCGCGAGCTTCGCGTGCATGCCGTCGATGTCGTCCACCCGCCAGGTGTAGAGGCTGTAGCCGAGGCTGCCCGGGCGCGCGGCATCGCGCAGGTCGTCGATCTTCGCGCCGGCCGCGAAGCGCACGCACTTGAGCTTGCCCGAGCGGCGCGTGGCGAGCGTGCTGCCGGTGCGCGGGTCGTCGAAGTCCACCATGTGGAACCCCTCACCGGGCTCGAGGCCGAAGATGCTCCGCGAGCCTGTGGCGTTCTCGTAGGGCACGGTCTCTTCATGGGTGCGCTTCAGGCCGAGCACGCCGTCGTAGAAGTCGAAGATCCGCGGGTCGTCGGAGGCGACCATCAGCCCCGCGTGGGTGTGCTGGCTGGTGCGCAGCAGCGAGGCGGGGTCGATCTGCCCGTAGAGCGGGCTGTCGTAGCCGAAGCGCTCGAAGAACACCTGCCGGTAGTGCGGCTGCAGCAGCACCATCTCGCGCACACCGACGATGGGGTCGCGGAACGGGCGCGCCGCGCGCACACCCGACACCTCGCCGATCACGGCGAGCTGCGGCGGGATCAGCGTGAGAGGTGTTCCCGCCTGCAACGCGCGCTCGGCGTGGTTGACGATGCCGTACACGCTCTGCGTGACGCGCACGCCCCAGCGCGAGCCGATGCCGCGCAGGTCCCGGCGCAGTCCGACGCCGTCGTTGCGCGGCGTCTCCCACTGCATCAGCCGCACGAGGCCGTGGTCGGCCTCGCCGTGCAGCAGGCGCAGCGACCGCAGCGCCGAGCGGTGGCCGTAGAGCGCCTCGGCGGCGGCGGCGTCGAGCGCACCGTTCTCGCCCACGCGGCAACCGAAGGCGGCGAAGTCGTCGAGGGCGGTGGCGAGGTCGGGGACGCCGACGCAGAGCTCGTGCAGGCCGCCGATGCAGGTCGCGGTACGGAGGGCGGTCGGATCGGTCATGGCCGCGCCATCATGGCATGGCGCGCCGCCACATCAAAAGCTGCGTTTGGTCTCGACCAGCAGCTGCATGCTCTTGATCGACTTGTCGGCGTTGAGCGGGAAGGCGAGGTCGATGTGCAGCACATTGCCGAGCCCGGAGCGGCTGTTGCCGAGGCGCAGGCCGAACCCCACATCGGCGAGGATGTCGCGGTTCTTGCTGCCGTAGGGATTGGCGCCGAAGGCCGAGCCGACATCGGCGAACACGGCGCCGCCGACGTTGACCAGCCGGAACGGGTACCAGTCGCTGAAGAAGCGCTGCTCGACGGTGAACAGCCAGCGGCCTTCGCCGCCCTGGTAGCGCAGCGGATAACCGCGCAGCCCGTTGTCGCCGCCGAGCAGCACCTGACGGTCGGCGCTGAGCTCATGGCCGACCGCGACCGAGAGCGCGGCGAAGGACAGCCGCCGCTCGGAGTGGCGCCGGTAGTAGCGCGCCTCGGCCTCGAGCAGCAGGTCGCGGAACTGCCCGTCCTCATGACGCCCGTCGAACGAGGCGTTCATCAGCAGGGAGTCGTTCCTGCCCCAAGCGAAGCCGCGCGACACCTGACCGTCGAACACGAACGCGTTGCGGTCCGCGCCGAAGGTCGGCGACGAATGACCGATGCGGCCGCGGGCGCGCCAGCCGTAGGCGAAGTCCTCCGTGCGCTCGATCTGGTCGCGGTTGCGGTCCTCGCGGAAGTCGTCCTGCAGCCACTCCGCCGATATCCAAGGGTAGGCAAGCTTCCGGTCGGGCGGGACATCGGCAGGCAGCTTGCTGCCGGGCACGACATCGAACTGCCGGTCGTCGTAGGTGTAGCCGCCGCGCCAGCGCAGCACCTGCCCGGCGACGAGGCCCTTCGACCAGCCGCCGTAGACCGTCGCCGCCTTCTGGCGCACGAGGTACTCGTCGACGATCTCGCCCTGGTCGTAGCGCGAGTCGATGCGCTCGTCGTCAAGGAACGACGCGCCTGCGGCCCAGCGCGTATCGAGCGCATAGAAGTCGTGGTCTAGCAGCAGGCCCTTGCGCTGGCCGTCACTGTTGTCGGCGTAGTCGAGCGCCAACGCCCACCAGCTGCGGCCCAACTGGCGATCGCGGTACTTGAGGAGCGTGGAGGTGCGGTCGACATCCCGGGTGCGCGAGATGCCGATCTGCGTGCCCAAGCCGAGCAGATTCAGCTCTTCGAGCTCGAACCCCGAGGTGCTTTCCCCGCCCGAGCGACCGAAGGAGATGCCGGGGTTCAGCGTCCAGACATCGTGGGTGGTGACCTCGACATCGACCACACCGTCGCGCAGCGCGACCGGCTCGATCAGTGCATCGTGCAGGTAGCGGGTGTTGCGCAGCAGCCGCGCCGATTCCTGCAGCAGCCGACCATCGTAGGGCTCGCCCGAGCCGAACAGCAGCTGGTCGGCGATCACCGACTCGCGGGTACGGATGTGCAGCTTGTTGGCGAGGCGGAAGAGGCCGGTGTCCTCCTCGGGGATGGAGGTGTCGAAGATCTCGAGCGGGCGGATGCGGATCTCGCCGATGCGTACGCCGGCAGCGGCGAGCTCGGCGTCGGAGGGCAGGTCGCGGGGGCGTCGGGAGGTCTCGCGGGTCACCCGTGAGCGGGCGCCCGGCAGGACCTTGCGCGCGTCGCCCGCAGCCTGACCGGGAGCGTCTGCGGTGGCGTCCGCTGTCGCGCCCGCGGCAGGGGTGTCGCTCTCGGCATGGGAGAGGGCCGCGAAAGGCAGCAGAGCGAGCAGCAGTGCAGGGGAGTGACCACGCATCGGCGCAAAGATGATACCCGAAGGGCGATGGCTGCCGAGCGATCCTCTGGCGGTATGCCGGACCGTCCGCGCGGACCTGACATCGATCGTCGCGGCATCACGCGCGCGGCAGCACCTTGCCCGGGTTCATGATCCCGTTCGGGTCGAACGCGCGCTTGACCGCGCGCATCAGATCGAGCTCCACCGGCGACGCATAGCGTTGCAGCTCCTCGACCTTGAGACGGCCGATGCCGTGCTCGGCGCTGAAGGAGCCGCCGTGCTCGCGCACCAGATCGTGGACGGCGCGCTTGACCTCGGCCTCGCGGGCGGCGAGGGCGCCCGTCGGCAGTCCCGGCGCCTGGTTCAGGTTGAAGTGCAGGTTGCCGTCGCCCACATGGCCGTAGGCGACGAGCCGCGCCTCCGGGACCTCGGCCACGACCCAGGCCGAGGCGCGCTCGGTGAACGCGGCCAGACGATCGATGGGCAGCGAGACATCGTGTTTGAGGCTCGCGCCGTCGCGGCGCTGTCCTTCCGGGATGTTCTCGCGCAGCTGCCAGAACTCGCGGCGCTCGCGTTCGCCCTGCGCGAGGACTGCATCGGCGGCGAGGCCGGCCTCGAGCGCGGTCCCCAGCGCAGATTCGAGGACAGCGGAGAGCGGATCCTCGGCACGGGCGCTGGTCAGCTCGCAGAGCACATACCAGGGCGAGCCGCCCCCGAGCGGCGCGCGGCTGCCGGGGATGTGCTGCAGCACAAGATCCAGCGCCAGCTGCGGTACGAGTTCGAAGCTCGACACCCGATCGCCGCTCGCGGCGCGCAGGTCGGCGAGCAGTTGCACGGCCGCCGCCACCGTGGGCACCGCCACGAAGGCGGTCGCCACTGCCCGCGGCATCGGGAAGAGCCGCAGCGCCGCCGCGGTGATCACACCGAGCGTGCCCTCGGCGCCGATGAAGAGGTTGCGCAGATCGTAGCCGGTGTTGTCCTTGCGCAATGCATCGAGGCTCGAGAGCACGCGGCCGTCGGCCAGCACCACCTCGAGGCCGAGCGCGAGCTCGCGCGTCATGCCGTAGCGCAGCACATTGACGCCCCCGGCATTGGTCGAGAGGTTGCCACCGATCTGGCAGCTGCCCTCCGAGCCGAGGCTGAGCGGGAAGAAGCGCCCTGCCGCCGCCGCCGCCTGCTGCACCTCGGCGAGCAGGCAGCCGGCCTCGACCACCATCGAATCGTTGAGCGCATCGACGCGCCGCACGGCGCGCATGCGACGCAGCGACAGCACGAGCTGGGTGCCGCTGTCGTCGGGCGTGGCGGCGCCGCAGTAGCCGGTGTTGCCGCCCTGCGGTACCACCCCGATGCGGAGGGCGTTGCAGAGCGCGAGCAGCTGCGAGACCTCGGCGGTGCTGCGCGGCAGCGCGAGCGCGAGCGGCTTGCCGCGGTAGAGCCGTCGGTGGTCGACGGCGGTCGCCTCGAGCGCGGTCGGGTCGGTGACGATGACCTCGGTGCCGCAGCGCGCGACGAGCTGCGCGAGCGGCGAGGCCGGTCCGCCCGGCATCATGCCGCGGACGCAGCGAGCGGCGGAACGGCGAGCGGCGTGGCGAGCCGGCAGCCGGGCTTGGTGAGCAGGAGCTGTACATCGCCCAGCTGCCGCTCCATGTAGCCGCCCTCGCAGTAGCAGAGGTAGAACTCCCACATGCGCACGAAGGAGTCCGGGTAGCCGAGCGCACGGACCTTGTCGAGCTGGCCCATGAAATTGCGGCGCCACTCGCGGAGCGTGCGCGCGTAGTGCGGGCCGATGTCCTCGAGGTGGAAGATCTTGAGGTCGGTCGCGCGGGTCAGCGAAGCGCTGATCGCCTGCACGCTCGGGATGAAGCTGCCCGGGAAGATGTAGCGCTGGATGTAGTCGACCGAGCGACGCGCCTGCTCGTAGTGCTGGTCCTGGATGGTGATGGCCTGCAGCAGCATCGCGCCGTGCGGCTCGAGGAGTGAGGAGCACTTGGCGAGATAGGTGTCGAGGTAGTCGGCGCCCACGGCCTCGATCATCTCGATCGACATGGCCTTGTCGAACCGGCCCTTGAGGTCGCGGTAGTCCTCGAGCAGCAGCGTGATGCGGTCGCCGAGTCCGGCGCGCGCGATCTTCTCGCGGGCGTACTCGTGCTGCTCGCGCGAGATGGTGGTGGTGGTGACATGGACGCCGTAGTTGGCGGCCGCGTGCAGGGCGAGACCGCCCCAGCCGGTGCCGATCTCGACCACACGCTCACCCTGCCGCAGCCCGAGCTTGCGGCAGACCGCGTCGAACTTGGCGAGCGAGGCCTCCTCGAGCGTGGACTTCCCATCGGCGAAGATGCCGCAGGAATAGGCCATGGTCGGGTCGAGCATGAGCTCGTACAACGGGTTGCCGAGGTCGTAGTGCGCGGCGATGTTGCGCGCGCTGCCCTCGCGGCTGTTGCGGTTGAGCCAGTGGAAGACCTTGTGCAACGGCCGGCTGAGCCGCGCCCAGCCGCTGTCCATGCCGTCCATCAGCCCGCGGTTGGCGACGAAGACGCGAACGAGGCCCGTGAGGTCGTCGCAGCGCCAGAGGCCGCGGATGTAGGCCTCTCCCGCGCCGACCGTGCCGCCGAACGCGGCGTCGGCGTAGAGCTGGGGATGCAGCACCTCGAGCGTGACCGCGACATCGAGCCGCGGCGTGCGCGCGCCGAAGCGGTGGCGCGTGCCGTCGGGTTCGACGAGGGTGAGTTCGCCGTCGCGCAGGCCCGCCAGCTGGCCGAGCAGCAGCCGGCGGCCGAGGTCTGCGAGCATTCCGGGGCGCCCGTCAGGCGGGCCGCCCGTGCCGCTCCGGTGTTCGTCGCGCGGGATGATGCTGGGCGAGGCCATGGTCAGCGCGGCTCCGTCGCGAGTTTGTCGGGATGGGTGAAGAAGGGCACGCGCTTCAGGAGCAGCACGAGCGCCTGCCAGTAGATGAGCGCGCTCACCTTCATCGTGACGAAGGGCACGGAGACGAGCGCGCGCGCCAGCGCCGCGCCGGTGAGCGGTTCGCGATGAAGGGTGAGCGTGGCGTCGAACTGCGAGGCGCCCTCGCGCCAGTTCTCCATGTGCACGCCGAGGGTGTCGCCCGGCGCCGTGAAGCGCCAGTCGTAACGCATGTCCATAGGCAGGAAGGGCGAGACATGGAAGGCCTTGTCGAACTGCCAGCGCAGCACCTGCGCACCCTCGCGCGCGGCATCGCGCACCGGCAGCACATAGGCATGACGCTCGTCCCAGGGCGTGTTGGTGATCTCGGCGACCACGGTCTCCAGCCTCTCTCCGGTCCGGTCGTAGACATAATAGAAACTGACCGGGTTGAAGTTGTAGCCGAAATATCGCAGGTGCGTCAGCAAGCGGATCGGACCGTCCGGACGGTGGCCGAGGCGCTGCTCGACCAGGTCACGCACCGCGGTGTCGAGCGGCACGGCGGGGTCGCCCAGATAATCGCTGCGCCGGAACCGGACGAGGGCGGGCCTGCGGGCCGACCAGAACCAGCGTCCGTCGAACACCCCGGGCAGCTCGGCGAGGTCGATGCAGGCCATGAAGAGCCGGTAACGGAAGGCGTTGCGCCGCGGTCCGAAGCGTCGGTGGCGGATGTGGCCGGTATAGAGGCAGCTGTGACGGGTCGCCGTCGCGACGGCCGGCGCCGCGGAAGATGCCGCGCCGTGAGACGGCGTGCTCATGCAGAAGCCTTGAGGCTGCGGCGGGTGGGCTCGAGCTTCGGCGCGGGCGGCGGCGCGCTGCCGGTCGCGGCCGCGAAGTCCTGCAGCGCCCAGAGGCCGCTCACCACACCGTCCTCGTGGAAACCGTAGCGCCAATAGGCACCGCAGAAATAGGTCTGTCGCTTGCCGCTGATCTCGCCGCGCCTGCGCTGCGCGGCGACGGCGGCGGGCGTGTAGACGGGGTGGTGGTAGGTATAGCGGCCGAGCACCAGCGCCGGGTCGATGTCGGCGCTGCGGTTGAGCGTGACGAGGAACGGCTCAGGGCTGTCGAGCGACTGCAGCAGACTCATGTCGTAGGTCAAGGCGACGCGCTCGGTGTCGGGGTCGAGCAGGTGGTAGTTCCAGGCCGCGCGCGCGAGCGGCGCCCGCGGCCGCATGCGCCGGTCGAGGTGCAGCACGGCGTCGTTGGCCTGGTAGGGGAAGGCGCCGAGGATCTCCCGCTCGGCGGGGTCGGCATCGCCGAGCACGGCCAGCGCCTGGTCGGAGTGGCAGGCGAAGAACACCGCATCGAAGCGCTCGTCGGTGAGGCCCTGCGGACCCTCGCTCGAGATGCGTACACCGGTCGCGTCGCGCAGCACGCGGCGCACCGGGGTCGAGAGACGGATGCGGTCGCGGAACGGCGCGATGAGGCGCCGTGCGTACTCGCGTGAACCGCCGCTCACCGTGCGCCAGGTCGGCCGATCGTCGACGTTCAGGAAGCCGTGGCGGTCGAAGAAATCGACGAAGAAGCGCGCCGGGAAGTCGAGCATGCCGCGGCCGGTGGCCGACCAGATGGCACGCCCCATCGGCAGGATGTAGCGCTCGATGAAGGCGCGCGAATAGCCCTCGCGCGCGAGGTACTCGCCGAGCGTGATGCGGTCGTCGTCGCCGGCGAGCAGTGCGCGGGCGCGGCCGTTGAAGCGCAGGATGTCGGCGATCATGCGCAGGAAAGAGGGGTTGAAGAGGTTCCGCCGCTGCGCGAACAGCGCGTTGACCGAGGTGCCGTTGTACTCGAGCCCGGTGCGCTCGCAGCGCAGCGAGAAGCTCATGTCCGACCACTGCCAGGACGCGCCCACCGCCTCGAGCAGGTCGATGAAGTTCGGGTAGGTCCAGTCGTTGAAGACGATGAAGCCGGTGTCGACGGCGTAGCGGCGCCCGTGCCGCTCGACATCCACGGTGGCGGTGTGACCGCCGACATAGTCGTTGGCCTCGAAGACCGTGAGGTCGTGGTGGCGGTGCAGGTGCCAGGCCGCGGTCATGCCGGCGATGCCCGTGCCCACGATGGCGATGCGGCTCATGCTTTCAGCCTAAACCAAGACGGGGCGGGGGGCGTTCGACCGGGCGACGCGGCGGCGGGTCGGCCGGGTCAGCCGCCGCGCGGCGTGATGCGCCGCGGCGAGTGGTCGCGGATCGCGACCGGTACGGGCTTCAGGTCCCAGATGATGCCGAGCCAGGACATGACCTTCAGCACATAGTAGGTTATGTCGATCTCCCACCAATAAAACCCCTGGCGCGTGGAGCTCGGGAAGTGGTGGTGGTTGTTGTGCCAGCCCTCACCCAGCGTGACGAGAGCGAGCAGCCAGTTGTTGCGGCTGGTGTCGCCGGTGCGGTAGCGCTGGCGGCCGAAGACATGCGACAGCGAGTTGATGGTGTAGGTGCCGTGGTAGCAGGCCACGGTCGAGATGAAGAAGCCCCAGACCAGCATCTGACCGGCGCTGGTGCCGAGCTCCGGCGCGACGCGCGCAAGCAGGGCGCCCAAGCCGAACATGCCCACGGCGAGGGCCACCGGCACGAGGATGTCGAAGCGGTCGAGCCAGCGCAGCTCCGGGAACTGCAGCAGGTCGCGCACGCGGCGCAGGTCGGGGCGGAAGCCGCGCGCGGTCAGGAACCAGCCCATGTGCGAGCGGATGAAGCCGCGCTGCACCGGTGAATGCACATCCTCGGGCTTGTCGGAGTAGGCGTGGTGATGGCGGTGGTGGGCCGCCCACCACACCGGCCCGCGCTGCACCGCCGAGGCGCCGAGCAGGCCGAAGATGAACTGCCCGACGCGCGAGGTCTTGAACGAGCGGTGCGAGAAGTAGCGGTGGTAGAAGCCGGTGATGGCGAACATCCGCACCAGGTAGGCGCCGATGGCGACTCCGACCGCGACCGGACTCCAGCCCACCCAGATCACCGCGAGGCAGGCGAGGTGCATGCCGATGAACGGCAGGATCCGCGCCCACTCGACCTTGTCCGGGATCTCGGGCAGGTCGGCACCGTCCTTCGGCACCACATGCGGACCGGTGTCGAACCAGTTCACGAACGCCCGCCCCCACCGGCGCCAGGCCGGGGAGGCGGGTTTCGGGTTGTAGGTGCCGTCTGCCAAGCGTCGTCGGGTCAGGCGAGGCCGTTGGCGCGCTTGAGCGCGTCGATGCGCTCGTCGAGCGGCGGGTGGCTCATGAAGAGCTTCTTCAGGCCGCCGCCGATGCCGCCGTTGATGCCGAAGGCGGCCATCTGCTGCGGCAGCGCCTCGGGCTGGTGGACGCGCTTGAGGGCCTCGAGCGCGCCGACCATGTGCCGCGGGCTCGACAGCCGGGCGCCGGCGATGTCGGCGCGGAACTCGCGCTGCCGCGAGAACCACATCACGATGACGCTGGCGAGGATGCCGAGCAGCAGCTCGGTGACCATCACGATCACGAAGTAGCCGATGCCGCGGCCTTCCTCGTTCTTGAAGATGGCACGGTCCACGAACCCGCCGATGATGCGGGCGAGGAAGATCACGAAGGTGTTGACCACGCCCTGGATGAGCGTGAGGGTCACCATGTCGCCGTTGGCGACGTGGCCGACCTCATGGCCGAGCACGGCCTCGACCTCTTCGCGCTTCATGCGCTGCAGCAGGCCGGTGCTGACCGCGACCAAGGCCTTGTTCTTGTTGGCACCGGTGGCGAAGGCGTTCGGGTCGGGCGAGTCGAAGATGCCGACCTCGGGCATGCCGATCCCGACCTCGCGGGCCTGACGGCGCACGGTCTCGACCAACCAGGTCTCGACCGCATCGCGCGGCTGCTCGATGATTCGGACGCCCATCATGCGCTTGGCGCTCCACTTGGACATCAGCAGCGAGATGATCGCGCCGCCGAAGCCGAACACCGCGGCGAACACCAGCAAGCCGTAGGCGCTGCCGCCCTGCGCAGCGATGTACTGGTCGATGCCGAGCAGGCGCATGGCGATCGAGAGCACGAACACCACGGCGAGGTTCGTCACGAGGAAGAGCAGGATGCGTTTCATGGGGTCCAAGGTCTCCTAGAAAGGGTCGTTGTCGGGGCGCTCCGGCCCCTGCGACTTGGACTTATTCCAAGTCAGGGGGTTCCCCCTACCCGCAAATTTATCCGGGTCCGGGGCGGGCTGCCAGTCTACCTTTGTCGGGCCTTCAGGAACTCGGCCAGGGCGGCAAGTTCGGGGTCCGGGAGGTAGGCGAAGCCCGGCATGACCCGCCCGGAGACATTGCCCGGTTGACCGGGCATCCGCCCCACCTTCAGGAAGGTGGCCAGGGCGGCGGGGTCGCTGCGGCCGACATAGGCCGACCCGGCCAGGGTGACGCCAAGTTCCGCGATCCCCTTGAGGTCAGCGCCATGGCAGGCGACGCAGTGCAGGGCGTAGAGGGCCGCCCCGTCGGCGGTGGCGGTCGGTGCCGGCTCGGCCACGGCGCGGGCGGTGTAGCCGAAGGGGGCGGGCGCCGTCACGGTCGCCGGGGCGGCCTGTGCGCCGCCGAAGGACAGCGGGATGCCGCTCAGACCGGCGATGCCGACCACCCCGGCCAGCACCCCGGCTACGACGCCGCCGCCCGTGAGCCAGGCGAGGCGTCGGCCCAGCGCGAGCTTCGGCCAGCTGGTGATGACGGTGATGGCGAGGATCGCCACGGCGATCAGCACGCCGACCCGCATGGCGAAGATGAGGATCTCGGGCGACCAGATGCCGCCGCCCTCGAAGAGCCGCGCGAGACCGCTCGCCGTGTCGGCGCGCAGATGAGCCGTGCTGGCGGCGGTCCAGACCTCTTCGAGGTTGTCCTGGATGGCGGTGACGAGGCTCGCGATCATCGCGAAGCCCGCGGCATAGCCCGACTGGCGCAGCACGCCGATCAGGCCGGCGGCGGTGACCAGCGCGCGCGGCGGCACGTTGCCCATCATCAGGGCGTTGTTGGGCGCGAAGAAGAAGGCGGACCCGAGACCGAGCAGCAGCATCGCCGGCATCAGCGCGAGCTGGCCGCTGGTCGGCGTCACGACGAAGAGCGCGAGATAGCCGAGCGCGGTGAGCACCGCGCCCGCCACCGCCAGCCGCGCGGTGCCGAAGCGCTCGGCGAGCTTGCCGGCGAGCGGGCTGATGAGCGTGGTGGCGACCGCGATCACCGCCATGGTCATGCCGGTGTCCCAGGCGCTGAACTCGAGCGCGCCGATCAGCACCAACGGCAGGATGAAGAGCTGCACCGGCAGCGCCGCGAAATAGGTGGTGAAGGCGATGCAGGCGCGCGTGAACTCGCGGCTCTCGTCGAACAGCGACAGGTCGACGAGCGGCTGCGCGACCCGCCGCTCGTGGCGCAGGAAGGCCCACAGCGCGACGAAGCCACCGATCGTCACCGCCCACACCAGCAGGTCGCGGTGGTTGTCCTCGACGGGCAGGCGGTTGAGACCGAACAGCAGGCCGAAGATCGCCGCGGTGAGCAGCGCGGCGCCCGTCAGGTCCCAGGACTGCCGCGGCGCGGGCGTGCCGCCGGCCGTGCCGCCGCCCGGGGCGGCCGCGGTGCGCGGCAGCGCGGTGGACACCAGCAGCGAGCCGGCCACGGCCAGCGCGGCGAGCGGGATGCGGGTGCTGAACAGCGCGCGCCAGTCGTAGGCATCGAGCAGCCAGCCCGCGAAGATCGGCCCGAGCACGAAGCCCACGGCGTTGCCGGCCTGCATGATGCCGAGCGCCTTGGCGCGTTCGGCAGCCGGATAGAGCTGAGCCGCCAGCGAGAAGGTGATGGGCAGGAAGAGCGCCATGCCTGCGCCCTGCACCACGCGCAGGGCGATGAGCGAGTTGATGTCGGGCGCGTAGGCGCAGGCCGCCATCGCGAGCGCGTAGACGAGCACGCCCGCCTGGAAGACGCGGTCGGCGCCGAGCGCCGCCGAGAGCCGCGAGGAGAGCAGCATCAGGCCGGTGGCGGAGATGAGATAACCGAGCGCCACCCACACCACGACGCCGGTGCTGGTGTCGAGCTTGTCGATGATGTCCGGGAACGCGATCGGCACGAAGCTCGAGTCGAGGCTCGCGAGCACGGTCGCGAGCAGCAGCGCCGCGAGCACCCAGCGTCGGCGCGCGGGCGTCACCGCAGGTGTCGGCGGCGCGGCGGAGGGCGTCGCGGGCGCAGCGGACGCCTCAGGCATATTTGACCACCGGGATGCCGAAGAGCTGCTTCCAGTCGGCGGCGATCAGGAGGTCCATGAGCTCGGACTTCTTGCCTTCCTTGCGCCGCTCCATCTCGCCGAGCAGCGTGATCAGCGCGTCGTCGACCTTGTCGCCGAACAGGTAGCGCAGGTACGAGATCGGGATGCGCGGGTTCTCGGAGAAGTCGCCGTTCTCGTCGAACGAGGCGGCGAGGATGGGCGGTACATAGAACACGTTCGGTTCGGTGCCGTACTCCGGGTGCAGCGGCAGCGCGACCTTCCACTGGTACACGAGCTTGTGGATCGGGCCGTCCTCGTCGTCGAGGAAGCCGACGAAACGCAGCCGCCCCGGGCACTGGCGCGCGCAGGCGGGCGCGACGCCCTGCTCGATGCGCGGGAAGCAGAAGATGCACTTGGTCGACTTCTTGGTGACGAAGTTGAAGTAGACCTTCTTGTACGGGCAGGCCTGGTTGCACTTTCGGAAGCCCTGGCACTTGTCCTCGTCGAGCACGACGATGCCGTCCTCCTCGCGCTTGTAGATGGCCTGCGTCGGGCAGGCCTTGAGACAGGCGGGGTTGGTGCAGTGGTTGCAGAGCCGCGGCAGGTAGAAGTGGTAGTTGTTGGGATAGGTCCCGGAGCTCGTGTCCTCGTCCCAGTTCGCGCCGTACCCCATCTCGCCCTGCTGCTGCAGACGGTCGGACTTGCCCTCGAAGAACACCTCCTGGAAATTGACCGGTTTCTCGCCGCCGTAGTCCGCGCGGTCGATGAGCGGCGGCAGCTGCAGCTGGCCGCCCTTGAAGCCGCCGTTCACCTGCTCCCAGTTCTTCGGATAGCCGGGACCGGGTTTGGTCTCGACGTTGTTGAAGAGGATGTGCTCCATGCCTTCGCCGCTGGTCCACAGCGTCTTGCAGGCGACGGTGCAGCTCTGGCAGCCGATGCACTTGTTGAGGTCCATGACCATCGAGATCTGTCTGCCCATGCGTCTCAATCCCCGGAGTCGGTAGCGATGCGCGCGTCGAGCCAGTCGAGGTCGGCGGCGATGAGGTCGGCGGCGAGCGTGAGCGTGCCGGCGATGAGCGGTGAGCCGTCCTCGCGCGCCGCGACGGCTGCGGCGACGGTAGGCAGCCAGCGCGCCAGGTGGCGCGCAGCGAAGTCGCGCTGCGCGGCGCGCAGTCCGGCGGCGAGGGCGACATCGATGTCGCCGTCACCGTCATCGCCGCGGGCGCCGTCGTCGGCGTCCGTGGACGGCGGCTGTGCCTCGTGCCACGCGAGGAAGTGCATGAACTCCAGCATCGGCGACAGATGGTCCGGTCGCCAGGCGTAGCCGTCGCCGAGCTCGTAGCCGAAGTGCTCGTAGAAGCGTGCGACCTCTTCCTTGGCGGCCGCATTGGCGCCCGGCGCGAGCTCCTCGCGCAGCGCGAGCGGCGGACCGCGATCGCCGACCTCGAACAGCGCGCCGTGGGCGCGCGCCACATCGGCGGCGAGCACGGCGGACGGTGCCGCCCGGGCGGCGGCGGCGAGCTGTGCCAGCGTGGCGTCGCTCGTCTCCGGCAGGTCGAAGGGCGCGTCCTCCAGCGCCGCGGCGAGCTCTTCCACGGCCGCTGCAGGGTCCTGCCAGCCCGTCGCCACCGCCTCTTCGGGCGAGGCCATGAGCGGGGCGAGCACGCCGTAGATGCGCGCGCGGGCGAGCGCCGCGAAGGCGTCGTCGATCATGTGGTGCGCACCTTCGCGGCGGTCACCTTGCCGCGTTCCTTGAGGCGGAACTCGCAGGTGAAGTCGCGGTAGGTCTGGTTGGGCGCGTAGGCGAGAACGCGGTAGCCGAGGTGCCCGTAATCGCCCGCGACCGAGGTGGGCTTGACGAGCCCCGCGGTCGGGATCACCGCCGCGAAATTCTGCCGGCCGCGGAACATGGTCGGATCCCAGCCGTGGTACATGTAGACCGTGCCCGGCATGATGCCCGCCGACAGGTGCGCCATGCAGCTGAAGCGGCCGGCATCGTTGAACACCTCGATCAGGTCGCCGTCGCGCACGCCGCGCGCCGCGGCGTCGTCCGGGTTCACATAGATGTCCGGTTCGCCGCGCTGCAGCGACAGCAGGAACGGGTCGTCGCGCCACATGCTGTGGATGCCGTGGCGCGCGTGGCCCATGGTCATCTGCAGCGGGTACTTCTCCTGCTTGAGCGGCGCGTGGTGCACCGGCAGCGCCTCGTCGTACTTCAGGAACCATTCGTGGTCGATGTAGAACTGCTGGCGGCCCGTGAGCGTCTCGTACGGCCGCTTGCCGTGGACCGACTCGGCGATGTCGGCGTGGAAAGGGCTGTCATCGCTGTCCCACACGGTGCTGCCGCGCGACTCGTCGACGCGCACGATGCCCTTGGCCGCGAGCTCGGCGAAGCTCATCTTCGGGATGCCGGGGGTGGCGTTGATGATGAACTGCACGATATCGCGGGAGTCCTTGATCGCGCCGTCCATGGTGTAGAGCTCGAGCGTACGCGCGAGGTCGCGGCGGAAGGTGCGGCCGTCCACATCGTCCTTGATGGCGGGCGTGCGGCGCTCGCGCGCCACCGCGCTGATCGCCGCCGACACGCGCCGCAGCGCCTCGAAGTCGTCGACCGCCTCGCCCAAGGGCTTGACGGCGGCATCGAGCACCTGCACATAGGGGTGTCGCGACTGCAGCATGATGTCGGCGCGCTCGTAGTGGTGCGCGATCGGCAGCACGATGTCGGCGTGGTGCATGGTGATGCCGGCGTCAGGCACCAGCGCCACGATCATCTGCAGCTTCTCGAAGGCCTCGGTGCGCCAACGGTTGCCGGAGGCGCGCCAGTTGGCGCCGTTCTCGCCGGCGAAGATGCCCATCTTCCAGCCGTTCTTGCCGTACTGCGGGAACCAGTCCTCCTTGAGGCTGTGCTGGTAGTGCGAGTCGAACTCGTCGGCGAGCTCGCGGCCGTAGATCTTGGCCGTGAGCTCCTTCATGCGCCCGTGGTCGTAGTCCCAGAGCGTCGAGGCGATGATGCGGGTCGCGGCGCCGACGCCCGCGAACGCGAACGAGGTGATGCCGCGGGATTTCGGCCCGTTGGCCATCTGCACGCCGCCGCCCTCGTGGCCGGTGGCGCCGGTGAGCGCGCAGAGCAGCACCATGGCGCGCTGCAGCAGGTCGCCGTGCAGCCATTTGCAGGCGGAGAACCCCGCGTAGATCATCGCGCGCTTGCCTGCCTTCGCGAACTCGCGGGCGACGGTGCGGACCGCCTGCGCGTTGAGACCGGTGATGGCGGCCGTCTTCTCGGGCGAGTGCTGCGCCGCGCGCAGTTTGAGGACCTCGAACACCGTGGTGACGCGCACCGGGCCCTGTCGGGTCTCCACGGTCCACGCGCCCTCGAGCGCCGGGTCGATGTCGCCGAGCGCGAGGCTGCCCGGCTTGCGGCGGCGCCGTCCGACCGGCGCCTCGGAGGCGCCGGTGCCCGGCGCCTGCACGATGCGCTTGGTACGCCGGTCCCACATGTAGAAGACGTTGTCGCGCACCGCCAGCATGTCGACGAGGCTCATGTCCTCGGCGCGCAGGAACTCGCCGTTGTCGGCGCGGACCAGGAACGGCAGGTCGGTCTGCTCGCGGATGTAGGCCGGGTCGTAGCGCTTCTCGGCGAGGATCACATGCACCATCGCCATCGCGAGCGCGGTGTCGGTGCCGGGCTTGATGTTGAGCCACTTCGAGGAGTGCATCGCCGTCGGCGTGAACTCCGGCGCGATGGTCACCACCTCGGTGCCGTTGTACTTCGCTTCCCAGAAGAAATGCGCGTCCGGGATGCGGGTCACCGCCGGGTTCGCCATCCACACCAGCACGCATCTCGACTTGTACACCGCGGCCATGGTGTCGCCGAGGTAGGTGATGCCGGTGGTCATGTAGAAGCCGGTCGGCAGGTCGCCGACGCCGGAATAGAACTCGGGCACCGTCACGCCGGTGATGTTCGAGAAGCGGGCCAGCGCGGAGTACGAGGCCATCTTGACCGCGAGCTGCGTGCCGCTGCCCAAGGTGATCGAATCGGGCCCGTGCTCGACCGCGACCTCGATGAACTTCTCCGCGATCTCACGCGTCGCCTGGTCCCAGGAGATGCGCTGCCACTTGCCTTCGCCGCGCTTGCCGACCCGCTTCATCGGGTAGAGCACGCGCTGCTTGCCGTACATGTAGCGCGCGTGGCGCAGACCCTTGTTGCAGCCGCGCGGACCGTAGTCGGGAGTGTCGGGCGTGCCGGAGCGCTCGTACTCCGCCTGCTGTTCCTCGCGCCACACCACGCCGTTCCTGATGTAGACATTGAAGGCGCAGGTGCCGGCGCAGTTGGTGCCGTGGGTGCCGTGTGCGACCTTGTCCCAGGTCCACTTACGGCGCCACACATCTTCGATGCGACGATAGGGGCGGGTGGCGGCGTCGGCCGCGGCCCGGCCATGCTGCAGGGCGAGCGCGGTCGCCGCGCCCGCCAGCGCCGTCCGGCCCACGAAATCGCGTCGCGTCAGTGACATGCAGACCCCCCGGATGAGGAGGCTATGACAGCCCCGCCGGGGCTTCAGCGCCGCCCCGGTGCGAGGCCGCAGTGCGGTCGTTCAGCCGATGGCGACGCCCAAAAGCCGCCCGACGCCCCAGGCGACGACGCCGGCGCCGCCGCCGATCAGCAGCATGCGCAGCGCGCCTTGCAGGGCGCCGCGGCCGGTGAACAGGCTCAGCGCCAGGCCGACGGCGGCCAGCGCCAGCGCCGTGACGCCGATCGACCAGATGAGCGGTCGGGCGAGCCCGCCGAACAGGAACGGCAACAGCGGCAGGATCGCGCCCGCCGAGAAGGCGATGAACGAGGAGGTCGCTGCGCCGACCGGTGAGCCGAGGTCGTCGGGGTTGAGCCCGAGCTCCTCGCGGGCGAGGGCGTCGAGGGCTTGCTCCGGGCGCGAGAGCAGGCTGCGCGCCATCTCCCGCGCCTGCTCGAGCGGGATGCCGCGCGCGTTGTAGATGAGGGCGAGCTCCTCGGCCTCCTCTTCGGGGTACTCCTCGAGCTCCTCTTTCTCCAGCGCGATCTGGTACTCGTACATGTCGCGCTGGGAGCGCACCGAGACATATTCGCCCGCGGCCATCGAGAGCGCGCCGGCGAGCAGGCCGGCGACGCCGGTCATCAGCACCATGCCGGATTCGGCGCCGGCGCCCGCGACGCCCATCACGAGCGCGGCGTTGGAGACGAGACCATCGTTGACGCCGAACACCGTGGCGCGCAGGTTGCCGCCCGAGACGCCGCGGTGGCGCTGGCCCACTTCGCTGACCGAGGTGGGCATCAGATGGCCGCCGGCGGTGGGCGGGGCCGGGGCGGTGTAGACCGATAGGCCGCGCAGCTTCATGGCGGCGAGCGCGTGGCGTGTGGCGCGCGGGCCGAAAGCGTCGACGAGGCGTGCGACGATGCGCGCACGCAGCGTGGGGACGAAGCGGAAGTCGCGCTGCGGATCGCGCGCCTGCCACTGCAGGGCCTGTTCCTCGGCGGCTTGACCGAGCTTGCGGAACATCTCGCGGCGCGTGGGGTCCGTCTCGCGCGCCGCTACCCGCCCGTAGAGCCAGGCGGACTCCTTCTCATGGAACCAGCTGTCGGGGGATCCGCTCACCCTGCGCTGCGCTCAGCGCTCTCGGCCGTCGTCGTGGTCGTCCTCGCCGTCGTCCTCGTCATCCTCGTCCCAGTCGTCGTCCTCTTCTTCCTCGTCCTCTTCGTCCCACTCCTCGTCGTCATCCTCGTCCTCATCGTCCTCGTCGGACCAGCCCTCGGGCTCGGCGATGAGTTCGAGGTCGAGTTCATGCCACTCCTCCAGGTCGAACTTGTCGTTCTCGCCGTCGAGGTACTCGATCTCGACCAGTTCCTCGTCCTCGTCGACGGCGATCACGCGGAAGGTCTCATCCTCGTCGATGATCTCGTACCACTGACCCACGACGGGTTCGTTGTCTCGGCTCACGGCGCACACCTCGGATAGCACGGTTTTCAGCAGCGGGATTTTACCGCCACTCTGGACTATAGTGCCACGGCATCCACCGCCGATCCGCATGCCCGCACGCACCGCACCGCCCGTCACGCCGCTGTCCCGCGCCCGCCGCATCGTGGTGAAGGTCGGTTCGGCGCTGCTCGTCGACGCCGCGACCGGTCGGCTCAACCGCGCGTGGCTCGAGACCTTGGTCGCCGACATCGTGCGGCTGCGCCGGCAGGGCAAGGAGGTCGTGCTGGTCTCGTCGGGTGCGATCGCGCTCGGTCGCCGCCACATCGGGCTGCCCCGCGGCCCCCTGCGCCTCGAGGAGAGCCAGGCCGCCGCGGCCGTCGGCCAGATCCGTCTGGCGCACGCCTACAAGGAACTGCTGGAAGCCGAGGGGGTGCCGGTCGCGCAGGTGCTGCTCACGCTGGAGGACAGCGAGCAGCGACGCCGCTATCTCAACGCGCGCGCCACCCTCACCACGCTGCTGGCCTGCGGCGCGGTGCCGGTGATCAACGAGAACGACACCGTGGCGACCGCCGAGATCCGCTACGGCGACAACGACCGGCTCGCGGCGCGGGTCGCGCAGATGGTCAGCGCCGACTGCGTGGTGCTGCTGTCGGACATCGACGGCCTCTACACGGCCGACCCCAACAAGGATCCGACGGCGCGCTTCATCCCCTTGGTGCGGGAGATCACGCCGGACATCGAGGCGATGGCCGGCGACTCGGCCTCCGAGGTCGGCCGCGGCGGCATGGCGACCAAGGTCATCGCCGCGCGCATCGCGGTCGCCGCGGGCTGCCATTTCTGCATCGCGGCGGGTGCGCCGCGTCATCCGGTGCGCCGCATCGAGCAGGGCGGACGCTGCACCTGGTTCCGTCCCGCCGCCACGCCGGTCGCCGCCCGCAAGCAATGGATCGCGGGCACGCTGCGGCCCGCCGGCGAATTGCGCATCGACGAGGGCGCCGTGCGTGCGCTGCGCTCGGGCAAGAGCCTGCTGCCGGCCGGCGTCACCGCGACCAGCGGCCGCTTCGAGCGCGGCGACACGGTCAGCGTCTGCACCGCTGACGGGCGCGAGGTGGCGCGCGGCATCGTCGCCTACGGCGATGCCGAGGCGGCGCGCATCATCGGTCGGCGCAGCGCCGACATCGCGGCGCTGCTCGGCTACACCGGCCGCGACGAGCTCATCCACCGCGACGATCTGGTGCTGCAGTGACCCGCACGCCGATACCTTCCGGGACCGTCGATATCGAGGCGCTGATGCGCGGTCTCGGTGAGGCGGCGCTCGCGGCGCAGCCCGTCCTCGCGCGGGCGCCGCGGGCGCAGAAGGATGCTGCCTTGCGCGCCGCTGCGGATGCGCTGCGCGGTCGCCGTGCGGCGCTGCTCGAGGCCAACGCCGCAGACATGGCTGCGGCACGGGCCAAAGGTCTCAAGGGAGCGATGCTCGACCGTCTGCAGCTCGACGATGCGCGCCTCGAGTCGATGGCGCGCGGCCTCGAGGACATCGCCGCGCTCGAGGATCCCGTCGGTCGCGTGCTCGCCGAGTGGACGCGCCCCAACGGTCTGCGCATCGCGCGTGTCGCGGTGCCGCTCGGTGTGGTGGGCATCATCTACGAGAGCCGCCCGAATGTGACCGCCGATGCGGGCGCGCTGTGCCTGAAGTCGGGCAACGCGGTGATCCTGCGCGGCGGGTCGGAGAGCGCGCATTCCAGCTCGGTCATCCACGCCTGTCTGCAGGAGGGGCTGCGCATCGCGGGGCTCCCCGAGGCCTGCATCCAGCTCGTGCCGGTCACCGACCGGGCGGCCGTGGGCGTGATGTTGGCCGGCATGACGGACCAGCTCGATGTGGTCGTGCCGCGCGGCGGCAAGGGCCTGGTGAAGCGCGTGCAGGAAGAGGCGCGGGTGCCGGTCATCGGCCACCTCGACGGCAACTGCCATGTCTATGTGGATGCCGCTGCCGACCTTCGCATGGCCACGACCATCGCGCTCAACGCCAAACTGCGGCGCACCGGCGTCTGCGGCGCGGCCGAGACCTTGCTGGTCGACCGCGCCTGCGCCGCGACGCATCTGGCGCCGCTCGTGAAGGCGCTGCTCGATGCCGGTTGCGAGGTGCGCGGCGACGCGGCCGCGCAGCGCGCCGACGCCCGCGTCATCGTCGCCACCGAAGACGACTGGTTCACCGAGTACCTCGACGCCGTGATCGCGGTGCGCGTGGTGGACGGCGTGCAGGGCGCCATCGACCACATCGCCAAGTACGGTTCGGCCCACACCGAGTCCATCGTCACCGAAGACGCGGCGGCCGCGCAGCGCTTCCTCGGGGAGGTCGACAGCGCGATCGTGCTGCACAACGCCTCGACGCAGTTCGCCGACGGCGGCGAGTTCGGCATGGGCGCGGAGATCGGCATCTCCACCGACCGCTTCCATGCGCGCGGTCCGGTCGGCGTCGAACAGCTGACGAGCTACAAGTACGTGGTGCGCGGAGCGGGCCAGGTCAGACCCTAGGCCGCCCGGCCGTCGGTCAGGCCCGCGCGGCGAGCCCCTGCGCGCCGCCGCGCAACGACCAGGCTTCGTCGATGCCGCGCTCGCGCAGCGCCTCGCAGGTGCTGCGGCTGCGTTGGCCGCGCGCGCAGACCAGCAGATACCGCCCATCGGCGGGCAGGTTGCTGCCTGTCAGCAGTTCCGCCATGGGGATCCGACGCGCGTACGCCGGTAACGGGTCGACGGCGCTCTCGGCAGGGTCGCGGATGTCGATGACGGCATAGCCTGCCGCGACCGCCTGCGCGAGATCGTCGAAGTCGAGCTCCAGCGACGCCTTCGGACGCTGGCGGGTGGCGGCGAGCGCGCTGCTCGAGCGTGCGCAGCCGCGTCCTTGGCACTCTGCGTCGCGCTTGGCGGCGAGGCGCGAGATGCCAAGATCGCTGAGACCCACCAACAGCAGTTCGTCGCCGAGACGCTCCGGCAGGTCGAGCAGGATCTTCATGGCCTCGAGCGCCTGCAGGCTGCCGAGCACGCCGGGCACCGGGCCCAACACGCCGGCTTCCGCGCAGTTGCCGACCACGCCGTCGCGTGTCGCCTCCGGCCAGAGGCAGCGCAGGCAGGCGCCGCCACGCGCCGTGTCGACCGACTGCAGCTGACCCTCGAACTGGTGGACGCTCGCGAACAGCACGCGGGTGCCGAGTTCGTGCGCGAGGTCGTTGAGCAGGAACTTGGTGGCGAAGTTGTCGCTGCAATCGACCACGAGGTCGTGGCCGGCGAGCAGCCGCGCGCCGTTCGCCGCGTCGAGGCGCTCGGTATGCGTCGTCACCTGCACCTCGGGGTTCAGCGCGGTGATGCGGGCCGCGGCGAGCGCGGCCTTCGGCTGGCCGCAGTCGGCGAGCGCGTACCAGGTCTGGCGGTGCAGGTTCGACGCTTCGAGCCGGTCGCCGTCGATCACGGTGAGATGGCCGACGCCCGCACCGGCGAGGTACTGCAGCACCGGCACGCCGAGGCCGCCGGCGCCCACCACCGCGACGCGGCTCGCGCGCAGGCGTGCCTGTCCCGCGGCGCCCACTTCGCGCAGCGCGGTCTGCCGTGAGTAGTCGGGCGCGACGGGCACATGGCTGGGGTGCGGTCGGTGATGCTCGTGGTCGTGGTGCGCGTGGTCGTGGTGCGCGTGGTCGTGGTGCGCGTGGTCGTGGTGCGCGTGGTCGTGGTGCGCATGGTCGTGATGATCATGACCCTGCGCGTGGTCGTGATGCGTGTGCTGGGGCGCGGTGGCGCAGCGCTCGCAGTTCACCCAACCCGAGTCGCCGTCGACATAGTGCTCCTTCTTCCAGATCGGGACGCGGTGCTTCACCTCGTCGATGATGTAGCGGCACGCCCGGAAGGCCTCATCACGGTGCGGCGCGGAGACGCCCACCCACACCGCGATCTCGCCGAGCGGCAGGTCGCCGATGCGGTGCACGCAACGCGCGTTGCGCACCCCGAAACGCGCGCAGGCTTCGGCGACGATGCGCTCACCCTCGCGTACGGCGAGCTCCTCGAAGGCCTCGTACTCGAGGCGGCGTACGGCGCGGCCCTCGTTGAGGTCGCGCACCCAACCCTCGAAGGACGCGTAACCGCCGCAGGAAGGGTCGACGAGAGCGCGTGCGAGCGCGGTCGGGTCGATGGTCGTGTGGCTGAACTCGAAACGGCTCATGGGTCGCGGTCTCAGCCGCCCGCCACCGGCGGGATGAAGACCACGCTGTCGCCCGCCACCAACGGCTGCTCCCAATCGCCGAACTCGCCGTTGACGGCGACCTTCAGCATCTCGGTCGGCAGCGTGAAGCCGTGGCGCGCGCGGAGCTCCGCGTAGAGCTCGCGCGGGTTGCGGGCGGCGCTGGTCAGCGTCTCGCGCGACGCGCCCGCCTGTTCGCGCAGCAGCGCGAAGTATCGGACCTCGAGCGGACGCGGGACGAGCGCTTGCGGGGCGATGGACTGCATGGTCGTCCAATATTCGTCGGCGGAGTTCACATTGTCGAGGGCGTCGGCGCGTGGAAGGTCGATGATCCTCACATCGTGCGTGAGGAGGAACTTCCTCGGGCAGGACCGGCCCTCGGCGATGTAGCGGGCGAAGTGCGGGCCTGCGGCCGGTTCGTAGACCGCGCACAGCGGCTCCGGCAGACCGTCGTGCGCCGAACGGAAAGCGGTGGCGAGCTTGGCGGGGTCGCGTGCGGCGAGCAGCGCATCGAGCGTGCCCGCGTCGAGGAACGGCAGGTCGCAGGCGAGCACCAGCCAGGCCGCCTGCGGATGTGCGCGTTGCGCCGCCATGATCCCTGCGGCCGGCCCCGCACCCTCTGGACCGTCGACGATCTGCGGATGCCGCGCCCGCAGAGGGTCGCCCACCTGATCCGGTCGTACCGACACGAAGCAGCTCGTCACCCGCGGGGCGAGCAGCGCCCACGCGGTCTCGAGCTGGCTGCTGCCGTGGTAAGCGAGGGTGGCCTTATCGCGCCCCATGCGCGTGCTGCGCCCGCCGGCGAGCACGAGTCCGTGCAACGCTGCGCTCATCGGGCGCGCTTCGCCGGGCTGCGGGCGACGGTCTTACGGACGACGGTCTTGCGGGCGAAATCGCGTTTGCCGCCGCGTTTGGCGACGAGCCGCACCGGGCCGATGCGGATGTCGTGCGATAGACCCTTGCACATGTCGTAGACCACGAGCGCGGCGACCGTGGCGCCGGTCAACGCCTCCATCTCGACGCCGGTGCGGTGCGTGGTGCGCACCGTGCAGCGGATGATGATCAGGCCGCGGCGCGGCGTCTCGATGTCGACATCGCAGTGCTCGATGGGCAGGGGATGGCAGAAAGGGATGAGCTCGTGCGTGCGCTTGACGGCCTGCACGGCGGCGATGATGGCGGTGTCGAACACCGGTCCCTTGCGCGTGCGGTGACCGCTCGCGGCGAGCGCGCGGGCGACCTCGGCGGGCAGCGTGACGCGCGCCTCGGCGACGGCCTCGCGTGCGGTGACGGCTTTGTCGCCGATGTCGACCATCGCGGGGCGGTTGCGGGCGTCGAGGTGGGTGAGGCGGGCGCGGCGTGGCATGTCAGCCTCCGATGTGGAACATCTCCACCTTGGCTGCGCCCTGGGCCGCAGTCTCGGCGGCGCGCAGTTCCGCGCGCTGTTCGCTGTAACGGTCGCCGCGACGCTGCCAGACATCCTGCAGCAGCGCGAGCAGCGTCGGATCGTCGGCGCCGCCGCGCAGCGGCGCGCGCAGGTCGACGCCCTTCGTGGCGAAGAGACAGGTGTAGAGCTTGCCGTCGGAGGAAAGCCGTGCGCGCGAGCAGGCGCCGCAGAAGGGCTGGCTCACCGACGATATGAAGCCGACCTCGCCGCCGCCGTCCGCGAAGACCTGACGCTCGGCCACCTCACCGGGGTAGGCACGATCCACAGGCGCGAGCGGCCAGCGCGCACCGATGCGCGCGGCGAGCTCGGCCGAGGGCACGACGGACCCGGGCCGCCAATCGTTGCGGTTGCCGACATCCATGTATTCGATGAAGCGCACCGTGACCCCCGTGCCGCGGAACCGCTCGAGGAGCCCGAACACCGTGTGGTCGTTGACGCCGCGCTGCACGACGGCATTGACCTTGATGGGTGCGAGTCCGGCGCGCTGCGCCGCCTCGATGCCCTCGAGCACCTGCTCGACGCCGCCGAAGCCGCCGCTCAGGCGCGCGAACACCTCGGGGTCGAGGCTGTCGAGGCTGACCGTGATGCGCCGCAGGCCTGCGGCCTTGAGTTCGGTCGCATGCTTGGCGAGCAGCACGCCGTTGGTGGTGAGCGCGATGTCCTCGATGCCGGGGATGGCCGACAGGTCACCGATGAGGTCGGCGAGGTTGGGGCGCAGCAGCGGTTCGCCGCCCGTCAGTCGGAGCTTGCGTACACCGAGCCGCGCCGCGAGCCGCGTGAGCCGCACGATCTCCGCGAAGTCGAGCCGCTCACCGGAGGTGAGGAAGCGGTAGCCGTCGTGGAAGGTGTGCTGCGGCATGCAGTACGGACAGCGGAAATTGCAGCGGTCCATCACCGAGATGCGCAGGTCGTGGAGCGGACGGCCGAGCGCATCCTGGGCCGCGGGGGCGCGGCGCAGGGGGACGAGGCGATGTTCCGTGCCGTTCACCACGGGTACAACCGGGCGACGAAGCCCTTGGGGAAATCATTGGGCCCGGGCGGCAGCTCGACGACGCCGTCGGTGCCGGTGAGCGCCGCGTAGTCTCCCGAACCGTTCGTCGGGCTGGGGTCGGCCCAGGGGCGACCCCACTCGTCGATGTTCACGCGAACCGGCAGGAACGCGGCGAGCGGGACTTTCGAGGGGTAGGCGGCGCCGAGCGCGATCTTGTGCGCCGGTCGCGGCGTCTCGCCCATCGCCGCATAGAGCGCCGGGAAGACATAGCGTGCGAGACAGACCAGCGTCGAGACCGGGTTGCCGGGCAGCGCGAACACCGCGGTGCCGGAGGGCGCGATGCCGAACCACAACGGCTTGCCGGGCCGCTGCGCGACCTTGTGGAACACTTCACGCACGCCGAGCGCGGCGAGCGCTTCCGGTACGAGATCGAGCGCGCCCATCGATACGCCGCCCGACAGGATGAGCACCTCGTGGGTGTCGATCTGCATGCGTAGCCGACGGGTGAGCGTATCGAGGTCGTCCGGCAGATGATGTTCCGCGACCCGGTCGAAGCCACGCCGCCGCAGCGCGGCGACGATGCCGTAGGCGTTGGAGCGGCGGACCTGATGTGCGGCGATCGGATCGCCCGGCTCGACCAGTTCGTTGCCGGTCGAGACCACGCTGATGGTGGGCTGGGCGCTGACACGGATGCGCGGCATGCCGGCGCCCGCCGCCACCGCGATCTCGGGCGCGCCGAGCCGTGCGCCGGCGGCCAGCAGCAGCGCGCCCTGGCGTACATCGCTGCCGCGCGGGTGGATGTTCCAACCGGGCGCGAGCTTGCCCGGGTCCGGAAACCGCACGCTGTCATCCTTGCGCTCCGCGCGCTCGACCGGGATCACCGCATCGCAGCCGGCCGGCAGCACGGCGCCGGTCATGATCTCGATGGCATGACCAGGGGAGGTGAGGGTGAGCGGTGGATCGCCGGCGGCCTGCATGGCTTGGACGATGAGCGATCGCGGTTTGGCGAGCCCGGAGGTCGCGACGGCGTAGCCGTCCATCGCCACGCGGTCGAAGGGCGGCTGATCGCGTTCGGCGTAGATGTTCTCGCGCAGCACCGCACCCGCGCACTGCACGAGCGGCAGGGATTCGATCGGCAAGCAGGTGAAATGCTGCGCGATGAGGGCGTCGGCTTCGGCCGGGGCGATCATGCGCAGAGTGTATCGCGGCGCGTGCTCTGCGACCGCGTGCGTTGACCTGCGGCGACACGGCCCGTCGGACGGGCCGGCCGCGCGCCGGTCGACGACATCACTTCTTGGCGTTCTTTTCCCGCCAGACGCGGATCTGGGTGTTCAGCTGGTCGGCCACCGCCTGTGCTTCGTCGACCGCTGCGTTCATCTTCTGATCGCGGATCTTCTCGAGCTCGGCGCGGGCCTCCGGCTTCATGTCCGGCTGGGCGCCCACGGTCTCGTTGAACTGCGTCTCGAGGCAGGCCTGATAGCCGGTGATGGCCGCGTCGAAGGCCTTGACCTCTTTCTGGCCGGCGAGCATCTGCTCCAGCGTGGAGGTGCTGCCGTCCGGGATCTTCTCCGGAGCCTTGGGATAGGTGCACGCGGCCTGCGCCTGACCGGCGATGAGGGCGGCGGCAAGCGTCAGCGAGTACAGCGTCTTCATGTCGTGGACACTCCGGAGGAGATAGGTCGGGCAGGTATGGTAAGGCGCACGCGAGGGCGGCGGCAACGCCCCGCCGCTCCTCGGTCGGCTTGTTACACTGTCGGGGCTGCGCCCGTAGCTCAGTTGGATAGAGCATCAGGCTTCGAACCTGAGGGTCGGGAGTTCGAATCTCTCCGGGCGCGCCAGTCCATCGGCTGTCACCGGAGCCGCATGCCCCGCTTGCTCGAACCCGTCGCGTTAGGTGGCCTGCGGCTGCGCAACCGGATCGCGCACGCGGCGGTCACCACGCGCTATGCCGAGGCGGGGCGCGTGACGCCGCGGCTCATCGCTTACCACGCGGCGCGGGCGCGGGGCGGGGCGGCGCTGCTCGTCACCGAGCCGATGAACCTGCTGCCCTCGCAGGGCGCGCCGCACAAGGTGCGTGCGCACGACCCCGCCAACCTCACCGGTCTCGAGGCCTGGGCGACCGCGGTGCGTGCGGAGGGGTCGCAGCTCGTCGCGCAGCTGCAGGACCCGGGGCGCGGTCGTCTTCTGATCGGCACCGAAGTCGAGGCGATCGCGCCGTCGGCCATCGCCGATGATCTGAGCGGCGTACTGCCGCGAGCCCTGACGACGGACGAGGTGGCGGATCTGGTGCAGGGCTTCGCGGCCGCGGCGCGCCGTCTGCGCGACCTCGGCTTTGCGGGGGTCGAGGTCTCGGCGGGCCATGGCCATCTGATCCACCAGTTCCTCGCGCTGCGATCGAACCGGCGCAGCGACCGCTACGGCGGAGACATCGAAGGCCGTGCGCGGTTCCTCACCGAGCTCTGTCTCGCGTTGCGTGCGGCTTGCGGCGAGGATTTCCTGATCGGCGTGAAGCTGCCCGGCGAAGACGCGATGCCGGATGGCATCGACCTCGACACCGCGGCGGCCATCACGCGCTGCGTGCATGCAACGGGTGTCGCGGACTATCTGACCTGGTGCTGGGGTGGCCACTCGCGGTCCCTGCATCTGCACTTGCCCGCCGTGGAGGTCGCTGATGTCGACGGGTCCGCCGTCCTGGGGCATGCACCCTATGCGGCGAAGATCGCGGCGTTGGCCAAGCACGCCCCGGGCATCAAGGTCGCGGCGCTCGGTCTCATCCGTACGCCCGCCGAAGCCGAGCGTGTGCTGCAGCAGGGCCTCGCCGATTTCGTGCAGATCGGTCGCCCGTTCATCGCCGATGCGGATTGGGGGCGGCATGCGGAGCGGGAGCTGGCCGGGGCGAGCGGGGTGGGTGTGTCCATCGGCCAAGTCGCGCGTCGGCCCTGCATCGCCTGCAACCACTGCTGGGGCCGGATCTCGCGCGGTGAGCCTCTCGGCTGCACGGTGAACCCGGCGCTCACCGAGGGGCGCGAGGCGGAAGCGACGACTCCTGCCGCCTCTTCGCCGACAGCCCCGCGGCGCGTGGTCGTGGTGGGCGCAGGCCCAGCGGGGTTCGCCGCCGCCTGCGCGGCCGCGGAGCGCGGCGCCGCGGTGACCGTGTTCGGTGCGGGCGAGCGGCCGCTGCGCCGGTTGCGCGCGGCGTCGGCGTTGCCCGGCGGCGCGGCCCTTTCGGACCTCGCTGATCATCTCGAGGCCCGCGCCGCGCGCGCCGGCGTCGAGTATCGAGGCGGTCGCATGGCCGATGAGCGGGACATCCTCGCCCTGCAGCCGGACGAGGTGGTGCTGGCCTGCGGCGCCGAGCCCGGGCTCCGCGAGCGCGGGCGGGAGGCGTTGCAAGCGTCGGGCGCGGGATCGGTCCGCGCACTGACGATCGTCGACAGGACCGGCACGGCGACGGCGCCCTCGCTCGCGGTGCATGCGTCGTCACTCGGGTATCGCGTGGTGCTGTTGACCGCCGACGTCGGACCGGCGGCGCTGCCGCTCGTCGAACGGCAGCGCTGGGCCGAGCGGTGCGCGGCGGCAGATGTCGACGTACGGACGACGCCGTCATCCACCGATCCGGCGACGCCGACGCTGGTGATCGATGTCGCCCGGCCGGCTGTGGGTCCCGCTGGACTGCCCGCGCATCTGCCGCTGCGTCGTGTGGGCGATTGCCACGCACCGGGCACGCTGGCCGATGCGCTGGCGGCCGGCGAGGCCTGCGGCGTACCCTTGCCGGAGCCGTCCCGCTGACGGCGCTTGCGGCACGGTGATGGCATGAAGGGTCTCGGCGTCCTCTGGCTCGTGGTGTTCATCAGCCTCGCGGGCTTCGGCATCACCACCATCCCGTTCCCGATCGTCGCCGAGCAGATGGGCGCCTCCGACTTCTGGAAGACCTTCGGCGGTTCCGGGGTGTTCTCGCTGTTCCAGCTGCTTTCGACGCCGGTGTGGGGCCGTTGCAGCGACGCCTACGGTCGCAAGCCGATCCTGGTGCTGAGCCTGCTCGGCACGGTGTTCGCTTTCGTCTGGCTCGCCTACGCCGACACGCTCACCTCGCTGCTGCTGTCGCGTGCCTTCGGCGGCATCATGTCGGGCAACCTCGCGGCGGCCTTCGCTTATGCGACCGACGTCACCACCGAGGAGAACCGCGCCAAGGGCCTCGGTATCGTGGCCTCCGCGTTCGGCATCGGTTTCGCACTTGGCCCGCCGATCGGCGGCTTCCTCGGCACCGTCGACGGCGTCGCGAGCATGCACTGGCCGGCGCTCGCCTCCGCCGCGCTCGCGCTCATCGCGCTCGTCGGTTGCGCGCTGTTCCTGCCGGAGAGTCTGCCACCGGCGTCACGCAAGCCCTTCGGGGCGGCCAAGCCGACTGCGGTCGAGACGGCGGTCGACGCGTCGTCGGCCGGCGCGGCGACGACGGCGCGTCCGTCGCGGTCGGCGCTGACCGCGCTGCGCTCGAACCCGGTGCTGATCGGACTCGTCGCCTCGAGCGTGATGGTCGCGGTCGCCGCCGGTGCGATGCAGTCGGTCTACCAGTTCTGGGGCCGCGACCTGTTCCAGTTCACGCTGCGCGACGTGGGCCTGCAGTTCATGGCCTTCGCGCTGCTCTCGGCGGTCGGCCAGGCGGGCCTCACCGGTCCGCTGACCCGGCGCTTCGGCGAGCGGCGGGTGGCGGTGGCCTCGATCATCGGCGTCACGGTCGGGCTGCTGCTGTTCGCCACCGCCGCGACGCCGGGGATGGCCTGGCTCGCCATCTGCATCTTCGGCTTCGCCAACGGCATGTTCCTTCCCGCGGTGAGCAGCCTGATCTCCTTCGAGGCGGCCGCCGACGAGCGCGGCGCCATCATGGGCCTCTTCAACGCCTCGAGCAGCGCCGGCCGCATCGTCGGTCCTGCGCTCTCCGGTCCAATCTACTTCAAGTTCGGTCCGGCGGCGCCTTTCCTGCTGTCGGCGGTGCTCACGGTCGGCGGCGCATTGCTGATGGCGCGCCGCGCGAGGAGGTGATCCATGTCGATGCTGCTGCTCGGTCTCGTGCTTTTCCTCGGTGTCCACTCGGTGTCCATCGTCGCGCCCGCCTGGCGCGACGCGATGGCGGCGCGGCTCGGCGTCGGCGCCTGGAAGGGCATCTATTCTTTGATTTCGCTCCTCGGCTTCCTGCTGCTGCTCAAGGGCTATGCGCTCGCCCGGCTCGAGCCGTCGTTGGTCTGGGTGCCGCCCGTGGGGCTGCGGCATGTCGCGGCGTTGTTGATGCTGCCGGTGTTCCCGCTGCTCTTCGCCGCCTACCTGCCGGGCCGCATCCGCAACGCAGCCAAGCACCCGATGCTCGCCGCGGTGAAGTTCTGGGCGCTCGCGCACCTGCTCGCCAACGGCATGTTGGCCGACATCGTGCTGTTCGGATCGTTGCTGGTATGGGCGGTGCTCGACCGCATCTCGCTCAAGCGCCGCGCCCTGCGAGCGACGCCCGCAGCGCCCGCCAAGCCGTTCAACGATGTGCTGGCGGTCGTGCTCGGACTCGTCGTCTACGCCATCTTCGTGATGGGCGCGCACCGGGCGCTGTTCGGCGTCGCGCCCTTCGGCTGAACCTCACCCTGACGTCCTACGGGAGACATCCATGACCACGGTCCATGACTTCAAGGCCACCGCCCTCGACGGCACGGAGCGCGCGCTCGCCGATTGGCGCGGCAAGGTGCTGCTCATCGTCAACGTGGCGAGCCGCTGCGGCCTGACGCCGCAGTACACCGGGCTCGAGGCGCTGCAGCGCAAGTACGCCGCGCGCGGCTTCGAGGTGCTCGGCTTCCCCTGCAACCAGTTCGCGGGTCAGGAACCGGGCAGCGCCGAGGAGATCCGCAGCTTCTGCAGCACGAAGTACGACATCAGCTTCCCGTTGTTCGCCAAGGTCGATGTCAACGGCGACGGTGCCCATCCGCTCTGGAAGCACCTGAAGGAAGAGAAGCCCGGCCTGCTCGGCATCGAGGCCATCAAGTGGAACTTCACCAAGTTCCTCGTCGACCGCGAGGGTCGCGTCATCCAGCGCTATGCGCCCACCGACGAGCCGTCGGCGATCGAGCGCGACATCGAGGCGGCGCTGTGAGGCGCCACGCTGTCGCGGCGGTCCCGATCGCCGCGTTGGCGGCGATCCTCGCGGGCTGCGCCGCGCCGTCGCCGCGGCCGTCGGACGTCGTCACGACCGGCGCCGCCGCGCCCGTCATCGAAGCCAAGCCGGCACGCGATTGGCGCGCGGGCGGCATGGTCGCCGCCGCCAACCCGCTCGCCGTGGAGGCGGGTCTCGAGGTGCTGCGCGCGGGTGGCTCCGCGGTCGATGCCGCGGTCGCGGTGCAAGCGGTGCTGGGCCTGGTCGAACCGCAGTCCTCGGGCATCGGCGGCGGCGCCTTCCTCGTGCATTACGACGCGGCTACGGGCGATGTGATCACCTTCGATGGGCGCGAGGTCGCGCCGCAGGGCGCGACGCCCGACATGTTCCTGGACGCGTCGGGCAGGCCGCTGACCTTCCCGGTGGCGGTGCGCTCGGGCCGCGCCGTGGGTGTGCCCGGTGTCATCGCGATGCTGGGCGAGGCGCACCGTGAGTTCGGTCGGCTGCCGTGGTCGCGGCCTTGGCAGCCGGCCATCCGGCTCGCCGAGCGCGGCTTCCCCGTGTCGCCGCGCCTCAATGAATTGATCGGCTCGGCGCTGTCCCGTGACGCCCTGCTGCCGGCGGGCCGCGATTACCTCACCCGGGCGGGGGCGGGCGCGGGGACGCGCGACGGCCGCGAGCCCCTGCCGGTCGGCGCGATCCTCCGCAACCCCGCCTACGCGGACACGCTGCGTCGCGTGGCCAAGGGTGGTGCGCGGGCCTTCTACGAAGGCCCGATCGCGGAGGCCATCGTCGCTGGAGCCGCAGCCGCGCCCCTTCCCGGCACGCTCACGCTCGCGGACCTCACGGCCTACCGCCCGCAGCGGCTGGAGCCGGTCTGCGGCGGTTACCGCGTGTATCTCGTCTGCGGCATGCGGCCGCCGTCATCCGGCGGCATCGCCGTGCTGTCGGCGCTCGGCACGCTCGAGAACTTCGACATGGCGGCGATGGGACCGGGCACGGTCGCCGGCTGGCACCACTTCATCGAGGCGCAGCGGCTCACCTACGCCGACCGCGACCGTTATGTCGCCGACGATCGGCTGGTGGCGGTGCCGCTCGCGGGGCTCATCGACAAAGAATACCTGCGTTCGCGCGCCGCGCTCGTGCGCGCGGACCGTGCGATGGCGACGGTGGAGGCGGGGCGGCCACCCGGCGCGCCGGTGCGCGGCCGCGATGCCACCGCCGAGGTGCCGGGCACGAGCCACTTCGTGGTGGTCGACCGTCGCGGGAACGTGGTGTCGATGACGACGACGGTGGAGTCGCTGTTCGGTTCCCAGCGTTTCGTCGCCGGGTTCTTCCTGAACAACCAGCTCACCGATTTCAGCTTCCGGCCGGTGGACGACCGCGGCGATGCGATCGCCAACGCCGTCGCGCCCGGCAAGAAGCCGCGCAGCTCCATGTCGCCGACCATCGTGTTCCGCGACGGCAGCTTCGAGGTGGCGGTCGGCTCGCCGGGCGGCAACGCCATCATCGCCTATGTGACCAAGACCTTGGTCGGGATGCTGGACTGGGGGCTCACGCCGCAGCAGGCGGTCGACCTGCCGAACGTCATCGCCCGTGGCCCCGTGGTGGTCGAGACCGCGCGCATGGACGGCGCGATCGTCGGGTCCTTGAAGGGCGTGGGCCATGTGTTCCGCGACGGGCGCGGCGAGGGGTCCGGGCTGCACGCGGTGCGCGTGACGAAGGACGGGCGGCTCGAGGGCGCTGCCGATCCGCGGCGCGAGGGGCGGGCGATCGCGCTGCCCTGAGCGCGGACGCGCAGGGACCGATCAGCCCGCGGCGAAGTCGGCGTCGCTCAGCATCTTGCGCTTGCGGAACAGCGACCCCGCGAAGCGGCGGAAGGCCTTGCCGTTGGTGAGCCAGGCGACGCGGTCGCCGGCCTTGTGCGGCCGCAGCACCTGCTCGGCGAGCCAGGGCGTCACCGTCTCGACGCGGTCGGCGAGGATGTCGTAGATGCGGCGCGTGCGGGCGATCTCCGGTCCGCTCGCGCTGCCCATGTCGCGCTTCATGAGGTCGGTGACGACGATCCCCGGGCTCAGCCAGCAGACCTTCACCGCCTCGCCGCGGGTCTCGGCGAGCAGCGCCTTGTTGAAGTAGGTCAGCGCGAACTTGCTGGCGCCGTAGAGGCTCATGCCGGGCGTCGTCATGCCGTTCGAGCCGAAGCCCTCCATGTTCCAGATGGTGCCGCCGCCGGTCTGCTTGCGCATGCCGGCAAGCGCGACCTGCGTGCCGAGCATCATGCCGAGCAGGTTGGTCTCGGCGACGACATGGATGTCGGCCGCGCGCAGCTCGCCGATCCGCTGACGCGGATGGGAGAGGCCGGCGTTGTTGATCCAGACATCGACGCGTCCGAAGGCGTCCGCCGCGGTGTCCCACAGGCGTCGTACGGCGGCGGCGTCGGCGACATCGCAGGTCGCGCCCACCACGCGCGCACCGCCGACGGCGAGCGGCGCGAGCGCGGCGACGGCTTCGTCCACCGCGGCCTGCGTACGGCCGCTGACCGTGACGAGATGCCCGCGCTTCAGGAACTCGGCGGCGAGACCGCGTCCGATGCCGCGCGTGCTGCCGGTGATGACGATGCTCTGTGCTGCCATGTACGCCCCCCGCGATCCGACGCTCATCGTAGGCCATGGCCCGGCAAGCATGGGCAGCGCCGTCGGTCCGACCGTCCGATGAGCGGTCAGTGGCGGAGGACGGGCCCGACGGCTAGGCTGCGGTCTGCGGCTTCATCTCCGAGCCGTCGTCCGAGAGGGTCCAGGCATGAAGGTCCGCGCAGCAGTGGCTTACCAGGCGAAGGCGCCGCTCGTCATCGAAGAGATCGAGCTCGAGGGTCCCAAGGAAGGAGAGGTGCTGGTCGAGGTCAAAGCGACCGGCATCTGCCACACCGACGAATACACGCTGTCGGGCGCCGACCCGGAAGGGCAGTTCCCGGTGGTGCTGGGGCACGAGGGCGCGGGCGTCGTGGTCGATGTCGGCAAGGGTGTGACCTCGCTGCGCAAGGGCGACCATGTGATCCCGCTCTATACGCCCGAGTGCCGACAGTGCAAGACCTGCCTCAGCCGCAAGTCCAATCTTTGTACCGCGATCCGCGCCACGCAGGGCAAGGGCGTGATGCCGGACGGCAGCAGCCGCTTCTCCTGCACCAGCGGGCCGGTGCTGCATTACATGGGCTGTTCCACGTTCGCGAACTTCACCGTGCTGCCCGAGATCGCGCTCGCCAAGATCCGCCCTGACGCGCCCTTCGAGAAGGTCTGCTACATCGGCTGCGGCGTCACCACCGGCATCGGTGCGGTCATCAACACGGCGAAGGTGGAGCCCGGCGCCAACGTCGTCGTGTTCGGGCTCGGCGGCATCGGCCTCAACGTCATCCAGGGTGCGCGTCTGGCGGGCGCCGACATGATCGTCGGCGTCGACATCAACCCGGCGCGCGAGGCCATCGCCCGCAGGTTCGGCATGACCCATTTCGTCGATGCGCGCTCGCTCAAGGACGATGTGGTCCCCCACATCGTCGAGCTCACCAAGGGCGGCGCCGACTATTCGTTCGAGTGCGTCGGCGACACCAAGCTCATGCGGCAGGCTCTCGAGTGCTGCCACCGCGGTTGGGGCGTGTCGGTGATCATCGGCGTGGCGGGCGCCGGCCAGGAGATCTCGACGCGTCCGTTCCAACTCGTCACCGGCCGCACCTGGAAGGGCACCGCGTTCGGCGGCGCGCGCGGCCGCACCGATGTGCCGCGCATCGTCGACTGGTACATGGACGGCAAGATCGACATCGACAGCCTCATCACCCATGTCATGCCGCACCACCGGATCAACGAAGGCTTCGAACTGATGCGGCGCGGCGAGTCGATCCGCACCGTGCTCACCTACTGAGTCGGGCGGAGCGATCGATGACCGTCGCCCTCGAGACGCTCTCTGAACATGCCTGCTTCGGCGGCATGCAGGGCTTCTACCGCCACGCCTCGACGGCGTGCGCGGGCCCCATGAGGTTCGGCGTGTTCGTCCCGGACGGTGCCCGTGAGCGACGCTTGCCGACGCTCTTCTGGCTCGCGGGCCTCACCTGCACCGAAGAGACCTTCGCCATCAAGGCGGGTGCGCAGCGCGTCGCGGCCGAACTCGGCATCGTGCTCGTGATGCCGGACACGAGCCCGCGAGAGCCGCAACTGCCGGGCGACCGCGAGTCCTGGGACTTCGGTCAGGGCGCGGGGTTCTATGTCGATGCGACGCAGACCCCTTGGAACGCGCACTACCGCATGTCCACCTATGTCACCGAGGAACTGCCGGCCTTGATCGAGGCGCGGTTCCCCTCGGATCCCGTGCGACGCGGCGTCTTCGGTCACTCGATGGGCGGTCACGGCGCATTGGTGGCGGCGCTGCGTCGGCCGGATGTCTTCCGCAGCTGCTCGGCGTTCGCACCGATCGCCGCGGCGTCGGGATGTCCGTGGGGCGAGAAGGCGCTCGGCAGCTATCTCGGCCCCGACCGTGCGGCGTGGTCGGGATGGGACGCCGCTGCGCTCATGCGCAAGCGGCCGTTCCCGGGGGAGATCCTCGTCGACCAAGGGCTCGCGGACCGGTTCCTCGAGCTGCAGCTGAAGCCCGACGCGTTGGAGGCCGCCGCGGCCGCTTCCGGGCAACGCCTCACGCTGCGCCGTCATCCCGGATACGACCACGGTTATTTCTTCATCCAGTCCTTCATCGCCGATCACCTCCTGCATCACGCGCGGCTGCTCGGCTGACCGGCCGCAGCCGAGGCCGTTGTCCAAACCGCGGTCAGTCGCGGTCCATCGTCACGGGTATGCTTGGTGGGCACGCGCCGCAGAGAGAGCGCGCGCGACCGGGGGGTCGTCTTGGGCAGCAAGGTCGTCGTCATCACGGGCAGCACGCAGGGGCTCGGCTTCGGCTACGCGCAGGCCTTCCTGCAGCGCGGCCACCATGTCGTCGTCAGCGGCCGCACGCAGTCCGGTGTGGATGCCGCGATAGATCGCCTGGAGGCGGACGCGGTGGTGGGCGCAGGTGCCGCCATCGGTCAGGCCTGCGAGGTGTCCGACCTCGTGCAGGTGCAGGCGCTGTGGGGCTTCGCCGTACGCAGCTTCGGTCCGGTCGACATCTGGCTGCACAACGCCGGTTACGCGCGCACCGGCGTCAGCTTCGCGGCGACCACGCCCGAGGAGATCGCCGCGATGGTGCGGTCCAATGTGATCGGCTCGATGAACTCGGCGCAGGTCGCGGTGGCGGGCATGTCGGCGCAGCCGCAGGGCGGCAAGCTGTTCCTCACGCTGGGCGGCGGCGGCGCGACCGGCCGCGTCGTCCCGGGCATGGCGGTCTACTCGACGACCAAACGCGCGGTGAAGTACTTCGCCGACTCGCTCGTCAAGGAGCGCCGCAAGGCGAAGGACGATCGCGTGCTCGTCGGCACCATCAGTCCGGGCGTCAACATCACCGAGGGTCTGCTGCGTGAGATGCGCGCGCTGCCCGATGCCGAGCGCGCGAAGGCGCTGCGGCAGCTGGAGTTCATCGGCGAGCATGTCTCGACCACCACGCCCTGGATCGTCGAGCGCATCCTCGCCGCGACCCGGCAGGGCGAGGACATCACCTGGCTCACCACCGGCAAGTTGCTCGGGCGCGGGCTCGGCATGATGCTGGGCCGCAAGCGCGACATGCTGTCGCGGTACCGGATCGCGGAGGACACAAGCGCATGACCACCCTTCTCTCATCGGTCCCGTCGAGCGTGTCGGTGCTCGCGCCTTGGCAGCAGGGCGATGTGTTCGTCGGTGCGACGCTGCTCGACGATCCGGCCGACGACCACTCGGGCAAGGGCCGCATACTGCAGCTGGACGCGGCGCTCCGCCCCAAGGGCGAGCTGCGCCTCGCAGAGACGACGCACCTCGTCGGTGGTCTGAAGTTCGACCCGCAGGGCGTGCTGTGGGCCTTCGACAGCCAAGGCTTCGTGGTGCTCAACATCCACCCCGACGGTCGCGTGCAGCGCCGCACGGAGTTCGGCGCACGCGCCTGGTCTCATGTGAACTTCGCCGCCGACGGCACGCTGCTGCTCGCCGAGCATGTGGTGGGCGCGGCGATCAAGCCCGAGATCCAGGCGCGCATGAAGACCTCGATCCCGTTCACGCCGGGCAGCGAGCGCTTCGGCGACGGGCATGTGTTCCGCTTCACGCCCGACGGCAGGCTGCTGCAGGAGTACGCGACGGAGACGCACGGGGGCATGGGCGGGTTCCTCGGCGTGACGATGTCCGCGCTCTCGCCCGACCAGCGCACGCTCGTCTACTGCTCCGAGACCGGACCCCGTCTGATGCGCTACGACCTCGCAGACGATCGGCAGTTGCCCGACCTGCAGTCCTTCGCGCCGCCGTTCCCGCCCGGGCCGCCGCCGATGTTCTTCGCGATGGACTACGCGCCGGACGGCGCGTTGTGGGTGCTGCGCGGCGCTGCGCTGCATCTCGTCGATGCCGCTGGCCAGAGCCTGCGGCAGCTGCCGTTGGAAGGTTTCGGTTGGGCGCTCATCGACTGCATGCAGGACGGTGCGCACGCGTTGGTGTCCAATTTCTTCACCGGCGAGGTGGCGAAGATCGCGCTCGCCGACGGCGGCAAGGTCGCCTCGTACGCGACCGGCGCACCGAAAGCGGTCGCGGGGCTGGTGGAGTACATGGGATCCTGACGGCCGTCCGACGCCGTGCGTCGGCGCGCGGCGTTCCGCGCGCTGCGCATCACTCGTAGCGCAGCGCCTCGATGGGGTCCAGCGAGGCCGCCTTCGAGGCGGGCGCGATGCCGAACACCACGCCGACCAGCGCCGAGAACCCGGCCGCCGCGAGCATCACCCAGATCGGCACGTTCGCCGGCGGGAAGTTCGGGATGGCTGCGGCGATGCCCATGCCGACGAGCAGACCGAGCACGATGCCGATCAGGCCGCCGAGCAGCGACAGCAGCGCGGCTTCGAGCAGGAACTGGGTGAGGATGTCGCGGCGCGTCGCGCCGAGCGCCTTCAGGATGCCGATCTCGCGCGTCCGCTCGGTCACCGACACCAGCATGATGTTCATGATGCCGATGCCGCCCACCAACAGCGAGATGCCGACGATGCCGGCGAGCACGGCGGTGGCCGTCGCCGTGATCTGGTTGAACTGCTTGAGGAACGAGTCCGCGGCCTGGATCTCGAAGTCGTCCTCGGCGCCGGGCGCGATGTTGCGCGACGCCCTGATCACCCGCGTCGCCCGCGCCTTCACCTGCGCCACCTGGGAGATGTCATCGACGGTGAACGACACCTCCATGAACGGCTTGTCGAAGGTGCCGGTGAGGGAGCGCGCCACGGAGAACGGGATCATCACCCGGTTGTCCTGGCTGAAGCCGAAGATCTCGCCGCGCTTCTCGAGCACACCGACCACCTTGAACCACTCGCGGCCGATCAGCAGGAACTCGCCGATCGGATCCTTCGGCATCTTGAGTTCGTCCCGCACATCGACACCGATGACGACCACACGCCGCCCGCCCTGGTCGTCGCTCGCGGTCAGGAAGCGGCCTTGCCGCGTGGCGGTGCCGAGCACCACCTGCGCCTCCTCGGTGGCGCCGAGGATCTGCGGCGTGACATTGCGTGAGCGCCAGGTGACCGCCCCGAGGTTCGCGGCGATGATCGGCGCTACCTCCTTCACGCCGGGCACGCGGTAGCGCAGCGCATCGATGTCCTCGAAGTCGAGGCGGTTGATGCGGCCGGTGCGGAAGTTCTCCTGATCGTTGACGGCGTCGAGCGTCAGGGAGTTGCTGCCGAGGTCCGAGAACTGGTCCCGGATGGAGTCCGAGAAGCCCTGCAGCACGGACACCACGGCGATCACCGCCATGGTGCCGATCAGGATGCCGAGCGTGGTGAGGAAGCTGCGCAGCCGATGCGCGTTGAGGCTCGCCAGCGCGGCGCGGAACGCTTCGCCCAGCGCGTTCATGCCGCGCGTGCCGTGTTCGGCCGGTCCTCGACGATGCGGCCGTCGAGCACCCGGATGGTGCGGCGCGTGTGCGCCGCGATGTCCGGCTCGTGGGTCACCACCACCACCGTCTGTCCCGCCCCGTGCAGCGCATCGAACAGCGCCATGATCTCGGCGGAGGTGCGGGAATCGAGGTTGCCGGTGGGCTCGTCCGCGAGCAGGATCGAAGGCTCGCCGACCAGGGCGCGCGCGACGGCGACGCGCTGTCGCTGGCCGCCCGAGAGCTGGTTCGGGCGGTGGTCGAGCCGGTCACCGAGACCGACCCCCGCCAAGGCGCGCTCGGCGCGCTCGCGGCGCTCGGCCGCCGGCATCCGCCGGTACATGAGCGGCTGCATGACGTTCTGCAGCGCGGTCTGGCGCGGCAGCAGATGGAAGCTCTGGAACACGAAGCCGATCTCGCGGTTGCGCACCGCCGCGAGTTCGTCGTCGCGCAGCGAGGAGGTGTCGCGGCCGTTGAGGATGTACTGGCCTTCGGTGGGCGAGTCGAGGCAGCCGAGGATGTTCATCAGGGTCGATTTCCCGGACCCCGATGGGCCGATCAGCGCGACATACTCGTTGCGCCCGATGAAGAGGTCGACCCCCGCGAGCGCGAGCACGGTCTCCTCGCCGAGCACATAGCGCTTGACGATGCCCTTGAGCTCGATCATCCCCGCGATCCTGAACCCCGTGACGGCGGATCCTCATCGTCCGCTTCCTCGCCCTGGCGGTCCTTGTCCTCGCTTTGGCGCACCGCGTCGCCGTCCTTCAGGCGTCGCAGCGCGCGCGACGGCCCGGTGATGACGCGGTCGCCTTCTTTGAGACCGGCGGTGACGGCTTCCCAACGGTCATCCGAGAGCCCGGTCTGGACCTCGGTCTTGCGGGCCTTGCCGCCGTCGTCGATCCAGACATGCCGCTTCACGACACCCGGCTCGGGGCTGTCGGTGACCACCGCTTCGACCGGCACCGCGAGCTGCTTGCCGCCGGTGCCGAGGAAGATGACCGCGCGCGCGCTCATGCCCGAGCGCAGCTGCAGCTCGGCGGGCGGGGTGAGCAGCAGGGTCACGCGATAGGAGCGGCCCTGGCCGTCGACCGTGGGCGCAAGCGCGATCTTGCTGACCTTGCCCTTGAGCGCGGTGTCGGGATACGCCGCGGCGAACACATCGGCGGTCTGGCCGAGCGTGATCTTGGCGATGTCGCCTTCGTCGACCTTGACCTCGGCCTGGATGACCGAGGTGTCGGCGATCTTCATGAGCTGTGCGCCGGCGAGCGACGCCGTCGACGGGATCGCGACCTCGCCGACCTTGATGGGCAGCGAGACGATGCGGCCCTTGATGGGCGCGCGGATCTCGGTCTTGCCGCGCTGCTCGCGCGCATCGCCGAGCGTCGCCGTCGCGCGCGCGAGCGCCTCCTCGGAGCTCTTGAGGTCGGCCTCGGCGAGCACGAACTGGTTGCGGTCCTCATCCAGACGGTTGCGGTCGATGAGGTTCGAGGCGGCGAGCTTCTGGCTGCGCTCGTATTGCTGGCGACGCAGCGCCACCACCGCGCGTTGCCGCTCGATGCTGATGCGGTTCTGGCGGACGCCGGCCTCCTCGCGCGCGATGACGTTGTTGTAGGTCTCCGGATCGAGGCGCATCAGCAGCTGGCCCTTCTCGACGAAGTCGCCCTCCTGCACGGCGATGCTGGCGACGCGGGCGAGCACCTCTGCGGTGAGGTTGACCTCGACCTCGAACGCGAGCAGACCCGAAGCGAGGATGCTCGGCCGGACCTCCTGCAGCGCAGCGGGGGAGATGTCGACCGGCGTGCCGCTGCCGGAGCCGCCGCGCTTGAGCGCGATGGGGACGATGATGGCGAGGGCGACCAGCGCTGCTGCCAGCCATTTGCGGGGGATCTTGTTCATGTCACGCGATGAGTGCAGAGATGATCTGGTATCCGTGGAGCAGCGCGAAGGGGAGCGCGGCGACCACGAGGGGTTTGGCCCAGCCCGCGTCCTTGCTCCACAGCTTCCAGCCGAGTGCGGCGAGGCCGATGGTCCACAGGTTGAGGAAGTTGAAGGCGGTCGCGAAGGACTTCCAGGGGCTTTCAGGGGGCAGCTGCACGAGCATCGGGTCGAGGTTCGTGAGCATTAGGTCGCCGATGTAGGTCTGCGACGCCATGCCGACCGTGCCGTAGAGAGCGAGCAGCGAGCCGATGATGCCGGGCATCGAGGACCAGGCGGCGAGGGCGAACCCCTGCTTGAAGGACACGGCGAGACCCGTGAGCTTGCCGGCGAGCAGGAAGTACACCCCCCAGAGCATCAGCAGCACGATGCTCACGACGGGCGCGCTGATGGTGCTGGTCCATACGGTGGCTGTGCCTCCGGCAGCGGCCTCCATCGCGTCGATCTGGGCCTGGGAGAGCTCTTCGCCGCCGCGCTCCGCGCTCTCGCGGAAGAACCACGCCATGTCGACCGCGCTGAAGTAGAGGTACGCGAAGACCGTGCCGACTCCGGCGATGAGCAGGGCCGGCAGCCAAGGATCGGGCTTCTCGTAGCGGCGGGCCAGCACGGGACCCGGTTGCAGGAAGATGTCGACGAGGTCTTTCATGGGTCGCTCAGGTGGCCCGTGGGTCGCCGCTCGGCAGGCGATGAGCCGACCTGCGCATTGTGCCAGAAGTCCCGTGCGTTAGACTCGGGGAACCGTCGGCGAGGGACGCGGTCACAGAACTGTGGGGCGCGCTCCGCGCTCCGGGCTTCGACCCGAAGGTCCGAATCGGAGGACACGCAGATGACCGCTTCCCGATACCGCCTCCCGTCGATCGCTGCGATGCGTCCGGCCTTGGTGCTGACGCTCGGCGTCCTGCTGACGGCCTGTGCAGGCGGCTTGGCCCGCAAGGACGACGCGGCGCAGTTCCGCTATCAGGACTATGCCGGCGAGCCGGTGGACACCGTGGATTCGATGGGCCGGGTGACCGGCTGGAACTCCGTCTCCCGCGACCAGCTCGTCATCTGGACGGGGGTCAACGACGCCTGGTTGATCAAGGTCTGGAGCACCTGCCGCGACCTCGAGTTCGCCAACACGGTCGCGATCAAGCGCAACGGTACGAAGATCACCAAGTTCGATCAGGTTCTGGTCGGCGAGGAGCGTTGCCAGATCTCGGAGATCCGCCCGGTCGACATCAAGCAGATGAAGGCGGATCGCGCGGCGGCGAAGGCCAAGCCATAATGGGCGGGTGAACGCCACCGAAGACCACGCCGACCCGCGCGCGGGCGCCGCGCGCGTACCCGGCTCGAGCGGACCATCCCATCTCGACCAGCTCGAAGCGGAGTCCATCCAGATCATCCGCGAGACGGTGGCCGAGTGCGCTCGGCCGGTGCTGCTCTACTCGATCGGCAAGGACAGCAGCGCGCTGCTGCATCTCGTCCGCAAGGCGTTCTTCCCGGCGCCGCCGCCGTTCCCGATGCTGCACATCGACACGCAGTGGAAGTTCCGCGACATGTACGCGCTGCGCGACCGCGCGGCGCGCGCTGCGGGGATGGACCTCGTCGTGCATGTCAACCCCGAAGGGCTGGCGGCCGGCATCTCGCCCATCGTGCACGGCACCGCGCGCCACACCGAGGTGATGAAGACGCAGGCGCTGCGCCAGGCGCTCGATCTGCACGGCTTCGACGCCGCCTTCGGCGGCGCGCGTCGCGACGAGGAGAAGAGCCGCGCCAAAGAGCGCGTGGTATCGGTGCGCCTGCCCGGCCACCGTTGGGACCCGCGCGCGCAGCGCCCCGAGTTCGGCACGCTCTTCAACATGGGACGCGGGCCGGGCGAGACGCTGCGGGTGTTCCCGCTGTCCGATTGGACCGAGCTCGATGTCTGGGAGTACATCGCGCGCGAGGGCATCGAGGTCGTGCCGCTCTACTTCGCGGCGCCGCGACCGGTGGTCGAACGCGATGGTCAGTGGATCGTCCGCGATGACGAGCGCCTGCCGCTGCGTCCGGGCGAGGCGGTCCAGATGCGCAAGGTGCGGTTCCGCTCGCTCGGCTGCTTCCCGTTCACCGGCGCCATCGACAGCGAGGCGGATTCTTTGGAGGCCGTGCTCGCCGAGATGCGCACGACGCGTCGGTCGGAGCGGCAAGGCCGGCTCATCGACTTCGACCCCGCCTCCTCGATGGAGCAGAAGAAGCGCGAGGGTTACTTCTGATGGCCGTCGCGCCCGCTGTCGGCGGTGGTCTGGTGAGGGTGCTCGCCTGCGGTTCGGTGGACGACGGCAAGTCGACCCTCATCGGCCGGCTGCTGTACGACGCGGGCGCGGTCCCGGAGGACCATCTGCGCACCCTCGCCGCGGATTCCGTGCGGGTCGGCACCCGCGGCGGCGAGCTCGACTACGCGCTGCTGCTCGACGGTCTCGCCGCTGAACGGGAGCAGGGCATCACCATCGATGTGGCGTGGCGCCAGTTCGCGACGCCGCGCCGCCGCTTCGTGATCGCCGACGCGCCGGGCCACGAGCAGTACACCCGCAACATGGCGACGGGCGCCGCCGCCGCCGATGTCGCGGTGCTGCTGGTCGATGCGCGCAAAGGTCTGCTGACGCAGACGCTGCGCCACAGCCGCATCGCCGCGCTGTTCGGCGTGCGCGAGGTGGTGCTCGCGGTCAACAAGATGGACCTCGTCGGCCTGTCGCAGGAGGTGTTCGAGCGCATCGCGGCGGAGTACGGCGCCTTCGCTTCACGGCTGGGCCTGGTCCGTGTCACCGCCATCCCGTTGGCAGCGGCCGACGGCGACAACGTGGTCGTGCGCAGCGCGCGCATGCCCTGGTACCCGGGACCTACGCTGCTCGAGCGCCTCGAGACGCTCGAGCCGGCGGATGCGTCGTCCGAGGGCGGGTTCTGTCTGCCGGTCCAATGGGTCAACCGTCCCGATGCGGATTTCCGTGGCTACGCCGGACGCGTCGTGCGTGGCCGCATCCGTCCCGGCGAAGCGGTGCGTGTGCTGCCGGGCGGTCGCGAGACGCGTGTGGCGAGACTCGTCACCTTGGACGGCGATCTCGACGAGGCCGCCGCCGGCCGATCCATCACCCTGGTGACCGCCGACGAGGTCGATGTCGGTCGAGGCGATGTCATCGTCGCGTCGGCGGTGCCGCTCGAGGTGGCCGACCAGTTCGAGGCGACGCTGCTGTGGTTGGACGACGAGCCGCTGCTCCCGGGGCGCCAGTACGACCTGAAGATCGGCGCGCAGCGCGTGCGGGCCAGCGTCAACCCGCTCAAGCACCGCATCGATGTGGATACGGGCGGCCGTCTCGCCGCCGAGCGGTTGGAGCTCAACGACCTGGGTGTCGGCGAGCTCTCGCTCGACCGGCCGGTGGTCTTCGCTCCGCACACCGAGCAGCGGGAGCTCGGTCGGTTCATCCTCATCGACCGGCAGACGCAGCGCACCGCCGCGGTCGGTCTGCTGAACTTCGCGCTGCGCCGTGCCCGCAACATCCACTGGCAGGCGCACCGCATCGACCGCGAGGTCCGCGCCCGTCAGAAACAGCAGCAGCCCTGTGTGGTGTGGTTCACCGGGCTGTCGGGCGCGGGCAAGTCGGTGATCGCCAACCTCGTCGAGCAACGGCTCGTCGAGCTCGGGCGCCATACCTACCTGCTCGACGGCGACAATGTGCGCCACGGCCTCAACCGCGACCTCGGCTTCACCGTGCAGGACCGCGTCGAGAACGTGCGCCGCGTGACCGAGGTCGCGACGCTCATGGCCGATGCCGGACTCATCGTGCTGGTGGCGATGATCTCGCCGTTCCGGGCCGAGCGCGCCCAGGCGCGCGAGCGCGTGACCGCTGCGGGCGCGGCCTTCATGGAGGTCTTCGTGGACACGCCGCTCGATGTCGCCGAGGCGCGCGACACCAAGGGGCTCTACGCGCGCGCCCGTCGCGGCGAGCTGCGCAACTTCACCGGCGTCGACTCGCCCTACGAGGCGCCGGCCTCACCAGAACTGCGGCTCGACGGCGCCGCAGGCACGCCGCAGGACGCGGCGGAGCGGGTCGTCGCCGCGGTGCTGGCGTTGCGCGCGACGGGTGCCCTCCCGTGACCGGCGGTGCGACGCAGCATCCCGCCGCCGTGGACGCGCCGTACGCCCCGTCGCTCGAAGCGGTGCGGGGCATCGCGCGCGCGGCGGGTGCCGCGATCATCGAGGTGGAGCGGGCGCACCGCGCCGGTGACGCCGGCGCGCTCGGGCTGCGCGCCAAGGGCGATGCTTCGCCGGTGACCGCTGCGGACCTCGCTGCGCACCGCGTCATCGTCGACGCGCTGCGGCGGCTGACGCCCGATGTGCCGGTGCTGTCCGAGGAGGCCGCCGATGTCGCCTGGGCGACCCGAGAGGTCTGGCGCCGTTTCTGGCTGGTGGACCCGCTCGACGGCACTCGGGAGTTCCTGACCGGCAACGGCGAGTACACGGTCAACATCGCGCTCGTCGAACATCATGCGCCGCGGCTCGGTGTGGTCTACGCGCCGGCGAGCGGCCTCGAGTACTCCGGCATCGCAGGAGTCGGCGCGTGGCGTGCGCGCGGCGTCGGCGCCGGACCGGAACCGATCCGCGTGGGCGGTCGCAGCGTGCCCGACGCGCCGGGTGCGCCGCTGCGCGTGGTCGGCAGCCGCTCGCATCGCGGTGATTCATTGGACGCGCTGCTGAGGCGCATCGGCCCCCACGAGTTCGTGCCGATGGGCAGCTCGCTCAAGTTCTGCGTGCTCGCCGAGGGCGGCGCCGATGTCTATCCGCGGCTCGGCCCGACCAGCGAATGGGACACCGCCGCGGGGCATGCGGTGCTGCTCGGCGCCGGTGGTCGTGTGCTGCAGCTGGACGGCTCGCCGCTCGGTTACAACCGCAAGGCCGGCCTGCTCAACCCCGATTTCGTCGCCTGCGGTGATGCGCTGTCGGATTGGGCGGCGTGGGTGCGGGAGCGCGCACGATGATCCACATCATCGGCGACCGCGTGCCCGACATCTCCTCCGAGGCCTGGGTGGCGCCGTCGGCCGATGTCATCGGCACCGTGCGGCTCGCTGCCGGGTCCAGCGTCTGGTTCAACGCCGTGCTGCGCGGCGACAACGACTGGATCGAGATCGGCGAGGGCAGCAATGTGCAGGACGGCAGCGTGCTGCACACCGATCCCGGCATCCCGCTCAGGGTGGGCGCGGGCGTCACCATCGGCCACAAGGCGCTGCTGCACGCCTGCAGCGTCGGCGACGGCTCGCTCATCGGCAACGGCGCCATCGTGCTCGATGGCGCGGTCATCGGCCGCGGTTGCGTGGTGGCGGCGGGCGCCTTGGTGCCGCCGGGCATGTCGGTCCCGGAGGGCGTCGTCGTGATGGGCTCGCCGGCGAAGGTCGTGCGCGAGCTCAAGGAGGAAGACCGCGTGCGCATCCTGCGCGGCGCCGAGGTCTACCGGCAGCGCAGCGCGCTCTACCGCGCGACGCTCAAGCCGTCCACGCCGGGCGCCTGATCCGACGGCCGTGCCGCTGGCGGCACGGTGCTGCGCACGAAGGCGAGCATGGGTGCGAGCAGCGCCTCGGTGCCCGCGGGCGCGAGGATGTCACCGGCCAGCACATGGTGCGCACGGTCCTCGCTGTCCTCGATCTTGACGATCTGTTTCGTCGGCGAGCCGAGCCGGGCGTAGGCCTCCTCGATGCGCGCCGGACTCACCACGGAGTCCTTGGGCGAGTGGATGACGAGCGTCGGCACGCGGATGTCCTCGAGAGGCGATCCGCGGACCGACTTGACCAGCGCCATCATCGGCACCAGCGCGCGCGCCGGATACTTCCAGGTCCAATACTTCGCCTGCCGCTCGTTGGCGGGCTGCCATCGGTACTCCTCGCCGATGAGCAGCCGCTGCAGCTGGTAGCCCCAAGGCCCCGCGAGCAGCGTCGAGCGCTCGTCGCGCGGACCGAGGTTCGGCGAGACCAGTATCTGCGCGGCGATGTCCGCGGCCTCCGAGCGCTGCGCGAGCCACAGCGCGAGCGTGCCGCCGGTCGAGGTGCCGACGACGATCACGCGTTCCCCCAGCATGCGGCCGATGGCGAGCGCTTCGGCAGCGTCGCGCAGCCAGTCCTCTGCGGTGGCCTCACCCATCGCTGCAGGGGCGCGGCCGTGGCCCGCGAGACGGGTGTAGTAGAGGTTCGCGCCGAGCTCGGCGGCGAGCCGGTCGCAGAGCGGTGCGACCTCCTGGCGCGTCGCCGTGTAGCCGTGCAGGTAGATGACCGCGAGCGGCGTCCGCCGCCGGTCCGGATGCGCCCAGACGATGGATTTCTCGGCGCCGGAGACGATGTCGGGGAAGCGTGCTTCGGATGCCGCGAGCCAGGCCTCGAGCGCGGCCGGCTCCGCCACGGTCCCGGCGAGCGACGGCGCTCCGACCTGCGTATCGATGCGGTACGCGGGGCCTGCGACATAGGCGATCGCCGGCAGCGCGACGAGCGCGGTCAGGGCGATGAGCAGGAGACGGACGCGACGCGACATCGCGCCGCATCCTACCCGCGGTCATCGGGCACGGGTAGGATTTCCGCATGACCGCGCTGCGAGCCCCTGATTGGTCCACCGACGGCCGCGACTGGCCGAACCGCGAGGCGAGCCGCTTCGTGGAGGCCGGTGGGCTGCGTTGGCATGTCCAGATCGCAGGGTCGGGCCCGGCGCTGCTGCTGGTGCACGGCACCGGCGCGTCCACGCATTCGTTCCGCGATCTGTTGCCGCTGTTGGCGCAGCGCTTCACGGTCGTCGCGCCGGACCTGCCCGGGCACGGCTTCACCACGCGCCCCGCGGATCCGGCGCATCTTTCCTTGCCGGGCATGGCGGCGGGCGTGGTGGCGCTGCTGCGCGCCTTGGGGGTCGTGCCGGAGGTCGCGGTAGGCCACTCGGCCGGCGCGGCCATCCTCTGTCGCATGTGCCTCGATGGCATGCTCCAGCCGCGCGCGGTCGTCAGCCTGAACGGCGCTCTGTTGCCGCTGCCGGGGCTGCGCCATCCTGCGTTGACGCCGCTGGTGCGCGGGGTGGTCTCCGGCGACTGGTTGCCGCGGATCTTCGCGCGCCGCATGGAGTCGCCGCGCGAGGTCGAGCGGCTGCTGGCCCGTACCGGCTCGACCATCGATGCGCGTGGGCGGGACCTCTACGCCCGTCTGTCGCGCAACGCATCGCACACGGGCGCGGCGCTCGCCATGATGGGGCACTGGGACACGCGGCCGCTCGAGGCCGAGCTGCCGCGGCTCGCGGTGCCGCTGCTGCTGCTGGTCGGCGCCCGTGACAGCATGATCCTGCCTGGGGTCGCGCTGCGTGTGCGCAGCCTCGCGCCCCACGCTCAGCTGCTGCAGATCTCCGGCCTCGGGCATCTGGCGCACGAGGAGTCGCCGCAGCTCATCGCCGACGAGATCGTCGCGTACGCGTGCGCGCAGGGCGTCACGGTTCCTTCCTGACGCGCCGCACGGTATCGTGCACCCATGAAACACGCGATCGTCATCGGCAGCGGATTCGGCGGGCTCGCCGCCGCTGTGCGGCTCGGCGTGCGCGGTTATCGCGTCACGGTCCTCGAGAAGCTGGACGCGCCGGGCGGTCGCGCCTATGTCCATCGCCGCGATGGCTACACCTTCGATGCCGGTCCGACCATCATCACCGCGCCGTATCTCTTCGAGGATCTCTGGACGATCTGCGGCAAGCGCTTGGCCGACCATGTCAAGCTGCACGCCATCGATCCGTTCTACCAGGTACGGTTCGACGATGGCGATGTGTTCCGCTACAGCGCCGACCTCGATGCGGTGCGGGCGCAGATCGCGCGCATCGAGCCGCGGGATGTCGAGGGCTTCGACCGTTTCCTCGACAAGAGCCGCCGCATCTTCGAGGTCGCCTTCGCGCAGCAGGCCGAGCAGCCGTTCCATGAGCTCGGCGCGCTGTTCGCAGCGGCGCCGGGATTGGTGCGGCTCGGCGGCTACCGCTCGGTGTACCAGGAGGTCTCGCGCTTCTTCCGCAGCGAGAAGCTGCGGCTGCTGTTCAGCTTCCATCCGCTGCTGATCGGCGGCAACCCCTTCACGACCACCGCCTACTACTGCCTCATCGCGCACCTCGAGCGCACCTACGGCGTGCATTACGCCGAGGGCGGGGTGGGTGCGCTCATGAACGGCATCGTCGACCTCGTCCGCGGCACCGGCGGCACGCTGCGCTGCGGCGCCGAAGTCGCCGAGGTGCTGGTCGAGGGCGGCAAGGCGAGGGGCGTGCGGCTCGCGTCCGGCGAGGTCATCGAGTCGGACATCGTGGTCTCCAACGCCGACGCGGCGTGGACCTACGGCAAGCTGCTCGACAAGCACGCGCGCCGCCGCTGGACCGACGCCAAGCTCGAGCGGTCGCGCTATTCGATGAGCCTGTTCGTCTGGTATTTCGGCACCCGTCGCCGCTACGACGATGTCTACCACCACACCATGGTGCTCGGGCCGCGCTACCGCGGTCTGCTGGACGACATCTTCAAGCGCAAGGTGCTGGCGAAGGACTTCAGCCTCTACCTGCACCGTCCGACGGCGAGCGACACCAGGCTCGCGCCGCCCGGTCACGACGCCTTCTATGTGCTGGCGCCGGTGCCGCATCTCGGCAGCGGCACGGACTGGCGCGAGCGCGCCGAGCCGTATCGACAGGCTGTGCAGCGCCGTCTCGAGGACACCCTGCTGCCGGGGCTCGGGGATTCTTTGACGACCTCGTTCGTGCTCACGCCGCAGGATTTCCACGACCGCCTGTCGTCGTGGAAGGGTGCGGCCTTCGCGATGGAACCGCAGCTCTTCCAGAGCGCATGGTTCCGGCCGCACAACCGCAGCGAGGAGGTCGAGGGTCTATACCTCGTCGGTGCGGGCACGCATCCGGGCGCGGGCCTGCCGGGCGTGGTGTCGTCGGCGCGCATCCTCGACAAGATCGTCCCGGATCCCTGACGCGCGTCGGCGCGCGTCCCTTTCAGACCGCGTCGGCGAGCAGCCGCACGGCGGCGAGACGGCCGGAAAGCGTCGCCATCGGCACGCCGGGGCCGGGATGCACCGACCCGCCCGCGAGGTACAGCCCCGGCACGCCGCTCGCGGCGCCCGGCCGCTGGAAGCTGCCGAGGGCGCCGTGGTTCGCGCGGCCGTAGAGCGAGCCGCCGGTCGCCGGGAACAGCCGCTCCCAGTCCTGCGGACGGGTGACCACACCGCCTTGGCGCGCCGCGACGCTTCCATCGCCCACCACGAAGCCGCAGTCGCGCATCAGTCCGAACGCATCGTCTCCGATCCGATCCAGCGTCGCGTCGTCGATGCCGCCGCGATCGCCGTCCGCCGGAGCGTTTACGAGCAGCAGCAGCCGCTCGGCCGCGCCCTCGGTAAGGCCGTCTCGGAGCGCGGCCGCCGCGCTCGCGTCGCGGTCCTGCGCGCAGACATAGACGGTCGGCGCGCGGCTGACGGTGCGGCGGCGGAACACCGCGTCGAACTCGTCGGGGTAGTCGTCGCCGAAGAACACCGTGTGGTGCGCGAGCGGGAAGCCGCGCGTCGGGGCGCGCAGGCACCAGGTGACGGCCGACAGCGCGCGGTCGCGCGGTGCGGTGACGGGCAGCGCGCCGCGCAGCTCCGCACCCAGTGCGCCGCTGCCGAGCGCGCTGATATCGCCGTTGAACACGACGGCGTCCGCCGCGATCTCCTCTCCGGAGTCCAGCACCACACCCGACACCCGACGCTCCCGCACCACCAATCGTGCGACATGCGCGTCATACCGGTAGTCCGCGCCTTGCTCCTCGCCGAGCGTCTCGAGCGCGAGCGCGATGCGACGCATGCCGCCCTGCACCAACCAGACGCCCTGCTGCTCGACATGGGCGATCAGCATCAGCGTCGCGGGTGCGGCGAGCGGTGAACTGCCGACATAGGTCGCGTAGCGTGAATAAAGCTGCCGCAGGCGCGGGTCGCGGAACTGCGCGCCGAGCGTCTGCCACAGCGTGCGCCAAGGCGCGGTGCGCCACATCGCGCCGAGACCGCGGACGCCGAGGCGTGCGACGAGCTCCGCGGGCGAGGGGCGCTGCGCCTCCATGAAGCTGTGGCGCAGCGCGTCGTGCAGCCCACCGCTGCGGGCGTGGAAGTCACGGAACGCGCGGGCATCGTCTGCGCCCGCGAAATCGCCGATGGCCGAGGCGGAGCGCTCGACATCCGCGAAGAGGTCCAACCGGCCGCCCTCGCGCCACGCGTGGCGGGCCAGCAGATCCGCGGGCACGAGCGGCAAGCGGTCTTCGAGCCGCGCACCGGCGTCGGCGAACAGCGATTCGAACACGGCGCGCATCGTGAACACGGTCGGCCCGCCGTCGATGCCCGGGCAGGCGTCGCCCGGACCGGCGGTGCCGGGATCGCCGTTCGCGCCGCCACCGACCATGACCTCGCGCAGCTTGCCGCCGGGTCCGGCGGCGCGCTCGAGCACGGTGACACGGCAGCCGGCACGCGCGAGGTCGACGGCCGCGGCGAGGCCGCCCATCCCGGCGCCGATGACGAGGACGCGACGCACGGCGGCGTTCGTCCTCAGGCGCGGGAAGCGGCGTCCGTCCCGTCCGCTTCGCGCGCGGGACGGCGCGCGGCGGGCAGACGCGCCACCGCGAGACGCTGATGGATGATGATCGCGAGGCCGACCACCAGCGGGATCGCCCAGAGCCCGGGGTGCAGCGCGAGCTCCGGGATCGTACGCACCGCGCCGAAGGCGAAGAACGCGGTGTAGACCGAGATGCCGGCGCCCACGAGGGCCTTCAGATGTTCCTTGAGCCACATCAACGGACCCGGGTCGGGGTGGTAGAGGAACCAGAGGTTGGTGGCGACGGTGGCGATGCCGATCGCGGGCATCCCGAGCATCAAGGGCAGGTCGGCGAGCCAGGCCTGGACGATGCAGTTGACCGAAGCCGCGATGAGCAGCGCCTGCAACGCGATGTTGCGCCACTCGCGCTGCGATTCGCGGTCGTCCTTGTGGCGTACCGTCTGCCAGCCGTACCAAGCGAGGTTGATGGTCAGGATGGCGAGGCCCTGCATCATCCAGCCGAAGATGCCGCGGATCCACTGCGGACCGGCCTCGACGAGATGCGGGTGGGTCCCGATGGGGTCGATGAGCGTGCAGAGGCTGATGCCGACGGCGGCGGTGCCCGTGGCGAGCATGGTCCAGGTGAAGACCTTGCCCCAGCGCTTGTGCGCCGCACCGCCCTTGCGGCCGATCACCGGCACCCAGAACGCGACGAGACCCACGCTGCCGAACGCGATGTGCAGCGCGATGAAGGTGAAGAACGCGGCCGGCACCAACGATTCCATGCGTGACCATGCTGCGCCCGCGCCGCGCGGCTTGTCAAAGACGCCCTTCACGCCGCAGCCGTCAGGCGGTAGGGTAGTCCCCCCATGTATCGTCCGCCCCGGCCCACGCCGCTCGCCGCGGTCATCTCGCTGCTGCGCACGGCGGCGCGCGGTGGCGGCGATCTGATGAGCCTGCTGCCCGCGAAGGCCTATCGCGTGCGTGCGGGATGGCTCGGTTATTCGCGGCGCGGAATCCTGATCGTCAACGATCCCGAACTGCTGCGCGATGTGCTCACCGACCCGGCAGGCATCTACCCCAAGAACGACCTGATGGCCGGCGCGCTGGAGCCGCTGGTGGGCAACTCCATCTTCGTGTCGCACGGCGATGTGTGGCGGCGGCAGCGGCGCATGATCGACCCTGCGTTCTCGCACATGCGGCTCGGCAAGGCCTTCGTCTCGATGTCCGCCGCGGTCGACGACTATGAACAGCGGCTCGATGCGCTCTGCGGGACGGGCGAGCCGTTCTCGCTCGACCTCGCGATGAGCCATCTCACCGCCGACATCATCTGCCGCACCGTGTTCTCGACCTCGTTGCGCTCGCAGACGGCGATCGATGTGTTCGAGTCGTTCACGGTGTTCGAGCGCACCTGCGCACAGGTCGAGTTCAAGCGGCTGGTGTTCGACAAGCCGTTCGCGGCCATCCCGCAGCACCCGGAGGTGCTCGCCGCCTGCGAGCGCATCCGGCATCACCTCGGCGAACTGGTCGACAGCCATCTCGCGGGCGGCGAGGGCGGGGCGGTCTGGGACGACATCGCCGCCGAGGTCATCGCGGCGCGCGACCTCGATACCGGTGAAGGGTTCACGCGCAAGGAGCTCCTCGACCAGCTCGGCGTGATGTTCCTCGCCGGCCACGAGACCACCGCGAGCGCGCTCATCTGGACCTTCATGATCCTCGGCCTGCAGCCGCAGGCGATGGCGCGGCTGCGCGCCGAGGTCGACGCGTCGGGCGACGGCGCGCTGTCGCTGGAACAGGTGCGGCGCATGACCTTCGTGCGCAACGTGTTCAAGGAGACGCTGCGGCTCTATCCGCCGATCCCGTTCATCCCGCGTGTCGCGGCGGAGGACGCGGTCATCGGCGGTCATCGTGCCAAGCGCGGCACCATGCTGATGATCGCGCCGTGGACCATCCATCGGCATCGCGACCTCTGGAAGGACCCGCACGCCTTCGACCCGGACCGGTTCTCCGCCGAGCGCGAACATGAACTGATCCCCGGGGCCTATCTGCCGTTCGGGCTCGGGCCGCGGGTCTGCATCGGCGCGGGGTTCGCGCAGCTCGAGGCGAGCCTGATCCTCGCGCGGCTCTGCCGTCGCTACGACTTCGAGATCCTGGATGCCGATCGCATCCGACCGGTGGCGCGGCTGACGACGCGGCCCGAGAAGCAGCTGATGTGCCGCGTGCGGCGCCGGGCGGACGCATGAGCGGTCCGACCGTGCTGCTCACGCTCGGGCGTCTGCCGAAGGCGCTCGAGGTGGCGCGGGCGCTGCAGGGTGCGGGCTGCCGCGTCATCGTCGCCGAGCCGTTCAAACGGCATCTCACCGGCGCCTCGCGCGCGGTCGCGCGCAGCGTGGTGGTGACCTCGCCGGTGCAGGACCGCGAGGCTTATCTGCGGGAGATCTCCGACCTGGCGGTCGCCGAGGGCGCATCGCTGATCCTGCCGGTCAGCGAGGAGATCCTGCACGCCTCGCTGCTGCGCGGTCGTCTGCCCTCGGGGGTGCGGCTCGCCGCGATGCCCCACGCCTCGCTTCTCGCGCTGCATGACAAGCTCTCGTTCGCCGCGGTCTGCCGCGCAGCGGGCGTCGCGGCGCCCGAGACCTTCGCGCTCGGCGATCCGCGCGCGGTCGAGCTCGCGCGACGCGGGCGCACGGTGGTGAAGCCGATCTTCTCGTGCTCGGGCCGCGGGGTGCGCTTCCTCGCTGCGGGCGAGGCGCTGCCGTCCGCCGATGAGCCTGCGCTGGTGCAGGAGTTCTGCGCCGGGCGCATCCTCAGCACCTTCACGCTGGCGCGCGCCGGCGTACCGCGCATCACCGTCACCTACCGCGGTGCGGTGATGCAGGGGACGGTGGCGGTGTGCTTCGAGCGCATCGACACGCCGCCTGCGGTCGACGCATGGGTGGGTGCGATGGTGCGGAACACCGCGTTCGACGGCTTCATCTCCTTCGACCTCGTCGAGGATGCGCAGGGTGTCATCCGCGGCATCGAGTGCAATCCGCGCGCGACCAGCGGCATCCACTTCGTGGAGCCGGCGGACCTCGCGGCGGCGCTGCTCGACCCGCAGGCCGACGGACCGCTGCGCTTCAAGCAGAACCGGCTGATGCAGCAGTTCTATCCTTGCCTCACCGAGACCCAGCGCACCATGTTCGGCGAGGGTCCGTTCCGGGAGAACCTGCGCTGCCTGGTCGCCGCGAGCGACGTCACCTGGTCGGCGCGCGACCCGTGGCCGCTCGTCTCGCAGCCCTGGACCTCGTGGCCCATCATCGAGATGGCGATGCGCCGACGCTGCACCTTCGGTGAGGTGGCGATGCTCGACCTCGCCTGGAGCGGCGCGTAAAGTGGTGCGCATGTCGCCCGATGCAGACCCGCCTGCGCCGCTCGCGACGCGCGACGACATCGAGGCCTGTCGCGCGGCCATCCGCGTCGGCTCGCGCACCTTCCACGCCGCCTCGCATCTGTTGCCGGTGCGGGTGCGCGAGCCCGCGCTGGCGCTGTACGCGTTCTGCCGTGAAGCCGACGATGCCATCGACGGCAGCGCGGAGCCGCGCGTCGCGCTGCACGCGCTCGAGGAGCGGCTCGACCGCGCTTACCGCCGCGATCCGATCGACAACGCCGCCGACCGCGCGCTCGCGGATGTGGTCGCGCGCTTCCGCATCCCGCGCGCCGTCCCCGCCGCGCTGTTGGAGGGCTTCGCCTGGGACGCCGAAGGCCGTGTCTACCCGGATCTGTCGTCCTTGCGTGCCTACGGCATGCGGGTCGCGGGCACGGTGGGCGTGATGATGTCGTTGCTGATGGGCGTGCGCTCGGCCGGCGCGCTGGCGCGCGCGGCGGACCTCGGCATCGGCATGCAGCTCTCCAACATCGCACGCGATGTCGGCGAGGATGCGCGGCTCGGCCGGGTGTATCTGCCGCGCGATTGGCTCGCCGAGGCGGGCATCGACGCCGACGAATGGCTCGCCGAGCCGCAGTTCGAGCCCGACCTCGGGCGTGTGGTGGCGCGGTTGGTGGATGAGGCGCAGCGGCTCTACGACCGCGCGGCCGTCGGCGTCACCGAACTGCCCGTGGAGTGCCGCCCGGCGATCCACGCGGCGCGGCTGATGTACGCCGAGATCGGCCGGAAGGTCGCCCGCGCGGGCGGCGACTCGGTCACGACCCGCGCAGTGGTGTCCGCGCGGCGCAAGATGTTGCTGCTGCTGCAGGCGATCACGGCATCGGTGACCACGCCGCGCGTGATGGATGCCGCCGACGCCTTGCCGGAGGCGCGCTTCCTCATCGATGCGGTGGTCGAGCACGATGCGCGGCACGGCGTGACGGGGGATGTGCTGGCGGGCGAGAGCCTGCTGGTGCGCGAGTTCGCGCTCGCGCTCGCGGCCTTCGAGCGCCTGGAGCGCGACGAGGAGCCGGGCCGGATCGGGTGACGGCTCAGCGCGCGATCGGTCGGCGTGGCAGGCGCACCGGCAGCAGCATCTGCACCCATGGGGCGGCGAAGCGCCGCAGCGAAACGCTCTCGTGGAAGCCGGTGGCGAGCCCGCCATCGAGATGCGACTCGATGCGCGAGCGCGCATAGAACGGGCCGTCCTCCAGGGTCGCGAGCACCCGCGCGCCGCGGCCATGGTCGCTGCGGGTCTCGCGGCGGATGCCCCATGGCGTGGTCGGTAGACGCTGCACCGGCGGTGCGATGATGTCGTGCGCGCCCTGCGTGTCGAAGGCGAGGGCGATCGACCGGCCCTGCGGCAGGGTCCCCGACCCTGCGTCGGTGCGCCATACCGTGTCGTAGAAGACGCGGGTCTCGTCGCCGCGATGGGCGCGCGACCAGTTCCATGAATCGAAATCGTCCTCGAGCGGCGCGCAGCCGGCGTTGGCGTCGAGATAGCCGTCGCCGTGCCACGCGAGGCCGGGCTGCGTGAACTCCGCGCTGACGCGGCAGCGCGGGGCGATCGGCCACCAAAGATGACGCGGCGTGCCGGTCGCGGCGGCGTCCAGTCCATAGCCGTGATGCAGACGGCCCTGCGGACGCACGCGGACCGTACCCCGCAGACCGCGTGGCCACGGCGAGGTCACCTCGTCGATGTGGACGACGAGTTCCTGCCCGTTCCATTCCAGGGAGCTCGGACCGATGACGAGCCGGCCGGGCGCGCGCTGGAGGTCTCGCGCGCCGCGTTCGGTGAGCGCCCAGCGATGGCCCACGGCGCCGTAGAGCGCGACATTGAGGCCGCTGTGCGCGAGCGGATCGACGGCACCGCCGGTCGGCGCGCGCCGCCGCGCCCGCGCATACCAGGGCGAGAAGACGCAGCCCAGCATGGCGATGATCGTCAGGCCATGGCGGCCGCAGTCGCTCCAGGCGTCGATGTACCACCAGGCGTAACCGCGGTCGGCGACCGGGACGGTGAACACCGGCCCCGCGGCGTCGACGGGCGCGGCGGTTTGACGGGTCTCGGAAGGGTGTCTATATTCCATGACGGTTTAGTGTGACAAGCAAAGTGGACAATCTCCAGCGGGTCGGTGCCGGCTGGAGGGGGTCGGCAGGAGCCCGCATGGAAAGTCTCTCCACCATCGAGCAGGCGCTCGAAACCGCGGTGTCCTCCTGCGAGACGCTGGGCTGTCCGCCGCGCCTCGCGGCCGCCATCCGCTACGCGGTGTTCCCGGGCGGGGCCCGAATCCGACCCCGGCTCTGCCTCGCGATCGCCGCCGGTTGCGGCGAACCGCATTCGCCGCTGGCCGAGGCGACGGCGGCCTCCATCGAGCTGCTGCACTGCGCGTCGCTCGTCCACGACGATCTGCCCTGCTTCGACGACGCCGAGGTGCGCCGCAACCGCCCGTCGGTGCACCGCGCCTTCGATGAGCGCATCGCGCTGCTGGTCGGTGATGCGCTGATCGTGCTCGCCTTCCAGAACGTGGCGCGCGCCTTCGCGGACGCGCCGGATCGGCTGCCCGGCATCGTGCTCGCGCTCGCGCGGGCGGCGGGCGCGCCCGGCGGGATCGTCGCCGGCCAGGCCTGGGAATGCGAGGACGCCACGCCGCTCGAGGAATATCGTCGGCTCAAGACCGGTGCGCTGTTCGTCGCCGCCACCGTGGGCGGCGCGCTGTCCGCCGGCGCGGATCCGGCGCCCTGGCGTGCGCTCGGCGACCGCTTGGGCGAGGCCTATCAGGTGGCCGACGACATCCGCGACGCCCTCGGCACCGAGGACGAGCTCGGCAAGCCGACCGGGCGCGACGAGGCGCTCGGCCGACCGAGCGCGGTGACGCAGTTCGGTCTCGCCGGTGCGGTCAAATATTTTGACGGGCTTATCGCCGGTGCCTCGGCCTCCATCCCGCCCTGTCCGGGCGCGGAGTTCCTGCGCGAGCTCGTCGACCTCGAGGCGCAGCGCCTGCTGCCTGAGCAGTTGCTGCGGCGCGCGGCTTGACGGCCGACGCGCGCCTGCGCGCACCCTGGATCATCCGGCTGCGCGATCGCTGGCACGATCGGCGCAACCGTTGGTTGATGGATCCGCGCTTCCAGCGTGCGGCCGCGGCTTTCCTGCCGACCCGTCCGTTGGCGCGGCGCGAGGCGCGCGAACTGTTCGACATCGTCGCCGGATTCGTGTGGTCGCAGGTGTTGTTGTCGTGCCTGCGGCTCGGCGTCTTCGAGCGGCTGCGCGACGGACCGGTCGCGGCCGCCGACCTCCTGCCGCAAGGGACGCTCGCGCCGGCGCCGGCTGCGACGCTGCTGCGCGCCGCGGCGGCGCTGGAGCTGGTCGAGCAGCGCGGTGAGGGGCGATGGGCGCTCGGCCGGCGCGGTGCGGCGCTGCTCGGCAATCCCGGCGTGCTCGCCATGATCGAGCATCACGCCGTGCTCTACGCCGATCTCGTCGATCCGGTGGCGATGCTGCGTGCTCCTCGCGGCGCGACGGCGTTGGCGCGCTACTGGCCCTACGCGGCGGCGGCCGAGCCCGGCAGCGTCGAGGCCGCCTCGACCGCTGCGTACACGCGGTTGATGTCGGCATCGCAGGGTCTGGTCGCGGAAGAGGTCCTCGACGCCCACGATTTCTCGCGCCATCGCCGCGTGCTGGATGTCGGCGGGGGCGACGGTACCTTCCTGCGCGCGGTCGCGCGACGCGTGCCGGAGATCGATCTCGCGCTGTTCGATCTGCCGGGCGTTGCGGCCCAGGCGACGGCGCGCTTCGCGGAGGCCGGTCTGTCGTCCCGCGCGACCGTCACTGCGGGTGATTTCAGCCGTGACCCGCTGCCGCCGGGCGCGGACCTCGTCACCTTCGTGCGCGTGCTGCATGACCATGACGATCCGCGGGTCGAGCGGCTGCTGGCCGCCGCCCACGACGCCTTGGCCCCCGGCGGGACGCTTCTCATCGCTGAACCGCTCGCCGGTACCACCGGCGCGGAGCGCATGGGCGACGCGTACTTCGGCGTCTATCTCTGGGCGATGGGCAGCGGTCGTCCGCGCACCGCCCAAGAGCTCGCCGCGATGCTGCAACAGGCCGGCTTCGAGGCGCCCGTGGAGCGCCCGACCCGGGTGCCGCTGCAAACCCGGGTGCTGGTCAGCCGTCGCCGGGGGTAGGGCAGGCGACCGTCCCGAGGTCAGCGGGGCGGGACGATGCGGCGAAGTGTCTAAAGTAATTGACACCTACCAGCGTAAGGGTAGACTGACATGTGCGGGGTATCAGGTCGGGAGGCCTGCATGAGTCACGGATTGAACGCGCTCGCCGTGGTGATGGAGGGGCCTGGGCAGCTCGCGCTGAGGCGCTTGCCCTTGGGCGACCCTGCGCCCGAAGAGATCGTCGTCGACGTCGACTGGAGCGGCATCAGCACCGGCACCGAGAGGCTTCTCTGGTCCGGCAAGATGCCGCCGTTCCCGGGCATGGGATATCCGCTCGTCCCCGGCTATGAATCCGTCGGCCGCATCCGCGAGGTCGGCGCGAAGGCCGACGCGCGACGCGTCGGTGAGACCGTGTTCGTGCCGGGTGCGCGCTGCTTCGGTGAAGTTCGCGGTCTCTTCGGCGGCGCGGCATCGCGGCTCGTGGTGCCTGCGGCGCGCGTCACCCCGGTCGATCCCGCACTCGGCGAATCCGCCGTGCTGCTCGCGCTCGCTGCGACGGCGCGCCACGCGCTCGCCGCCCGCGGCGCGCGTGCACCGGAACTCATCGTCGGCCATGGCGTGCTCGGCCGTCTGCTCGCGCGTCTCACGCTCGCGGAAGGTGCGTTCGCGCCCACCGTGTGGGAGCGCGACGCGACGCGCGTCGGCGGCGCCGAGATGTATTGCGTCTGCGCGCCCGAGGACGACCCGCGCCGCGATTACGGCTCGGTGTACGACGTCAGCGGCGATGCCGGCATCCTCGATGCGCTCATCGGACGGCTCGCGCCCGGCGGCGAAGTCGTGCTGGCGGGCTTCTACCCCGGCCCGGTGCAGTTCGACTTCGCCTCGGCGTTCATGCGCGAAGCGCGTATCCGCATCGCCGCCGAGTGGAAGGACGCCGACCTGCAGGCCGTGCTCGCGCACATCGCCGCGGGGCGGCTATCGCTCGATGGCCTCATCACGCACCGGCGCGAAGCGGGTGCGGCGGACGAGGCTTACCGGCAGGCGTTCGGCGACGCCGCCTGTCTCAAGATGATCCTGGACTGGAGGCACGCAGCATGACCCCACCGGCCGACACGGTCTCCATCCCGGTCGAGCGACTGAAGCGCAGCACGCGCGCCGAGGCCGCCATCGAACCGCCGCCGATCGCACCGACGCCCGTCACCAAGGAGACGCAGATCATCGCGATCTACGGCAAGGGCGGCATCGGCAAGAGCTTCACGCTCGCCAACCTCAGCTACATGATGGCGCAGCAGGGCAAGAAGGTCCTGCTGATCGGCTGCGACCCGAAGAGCGACACCACCTCGCTGCTGTTCGGCGGCCGCGCCTGTCCGACCATCATCGAGACCTCTTCGAAGAAGAAGCTCGCCGGTGAGCAGGTCGCGATCGGCGATGTCTGCTTCAAGCGCGACGGCGTCTATGCGATGGAGCTCGGCGGCCCCGAGGTCGGCCGCGGCTGCGGCGGGCGCGGCATCATCCACGGCTTCGAGACCCTCGAGAAGCTCGGCTTCCACGACTGGGGCTTCGACTACGTGCTGCTCGACTTCCTCGGCGATGTGGTCTGCGGCGGCTTCGGCCTGCCGATCGCGCGCGACATGTGCCAGAAGGTCATCGTCGTCGGCAGCAACGACCTGCAGTCGCTGTATGTCGCCAACAACGTCTGCTCGGCGGTGGAGTACTTCCGCAAGCTCGGCGGCAATGTCGGCGTCGCGGGGCTCGTGATCAACAAGGACGACGGCACGGGCGAGGCGCAGGCCTTCGCGGCCGCCGCGGGCATCCCGGTGCTCGCCGCGATCCCGGCGCACGAGGACATCCGTCGCAAGAGCGCCAACTACGAGATCATCGGCCGTCCCGAGAGCTCCTGGGGCGCGCTGTTCGCCGAGCTCGCCGGCAACGTCGCCGAGGCGCCGCCGGTGCGCCCGAAACCGCTGTCGCAGGACGAACTCCTCGGTCTGTTCAAGGGCGAGGCGGTCGGCCGCGACTACGTGCTGCAGCCCGCCACCTTCGAGGACATGTGCGGCCGCGCCGAACTCCACAAGCCCACCCTCGAGGTCGTGTACGACACGGTCTGACATGAGCGCGCTCGACACCGAAAACACCACCGCCAACGAGGTCGTCTACGACGGCCCCGGCACCGCTTTGCCGGCGGCGACGCCGGCGGCGGGCGGCGGGTGTCACGGCGGCAAGGAGACGATGCGCGCAGCGGCGGCGGCGGCCGGCAAGAGCGAGACCTTGGCGCAGTACGCGAAGGACTATCCGGCGGGTCCGCACGACCAGCCGCAGAGCATGTGTCCGGCGTTCGGTTCGCTGCGCGTCGGCCTGCGCATGCGCCGCACGGCGACCATCCTGTCAGGCTCGGCCTGCTGCGTGTACGGGTTGACCTTCACCTCGCACTTCTACGGCGCACGCCGCACCGTCGGCTATGTGCCGTTCAACTCCGAGACGCTGGTCACCGGCAAGCTGTTCGAGGACATCCGCGACGCGGTGCACGCGACGGCCGATCCGGCCCTCTACGACGCCATCGTGGTCACCAACCTCTGCGTCCCGACGGCCTCCGGCGTGCCGCTGCAGCTGCTGCCGAAGGAGATCAACGGCGTCCGGGTGATCGGCATCGATGTCCCGGGCTTCGGCATCCCGACGCACGCCGAGGCGAAGGATGTGCTCGCCGGCGCCATGCTGCGCTACGCGCGCGGCGAGGCGGAAGCCGGTCCGGTGGCGGCGCCGCGCAACGGCCGTGCCGAGAAGCCGACCATCACGCTGCTCGGCGAGATGTTCCCGGCCGACCCGGTCGGCATCGGCATGCTGCTCGAGCCCATGGGGCTCGCAGCGGGCCAGGTGGTGCCGACCCGCGAGTGGCGCGAACTCTACTCCGCGCTCGACTGCGCCGCGGTGGCGGCGATCCATCCGTTCTACACGGCCGTGTGCCGCGAGTTCGACGCCGCGGGCCGCCGCATCGTCGGTTCGGCGCCCGTCGGTCACGACGGCACGGCGGCCTGGCTCGAGGCCATCGGCGCCGCTTGCGATGTGCCGCGTGCGCGCATCGAGGCCGCCAAGGACCGCGCGCTGCCCGCGATCCGCGCCGCGCTGTCCGCCGCGCCGATCCGTGGTCGCATCACGCTGTCGGGGTACGAAGGGTCCGAGCTGCTCGTCGGCCGTCTGCTCGTCGAGAGCGGTGCCGACCTGCGCTATGTCGGTACGGCCTGTCCGCGCACGGTCTGGTCTGACCCCGACCGCGAATGGCTGGAGGCGCATGGCGTGCATGTGCAGTTCCGCGCTTCGCTCGAGCAGGATCTCGCCGCGTTCGCCGAGTTCAAGCCCGACCTCGCGATCGGCACCACGCCCGTGGTGCAGAAGGCGAAGGAGGCCGCGACCCCTGCGCTCTACTTCACGAACCTCATCTCGGCGCGGCCGTTGATGGGTCCGGCCGGCGCGGGTTCGCTCGCGCAGCTCGTCAACACGGCGATGGCCGGCAAGACGCGCTTCGACGAGATGCAGGCGTTCTTCGCCGGCGTCGGCACGGGCGATACGGCCGGTGTGTGGCGCGACCAGCCCGCGCCGCGTCCCGAGTTCCGCGACGCCTACCGCAAGAAGCTCGACAAACAGGCCAAGGCGCGCAAAGCGGAGGAGATGGGCTGATGCTCGTGCTCGACCACGATCGCGCCGGCGGCTACTGGGGGGCGGTGTACACCTTCGCCGCCATCAAGGGCCTGCAGGTGATCGTCGACGGCCCGGTCGGCTGCGAGAACCTGCCCGTGACCTCGGTGCTGCACTACACGGACGCGTTGCCGCCGCACGAGCTGCCGGTGGTCGTCACCGGACTCGCCGAGGAGGAACTCGGTCAGCACGGCACCGAGGGCGCGATGAAGCGCGCCCACAAGGTGCTCGATCCCGATCTGCCCGCGGTGGTGGTGACCGGCTCGATCGCCGAGATGATCGGCGGCGGCGTCACGCCCGAGGGCACCGCGATCAAGCGCTTCCTGCCGCGGACCATCGACGAGGACCAGTGGCAGTGCGCGAACCGCGCGCTGTGGTGGCTGTGGACCGAGTTCGGTCCCAAGAAGGTGCCAGCGCCGAAGCCGCGCGCCGAGGGTGCGAAGCCGCGCGTCAACATCATCGGACCCGCCTACGGCATGTTCAACATGCCCTCCGACCTCGCCGAGATCCGCCGCCTGATCGAGGGGATCGGCGCTGAGGTTAACATGGACTTCCCGCTCGGCGCGCACCTCGCGGACATCGCGAAGCTCGCCGATGCCGAGGCCAATGTGTGCCTCTACCGCGAGTACGGCCAGCTGCTCTGCGAGGGCCTCGAGCGGCCCTGGTTGCAGGCGCCGGTCGGCCTGCATTCGACCACCAAATTCCTGCGCTCGCTCGGCGGCATCCTCGGGCTCGACCCGGAGCCGTTCATCGAGCGCGAGAAGCACACCACGCTCAAGCCGATGTGGGACCTGTGGCGCTCCGTCACACAGGATTTCTTCGGCACCGCGAGTTTCGCCATCGTGGCCGGCGAGACCTACGCGCGCGGTGTGCGCCACTTCCTCGAATCCGAGCTCGGTCTGCCGTGCAAGTTCTCGTTCGCGCGGCGGCCCGGTGTCAAGCCCGACAACCAGGCCGTTCGTCAAGCGGTACGCGAGAAAACCCCCCTCGTGCTATTCGGCAGCTACAACGAGCGCATGTACCTGGCCGAGCTCGGACCCCGTGCCATGTTCATCCCGGCGTCCTTCCCGGGCGCCATCATCCGTCGCCACACCGGCACGCCCTTCATGGGCTACTCGGGCGCGACCTACCTCGTGCAGGAGGTGTGCAACGCGCTGTTCGACGCGCTGTTCCACATCCTGCCGCTCGCCACCGACATGGACAAGGTCGAGGCGACGCCCGCCCGCGCGGCGCGCGAGGCGAGCGCCTGGGACGAGGACGCCTTGAAGCTGCTCGACGAATTCGTCGAGCACGAACCGTATCTGGTGCGCATCTCCGCCGCAAAGAGCCTACGCGACCGCGCCGAGCGCGACGCGAGGCTCGCCGGCGAAGAGCGCGTCACGGCGGCCCGCGTGTCACGCGCGCGGGCGGAGCTCGCCGGAGGGCGTGCGGCATGAAGAGGATGGTCATGCCGGCGGCGCAAGCCGCAGTTGATGGGGGGATGAATTGTCGAGCGTCGGCGTCCGCGGTCGCCGTCGCAAGGTCCGGACTCTCGGGTCCGGTCCGACAATCCCTGCCGCGCGGGAGTGCGCGGGACAAGCAACGTTGTTTAGTTAGGAGGAATAGAAATGGCTGAAGGAAAGAGCATCTCGGGTGCCACACCGGATGAGGCGCGAGCCATCAACCGGTTCTTCTGGATGAGCACCTGGCTGTGGTTCGGTACATCGGTGGTCGCGCACTTCCTGATCTGGAAGTGGGTCCCCTGGTTCTGATCACCACGCAATCCAAGGAGAAATGAATATGTGGCGTATATGGATGGTTATGGATCCCCGCAAGGTGATCATCATCGGCGGTGCCCTCGTGGCGACGATCGTCGCGACGAACCACTTCGTCCAGCTGAGCACGAAGTACTCGTGCTGGCTCGACGGTTCGGGTAGCGGCACCTGTCTGGCTCCGGCGCCTGCTGCTGCGCGCAACGTGCAGCACAACGCTCCGCTGCCGAACTGAGCTGGGCCGCTTCAGGTGGCGGGCCGGGCGATCCGGTCCGCTGCCTGCGGCGGCTGATCCGGCTCGCAGAGCGAACTCTCGGTCCATCGACGGGGAAAAGTCATGGCAATGCTCAATTTCGAAAGGAAGTACCGGGTCCGTGGAGGCACGCTTATCGGCGGCGACCTCTTCGACTACTGGATCGGTCCCTTCTATGTCGGTTTCTTCGGTCTGCTGTCCGCGTTCTTCGCGGTCGCCGGTACGCTGCTGCTCGTCTACGGCGCGGCGATCGGTCCGACCTGGAACCTCTGGCAGATCAACATCGCTCCGCCCGACCTCAGCTACGGCCTCGGCCCGGCGCCGTTGCACGAAGGCGGGTTGTGGCAGCTGGTGACGATCTGCGCGCTCGGCGCGTTCACTTCATGGGCGCTGCGCGAGGTGGAGATCTGCCGCAAGCTGGGCATGGGCATCCATGTGCCGGTGGCGTTCGGCAGCGCGATCCTCGCGTACGCGACGCTGCAGGTCGTGAGGCCGGTGCTGCTCGGCGCCTGGGGGCACGCGTTCCCCTACGGCATCTACAGCCACCTCGACTGGGTGTCGAACATCGCCTACCAGTACCTGCACTTCCACTACAACCCGGCGCACATGGTCGCGGTGACGTTCTTCTTCACCACGGTGCTGGCGCTGGCGCTGCACGGGTCGCTGGTGTTGTCGGCGCTCAACCCGCCGAAGGGCGAGGTGGTCAAGGGCGCGGAGCACGAGAACACGTTCTTCCGCGACAACATCGGCTACTCGATCGGCACGCTCGGCATCCACCGCTTCGGCCTGCTGCTCGCGGTCAACGCGGGCGTGTGGAGCGCGATCTGCATCGTGGTGAGCGGACCCTTCTGGACACGCAGCTGGACGGACTGGTGGGCCTGGTGGCTCAACCTCCCGATCTGGAGCTGAGGAGAAGACCATGGCTGAATACCAAAACCTCTTCACCCGCGTGCAGGTCGACGCGCCGCATTACCCCGGCGTGCCGCACGACCCGCCCGGCATCTGGAAGCGCGGCGTCAAGGCCAGCGCCAGCTACTGGCTGGGCAGGGTCGGTGACGCGCAGATCGGACCGTTCTACCTCGGTACGACCGGCGTGCTGTCCATCCTGTTCTTCATCATCGCCTTCGAGATCATCGGCCTGAACATGCTGGCCTCGGTGAACTGGAACCCGTTGCAGTTCATCCGGCAGCTGTTCTGGCTCGCGCTCGAGCCGCCGGCGCCGGAGTACGGGCTGCGCTTGCCGCCGCTCGCGCACGGCGGGTGGTGGTTGATGGCGGGCTTCTTCCTGACCGCCTCCGTCATCCTCTGGTGGTTCCGCACCTACATGTTGGCGCGGCGGCTGAAGCTCGGCACCCATACCGCCTGGGCGTTCGCCTCGGCGATCTGGCTGTTCCTGGTGCTCGGCTTCATCCGGCCGGTGCTGATGGGCAGCTGGTCGGAGGCCGTGCCCTTCGGCATCTTCGCGCACCTCGACTGGACCGCGGCGTTCTCGCTCCGCTACGGCAACCTGCTCTACAACCCGTTCCACGCGTTGTCGATCGTGTTCCTGTACGGGTCGGTGCTGCTGTTCGCGATGCACGCCGGCACCATCATGGCGGTGAGCCGCTTCGGCGGCGAGCGCGAGGTCGAGCAGTCGCTGGACCGCGGTACCGCCGCGGAGCGCGCCGCGCTCTTCTGGCGTTGGACCATGGGCTTCAACGCCACCATGGAATCGGTCCATCGCTGGGCCTGGTGGTTCGCGGTGCTGTGCACGCTCACGGGCGGCATCGGCATCCTGCTCACCGGCACCGTGGTCGACAACTGGTACCTGTGGGCGGTGAAGCACGGCGTCGCGCCGGCCTATCCGACCACCTTCCAACCGTTGCCGGATCCGGCGACGCTTCCGGGAGCCCCGCAATGAGAAACATCATCCGCAACGGAGCGGCGCTCATCGCCGCGATCGGACTCCTCACCGCCTGCGGCGAGCGTCCGCCGATCAAGACCGAGCAGCTCGGCTACCGCGGCACGGGCATGGAGCAGAACGTCAATCCGCGCATCATGGCGGAGCTGGTCGCCGCCAATCAGGCGGGTCCGGTCCAGCCGGCGGCGGACGGCAGCGGTCCGCTCGCCTCCGAGGTGTACCAGAACGTGCAGGTGCTCAAGGACCTCTCGGTCGGCGAGTTCACGCGCGTGATGCTGTCGATGGTCGACTGGGTCGCACCGGCCGACGAGAAGAACTGCACCTACTGCCACAACAACGAGAACTACGCGGACGAGAGCAAGTACCAGTACCAGGTCGCGCGGCGCATGCTGCAGATGACCCGCGACATCAACAGCAACTGGAAGTCGCACGTGGCGGCGACGGGCGTGACCTGTCACACCTGCCACCGCGGTCAGCCGGTGCCGCCGTATGTCTGGTACGTCGACCCGGGTTCGGGCCGCGAGAACGCCTTCGTGGGCACGCGCGCGGGACAGAACTCGGCGGTGACCGGCCTCGGCATCACCACCATCGGGCACTCGAGCCTGCCGTACGACCCGTACAGCCCGTTCCTGCTCGGCGATATGCCGATCCGGGTCAACGGTCCGACGGCGCTGCCGACCGGTAACCGCAGCTCCATCCAGCAGGCCGAGTGGACCTACTCGCTGATGGTGCACATGTCCGACTCGCTCGGCGTCAACTGCACCTACTGCCACAACTCGCGCGCATGGGCGAGCTGGGAGGAGAGCAGGCCGCAACGCTCGACGGCGTGGTACGGCATCCGGATGGCGCGCGCGCTCAACAACGAGTACATGGTGCCGCTGACGGACACCTTCCCGCAGCATCGGCTCGGACCGACGGGCGATGTCGCGAAGGTGAACTGCCAGACCTGTCACCAGGGCGCGAACAAGCCGTACTACGGCGCGAGCATGGCCAAGGACTATCCGGAGCTGCAGGGCGCAAAGGCCCTACCGGTCGCGGTCCCGACCGATGCAGCCGCCGGTGCGGTGACGGATGCGGCGGCCGCGACCGCCTCGGCACCGACCGCCACGCCTGACGCCGCAGCGCCCGCTGCGGCGGCGGGTGCGCCGATGGCCCGCGCCGCCTCTGTGCGGCCGGGCGCGGCGGGCTGACGGCCCCGGGAGGCGCGCGGCGATGGAGGCAGTGCTCGCCCAGCCGCGCGGCTTCTGCGCCGGCGTGGCGCGCGCCATCGAGATCGCCGAGCGCGCGCTCGAGGCCTACGGCGCGCCGGTCTATGTGTTCCACGAGATCGTCCACAACAAGCATGTGGTGGACGACCTCCGGTCGCGCGGCGCGGTCTTCGTCGACGACATCGACGCTGTCCCGCTGGGCGCGCTGACGATCTTCAGCGCGCACGGCGTGGCGACCGCGGTGGTCGACCGCGCACGCGAGCGCGGGCTGCGCGTCATCGACGCCACCTGTCCGCTCGTCACCAAGGTCCATCTGCAGGCGCAGCGCTACTCGCAGCGCGGGCATGTGATCGTGGTCATCGGCCATGCCGGTCACGAGGAGGTGGAAGGCACCCGCGGCTCGGTGACGGGCGAGGTGCATGTGGTCGGCACCCTCGAGGAGATCGCGGCGCTGCCCATGGCTGTCGGCACACCGGTGGCCTATGTCACCCAGACCACCTTGTCGCTCGACGACACGCGTGTGCTGATCGAGGCGCTCGAGGCGCGCTACCCCGATGTGGTCGGGCCGGGTCTCGACGACATCTGCTATGCCACGCTCAACCGTCAGCGCGCGGTGCGCAGCATGGCGCGTTCCGTCGACCTCGTGCTGGTGGTCGGCTCGCGCAACAGCTCGAACGCCAACCGGCTGCAGGAGGTCGCCGCCGACCACGGCGTGCCCGCGCGGCTGCTCGAGACCGCCGACGACCTCGATGCCGCTTGGCTCGCCGGCGTCGACCGTGTGGGCGTGACCGCCGGCGCTTCGACGCCCGAGCACCTGGTGCAGGGCGTGCTGGTGCGGCTGCAGGAGCTCGGCGCCAAGGGCGTGCGCGAGCTGCCGGGTCTCGCCGAGACCACCCGTTTCCGGTTGCCGGAGATCCTGCGCGCCGCGAGCTGACGCGCCGTCCTCGGCGGGGCCTCCCGCGACGGGAGACCCGCAACGAACGACCGCGGCGCGACTCAGCCCATCTGGCTGCGCGTCAGCAGCCGCATCACACCGCTGAACATCGGGTTGTCGCGCAGGCGCAGCGCGCGCCGTGCGCCGCCCGACGCCGCACGCGTCTCCGCGAGGCGGGCGACATGCCGCGCGATCGCATCGAAGATCCCGGGCACATCGAGCCCGGCGTCGGCCAGGCATTGTTCGCGCGTGCCGTGCTCGAGCGGACGGTCGGGCAGGCCGATGTGCAGCACCGCGACGTCGCGCCCGCGGCTCGACAGCAGTTCGCTCACCGCAGCGCCGGCGCCTCCGGCGACGACGTTCTCCTCGAGCGTCACCAGCAGTTCGTGCGAGGCGGCGGCTTCGAGGACCAACGCCTCGTCGAGCGGCTTCACGTAGCGCATGTCGATGACGGTGGCGTCGATGATCTCGGCGAGTTCATAGGCGGCGTGGGCGAGGGTGCCGAAGGCGAGCAGGGCGATGCCCGATCCGCGCCGCTGCAGCTCCCCGCGGCCGATGGGCAGCGCACGCGGCAACAACGCACCCGCGCCGTCCACGACGCCCTCGCCGTCGACCGGCGGCGGCGCCTCGCGGCGGGCGAGCGGCTCGCCGGCGGCGGCGGTGCGCGGGTAACGGATCGCACAGGGGCCGTCGGCGTCGATCGCCGTGCGCAGCATGGCGCGCAACTGGTCGGCGTCGGACGGCGTCATCACCGTCATCCCGGGCACGCATCGCAGGAACGAGAGGTCGAGGCTGCCGTTGTGGGTCGCGCCGTCGGGGCCGACCAATCCCGCGCGGTCGATCGCGAAGGTCACGGGCAGGCGCTGCAGGCAGATGTCGTGCACCAGCTGGTCGTAGGCGCGCTGCAGGAAGGTCGAGTAGATGGCCACGACCGGCCGCAGCCCGCGCGCCGCGAGGCCGGCGGCGAAGGTGACGGCATGCTGCTCGGCGATGCCGACATCGAAGTAGCGGTCGGGGAAGCGCTTGGCGAAAGCGACGAGGCCGGAGCCCTCGCGCATCGCCGGCGTGACGACGACGATTCGCGGGTCGCGCTCGGCGAGCTCGCAGAGCCAGTCGCCGAACACCTGGGTGTAGGTCGGCGCCGCGGGCTTGCCGGCGACGATGCCGACCGCCGGGTCGAAGGGCGTGACGCCGTGGTACTTGATGGGCTCGGCCTCGGCGCGCGCGTAGCCCTTGCCCTTGCGCGTCACCACATGCAGCAGCCGCGGACCCGGGCGGTCGCGCAGCGCGCCGATCTCGGCGAGCAAAGCCGGCAGGTCGTGGCCGTCGACCGGGCCGCGGTAGGTGAAGCCGAGCGCTCCGAAGAAGCCATCGACATCGTTCACCGGCTCGCGTCCACGCACCGAGAGGTAGCGCGACAGGGCGCCCACGTTCTCGGAGATGGACATGCCGTTGTCGTTGAGCACCACGAGCAGGTCCTCGCCGGTGTCGCCGGCGTGGTCCAGCGCTTCGAAAGCGAGGCCGGCCGTCAGCGCGCCGTCGCCGATGATCGCGACCGCGCGCGACGGCTCGCCGAGCCGACGGGCAGCGGCGGCCATGCCGAGCGCGGCGCTGATGGAGGTGCTGGAGTGGCCGGCGCCGAACGCATCGTATGGGCTCTCATCGCGCTTGAGGAAGCCGGACAGACCGTCGCGCCGACGGATCCCGGGCAGCGCGTCGCGACGACCGGTGAGCACCTTGTGCGGGTAGCATTGGTGGCCGACATCCCACACCAACGCGTCGCGCGGCGTGTCGTAGAGGTAGTGCAGCGCGATCGTCAGCTCGACGGTGCCGAGACCGGCCGCGAGGTGTCCGCCGCTCTTCGAGACGCTCTGCAGCAGGTGGGCGCGCATCTCGGCGGCGACCTGTGGCAGGCGCTCCGGCGCCAGTGCTCGCAGCTCGGCGGGCGAGTCGATGCTGCGCAGCAGCGCGAGGGCGTCGGCGGTCGCAGGGTCAGTCATGCCGGGTCTCCTTCGTGCGGGCGGTGCGCAGTCCCCAGAGCGATTCCGGGGCGACGGGCAGCACCATCAAAAGATGTTCGAGGACGCCGAGCGCGGCGAGCGTGGCGAGCAGGGTGTAGCCGGTGGTCTCCACCGGCAGCGTCGCGGCGACGGCGCGGCCTGCGAGCCAGACGGCGAGCCCCGTGCCGAGCAGCAGCGAGAACGGCAGCAGCGCGTTCATCGGCCGGCGATGCAGGTGGTCGAGCAGGTGCGCGAGGTGCGCCGGCAGGAAGCCCTCGCCCAGGTTGCGCACGCCGAGGAAGAGGTTGAGCTTGGCGCTGCTGCGCAACGCCCACAGCACGAGCAGCGTGCCGAGCCCGATGATGTTCGCGTGGCCGGCGACCAGCAGCGCGACGGCCGCGAGCACGGCGAGGATCGCGAGCTCGTGCCACAGGATGGCGGTGAACGCGGCGAGCGCGTGACGCCAGCCGCGGCGCGGCATGCCGGGCGGCAGCGCGCGCACCGGACCGGTGATGGCGCCGGTCAGGAAGGTGATCTCGATCCAGGCCCACAGCGCGAGCGCGGCGCAGAACGCGGCGAAGGCACCCGCGGCATCGGTGGCGTCGCGCAGCACCACCAGCACGGCGAGACCGAGCACCGCCACCACCGAGGCGACGGCGAGCAGGGCCGGGAAGTGGCGCGGTCCGCGGCGCACCAGCAGCGCGATGAGGCCGGTCGAGCCCCACCACAGCGCTACCGTGAGCGCGATGGCCAAGGCGCTCACCCGGGCGAGCGGGCGTCGAGCGCGTCGCCGGCGCGCCAGATGCGCGCCAGGATCGCGGCGTTGGCCGAACCGAAGACGTCGAGCTCGACGCGCATGGTCTGGCCGGGATCCTCCATGATGAAACGGCCGTCGGCGAGACGGGTGAGGCGATAGGGCGCGTCGGCGGCGATGCCGACCTGACGACGGCCGCGGGCGAAGCCGCGCATCATGCCGCGCGTGAAGCCGGACTCGGCGACGCTCAGCGTGCCGAGCGGTCGGCCATCGGCGAGCACCGCGGCGAGCGAGCCGTCGGGCTGGTCGATGAAGCGGACATCATAGGAGGCCACCACCGCGACCGGCGCCGCGGGCGGCTCGGTGCCGAGGCTGCGACCGAACGCCGCGAGCAGGATCGCGCCGACGACCAGCATCAACGCCCCGACCAAGGCGTGTCGGGGCATGCCACCGGCCGTGGTCGCGCTCAAGGCGCGGCTCCGACGGTGCCGGCAGCGATCGGCGTGCCGGTCACATGGCCGACCGCAGGACCGGTCTCGATGCGCACCGTACCTCGGCTGCTGGCGGCGCCGAACGCGCGGGCAAGCAGCGACCCGACGGCCTCGGCGTCCGACAGGTTGCGCAGCATCGGCTGCGGGCGCGTCCAACGCCAGGGGCGCACATGCGGCCACATCCAAAGATATGACACGCGCTGGTCGGGCAGCAGCTCGAGGGCGATGTCGCCGGTGCCGTCGCGCTTGGCCCGCAGGTCGGCCGACCGCAGCGCCGTGAACGGCAGGTTGATGGTGCTCGACAGCGCGATGCCCTGACGGACCACTACGCGGCGCGAGGTCACGGTGTAGACCGTGCCGCGAGCGGCGAGCGCCGCGATGCCGGTGAGCATCGCGAGGCAGATCAGCGAGAACGCAGCAGGTCCGGTGCAGCCCGCCAGCGCCGCCGCGGGCGTCGCACCCTCGGCGAGCAGCCACGCGCCGCGCGCCAGCACGATGACGCCGAAATACACCGCGAGCGCACGCACGCGGTAGGCGTCGAGCGCCAACGACCACCAACGCGGCGAGCCCTGCCAAAGCAGGGTCTCGCCCGGCGGCAGCGGTTCGGGAAGCCCCCGCACCGGCTCCGAATCATGTTCGCTGAAGGTCGCTGGCGTGCCCATCGTCGATTACCCCCTTCGATCCGTCAGACCAGCGGACCGAGGCGGCTCGGTACGGCGTAGAGGTGACCGCTGGCGTAGTACGCCATGATGCGGTCCTCTTCGAGCTTGGTGATCTGGCTGCCGCTCGCGATGCCGGGCACGCCGGCGAACTGCGCCGCCGTGATGGAGGCGACCTTCACCTTGCGGCCCTTCACGTCGTAGCGCACGAAGCCGGCCGGCAGCATCACCGAGCGGCCGCCCTCGAGCGCCACCTGCAGGTAGCGGATCTGCGGCTCGGACTTGTCGACCCAGAGCTCGCTGACGGTGCCGGCGGCGGCGCCGTCGAGGCCGGTGACGGTCATGCCGCGCGGGTCAGGGTCGCGCTTCGACACCGACCATCCGCTGACCGAGGACATCGGCACGATCATCGGCGAGCCGTCGAGCATGCGCTCGGGCTGGTCCGCGCGTTCCGCGTAGGCCGCGGGGCCGACGCCGTCCTTCATCGGATCGCCGGTGGGCTCGAGCGGCGCGCCGACATCCGGGCCGTAGCGGTCATCCCAACCGACCTGGCGTGCGGCGATGGGGCGGCGGTCGGCGGCGCTCGCGCGCGGCACCTCGATCGTGCTGCCGTCGGCCAGCTTGAAGGTCTTGGGGCAGGGCACCGGCGGCAGGCCCTCCACGGTCACCGGGTTGCCGTCGCGGTCGACGCGGTGCGTGTCGAGGGGATAGCCCTCGCGCTTGTCCTCGCGATGGAGGTACCAGATGAGGCCGAAGAAGAAGGCCCAGAAGCCGTACAGCGCGACCTGCGCCGTGTCGATGTATTCGAGGAACGCGTTGGATTCCATGTCACTGCTCTCCCTGTTTCAAGTCCCGACCTGACCAAAAAAAATCTTCACCCCGGCATCTCCGCGAGGCCGATGCCCGCAGCCGGCGTGCCCTGCGCAGCACCCGCTGGCGCGGCGGCGCGGCGCGTCGTGCGCACCAGCGGCCCGATCGCGACCAGCGCCGCGAACAGCAGCAGGATCTCGAGGTGGTAGACGAACATGTAGCCGGTGGCGGGCGACACCAGCGCCGGCCCGAGCGCACCCTGCGCCGCTAGCGCACCGATGGCGTCGCAGGCCGCGCCGCCGCCCGCGATGGCGAGACCGCCGGCCGTGGCCTGCACCGCGCCCCAGGCGCCGAGCGCGAGGCCGTTGTCGCGCTCGCGCAGCGACATCGCCGCGAGCAGGGTGCCGACCGAGAACAGCCCGCCGCCGAAGCCGATCAGCACGGCACCGGCGCGGAACAGCGCCGCCGAGTGCAGCGGATCGGCGAACACCACGGCCACGAAGCCGAGCACACCGACCAGCGTGCCCTGCGCCGCGACCCGCAGCGGATCGGCGCCGCGGCCGAGGCGGCGCGAGGCGAGGCCGAAGGCGATGAGCGCACCGCCCGCATAGAGCGCGGTGAGCAGGCTGGTCGCGCCGACCGCCATGCCGAGCACCTCGCCGCCGTAGGGTTCGAGAAGCACATCCTGCATGCTGAACGCGGCCGTGCCGAAGCCGAGCGCCGCGAGCAAGCGGCGCGTCGCGGCGGGGGCGGTGAAATCCCGCCAAGCGCTGAGGAAGGTCGGCTTGGGCGCGGCGGCGGCGCTCGCGTCCGGAGCGCTGCCCCGCGGCTCCTGCTGCCACAGCGCGATGATGTTCAGCAGCAGCGTGACGACGGCCGCCCCCTGGATCACCTGGATGAGCCTCAGGTGCGTGTAGGTGCCGCCGAGCAGCCAGCCGAACGCGACCGAGCCGCCCACCATCCCGACCAGCAGCATCACATACATCAGCGCGACCACGCGCGGCCGTGTCTGCGCCGGTGCGAGGTCGGTGGCGAGCGCGAGGCCTGCGGTCTGCGTGCTGTGCAGGCCCGCGCCGATCATCAGGAAGGCGAGACCGGCGGCCGAAGGTCCGAGCCAAGGCGGTGGCGTCACCTGGCCGGTGCCGCTCAACACCATCAACGCGAACGGCATGATGGCGAGGCCGCCGTATTGCAGCAGCGTGCCGAACCAGATGTAGGGCACGCGGCGCCAGCCGAGCACCGACTGGTGCTGGTCGGAGCGGAAACCGAGGAAAGCCCGGAACGGCGCGAACAGCAACGGCAGCGCCACCATGGTCGCCACCAGCCACGCCGGCACATGCAGTTCGACGATCATCACCCGGTTGAGGGTGCCGTTGAGCAGGGCGAGCGCCATGCCCACCGACACCTGGAACAGCGACAGACGCAGCAACCGCGGCAGCGGCAGGTCGGTGCTCGCCGCATCGGCGAAGGGCAGCAACCGGGCGTTCCAGGCCCATTGCGCGAGGCGGGTCATGGCTGGGACGCCCATCGCGCCGGAGCCGTGGGGTCCGCGTCGGCCTCGGCCGCCGCGCGCCGCGCGGCGCGCAGCTTCAGGAAGAACTGCAATGCGTTGATGACATAGCTCGCGTAGGCGATGAGCGCCAGCAGCATCTGCGCGCGCAGGTCGATCGCGCCGGTGAGCCACGCCCAAAGATACGCGGTGTGCAGCGCGATCACCGCCATGCTCACCACGTCCTCCCAGAAGAAGCTGCGGGCGAACAGCCAGACGCCGAACACCTCGCGCTCCCAGATCGCGCCGGTGACCATGATCGCGTAGAGCAGGGCGGTCTTGACCAGCACCGAGACCGTGGCGGCATCGGCGCCCTCGCCGGTGCGCAGGAAGCGCAGCACCAGCCAGAGGCTGACGAGGAACGCGAGGAACTGCAGCGGAGCGAGCACCGCCTGCACGATCGTCCACGGCGAACGGTCACGGCGGATCCGTTCCTCGGGGGTGTAGAGGGGGCGGGCGGGGGTCGCCCTGCTGGCATGGGACATGGCTGCTCGCGCCATCAATAAATCCTGCCCGATTCTGGAACGACACCTTAGATAGTGTCAACCTGATTTTACATCAACCTGGATTGACATTTGACAGCCCCGCCCCTATATGTGAGAAGGTGCCGACTGGGGTCACCCTTCGGTCACAGGACACTTCGATCCTGAGCCGGAGGAGAGGTTCGGACATGGCGGATGAAGCCGCTTCTCGGGGCGCACCTGGCGATGACAGCCAGAACGCGCTCCTGCGCGCGATAGAGACCCAAATCATCCCCCGGCTCCTGGTGTCGCATCGCCGGGACGCCGCTTCGGCCGACGCCTCCTGTCCGTCCGAGAGCGAGGCGTCCGGAACCCCGCCGCGCCCGACCAGCGCCGAGATCACCGAGTTCACGACCATCGTCTTGCGCGGCAACCTCGCCGCGGCCGCCGACTTCCTGCGTCGGTTGCAGGACCGTGGGGTCTCCACCGAATCGGTCTACCTCGACCTGTTGAGCCCCGCGGCGCGGCATTTCGGCCAGATGTGGGAGTCCGAGCAGGCCGACTTCGTCGATGTCACGCTGGCGCTGCATCGCCTGCAGAAGTTCGCGCACGACCTCAGCGAGGATTTCGTCCGATCGGCCGAGAACAACGCTTCTCCCTCCGGTCCGCGTGTGCTCTGTGTGGCGCTGCCGGGCGAGCAGCATGTGTTCGGTACGCAGCTGGTCGGGGAGTTCCTGCGCCGCGCGCGCTGGGATGTATGGGACGCGCCCGGTGCCACCGAGCGGGATATACTTTCTCTCGCGGAACGCGAGTGGTTCGCGCTGATCGGCATCTCGATCAGCACCGCCGAACAGTTCGACGCTCTGGCGGCGCTGGTGCGGCAGCTGCGGCGGGTGTCGCTGAACCCGGACCTGCGGGTCATGGTCGGCGGCCGGCCGTTCGAGGAACACCCCGAATGGGCGGCGTTGGTCGGCGCTGACGCCACCGCGCGCGATGGACGCGACGCGGTCGCCAAGGCGCAAGGACTTCTGGAATTCACCCACCGACGGAACTGACGCCGCACCGAGCCGCATCAACAGAGACACGAAGGAACGTGAAGAATTTCAAGGCGCCAAGGAAGGCCCTCGACGGACTCGATCCGTCTGCTGTCGCCTCGCTCGTCACCGCCGCCGCGGACATCGCGTTGGTGCTCGACCGGCGCGGTGTGGTCCGTGACATCGCCTTCGGCAGCGACGAGCTCGCCGCCCTGCTGGGCGGGGTCGGGCACGCCGACTGGGTCGGTCGACCTTTCACCGCGCTCGTCACCGTCGACAGCCGGCCCAAGATCGAGATGCTGTTCACCGATCTCGATGCCGGTGATCCGCGCGCCCGCCAGGCCAACCACCCGCTGCCCGACGGCAGCACCGTCGCGGTCTCCTGGTCGCTGCGCCGGCTGGGCGAGGATGGGATGCTGCTCGCTCAGGGCCGCGACCTGCGGTCCATCGCGGCGCTGCAGCAGCGGCTCGTAGAGGCCGAGCAGTCGCTGGAGCGCGATTACACCAAGCTGCGTCTCGCCGAGGCGCGCTACCGCCTGCTGCTGCAGTCGAGCGCCGAGCCGACCCTGGTGGTGGACCTCGGTACGCAGCGCATCATCGACGCGAACCCCGTCGCCGCGCAGCTGCTCGGCGAGGACGCCAAGCGTCTCATCGGCAAGGCGTTGGCGGAGAGCCTCGACGCGGCGAGCGGGCGTCAGCTGCCGGAGTGGTTCGGTGCGCTGCGCGCCGCCGGGCGCGCCGAGCCGTTGCGGGTGCGGCTGGTGACCGGTCGGCGCAGCTGCCGTCTGCAGGCGGCGGTGTTCCGGCAGGACAACGCCTCGCATGCGCTTCTGCGGCTCGATGTGTCGGGCGAGACGGCGACGCCCGCGGTCAACGGGCAAGCGCCGCCGGGCCGGTTCATGGAGGTCTTCCAGCGTCTGCCCGACGCGCTGGTGGTCTGTGACGGCGAGGGTCGGATCCTCGCCGCGAACCGCAGTTTCCTCGACCTCGCCCAGCTGGCGAGCGAAGAGCAGGCGCGCAACGAACCGCTCGAGCGCTGGCTCGGTCGGCCGGGCGTGGACATGGGCGTGCTCTCGGCCAACCTGCGACAGGGCGGCGAGGTGCGGCTGTTCGCCACCACGCTGCGCGGCGAGCTCGGCCCGAGCGTGGAGGTCGAGATCTCCGCGACCCGCATCGGTGAAGCCGAAGCCCCCGCTTTCGCCTACGCCATCCGAAATGTAGAGCGCCGCCGCGCGGTGGAACCGCGCGATGCGCGCGCCCTGCCGCGTTCGGTCGAGCAGCTGACCGAGCTCGTCGGGCGGGTGTCGCTGAAGGAACTGGTCCGCGAGACCACCGATGTCATCGAACGGCTGTGCATCGAGGCCGCGCTCGAGCTGACGCGCGACAACCGGGCCTCCGCCGCCGAGATGCTGGGCCTGTCCCGCCAAAGCCTCTATGTGAAGCTGCGCCGCTACGGGCTCGGAGACCTCGGCGGCGAGGATGGCCGGAGCTGACGCGAGACTCTGTAATGTTCGATTGACAGTTGGAGGTGTCAGGGCTATTTTCCAGCCATGGCACGTACGGCGAGCAACGTCCTACCGCAGCGGCGGCCGTCCTGGCTCGCCACCCTCGAACTGCTCAAGCCCGTCACCTGGTTCCCGCCGATGTGGGCGTTCGCCTGCGGCATCGTCGCCAGCGGCGTCAGCCCCTCGGGCCATTGGTCGCTGATCGCCCTCGGTGTGCTGCTCGCAGGACCGCTGGTCTGCGGCACGAGCCAGGCCGTCAACGATTGGTTCGACCGCCATGTCGACGCCATCAATGAACCTCGCCGCCCGATCCCTTCGGGCCGCATGCCCGGTCGTTGGGGCCTCTACATCGCGGTGTTCTGGACCGGTGTGTCGCTGGCCGTCGCGGCGCTGCTCGGCACCTGGGTGCTCGGCGCGGCGGCGATCGGGCTCGCGCTGGCCTGGGCGTACAGCGCACCGCCGCTGCGGCTGAAGCGCAACGGCTGGTGGGGCAACGCCGCGGTCGCCGCCTGCTACGAGGGCGTGCCCTGGCTCACCGCGCTCGCGGTGATGACGGCCGCCATGCCCGATGCGCGCAACCTCGCGCTCGCCTGGGCCTGGAGCGTCGGCGCGCACGGCATCATGACGCTCAATGATTTCAAGTCGGTGCAGGGCGACCGGCGCATGGGCGTCGGCTCGCTGCCGGTGCGGCTCGGCGTCGAGCGCGCGGCGCAGGTCGCCTGCCTGATCATGGTCGCCGCGCAGCTCGCGGTGATCACGCTGCTCTTCTTCTGGGACCGCCCGGTGCACGCCGGCATGGTCGCTGCGCTGGTCCTCGGCCAGCTGGCGATGATGGCGCGTCTGCTGCGCCGGCCCTCCGAACTCGACGTCTGGTACAACGCCTGCGGCGTGCCGCTCTATGTCCTCGGCATGCTGGTCAGCGCGTTCGCCCTGCGACCCGGAGCCTGACATGACCGCAAGATCCGCATCACCGTTCCTCGGTTGGCTCGGCATCTTCAGGCTCGGGCTCGTGCAGGCCTCGATCGGCGCGCTGGTGGTGGTCACCACCTCCATGCTGAACCGCATCCAGGTGGTGGAGCTCGCGCTGCCCGCGGTCCTCCCCGGCATCCTGGTCGCGATCCACTATTTCGTGCAGGTGCTGCGACCGCGCTTCGGCTACGGCTCCGATGTCGGCGGTCGCCGCACGCCGTGGATCATCGGCGGCATGGCGGTGCTCGCCGCGGGCGCGCTCGGCGCCACCTGGGCGACCACGCTGATGCCGACCGACTTCACGCTCGGTGTGACGCTGGCAGTGGTGTCGTTCGTGGTCGTCGGCCTCGGCGTCGGCGCCTGCGGCACCTCGCTGCTGGTGCTGCTCTCGACCAGCATCGCGCCGGCCCGGCTCGCCGCGGCCGCGACCGTGACCTGGGTGATGATGATCGCCGGCTTCATCATCACCACCGTGGTGGCGGGCAAGTTGCTCGAGCCGTTCTCGCTGTCGCGTCTCGTCGAGGTGACGGCGGTGGTCGCCGCCGGCGCGTTCCTGGTCACCTGTCTGGCGGTCGTCGGCGTCGAGCGGCCACGCGGCGCGGCGGGTGGTGCGGCGGCGGTCGCAGGAGCCGAGCCGCCGGTCGATTTCCGCGCCGCGCTCCGAGAGGTCTGGGCGGAGCCGCATTCGCGGCGGCTCGCCGGTTTCGTGTTCGTCTCGATGCTCGCCTACAGCGCGCAGGACCTGGTGCTGGAGCCTTTCGCAGGCACCGTGTTCGGGCTGACACCCGCCCAGTCGACGCGGCTCTCGGGTATGCAGAGCGGCGGCGTGCTGGTCGGCATGTTGCTGGTGGCCGTCATCTGCACCGCGGGCGCGCGTTCGCGGTTGGGGTCGCTGCGCGGCTGGACCATCGCGGGCTGCCTCGGCTCGGCGGTGATGCTGGTGCTGCTCGCGCTCGCCGGGATGGCCGCCGATGCGGCGGCGGCGACCCCGATGCTCCGCGCCCTCGTGTTCATGCTGGGGCTCGCCAACGGCGCATTCGCGGTGGCGGCCATCGGTTCGATGATGGGCCTCGTCGGCCGCGGCCGCGGTTCGCGCGAAGGTACGCGCATGGGCCTGTGGGGCGCTGCGCAGGCGGTCGCTTTCGGTCTCGGCGGCATCGTCGCCACCGGCGCGGTCGATCTGGCCCGCCTCGCGACCGGCTCACCCGCGATCGCCTACGGCGCCGTATTCGTCGCCGAGGCGCTGCTCTTCGTGTGGGCGACCGTCTATGCGGTGCGCCTCAGCCGCGAGGACACCGCGTCCACCGCGATCGTCGTCGGCGGCGAAGCGCTCGGTCCGGCAGCCCATGAGGCTGCCGCCACAGGCAGGAGCTGAACATGGCGGACGGCGACGCGCGCGGCGGTACGCCGCTCCCGGAATACGATGTCGTGGTGGTGGGCGGCGGTCCCTGCGGTGCGACCGCGGCCGACGACCTCGCCCGCGAAGGTTGGCGCGTGCTGCTGCTCGATCGCGCCGGTCGCATCAAGCCCTGCGGCGGTGCGATCCCGCCGAAGGCGGTCGAAGAGTTCGACATCCCGCCGGAGCTGCTCGTGGCGCGCATCACGGCGGCGCGCATGGTGTCGCCGAGCGCGCGTGCGGTCGACATGCCGATCGACGGCGGTTATGTGGGCATGGTGGACCGCGGCGAGTTCGACGAGTGGCTCCGCGAACGCGCCCGCTCGCACGGCGCTGTGCGCGTAGCCGGCGCGTTCACCGGTCTCGCGCGCGATGCCGATGGCCGTGCGGTGGTGCAGTTCGACGCGAAGGACGGCGCTGCCGGTGAGGGCGCTGCCGGAGGTGGCGGCGCGGGCGGTCGCGTCCGCGCACGGTTGGTGCTCGGCGCCGACGGCGCGCGCTCCGAGGTGGCGCGCCAGTGCATCGCCGGCGGTCGCGAGGTGCCGTTCGTCTATGCCTTCCACGAGATCCTGCGCACGCCCGCCGACCGGCCTGCGCAGTACGACGGCAGCCGTTGCGATGTCTACTACGACGGCCGGTTGTCGCCTGATTTCTATGCCTGGGTGTTCCCGCACGGCGACACCATCAGCGCCGGCGCCGGCACCGCGCACAAGGGCTTCTCGATCCGCAACGCCGTCGGCGACCTGCGTCGCGTCGCCGGACTCGAGCACGCCGAGGTGGTGCGCCGCGAGGGCGCGCCCATCCCGCTCAAGCCGCTCAAGCGCTGGGACAACGGCGTGGATGTGCTGGTGGCGGGCGATGCCGCGGGCGTCGTGGCGCCGGCATCGGGCGAGGGGATCTACTACGCGATGGCCTGCGGACGCATGGCGGCGCAGGCGCTCGCCGCCTGCCTCCGCACGGGTGACGCGCGTGAGCTGCGCGCCGCGCGGCGCGAGTTCATGCGGCTGCACGGCCGCGTGTTCTGGGCGCTCGGCATGCTGCAGCGCTTCTGGTATGTCAGCGATGCCCGCCGCGAGCGCTTCGTGAAGATGTGCCGCGATCCCGATGTGCAGCGCCTCACCTGGCAGGCCTACATGCACAAGAAGCTGGTGCGGCGCGAACCGCTCGCGCATCTGCGGGTGTTCTTCAAGGACCTCGCGCACCTGCTCGGCCTCGCGCCGACCTCCTGAGGCCGGCGCGTGCTCGCCGCGCGCTTCGCCGACGGCACGCTGCTGCTCGGCATCGTGCTGCTGATCGCGGTCGAGGCCGCGCTGCTGCTCTATCTCTGGTACGCCCGCGGCATCGGGCTGGCGCCTCGGGCCTGGGTGGGCAATCTCGTGTCGGGCGCGCTGTTGATGATGGCGGTGCGTGCGGCGCTGCTCGACCAACCGTGGATCCTGGTCGCGTTCTGGCTGTTGGCCGCGCTCTTCGCGCACCTGCTCGACGGGTTCGCGCGGTGGGGCGTCCGTCCCGGGCATCCGTCCGAAGGACCGACTACAGACTGATCGAGGTCTCGAACACCATCGTCGCGTTGCCGATGATCCACACGCCGGCGAGCGCGCCGTCCTTGAACTCGACCTCCACATCGACGCGCCCGGGGCGGTTGACGAAGTGGCCCTGCGCGCCGGAGAACGCGGCACGATCACCGTCGCGCGGCAGCAGTCCGTGGTGCAGGAGGTAGGCGCCGAGCAGCCCGTGCGCGTTGCCGCTCACCGGATCCTCGGGGATGCCCATCGCCGGGCAGAACATGCGCGACTGGACGAGGCAACCTTCGATCTGCGGATCGAGGGTGAAGACGAAGTGTCCGGAGGCGCCGAGCTGTGCGGAGAGCGTCGTCAGGCGTGTGAAGTCCGGTTTCATGGCCTTCAGTTGCTGGGGTCCACGCACGCCGATGAGCAGGCGGTTGCCGGCGCCGCCGACGATGCGCATCTCGCAGCGCGGGTCGAGGTCGTTGCTCGAGAGGGCGAGCGCGTCGAGCACGGCGAGCCGCTCGCGCTCGGCGAGCTCGCGCCCCAGCGGCGGCGCGCTCTGGCGCACGGCGATCCGGCGCGCAGCACCGTCGCCGCGAACCTCGACATCGACGAGACCCGCTTTCTGCCGTTGACGCAGCCGACGCGGCGCGCCGGGCAGGCGCGAAAGCACGAAATGGGTGGCGACGGTGGCGTGGCCCACGAACCCGGACTCGGTGCGCGGCGTGAAGAAACGCACGCGGACATCGTGGTCAGGGCTTTCCGGCGGAAGCACGAACGCCGTGTCGCCGTTGTTGAGCTCGCGCGCGATGGCGAGCATCTCGTCGTCGGACAGGGACTCCGCCCCGAGCACCACCCCGGCGGGGTTGCCCGTGAACAGACGATCGGTGAACGCGTCGACCTGGAAGATCTGGATGCTGCGCGACATGGCCGCTGCCTCCCTCCATGACGGGTCCGTAGCCCCCGGAAGGGGCGCGATTGTAGGCAGTTTGGGTGACGGCTGCACCCGCCTGTTGCAAGTCGATGATTCGGATGGGAAAATCACCAAAACCCGGGGGTGGCCAGCCGGCCTGAGACGACGCCTCGCGTCGAACCCTTGAACCTGATCCGGTTAGTACCGGCGGAGGGAGAAGGTGTCTTCACGTCGTCTGCTGCTTTCTTTGTTGTGCTGTCTCCCGGCAGGGTCGATGGCGGCCGAGCCGCTCGAAGAGGTGGTGATCAGCGCCAGCCTGCGCCCCGTCGCCGCACGCGAGACGCCGGCGAGCGCGACCGTGCTCGATGAGCGCACGCTGCGGGCCGTCGGCGTGCAGCACCTGCAGGATGTGTCGTCGATGGTGCCGAACCTCAACTGGGCGTCCGGTACATCGCGGCCGCGCTACTTCCAGTTGCGCGGCATAGGCGAGACCGACCAGTGGCAGGGCGCGCCCAACAATTCCGTCGGCTTCCTGATCGACGGCATGGATTTTTCGGGCGTCGGCATGCCCGGGCAGCTGCTCGACCTCGCGCAGGTCGAGGTGCTGCGCGGACCGCAGGGCACGACGCTCGGCGCCAACGCGCTCGCGGGTCTCATCAACCTGCGCTCCAACGCGGCCGCGCCGACGCCGATGCTGCGTCTCGAAGCGACCGGTGGCGGCTTCGGAACGCGGGCGCTGGGTGCGGTGGCGGGCGGCGCGCTCGGCGATGACGGCGCGGCTTGGCGCGCGGTCGCGCAGGGTTTCCGCAGCGACGGCTCACGCCGCAACATCACGCTCGGCCGTGACGACACCAACGGCCTCGACGAGCGCTTGCTGCGGCTGCGACTGGCCAGCGCGCAGCACGGCGCATGGCGCGCCGACCTCGCCGCGCTCTGGTCCGAGCAGGACAACGGCTTCGACGCCTTCGCGATCGACAACTCCCGTACCACGCGCTCCGACCAGCCGGGCCGCGACGCCCAGACCTCGCGCGGACTTGCGCTGACCGTGGAGCGCGCAGGCGCGCTCCGCTTCATCAGCACCAGTGCGGTCGCCGATGCCGACATCGTCTACTCCTTCGACGGCGATTGGGGCGCAGACCCCGACTACGACTTCACTTCGCGTTTCCTGCGCCATCACCGGGCCCTCACCCAGGACCTGCGGCTGCTCGGCGGCTCGCCCGGGGAGGGCGACGGTTGGGTCGCCGGGCTCTACGGCTCACGCGTCGACGAGTCGAACGATCAGCTCGACCTCTATGGCGGCAGCGTCTACCGCGCGCTGGTGTCGGATTACGACGCCCGCACGCTCGCGGCGTACGGCAGCGTCGAGCGTCCTTTGGCGCCGCATTGGCGCGCGCGGCTAGGTGTACGCGTCGAGCGGCGTTCGATCGACTACACCGACACGGACGGCGCGCGTCTCGACCCCGCCGAGACGATGTGGGGCGGTCAGGCGACTTTGGAGTACCGACCCGCCGGGCGTGCGTTCGGATATCTGACCTTCGCCCGCGGCTACAAGGGCGGCGGCTTCAACCTCGGCGCCGCCGTGCCGGCCGGCCGGCGCCTCTACGACGCCGAGGGTCTCGACAGCCTCGAGTTCGGTTGGAAGTTCGACGATGTGCAGCGAGGCCTGCGCGCCGATGTCGCCGTGTTCCACATGTGGCGGCGCGACCAGCAGGTCGGCACCTCGGCGCAGCTCGACCCCGGCGATCCGCTGTCGTTCGTCTATATAACCGACAACGCGGCGCGCGGCGTCAACTACGGCCTCGAGGCGTCGCTGGATTGGCGTGCGACGGAGTCCTTGACCCTGCAGGCCTCGGCGGGCCTGCTGCGCGCGCGGTTCACCGACTACCGCAGCGGTGTGCGTGACCTCACGGGGCGCGACCAGGCGCATGCGCCGCGGCTCCAGTCGTCGCTCGCGCTCGATTGGCGCGGCGTACACGGGCTCTTCGTGCGGGCCGACCTGCGCTACGCCGATGCGTTCTTCTTCTCCGACAGCCACGACCAGCGCGCGACCGCCTGCACGCTCGGTGCGCTGCGTGCGGGCCGTGAGACCGGGCGTTGGTCGGCGAGCCTGTGGGTGGACAACGCCTTCGACCGCGGCTGCGCCCAGCGCGGGTTCTTCTTCGGCAACGAGCCGCCGGACTTCCCCGACAGGTTGTATGTGCAGCGTATCGACCCGCGTCGGGCGGGCTTGACGGTCTCCTGGACCGTGCGCTGACATGGTCGCGTCGTCGCAAGCGCTGCTGCATCGTCTGCTGGAGCAGGCGCAGGCGAGCTCGCCGCTCGAGTGGCTGGCGCTCGCCGCCGGGCTCGGCTACGCGGTGCTCGCCGTGCGCCGTGACCGCCGTGCGTGGATCTTCGGTGCGCTGTCCTCGGCCTTGCTCGCATGGCTCGCGGCCGGCGCGCGTCTGCCGCTGCAGGCGGCGTTGCAGACCGTGTACGTCGCCTTCGCCGTTTATGGCTTCCGCACGTGGACGCGCGAGGCCGATGCGGCCGACGCCGGTCGCGTGCGCATCCTGCGCTGGCCGTTGTGGCGCAACGGCGCCGCGCTGCTGGCGGTCGGCATCGGCACGCTCGCGTTCGCGCCGCTGCTCGCGCGTCACACCGACGCGGCATGGCCGACGCTGGATGCGGCGGTCACGCTAGGCAGCATGCTCGCGACCTGGATGACGGCGCGCGCGCTGCTCGACAACTGGGCCTGGTGGATCGTGGTGGATGCCGCGTCGCTGGTGCTGTATGCATCGCAGGGCCTGATGTTCGTGGCGCTGCTCTACCTCGTCTACATGATCATCGCGGTGATCGGATTGCGTGACTGGACCCGGCGGTCGCGCGGCGCGCACGACTCCGCCGGACCGCCGGGCGCAGCGCCCGGATGATCGGCAGCGGTCTCAACCGCCTGCGCCGCATCGCGACACCCGCGGGCTGGCAGGTGGAGCGGGTCTGGCATCCCGACGCGCTCGCCGAGCTCGGCGCAGACATGCACATGGAGGTGGCGGCCCAGCGGCTCGCCGCGCAGCACGGACTCGCGCCGCCGGTGCTCGGGTTCGATCCCGTCGCGGGCGTGATGCGCATGCCTTGGGTCGAGGGCGTCCCTTTGGAGGTCGATTGGCACCGACGCGACGGTCGCCGTGCCGCGATGCACGAGATGATCGAGCGGCTGCGTGGCGTGCCGGCTGGAGGACTGAAGCCGCTCGACCTGCCGGAGCGCGTGCGGCTGCTGCATCGAAGGCTCGCTGCGCGTGATGCCGCGCGCGCGACGATGCATGCGCCCGCGGTCGAGCAGGCGTTGGCGGCCTGGGATGCTGCATCGTCGCTCGGCCCGCAGTCCGGGTCGCAGGCTTCGTCCTCGCCTGCCGCCGAGGCGGCGCCGTGCTTGGTGCACGGCGACCTGACGCCCGGGAACATCCTGGTGCGCGAGGACGGCTCGCTGTTGCTGCTCGACTGGGAGTACGCGCACGCCGGTGGTCCTTGGGACGACCTCGCGGCGCTGTGTGCGGCCGCGGAGGATGATGCGTTCGCCGGATGGGCATCGTCCGTGCCGGTCATCGAGCACGCCCGCTTCGCGGCGATGCGCGGCCTGCGTCGGACGCTCGATGCGCTCTGGTACGCCTTGGCGGCGACGCTCGGCGCTGCGCCGCGGGACGATGCACCTTAAGGCCGTCTGCCCCCAGACTGGCATCCGACCGCGGCCAGAGGCACACTAGCGCCCCTCGTCGGACCCTTGCAGGAAGCCTCCATGCCCACGCTGAAGATCGTCGATCGTGATGGTGTCGAACATGTCGTCCAGGCCCGTGCCGGCCTCAAGGTCATGGAGACGCTGCGCGAGCTCGACTACGGCGTGGCGGCCATCTGCGGCGGCATGTGCTCCTGCGCGACCTGCCACATCTACATCGATGCCGAGTGGACCGCGAAGATCCCGGCGCCGATGTCCGACGAGCGCGAACTGCTGCAGGAGCTCGCCCACCACAAGGAAGGCTCGCGTCTGTCGTGCCAGGTCGACATGACCGACGCGCTCGACGGGCTGCGCGTCACCATCGCACCGGACGAGTGACATGGATTGGATCCTCCTGCTGCTGGTCGCCGGCGCCGCGGTCATCTTCTGGCGCATCGTGCAGAAGGTGCGCGCGCTGCGGAACACGCGCGAGGAGGACTACGACGCGCGCTTCATCTCGCAGCTGCGCCGCAGCGGAGTCGATCCCTTCAAGCCGGTGGACGTCGATTTCTTCCTCGCGCTGCCCACGCGCGAGGCGGCTGGGCGGCTCGCCGCACGCCTGACGCAAGAGCAGTTCACGCCTGACATCCAGGTCGCCGAAGAGGCGCTCGATCTGCCGGTCAGCGTACAGGCCCGCAAGATGATGCAGATCAACGAACTCGGCATCCGCGCCGCCGTCGAGCGGCTGCGCGAGCTGGCCGCGGCCGAGGGCGGGCGTTACGACGGTTGGGCGCCCGGTTCCGAGGCGATGGGCGCGTTGCGCGCCGCTTCGCAGCGGGCGCGCAAGACATCGGGCCGCGGTTTCAGCTGACGCGTTTTTCGGTCTGGCGCCGCACGGCCTCGGCGGCGGCCTTGATGGCTTCCGGGTCGCCGAGATAGCGGCCGCCCGTGGTCCGCAGCGCACCGTCCGCGCCCACCGGCTCGAACCCGTAGACCCGCGGTACGCCGGTCGGCACATTGAGCTCGGCGATGTCGGCCTCCGAGATCCCCTCCAGCATCTTGATGAGCGCACGCAGGCTGTTGCCGTGCGCCACCACCGCGACATCGCGGCCCGCGACGAGCTGCGGGACGATGCGCGACTCCCAGAAGGGCTGCACGCGCGCCAGCGTCTCCTTGAGCGATTCCGTGGCCGGCAGCAGCGCCGGGTCGACCTCCGCGTAGCGCGGGTCGAAGCGCGGGTGGCGCGGGTCGTCGGCGTCGAGCGGCGGCGGCGGGATGTCGTAGCTGCGGCGCCAGATCTTCACCTGCGCCTCGCCGTGGCGCGCCACGGTCTCCGCCTTGTCGAGTCCCTGCAGCGCGCCGTAGTGGCGTTCGTTGAGCCGCCAGCTGCGCTCAACCGGGATCCACATCCGATCCATGGAGTCGAGCATGATCCAGAGGGTGCGGATGGCGCGCTTGAGCACCGAGGTGTAGGCGATGTCCACCGTGATGCCGGCGGCGAGCAGTTCGCGGCCGGCGCGCGCGGCCTCCGCGCGGCCCTGTTCCGTGAGGTCGACATCGGTCCAGCCCGTGAACAGGTTATCGACGTTCCAGACGCTCTGGCCATGACGGACGAGGACGAGTTTGCCGACGGACATCGGGGTCTCCCTGAGGGTGCCCGGGGCGGGCGGCGCGAATCCTAGCATGGTGTGCCCGCGCCGCCGCCGGCCCGTCCACGGCGTGGATTCGTCGACCGGCTTCGAGCCTGGCCGCCTCAGGGGTGGGTTATACCCTTGGTAAAAAGCGCTGCGGGCCGGACGAGCCCCGGCGCGCCACACGAGGGGGAAGCCGCATGAACGACACCGCGGGGGGCGCCGCGGCGCCCAGGGAGCCGACCGGGCTGCTGCACACCTTCTACCGCCCCCCCTGGGTGGGCTTGCTGGCCTTCGTCATCGTCTTCGTGGTGCAGGCCCTCGGCCACACCGTGATGATCGTGATGGAGGACGTCTGGCCGGGGCCGGGTTACCTCTACGAATCCGCGTTCGCCATGGGCATGCTGGGGGCGGTGCTGCTGTTCATCGGCATGCGCCATCCCAACGAGGTGGCGGCGACCTGGTACGGGTTCTGGGCCGGCACCTTTCTTTGGACCGGCTGGATCGAGTTCTCCTTCGTCTGGTCCGCGGATTTCCTCGGTGTCCCGGACCTCGCCGACCCGCACAAGCCGGGCGCCATCGCCACCAAGAACGAATACCTCGTGATGATGTCCTCGATCGGCGTGATGGCGGCGACGCTGACCTATTTCCTGCTGAACAAGGAGACGAAGTGCAACTTCTTCCTCTGGTTCCAGCGCCATCTCGGGCTCAAGACCGGCAAGCCGAACCCTGACCACGAGCGCAATTTCGCGGCCATCACCGCGCTCGAGACGGTGTATGTGATCTGGTTCTTCTACCTGTTCCTGCTGTTCATCTACGACGAGGACATCCTCGGCGACCGGCATCCCGTCACCTACGGCATCTTCTTCCTGAACGTGATCTGGGCCGTGTATCTCTTCCTGCGGCTGATGAAGTTCTGGAAGGTGACGACCGCCATCCGCTACGGCATACCGACCGCGATCATCGCCTGGAACGCGGTCGAGATCGCCGGTCGCTGGCATCTCTTCACCGAGTTCTGGGAGCATCCGCGCGATTACGCGCTCGAGATGTCGCTGTTCACGGTGGGTACGGTCATCGCCGCGTGGCTCGCTGCGAGGACGCCGTCGCACGAGAAGGCCCGGCTGTCGCGCGGACAGCGTCCCGAGGGCGCCTAGCCCCGCGCCGCGGCGAGGTGGGCGTCCACGCCGCGCTCGCAGCGGGTCGCACCGGAGACGAGGGTGGCGGCGAGCAACGACTCGTTGAACGCGCGTCGGTCGCGCGGTGCGGGCGGATGGTGCAGGTGACAGGCGATGCCGCCGCCCAGCAGCGCCTGACGGCGCACGCCCGCATGCGCGAGGCGCGCGCAGAGTTCCTTGTCCTCCGGTCCCCAGCCCTCGAACCGCTCGTCGAAGCCGTTGACCCGCAGCAGGTCGGCACGCCAGAAGCCCTGGTTGCAGGACTTCACGGCGAGCAGCGCGGCGCCGGGGCCGCGCAGTACGCGCTGCAGACGCGGTGCATGCCAGAGAGCGGCGCGGCGTAGCCCGAAACGCCCGCGGGAGAGCGGGCCGGGCAGGGTGGGCGCATCGCCATCCGCAGCGCCGCCGGCGGGGTCCACAGCGCCGGCGAGCATCTTCTGTGTGGTCGCGGCGTCCAGCGGGATCCGTACGCCCTGCGTCCAACGGCCGGGTCGAGCACATCGCGCATGGTCCCCGAGGAAGGCGGGGTGCAGCAGCATGTCGCCGTCGATGAACACGATGTAGTCGCCGGTGGCGGCGGCGATGGCGAGGTTGCGCAGCCGCGCGACGCGGAAGCCGAGGTGCGCCTGCTGCACATGATGCAGGTGCGGCGGGACCCCGGCGCCGGCCGCCGCCGCATGTCGCGCCACGACGGCCGCTGTCGCCGGGTCGGTGCCGTCCTCGGCGACGATCAACTCCTCAGGCGGACGAGTCTGCGCCCGCACGCAGGCCAGCACCCGCGCGAGCGCATCGGCGCGCGCGTGGGTGGTGATGGCGAGCGTCAGGCGCACGCGGCGGACGCGCTCACTCGGCCAGCGAGCGCAGCGCCTCGACGCAGACCGAGAGCGCAGCGAAATCGGCGTTGCCCAGCGCGAACACCTCGCGCGTGGTGCGTTGCCAATCCTCGAGGCGTGCCGCCTGCGCCGTGCGCCAGTCCTGCCAGCGCGGCTCCCACCCGCGGCGTGCGCCGCGGCCCGCGCCGCCGGAGAGCAGCTGGGTGAGGATGCGCGCCTGCGTGCTGCGCAGCGCGTCGCGCAGCCCGGCCCGGGCCGTCGCCTGCAGCGGCCCGTCGACCGCCAGCCCCTCGATGCGCGCCTCGAGACGGTCGAGGCCGAGCGCCGAGGAGGCGGTGGACCAGGCCCGCGCCGCATCCTCGACGCGCAGCCCGGCGCCGCGCGCGATCTCGCAGATCTCGAGCGCCGCATCGAGCATGGGCAATCCGGCGGCGGTCTCGGCGAGCGCCGTCGGGACGCCCGCCGACACATGCCGTGCGCGCGCCGCCTCGAAGGCCTCCAGCGATGCGCCCGCCAGCACGCGCGGCAGCGCCGCGCGCAGCTGCGCGATCGGTGCGGTGTATTCTTTGACTGCGGCGTCGACGGCGAGCCGGTCGCGGCGCCGGCGCAGCAGCCACACGGTCGCATGCCGCAGCAGGCGCGCGGAGTCGCCGAGCACCGCGTACTGCGCGGCGGCCGGGATGCGGTGGTCCAGCGACTCGACCGCGCCCCACAGGTCGCGCGCGCCGAACACCTGGCGCGCGATGCCCCAGGCGCGCGCGACATCGGCCGCCGAGGCGCCCGTCTCGGCGCAGGCACGGCCGACGAATGTCGGCCCCATGCGGTTGACGAGGCTGTTGGTGACCGCGGTGGCGATGATCTCGCGGCGCAGCCGGTGCTTGCGGATGTCGGTCGGGTAGCGTTCGCCCACCGCCTTCGGGAAGTAGCGCATCAGTTCGCCCGCGAAGCCCGGATCCTCCGGCAGGTCCGAGGCGAGCAGCTGCCGCGTCAGCCATATCTTGGAGTACGACAGCAGCACCGCGAGTTCGGGCCGCGTCAGCCCGAGGTCCTGCTTGCGGCGCTGCGTGAAGCCCTCGTCGTCGGGCAGGTGCTCCACCGCGCGGTTGAGGTCGCCCCGGCGCTCGAGGTCGCGCACCAACCCCTGCAGCTCCGGCAGGCGCTGCGCGGACTGCAGTTCGAGCATCGAGAGCGCCTGGCCCTGCAGGTAGTTGTTGCGCAGCACGAGGCCCGCCACCTCGTCGGTGAGCCGCGCCAGCATCCGGTCGCGGGCTGCGCGCGTCAGCTTGCCGCGCGCCTCGAGCTGGGTGGTGAGGATCTTGAGGTTCACCTCGACATCCGAGGTGTTGACCCCCGCCGAGTTGTCGATGAAGTCGGTGTTGAGCCGCCCGCCCGCCAGCGCGTATTCGACGCGTCCACGCTGCGTGAAGCCGAGGTTGCCGCCTTCGCCGACCACGCGCGCACGCAGCTCCCGCCCGTCGATGCGTACGCCGTCGTTGCCGCGGTCGCCGGCGGCCGATTGCGGTTCGCTGGACGCCTTCACATAGGTGCCGATGCCGCCGTTCCAGAGCAGGTCCACCGGCATGCGCAGGATGGCACGGATGATCTCCTGCGGCGGCGCGGAGGGCGCCGCGATGCCGAGCAGGGCACGCGCCTCCGCCGACAGCGCGATGGACTTGGCGCTGCGCTCGAACACGCCGCCGCCCTTGGAGATCGCGCGCCGGTCGTAGTCGTTCCAGCCGGAGCGCGGCAGCGCGAAGAGCCGCGCGCGCTCCGCGAAGGAGCGCGCCGCATCCGGCGCGGGGTCGAGGAACACATGCTGGTGGTTGAATGCGGCGACGAGCTTGATCTGCCGCGACAGCAGCATGCCGTTGCCGAACACATCGCCCGACATGTCGCCGATGCCGGCGACGGTGAAGGGCTGCGTCTGCGTATCGCGGCCGATCTCTCGGAAGTGGCGCTTCACGCACTCCCAGGCGCCGCGCGCCGTGATGCCCATCTTCTTGTGGTCGTAGCCGGCCGATCCGCCCGAGGCGAACGCGTCGCCGAGCCAGAAGCCGCGCGACACCGAGATGCCGTTGGCGATGTCGGAGAAGGTCGCCGTACCTTTGTCGGCCGCGACCACCAGATAGGGGTCGTCGCCGTCGAGCCTGCGTACGCCTGCGGGCGGGACGATGCGCCGTCCGCGGATGTCGTCGGTGACATCGAGCAGCGCACCGACATACTCGCGGTAGGCCGCCACGCCCTCGGCCTGCACCGCCTCGCGGCCGCCCGTGACCGGCAAGCGCCGCGGCACGAAGCCGCCCTTGGCGCCGACCGGCACGATGAGCGTGTTCTTCACGTTCTGCGCCTTCATGAGGCCGAGCACCTCGGTGCGGAAGTCCTCGCGCCGGTCGGACCAGCGGATGCCACCGCGCGCCACCTCGCCCATGCGCAGATGCACGCCCTCCACGCGTCCGCCGAGGACATAGATCTCGCGGTATGGACGCGGCAGCGGCAGGTCGGGAAGGTCCTGCGGGTCGAGCTTCAGCGCGAGCGCAGGGCGGCGGGCCCCGTCGCCGCCACGGGCGAAGAAATTGGTGCGCAGCGTGGCGAGCACCACGCCGAGGAAGGCGCGCAGGATGCGGTCCTCGTCGGCGTTCGCCACAGCGTCGAGGCGCGCGCGCAACCGGGTGGCGAGCCCGTCCGCAGCGGCGGTGCCACGGCGCGCCGGGTCGAGGCGCAGTTCGAAGAGGCGGTACAGGTCCGCCGCCACGGTGGGGTGCGTGGCGAGCGTGCGCGCCATGTAGGCGAGGCTGAACGGGATGCCGCTCTGCAACAGCCAACGGCAGCAGGCGCGCAGCACGCCGACCTGATGGCCGTCGAGCGGTGTGAGCAGCACGAGGCGGTTGAAGGGGTCGTCGTCGAGCGCGCCGTCGCGCACCGCACGCAGCGCGTCCAGGAACCGTCCGCCGGCGCGCAGCGGATCGAGGCGCGGCGCGCCCGCTGCGCCCTCGGTCCGCAGCTCGAGCTCGAAGTCCTGCAGAGCCACGGGCTCGGCGCCGGACTGGCCTTGCGGGTCGGGCGCGATGCGCCACGGTCGCTCGGCGAGCATGCGCAGACCGAAGTTCTCGAGTACAGGCAGCAGCGCCGCGATCGGTTCGGGGGTGCCCGCTCGGGTGAGCCGCAGATGCAGACGCACGCGTGGCGCGCCGGCGGGGCGCCATAGGCGCAGTTCAGGGCGCGACGGAGCGGCGGCGAGCGCCTCAAGCGCCTCGATATCCGCGAGCGCGGCGCCGGGTTCGACTTCGCTCTGGTAAGCGGTGGGGAAACGCGCGCCGTGGCGCTGCAAGCGGCGCAGCGCCTGTTCCGCCGGCAGCGCATCGAGCAGGGCCTCGCGCAGTCCGTCCTGCCAGGTGGCCACCGCCGCGGCGATATCGGCTTCGAGCGCCGCGTGGTCCACATCGCCGCCCTCGAAGGCGCGGCCGCCCCGCACCATCACATGCAACCGGGCGTGGCTCGACAGCGCGATCTCGACCTGCGACTCGACATCGATGCCGCCGAGCCGGGCGAGCAGCAGCTGTTCGATGCGGCGGCGCGCCTCGGTGTTGTAGCGGTCGCGGGGCACGAACACCATGCAGGACCAGAAACCGCCCGATGCGTCGTGGCGCATGATGAGACGGGTGGTGCGGCGCTCGTACAGGTTGACCGCGCCGCGCACGAAGCCGACGAGTTCGGTGACGCTCGCCTGGAACAGTTCATCGCGCGGCCATGTCTCGAGCACGGCGAGCACCGCCTTGCCGTCGTGGCTCTTCGGGTCGAGGCCGAAGCGCTCGACCACCGCGGCGACCTTGCGCCGCACCACCGGGATCTCGGCGGGCGAGGCGAAGTAGGCGGTCGAGGTCCACAGACCGACGAATCGGTGCTCGCCGACCACGCGGCCGGCCGCGTCGAATTCCTTGACAGCCACCTGGTCGAGATGGCCCGGTCGGTGCACGGTGGAGCGGCGCGACGCTTTGCTGACGCGTAGCGGCTCCTCCGAGCGCACCGCAGCGCGCAGCGCGCCGCGCAGCGTCCCGCCGCCGTCGGCGCCCGCGGATCGGTTCCCGGACGGGTGTCCGTCGCGCAGCACGCCGAGGCCGCTGCCGCGCACCGCCACGAGCCGGTCGCTGCCGCGGCCGCGGCGCAGCCGCAGACGCTGATAGCCCTGGAAGACGAAGTGCGCGCCTTCCATCCATTCGAGCAGCGCGACCGCTTCGCCCGCGCCGCGGCGCGAGACGGTCAGCGTCTGCGCCGCCTCGAGCACCCGGCGACGCATCGCGCGCCAATCGTCCACCGCGACCCGGACATCGGCGAGGCCGGCCTGCAGCGAAGCCTCGAGTCGTGCGCGATCGTCCGCATCGAACTGCGCGTCGATCTCATGCAGCTGCCAGGATTCCGCGCGACCGCGATGCTGCAGCACGGGGTGGATGAGCATGTGGACCGCCACCCCGGCACGCGCGAACGCGAGGCCGATCGAGTCGACCAGGAAGGGGCGGTCGTCGGTGACCACGAGGGCGATGCTGGTGGGGCGCGCGCCGGGCTCCCCTTCGGCCAGCGGGGGCATCACGCGCACCAGCGTCTCACCCGGTCTGCGGCGCGCGGCGAGCGAGGCATGCGCGGCGGCCAGCGACGCGAGTTCGCGCGGCGACCGTGCCGCGAGGTCCTCTTCGCCGACGCCGGCGAAGTACTGGCGCAGCAGCGGAGCGGACGGGGTGCCTTTGAGCCCGCGCGCGGCGCGGACGATGCCGTCGATCAGGAGGCGGCGCTGGCGGGGGATGGATCCTGGCATGGTCGGGACTCCTCGGGGAGATCTTCGGCGGTGCGTCCGGCCGCGGATTGTACCTTCGACAGCAGGACCCGAAGGATGCGATCGAGCGCATCGCGGTCGGACGGCGTCAAAGAGTCGAGCAGTTCCCGCTCGAGGCGTCGCGCGACCGGCACCACCTGGTCGTAGACGGCCGCGCCGGCCGCCGAAAGCCGCAGCCGTGAACGGCGCCGGTCCTGCATGTCGTCGCTGCGCTCGAGACGACCTGTGCGCCGCAGCACTGCGACGGCGCGGCTCACCGCGACCTTGTCCATCGCCGTGCGTGCGGCCACCTCGGCCGCCGACAGCCCGGGCGCCTGCGCCAGCACCGCCATCACGCGCCACTCGGGGATGCCGAGGCCGAAGCGCTGCGAGTAGTGCGCGGCGATGCGGCCGCTGACGAGGTTCGAGAGCACCGACAGCCGGTAGGGCAGGAAGCGCTCCAGCAGCAGCGGGTCGGCGGGAGTGTCCGCGGCTGCGGTCGCAGGCAGATCCGCGATGTCGCTGGCCATGTCGCCGTTCAGCGGTGCGGACCGGACGCGACGACGCGTTGGTCGATCGCGCCGAAGATCTCGCTGCCGCCGACATCGCGCATCGAGATGCGCACGCGGTCGCCCGCCTGCATGAACGGGGTGCGCGGCTTGCCCTCACGCAGGGTCTCCACCGTGCGCTGCTCGGCGATGCAGGAGTAGCCGCGGCCGCCTTCCTCCACAGGCCGTCCCGGACCGCCGTCGGCGTCGCGGTTCGAGACCGTACCCGAGCCGATGATCGTGCCCGCGGCGAGCGCGCGCGTCTTGGCGGCGTGCGCGATGAGCTCGGGGAAGCCGAAGGTCATGTCGACGCCCGCATCCGCGCGGCCGAAGGGCTTTTC
>Ga0315900_10000254_pt1 | contig 95570 bp, 84 predicted proteins | sample LakEriMetagenome_FD_203521 | JGI IMG/M metagenome (GOLD analysis project Ga0315900, IMG submission 203521) | Freshwater fungal communities from buoy surface, Lake Erie, Ohio, United States - Buoy 12 MA114 | ecosystem: Environmental > Aquatic > Freshwater > Lake > Lake biofilm | place: USA: Lake... | reverse complement strand
CTGAGGATCCTGAATTCGAGACCTTCTACACGAAGAACATCCTTCTGAATGAAGGTCTGCGTGCCTGGATGGCACCGGCCGACCAGCCGCACGAAAACTTCGTCTTCCCTGAAGAGGTTCTGCCCCGTGGAAACGCCCTTTAATTCCGGCCTTGTCTCCGTTGGGGGCAAGGACCTCGACTCCACCGGCTACGCCTGGTGGGCCGGCAATGCCCGCCTGATCAACCTGTCCGGCCGTCTGCTGGGTGCCCACGTGGCCCACGCCGGTCTGATGGTGTTCTGGGCCGGCGCCATGATGCTGTTCGAGGTGAGCCACTTCACCTTCGACAAGCCGATGTACGAACAGGGCCTGATCCTGTTCCCCCACGTCGCCACCCTCGGCTACGGCGTGGGCCCCGGCGGTGAGGTCACCGACCTTTACCCCTTCTTCGTGGTCGGTGTTCTGCACCTGATCAGCTCGGCCGTTCTCGGCCTGGGTGGCCTCTACCACGCCCTGCGTGGTCCTGAAATCCTGGAGAATTATTCCGCGTTCTTCTCCCAGGATTGGCGCGACAAGAATCAGATGACCAACATCATTGGTTATCACCTGATTCTCCTCGGCGTCGGCGCCCTGCTTCTGGTCTTCAAGGCCATGTTCTTCGGCGGTGTCTATGACACCTGGGCACCCGGTGGCGGCGACGTGCGCCTGATCACCAACCCCACCCTCAGCCCGGGCGTCATCTTCGGTTATCTGTTCCGCGCCCCCTTCGGCGGCGAGGGCTGGATCATCGGTGTCAACTCGATGGAGGACATCATCGGTGGCCACATCTGGATCGGCCTGATCTGCATCTTTGGTGGCATCTGGCACGTCATCACCAAGCCCTTCGGCTGGGTGCGCCGCGCCTTCATCTGGAATGGTGAGGCCTACCTGAGCTACAGCCTCGGCGCTCTGAGCTTCATGAGCTTCATCGCCTCGGCCTACATCTGGTTCAACAACACCGCTTATCCCTCGGAGTTCTACGGCCCCACCAACGCCGAATCCTCCCAGGCCCAGAGCTTCACCTTCCTGGTGCGCGACCAGCGCCTGGGCGCCAACATCGGTTCCGCCATGGGCCCCACCGGCCTCGGCAAATACCTGATGCGCTCCCCCACCGGCGAGATCATCTTCGGTGGTGAAACGATGCGCTTCTGGGATTTCCGTGGTCCCTGGCTTGAGCCCCTGCGCGGCCCCAACGGTCTGTCCCTCGACAAGCTGCAGAACGACATCCAGCCCTGGCAGGTGCGTCGCGCAGCCGAGTACATGACCCACGCCCCCAACGCCTCCCTCAATTCCGTGGGCGGCATCATCACCGAGCCCAACTCGGTGAACTTCGTGAACATCCGGCAGTGGCTCTCCGCCACCCAGTTCGTGCTCGCCTTCTTCTTCCTGGTGGGTCACCTCTGGCACGCCGGTCGGGCCCGTGCTGCGGCTGCTGGCTTCGAAAAGGGCATCGACCGTCAGGCCGAGCCCACCCTGGCCATGCCCGACCTCGACTGAGGCCTGCGGTTCTGTCCCCTTCACTGGCCCCCGCTACGGCGGGGGCTTTTGTTTGGCCTCGTTCCGCGTCCGCACCGGTGCGATCCGGCACCGCTCCCCACCCGCGCCCCATGCCGTCACGACACCGGCCCCTGTGCCACCTGATGTCCTACGACTATCAGGATCAGGATGTGATCATCAATTGCCGGCTCTTCTACAGCGCCGCGGGGTTTCGGGCCAGAGTCAACCCACGCGATGAGGCCTGCGAACTGCTGGTGGTGCTGCGCGGCGACCCGGGAGAGCGGCACCGTGGCTACCGCGGGCGGGTGCATGTCTATGACTATGAAAAGGGGCGCGTCGTCGACTGGCGCCAGCGCTTTCCTGCGGCCGCCGAGATCGTGCTGATCTCGCCGATCCGGCCCGAGGCCAATGACGGCCTGCCGTTCATTGAGGCCTATTTGCCGGTGATGGCCCGCTTCTGGCAGCTGGGCACGACGCTGGAGCGCCAGCAACGGCTGCTGCATCTGGCCAACTACAAATTCGTCAGCGGAGATCCGTTTCACAACCAGCTGATCGCCCTGATCCGCTCCGGCTGGGTGGAGGTGGTCGGCAGCAACTGGCAACACGTGGGCATCCAGGCCCGGCCCCTCAGCTACTGGGCCGCCAACCGCCGGCTGGCCAGATCCCGCTGGTGTATCGGCCTGATGTACCCCAATCAACGCGGCAGGAGCCTCTCCGGCCGGATGTGGCAGGCACCGCTGCAGGGCTGCCACGTGATCAGCGAGGCCGGCACCAACCTGCTGAACTGTCCCGGGGTGGTGGAAGTCGCTGAGTACACAAGGGGGAGTATCCAAGCGGTCGCGCTGCCACCGGCTGAGGAGCTGCGGGAGCAGGCGACCCAGTTCTGGCACGACCGCACGCAACGGTTGGCGCGGCAACTTGGCCTGAGTCTGGCCCGACCCAGCCCGCGGGAGCTGCTGCGCTGCCACCGCCAGCTGATCGCCGGAGAACTGCAGCAGCAAGCGATTGAGTGGCGTGGCCGGATCCCCGGACCGAGGCAGCTCGGAGCCGGCCTGCGCCGCCGGTGGCGCCGCGATCCCCCCTCCGGCTCCTGATCCGGGCGGGGTGGCGATCAGCCGTTCAGCGTCGACCAGGAGAGCAGATCGGCGGGATCGATCCGGATGTCCGAGCCGGCACCGACCGTCTGTCCGAGGCGGTTGTCGTAGTCGAGGCCAAGGATCGCTGCGATCTGCAGGAAATCCGGGCGGATGCCGTGGTTCGGCTGGAAGATCTCCAGCACCCTCGCCTGGCGGGCGTGGATCAAGTTGGTGAGGCCCGCCCCATGGGCCGCCACGATGTGGGTGGCGGATCGGAAGCAGAGGATCTGCTCGCGCAGGCTCAGCGAGGCCAGCTGCACCCGCTCGAAGCCAAGGGGAGACAGGACAGCCATCACCTCCTCCTCATTCACCACCCGGCGAAAGGGGGCATCAGCGCGGGAGATGTAGAGGCGGCGCGGGCGGCCAGCGCCGGGATCGGAGGGCACGGCGGCCTCAAAGCGGCTGCGCAGCGTCCGGATCACCGCCGGCACCATCGCGTCGCCGGGAGCCTGGGGGCTGCGGCCCGCGCCCCGAGGGCAGCAGGCGATCAGCTCGTCCATCCCCACACTCCGGTGGATCGTCACCGGCCGGAGCGGGATCAGCCGATCGCCCTCCCAGCCCAGCCAGGCCAGGGATTGGCGCTGCCATGGACGCAGCTCCTCCGGCACCAGCAGGCGCACGGGACGGCCCGAGCGCCGCTGATGGTCCTCAGCCGCCAGCACCCGGGGCAGGCTGTCGATGAACCAGTGAAAAAAGCTGGCCTGCCAGGCGCGCCGATCGCACAGGCTGCAGACCGCCCCAGACAGACGCAGGCTGACCGGCAGCCACGAGCGCCGCCGCAGCCGCCGCAGCTCAGCCCCGGCGAGGGGAACCACGCCGAAAAGCTCGGCGATGCCATCCGCCTCGAAGGGCAGGGTGTCCGGGATCGGCCGCCGCCGCAGGCCCTCCAGCCCCACCAGCGGCTCACCGGCGAGCCGGCCGCCGGGGGCGACGCAGTAGTGCAGGGGCGGAGCCGCGAACGGGCGCTGGTACGCGAGCAATCGCCCGTCGTGGATCGCGGCTGGCGCGGTGGGATGGCCGGCGGCCCAGGGCCAGGGTTCCGAGGGGAACAGTTCGACCGAGAAGGCCATCGCCACCTGGGGGACATCCCCCGCTGAGCCTAGGGAGTCAGCCAGCGGCGCAGCAGCGGCAGGCTCAGGCCGATGACGTTGCTGACACAGCCCTCGATCCGCTCCACGAGCAGGCCGCCGCGTCCCTCAAGAGCGAAGCCACCGGCGCAGGCCATGGGCTCACCGCTGGCCACATAGGCCGCGATCACGGCGTCGTCGACCGCGGCGAAGTGGACGCGGGTGCTGACCGAGTGACAGCGCTCAGGCGCCGCCACACCCTCCCCCACGGCCAGCAGGCAGTGACCGGTGATCAGCTCCCCGTGCCCCCCGGCCATCCGCCGCCAGCGCTGACGGGCCTCGTCGGCATCGGCGGGCTTGCCGAAGATCTCGCCCTCCACCACCAGCAGCGAGTCGCAGCCGAGCACGGCGCTCCACCGTTCACCCGAACGGCACAGCGCGTGAACCGCCGCGGCCTTGGCCCGGGCCAGCCGCAGGGCCAGCTCGGCCGGCTGCGGATGCCGGATCTGCGACTCATCGACACCGCTGACCCGGACGCCATGGGGAATCCCGGCCTGATCGAGCAGCCGATGGCGGGCCGGGGACGCCGAAGCCAGCAACAACATCCCGACAGCCGGATCAAGGACCTGCTCACACTGCCATGGGCCGGCTACCTTCCGTGCAGTCACCCTCACCCTGCCCGATGAGCCGCTCCGGACTCCGCCGCCACCTGTCCGTCGCCGTCCTTGCGGGAGCCGCCCTTGCCATCGGGCCGGCCAGCGCAGGAACCACCGGCCTGAGCACGCCCCGAGCCGGTGTGATCTGCGACGGCAAGACATCCACCTGTTACACCGCCGACGGGCCCTCGCTGCGGGAGACCCGGATGGAGTTCGGCAACCGGGCCGAGCAGGCTCTGCTGAACCAGCTCTCCGGACGGCCTCCCGCCAGGGAGTTCAGCCTCAGCGGCGGCGAGCTGTGCGACCTGCGGCAGCGCACCTGCTGGGATGACGGCAGCAAGCGCCGCAAAGTCAGCAACCGGCTCACCAAACAGCTTTGGGGCGGCGGCAGGCCGTCGGGTGAACGCAACTGCGAACTGAGCCAGCGCGGCCGGCGGCTGTTCGAGGGCCCGTGCCGGCTCACGCGCCGCAACGACTTCACCGGCAGCGGCTACCAGGTGGAGACCAGGGACGGCCGCCGCTACAACTTCAGCACCAATCGCGAGGGGCGGCTGGTGCTGCGCGACGCCACCGGCACCTGGCCGGTGAGCACCGCCACCTGGGGCAACCGGGTGGAGTTCCGCTGGGCCGATCTGCAGCTCATCACCTTCCGCGGCGAGGGTGAACCAGGACATTCCCATGGCTCCGGCGGTTATGGCAGCGGCAGTGGCTACGGCAACAACTACGGCAGTGGTGGCTACGGCGGCCAGGGCAGCGGCTACGGCAGCGGCGGGTACGGCTCCGATTACCGCGGCGCTCCGGCAGCCACGCCGGTGTCCCCCGGCCAGGCTCTCGACACCATCCTCAACAACCTGTTCCAGTGAGCGTGCTCCAGCCGCTGCCCTCCTCCGCTGAGCCGCGGATCGACCAGCGGGCGCTGCTGCGGGCCGACCGCTCGCTGCGCTGCCTGCCGTTCCGCCGCGCCTTCTACGAGGAGGTGGCCAGCCGGCCGATCAGCAGCAGCGAGCTCTGCCGCCGCCAGGACTGGCAGGCGCTGGTGTTCGTGCCCTTCGGCCCGGAGCGGGCGGAGGAGCATTTCAGCTGGCTGATCCGGCTGGGGGTGCTGCGCCGGGAGGTGGATGGCCAGGGGCTCACCGAACGGGTCCGGCTCACCCCGATGGGCCGCCGGCTGCTGGAGCGCTGGCCGGGCGAGATTCCCCGGGCCGGACTGCGCGAGCGGATGCACGAGACCTTCCGCCGGCATCGGCCCCGGTTCTGAGGCACCTTGAGCCGTCCCGATCGCGACGATCCCCGCCCCCTGATGGTCCTCGGCACGAGCAGTGGTGCCGGCAAATCGCTGATGGCGGCGGCCCTCTGCCGCACGCTGCGACGGAGGGGCGAGACACCGCTGCCCTTCAAGGGACAGAACATGAGTCTCAACGCCTGGGTCGACGCCGCCGGTGGCGAGATGGCCTACTCCCAGGCGATGCAGGCCTGGGCGGCCGGGCAGGAGCCCTGCGCCGCCATGAACCCGGTGCTGCTCAAACCACGGGGTGACAGCACCAGCGAGGTGATTCACCTCGGCCGATCGGTGGGCATCGCCCAGGCCGAGCACTACTACCGCGACTGGTTCCGGCCCGGCTGGGCGGCGATCCGCCAGGGGCTGGCGGAGCTGCAGGGCCGCCAGCCCGGGGGTCGGCTGGTGCTGGAGGGAGCCGGCAGCCCGGTGGAGGTGAACCTGCAGAGCCGCGACCTCACCAACCTGCGGCTGGCGCAGTACCTGCGCTGCCGCTGTCTGCTGGTGGCCGACATCGAGCGGGGTGGGGTGTTCGCCCAGGTCATAGGCACCCTGGCCCTGCTGCGCCCGGTGGAGCGCCCGCTGATCGCCGGCATCCTGATCAACCGCTTCCGCGGTCGCCGCTCCCTGTTCGATGAGGGACGGACCTGGCTGGAGCGCAGCACCGGCGTGCCGGTGGTCGGGGTGATGCCCTGGCTGGAGGAACTCTTCCCGCCGGAGGACTCGCTCGACCTGCTCGAGCGGCGAGGGCGGCGCGGCGCAACCGATCTGCGCATCGCGGTGCTGCGCCTTCCCTCGCTCAGCAACTTCTCGGACCTGGATCCGCTGGAGGCGGAGCCGAGCCTGCGGCTCGACTGGGTGCGGCCCGGCGAACCCCTGGGCCAACCCGATGCCGTGATCGTGCCCGGCAGCAAATGCACCCTGGCCGACCTGGCGGCCCTGCGGGGCGGGGGGCTCGAGGCGCAGCTGCGGCAGTATCTGGCGACGGGCGGCCACATCTTCGGCATCTGCGGCGGCCTGCAGATGCTCGGCCGCCGGCTGGCGGATCCCGAGGGTCTGGAAGGGGGGGCTCCCGGCGAATCGGAAGGGCTCGGGCTGCTGCCGCTGGAGACGACCTTCGCCGGAGCCAAGACCCTGCGACGCCGCCAGGCCCGGGCCCTGTGGCCACCGGGCGAGGAGGGCCTGACGATCGAGGGCTTCGAGCTGCACCACGGCCGCAGCCACTCCAGCGCCGCCGCGCTGACGGACGACGCCGGGCTCGGCTGCTGGCAGGAGGGCGGCGACGCCGGGGGCCTGGTGGCCGGCACCTACCTGCACGGGATCTTCGAGAACGGCCCCTGGCGGCGGCGCTGGCTGAACCGGCTGCGGCAACGGCGGAACCTGCCAGCCCTGCCCGAAACCCAGCCCCATCACGCCCGCCACCGCGATGCGCTGCTCGATCGGCTGGCCGATGCCTTCGAGCAGCACGTCGATCTGGCCCCCCTGCTGGCACCGGCCCCCTGCCGCTGAAGCTGGCCCGGTAGGGTCAGAGCCACCGCCCCCCTGCCATGGCCCCCTCCCCGGTGGCGATCCTCTGGCCCGATGGCCGGCGCAGCAGCTGCAGCCCCGGCAGCGACTGGCTGGAAGCGGCGCGGCAGGCCGGCGTGAGCATTCCCACCGGCTGCCTGGGAGGCAGCTGCGGTGCCTGCGAGATCGAGGTGAACGGACAGCTGGTGCGGGCCTGCGTCGCCACGGTGCCCCCGCAGCGGCAGGGGGAACTGGAGGTGGCCTTCGCGGTCGATCCCCACTGGTAGCCCCTCACCCGGCTACGCCCGGCCCCGGCCGCCGAGCGGGCGCCGCCGGCGAACAGCGGCGACGGCGATCCCAGTCAGTCGGTCGGGTCCCCACGCCGCCTGCTCGTGGCCCTGGCGGGGTCACCCCGGGAAGAGAAGACCTTCGGGAACCGATGCCTCTGATCAGCGGCTTCTGCGTGCCTGACCAGGGGCTTGCGAGCGGCGGCTTCTGAAGGAACCAGTCCCTCTGAGCCACTCCGGCTGATGGAGAGAATCCATCGGAGCAGCACCATCGGAGCGGCGCCGCCTCAGCTGGCTGGGGCGGTGAGGGCAGGCAGCACGCTGCGAGCGCGGTTCATGGCCGCCTCGATCACCACATGCATGTCCATGTAGCGGTACTCGGACAGACGTCCTCCGAAGATCACATGGGGCAGGGCCGACGCCCGGTCGCGGTAGCGCCGATGGATGGCCTGATTGATCGCATCATTGACCGGGTAGTAAGGGATGGCGTGATCCCGGCAGGCCCTCGGGTACTCACGGGTCACCACCGTGACCTCGGATCGGGAGCCGGCAGGATCGAAGTGCTTGTGCTCGATCGTGCGGGTATGGGCGGGCTCGGGATCGCAGTAGTTGATCACCGCATTGCCCTGGTGATTCTCCGTTTCAAACACGTCGTGCTCGAAATCGAGCGATCGATACTCCAGAGCGCCCTCAGCATGATCAAAGAAGGCATCGATGCAGCCGGTGAAGACAACGCAACGGGCCAGGCCATCGAGCGCCTGGCGATCGGCCAGGTAATCGATGCCCAGACGCACTTCAATGCCCTCGAGCATGCGCTCGAACAAGCGCGTATAGCCGCCGATCGGGATGCCCTGCCAGCGATCGTTGAAGTAGTTGTTGTCGTAGGTGAAACGCAGGGGCAGGCGCTTGATGATGAACGCCGGCAGCTCGGTTGGATCCTTGCCCCACTGCTTGCGGGTGTAATGCCGGATCAGGGTCTCGTAAATGTCCTCTCCTACCAGGGACAGGGCCTGCTCCCGCAGGTTGGAGGGCTCTCCCTGGAAGCGCTGAGCATCAATCCTCCCCCGGGCCTCGGCCGGCGTGCGCACCTGCCACAGCTCATGGAAGGTGTTCATGTTGAAGGGCAGCGAATACAGCCTTCCGCCCGAGAGCGCTTTGGGTGAATTGATGTAGTTGTTGAACTCGGCGAAACGGTTGACGAAATCCCAGACGTGGCGGTTGCTGGTGTGGAAGATATGGGCGCCATAGGCATGGACATGAATACCCTCCCGCTTCTCCGTGTAGCAGTTGCCGCCAATGTGCCGGCGTTGATCGATCAGCAGCGGACGCAGGCCGGCATCAGTCGCCAGGCGCGCGAAGGTGGCCCCATACAATCCACAGCCCACGATCAGCAGGTCGTAGGCCGGTGTGTCACCTTGCCGCGGCAGGGGCGCTGTCATGCCAGGAGGTCGCCCTCGTTGTCGTCGCCACCCTGAATCAGGCCACCGCCGAGCAGCACCTCACCGGCGTAGAACACGGCGGCCTGGCCGGGAGTGATCGAGAACTGGGGCTCGGAGAACAGCAGCCGGCAGCGATGGGGGCGCTCCAGGGTCTGATCCGCCGCCGTGGCGGGGCAGGGAATCAGATGGGCCGGCACCGGGGCGCTGCGATAGCGCACCTGCACCATCACCTCCAGGGGCTCCTCCGGGGGCTGAATCGAGACCCAGTTCACCGCCCCCACCACGCACCCCTGGCGGGCCGCTTCGGCGCGGGGAGCCACGATCACCCGGTTGCGGGCCGCGTCGAGCGCCACCACGTGCAGCGGCTCGCGCCAGGCCACCCCCAGCCCGCGCCGCTGGCCGATCGTGAAGTACTGAATGCCGTCGTGGTGACCGACGACCGTGCCGTCCCGCAACACGATCTCCCCCTGCTGGGATGGCAGATGGGCCTCCAGGAAGGCCCGCATCGAACCGTAGTGATCGGCCAGGCAGAGATCCTGGCTCTCGGGCTTGGCGGCAGTCCGCAGGCCGAGCCGGGCCGCCTCGGCGCGGGTATCGGCCTTGGTCAGCTCCCCGAGCGGAAACACCAGCCGGCCCAGCACGTCCTGGGGCAGGTCGTAGAGGAAATAGCTCTGATCCTTCTGGGCATCAAGCCCCCGCAGCAGCTGATGCCGGCCACCGGGCCCCCCGGCGGGCCGCACCCGGGCGTAGTGGCCGGTGGCGATGCGCTCCACCCCCCGCTCCTGCCGGGCCCAGGCCAGCATCGGCGCGAACTTGACCTCGCGGTTGCAGCGCGAACAGGGCAGGGGCGTGGTGCCCTCGCTGTAGCTGCCCACGACCATCTCGACCACCTGCTCGCGGAAGCGCTCGCGCGAGTCGACCACGTGGTGGGGGATGCCCAGCTGCTCACACAGCCCGGCCGCATCCACCAACCCCTCGGCGCAGCAGGCACCCTTGCCGCTCATCAGCCAGAGGGTCAGTCCCTCCACATCCCAGCCGGCAGCAATCAGCAGCGCCGCTGTCAGTGAACTGTCCACCCCGCCCGACAGACCCACCAGCACCCGCCGCTCACCCGGCCAGGCCCCCAGGCGCTCCAGCACCGCCGCCACAGCCGGTGTGGCGGCAGCAGTGCCCGAGGCGCCACCGCTGACCAGGGAGGCATTGATCGACACAGCCGCAGCGGCCGAGGCAGGTGAGGCATCCCTGACGGCAGCCGCCGTTACAGCCGTTACAGCCGTGTTGGTGACAGCGATGGGGGTGAGCACCGTTGGATCGCCTGCCGTTGCAACGGCCACGGCTTCAGAGGCCACGGTGTCAAGGGCCATCGGGACAGCCGGCCCCATGGCCGTCAGCGCCGCAGCAGCGACGGCGCTGGAGAAATCGCCGGAGGGTTCGGACGGAGCGCTGATCACGGCGGGGCAAGCGGCCGGGGAAGAGGAGGGCACGTCTGGGGAGGAAACGGGATGCAGGCGCGGATTGCCACCATCATGGAAGGACACTGCCCGGCTCCGCCGTGTCCGCAGGGCTTCCCTGTCCAGCCTGGCCCCCGCGGGACGCCGACCACCTGCTGGTGAGCGGAGCGCAGATGGCGGAGCTGGAGCGGCAGCTGTTCGCCAGCGGCCTGCCGGTGGAGGCCCTGATGGAGAAGGCGGCCCTCGCCCTGAGTCGCCGGCTGCTGCAGCGGCTCAAGGAGCAACGCCAGCCCGGCCGAGCCGATCCGGGGGTGATCGTGCTGGTGGGCCCCGGCCACAACGGCGGCGACGGCCTGGTGGTGGCCCGGGAGCTCCACCTGGCGGGGCAGGCGGTGCGGCTGTGGTGTCCGTTCGAGCGCCTGCGCCCCCTCACCGAGGCCCATGCCCGCCATGCCGCCTGGCTGGGAGTGGCGCGGCTGGAGGGAGCCCCCGACCCGGACGACCCGGCCCTCTGGGTTGATGCGCTGTTCGGAATCGGCCAGACCCGCCCGCCCGGCGAGGCGATCGAAACCCTGCTGGCCGAGCGCCAGCGGCGCAGACCAGGGCGACTGGTGGCTGTGGATGTTCCCACCGGGCTCTGCGCCGACAGCGGCCGCTGCCTGGGGCGCCATGCCGCCACGGCAGCGGTGACCTACACCATCGGACTGATCAAGCGCGGGCTGGTCCAGGACCGGAGCCTGGCGGCGGTGGGCCGCCTCGAGCGGATCGACCTGGCCCTGCCGGCGCCGTTGCTGGCCTCCCTGCCCGCCGAACAGCCGCTGGGGCTGGGGGCCGCGGGCCAGGCCGTCCAGGACGCCGCATCGGCCCCGCGGCCGCGTCCACCCGAGGCCGCCAGCAAATACGGTCGCGGTCGGGTGCTGGTGGTGGCCGGCAGCCGGCGCTATCCCGGCGCCGCCCGCCTGGCCCTGGCCGGCGCGGGGGCTTCGGGCTGCGGTTCGATCCAGGCGATGCTGCCCGCCGCTCTGGCGCAGCAACTCTGGAGCGTGCAGCCGGAGGTGGTGCTGGCAGGGCCCTTGCCCGACGCTGGCCCGGGACACTCCCGTCTGGCGGGGATCGAGGCGTCGCTGCTCTCCCGGCTGGATGCGGTGCTGGTGGGGCCGGGGCTGGGGCTGGGGACAGACCAGGGGGCGGGAGGCGCCACCGATCGGGACGGCTGGGATGCCCTCGCCGGCTTCGCGGGCCTGCTGGTTCTCGATGCGGACGGCCTCAACCGACTGGCGGCGGGGGAAGCGGGGAGCCCGGCTGCACCCTGGCTGAGCCGGCGCCGGGGCCCCACCTGGATCACGCCGCATCCGCAGGAGTTTGCCCGGCTGTTCCCCGAGCTGGACAGCGCGGAACCCCTGGAGGCTGCCGCCAGTGCGGCCCGCGCCTCAGGCTGCAGCGTCCTGCTCAAGGGCGCCCGCAGCGTGGTGGCCGCCGCCGATGGGCGGCGCTGGCAGCTGCTGGATGCCGCACCCCAGGCCGCCCGGGCCGGACTGGGGGATGTGCTGGCCGGCTATGCGGCCGGCCTGGGAGCCCAGGCGGCCGCGGCCGCCGAGCCCCTGGACGCGGTGCTGCTGGCCGTGGCCGGTCTCGACCATGCCCTGGCGGGACAGACCGCCGTGGGGCAACAGGGGGACGGCGGCGCGACGCCCCAGGCAGTGGCCAAGGAACTGGCCCGGGCGCGGCCCGTAAGAATGTCGCGATTATTGTGAAGGCTCAACAGTTTGCAGACCTGGCTTCAGCCCTGGTTAAGGAGAATCCAGATCAGCGAGAAGCACACTTTGTGTTCATTTGCGTTCAAAATCTAAAGGGTTGCTGAAGAGACCGCCCGTTCAGCCCTGCGGCATGGATAGTGGCTTTCCAGCGCCCCGGTAATCAATGACTGCATCTTCGGTCAGGCCGAGCGATGGCTCCTCCGGCAGGAGGAGTGGTGATTCCATGACCTGGTACCTGGCCTCGATCGGCCGGGAACCTCTGCTCACGCCCGCCGAAGAGATCGAACTCGGCAACCAAGTGCAGGCAATGATGCAGCTGGTCGAGCAACAGAGCGAGGATTACAGCCCCCACGAGCGCAAGATCATCAAGGTCGGGCGCCGTGCAAAGGAGCGGATGATGAAGGCGAATCTGCGCCTTGTTGTCAGCGTCGCCAAGAAATACCAAGGCAAAGGTCTTGAACTGCTGGACCTGATCCAGGAAGGATCCCTCGGCCTCGAGCGGGCTGTCGAAAAATTCGACCCCACCCGTGGTTACAAGTTCTCGACCTACGCCTTCTGGTGGATCCGGCAGAGCATGACCCGCGCCATCGCCTGCCAGAGCCGCACGATCCGCCTGCCGGTTCACCTCAGTGAACGGCTGACAACGATCCGGCGCGTCAGCCTTGATCTGGCCCACAAGCTGGGGGCGATGCCCAGCCGCCAGGAGATCGCCGAGGCGATCAACATGCCGATCGAGGAGCTCGACTCCCTGCTGCGCCAGGCCCTGACCACCTCCAGTCTCGATGCACCGATCCATGCCGACGAAGGCCGCAGCTTTCTCGGGGATCTGATCGCCGACAGCTCCAGCGAGGAACCCCTGGAGCAGGTGGAGCGCGGCATGCACCAGGAGCAGCTCGGCCGTTGGCTGGGCCACCTCACCGAACAGGAGCGGCAGGTTCTGGGGCTGCGCTTTGGCCTGGATGGTCAGGAGCGCCACACCCTGGCCGAGATCGGCCGCCAGCTGGATGTCTCGCGGGAGCGGGTGCGTCAGGTGGAACTCAAGGCCCTGCGCAAGCTGCGCAATCTCACCCGACGGTTGCCTCCCACCCTCTGAGGCTCACAAGCGAGGGCGGGCCGACGGTGTGGCTGCTGCTAACCGCCCTCCCCGCTGCCACACGGAACAAAGGCTGCACCAGACAGACGCTTTGTCTGAAAGGACCAGTGGCTGACAGAGCCATTGCCAGAGAGACGCAGAGCAAGACAGAACATCCCTGACCTGAGCGAGCGGCCGGTCAGGAGGTTCAGGCTGTGGCGGCTCAGTCTTCAGCCCAGATATAGCGGGTGAGCTCGGAGGGGTCGGGCTCAGGAGCCGCCAGGGCGAAATCGACGCAATCCGCGACCACGGCATCGATCTCACGGTCGATCGCCTTGAGCTCCTCGGCCTCGGCCAGACCACGGGCCGTCAGATCGGCGGCGAGACGCTTGATCGGGTCGCGCTGGGCCCAGAACTCCTTCTCGGCCGCTGCCCGGAGCTCATCGGGATCTGCCAGGGAGTGGCCGCGGAAGCGATAGGTGAGGCACTCCAGCAGAGTGGGACCTTCACCGGCCCGGGCCCGGGCGATGGCGCGCTGGGCAGCGGCGCGGACCGCCAGCACGTCCATGCCATCGACCTCTTCGCCGGCCATGCCGAAGGCGGCGGCCTTGCGCCAGATCTCCGGGTCGCTGGTGGCCCGGTTGTGATCCATGCCGATCGCCCAGCGGTTGTTCTCGACCACGAACAGGATCGGCAGCTTCCACAGGGCCGCCATGTTCAGGCATTCGTAGAACTGACCCACGTTGCAGGTGCCGTCGCCGAAGAAGGCGGCGGTCACGGCGTCGCTGTCGGCCTGACCGAGGGCATCGCGCTTGTAGCGGCTGGTGAAGGCGGCGCCGAGGGCCACGGGAATGCCTTCGCCGATGAAGGCATAGCCGCCCAGCAGGTGGTGCTCGCGCGAGAACAGGTGCATCGAGCCGCCGCGGCCCTTGCTGCAACCGGTCTCCTTACCGAACAGCTCGCTCATCACCTCACGGGCAGGAACCCCGCAGCTGAGGGCGTGAACGTGATCGCGATAGGTGCTGCAGAACCAGTCGTGCTGGGCCTTCATCGCCTTGATGACGCCCGTGCTGACGGCCTCCTGACCGTTGTAGAGATGCACGAAACCGAACATCTTGCCCCGGTAGTACATCTCGGCGCACTTGTCCTCGAAGCGCCGGCCGAGCACCATGTCGCGGTAGAGCATCAACCCCTCCTCCCGCGTCACCTGGGACCGCTCAGCCGGATACAGCCCCTCCAGGCGCAGGGCATGGCTGCCGGCCTCCGGCGGAGGTCCCGCCGGCTGGGTGGGAACAGTGGCGGCGAGCTCCTGGGTCATCGAATGCGTATCCGGGAATCGTGGCCCGACTGTAGAGGGTCCGTTCTCGGCAGACTGCTCGGGTACAGCAGGCTGCGTCCCCCCATCAGTCTGTCCTGCTTCACCAGGCTGTTCTCCCTGCAGCAGGCTGTTTCGCTCAGCAGGCTGGTTTCGCTTATCAGGCTGTTTCGGTCAGCAGGCTGTTTCGCTCAGCTGACGGTTCCTCGCGGCAGGCCCCCCCCGCTGTCAGCGGCCGCTTCCTCGCCGCTCCGGCATGGCCCGCCCGGCAGTCCCGCCCAGTGGGCGCCTGCCTGAAGGAAGGCACCGGAGCAGCGCTCCGCGCCGCTGCTGACGCGAGCCGTTCCGCGCCAGCGCTCTGCGCGACCACGATCTCCGCCAGCGATCTCCGCCAGCAATCTCCACGGCCAGATCCGCGCAACGGATCGGCGCGATGGAGATCCGCGATGGATCGGCGTGGCAGAACTGCGCACCGGGATCTGCACGTGGGGTCCCGACCACCGCGTCGCCGTCACATGACGGAGTCGGCCCCAGCGCCCCTGGTGTAGGGGTTTCCGCGGGCCGGCCGGCGCGAACGCTCAGGGTTCCGATACAGGTGCTGGGGCTTTCCGGGGTGCCTCCTTACACTGCTGGCCGCCAGTCTGGTAACGCGGTTGGAGCTGCCGATCGATCATTTCCGTTTGCTGGGAGTCGGACCCGGCACGGATGCCCAGACCGTGCTGCACACCTACCACGAACGCGTGGCCAGGATTCCGGATCCCGGCTTCAGTTCCGACACCCTCGAGGCCCGGGCCGAGCTGTTGCGTGCCAGCGCCGACGTGCTCAGCGATCCCCAGCGCCGGCTGGCCTATGAATCCGACCTGACCGCCCTGGCCGGCGCGGGCGATGAGGTGGTGGCGGCCCTCGACATCCCCACCTCCAAGGAAGTGGCGGGCCTGCTGCTGCTGCTGGAGGCCGACCAGTCCCTGGACTGCTTCGATCTGGCCTGCCGTTGCCTGCAGCCGCCCCAGGCTCCGGCCCTTGGCAGCAGCCGCGAATCGGATCTCACCCGGCTGGCCGGTCTCTCCTGCCTCTCCGCGGCGGTGGAATACCACCGGCAACGCCGCTACGAAGCCGCGGCCCAGACGCTGCAACAGGGCCTGCAGCTGCTGCAGCGCATGGGGCAGCTGCCCGAGCTGCGGGAGCGGATGAACGAGGAGCTGGATCGCCTGGCCCCCTACCGGGTCCTCGATCTGCTCAGCCGCGACCTCGGCTCCGTGAGCGAACGCCAGGAGGGCCTCAGCCTGCTCGAAGACCTGGTGCGGCGCCGCGGCGGTCTGGAAGGGAGCGGAGACCCGTCCTTCCCCAGTGATGCCTTCCAGGCCTTCTTCAAGCAGATCCGCAGCTTCCTCTCCGTCCAGGAGCAGGTCGATCTGTTCAGCCGCTGGGGAAACGAGGGCTCGCCGGCGGCCGATTTCCTGGCCACCATCGCCCTCACCGCCTCCGGATTCGTCCAACGCAAACCCGAGCGGATCGCCGCAGCCCGCGACCGGCTGATCGCCAGCGGTCGCTCGGGCATCGATCCCCTGCTGGCCAACCTGCAGCTGCTGCTGGGCGACGTCGAAGCGGCGCGGGAGTCCTTCGATCGCGGCGCCAGCCGGGAGCTACGGAGCTGGGCCAGCCGCCAGAGCCAGGATCCCCTGGCCCAGCTCTGTGCCTACTGCCGCGACTGGCTTGTGCATGACGTGCTGCCCGGCTACCGGGACATCGACGCGGATCCGGACCTCGACGCCTACTTCACCGACCGCGACGTGATCGCCTTCGTGGAACGGGAGGACCGGCGGGCCGGCCGCGCCTTCCCCGAGGCCAGTGCCGACTCGTTCCAGCCGGTCGCCGGCTTCGGCGGCGATCTGATCGGCACCTGGGACGAGCCGATGGGCGAAGGGGGGTTCACCCCGACGTCCGGAGGGGAACAGCCTGAAGCGGGGCCCTTGCTCGACCCGTTCGGCGAACCGATCGAGCCGGAGGGCGACGACGAGGACGACGACGAGGGATCCGGCCGGCGGCGGCGCCGGCGCGACAGGGCGAACCGCGGCCTGCGGCTGCCCGCCTGGTTGCTGGCCGGCGGCGGAGCCCTGGCCGCAGCCGTGGCGGCCGGTCTCTGGATGATGCGCTCCGGACCGCCGGCACCCACGGCTGGTAGCGGCCAGCCGATCCCCGTGGTGCCGGCCCCGGCCACCGCCACCAGGCCCAGCCCCCCCGCGGCCACTGGGTCGACGCCGACGAAGCCCCAGCCGCGCCCAGCAACGCCCGCCACCCCAGCGGCCAAGCCGCCGAGCCTGCCCCTCACCGCCGAGAAACCGGACGAAGCCCAGCTACGAGGGCTGCTTGAGGCCTGGCTGGCGGCCAAAGCCTCGGTGCTGGCCGGTGAGACACCGGCCATTCCCCTCGATCAGATCGCGAGGGGCGGAGCTGTGGAGCGCCTGGAGGCTGAGCGCCGCGATGACCGCAGCCGTGGCGAGGTCCAGAAACTGCAGGTTCAGGTCAAAGACCTGGCCATCGACGAACGGGGACCGGGCAGGATCGCCATCACCGCCGAACTCGCCTACAGCGACCGCCGTCTCGACTCCCGCGGCCGGGAGGTCGAACGCACGGCCCCCACGACCCTGCGCAACGTCTACGTCTTCGGCCGCGACTCCGGCAGCTGGCGCCTGGCTGCCACCCAGTCCTCCAACTGAGCTCCGCTCGCCCTCTCCGCTTCCCCTGCCCTCCCAATCCTGATGTTCGACGAGCTTTCCCAACGCTTCGAGGACGCCGTCAAGAGCCTGCGCGGGCAGGCGGCGATCTCGGAGAGCAACATCGACGGTGCCCTGAAGCAGGTGCGACGCGCCCTGCTCGAGGCGGACGTCAGCCTGCCGGTGGTGCGGGAGTTCGTCGATGAGGTCCGGCGGCGGGCCGTCGGCGCCGAGGTGGTGCGCGGCATCAGCCCCGATCAGAAGTTCATTCAGCTGGTCCATGAGCAGCTGGTGGAGACGATGGGCGGCGCGAACGCCCCCCTGGCCCGCTCGGAGGCCCCGCCCACGGTGATCCTGATGGCGGGGCTTCAGGGGGCCGGCAAGACCACCGCCACTGCCAAGCTGGGCCTGCACCTCAAGGAACAGGGACGGAGGCCGCTGATGGTGGCCGCCGACGTCTATCGCCCGGCAGCGATCGACCAGCTCCAGACCCTCGGACACCAGATCGGCGTCGAGGTCTTCACCCTTGGCGCCGATGCGGCGCCGGAGTCAATCGCGGCCGCGGGTCTGGCCAGGGCGCGGGAGCAGGGGTTCGACACCCTGCTGGTCGACACCGCCGGTCGTCTGCAGATCGACACCGGGATGATGGAGGAGATGGTGCGGATCCGCGAGGCCGTGCAGCCCGATGAGGTGCTGCTGGTGGTGGATTCGATGATCGGTCAGGAGGCGGCCGATCTCACCCGGGCCTTCCACGAGCAGGTGGGCATCACCGGCGCCGTGCTCACCAAGCTGGACGGCGACTCCCGCGGTGGTGCGGCCCTCTCGATCCGCAAGGTGAGCGGTGCCCCGATCAAGTTCATCGGTACCGGTGAGAAGGTGGAGGCCCTGCAGCCCTTCCACCCCGAGCGGATGGCCAGCCGCATCCTCGGCATGGGGGATGTGCTGACCCTGGTGGAGAAGGCCCAGAAGGAGGTGGAGCTGGCCGATGTGGCCAAGATGCAGCAGAAGCTGCAGGAAGCCACCTTCGACTTCTCCGACTTCGTGCAGCAGATGCGCCTGATCAAGCGCATGGGCTCCCTGGGCGGACTGATGAAGCTGATCCCGGGGATGAACAAGATCGACGACGGGATGCTCAAGCAGGGGGAGCAGCAGCTCAAGCGGATCGAAGCGATGATCAGCTCGATGACCCAGGCGGAACGGGAGAACCCCGATCTGCTCGCCTCAGCCCCCGCCCGGCGCCGCCGCATCGCCGCCGGCAGTGGCCACAACGCCGCGGAGGTGGACAAGGTGCTGGCCGATTTTCAGAAGATGCGCGGCTTCATGCAGCAGATGACCCGGGGCGGCGGTCTGCCCGGCATGGGAGGGGCTGCGGGAATGCCGGGTTTCCCTGGCATGGGCGGCTTCCCAGGGATGGGGGGCTTCCCGGGGGCCGGTGGCCCGGGGGCGCCACGGCCGGGGGGCGGCGGCGCCCCCAGGCCCGCACGACCCGCCAAGAAGCGCAAGGGCTTCGGCGAGCTCTGAGCGCGGTTCGCCCCTCCAGCTGGAGGGCGTCAGCCGGCTGGGCAGGGGTCCCGTCAGCAGGTACGATCAACCATCGGAACATTCAGCACCTAGGCCATCCATGATCAAGCTCCGCCTGAAGCGGTTCGGCAAGAAGCGGGAAGCGAGCTTCCGCCTGGTGGCCACCAACAGCACCTCCCGCCGGGACGGACGTCCTCTTGAAGAGCTGGGGTTCTACAACCCCCGCACCAAGGAGACCCGGCTGAACACCGAGGCCATCCGCGAACGCCTCGGCCAGGGAGCCCAGCCCACCGACACGGTGCGCTCCCTGCTCGAGAAGGGTGGTCTGCTCACCAAGACCGTGCGTCCCGCCGAGATCGTCGGCAAGCAGAAGCAGGCCGCTGCCCGTGAGGCCGCTGCCGCCGAAGCCCGCAAGGCCGAAGCTGAGGCCAAGGCCGCTGCCGAGGCTGAGGCCAAGGCTGCCGCTGCAGCCGCCGCCGAACCCGAGGCCGAAGAGGCTTCCGCCGACGCCTGAACCCGCCCTCCGACGAAGTCCCAGACACCGGAGCCCCACCGACAGCAGTGTCGGCTGCTCCGGTTCTGCAACTCACACTCCCTGAACCGGCAGCAGCCCTAGCCCTGGCCGGGCCGAGGGAGGACATCTTGCGCAAGCTGGAAGCCCTGACTGGCACCACGCTTGTGCTTCGCGGTCTGGAGCTGCAGGTGCGGGGCCGGCCTGCCCAGCAGCAGCGACTGGCCGGGCTGATTGCCCTGCTCGAGCCCCTCTGGTCTGCCGGTGAGGCGGTTCGGCCCGTCGATCTGCAGGCGGCCCTGGTGGCCCTCGACACCGGCCGGGGTCAGGAAGCCAAGGCCATGGGCCAGCTGGTGCTGGCCACCAGTCGCACCGGTCGCGCCATCCGGCCACGCACCCTCCGGCAGAAGGGATTCGTGGAGGCGATCGACTCCCACGATCTGACACTGGCGATCGGCCCAGCCGGCACCGGCAAGACGTTTCTGGCCACGGTTCAGGCTGTGCGGATGCTGCAGGAGCGCAGGGTGGAACGGCTGATCCTCACCCGCCCGGCGGTGGAAGCCGGCGAGCGCCTGGGCTTTCTCCCCGGAGATCTGCAGCAGAAGGTGGATCCCTACCTGCGGCCGCTCTACGACGCCCTCCACACCCTGCTGGGCAACGAACGCACGGCCCAGCTGCTGGAGAAGGGCACGATCGAGGTGGCCCCCCTCGCCTACATGCGGGGCCGCACCCTGGCCGACGCCTTCGTAATCCTCGATGAGGCGCAGAACACCACCTGCGCCCAGATGCGGATGGCACTCACCCGTCTGGGTGAGAACTCGCGGATGGTGGTGACCGGTGACACCACCCAGATCGATCTGCCCGTCGGACAGCTCAGCGGACTGGTCGAGGCCTCCCAGGTGCTGGAGGGGGTCGAAGGGGTGGCCATCTGCCGGTTCAGCGATGCCGATGTGGTCCGCCATCCCCTGGTCCAGCGCCTGGTCCAGGCCTATGCCGCCCGCGACGGGGCCAACCGCCGGCGCTGAATCAGGAGGAGATCCGCACCATCCCCCCTGCCACTCCCTGCCCGGGACTGTCAGGATGAATCAGTTAGCAGCGACAAGCCGCCATGCCGGCCAGCAGTGATTTTCAGCAAGCGATCCGCGAGGCCCAGTACGGGGGCCTGGTCGGACCGAACGTCGTCAACAAGGCCCTCCCCTATGTGGGGGGAGGCATGGTGCTCACCGCCGCGGGGGTGCTGGGTGGCCTGGCCCTGATGGCCAGCAACCCACCGCTGTTCATGCCGCTGTTCTGGGTGGCTCTGATCGGCAACTTCATCCTCTTCTTCGTGGCCCAGAACGTGGCCAACAAAGGGGATAGCGCAACTGCGCTCCCCCTGCTGACCGCCTACAGCCTGATCACCGGCTTCACCCTCAGCGGCATCGTCAGCTACGCCCTGACCAGTGTCGGTGTCGGAGCCGTGGGCACCGCTGCCCTGGCCACCGGCATCACCTTCGTGCTGGCCTCGGTGATGGGCCGGCGCATGAGCGACAACGTGGGGCAGGCGCTCACCGGCGCCGTCGGCCTGGGGCTGGTTGGCCTGATCATCGCCATGGTGGTGCAGCTGATTGGCAGCTTCTTCGCTCCCGCGATTTTCAGCGGTGCAACCTTTGAACTGATGATCGCCGGCTTCGGCACGGTGCTGTTCGTGGCAGCGGCCTTCGTCGACTTCTACACAATGCCGCGCACCTATCGCGATGATCAGTACCTGGCAGGGGCCCTGGGGATGTATCTCACCTACATCAACCTGTTCGTGTTCTTGCTGCGGCTGATCATCGCGCTCCAGGGGGGTGGTCGTCGGGACTGAGTCCGGCACCCACTCACCATCCCCTGGACTGGCAGACCCCACCCGACTTGTCCGCTTCCCTGAGGCAACCGCCGGTCCAGGACCCTCTCGCTTCGAGCGAGGGGTCCTTTTTTATGATTGCCCCCCGCCAGGCCCCATGGGCTGCCAGCAGCTGCTGATGGCAATGGTGCGGTCGACACATCCCTTCCAGCCTGCGCATCTCCCCCCACATGGCTCGCACCGCACTGATCACGGGCATCACCGGCCAGGACGGCTCCTACCTGACCGAGTTCCTGCTCGACAAAGGCTATGTCGTCCACGGCATCAAGCGGCGAAGCAGCAGCTTCAATACCAATCGCATCGACCACCTTTACCAGGATCCGCACGAGAAGGACCCTCGGCTTGTGCTTCATTACGGCGATCTGACGGACAGCACCAATCTGATTCGCATCATTCAGATGGTGAAGCCCGATGAAATCTACAACCTAGGCGCTCAGAGCCATGTTCAGGTGAGTTTTGAAAGCCCTGAATACACCGCCAACAGTGATGCACTGGGCACCCTGCGGCTGCTGGAAGCCATCCGCATTCTGGATCTTGTCGATCACACCAGGATCTACCAGGCCTCCACCAGCGAGCTCTACGGTCTCGTCCAGGAGACGCCCCAGAAGGAAACGACGCCCTTCTACCCCAGAAGCCCCTATGGGGTCGCCAAACTATATGCCTACTGGATCACAGTGAACTATCGCGAGTCCTATGGCATGTTTGCCTGTAACGGCATCCTGTTCAACCATGAGAGCCCGCGGCGTGGCGAAACATTCGTCACTCGTAAAATCACGCGAGGGCTGGCACGCATCGACAGCGGTCTCGATCAATGCCTGTTCATGGGCAACCTCGACTCCCTGCGCGACTGGGGCCATGCCCGGGATTACGTGGAAATGCAGTGGTTGATGCTGCAACAGGACACACCCGAGGACTATGTGATCGCCACAGGCCGCCAGCAATCCGTGCGTCGCTTCATCGAACTCACCGCTGCTGAACTCGGCTGGGGCGGCATCCACTGGCAGGGGGAGGGGGTCGAGGAAATCGGCATCCGCAACGACAATGGTGCCGTGGTGGTGCGCATCGACCCCCGCTACTTCCGCCCGGCCGAAGTGGAAACCTTGCTCGGCGATCCCAGCAAGGCCCATCGGCAGCTCGGCTGGCGCCCGAAGACGACGCTGGAGCAGCTGGTTGCCGAAATGGTGAACGCCGACAGGGAGGAAGCCGCCAAGGAGGCTGTGCTGCGTCGCGAGGGCTTTGACGTGGTGGGATCGATGGAGAATCCACCGAGCGTGCTGCCGCGCTGATGGCATCCACGCGGCGAACGCCCCGGCTCCTGCCCTGGTGGTGCCCATGCCCGCAGGCCATGCCCCTGCCGATCGGGGTGAGGGGCTCCGGCATCGCTGCGCCACCACCGGAGCGTCGAGAGTGACCGTTTACCTTGGGTCAGGTTTGATCGCTGCAGGAGACGCTTCGTGAGGGTTCTGGTCACCGGAGGTGCGGGCTACATCGGCAGCCATGCCGTTCGGGCCCTCCACCGTGCCGGTCACCAGCCTGTGGTTCTGGACAATCTGGTCTACGGCCATGCCGAGATCGTGCGCGAGGTCCTGGGGATCCCGCTCGTGGTCGGCCAGGTGGGTGATCGAGAGGTGCTCGAGGCCCTGCTGCGCGGCAGGCATCCGGCCCTGGAGAACACGCCGCACGAGGGGCGGCCGGTGGAAGCGGTGCTGCATTTCGCCGCCTATGCCTACGTGGGTGAGTCGGTGACCGACCCGGCCAAGTACTACCGCAACAACCTCGGCGACACCCTAACGCTGCTCGAAGCCCTGGTGGCCAGTGAGCGTCCGCTGCCGATCGTCTTCTCCTCCACCTGCGCGACCTACGGCCTGCCCCAGGCGGTACCGATCACCGAAGATCATCCTCAGAATCCGATCAATCCCTACGGCCACAGCAAACTGATGGTGGAGCAACTGCTCCGGGATTTCGCTCGCGCGTACGGATTACCCAGTGTCATCTTCCGCTATTTCAACGCCGCAGGGGCAGACCCCGACGGCGAACTGGGTGAGGATCACACTCCGGAGACGCACCTGATTCCCCGGGTGCTGGATGTGATGAGTGGCCGGGAGCCCTACCTTCAGATTTTCGGTGACGACTATCCGACACCGGACGGAACCTGCATCCGCGATTACATCCACGTCTCCGATCTCGCCGATGCCCACGTTCTGGGACTGGAGCGACTGCTGCGACTGCGCGAGCGCGATGAACAATTGCGTGATCCACTCGTCTACAACCTTGGCAACGGCACCGGCTATTCCGTTCAGCAGGTGATCGAGACCGCCAAGGAAGTCACCGGCCGCGGCCTGCTGGCCCATGTCGCCAAACGCCGGGAGGGCGACCCAGCCCAGCTGGTGGCGAGCGCCAGCCGCGCCCGCGACGAACTGGGCTGGAGACCCCGTTACCCGGAACTGAGCACAATCATCGAACATGCCTGGGCGTGGCACAGCAAGCGTCACGCCTGAGTACGGCCCAGCCTCCCCCAATGAAGTCGCACGCGAGCACCGCCACTGCAGCCAGGCACTGTCCTGAAGCAAAGGCGATGTCTGACCCACAGCACTGGCCAAGGGAAGCATCACATACCTGGTTGAAGGAACGCATAGGATTGCGCCCATGGTTTTTTTAAAATCGCCCTCCGGGTGGCTGCGCAGGAGCATCCATACCGCCACCGCGCCTCTGGCGGAGCCGCTGCTGGACTCCCGACCGGCCTCCCGGCTGATCCGGTCAACGGCGCGCCGGCAATGGCACCGCCTGATCCTCACCCTGATCCTCAGCCTGGTTCAGGCGGGTGCCGAGGGAGCGACCCTGGGGGTGATCTTCCTGGCTGTCGATCTGCTCTCCCGCTCCCATGGAGCGAAGGCTGATCTGACCCTGTGGAGCGGCAATCAGCTGGTGGCCTCAATCCCGGGGCTGTCGGCTGTCCTGAGCAGCCTTCCGATCGGCATGCTGTTCGCTCTCCTGCTGAGCACCGCCGTTCTGCTGAAGCTGGCCCAGAGCCTGGCGATTTACGCTTCATCAATCAATACCGGTTACTTCACGGCACGTGTCAATGCCGAAGTCACCGCCCTGATTCACCATCAGATCCTGCGCCTTACCCTCTCCTGCGCCAGCCGCTATCCCGTTGGCGACCTGACCTATTACGCCTCATCAGGACCCAACGCCGTGATGACGCAGATCAACACGGCCAGCTCCTTCATCGTCAACATGATGATGGTTGCTGTCTATTTGATCGTTCTCATCTCCCTGTCACCTTGGTTGCTGTGCGCAGCCGCCCTGATGGCCATCGCGCTGATCCTGATTCAGCGGGAGCTGCTGCCACGCATTCGACGCCGTGCTTTTGAAGGCACCGCCATTGCTGTCGCGATCAATACAAGGATTACCGAAAACATTCAGGGCCTTCGTCTGCTGCACTCCAGCGGACAGCTCGAGGTGGCGGATCAGGCCCTGTTCAACCAGATGGGTGAACTCGAAAAGAACACCCGTGCCAACACAAAGCTGTCGGCAGTGGTCGGGCCCGTCACGGTCTTCCTGCCAATGGCGATGATCGCCCTGATCGCCGGACTGAGCCTGGTGGTGTTCGGAACCCGCAATTCCGGCATCCTGCCGAGCCTGGTCACCTTTGTGGTAGCCCTGCAGCGGCTCAATGGGTCCTTCGGATCCGTGGCTTCCAATTTCAGCAGCCTGAACAGTAATTCAGCGGCCATACATCGCCTCAATGCCATCCTTGATCCCGACGACAAACAGTTCCGGCGGCTCGGCGGCCTGCCCTTCAGCGCGATCAGCAGGGAGATCACCCTTGAGAACATCTCCTTGTCCTACACCGCCGATACTCCACCGGCGGTCAGGAACGTCAGCCTGCGCATCCCACGCGGTCACACCGTGGCCCTGGTTGGTGCCAGCGGAGCCGGCAAGAGTTCGATCGCCGATCTGATCGTTGGTCTCTACGACCCGAGTCACGGACGCATCCTGATCGACGACGTTGATCTCGCCCAGATCGATCTCACCAGCTGGCAACAAAGACTCGGCGTCGTCAGCCAGGACACCTTCCTGTTCAACGCCAGCATCGCCCACAACATCGCCTTCGGCACCCCCGGGGCCAGCCCCGAGGCCATCGAAGCGGCCGCCCGCAAGGCCCAGGCCCATGGCTTCGTGATCGGCATGCCCTCCGGCTACGACACCCTGATCGGCGAACGGGGCTACCGGCTCAGTGGCGGTCAACGCCAGCGCATCTCACTCGCCCGGGCCATCCTGCGCGATCCCGAGCTGCTGATTCTCGACGAGGCCACCAGTGCCCTCGACAGCCAGAGTGAGCGGCTGGTTCAGGAAGCGATTGAACAGTTCGAACGCCAGCACACCGTGCTGGTGATCGCCCACCGTCTCAGCACGATCGTCAACGCCGACCTGATCTGTGTGATGGACCAGGGGCGCATTGTTGAACGCGGCACCCATCAGGATCTGCTCCGCGGCGACGGGATCTACGCCAACCTCTGGCAACAGCAGGTGCAGGAGGGCAGACGGGCCCTGAATCCACCCCCCGCCATCGGCTGAACGCCGCAGAGGCTCGGCCCGCCGGACGCATCAGCGGCGCCCCTGGCCCGGGCGTCGATGCGCCCCCGACCAGGGCCGAGCCAGGGGTTCACCCACGAACACCCCCTGGCTGGGCATCGCCACACTGCGCCAGTACGCCTCGATCAGCGTGTCGCCGCGCAGGTAGTAGGTGAGCAGCAGGCCAGGATCGGGAAACTTCAGCGTGTGGTTGCAGGGCTCCGAAACGGTGCCGTAGCTGCCGGTGGCACCGGCCTCCAGCCAGCGCAGCACGCTCATCTGAGAACTGTCGGTGAGCTGGCCACCCAGAGAAGTGAGGTGATCACCCACAGCGCCCGGGCGGAAGCGGTTGCTGCGTAGATCCGGCACAACAGCCAGACCGGTGAAATAGGCCATCACATCCTCGGCACCACGCAGGTTGTCGCTCTGCAGCCGGCGGACCTGGAACCAGCGCGGCAGCGAATCGGCAATCTCCCGGAAGCGGGCTGCTCTGACATTGCGCAGCGGATCGCTCGTGCTCAGCAGATAGGCGGTGCCGGGGGGCCGGCTGCCATCGGCGGCCACACCGCGATCGATCAGGCGGCGGGCCTGGTCGGCGCTCGTGGCGGCCAGCATCATCGTCGGCCGCAGGCCCAGCTCGCTCCAGGGCCGGCGCACCTCTCCCCTGGCGAAATAGGGGTTCATCTCCGAGGCGCCACAGCGGCCCCCGCAGCGATGCGCCCGATCGAGGCCGTGGGCGAAGGCGCTGGTGATCGACTGGCAGCCGACCCGATAGGGGCGCGCCCAGGCCAGGGCATAGACCTGCACCGTGGCAGGCGTCCGCTGCAGAACCTCGCGGCGGAGGGCGCGGAAGAGCGCAGGATCCAGAGCCGAACGATCCGCCGGAAACGCAACGCGGATCACATTGGCGGCGGGCAGATGTCGCGCCCGTGCGTAGTGATGGCCGATCGTCTCGCTGAGAGGATCGGAGCGGTTGATCACGAGCGCCAGATGCCGCGGCGCCAGCGGGCCCGGGTCGGGCGGCCCGGCGGTCCGGCTGCGGCCGGGCCAGGCCCCGGCATCGGCTCCGGTGAGCGGAGCCAGCGCCAGGGCCGAGAGCAGCGCCGCGATGCGCAGGCGCAGCCCCCCCCGTGGGGATGGTCGGCTGATCCCGATCCCGACGACGGCAGCTTTGCTGGGCGGCACCATCCGCCATCCATAGCCAGGGAATCCGTCGTAAAACAACGGCTACCCATGCGGCGTTTCCGTCCGTCGGCAGCCCCCCTCCCCGGTTCCGCAGGCGGGCCTGGTTCAGCAGGGGAGCGATCAGCGCCCGGACGTCCAGTCTCCCAGGCTTCCATGACCCCAACCGACCCGGCCGCCTCCACCAGCCTGCGCCTGATCGGGTACTGCTCCCTGGGCGAAGCGGTGATCGCGGCGATGATCGATCGGGGCGATCTGGACGGCCTGCGCGATCTGCCGGGGGAGTACACGATCGTGGCCACCCGGGGCGACGACTGCACGATCATCACCTCCCCGGTGGGGGCGATGCACTACTTCTTCCACCACACCGCCGCCGGCTTCTGGCATGGGGACACGGTCGGCGCGGTGGTGCAGCAGGCCCGACTCCCCTGGCGCTGGGACTGGCAGGCCCTGGCGGACTTCAGCCTGCTCGAGAACCTGACGGGCAACCACAGCCTGCACCCCGAGGTGAAACGGGTGCCTCCGGGAACCGTGCTGCGCCTGCGAGGCGGCCGGCTGGAGCTGCAGACCCGCGTCCACCTCGATGAGCTCAGCGCCGACGAGCGCCCCTCCGGAAGCGATCGACACCGGGCGGACGCGGCGATCGTAGCCCTCAACCGGGAGGTGGCGACCTGGGCCGGAGAACGTCCCTATCTATCCCTCTCGGGCGGCTTCGACTCGCGCCTGATCCTGGCCTCGATGCTCAGCCAGGGGATCCGGCCCCATCTGATCACGATGGGCGAAGAAGGCTGCTCGGATGTCAGCGTCGCCCGCCGGATTGCCGCGCACTTTGGGCTGTCCCACGATCTGATCCGCATCGATCTCAATGATTTTCTGAGCCATGCTCCGGACATCGCCCGCATCACCAGCGGTTCGATGATGGCCTGGCATTGGCACACCTACCTTTATCCCCTCAAGGCGGCGATTCCGGAGGACAGCACGTTTTTTGTTGGGACACTGGGTGAGTTTGCCCGCTCCTACTACTTTGACCGGGGCAAAGTCGGCCTGCTGGCCAATCGCTTCGCCGACACGGCCCTGCGCCGTTTCTGGGCAATGAAACTGGCGCGCCATCCCAGCCTGCCGCCCGCGGAGCTCCAGGGGGTTGCGGCGGGCCTGCGCCAGCAGCTGGAGCCCGAGGCGATGGCCGAACGCAGTCAACGGCTCGCCGGCTATGGCCAGCACAAATTTCTGCAGGGATTGACCCGCTATTACTTTGAGCAACGGGTTCCCAATTTCTATGCCAATGGCATCCGGATGTACAACGCCTCCAGCCAATGGCGATCCCCCTTTCACAGCCGAGACTGGATCCGGCAGATCTGGAGTCTTGGCGAAGGCTGGAAACTGGGTTCCAACTGGCATCGCCACGCCATCGGCCAGCTGGTTCCCGAGCTGCTGAACTTTCAGGAGGAGAACGGTGCGGCGCGGGGGCGCATGCTGGGAAAAGCGCCACCCCTTTACTGGACCCCGCTGATGCGGCGCACGCCGTACATCAGCTACGACCTCAGCCCGGACTGGTACCGGCAGGAACCGGTGGCGCAGCTGCTGCGCGAGCGCCTCGGCAGCATCGCCGATGTGATCGATCCCCCGCTGGGCCTGCGCATCCTCGATCAGCATCGCCGGGGCGAGGACCGCACCCGCAGCCTGGCCTTTCTGCTGACGCTGATCTTCGCCAGGCCCGGCCTGGGGGGTGGGGCATGAGCACCGGTCCCCGCTATGGCTGGGAGCCGGAGGCGCAGCAGAATCCAGACACAGGCGGAGGAGGCATTCCCCATGGGCCGCTGCCACGGATTTCGCTGGTGATTCCGTCCTACAACCAGGCGGATTACATCGAAGACACGATTCTTTCGGTGCTGCAGCAGGACTACAGCAATCTCGAGCTGATCGTCGTCGACGCCGCCAGCAACGATGGCACGGCAGCCATTCTCGAGCGCTATCGAGATCGCTTCGCCGTGCTGATCCAGGAACCGGACAACGGCCAGTCGGAGGCGATCAACAAGGGGTTTCGCCACGCCAGCGGGGAGATCCTGGGCTGGATCAATTCCGATGACTTCCTGCTGCCGGGAGCGCTGCGGACCGTTGCCGAGCTGTTCCGCCTGCATCCCACCCGCGACATGGTGATCGGATCAGGCGATGTGATCAGTGCCGATCAGCAATTTCTGCGCCATGTTCCGGGGCGTGATCTCAGCGCTGACACCCTGCTCGGTTTCCGCCAGGATCGCTGGATTCTGCAGCAGGCCTGCTTCTGGAGTGCCCGGCTCTGGAAGACCGTTGGTGGGGTGGATGAAAGCCTGCATCTGCTGATGGATTACGACCTCTGGTTCCGCTTTTCAGCCCTGACCGAACCGATCGTCACCCAGCGAAAACTCGGAGCCATGCGGTTCTACCCCGAAGTCAAGACGCTGCGTCAGAGCGCTCGCCTCAACAGTGAACTCGCCTACGTGTTCGGCAAGAATGGCGCCTATGAAGCCCTGCGCTCCCTGGTGACGGACCTCGACAGCCACCACACCGGCACCGCCGACCGGCTGGACCACCTGGAGCGCCATCCGGCGGTGCGGGTGCTGCGGCGACTGCGCCTGCTGCGATGACCCCAGGCAGCACGCTCAACTACCGCCTCTACTGCGGCGCCCGCTCCCTGCGGGAGCGGCTTCTGCGGCGGGCCCCCGCCGCTCTGGTGCCTCCCAGCCGCGATCTCTCCAAAGCGCTCACCATCGCGGTCACCACCTTCTCGGGCCGCTACGCGCACCATTTCCTGCCCCTCTACCGCCAGATCACCCGCCTGTTCCCGGAAGTACCGGTGGTGGTCGCCGTCAACGGCGGCCCGGATGCCGGCGAGCAGGCCGCCTACCTGGAGCGCTTCAGCTCCCAGGTGTGCGCCGGGGCGCCGGAGCAGCACCGGTTCCTGCTGCACGACCAGCCGGTGGGCCTCACCCGGCTCTGGAACGGCATCCTGGCCGCCAGCCCCAGCGCCACCACCCTGATCCTCAACGACGACCTGCAGCTCGACCCCTGGCTGCGACGCTGGATCGAGGCGATCGACTGGCCGGCGCAACGCCTTCTGTTTCTGAATGGCTCCTGGTCCCACTTCGCGATCAACCGGGCCCTGGTGGAACGCATCGGGGCCTTCGAGCCCGCCTTCCCCGGGATCGGCTTCGAGGACATGGATTACGACGCCCGCCTGCATTTCGCCGGCGAGACCAGCCTCAACCTGCGCTGCCCCTGGGTGCACCACCTCGATCACAAACCGGAGACCACCAGCTTCGACAGCTTTTCCGGCCGCAGCTGGGGCAAATACACCTCGGCCAACGAGGCGGTCTTCTTCGAGCGCTGGCAGATCTGCGACGACCCCGATGGGGCCTGGATCCACCAGCTGCAGGCCCGGGTCCGGCCGGTCACGCCCCGCCGCCCCCTGCCGCTGGCTCCGCTGCCCGACTGCCTGCGCCAGGGCAACCGCCTCTATCTCCAGCGCCCCTGCCCCGCCCCCCGGCCAAGCCGATGACCAGGCCCCGCATCGCCCACTTCCTGCTGGTCCCCGAACTGGCCGGCTCACCGCCGAACCGGGCCGCCCTGGACGCCTACCGGGATCTCGGCTTCCACATCGATCTCTATGCCCCCCGGGGCGGGCCCGACGTGAGCGATCTGGGAGAGCATGTCTCGGCGCTGCCGGTGGAGTACGGCGTCCGCTGGCTGGCGCGCCATGCGGCATCCCCGCGCTGGCGGCGTTACAGCGCCTTCTCCGGCACCACGGAGGATCCCCAGGCCGTGGCCGGCCTGCTCTCCCGCCTGCACCGGCGGCCGCTGATCACCTTCGCCGACGAGATCTATTCCGGGACCTACGCCGGCGATCGCCCCCGGCGCTGGAAGCAGCTGTGCCGCCAGGGCATGGCCCGGGCCCGGCTGACGATCGTCAACGAGGCCGAGCGGATCCCGCTGCAACGGGACTACGCCGGCCTGCCCCCGGATGCCCCAGTGATCGTCTACCCGGGCTGCTTCCACGCGCCCCCGGAGCCAGGCGATCGGCAGGCCCTGCGCGCCTTCCGCGGCCTGCCCCAGGACGCCCTCGTGCTGGCCTACTCGGGGGTGTTCAACCACGGCAACGGCGGGCTGTGGCTGCTGCGCGCCCTCGAGGACTGCCCTGAGCTCTGGGTCTGGGGCCAGGTGCTCCACAACGATCCGCTCGTAAACGGGCTGCTGACCCAGGTGCGCGGCGGTGAACGCCTCGTGCTGGAGCCCTCCCGGCTCGGCTGGCGGGAGGCCTGGGCCTCGATGGCGGCCGTCGACATCGGCCAGGTCGTCTATTTGTCTGACGCGCCCCAGTTCCGCCACATGGGAATCGCCTCCAACCGCCTGTGCATGTTCCTGACGATGGGGGTGCCGGTGATCGCCAGCCGCCAGCCGAGCTTCGCCTTCCTCGAGGAGCACGACTGCGGCGTGCTGATCGACGGCCCGGAGCAGATGGCTGAGGCGGTGCGCCGGATCGCCGCGCGGCTCGAGACGATGAAGGCCAACGCCCTGCGCTGCTCCCAGGAGGTGATCCGGGCTCCGCAGCGCTGGCAGGAGCTGCGCGAGGCGATCGCCGCCGTGGTGCCCCCCCGGGGGGGAGCCGGCTGAGATGGCACGTCCCTCCGTCGTCTTCCTGGCTCCTGCGGCCTACCGCCTCGGTGGCGTGCAGGTATGGCTGGCGAACCTGCTGCCCCAGCTGCAGCAGCGGGGCTGGCGGGTGCGGCTGGCGCTCACGGCCGGCCGCTGGCACGACGTGGACGCCTATGGCACGGCCTTTCCCGGGCTGCCGCTGCTGCCCGTGGCCAACCCCAGCGGCAGCGAGGAAGGGCGCCGGCGGGCCATCGGCCGGATGCTGGCCGAGCTCCAGCCCGACCTGGTGGCGGGCGTCAACATCGCCGCGCTCTACCCCGCCGTGGCCCGGCAGCGCCGCCAGGGGGCCTTCAGCGGACGCGCCGTGATGACCCTGCACGCCCTGCAGGCCGATCTGCTGGCCCATCTGGCGGCGCAGCGGCCGGTGATCGACGCGGTGATCGCCACCAACCGGCTGGCCTGCAGCCTCTCTCAGGGAGAGGCGGGCATCGCCCCCGAGCGGGTGCTCTACGCCCCCTACGGCGTGACGGTGCCGCCCGAGCCGCCGCGGGTGCGCGCCGAGCGCCCGGGGGCCGCGCCGCTGCGGCTGGCCTGGATCGGCCGCCTCAGCCAGGACCAGAAGCGGGTGCTGGATCTGCCGGCGATCCTGACCCAGCTCGATCGCGGCGGCCTCGATGTGCGGCTGAGCGTGGCCGGCGACGGCCCGGAAGCTGCGGCCCTCGAACGGGCGCTGGCCCCCTGGATCGCCCGGGGAACGGTGCAGCTGCTGGGCCGCCTGGATGGGGCGGACCTGCAGCGCCGGGTCTACGCCGATCACGACGCCCTGCTGATCACCTCCAGCTGGGAGACCGGTCCGATCGTGGCCTGGGAGGCGATGGCGGCGGGGCTGGTGGTGGTGAGCAGCCGCTATGTGGGCCACCGTCTGGAGGGGGCCCTCGACGACGGCCGCAACGCCCTGCTGTTTCCGGTGGGGGATGCCGAAGCAGCCGCCGCCGCCCTGAGCCGGCTGGCGGATCCGGCCCTGCGCGCCGCTCTGATGACCGCCGGCCATGGCCTGGTGCGCGGCCGCTACAGCGAAGCGGTGTCGTTCGCGGCCTGGGAGGAAGCCCTGGAACAGTCGCTGAGCCTGCCGGCCCTGGCGCCCCCAGACCCACCGCCGCCCGCCAGCGCGGGCCGGCTCGACCGCTGGCTCGGTGCCGGGACGGCGGAAGACCTGCGCCGGTTGCTGCGCCTGCGTTTCCAGCATCCCGAGCCCGGCTCCGAATGGCCCCACACCGACCGCCCGGGGGGGGATGAGAGCCTGCTGCTGCAGCGCGCCGCCGCCCTGGAAACCGCCGCGGCCCCGACCGGGGAGGTGCGCCGATGAACGGTGCGGCGATCACCGACGCGGCCACGAACCGGGACGCCCGGGGCCCGGGCCTGCGGGAACGCCTGGGGGTCTGGCTCAAGGATCGCTGGCGCTACGAGCGGGCCCTGCGCAGCCGCTCGCGGGCCTACCTGGCCCTGGCCAACCGCCACGAGCGGCTGCTGCCGGCGCCGGACGGCGGCGGCTGGGCCTGCGACTGGACCTACACCTCCGATCTGCACGCGCCGGGCCTCCAGCCGCAGCTCGGCCGCCGGCTGCTGGGCCGCGCCCTGGCGGATGCGCCGATCGTCCGCCTGGACAGCCCGCGCCAGCCGCTGGAGCCGGGGGAGACCCCGGAGCTGAGCGTGCTGATCGGCCATCGAGGCCTCGATCGGCTGCCCCTGCTGCTGGCCACCCTCACCAGCCTGGCGGCCCAGAGGGACGTGCGGCTGGAGTGCCTGGTGATCGAGCAGGACGATGAACCGCGGATCGCCGCATCGCTGCCGGCCTGGGTCCGCCACGTGCTGGCCCCCTCCCGGCCCGCCGGCGCCGCCTACAACCGCTCGCTGACCTTCAACGTCGGTGCGCGCCAGGCCCGGGGCCGGGTGCTGCTGCTGCACGACAACGACATGCTGGTGCCCGAGGGCTATGGCCGGCGGCTGCTGGATCGCCTCGCCGCCGGCTATGAGGTGATCAACCCCAAACGCTTCGTCTTTTACCTCGACCCGCAGGCCAGCGCCGCAGTGCTGGAAGGGAGATGCCCCAGCCTTGGCCCCGCAGGCACGATCGTGCAGAATCTCGAAGCCGGTGGCAGTATGGCGATCCGCGCCGACACCTACCGGGCCATCGGTGGCATGGATGAGCGGTTCGTGGGCTGGGGCGGCGAGGACAACGAATTCTGGGAGCGCTGCCTGACGCGGCCCAGCTGGATCTGGGGCTACGAACCGATCGTGCACCTCTGGCATCCCGGTCAGCCAGGCAAGGAGCACCGCGACAACCCCAACCTCGCCCGCTCCCGCGAGCTGTTGAGCCGACCCGCCCACGAGCGGATCGAGGCCCTGCGCCATCAGCGCGGATCGGAGTTCTGAGATGTGCGGTCTCGTTGGCTGGTCCTGGCTGCCCGCAGCCCAGCCCCCGGTCGGGGTGCTCGAGGCGATGGCCGCCAGCCTGCGGCATCGCGGCCCGGATGACGAGGGGGTGTTCCGGGCGCCGGCGGCCGGCATCGCCCTGGCCCACCGCCGGCTCAGCATCATCGACCTGAGCCAGGGCAGCCACCAGCCGATGGTGGATGCCGCCAGCGGGGTGGCCCTGGTGTTCAACGGCGAGATCTACAACTTCCAGGCCCTGCGCCGCAGCCTGCAGGCCGCCGGCGTCAGCCTGCGCAGCAGCGGCGACACCGAGGTGCTGCTGCAGGGCTACCTCCAGTGGGGGATCGACTGCCTGCACCGCCTGGCCGGCATGTTCGCCGTCGCAATCTGGGATCCCCGCAGCGGTGAGCTGCATCTGGCCCGCGACGCCATGGGCATGAAGCCCCTGTACCTCTGCGCCCAGGCGGGGGGGGTGGCCTTCGCCTCCGAGCTCAAGGCCTTCCGCCATCTGCCGGGCTTCGTCGGTCGCCCCGACCGCGACAGCCTGCAGCAATACCTGGAGTTCGGCTACGTCTTCGAGGCGGGGCGCACGATGCTCGACGGCGTCAGCCGGCTGGCCCCCGGCGAGCACCTGATCCTGCGGGAGGGTCGGATCGTGGCGCGGCGGGCCTGGTTCGTGCCACCGGATCCGGAGCCGGCGGAGCTGCAGAGCCATGCCCAGCGCACCGAGGCGCTGCGGGAGCTGCTCGAGCAGGTGGTGGCCGAGCATCTGATCGCTGATGTGCCGGTGGGTCTGCTGCTCTCCGGCGGCCTCGACTCGAGCCTGCTGGCGGCCCTGGCGGCCCGCCGCGGGCCGCTGACCACGATCAGCATGGGCTTCGCGCGCTCCGCCGTCGATGAGCGCGCCCATGCCCGTCGGGTGGCGGAGCACATCGGCTCCGATCACCACGAGGTGCTGATCACCCCCGAGGAGATTCGTTCCGAGATCCTCAGCGGCGCCTGGGTGTTCGATGACCTGTTCGCTGACTGGGGCACAATCAGCACCCGGCTCCTCTATCGCCGCTGCCGGACGATGGGGATCAAGGTGGTGCTGGTGGGGGAAGGGGCGGACGAGCTGTTCGGCGGCTACGACCGCTTCCGGGTCCCCCACCACCTGGGCCGGCTCGGTCTGTTCCAGCTGTACCGGGCCTATGCCGGCCGGCGCCACGGGCGCCTGTTCGGCGCCTTCCGGCGGCTGATGGAGCCCTGGCAGGAGCAGACGGGCGATGCCTTCCATGCGGTGCAGCGCTTCGAGAGCCGCTGCCAGCTGCCCGGCAACTACGTGATGAAAGTGGACAAGGCGAGCATGGCCGAGAGCGTGGAGGCCCGGGCCCCTTACCTCGATCGCCGCGTTGCCGCCGCGGCCTTCCGCAGCCCCCGCCGGGACCTGCTGGTGGAGGAGGGCGGACGCTGGGAGCACAAGCGGCTGCTGCGCAGTGTCAGCGCCAGCGGCGACCTGCTGCCGGCGGAGATCCGCGAACGCACCAAGTTCGGCGCGCCCCTGGCCGGCAGCTGGATGGATGAGGACCCGTCCTTCCGGGCCTTCGCCGCCGAGACGATCCTGGCCGAGGGCAGCCTCAGCGGCGAGCTGGGGCTGCGACCGGTGATGGAGGCCTATTTCCGCCGCGGCCGCAGCGGTCAGCCCTGGCCCCTGCCGATCTCGGTGGCGAGCCACCTGGCCTGGCGGCTGCTGCTGCTGGAGCTCTGGGCCCCCCACTACCTGGGCAGCGCCCCGAGGGCGGCGCAGGGGGCGGCATGAGCGCAGCAGCGATGATCCCCGATCAGGTGAGCACGATCATTCCGGTGCACGACCGGCCGGGCCCCCTGGCCGAGGCGGTGGCCAGCGTGCTGGCCCAGGACCACCGCCCGATCGAGATCCTGATCGTCGACGACGGCTCCCAGGACGCGGCGACGCCGGCCCTGATCCAGCGACTCGAGCAGGAGCACCCCGGGGTCGTGCGCGGCCTGCGGCAGCCGAACGCCGGTCCCGGCCGGGCCCGGGAAACCGGCCGCCTGGCCGCCCGGGGCGAATTCCTGCAGTACCTCGACAGCGACGATGTGCTGCTGCCGGGCAAGTTCCGGGCCCAGGTGGAAGCCCTGCGGCGCCATCCCGAGGCCCAGGTGGCTTACGGCATCACCCTGCTGCGCGACCGGGAGGGGCGGTGCGGCCCCACGCCCCACAAGCGCACGGGTGAGCGCCTGGCCACGATGTTTCCCCTGTTCCTGATCGAGCGCTGGTGGGAGACCGCCACCCCCCTCTACCGGCGCAGTGTCTGCGACGCCGCCGGCCCCTGGAGCGATCTGCGGTTGGAGGAGGACTGGGAATACGACGCCCGCATCGCCGCCTGCGGCGGGCGGCTGGTCTGGTGTCCGCTGCCGGTGTCGGAACACCGGGACCACGGCGATGCCCGGCTCAGCCGGGGCCCCCTGCTCGATCCCAGCCGGCTGCGGGACCGGGCTGCGGCCCAGACCCTGATCCTGAAGCACGGCCGCCGGGCGGGTCTGGCGCCATCGGATCCGGAGATGCGTCGCTTCGCCCGCTCCCTGTTCCTGCTGGCCCGCCAGTGCGGCGCGGCGGGGTTGCCGCAGCAATCCCGGCAGCTGGCGGAGCTGGCCCTGGAGCTGGCGCGCGAGGGTGGCGGCCGCAGCGCCGACATCCGCCTCTACCGCCGGATCGCCCGCTGGATCGGCTGGGGAACGGCCGGGCGGATCGGAGAATGGCTGCATCGCTTCTCCCCCAACGGACGCACGGCGGAGGCCGGCTGAGATGCTCGATCCACTGGTCTCGGTCGTGATCGGCGTGCGCAACGGGGCCGGCAGCCTGGAGCGCACCCTCCGCTCGGTGCTCGACCAGGAGGGCGTCGCTCTGGAGGTGGTCGTGGTCGACGACGGCTCCGACGACGGCACCGACGCCCTGCTGGCGCAGCTGGCGGCGGCGGATCCGCGGCTGCGGACCCTGCGCCTGCCGGGTGAGGGACTCACCGCCGCCCTGATCGCCGGCTGCCGCCTGGCCCGCGGGCGCTACCTGGCCCGCCAGGATGACGGCGACATCTCGCTGCCGGGACGGCTGGCGCGGCAGGTCGCGGCGCTCGAAGCCGATCCCGGGGCCGTGGTCTGCTCCTGCCACACCCGGCTGGTGGTGGCGGAAGGCGCCACGATCGCCCTGATCAACCCGCAGCCCTCGGAGCTGGCCGACGGCATCAGCCGGGCTCCCCACCACGGCTCGGTGATGCTGCGACGGCAGGCCTGCGAGCAGGTGGGCGGTTACCGCCGCTGCTTCCACTACGCCCAGGACGTCGATCTCTGGAGTCGGCTGGCCGAGATCGGGGAACATCTGCAGATCCCCGAAGTGCTGTACGAAGCCCGGATCGATCCGGGCTCGATCAGCGGCATGCGGCGGCGGGAACAGGACGCCTTCCACCAGCTGATCGTTCAGGCCACCCGCGCCCGGAGGCAGGGGCGGGAGGAGGCGCCATGGCTGCAGCAGGCCGAGACGCTCTCCCAGCGCTGCCGCGGCTCGCGGGGGCGCTCGGCCCGGCGCATGGCCGCCGGCGCCTACTTCATCGGCGCCAGCCTGATCAGCGACGCCCCGGACCTGGCCCGCACCTACCTGCGCCGGGCCGTGGAGCTCGATCCCCTGCACTGGCGGGCCCGCTGGAAGCTGGCACGGCTGCGATGACCCTCAGCGTCGCCATCCCCACCTACGGCCGTGAGCAGGTGCTGATCGAGACGATCGATGGGCTGCTGGCCCTCGATCCACCGCCGTGGGAACTGCTGGTGCTCGATCAGACCCCCGAGCACGAGCCCGCCGTGCAGCGGCGCCTGGAGGAGCTGGCCGCCGCGGGCCGGCTGCGGTGGCTCCGCCTGCCGCGCCCCTCGATCACCGCGGCCATGAACCAGGCGCTGCTCGAGGCCCGGGGGGAGCGGGTGCTGTTCCTCGACGATGACATCCGGCCCGATCCCGACCTGCTGGCGGGCCACCTGCGGGCCGCCGACGACGACCCCGGGGCCATCGTGGCCGGCCGGGTGCTCCAGCCCTGGCATCAGGGTCGCTTCGACCCGCCCGAGGCCGCCTTCCTGTTCAACGATCCGGCTCCGCGGCCGGTGCGGGAGTTCATGGGCGGCAACGTCGCGATTCCCCGCCATCAGGCGATCGCGCTCGGCGGCTTCGACACCAACTTCGTGCGGGTCGCCTACCGCTTCGAGGCGGAATTCGCCCACCGCTGGGTGCAGGCCGGCCTGCCGATCCGCTACGAGCCCGGGGCCCTGATCCACCACCTGCGGGCCGAACGGGGAGGCACCCGCAGCTACGGACTGCACCTCACCACCAGCCGCCCGGACCATACCGTGGGTCGCTACTACTTTCTGCTGCGCACCCGGAGCTGGCCTGCCGCCCTCGCCCGCATGCCCCTGGACATGCTGGACGCGGTGGCGACCAAACATCATCTGCGGCGGCCCTGGTGGATCCCGCTCAGCCTGCTGGCCGAACTGCGCGGCATGGCCTGGGCCCTGCGGCTGCACCGCCGCGGACCACGGCTGATCCCAGGCCAGCCCCGGCGCCCGCTGGAGCCATGAAGGTTCTGCATGTGATCCCCTCGATCGGTCCCCTGCGGGGTGGGCCGAGCGCCGCGGTTGTGGCGATGGTGGCGGCGCTGCGGCAGCAGGGCGTCGATGCCGGCATCCTTACCACCGACGACAACGGCCCCGGCCGGTTCGAGGCGCTGCCGCTGGAGCGGTGGACGGAGCACCGGGGGGTGCCGGTGATCGCTTTCCGGCGCTGGATGCCACCGCTGGCGCCCCTGCGGGAGTACGCCGTCAGCCCGGCCTTCAGCCGCTGGCTGGGCCGCCATCTGGGCGACTACGACCTGCTGCACGTGCATGCCCTGTTCTCCTATCCGTCCACCAGCGCCATGGCCCAGGCCCGGCGGGCGGGGGTGCCCTATCTGCTGCGCAGCATCGGCCAGCTGGACCGCTGGAGCCTGACCCAGAGCGCGCGACGCAAGCGTTGGATGCTGCGGCTGATCGAACGCCGCAATCTGCTCGGCGCCGCGGCGATCCACGTCACCTCCGACCAGGAGAGCCAGGACGTGGCCGCCCTTGGGCTGTCCGTGCCCCGGCTGGTGCTGCCCCTGGGGGTGACCCTGCCGGCGGAGCTCCCCAGACGACCAGCCCGGCCCGCAGGCAGCCCGGTCCGCTTCCTGTTCCTGTCGCGCCTGCATCCGAAGAAGCGGCTGGATGTGCTGCTGGATGCCCTGGCGCAGCTCCAGGCACGCTGTCCCGGTCAGGCCTGGGAGCTGCGCATCGCCGGCAGCGGCGATCCCGACTACACGACCCGCTGCCGCGACCTGGCCCGGCGGCTGGGGCTGGAGGCCCGCTGCCACTGGCTCGGCTTCCTGGAGGGTGAGGCGAAGTGGCGGGAGCTGGTGGGCGCCGACTGGTTCGTGCTGCCGTCGGCCTCGGAGAACTTCGGCATCGCCGTGGTGGAGGCCCTGGCCGCCGGGACGCCGGTGCTGATCTCGAGCGAGGTGGGGGTGGCGCCGGCGGTGGCCGCCGCCGGGGCGGGGATCATCACCCCGGCAACGGCAGAGGGCCTGGCGGGCTCCCTGGCGCAGGCGCTGCAACCGCCCAGTGAGCAACAACAGGATGCCGCCCGTAATCTGGCCCGGGAGCATTTCTCCTGGTCCACCCTCGCCACGCGGCTGATCGCGGCCTACGCCGGGCTCCGCCCTCCCCAGCCGTCCACTCTCCAGCCTTCAACGCCCCAACTGCCCTCCGTCTGATCGCACGATGCTCCTGATGGCCATGGTGGCGCTGTTCGTCGCCCTCGCAGTCACGATCCTGGATGGCAACTGGCGCGCCGGGCTGATGGTGACCCTGATGATCGGCTTCCTCCAGGACCCCCTGCGCAAGCTGACCCCCGGTCAGCCCAGCCAGCTGGCCGGCCTGGTGCTGATCGCCTTCGTGCTCTGCGGGCTGGTGCTCTACGAACGCCGCCAAGGCTTCCAGATGCGCAACATGTTCTGGACGATGCCGCAGCTCGTCGACATGGTGCCGGCCTACTTCACCCTGATCGGATTACAGGCCCTGAACTCCCTCGGCCGCTTCGGTGATCCAGTGCTGACGACGATCGGCGCCGCGTTCTACCTGGCACCGGCCCTTGGCCTGTGGATGGGGTTTCAGGTGGGGCTGAACCCGCTCCTGCTGCGCCGGCTGATGATGATCTACATGATCGGGTCGGCCATCTGCGGAATCAGCGTCTATCTGAGCTTCCGTGGAGTCGACAATCCCCTGCTCAAGGAGGTCGGCGAAGGCATCCTGATCACGTTCCGCTATGGCTTCTCCGCCCAGGGTGCTTCTGGCCTGTGGCGAACCAGTGAAATCGCGTCCTGGCACCTGGGAGCCGCCTCGTCCATCGCCGCCACGCTGGCGGTGTCGTCCCGCAAGCCTCCCCAGCAACTGCTGCTGCTGCTGCTGAGCGTGGCCTTCGCCTTTCTCTGCATCCTCACCGGCCGCCGCAAGGCGATCGTGCTCGTGGTCGCCTTTGCCGTGATCTTCGCTCTGCTGCTGCTGCGCCGCACCAACCCGCGGATCCGGGAGCAGATCATCTCCAGCCTCGCCAGCACCTCGGGCATCGCCTACGTGCTGTTCGGCCTCGTCGTCGTCGGTGCCCTGGGCCGCAACTTCGGGGAATACATCTCCCGCGCGAGCAGTACCTGGGAGGAAATCCTGCCCCGTTTCCAGCTTCAGGGGATCGGCGCCATCATCAAGGCCTTCGATCTCGCCCAGTTCATCGGCCTCGGGGTGGGCTCAGCGGCCCAGACCGGCAACCTGCAGGTGACCCAGCGGGGGATCGAGAACCTTGGCTATGTATCGGAAGGGGGAGGCGGCCGTCTGATCGTCGAACTGGGGGTCCCCGGCATCATCCTGGTCGGGATCATGGGTTTCTTCCTGGTCAAGCTGCTGCTCAGAAACTTCAAGCTGGTGAAATACCTGCCGACCGAGGTATCGATTCTGTTGCTTGGTCTGGTGTCCTTCGCCATCGCCAACGTGCCGCTGTTCATCTCGGCCGCCCAGCTCTACGGCGACCCCTTCGTGCTGATCCTGATGAGCCTCTCCCTGGGCTCGTTCCTGGCGGTGCCCAGCCTGGTTGCCCAGGCCCAGCAACAGGCCCAGGCCGCCGCGGCCGCCAGGGCGCTGGCCGGTTCATCGGCGCCGCTGAGCCTGCGGTGAGCAGCGTCCCATCCGGGACCTCCCGGCCACTGATCGGTGCCCTGATCCTCACCCACAACGAGGAGGCCAACATCGGCCGCACCCTGGCCGGCCTCCAGTGGCTGGAGCGGATCCTGGTGATCGACAGCGGCAGCACCGACGCCACCCTGGCGATCCTGGCGGATCATCCGGCTGTCGAGATTCTGCACCGCCCCTTCGACAGTTTCGCCGGCCAATGCAACTTCGGCCTGGAGAGGCTGGGAACCACCTGGGCCCTCAGCCTCGACGCCGACTACGTGGTGACCCCGGCCCTGGCCGCCGAGATCACCGCGGTGATGGTCGCGAGTCAGGAGAAGGAAGGAGACCCCGCCAGCGGACCAGGATCAAGCCCGGCTTTCAGCCCGGTGATCGGCGCCGGACCGCCGCAACCACCCCACACGCCGGCGGGCTATGCCATCCCCTTCCGCTACTGCATCGCCGGGCGCCCCGTGCGCGGCAGCCTGCTGCCTCCCCGCACCTGCCTCTATCGCACCGACGCGGCCCATTACCGGGATGACGGCCACGGCCATCGGGTGGAGATCATCGGAACGGTGGGCAGCCTGTGCCAGCCCCTGCTGCATGACGACCGCAAGCCGCTGGTGCGCTGGCTGGCCTCCCAGCAGCGCTATATGGGCCAGGAGGCCGACAAGCTGCTGAGCACCCCCACCCGCCGGCTCTCGGCCGCCGACCGGCTGCGCCGGCACACCCCCCTGGCCCCCCTGGCCGCCTTGCTGCTCTGCCTGGTGGCCCGGGGCGGCGTGCTCGATGGCTGGTACGGCTGGGCCTACGCGCTGCAGCGCTGCTACGCCGAGTTGCTGCTGCTGCTGATCCTGATCGACCGGCGATTGGTCGAAGCGCCTGGTGGGCATGCTGATAATGGGCCTGCCCGACGGGACCCCCTCGGGCCGGAGTCCAGAGCTTCGGGGAGCCCTTCTCCACCCTGAATTCCCTTCCTCGCCCCGTTCCTGGTTGATGCCCTCGATCCTGATCACAGGCGGCGCCGGTTTCATCGGCGTCAACGCCGCCCAGCACTTCGCCGATCGCGGCTGGGATGTGGCCATTCTCGACAACCTGTCCCGGCGGGGCACGGATCGGAATCTGGCCTGGATTCAGGAGCGGATTCCCGGCGTCCGCTTCCACCACGTCGACATCCGCGACGCCGAGGCCCTCCGGGCGGTGGTGCGCCAGGAACGACCCGACATGCTGCTGCACCTGGCCGCCCAGGTGGCGGTGACCACGTCCTACACCGATCCACGTGAGGACTTCAGCATCAACGCCCTCGGCAGCTTCAACGTGATGGAGGCGGTGCGGCTGGAGGCACCCGAAGCCTTCGTTCTCTACGCCTCCACTAACAAGGTCTACGGCGGCATGGAGAGCGTGCCCGTGCAGCGCACCGAACGGGGGTACCGGTTCGCCGACCTCCCGTTCGGTGTCCCCGAGAGCCAGCCGCTCGACTTCCATTCGCCCTACGGCTGTTCCAAGGGCGTGGCGGATCAGTACACGATCGATTACGCCCGCATCTACGACCTGCAGACCTGCAGCTTCCGCCAGTCCTGCATCTACGGGATCCGCCAGTTCGGAATCGAGGATCAGGGCTGGGTGGCCTGGTTCAGCATCGCCGCCCTGCTGGGCAAGCCGATCACCCTCTACGGCGACGGCTGGCAGACCCGGGATGTGCTCAACGCCGCCGATCTGGCCCGGGCCTACGAGGCCGCCTGGCATCATCGCGCCACGATCAGCGGCCAGGCGTTCAACATCGGCGGCGGGCCCACCAACACCCTCTGCCTGCGCGACCTGCTCGCCTTCCTCGAGGAGGAGCTGGCGATCAGGATCGAACCGGGCTTCGGGGCCTCACGACCCGGCGATCAGCCGGTGTTCATCTGCGACATCCGCAAGGCCCAGGAGCAGCTGGGCTGGAGCCCCGAGATCGGCGTCGAGCGGGGGGTGCGCAACCTCATCGCCTGGGTCCGGGAGAACCGCCAGCTGTTCGACTTCCTGTCGGCATGAGCAGGCCCCGGGCCCTGATCAGCACGATCGAACCGATCGACGGCGGGGTGCCCACCATGACCCGCTGCCTCGCCGGCATCCTCACCAGCCTGGGCATCGAGCCGGTGTTCGCCTGGTACGAACCCTGGAGCCGCTCCCCCGAGCTGTCGGTTCCCCTGCCGTCGGTGCTGATGGGACGCCGGCCTGGCCAGCGCAGGCGCGCGGTCTACGGCGGGCGTGAGGGGCACGCCCTGGGCGCCTGGCTGCCGGAACTGGAGTTCACCCACTACCTCCCCCGCCGGGCCTGGCGCGAGCTGATCGCCAGCTGTCGCTGGAATCTGGCGGTCACCGGCAACCCGTTGTGCGCGGTGCCCTTCACCCGCCTGGGCCTGCCCTTCCTGGCCTGGGTCGCCACCCCCTGGGAAGCCGACCGCAGCGATCGCGTGCGCCGCTTCTCGCGGCCCCGGCGCCTGCTGGACCGGGGGCTCAACGGGCCGGTGCTGCGGCGGCTGGAGCGCAGCGTGCTGCGGGCCGAGGGTGGGCGGATCCTGGCCCTGAGCCCCTACACGGCAAAGGAGCTGGAGGTGATCGCCGGCCGGCCGATGGATGGGGTGCTGCTGATGCCGATCGACACCGACTGCTACCGCCCGGATCCGCAACGGCGACGGCCCTGGCGCTTCGGCTTCTGCGGCCGCTGGCTCGATCCCCGCAAGGACATTGACCTGCTGCTGCGGGCAGCCGCCCGGCTGGTGCGCCAGGGGCAGCCCCTGGAGCTGGTGCTCGCCGGGGAGAACAGCCCCGGGGCCATCGCCCCCCGCCTGGCCGAGCTGGGGCTAGAGGGGACGGTCAGCACCCACCCCCACCTCTCGCCCCCCGAGCTGGCGCAGGTGCTGCAGGGCCTCGATGCCTTCGTCATCCCGTCCCACCAGGAGGGGCTGTGCATCGCGGCCCTGGAGGCGATGGCCTGCGGCGTGCCCGTGGTGAGCACCCGTTGCGGCGGGCCCGAAAGCTACGTGCTGCCCGGGCACACCGGCCTGCTGGTGGAACGCGACGCTGCCGCCCTCGCCAGCGCCCTGAGCGACCTGGCGTCCGACCGGCGGCAGCGCGACCGGCTCGGGAACGGGGCGCTGACCTGGGTGCAGGAGCACGCCACCCTGGCGGCGGCCACCCAGCTGGTCCAACGCCACCTGGAGGCCCTGGCACCGCTGCCGACCTCTCCCCAGGTGGCCTGAATGTGCGGCATCGCCGGGCTGATCGGTCGCTCCCCGGGCTCCTTCGCCGACAGAGTCGGTCCCGCCCTGGCCCATCGCGGGCCGGATGATTCCGGCAGCTGGCGGAACGATCGCTGCTGCCTGGTGCATCGGCGCCTGGCGATCCTCGATCTTTCGCCCGCCGGCCATCAGCCGATGCGCTCGGCCTGCGGCCGCTGGTTGCTGGTGTTCAACGGCGAGATCTACAACCATCAGGAGCTGCGCCGGGAACTCGCGGCCGAAGGGCATCGGTTCCGCAGCAGCGGCGACACGGACGTGCTGCTGGCCTGGCTGATCAGCCGGGGGGAAGCCGGACTGTCCCGGCTGCGGGGGATGGCGGCCTTCTGCCTCTACGACAGCCAGGAGCACACCGCCCTGCTGGCGCGCGATCCCCATGGCATCAAGCCCCTGTACTTCTGGCAGGGGGAGAGGGGCGAGCTGGCCTTCGCCTCGGAGCTGCGCGCCCTGCTCGCCAGTGGCCTGCCGGCCCGTCGGCTCGATCAGCAGGCCCTGGGCTCCTACCTCGCCACCGGCTCGGTGGCCGAACCGGCCACGCTGGTGGCGGGCATCCAGCGCCTGCCCGCCGGTCACTGGGCCCGCTGGAGCCGCGGCGCTCTGCAGGTGGCCCCGTGGAGCCCCCTGCCCGAATCCCTGGCCAGCCCGGCACTGATGCCCCCCCCGGCAGCGATGGCGGAGGCCGACGCCGTCGCCATCGCCCGGGCTGCCCTCGAGGAGTCGGTGGCCGCCCACATGATCAGCGACGTGCCGGTGGGACTGTTTCTCAGCGGAGGCCTCGATTCGGCGGCGCTGCTGGCCCTGGCTCCGCCGGGACTGCGCACCTTCACGATCGGCTTCCCCGAGGCCGGCGCTGAGGGTTTCGATGAATCGGCGCCGGCGGCCCGCATCGCGGCCGACTTCGGTGCCGAGCACACGGTGCTGCCCCTGGCGGCGGACCAGGCTCGCGCCTGGTTGCCGGCGTTCCTGGCCAGCCAGGACCAGCCCTCCAACGACGGCTTCAACACCTGGTGCGTCTCCCGCCTGGCCGCCGAGCGGGGCCTGAAGGTGGCCCTCTCCGGCCTGGGCGGCGACGAGCTGTTCGGCGGCTACGCCAGCTTCGACAACGTGCCCCGCCTCAGGCGCTGGCGGGGGCGCATCGGGCCGGCCGGCCCGGCCCTCGCGGGCCTGCTGCGCCGGAGCCCCGTCGGCGGTCGCCAGAAGGCGCAGCGCCTCGGCGCCTGGCTGGAGGCCCCCCCGTCCCTGGCCCGGGCCTACCGCGCCCAACGGGGCTTCTTCTCACCGCGGGAGGTGGACCGACTGCTGCGCCACTGGGGCGGTGACGGCCCCGTCTGGCGATGGGATCCCGGGGAGCTGCTGGAGCCGCCATCGGATCTGCAGGGGCGGGAAGCGGTGGCCTGGCTGGAGGGGAGCCGCTACCTGCGCAACCAACTGCTGCCCGACAGTGACGTGATGGCGATGGCCGCGGGGCTGGAACTGCGCTTGCCCCTGGTGGATGCCACCCTACAGAGCCGCCTGGCCGCAATCCCAGCCGCGCTGCGCCTGCAGCCGCAGAAGGCGCTGCTGCGCCAGGCCGTGCCCGAGCTGCCCGACTGGTTCACCGACCGCCCCAAGCAGGGCTTCCGCTTCCCGTTTCAGCTGTGGCTCGACAGCCCCGGCAACGACCTGGCCAGCCGGATCCCGCCCGTGCCTGGGGGCCTCGACCTGCGCCCCTGGTACCGCCGCTGGACCCTGATGGTGCTCGACCACTGGCTGCGCCAGTGGCTGGGCCTCTCCCTGGCCGATCGCCCTCTCAGGGGCGGCGGATCCCGGGGCGATCACCACGCCTAAGCTCCTGCCACCCCGGCGCCGTTCCTCCGCCAGCCCTGATGACGCTCGTCCTCGGAATCAATGCCTTCCACGCGGATGCCGCGGCAGCCCTGATCCGGGATGGCGACATCGTCGGAGCGGTGGAGGAGGAGCGCTTCCGCCGGATCAAGCACTGGGCCGGCTTTCCTTCAGAGGCCATCCGCTGGTGCCTGGCGGATGCGGGCGTCAGCCTGGCGGATGTTGATCACATCGCGATCAATTCCCTGCCCGGGGCCCATCGCTGGCGCAAGGTGGCTTACACCCTGGCCCGCCGTCCCGACCCCCGCTTCCTGTGGCGGCGGTGGCGCAACAAACGCGAACGGGCCGGTCTGGCGGGCCAGTTGGCCGCGGCCTTCCCCGGGGCCGAGATCCCGGCGACACTGCACTTCGTGGAACACCACCGGGCGCACCTGGCCTCGGCCTTCTACGCCTCCCCCTACGAGACAGCGGCGGTGATCTCGGTCGACGGCTTCGGCGACTTCGCCAGTGGCGCCTGGGGTTACGGCGAGGGAACGGAGCTGGGCATCGACGGCCAGATCTGGTTCCCCCACTCCCTGGGCGCCTTCTACACCGCCATCACCCAGTACCTGGGCTTTCCCCATTACGGCGATGAATACAAGGTGATGGGCCTGGCGCCCTATGGCCAGCCCCGGTTTCTCGAGGCGATGCGGCGGATCGTACGCCTGCGGGACGACGGCACCTACCGCCTCGATCTGCGCTATTTCCGCCACGCCACCGAAGATCTGCCCCACCAGTGGAGCCAGGGGATGCCGGTGGTGGGCAGCCACTGGAGTCCGGCTCTGGAGACGCTGCTCGGGCCGGCCCGCAACCCCGCCGATCCGCTGGAGCAGCGCCATCACGACATCGCCCGCTCAGCCCAGGCGATGTACGAGGAGGCGTTCTTCCATCTGCTGCGGGCCCTGCACCGCCGCCATCCTGTCGACAGCCTGTGCATCGCCGGCGGCTGCGGCGCCAATTCGGTCGCCAACGGCAAGGTGACCGCGGCCACCCCCTTCCGGCAGGTGTGGGTCCAGGCGGCGGCCGGCGATGCAGGCGGTGCCCTCGGGGCGGCGCTGGCGGTCTGGCATGGGCTGGGGGGCGAGCGCACCCGGCCGATGCGCACGGCCTATCTGGGCAGCCGCAGTGATGCCGCCGCCGTGGGCGAACTGCTCGAGCGCCCGGGCATCCACGCTGAGCTGGAGGCGGCGGGCTGCACGATCCGCCGCCTGGCTGATGCGGACCTCTGCCGGGAGGTGGCCGAGGCAATCAGCGCGGGGCTGGTGGTGGGCTGGTTCGACGGCCGCATGGAGTGGGGGCCGCGGGCCCTGGGGCATCGCTCGATCCTCGGGGATCCGCGTCGCGCTGACATGAAGGACATCCTCAACCACAAGATCAAGCGACGGGAATCCTTCCGCCCCTTTGCCCCTTCCGTACTGCGGGAGGCGGTGCCCGAGTGGTTTGAACGGGATGGCGATGTGCCGTTCATGATGCAGGTGTATCCGATCCGGGAAGACAAACGCAGCCTCATTCCCGCCGTGACCCATGTCGATGGAAGCGGGCGGCTGCAGACCGTGAGCGAAGCGGACAACGGTCGTTACTATCAGCTGATCCGCGCCTTTGCCGAGCGCACGGGAATCCCGATGATTCTCAATACCTCATTCAATGAGAATGAACCGATCGTCTGCACCCCGGAACAGGCACTCCATTGCTTCCTGCGCACCCGCATGGATGTGCTGGTGCTTGAAGACACCCTGATCCGGCGCCAGGGCTGATGCGACGGTTCTTCCACACAGCCCAGCCAGGCCGGATTCCTTCGAGACGGCCTGCTAAAGTCCGGCCGACAGTTCCTCTGTCTGCCCCACAGCCCGCGCCCCGGCAGGGCATCGGGAGCCAGCCATGAAAACGATTCTGGTCACGGGCGCATCGGGCCTGATCGGTTCCGAAGTTTGCCTGCATTTCGCCTCACTCGGTTGGCAGGTTCACGGACTCGACAACAACCAACGCGCAGTCTTCTTCGGCCCCCCCGGTGACACCCGCTGGAACCAGCATCGGCTTGAGGCGCTGATCAGCGGCTACGTTCATCACGAGGTGGACATCCGCGATCGGGCACGCCTGCTGGAGCTGATTCCCAGCATCGCTCCCGATGCGATCGTGCATGCGGCAGCCCAGCCCAGCCACGACAGGGCCGCCGCCATTCCCTTCGACGATTTCGACACCAACGCCGTCGGCACCTTCAACCTACTGGAGGCAACGCGCCGCACCAGCCTCGAGATCCCGTTCGTTCATCTGTCCACCAATAAGGTCTACGGGGATGCGCCCAATCGCATCGCCCTCAAGGAAACGGAAACCCGCTGGGACTACGACGATCCCGCCTTCGCCAACGGCATCCCGGAAAGTCTGAGTATCGATCAGTGCAAGCACTCACTGTTCGGAGCCTCCAAGGTAGCCGCTGATATCTCCGTGCAGGAGTACGGCCGCTACTTCAACATGCCCACCGCCTGTCTACGCGGCGGCTGCCTCACCGGCCCCAACCATTCGGGCGTGCAGTTGCACGGCTTCCTGAGCTACCTGGTCAAGTGCAACCTCGAAGAGATCGAATACACCGTCTTCGGCTATAAAGGGAAACAAGTGCGCGACAACATCCACTCCCACGATGTCGCCCGCTTCATCGAGGCCTTCATCGAGGCCCCACGGGTGGCGGAGGTCTACAACCTCGGTGGTGGCAAGCAGAACACCTGCTCCATTCTCGAAGCATTCGAAATCATCGGTTCGATCAGCGGCAAGCGGATGCGCTGGCGCTACGACGACACCGCCCGCAGTGGTGACCACATCTGCTACTACAGCGATCTGCGCAAGATGCAAAGCCATTACCCAGGCTGGGGGATCAGCCGCGACCTGCCGACCACCTTTGCGGAGATCCACCAGGCCTGGCGGGCGCGTCATGGCTGATCGCGGCGATCAGCGTCACCAGGGTCCACCACCGGTCATGGTGGCCAGCAGCGTCGGCATCGACTATTTCTTTTTTCTGGCCCGCACCATCCGCCAGGCCGGCCACCCCGTCCACGAGATCTTCCTGATCCCGGAGACGGCCTACCGGGCCCAGGCCCGCAGCTCCGGACCCGTCAAGGTCTGGCTGCGGCTACAGATGTATGTGCTGTACCCACTGCTGCTGCTGGGCACCGGCCTGCGCAGCCGACCGGGCAGCGTATTCGTGGTGTCGAGCAACACCTTCTTCGCCCCGTGGATGGTGCACCTCCTGCTGCGGTTCCGCCGCATTCGGGTCATCCACATGCTCTACGACCTGTTTCCGGATGCACTCGAGATCGCCGGCGGGATCGATGCACGCTCCCCCATCTCCAGGCTGATCGGCGGCATCGCCCGGCGCAACCTCCAGTCCTGCGACGCGACGGTGTATCTCGGCGCGTTCCTGCAGCGCCATGCCGAGGCGCGATGGGGCCCGTCCCGGCGCCGTCGCGTGATCGACATCTCCACCGACCTCTCCCTCTACGACCCCGTCTTCCCCGAGCTGAGCAGCGAGGGGGAGGTGGTGGTGCACTACGGAGGGCAGTTGGGCCATCTCCATGACGCCCAGTCGATCATCGCCGCCGTGCGACGCCTGCACAGCTCGGACCTGCGGCAACGGATCCGGTTCAATTTCTACGTGAGCGGAGCCCAGGCCGCGATGCTGCGCCGCTCCCTGGCCGACCTGCCCGTCCAGATCATCGCCGCAGCCCCCAGCGAGCAATGGCGCCGCGACATCCGCCAGTTCCATATCGGGCTGGTCTCGCTCAGTCCGGGTGGGGCCAGCGTCTGCCTGCCCAGCAAGACCTACGCGATGATGGCCGCTGGTCTGGCGATCCTGGCGATCAGCCCGGCCTGGTCAGATCTGGCCGGCCTGGTGGAGGGTCTGGATGCCGGCTGGGTGGTCAACAATTCCCCCCACGCCCAGGCACCGGATCCCGCCAGAGCGGGCTATCTCACAGAATTGCGCCGCACCCTGCCCGCGGAGTCCGTGGCCGAGCAGGTGCTGAAGACCCTGCGGTCGATCCTGGCGGACAGGGACGGCCTGGAGCGCCGCCGGCGACAGGCCTTCGAGGGAGTGCGCCGGCGCTACGGCATCGATGCCCTCAGCACGCGGTGGCAGGGGCTGATCGCGGAGGTCGGAGGCCAGGGTGCTGCTCCCGTCCGGATGCTGCCGGCTGAGACACTGCCAGAGGAACGGGTGCGATGAGCCGCATCATCGCCGTGACGGGAGCCACCGGCTTCGTCGGCGCCCCGCTGAGCGAGGCCCTGAGCCGCCGCGGCGAACGGGTGCGTCGCCTGCTGCGCAGGCCTCCAGACCCAGCAACGCCTGCAGCGGCCGGCGACGACGCGCCGGTGGTGGGTGAGATCGGTCCGCAGACCGACTGGTCCAGCGTCCTTCAGGGGGTGGCGTGCGTGGTGCACTGCGCCGCCTCGGTGCATGGCCTGCACCAGAGCCCGGCTGACAAGGCGGAGAGCTGCCGGCGGGTCAATCGCGAGGGGACTCTGCGCCTGGCCGAGGCCGCCGCCGCCGCGGGGGTGCGCCGGTTGATCTTCCTCAGCTCGATCAAGGTCAACGGGGAGCGCACGGCGCCGGGCGAGCCGTTCAGGAGCGACACCCCTCCGGCGCCGCAGGACGCCTACGGGACCTCGAAGTGGGACGCGGAGCGCGGTCTGCAGGCCATCGCCGGGCGCACCGGCCTGGAGGTGGTGGTGATCCGGCCGCCCCTGGTGCACGGCCCGGGGGTACGGGCCAACATGCTGCGCCTGCTGCGGCTGGTCGATCGGGGCATCCCCCTGCCCCTGGGCGCCATCCGCAACAGCCGCTCCAGCGTCAGCCGCGACAACCTGATCGATCTGCTGCTGCTCTGCCTCGATCACCCCGCCGCGGCCGGCGGCACCTTTCTGGTCGCCGACGACTGGTCCCCCTCCACCCCGGAGCTGGTGGGCTGTCTGGCCGATGCCCTGGGCCGGCCGAGCCGGCTGCTGCCCGTACCGCCGGAGCTGCTGCGCCGCTGCGGTGCCCTGGCCGGCCGATCCGAGGAGATCCGTCGCCTCACCGATTCGCTGGTGGTGGATGCCAGCGCCACCAGCCAGCGGCTGGGCTGGACACCACCGACGCCGGCCCGGGAGGGGCTGCGCCGCACAGCGGCCTGGTACCGCTCCCTGAACCGATGAGCGCGGTGCTGTGGCTGGTGCTGGCGGCCCTGCTCAGCTGGGGACTGCTGCGCGCCCTGGTGCCGGTGCTGCGCCGCCGTCTGCTCGACCGGCCCAACGCCCGCAGTTCGCATCGGCAGCCCACCCCCCGCGGCGGGGGCATCGCCTTCGTGCTCGTCGGCACCCTGCTGGCGCCCCTGGCCGGCAGCGGTCCGGTGGCCTGGCTGCCAGCCCTCTGTCTGCCGATCGCCGTGGTGGGCGTGATCGACGACCGCCACAACCTGCCGGCGGGGCTGCGCTACGGCGTGCAACTGCTCACGGCCCTGGGCCTGCTGCTGCTGCCGGGCCAGGGCCTCGGCCTGCCGCTCTGGCTCCAGCCTCTGTTGATCGTGGCGGTGACGGCCGTGATCAACTTCGTCAATTTCATGGACGGCCTCGACGGGCTGGTGGCCAGCTGCCTGATCGTGCTGCTGAGCACGGCGGCCCTGGCGCCGGGCCCCACCGCCGGCAGCGCCCTGGCCCCGATGCTGGGGGCCCTGGCCGGATTCCTGCTCTGGAACTGGACTCCGGCGCGGGTGTTCATGGGGGATGTGGGCAGCACCTTCCTTGGGGCCCTGTTCGCCGGCCTGGTGCTGCTGCAGAGCGGACCGCGGGAGGCCCTCGGCCTGCTGCTGGTCGGCATGCCCCTGCTGGGCGACGCCTGCGTCTGTGTGATCCGCCGGCTGCTCGCCGGCGAGCGGGTGTTCGAGGCCCACCGCCTGCATCTGTTTCAGCGGCTGCATCAGGCGGGCTGGTCCCATGGCCGGGTGGCCCTCTTGTATGCGGGAACCACCACCCTGCTGGCGCTCAGCTGGCGCCTCGGGGGCGACGCTGCCCTGGCCGCCCTGGTGGTGCTGGTGATCCTGACGGGTGTGGTGCTGGACCAGACCGCGGCCAGACCGTTCAGCGCCTGCCTGCAGGCGGCCCGGGACAGCCAGGTCTCTTAACCTCGCTCCATCGCTCCTCCCCCTTGCCATCCTCCGATCGCCCCACCCCAGGAGCCGTGGTAGCCCGGCTGATCCGATGGCTCCGGGCACGGTCTGCAGGCATTCCCGAGGCGCTCCCCCGCCGGCTGGCGATGGTGGCGGTGGACGCCCTGCTGATCGAGATCGCGGTTGTCGCCGCCATGTCCCTGCGGCTCCAGGGCCGGCAGATCCTGCTGATCACCGTGGGGGGGATGCACCATCTGCTGGTCCTGGCCCTGATCACGGGCCTGCCGGTGCTGCTGTTCAGCGGCTGGTACCGCGGACTGACCCGCTACGCCGGCAGCTACTCGCTGTACGGACTGCTGCCCCGCTCGGCCCTGATGGTGCTGCTGCTGCTGCTGGTCAACACCCTGGTGGGACTGGCCTCGCCGCCGCGCTCCTTCTGGATCCTGTACTGGCTGCTGTTCACCGGGCTGGCGATCTTCGCCCGGATCGCGCTTCGGGACCTGCTACTGCTGGGGCTCGGCCGCCAGCAGCAGATCCTGTTCCAGGGGGAAAGCCCACTGCACACCCTGATCTACGGGGCGGGCACCTCCGGGCTGAACCTGCTGGTGGCCCTGCGCAACGATCGCCGCTTTCGGCTGGTCGCCTTCCTCGATGACAACCGGCGCCTGCATGGCCGCACGATGCAGGGGCTGCCGATCCACAACCCCACGCGGCTGCCGGAGCTGATCCGCAGCGAGGCCATCACCCAGGTCCTGCTGGCCCTCCCCTCCATCCCCCGGCAGCGCAAGCGACAGCTGGTTGACCAACTCAGCCGCAGCGGTCTGCGGGTGCTCTCCATCCCCTCCCTCAGCCAGCTGGCCAGCGGTCGTCGCACGGTGCTGGATCTGGAACCGGTAGCGATCGAAGATCTGCTCGGTCGGGAGCCGACCAGCCCCGATCCCGGGCTGCTGCCGGCGAGCGTGCGCGACAAAGCGGTGCTCGTCACCGGCGCGGGTGGATCGATCGGCAGCGAACTCTGCCGTCAGGTGGTGGCTCTGGGCGCCCGCTGCCTGGTGCTGCTCGAACGCAGCGAATTTTCGCTCTACACCATCGAGCATGAGCTGCGCGGGACGCTGGAGGCGACCGCAGCCCCGGTCCGGCTCGAGGCGGTGCTGGGCGATGCCACCGACCCCGAGCATGTGGTGGCGATCTGCCGCCGCCATGGCATCCAGACGATCTTCCATGCCGCGGCCTACAAGCACGTGCCGATCGTGGAGGCCAATCTCTGCGCCGGCGTGGCCAACAACATCAACGCCACCCGAGCCGTCGTCGAGGCCGCCCGGCAGACCCGGGCCGAGCGGCTGATCCTGATCAGCACCGACAAGGCGGTGCGCCCCACCAACGCGATGGGAGCCAGCAAGCGGATCTGTGAGCTGCTGATCCAGGCTGCGGCGTCCCAGGACGCGGCCGCCTCGCCCACCATCTTCTCGATGGTCCGCTTCGGCAATGTGCTCGGATCCTCGGGCTCGGTGATCCCGCTGTTCCACCGTCAGATCGCCGCCGGCGGCCCCGTGACGGTGACCCATCCGGCCATCACCCGGTACTTCATGACCATCCCCGAGGCGGTGGCCCTTGTGCTGCAGGCGGCGGGGATGGCCAGGGGGGGCGATCTCTTCCTGCTGGACATGGGGGAACCGGTGCGGATCGCCGATCTGGCCAGGCAGATGATCGAACTCTCCGGCCTGCGGCTGCGCGACACCACCAATCCCAACGGCGACATCAGCATCGTCTACACGGGCCTGCGGCCTGGGGAGAAGCTCTACGAAGAGCTGTTGATCAGCGAAGACGCCTCCGAGACCGCGCACCCCCTGATCCGCCGTGCCAACGAACCGATCCCGCCGCCCAGCCGTTTCCATGCCCTGCTGGGGGAGCTCGATCAGGCGCTGCTCGCCTGGGATGACCAGCGGGCCCAGAAGCTGCTGCGCCAGTTGGTACCCGAGTACCAGCCCCAATCCGGCGAAGGCACGCCACGCCACGGGAGGCACCGCCCAGGGGTGACTCCATGAGTGTGCGCACGGCGCTCAACGCCTGGATCGAGAGCCTGCCGGCACCGTTGCGCCGCTGGCTGCCGCTGATCCCTCCGGCGACGGACCGCAACCTCTGGCTGACCCTGGCGGCGGCGGTGGCGATCCAGAACGTCACGGTCTTCAGCAGCACCCAGCCCGCCAATGCGGCGGTGATGGCCCTGCTGATCTGGGGTGGTGCCCTGATCTGCATCGAAGACCAGCTCGAGACGCTAAAGCCCGCACCGGGGCGGACCGGGATCGGGCTGGCCTCGCTGCTGCTGGCCTGGATCGCGATCCGCAGCAGCCAGATGATGCACTGGGATGGCCTGCTCTACGCCCTGGCCCCCCTGGGCGGGCTGGCTCTGGCCCTGCTCTGTGTGCCGTTGCACCAGGTGCTCCACCGCTTCCGCGACGCTCTGCTCTGCCTGCTGCTTCTGCCTGGCTTCGCGCTGGTGATGCGCCTGCTGCCCGAGCAGCCGATCAGCCTGATCACGGCCCAGATCGCTGCGCTCTGGCTGGGGGTCCTGGGCTATCCCACCCGGGTCGACGGGCGCGTGGTGGCGCTTCCCGGCGGCGGGGTGGAGGTTCTCGGAGCCTGCAACGGGGTCGACATGATGGCCCAGATCCTGTGTGTGGCGGTGATCTTTCTGCTGGCCTTCCGCATCCGCTCGCGCCGCAGTCGGCTGATCGCGCTGGTTTCGGCCCCACTGATCGGCATGGCGGCCAACACGATCCGGATCGCCCTGCTGGCCTGGATCACCAGCACCGGCGCCCGCTCCGGCTCCCAGTCCTTCGAGTTCTGGCACAAGGAAACAGGCTCGCTGATCTTTTCGGGGGTGGCGGTCTTTGTGTTCGGACTCCTCTACATGCGCCTTCTGGAACGGGAACTGCCGCCCCTGCCGGGCGAGGAGGCCGGATGAGCGATCAGGCTCCCCAGGCGAGCGCAGCCCCAGCCCCAGCCTCAGCCTCAATCGCCAGCCCGCCCGGGCACGTCCCAGGCCTCCCGCCCCTGCTGGCCGGTCTGTCGCTGCTCACGCTGCTGGCCACGCTCCGGACCGTGCTGCTGCCTCCCTGGCCGCGGGCCACCCCCCTGCCCCCCGAAGCCAGCCTGCGGGCGAGCCTGAACAAGGCCGGCCTCGAGGCCCGGCCGCTGCCGGCCCAGCCAGCCGTGCAGCAGGCGGATCGCGTTCTGGGCGAGTCCATGGTCTGGCAGCTGGGTACAGGCGAAACGCTGCAGCTGCGCCACGGAGCGATGCGGCGCTGGGAAGACATCCAACTGGCGGGCCTGACCCGAGATCTCCCCGAGCTGGCATTGCAACAGCGGCAGCTGCGCAACAGCGGCGGGGGCCCCCTGGCCATCGGCAGCGTCCGCTCCGGTCAGGCCCGGCAGACCTGCCTGGTCCCCGGCATCGCGGCGACACAGCCACTGGGCGTCACCTATGTCCAACTGACCGGCCTGCTCTCCCAGCGAACGATCCCCCTCGGGCCGAGACTGGCGAACCTGCTGGGGTGGTGGCAGCCACAGCGGTATGACTGCGTGCTGATCAGCCTGCAGGGACGCGCAGGGCAACCGCCACGCGCCGACACCTGGGACAGGCTGCTTGCAGGGCTGGTCCCCATCCTGCGGGAGACCCGAACGGGATCCCCTAATCTCTGACGACGTCGGTCGCCCCATCCCAAGCCCTGTCATGAAAGAAGGCGAGACCACGTCATCGGCTCCAGAATCGATTGTCGCCACTGCCAAAGGGACAAAATCCCGTGATTACCTCACCCTGGCTGGCTGGGGTCTGATTGCCTATGGGATCTACAACATCCTGATCATTCTGTTCAGTGGTGCAGGCGGGCCTGAAGTGCCGCTGCAACGGATGTCGCAGCTTGTCAGCCTGTTTCCGGTGCTGTTCATCGGGCCGGCGCTCGTTCATGCCAGTCAGCCCTCAGCACGGCAAAGCAAACGGATCCATCACCAGCTGCTTCGCTGGCTTGTGATGGTGATCTGCATCTCCTATCTCGCCTTCGTCCCCATCTCCATCTACAACCTGTTCAGCAACGAGCGCGCCAACGACAATGCGGTAGCTCGTCTGGAAAGCACCCTGCAGAAGAAGCGAAAAGAACTGTTCAGTGCAATGGAAACAGCTGTCACTCCTGAACAGATTCGCAGTGCACTCACTGCGTTTCCGGAAGTCAGCAACGTCACGATTGAGCCAGGCGATTCCCTGGACGAGGTGCGCCAGGGCATTCGCAACGGGATTGATCAATGGATCCGTTCGCAGCTCGAGCAAGCCAGAAAGGCCAACGCCTCCAGCAAGCAATACCTGCAAGCCCTGGTTCGCACCGTGGCCCTGGGTTGCCTGATCTGCGGCCTGGCGATGCTGGCCATGGCGGTTCGCATGCTTCCCTGGCTGCAGCAACTCGGGGAGTCCACCCTGCAAACGGTCAGCCAGACCGGCAAATCGATCGCAACCAGTCTGCGCCAGTTACGGCGGAAGGGCTCCAAAACCGCATCGTCCGGCCCGACCGTCGGATTGCAGCTGCAGAAGAACAGCCAGCAACTCGGCCGCCTGCTTAAGCGGGTGCCTAATCCGCTCCAAAAGATTGAGAGAAGTCAACGACAACTGCAGCGCTCGATGCATTCCCTGACAAAGTCAAGCCTCCGGTTGTTCAAGCAACTGACCCCGTCCAAGGGTCGTCGTTCCTCGTCCCGACGCAGCCAGAGGCGCCGTTGATGTCCCCTTTTCGCCGATTGTTCTCCTCCAAGCGCAAACCGGTTGCCAAGCCTGGTGTACCTCCCGATTTTCGCACTGACAAGCGACCACTTCCCTACAGCTGGATCATCACCTCGCGACTGGCGATCGGGCCGATGCCGAGGAGTGAATTTCACTGGCAACAGCTGGAGGAAGCCGGTTTCCGCGGACGCTTCAGCTGCTGCTACCCCGAAGAGGAGATTTTTGCTCCAGTCCCTGAACACTGGCTCAACGATGGCTTTTCGCTACCTGATCATCGCGACCAGGAAGATCTCCAGCCAGAGATGCTCGAACAGGCGATCAAAACAGCCCTCAACCTGCTCAGCCAATCGCAGCCGATTTATATGCATTGCCTCGCCGGCAAGGAACGTTCTTCGCTAATGGCCACGGCTCTTGTGGCCACCATCAACAACAAAGATCTCTTCGATGCCCTGGAGTGGGTACGGCGTTGTCATCCCAGCGCCTCACCGATTTACAGCCACCTTGATGTTCTCGAACAGATTCTCAAGCAAAACCGTCAATAGCCGAACAACGATCCGCCAGATGAAGCTCGGTCACTCTGATCAAGATCGAGAGCAACCAATCGATTCGATGCAACAATCAGAAGGGGCTGAATGTCGGCCACCATCTTGTTCCAGCAGCCCGATCTAAAGCTCCTGGCTCAGACATCTCTTCATTGGGAGAGGGGTCCGCTGAGATGACAACAAATTCGGGCAGCGTGTGATCCGTGGGCTGGCCTGTTGCTGGCTGATCAGCCCTTGCGACGCCCTCTCAGACGCTTCAACCAGGACTCTGCTTGCGCCGGCTTCTGTTCAGGGGAAGCCTGATCAGACTGCGGCGACGATGACGCGTTCTGATCGTCCGATGTCTCAAGGGAATAGCCACTGGTGAGCCGTGAAGGACTCACACCCGGTCGGCCGGAACTGGCATAGCTACCAATGGCGCTGCCATAGCTCCCATATTTGCCGTAGCGAGCGCCACCAGTGGACTTGCCATACGACCCGGCATAGGCGTAGTGATAGTAGTAGCCATATTCATAGCCGTAGTCGTTGAGCCGGCTCGGGAAGTTGACCTGGTTGCAGATCAGGCCGAGCACATCAACACCCGTCGCCTTGATCCTGCGCGCTGCCTGAGGAGCCACATCCCGGCTCACCTTGCCAAGACCGACCAGGAAGAGGATGCCATCCAGCTTTTCACCCAGAAGGATGGGGTCAGCCAACATCAGACAAGGTGGAGCGTCAAAGAGAACGATGTCGTAATCCGGAAGATCACGAATCTCCTGAATCACCTCTTCACAACGCTTGGAGTTGAGCAACTTGGCCGGATCAGGCGGCCTTGGCCCGGCAGACAGAATATCAAGGTTTTCTTGAATGTTGTTGATCAGATCCTTGGCCTTGATGTTGTGATCAGACAGCAGCGAGGAGAGACCATCACCCTGAGCGACGCCCAGATAGCGACTCTGCGTGGGCAGGCGCATGTCAGAGTCCACGATCAGCACGCGCAGACCCAGATCGGCGAGGGTGCGGGCGAACACACTGACCGAAGTGGACTTTCCTTCGCCTTGGGTGGAGGACGTAACTCCGACTAGACGAATGTTGCGGTCCGCACGCAACAGCCGGAAGGTTGTGAACAGGCTTCGCAGCGACTCCTTGATCGCGAACCGCTCCGTGGACGACATCTTGGAGATGCTGCTGGAAATCTCGATACCAGGCTCTAGGGGCAGGTGCGGAATCAGACCCAGAACCGGCAGCTGCAGATCCTTCTCGGCTTCCATTGGGGTGTGGAAGACGTTGTCGGTGCGCTCTCGCAACAGAGCGGCACCAATACCGGCCGCCAGACCGAGCATCAAAGCCTTAAGCAGATCCTGCTTGACGTCAGGAGATACAGGAACATCGCCGAACTCGGGTGGCGAAATAACCTGCCAGGCACGGATCGTTCTTGACTTTTCAAGCCGGAAATTCTCGCGGGCTTGAATATAAGAAGCATAACTGTTGCGCGCCACAGATAAACGCTGCTGAATATCCTCGTACTCCTTCATCAGCATCGGGCTGGTTCGGAAGTTTTCATTCAGAAGCAGGATCTGCCGGTTGATTTCATCCTGCTGTGAGGCGATCGCCAGCAACTGGGAGCGAATCTGATCAACGGCCTGCTGCTGAACCACTGGAGCCAGTTGATCGCGGCGTGCCTTGATCGACTGGACGATCGGAGAGTCCTCCCGATAGGTGCCCCGGGCCGTCGCAAGCTGCTGCTCGAAATCGTTGAGGAGCGAGCTGGGGGTGCGCCCACCTTCCGCTTGGGTACCGGGTTCGCCGCGGCCGGGGGTCGCCAGACTGGAAGGACCCAGCTGGGTATAGGCGTTGGGAGCACCACTGGGTGTGTACTGAAGTTTTCCGGAACGCACGGAGGCCAGCTGGCTCTCCAGCTGAACCTGCTGGATCTGGAGAGCACGCAACTGGCCAACGAGCCCATCGCGGGAGCCCTGGATCGAGCTGGCAATCGAAACCGGATCAAGGAACTTGTTGCGGAGTCGAAACTCCCGCAGTTCCTTTTGAAGACTTTCAACATGCGCCTCGAGATCGGGTGCCTGCTTATCGAGGAAGCGAACGCCGGCATCCACAGCAGACTGGCGCTGGGTGAGAGAGAATCGGGTGTATTCCTGGGACAACTGGGTGAGAATGGCCCGGCCCTTGACAGGATCGCGCCAACGCAGGCTGACGTTGAGGACCTCTTTGACATCACCTGCCGGGACGACGGTGAGGTTACCGAGAATCTCAGGAATACCGACACCCTGCTTGAGCGCTACCGGCCGGATCAGCAGGGGGCTGCGCATCAGCACAATCAGGCTGGGGATGTCGTTCTCGACGTTGCCTCGTGCCAGAGAGTCGAAGGTTCCCCCACCGATGCCGGGGCCTTCAAAGGGATTGCTGATTTGGAGCTGGAAGCCCCCCTCGTACACCGGCGAGAAGACGCGTTGGCGCAAGGTGTTGAGTGCCATCACCCCACTGATGACGGCAAAGGTGAACAGGAAGACACCCTGACGGCGACTGATGGTGCGTAGCAGTCCGGCCAGCCCCCCCGAGGAGGAGCGCTCATCGGGGCCTTGACCCAGGGGCGAAAGAGAGGGATCCATCCCTCCGGGAGGACGGGCATACCCGTAGCCGATGTGTGCATCACGGCCGGGGAGTGGCGTCAACGCCGCAGCGCCGGACTGGGGTTCTGCAGGCACACCCGTCGAAGTCACAGTCGCGTTCGCCATCAAGTCAACGGCAGCTTAGGGCACATGCAATGGATTGTCTAAACGCCCCACCCACCCTTAAGATGCGCATCCCGCTCGATGGCGATCGTGACGCTGCCGATCCTGCGCCTGACGATCCAACTCCTGAAGGCCTTCCATCCGGTTGTCCGCAGCTCCGAATGGGGTCAGCGATCTGCACGCCGGATGATGCACCTGCGGCCAGCGGCACTCGCGGCAGTTCTCGCCTCCGCACCCCAGGCATCATTACTGGCGGCCACACCTGCGCTGCAGACAGTTCCTGCACCGGTCCCATCGGCAGGGATGAGCTCGATGCCGGAAAACACCTCGCAGATCTATACCGATCTCTACGTTCTGGGCCCGGGTGATGGCCTGAATCTCACGTTTCTCGACCCCTCCGCCAAGGAGGTCAGCGGCCCGGTCAACATCCTTCCCGATGGAACAGCCAGCCTGGCCCTGCTGGGCTCCGTGCAACTGACAGGCCTCACCATCGGCCAGGCCACCCGCTGGCTCACCTCGCTCTACGGCAAACAGCTGCTGCGTCCCCAGCTGTTTCTGACCCTCACCAGTCCCCGGCCGGTGAAAGTCACCGTCATCGGAGAAGTGGAGAAGCCAGGCCTCTATCCCATGTCCAGCCTCTCCACACCGGTCACGGCCATCCAGACCGCCGGCGGGATCACCCTCAACTCCGATATCCGCCGGATCCTGCTGAGGCGACGGGCAGGAGCCGACGGCAGCCAGAAACAGACAGTTCTGGATCTGGCCCAGCTGTTTCAGTTCGGCAACCAACGGCAAAATCCAATTCTTTTCGACGGTGACACCATCATCGTGGGCCGGACTGAGGAGGTGATTCCCCAGGAGATTCTCCAGCTGGGTGCAACCAACCTTGCCCCCACCTCCATCAGCGTGTCCGTGATCGGCGAGGTGAAATCGCCGGGAACTCTGAGCCTGCCGGCCAACACCCCGATGATTGAAGCGATCTTCCGTGCTGGCGGCCCCGTCGTCTGGAGGGCCAATCGCCGCAATGTCGAACTGGTGCGCCTGAATCGGAATGGAACGACAACGCGCGAAGTTTTCAACTACAAAGACCAATTGAATGTCTCCAAAGGATTGAATCCTCCCTTGCGCAATGGTGACACCATCATCGTTAATCGCAGTTTCTATGCCGAAACGATGGATATGGTGAACCAGGTACTTGTGCCACTGGGCACAATTGGTTCGCTACTCAATTACAACTGGTGGTGGAACTGGAATCGCTGAGTTCCCCGTAGGTCCAGCTGACACACTCTGACCCCAATAGCCCCTCACAGACAGGCCATGTATCCCTCCCCGAACCATCGAGCCATCGGCTGGGCCCTACTGAGTCAGTCCATCTGGCTGCCACTGCTGGTGATCGATGCCAATGACCATTGGCAGGAGCGGATCAGTGATCTCACCCCACCCACCGAACCGGACAAGCGGCCGATACCCGGACCAGCGCCGATCCCCACGACCCGGCTGGCGGCCGTCTCGCCCCTGCCCACCCTCCAGCAGCGCTCTCTGAGCGACCGTCAGATTCTGAATGGATCCAGTCGCAACCAGACCGGTCTACTGCTCAATGGCGGTGCCAGCGGCCTGAGGCTGCCGGAGCCCGGCGCCATCCTCCGAAACCTGCAGCAGGCTGTCTCGGCCCCCCTGCAACGGACCGTGGCGGCGCCAATCCAGAGCATGCTCTCCATGGCGCGTCCCTCCCACTGGCTGCCCCCGGTGAGCGCCAGCCTGGAACCCTTCCGGGGAAGATCCCAACCGGCAGCCCCGACGTCGGAGCGTTGGCAGGGACCGCCGATCCCCACCGGCGACGCCGACATCCTGCGGCGGACGTTCACACGTTCGGAGCTGCTGGGCGGCACCCTCAGCCTCCGGGACATTGATGCTGAACCGATGTCGACGGTGGCCCTGGCGGAACGGGCCCGTTGGGCCAACAGCGCCGATCCGATGGCCGCGCTGCCCCCCACCTGGCGCGATCCGATGCGCAAGGCCCTTGGCCAGATCCCCGGCAGTGGATCACGGCTGGAGAGGGCCAGGTTCGTGCACGTGCCCTCCCGCCGGGTGAACCGCGCCACCGAGATTCCCCTGGCTCTGCAGAGCGACGGCTCGGTCGACATCCTCAGCCGGCCCGACAACCCCTTGGCCGTCAGGGACATTGAGGAGTGGTCGAGCATGCAGCGTCCTCCCGGGCAGGGCGGCGTGCAGCCTGCGGTGGTGATGCTGCATCCCGTTTCCGAGAGCGCCGCTCTCGGGGGCCCCATCGAAGGAATCCCGCTGCCGATGGTCAGCGAATCGAATCACGGGATTCCTGTGCCGCTCCTCAGCGAATCGAAGGCCGGGCCGAGGTCGATGGAGTCCCATCGGGGTGGCGAACCGGTCAGGGCGGCCAGCCTCCGCCGCGACGTCGTCAGCAGCACCGTCTCGACGCGCAGCTCCAGGGCCGATGAGCATCAGAGCGCAGCCCCGACCTGGGAGACGGTGGCACCGGCGGAGGCCATCCCGTTCCAGGCCGCCGGCGACCCGGAGCCCGGAGCCGCTCCCGCCGCGGAACCGGCTCCGGCACCCGAACCGGTCACCAGCTTCGTTCCTTCCGCTCCGGCGGCCCAGACCCTGGCCGCCGAACCGCAGCCGGCTCCAGCACCGGCGCCGACCCCTGTTCCAGCACCGTGAGCGCCCGTACCATGCGACCGCAACACCGGGCTTCTCAAGTCGTGACGCGACGGCTGTGCGCAGGACCGCTGAGCTGGGCTTTCGCCATCCTGACCACCATGCCGGTGGCGGCCAGTGCCCAGGAGCCCCTGCCCCTCGGGCCCACGGTCCCGATTCCCTACGGCCCGGTCGGGCTCAACCCGGCGCCCTGGCAGGTGGTCGAGAGCGACCCCGGCATGGGCGCCTGGGAACCCGTGACCGATGAGGCCGTGCTGACGGGTGAGTACAAACCCGAGCCGGCCAAGTTCAGCCAGCGTGAACTCGCCGCCGTACCCCGCAGCCGCGACATCATCGAGAACGTGGGGATCTTCGGCATCGGTGGCGCCGTGAGGTTCGGAGCCGGCGATCCAACCAACGGCGCCGTGACGGGGCGGGTGGGCTACAAGCTCAACCAGTCGATCGCCGTCTCGTTGCGTCCCACCTGGGTCTTCGGCAACAACGATCAGAACGGAGACCCCAACGATGAGGAATCCTTCCGGTTGCCCCTCACCGTCGACTTCAACCGGCGTGGTTTCGTGTCCCCCTATGTCGGAGGGGGCATCGCCACCAACACCGACTCCACCGGCCAGACCAATGCCATGGTCACCGGGGGGCTCGACCTCAATGTGCACGAAAACGTGGTCCTGGGACTCAACATCAATTACATCTTTCAGACCGACGTGGATGACACCGACTGGGAAGCGATGACCATGCTCTACCTGAAGTTCTGAGATCCAGCCCGATCCCCCAGTTCGGAGATCACTCTTCTAGTCGCCAGTCGCCAGCGCCGCAGCATCCATCCAGCCGCCAGCCAAAGATAGATAGATAGACTTCGCTGCAACTGAACGGCCGGGCACCCCAATCAATAGATCGACAACCAGATAGTCAAATAGTGGCAAGGATCCAGTGTGGACAAAGACTGCTGCTGAACCGCTTCGATCCCTTTGCCGCTTTGCAATGGTTGTGGGCCGCGATGTCGAACCCGCAACATCTCACGCCACCTCCCACCATCGCGACTGCGGCAGCCGCACGCCGCCGCAGTCCGCGCCGCTGGGACGGGCTGCCCTGCCCCGAGACGCAGTGGATTGCCCAACCGAGGCTCAGGCCGGAGCCTCGGCGTCGGCCACCGCCTCCAGGGCCCTGGCAATCGCCTGCCGCTGCTCGGCGTTGTACCCCCAGCGCTCCAGAAAGGCGAGGTCGTCCGCATCCGCCCCCGCCTCGCCCCGGGCCGCCCCCAGCAGCCGTTCCAACCGCTGCTTGACCGCATGGGGCTCCAGCACCCGCAGCAGTTCGGTGCTGCGGCCTTGCACCCGCTCCGATCCGGCCCGCTGCTCCTCATCGCCGACCTGGCGATGCTGCCATTCCATCGCCGTGCTCATCGCCAGATTGCGCACACTTAGATCCACCACACCGGCGCCGGCGGCCCGCAGCTGAATCACCAGGGGCTCGGGCAGGCGGTCCATCAGCGGGTTGTCGCCTGGAAGGGCGACCACGAAGAATCCGCGGGCGCCATCGCGCTCCGCCACGAGCGCACCGACCCGATCGGCCAGCACCTCGTCGCTCAGCTCCCCCTGCTCCCAGAGCGCCAGAAGAACGCCCGCCTGCTGCATCGCGGCGGGGAAGGACAGTTCGGTCATGGGGATCGGCTGACGGAAGCGGGGACGGGCTGCCATTGTCAAGGTTATGGAGCCAAGCCCTTCGATCGCCACCACCGGGGATGAGACCGCGTTCCGATCGGGCTTCGTCGCCCTGATCGGCCGGCCCAACGTGGGCAAATCCACCCTGCTCAACCATTTAGTGGGCGAAAAGGTGGCGATCACCTCTCCGGTGGCCCAGACCACGCGAAACCGCCTGCGGGCCATCCTGACCACCCCCCAGGCCCAGTTGGTGCTGCTTGACACCCCAGGCATTCACAAGCCCCACCATCTGCTGGGCCAACGCCTGGTGCAGAGCGCCCGCGGCGCCATCGGCGATGTGGACCTGGTGCTGCTGCTGGTGGACGGCAGCCAGCCCGCGGGCCGCGGTGACGCCTGGATCGTGGAGCTGCTGCGCCAGGCCCGCACCCCCGTGCAGGTGGCCCTGAACAAGAGCGACCGGGTCGGCGCTGACGCCGACGATCTGGAGGCCACCTACCGGGAGCTGATCCCCGACTGGCCCCTGCACCGCTGCAGCGCCCTCACCGGCGCCGGTTGCCCGGCTCTGGTGGAGGCCCTGGCCGCCGCCCTGCCGCCGGGTCCCCACCTCTATCCGCCGGAGATGGTGAGCGACCAGCCCGAACAGCTGCTGATGGCCGAACTGATCCGCGAACAGGTGCTGCTGCACACCCGGGAGGAGGTGCCCCACGCGGTGGCGGTGCGGATCGAGCGCATCGTCGAGGACGGGCCCCGCACCGCCGTGCTGGCGACGGTGCTGGTGGAGCGGGCCAGCCAGAAAGGGATCCTGATCGGCCAGGGCGGGAGCATGCTGCGCGAGATCGGCAAGGGCGCCCGGCTGCAGATGCAGAAGCTGATCGATGGCCCGGTGTATCTCGAACTGTTCGTGAAGGTGGTGCCCAACTGGCGGCGCCATCCCGGACGGCTGGCGGAACTGGGCTACCGGGGTGACTGAGAGCGGCGAGGGGAGGCGGCTGGTGCGCAAGACCGCCGACCCGTGGCTCCAGCGACATCCGGGGCCGACCCAGGCCAGAGGCAGGAGCAGCTCAGGCAGCGCGACGGACCTGAGCCGCTCGAGTCACCCGAAGAGCAACTGAGAGGATGGAGCCCTGCGCCGTCCTGCCGTGAGCCCCAGCCCCGCCTTTCCCCCCACAGACATCCGGGCCTTCCTCAGCTTCTGCGCCGGCGAGTGGATGGCCCTGCGCAGCACCTTCCTGCCGGACGACGCGGCCGCTGCGCTGGAGGCCGGTGCGCTGGAAGCCGGCGAGGGGGATGAATGGCACAGCTCCGAGCGCGGTGAGCTGACGATCCACTACCAGGAGCCCAGCGGGGTCGAAGAGCTCGGCGATCTGCTGATCAGCGGGCCGGGAGCCTCGCCCGGCCGGCGGATCCGCTTCGCCGCCTCCGGCGACTTCGAGGCGGGCGGCGATCGCGGCCGCTGGCAGCTGTGGCCGGATGGCAGCCTTGAACTGCTGCTGTCCCGCGATGGGGTAGCGGTGAGCGAGCGCATCTGGTTCACCAAACCCAACCTGCGCCTGCGCAGCACGATCGAACGCCATGCCGACGGCAGGCCGCTGCGGGCCAGCTTCAGCTCGGAGATCCGGCGGGTCAGTCGCCCCGCCCCGAACACGGCGCCGGCCGGATGACGATGCGCCTCGATGTGGTGAGCCTGGCGCCGGAGTGCGTCGAGGCCCTGCGCGGCTATGGCGTGATCGGCCGGGCCCTGGCCAGCGGCATCGCCGAGCTGCACCTGCACAACCCCCGGGATTACGCCACCGACCGCTACCGCAAGGTCGATGACGAGCCCTATGGCGGTGGTGCCGGGATGGTGCTCAAGCCCGAACCGGTGTTTGCGGCCGTGGAGGCGATCCCGGTCTGTGGCCGCCGCCGCGTGCTGCTGATGAGCCCCCAGGGCCAGCCGCTGCGGCAGGCGGATCTGCGGCGCTGGGCAGGGGAGCACGATCAGCTCGTGGTCCTGTGCGGCCATTACGAGGGATTCGACGAGCGGATCCGCGGCCTGGCGGACGAGGAGGTCTCGATCGGTGACTTCGTGCTGACCGGCGGTGAGCTGCCGGCGATGACGATCATCAACGGCGTGGTGCGGCTGCTGCCGGGAACAGTGGGCACCGCCGCCTCCCTCGACGAGGAGAGCCACAGCTCCCTGCTGCTGGAACATCCCCACTACACCCGCCCGGCCGTGTTCCGGGGTCAGGAGGTGCCGGCGGTGCTGCGCAGCGGCGACCATGGGGCCATCGCCCGCTGGCGGGCGGAGCAGCAGCGCCTGCGCACCGCCGAACGCCGTCCGGATCTCCATGCGCTCTGGCTTGAGAGCCAGGGCGCCGCCGCAGCCGATGACACCGCCGGGGTGGAAGACTGACGCCGACCCGCCGCGCAGCCATGACCCTGAGGATCGGCAACGGATACGACATCCACCGGCTGGTGCCGGGGCGGCCGCTGATCCTGGGGGGACAGACCCTGCAACACCCGGACGGCCTGGGCCTCGATGGCCACAGCGATGCCGACGTGCTTGTGCACGCCATCATGGATGCCCTGCTCGGGGCCCTCTCGCTGGGGGACATCGGCCTCCACTTCCCGCCGGAGGAAGCCCGCTGGAAGGGAGCCGACAGCCTGGAGCTGCTGCAGGCCGTGGTCGAGCTGATCGCCAGCCGCGGCTGGAGCGTGGTGAACCTGGACACGGTGGTGGTGGCGGAGCGGCCCAAACTCAGGCCCCACATCGCGGCGATGCGGGCCGCCATCGCTGCACGCATGGGCCTGGAGCCCGAACAGGTGGGGGTCAAGGCCACCACGAACGAGGGCCTCGGGCCGGTGGGCCGGGAGGAGGGCATCGCGGCCCATGCCGTGGCTTTGCTGGCGCAGCGGTGATGGTGGCGCCGCCGTCGCCGGACAAGGGCATTAACATTCGTTGATGTTCAACCGCTGACGTTTCGACTTGGTCGGACTGCCCCCGGAACACCTCTTCGACATCTCGGTGCGCCACCTCCGCAGCCACGGCGGCGGCAGCGGTCAGGACGTGGCAATCATCGAGCATCTGCGGGTGCGGGTGGATGAGGACGCCCATCAGGCCTGGATCAGCGCTGAACAGCAGTGCTGGGAACCCTGGCTCGAGCAGCAGGAGGGCTTTGTCGGCCGCGATCTCCTCTGGGATCCGCAGCGCCAGGAGGGCATCCTGCTGATCCACTGGGCCAGCCGCGAGAGCTGGCTGGCCATCCCGCCCGAGGAGGTGGCGGCGGTGCAGGCGCGCTTCGAGGCCTGTGCCCGGGATGCCCTGCGGCAGCGCGACGACCAGCCCAATCCCTTCCCCCTGGTGCTGGCCACGGACCAACCACCGGCCAGCCCCCTGCCGGCGTTCGCGGCCGCCGCGTGACCCGGGAGGCCCGCCTCGATCTGGAGCGTCGCCGCCGGCTCGGCATGGTGGAGGCCGTCTGGGGTGAACACAAGAGCGCCGACCAGATCAGCGCAGTCATCGCCGCCCTGGCCGAGGCCGGTGAGCAGGCGCTGGTGACCCGGGTGGATACCGAGAAGGCTGCGGCGGTGCTGGCGGCCCTGCCCGATCTGCCGGTGCGCCACCATCACCAGTCCCGCTGCCTGATCTGTCCCGATCCGCCCGCCGCTGATCCGCACCTGGGGCGGGTGGCGATTCTCAGCGGCGGCACCAGCGACCGGGTCGTGGCCGAGGAGGCGCGTCTGGCCCTGGCCTGCCATCGGGTCGAGGCGGAACTGATCCTGGATGTGGGGGTTGCGGGGCTGCACCGGCTGCTGGCGCGGCTCGACGATCTGACCTCAGCACGGGTGCTGATCGCCTGCGCGGGCATGGAAGGGGCCCTCCCGACGGTGCTGGCCGGCCTGGTGCCCCAGCCGGTGATCGGCGTTCCGGTCGCGGTCGGCTACGGGGTGAGCGCCGGCGGCAAGGCCGCCCTGCACGGGATGCTGGCCAGCTGCGCCCCCGGCCTGACGGTGGTCAACATCGACAACGGCTATGGGGCCGCGATGGCCGCCCTGCGAATTCTTCAGGGGGCCGCCTGGGGCGGCAGCGGCGTTCCGGCCGTCGGCTCGGAGGCGGGGGGATCGATCTCCAGCAGCCCTTGAAGCCAGAGGCTCAGGGAGCGTGGCAGCCGTTGCTGCTGGTGGCGCCGGAGCGCTTCGAGCAGCACGGGGGTGTTGACCCACAGGGGGCCTGGACGCGGGCAGGGACCGCTGGGTTCCATCGACGTCCACCCGAATTCGGTCGCAGTGTGGAAGGCGCCGACGGGCGGGGCAAGCCCCTTCAGAGATGCTTCAGATCGGGGTAGGCGGTGATCAGCTCCTCGGCACTCAGCACCTCGCCGGCGCCTTCTGGCTGCCAGATCACCTCCAGCGCCAGCAGATCCTCGCTGCCGATGGCCCCGAGCCGCTGCAGGGAAGCCCGCAGGGCCTCGGCGCTGTTGGCCCCGTTGAGCTCGAAGGGACGGCGACCGGCGACCAGCAGGGTGATGGCGATGTAATCGCTGGTGGCATCGCTGCTGCCAGGCACCACGGCACTGGATTCGCTGAAGCGGCTGCCGCCCACGTTGGCGGTGATCTCCCGTTGGAGCTTCGAGCGCTCCTGCATCGAGAAGCGGTTGAAGGTGGACTCGGCGCCGGCGAACGGCACCTGGCCCACATCGGTGTGGGCGTACACCCAGAGCTCGGGGTTGCGCAACAGCGACAGGGTGGTCTCCTGGAGAACCCGCTGCAGCCCGGCGGGACTGGAGGTATCGGCGCTGCCGGCCATGCGGCGCAGATCCGACTGGAGCTCGCGGGCGCTGGCGAGCAGGCCCACCTGCACCTGGGCGATGGTCACCGGACCATCGCGACCGGCCAGCAGATCCTCTCCACCGGCGGAGGAGCCGCTGCCGAGACCGGCGACCCCACGCACCGCGTTCAGCAGCAACCCCACCACCGCCATCAGCACCAGGAAGCCGAGCAGGCCGCCACCACCGAATCCAAAGATCGGAACGACGAAGGGGAAGCCCAGGCCGCCGCCGCCGCCGTAATAGCCCCCGCCGCCGTAGTAACCGCCACCGCGGTAGGTGCCGCCACCACCGCGGTAGGTGGAGGGACCGCTGCGGAAGCCGCCGCCCCCGCCATAGCTGCGGGGTGAGGAGGAGCGGAAGCTGCCGCCGCCGATGCGTCCGCCGCTGGCGGCGGATGCCGCCTGGGGCATGCTGAACAGCAGACCGGCCACCAGCACCGGCACGGCCATCAGGGCGGCCATTCGCTGGAGCAGTCGGGGACCCATGGGGGCTCTTGGACGAATGGTGGGAATCTAGGAACCACCCCCCACGATGGTGACCACCTCCAGGACGTCGGTTTCCACCACCGGCTGATCCGCCCAGCGCTCGCGGGGAAGGATGGTGCCGTTGAACTCCACCACCACCAGCCGGGGGTGATAGCCCAGCGCCTCGAGGGCCTGGGCCAGGCTCAGGCCTGCGGGGATGGCCCGGGCTTCCCCGTTCACCTGCAGGGCCATGGTCATCGCCTCGCTCATGCCTCCGCCTCCATGGCCTGGAGCAGCTCCGCCGCCGCGGCCGCGGGATCGGCCGCTTCGGTGATCGCTCGCACCACGGCGACCCGAGCCGCCCCGGCGGCGCGCACGGCGGCGACCCGCTCCCGGTCGATACCGCCGATGGCGAAGAACGGGATCGGACTCTCCCGGGCCGCCTCGCGCACGTAGTCCAGTCCCACCGGCTCCCGGCCGGGCTTGGTGGGGGTGGCATTCACCGGTCCCACCCCCACGTAGTCGCAGCCGTCGCTGACCGCCTGGCGCAGCTGGTCGAGGCAATGGGTGCTGCGGCCGATCAGCCGCTCAGGACCCAGCAGACGGCGGGCCAGCGCCGGCGGCAGGTCGCCCTGGCCGAGGTGCACCCCATCGGCTTCCACCGCCAGGGCGATGTCGATGCGGTCGTTGACCAGGAAGAGGGCCCCGTGGGCGGCGCACCGCTCGCGCAGGGCCAGCGCCTGCTCCAGCCGCCGCCGGTCATCGAGATCGCTGCCCTCCTTGGCCCGGTACTGCACCAGCCGCACTCCTCCCACCAGGGCCGCCGTCACCATCGCCTCCAGCCCCTCCACCGGGCTGGTGACCAGATAGAGGTGGCAGGCGGCGAGACGCCGGCGGCGCTCTCCCGGACCCGCCAGGGCCCGCAGCAGATCGACCTCCAGGTCGTAGAGGCGGTAGCGGATGGCCGCCGCCTCCTGGGCCAGGGCCGGATCGGCGCCGCGGCCGAACTCCTCGAGCACCCGCAGCGCCTCCTGAACCCGGCCCGCATTGGCGGCCAGCACCTGGCCGGGCAGCAGGCGCTCGGCCTGGGCGGGATGGGCCATGCCGTTGCTGGCATCGCTGGCGGTGTGCCGCGCCAGTTTCCAGTGATCGTGGTGATGGCGCCCCAGGCGCTGGCGCAGATCCTTGCAACGGGCCACCAGGTCGGAGCGACCGAGGGCGAAGCGGCACCAGTCCTCGAGCACCCGCAGGCCCTCCCGGGCCCGGTCGAGGTTGGCATCGATCAGACGGGCCACCGCCGGATGGGGCGCCTCGGAACGGGCGATCGGCGCCGCGGTCCCGGCCGGGAGCCCGGGCGAGGCGCTCGCAGAGTCGCCGGCGGGGGTGGGGGACTGGAGCATCGGGGGAAGGGAGCGACCCGCTCAGGCGGGGCGGAGGGTCTGTCTAGGGTGCGACAAAAGGGCACGCTCGCACCATGGCCACCGACGCCGACAACCCGATGCTGGTGCTGATCTCAGGGATTCTGCTGATCGGCGGCATCAGTCTGTTCATCGGCTGGGGTCTCACCCATGCCTACGCCGCCGGCTGAGGCCTCCGCTCCGGCCACCGGGCCCAGGCACTGCCTGGCCTGCTCCGCATCGCGGCCGATCTGGTTCACCAGCGCGTCGAGATCGGCGAACCGCTGCTGGGCCCGCAGCCAGGCCTGTGGCTCCACCGTCAGCCGCCTCCCCACCAGCTCCGGCCGGCCATCGAGCAGATGCACCTCCACGGCCGAGGGCGCGGCGGGATCGACCGTGGGCTGGGGACCGAGGTTCATCACCGCCGGCAGCGGCCCACCGCCCTCAGCGGCGGCATCGATCCACACCCGGGCGGCATAGACCCCTTCACGGGGCAGGAACTTGCGGCCATCGACCTGCAGGTTGGCCGTTGGCCAGCCGAGCTGGCGGCCCAGTCCCCGCCCGCGCACGACCAGACCGCTGAAGCGGTAGGGGCGCTCGAGCAGCCGCCGGGCCTCCTCCACGGCGCCGTCCGCCAGGGCCCGGCGGATACGGCTGCTGCTCACCCGCTCCGGTCCGTCCCAGAGCATCGGCAGCACGGTCACGGCGATGCCGTGACGCTCCCCCAGGCGCTGGAGGGTGCGGGCATCCCCGCTGCGGCCGGCCCCGAAACGGAAGTTGTCGCCCACCGCGACGCGACGGGCCTGCAACTGGCCCAGCAGCACCTGCTCCACGAACGCCTCGGGGCTGAGGGCGGCGAGATCACGGTCGAAGGGCACCAGCACCAGCTGGCGGATGCCGAGGGGCTCCAGCAGGTGGAGCTTCTCCTCCGGCAGGTCGAGCCGCAGACGGGTCTCGCCATGCAGGACCTCGCGCGGGTGGGGCCAGAAGCTCACGACCGTGGGCACGGCGCCGTCGTGGCCGACAGCGTCGTGCAGCGGCCCCACGACAGCGGCGATCACGCGACGGTGGCCCTGATGCAGCCCGTCGAAACTGCCCAGGGCGACGGCGGTGGGCCGCCGAGCGTCGTCCGGACTGTGCAGCGGAATCAACGGGCCATCAAGGGCTCTTGCGACAGGCTCTCCCTTGGCCGATCTTCCCATGGCAAGTTTGGGTGCCCATTCCGTTGTTCGATGGCCGACCCATTGGAGATCCAGCGCATCTCCGCCGCCCTGCGCCGCATGGGCTGGGTGCGGTTCTGGATCCAGATGGCCCTGGGGGTGGTGGTCGTGGGGGTGCTGATCTTCAACAACATCGGCGGCCGGGTGGCGCTCAACGCCGAACGCGCCCTGGGGCTCGGCCCGGGCCTCTCCCTCACCACCCTCTCGTTTCTGGTGCTGCTCTGGAGCCTGTGGCAGGGCTGGCTGGTGATCCGCTGCGGCCGTGCCCTCGCCAGCCCCGTGCGCCCCAGCAAAGGCGAGACCAACCGGCTGATCAAGCGCGGCCTGCTGGCCGATCTGGCCGGTCTTACCCTGGCGGCAATCGGCTACCAGGCCCTGGCGGGCAGCCTGTTCCTGCAGGCCTCGCTGCAGGCCCCGGGACTGTTCGGGCCGATGACGATCCCAACACCGGGCCGCGGACCGATCAGCACCTACCCGATCACGTCGATTGAGATGCTGTCGGTGCTGAGCAACACCCAGGTGCTGTTCGCCCATCTGATCGGCCTCGGGTTCACCCTCTGGCTTCTCCAGCGCATCCACCGGCGGGCCTGACGTCCCGACGCTCCCCCCCGCTCCAACGCCATGGCCCGCATCCTTCTGGTCTCCCATGACGGCTGGCGAACCGGGGCGCCCTACCTGCTGCTGTGGCTGGCCCAGTGGCTGGCCGCCCGGGGCGAGCATGAGCTCGAGGCCTTCGTCGTGCAGGACGGACCGCTGCGCCAGGAGTTCGCCGGGATCTGCCCCACCGGGCACTGGGCACCGGCCCCGCCGCGCCGGCTGCACAGGCGACTGCTGGACCGGCTCGGGGGAGGCGATGCCGACGCGGCCACCCTGCTGCGGCGCACGATCGCCCGCTTCCAGCCGCAGCTGGTTTACCTGAACACCCTGGTGCTCGGGCACCTGCTGGAGGGGCTGGCGGAGGCCTTCCCCGACACCGTTTTCGTCTCCCACGTCCATGAGCTGGAGCACAGCCTCTCGCTCTCGACGACGCCGGCGGACGTGCGCCGCCAGCTGGCGATCAGCGACCGGGTGATCGCCTGCGCCCCCTGCGTGCGCGACAACCTGATCTCCCGCCACGGCCTGCCGGAGGAGCGGGTGGATCTGGTGCGGGTCTTCCTGCCCCAGGCCTCGGCCGAGGCGTTCGCGGCCGCTCCACGGCCGCAGGCCGACAGCGCCGCCCTGCTGGAGCGCCTCGATGCCGAACGCGAGCGGGGAACCTTTGTCTTCGGCTTCACCGGAAGCGCGATCGGCCGCAAGGGATTCGACCTGCTGCCCCTGCTGGTGCGGGCCTGCGCCGAACGGTTCGGCGACCGCCCCTTTCTGGCGGTCTGGGTGGGCTGCAGCCCCGGCAGCCCGTCACACGGGCTGGCGCTGCAGGACCTGCAGCGCCTGGGGCTCGAGCAACGGGTGCTGCTGCACGGCCCCGTCGCGTCGGCCGTGCCGGCGATCGGCCGGTTCTCCGCGGTGTCGCTGCTGTCGCGGGAGGACCCATACCCGGTGGTGTGCCTGGAGGGGGCGGCCCTGGGGGTGCCCACGGTCTGCTTCGAGCAGTCCGGCGGCATGCCGGAGTTCGTGGCCGGGGGCCATGGCCTGGCGGTGCCCTATCTCGACCTGACAGCCTTCGCCGACGCCCTCCATAGCCTGGCCTGCGACCCTGCCCAGCACCAGCGCCTCGGCCAGGCGGCCCGCGAGCGGGTGTTCCGCGAATCAAGCATCGCGGTGGCCGGTCCGGCCATCGCGGCGCTGATCGAGGCGGAGATCGCCGCCAGGGGCGCAGCCTCCCGCCTGCCCTCGGCATCAGCGTGAGCGGAAGCGACCCGAAGGCCGCCGAGGGGGCGAGCGCCAGCCAGCCGGGGCGGCACGGGGAGCGCGCGGGCAGCCCACCCCTGATCAGCGTGGTGATGCCCGTGCTGAACGCCGCCGATCACCTGCCCCGCTGCTTGCGTTCCCTGGCAGGGCAACAGGAGCGGGCCTTCGAGGTGATCGTGGTGGATGGGGGCTCAGGCGATGGCAGCCTCGAGCAGGCGGGGCAGCGACTGAGCGCTGCCGCGGTTCCCCATCGGCTGATCACCCTGCAGGGCTCCAGCATCTACGGGGCGATGAATCACGGCATCGGCTGCGCCCGGGGGGACTGGCTCTATGTGCTCGGCGCCGATGACGCCCTGGCGGACGACAGAGTGTTTGCCGCGATGGCACAGGCGCTGCGGCTGGCCCCGCCCCGGGTGCTCGTGGTGCATGGGGACGTCTGGATCGAAGATCCGGGCTACCGCTATGGCCAGGCCTGGACCCTGCCGCAGCTGCTGGAACGCAACCTCAGCCATCAGGCGGCGTTCTACCGCCGGGCCGCGATCCAGGACCTGGGCATCACCTATAACGAGGCCTACCCCCTGTATGCCGACTGGGATTACAACATCCGGCTGCTGGCCCGGGGACCGTTCCAGCACGTGCCGATCCTGATCGCCTCCTATGCCTGCGGCGGCGCCTCCTCCCGCCGGCAGGACGAACGGTTCCTGGCCGAAAAGGAGGCCCGGGCCCTGGAAGCCTGCGGATGGCGCGCCTGCTGGCAGATGCCCCCGGACCGCTTTGCCCTGGGCTGCAACCAGCGCGGATCGGAGCCGCGGCCGCTGCAGCGGCTGCTCAACCGGGGCCTCTGGGCCGGACGGCGCCGGCTGCAGTGGCTGGCGCGGCTCAGGACTCGGCAGGCCGCTGCAGATCGGGCAGGCTGAGGCAATCGCCCCGCCAGAACAGCTCGGGCTGGAGCGGCGTCAGGGAGGCCCCGCCCTGCCCCACCCAGGCCACATCGGTGGGCCAGGTCGTCGGACCCGCCACCGGGGCCTCGGTCTCGTCGACCACCTCGCCGGCGAGCCAGTAATAGGTGCGCCCGCGGGGGTCCTCGCGCCGGTCGAACTGATCCACGTAGCGCCGCACGGCGGTGCGGCACCAGCGCAGCGGCCCGATCGCCTTCGCCTCCCGCGGCGGCACGTTGAGGTTGAGCAGCATCGCCTCTGGCCAGCCCTGCTCCAGCAGGTCCTCCGCCACATCGAGGGCGAGGCGGGCGGCGGGCTCGAAGCGGCGCCAGTGGAAGTCGGCGCTGCTCACCGCCAGGGCGGGGAAGCCCTCGATCGTGCCCTCCATCGCCGCCGAGACGGTGCCCGAATAGAGCACGTCGGTGCCGAGGTTGGGCCCGTGGTTGATGCCGGAGAGCACCAGCTGCGGCGGCTCTTCCAGCAGGCGGAACAGGGCAAGCTTGACGCAGTCGGAGGGGGTGCCACTGCAGGCCCAGGCGGTGACCCCGGGGGCGAACAGCTCATCGGCGCGCTCGGCCCGCAGGGGGGTCTGCAGGGTGAGGCCATGGCCGGTGGCGGAGCGCTCCTGATCAGGACACACCACCGTGACGGCATGGCCGCGGCGGGCGGCCTCTCCAGCCAGGGCCTGGATGCCGTCGGCGAAGACGCCGTCGTCGTTGCTGATCAGAATCCGCAGCGGTGCCATTGGAACCCGTTCTCGCCGTGGACCACCGGGCGCACCATAGGCGCAGCCTGGAGCCTGCCACCGGCGGCTGCCTAAAGTGGCCCGTCGAGACACCGCCTCCTTGAGCGCCACCGTCAGCCTTCAGCAGCTCACCCAGCAGCTCGACGCCCTCGAGGCCGAAGCCGCCGCCGCCATCGCCGCAGCCCCCGACGCCGCGGTGCTCGAGGAGCTCCGGGTCGGTCTGCTCGGCAAGAAGGGCCGGCTGTCCGGGGTGCTCGGCGCCATGGGGCGCCTGCCCGGCGACGAGCGGCCGGTGGTGGGTCAGCGGGCCAATGTGCTCAAGGAGCAGCTGCAGCAGCTGCTGGGCGAGCGGCTGGAAGCGGTGAAGTCGGCCGCCATGGCCGAACGGCTCGAGCGCGAGCGCATCGACGTGACGGCCCCGAGCCGCCACGTGCCCCCCGGGCGCCGCCATCCGCTGATGGCCACGATCGAGGAGATCGTCGACATCTTCGCCGGCTTGGGCTATCGCGTCGCCGAAGGCCCCGAAGTGGAGACCGACCACTACAACTTCACGGCCCTGAACATCCCCGAGCACCACCCGGCCCGGGACATGCAGGACACCTTCTACCTCGACGGCGGCCGGCTGCTGCGGACCCACACCTCACCGGTGCAGATCCGCCATCTCGAGGCCAATCCACCGCCGGTGCGGATCGTGGCCCCCGGCCGCGTCTACCGGCGCGACGCCGTCGATGCCACCCACTCGCCGGTGTTCCATCAGGTGGAGGTGCTGGCCCTGGATGAAGGGCTCGACTTCAGCCACCTGCGCGGCACGGTGACCACCTTCCTGCAGCAGTTCTTCGGCGATCTGCCGGTGCGGTTCCGGGCCAGCTACTTCCCGTTCACCGAACCCTCCGCCGAGGTGGACGTCCAATGGCGCGGGCGCTGGCTCGAGGTGATGGGTTGCGGCATGGTCGATCCGGCCGTGCTGGAGGGGCTGGGCATCGACCCGGGCCGCTGGAGTGGCTTCGCCGCCGGCCTCGGGGTGGAGCGTTTCTGCATGGTGCGCCACGGCATCGACGACATCCGTCGCCTCTACACCAGCGATCTGCGCTTTCTCGAGCAGTTCTGAGGCAGGGGGCTGAGGCAAGGGGCCGATGGCTCCCTCATACACTGGTCAGGCCCCCTGATCGCGATCGGTGCCCCGCGTCGGACTGATCGTGAACGATGGCAAGGATCTGGCGATCGCCACCGCCGACCGGATCCAGCAGCGCCTGCAAGCGGCCGGGCTGGAGGTGGTGCGGGTGAGCAGTTCGGGTGGGGTGGTGGGTTTCGCCAACCCCGACCAGCACCTGCGCAGCAAGGGATACAGCGCCTGCGTGCCCAGCTCCTTCGATCCCGGAATGCAGCTGGCCGTGGTGCTGGGAGGGGATGGCACCGTGCTCTCCGCCGCCCGCCAGACCGCACCGATCGGCGTGCCGATCCTGACGATCAACACCGGCCATCTGGGCTTTCTAGCCGAGGCCTACCTGGCCGACCTGGACAAGGTGCTCGATCTGGTGGTGGCCGGCGACTGGACGATCGAGGAACGCTCGATGCTGGTGGTGAGCGTGATGCGGGGCGAACAACGGCGCTGGGAGGTGCTCTGCCTCAACGAGATGGCCCTGCACCGGGAGCCGCTCACCAGCATGTGCCATTTCGAGATCGCGATCGGCCGCCATGCCCCGGTGGACATCGCCGCCGACGGGGTGATTCTCTCCTCTCCCACCGGCTCCACGGCCTACGCCCTCAGTGCCGGCGGTCCGGTGATCACGCCGGACTGCCCGGTCCTGCAGCTCACTCCGATTGCCGCCCACTCCCTGGCCTCCCGCGCCCTGGTGTTCAGCGACCGGGAGCCGGTCACCGTGTTTCCTGCCACCCCCGAACGGCTGATGATGGTCGTCGATGGCAGTGCCGGCTGCTACATCTGGCCCGAAGATCGGGTGCTGGTGCGCCGCAGCGACGATCCGGTGCGCTTTGTGCGGCTGGCGGACCATGAATTCTTCCAGGTGCTGCGCAACAAGCTGGGCTGGGGGCTGCCCCACGTCGCCAAGCCTGGCAGCGATGGGCTCGGTGGCGGATGAGCGGCGAGCGGATCCTGCTGCTGGGGCCGGAGGCCGACCGCCTGGCGCCACGCCTGGAGCTGTCCGGGTACCAACCGATCGCCGAGGGGGATGACCTCTCCCCCCGGGCCGTGATCCTCTCGCCCGGCGAGGAAGCACGGATCCCGGGGCTGCGCGGCCGCTGGCCGGGGATCCCTCTGCTGCTGGGCGTGGAGGAGGACAGCGTGGCGGGCCGGGTGCGCTGTCTGGCCAGCGGCGCCGACGACTTCTGGCTGACCGCCCTCGGCCCCAGCGATCTGCTTACCCGGCTGCGGCTGCACCTGGCCGCCCCCTGCCCGCCGACGCCACCGGAGCAGGCGTGGCGGGTGGCGGACCTGGAGGTGAGCCCGAGCCGCCGGGACGTGCGGCGCGGCGCCCGCGCCATCGCCCTCACCGTGCGGGAGTACCAGCTGCTGCTGCTGCTGATCCGACAGGCGGGCCGGGTGGTGAGGCGGGAGCAGATCCTGCGCGAGATCTGGGACGACCAGCCGGGAGCCGCCAGCAACGTGATTGAGGTCTACGTGCGCTACCTGCGCCAGAAACTGGAGGAGGGGGGCGAGAAGCGGATCATCCACACCGTGCGCGGCCAGGGGTACTGTCTCAGCGACGGGCCGCCGCCCCGGGGCTGAAGGCGGCACCGGGGCTCTGCCCGATCCCGCCAACGTCTGCCTGTGCCGGGCCCCGGTCCCACTCCCGCCAACCTCCCCAGCCGCGATGGCCCAGACGCGACCCCATCCCGTCCTGATCGCCGGGCTCAGCCTGACGGTGACCCTGCTCTCCGCGCTGGCCGTCCAGGCCCGCAGGCCCGCCGCCCCACCGGCCTCGCCGCGGTCCTCGCCCCCGGCCCCGCCAGCACTGGCCGCCGCAGCCGACCAGCCCCCCCAGCAGCTGCCGCTGGAGGCCCAGTGGTGCCTGCCGGACGGCGCCTGCATCGCCCTGGAGGTGGCGGATGAGCCCCGGGAGCAGGCGATGGGGCTGCAGCTGCGCGGCCCCCTGCCACGCCTGCGGGGCATGTGGTTCCCCTTCAGGCCGGCGCAGACGCTGCGTTTCTGGATGCACCGGACGCCGGAACCGCTCGACATGCTGTTTCTGCGAGAAGGCCGGGTGATCGCGATCGAAGCTGGGGCCGCCCCTTGCCCGCACCTGCCCTGCCGCAGCTACGGACCCGATGAAGCGGCCGATGGGGTGGTGGAGCTCGCCGCCGGCGAAGCCGCCCGCCTGGGGATCACGGTCGGCAGCCAAGCGCTGATCCGGCCGATCGCGCCGGGACGCTGATCAGCAGCGACGCCTGCAGGAGCGGATCCGCCGGGGCAGCCCATCGCCGTAAGCCACTTAAACTCCAGAGCCCGACAGCTCGGCTCGTGACTCCGAGGGCCGTGCGATCCACCAGCCATCCACTCCAGCGCCGTCCATGACCTTGAAGCCCGCCGGCGAGGCGAACAGCGTGACAGCCAGGCCCGATTCGCTGAAGCAGGCAGCGGTGAGTCGAGCCACCGATGTCTACGTGAGTATTCGCAAGCGGCTTTGGCAGGATCTTCATCCGCGGGTGTACATCAACATCCGCAATCCCGACCTCAGCTACTTGGTCAACAACACCGCCTTCAATTTCTGGACGCGGGTCGCGCAGCGCAACGCCGCCTTCGATGCGATCTACGCGGGCAGCCCCACCCCAGCCAGCGGCGGCGGCGGCACGGCCCAGCCTCGGCAACTGGCCAGTCCGGCGGCTACCGCCGGTCCCCATCCTGAGGCAAAGGTGATGGCTGCTCCCCACTCCGGGGCCGCGATCCAGGAGCGCCTCGCGGCGATCAACGCCGATTCGCTCGATGCCCGATCAGCAAGGCCTCCCGCTATGGCGTCGCCATCCTCGAAGACATCCTCCCCGATGCCAAGCGCGAGATCGCCCTCCGGGACTTCGCGACAATCAAGGAGGTCCCGGCTACGCCGATGGGCAGTGGCGTGCGCTGCTACAGCCGCAAACCGTCAGCCTCCTTCCGCGAGATCTTCGACGAGCTGACCCTCACCGTCACCAAAACGCTCTACGGCATCGGCTATCACCCCCCCAAGGATCGCTTCGGCTTCGTTCAGAGGCTTGAATTTGAAACAGAAGACCGCAACGATCCCAACACGATCCTGCACATCGATCGCCACATCCCCTCCATCAAACTCTTCTATTACCCCCATCCCATCAGCAGCCCAGACCTGAGCCCATTCGGATACATTCCCGAAAGCCACATCATTAATCAGAATTACATCAACGAGGTTCGCTCCACCTTCCAGCGCCGCACCTACGGCAGCAAGCCTTTCGCCATGCACAACCCCACTGGCAATCCTGAGCTGCCGATCCTGGTGAAGGGCAACAGCCTGGTTCTCACCTATACGAATGGTCTGCATCGCCGTACCCCCTTCGGCGGCAGCGCTTTGCCCGGTGCCATCCGGGAAGCGGCCTGTTTCATGTTCTACAACCTGCACACCCGCCTCAAACTCCTGAGCCAGGTCCTTTGATCCAGCTCCACTGATCGCTGCCAGCAGCTCGTCGACGGCCGATCTGTTCAAGCCGATCTGTTCAACAGGTTCTCTATGGCAGACGGTCTGCGGCTTCATCTTTTGGCGGAGATCTTCGGCACGATCTCCTCTCCATAGGTCCTCCCCAGGGGGTCAACGGCGAGCAAGCCGCTGCAGGCGAACTCTTCTGCTGGAAGTCCTTCGCTGGAAAGACCCGGGGAATCCCCCGACCGCACCCGGGCTGCCCTGACACTCATGGCCCGGGCACCGGCGCCTGGCTCGCCCCTGAAAGCCCCTCAGCCCGACCACCGGCCGGCAGCCGCCCCTTGAGCACCAGCACCGGGTTCAGCGGGGCCAGCCGGGTGCCGTCGGCCAGGGGAGCCCCGCGCCAGGCCTGGTGCTGCCCCACCGTGACCCGCAGCCCCGCCGCCTCCAGCGGCGGCCGCAGCTCCGCCAGCGCCTCCAGGGTGGCCAGGGGGATCACCACCACCCCGCCGGGGCGCAGCCGCGCCAGCACCGCCGTCAGCACCGCGACCCGCTCGCGGCCGCCGCCGCCGATCAGCACCCGGTCGGGATCGGGCAGCTCAGCCAGGGCCTCGGGGGCCCGGCCCTCGAGCACCCCGGCCGGCACCACGCCGAGGCGGTCGGCATTGGAGCGGATCAGGCTCGCCGCTCCGCCGCGCTGCTCCAGGGCCCAGAGCGCCAGTCCCGGCCGCAGCCGCAGGGCCTCCAGGCCCACCGAGCCCACGCCGGCGCCGATGTCCCAGAGCACGCCGCGCTCCGGCAGCTCCAGATCGGCCAGCAGCTGAATGCGCATCTCGCGCTTGGTCATCAGGCCGGGGCGGTCCTCGTGCTGCAGGAACAGGCCGTCATCGAGGCCGAACAGGGGCAGGAAGCCCGGATCGGGTGGGGGTGCCGGCGGTTCGGCGATCAGCAGCACCAGATGCAGCGGATCGCAGTCGGGCGGCAACATGGCCCCGGGGGCCAGGCGCTGCACCCGCTCGGCCGGGTGCCCCAGCCGCTCACACAGCCAGACGGCATAGGCGGCCTCCAGGCCGGAGGCCGCCAGGATCGCCCGGACCTCCTGGGCGCCGCCTCGGCTGGGATCGGTGAGCACCGCCAGGGCGGCGGGGCGTTTCTGCAGCGCCGCCGCCAGCGGCTCGGGATCGCGGCCGTGCAGGCTGATCCAGCTGGCGTCCTGCCAGGGGCGACCGAGGCGGGCGAAGGCCAGCTGCAGGGAGCTGGGGGCCGGATGGAAGCGCAACTGATCGGCGCCGAAGCGTTGCAGCAGCAGCCGGCCGATGCCGAACCAGAGCGGATCGCCGCTGGCGAGCAGCACCACCGCCTGGCCCGCCGCCAGGGCCTGCTCCAGCGGCGGCAGGAGCTGGTCCGGACGGTCACTGGCCAGCAGCTCCGGGCAGGCCCGCGCCGGCGCGATCCGCCCGGCGGCCTGCTCGATCTGCCACCAGGGCTGCAGCTGGGCCAGCAGCCGCTGGGGCGCCGCCACCAGCTGCGCCGCCCGCAGCAGCGCCTGCGCAGGGGAGGCCAGCGTGGCGGGTCCGCCGGCATCGCTGCCGATCACCTCGATCCGGCCGGGAGAGCGGTCCGGGGTTGCACCCCCACAGCCACCCTCGCCGCCGCCGCCGGCCCATTCCCTGCCCAGGGCGCCTCCCCTGTCACTGACGCCATGATGGCCCGAACCGCCCCGCCACACCCCAGCGATGAGCGATCGCCGCCAGCGCATCCATGAGCTGGTGCTGGCCCTGCTGGCCCAGCAGAAGGAGCTGGAGCTGCTGGCCGGCGAGGGCAGCGCCCGGGCCGACAGCGATCCCGCCACCTGGATCGAGCGCAACCGGCGAGTGGTGCAGCGCTACCAGGCTCTGGTGCGCTCCGCCGTGACCCTCGACGCGCTGGTGGACCAGGAGGTCTCCGGTGACGATCTGAGGGAACCGCGCTGAAGCGGCGCGGAGCCGGCGGTGAGGTGAGCGGCGGCGCAGGGCCGTGCGGCGGACTCAGGACAGGGGCTGCGGCGCCCTCAGACCGGAGAGCAACCGCAGGAAAGGCTGCTCAAGCAGACGCACCCCCTCGGCGCTGAGGTGGTTGGAATCAACCATCACCATCCGAGCGCCTTGGTGGGTGGAGCACTGCCGCGCCTCCGGCGGACAGACGATCGGGAACGTGCGGAAGACATGCAGATTGGGCAGTTCGGCCTCCAGCGCCGTGAGGGTCCGGTTCAGGAGGGCGTGACTGCGCACCAGGGACTCGCGGTTCACCCGCTGCGGGCGACAGGCCGGATCCAGGGCTGAAGCCGGGCGGTACCACTCCACCAGACAGAGGCTGGCTGGAACCTGCGATTTCGGACGTTGCGGAAAGAACGGCAGCGGACCGAACACAATCTCTTCTGCCCCCCGGGCCTGCAGGCCACGGGCCAGGGAGCGGAGGGCCTGGGCCGAGGCGGCCTGGGCCGCCCGCTGACGCGCACCACCGTCACTGATGGTGTAAGCCGGCAACTTCACGGACACCACGACAACGTCACCGGGCCTCACGTGCTGCAGCAGCCACTGCTCGCGCCTGCGGCTGTGGCGTGCACAGCCCTGGCGAGCGGCGATCCGATCGGCACCGTTGGCCCAGGGGCTGAACCACGGGAACGGACAGCTGCCGCGAGACTGGACGCTCACATTGCGATGGCCCTGGCTGAGCAGGGCAGCGCCGAGCGGCATCAGCATCTCGGTGTGGCTGTCGCCCTCGAAGTACAGGGTGGGCTGAGCGGCATGGGGCTGGGCGAGGCAGCGCCGGTCCGGCGCGGACACGGCGACCGGAGCCGTCGGTTCCTGGAAGCAGTTGGCCGTGCTGAACGCGGTTCCGGGGATCGCGTGGCCGTTGGCAAAATCCAGCCCCGCGCGGCTGCGGTCGCCGAGGAACAGGGCTCCACGCGCCGGTCCCTGCAGCAGGCCGATGCCGAGGCAGGCGATCAGGGAGAGCAGCGGATAACCGAACAGGGCCCGCAGGCGTGGGCCGTCGGCCCGGGCGGCAGGATGGCGGAAATGGGATTCCAGCCGATAGGAGAGCAGGGTGAGCGCAAGGATCACCAGCAGAGTCGGCAGCACCGTGACGCGGTTCAGGCCGAGGCTCCAGCGGGCGAGCACGATCACCGGCCAGTGCCACAGATAGAGGGAATAGGAGCGCACACCGAGCCACAGGCAGAGGGAATGGGACAACCAGCCACCGGGGCCGCGCCGCGCCTCCAGACCGATCAGCAGGATCACACTCGCGGCCACACAGGCCGCAGTGGCCGGCAGACGCAGCTCCGGCGGCGTGACCATCACGGCGATCAGCAGCGCCAGCGCCGGCAGGGACAGGCGTCGGCAGGCACGCCCCCAGAGCCCGGGGCCTGATCCCGGATCCAGCCCGGAGCCTGGCTGCGGCAGCGGCCGCAGCAGCCAGGCCAACGTTCCGGCCGCCAGCTCCCAGAACCGCGCCGGCATCAGATAAAAGGCCGCCTCGCCCTGACCGCGGGCCTGCAGCAGGGCCAGCACCGCCAGGGAGCTGATGCTGAGGCCGATGCTGATCCAGGCCAGGCGACGGCGATCCGGCGGGCAAGACCTCCTGGCGAAGCCACACAGGACCAGCACGAACGGCCAGACCAGGTAGAACTGCTCCTCGACCCCGAGCGACCAGGTATGCACGAAGGGGTTGAAGCGCACATCCGATTGGAAGTAGCCCCCGCCCTGGCGCAGAAGATAGACATTGGAAACCCCGAACAAGGCGGTGATTCCGGTTCGTAGGATCGGCGCGAAGACCCCTTCACCGGGATGGACCAGGGCCGAGAACAGAACGGCCGTCACCAGCACACAGGTGATCAGAGCTGGATAGAGCCGGCGAAAACGCCGGGTGTAAAAGTCGAGCAGAAATTGTCGGATTCCCCGAGCAGGATGCCCCACCAGAGAGGCGGTGACGACATAGCCCGAGATCACAAAGAAAAGATCGACACCCAGATAACCACCTGGCAGCAGTGAGGGATTCAGATGGTTGAGAAGAACGACCAGAACCGCCAGTCCCCGCAGGCCATCAATCTCCGGTCGATAGAGGCGGATCGAGCGTGCATCGCCGTCGGGCAACGGGGTTGGGGGCATCGGGAGTGAGCGACGACCAACGGGGCAGGGGAGAACGGAATCGATCGGGCCTGATCGCTGCCGCGAGTGGGCGAGTGGGGATTCTGTGGGGATTGATTCCGATCAGCAACGCGGCGGATGCCAGTTTCCGAGCATGCTTCAGGTGATGGCGCGATCCTGACATCGGCTGCGCTCCGGTTCCTCGCTGCTCTGACAAGCTGGGGCCAATCACGCCGCCATGATGTCGCCACTGGGCCTCCCCCGCTTCCCGTTCCGACCGGGGCGTCGCCGGCATGACGCCGATCGGGAGCCCGCCAGCTGGGGCCGTCCCTTCGGGCTGAGCTGGGAGCGGCCGTACAGCGTGCGCTACGCCAGCAACCTCGATGACGGCCCCAACCACGGCATGCCCCTGGGTGGCTTCGGGGCCGGCTGCATCGGCCGCGCGCCCGATGGCACCTTCAACCTCTGGCATCTCGACGGGGGAGAGCACTGGTTCGGCACCCTGCCCGACTGCCAGTTCGCTCTGTTCGAGAGCGACGGCGCCAGCGGCCGGGCCCATGCCCTGGCGGTGCGGCCGGAGGCTGACGCCTCCCGCCCTGGCAGCGACCCACCGCTGCCGGCCTGGAACTGGTACCCCGCCAGCAGCGTCGACCAGGCCACCGGCAGCTACAGCGCCCGCTTCCCCCTGAGCTGGACCGAGTACGCGGGGGTCTTCGCCGCCCGGGTGCGCTGCGAGGCCTTCAGTCCGATCCTGCCGGGCGACTACCGGCGCAGCAGCTATCCGCTGGCGGTGTTCCGCTGGACCCTCAGCAACCCCACCGACCGCCCTCTGGAGCTGTCGCTGCTGCTCAGCTGGCGCAACACCACCGGCTGGTTCACCAACACCGACCCCTCGGCCAGCGTTCACTTCCGCGACGACGGCAGCCCCGAACACAACTACGTGCCCGCCATCGGCCGCAGCGAGGGCCAGCGGAACCGCTGGATCGATGACGGGCCCCTGCGCGGCGTGCTGCTGGAGGGGCCGCGCTCCCAGCCGATCGCCGAGGGCGAAGGGCAGTGGTGCATCGCCACCGATGCCGGCCTCGAGACGACGCACCCGGGCCTGCAGATCATGCGCTGCAGCCGCTGGAACCCCGCCGGCAGCGGCGCGGAGCTCTGGGAGCCATTCCAGCGGGACGGCAGCATCCCGGACAGCGACAACGACCGCCGCAGCGGCGCTGACGATCCGGCCAGCGCCGCCCTGGCGGTGAAGCTGACCCTGGAGCCGGGGGCCACGGTCGAGATCCCGCTGGTGATCAGCTGGGATCTGCCGGTCACGGCCTTCGCCACCGGCAGCCGCGCCCTGCGCCGCTACACCGATGTCTTCGGCAGCGGCGGTGACAAGGCCGCGGCGATCGCGGCCGAGGCCCTGCGCGACTGGCGGCAGTGGCGGCAGGAGATCGAGACCTGGCAGGCGCCGGTGCTGGCCCGCGCCGATCTGCCGGAGCCCCTGCGGATGGCCCTGTTCAACGAGCTCTACGACCTGGTGAGCGGTGGCACCCTCTGGACCGCCGCCACCCCCCAGGATCCGGTGGGCCGGTTCGGCGTGCTGGAGTGCCTCGACTACGCCTGGTACGAAAGCCTCGACGTCCGCCTCTACGGCTCCTTCGCCCTGCTGCAGCTCTGGCCGGAGCTCGACAAGAGCGTGCTGCGCAGCTTCGCCCGCGCCATCCCGGCCGCCGACCCGACGCCACGGCCGATCGGCTGGTACTTCACCCAAGGCAAGGGGCGCGTCGAAGCGGCCCGCAAGGTGGCCGGCGCCACCCCCCACGATCTCGGAGCCCCGAACGAGCGCCCCTGGGACGCCACCAACTACACCGCTTACCAGGACTGCAACCTCTGGAAGGACCTGGCCAGCGACTTCGTGCTGCAGGTGTGGCGCACCTTCCGCCTGGCGCCCGGCGGAGAGGATCTGCGCTTCCTGGCCGACTGCTGGCCCGCCGCCGTGCAGGCCCTGCGCCACCTCAAAAGCTTCGATGCCAACGACGACGGCCTGCCCGACAACGGCGGCGCCCCCGACCAGACCTTCGACGACTGGCCCCTGCGCGGCGTAAGCGCCTACTGCGGTGCCCTCTGGATCGCCGCCCTCGAGGCGGCGTTGGCCATGGGTCAGCGCCTGCAGCTGGAGCTGGGCCTCGACACCAGCGGCGAGCAGCGGCAGTTCGGCGACTGGCTGGAGCGCTCCCGCGCCAATTTCGACCGCCTGCTCTGGAACGGCGAGTACTACAACATCGACGCCGAAAGCGGCACACCGGTGGTGATGGCCGATCAGCTCTGCGGCGATTTCTATGCCCGCCTGCTCGGGCTGCCGCCGGTGGTGAGCGACGAACGGGCCCGCTCGGCCCTGAAGGCGGTGCGCGAGGCCTGCTTCGAGCGTTTTGAGGGCGGGACGCTGGGGGTGGCGAACGGGCTGCGCCGCGATGGCACCCCCCTCGACCCCAACGGCACCCATCCCCTCGAGGTCTGGACCGGCATCAACTTCGGCCTGGCGGCTTACTACCGGCTGATGCGCGACCAGGACACGGCCTTCGCGATCTGCGGCGCCGTGGTCGAGCAGGTGTACGGCGGCGGCTTGCAGTTCCGCACGCCGGAGGCGATCACGGCCGCCGGCACCTTCCGGGCCTGCCATTACCTGCGAGCGATGGCGATCTGGGCCCTGTGGGCCACCCATACCGACTGGACGGCGATCCCAGGGGCCGACCGGCCGCCGCTGGTTGCGTCATGACAGCGGCCCACCACACCACCAGGCAGCCGCTGCAGGCAGGGACGGGCGGCAGCCCGGACCACTTCCGGCACCGGCTCATGCGGCTCGGCCGGCCGCTGCTGGCGCTGCTGCTGCTGGCGACCGTGGCCCTGGGATGGCCCAGCGGCGCCCTGGCCCAGATCCAGGCCAGCCCGGAGGAAACCGGCACCGGGCTGGTGCGCAGCCTCGAGAGCCTGCGCGACCTCGATTACCAGAGCTGGCAGGTGGTCGCCTATCGCGACGCCCCCCCGGACCCCGGGGCGCCGGTGGTGCTGCGGATCGTCGGCTATCCCGGCCGGGTGCGCCTCGACCACCCCACCCCCCTGCTGGTCAGCAGCGGCCGGCGGTTGTGGGAACTGGCCGACATCACCCTGCAGAGCCCCAAGCTGGCCGGTGATGGCCGGGCGGCGGCGGCGGAATTCGACCTCACCCCCCTGCTGGCCGATCTGGGCCAGAACCGCCCGCTGCGGCTGGAGCTGCCCGGGGTGTTCACCGAGCTGCCGGTGCCCCCCTATGTGGTGGGGGAATGGCGGAGCCTGCCCGACTGGCGGGAGAGCGAGGCGTGAGCGAGCGCCTGGCCGAGGCCCGCTGGGCGAGCTGGATGCAACGGGCCCTGCAGCTGGCGTCCCTCGGTCGCGGCCGCACCAGCCCCAACCCGATGGTGGGAGCCCTGGTGCTCGATGCGGGCGGACGGCTGGCGGGCGAGGGCTTCCACGCCCGCGCCGGCGAGCCCCACGCCGAGGTGGGGGCCCTGGCCCAGGCGGGTGAGCGGGCCCGCGGCGGCACCCTGGTGGTGACCCTGGAGCCGTGCAGCCACCACGGCCGCACCCCACCCTGCTGCGAGGCGGTGCTGGCGGCCGGTATCGCCCGGGTGGTGGTGGCGATGGTCGATCCCGATCCCCGCGTCGCCGGCAGTGGTCTGGAACGCCTCAGGCAAGCGGGCCTGGAGCTGATCGTGGGGGTGGGCGAAGCGGAGGCGCAGCGGCTGAATCGTGCCTTTGTGCAGCGCGTGCGCGAGGGACGCCCCCTGGGGGTGCTCAAGTGGGCGATGAGCCTCGATGGCCGCACCGCCCTGGCCAATGGCGACAGCCAGTGGATCAGCGGTCCGGCGGCCCGGGAGCGGGTGCACCGGCTGCGGGCGCAATGCGATGCGGTGATCGTGGGGGGCGGCACCCTGCGCGCCGACGACCCGCTGCTCACCAGCCGCGGGCGGCGTAGCCCGGAACCCTTGCGGGTGGTGCTCAGCCGCGGTCTCGATCTGCCGGGCACGGCCCGGCTCTGGGACCGCGCCGCGGCGCCGACCCTGGTGGCTCACGGACCGGAGGCCCCCGCCGAGGGGCGGCAGCGGCTCGATGGCCTGGGGGTGGAGCGGCTGGAGCTGGAGGCCTGTGAACCGCAGGCCCTGTGCCGGGCCCTGGCGCAACGGGGCTGCAACCAGGTGCTGTGGGAGTGCGGTCCCGAGCTGGCCGCGGCCGCCCTGCGCCAGGACTGCATCCAGGAGCTGGTGGCGGTGATCGCCCCGAAGCTGCTCGGCGGCACCGCGGCCCGCACCCCCCTTGGCGATCTGGGGCTGGAGCGGGTCCATGCGGCCCCCCCCTGGCAGGACCGAGGGCTGGAGCGCCTGGAGGGGGATCTGCTCTGGAGCCTGGAGGCCGGGATCAGATCAATTCCGGATGCAGGGGATCCCCCTTGAACGGCCCCACCAGCGCCTCGGTGATCCAGCCGGCGTAGAAGCCCCCGGGCTGGGGTCGCACCGGCTCACCATCGAGCCAGCAGCCATCCATCCGGCCGGGGTAGACGCCCAGCCAGCCCGCCAGCTCCCGGAAGGCCGGAGTCGGCTCCGGGTAGGACCAGAGGGCCGCCGACCGCCGCTGGGGCACACCGTCCGGCCCGGGCACCACCAGGTCGAAATAGCGGGCCACCCCCTTCCATTCGCAGACACTGCGACCGGGAACCGGCTCCAGCAGGGCCGGGTCGATCGTCTCCGGCGGCAGGTAGAGGGTGGGGGGATGGAAGGTTTCGAGCACGCGCAGGCTGCGGCGGCTCTCGGCGATCAGCCGGCCGGCCGCCTCGATGCGCACCAGCTGGCTGGACGCCTCCAGGGCCGGCGGCCGGGGGTAGAGGGCCACCCGCTCCCGGCCATCGGCCAATCGCCAGGGTGCCGCGGCGCCTGAGGTCGTCACCGGCCTTCAGCCCGGGATGAAGTGGCGCAGGCGCCGAGCCTCGGCGGCGGCACGGCCCTGCAGTTCGGCATCGGAGAGGTTCGCCTCCTCCCGCTGCAGAGCCGCCAGTACATCGGCTTCCTCCACCGCGAAACCCTCACAGCGGGCCAGGGCCAGGAAGGCCTCCAGGTCGAGGGGATCCTCCTCCTGGGCGTGGAGCCGGGCATCGAGCTCGGGCCGGCCGCGGCTGTGGGCCAGAAAGGCGTCCAGCTGCTCGAGGCTCATGGGACAGATCCAGGGAGAGGGCGTGGCCGCACCCTACCCAGGCCGGAGCCGGACGCCGCGGCGCCTGCCCTCGCTGAACCCGGTGCCTGAGTCGCCCTCACGCAAGCCGGGATCGCGTCAGCCGCCACCGCTGCCCCCATCGCCGGCGCCAGGCGTGCTGGGGAACAGCTCGATCTGGCCCACCCCCTCGGCAGCCCCTCCCACCGCTGACCTCCCTCCACGGGCCGCCTCGCCGGCGCCATCCGGCCCCGGGGGTGGCGCCCCCGGCAGCGCCGTCAGCTTCACCGCCTCCCAGGCCGCCGGATCCCAGGGGGCCATCAGCGGCTCCAGGGCCCGCAGTCCGGCCCCATCGGTGGGCTCCAGCCACGGCTCCTCCAGACCATCGGGAATCACCACGGGCATGCGGTCGTGCACCCGGGCCATCAGATCGTTGGGGGCGGTGGTGAGCACGCAGGCCGTCTCCAGTTCGCCGCCATCGGGGCCCACCCAGCGCTCCCACAGCCCCCCGAGCCAGAAGGGGGCGCGGTCGCGGCGGCGGAACAGCCACGGCTGGCGCTGGATCCGGCCCGTCTGCGGATCGGTGCGCCGTTGCCATTCGTAGAAACCGTCGGCAGGCAGCAGAGCGCGGCGGTGGCGCCAGGGTCCACGGAAGGTCGGCTTGTCGGCGACGCTCTCACTGCGGGCATTGATGGGACGACGGGAGGATTTCTGAGCGCCGAGCGGGTCGCGGCTCCACTCCGGCAGCAGGCCCCACAGGGCCAGGATCACCCGGGGCTGGCCGTGCTCCTGGGCTTGCACCAGCAACGGTTCCCCCGGCCGCACCTGGGGGCGGGGGGCGTAGTGCTGCAGCAACCCCTCCGGCAGGGGACCGTGCAGGCGCGGCAGCAGCCGGTCGAGGTCGGTGGTGAGGGAATAGCGGCCGCACATGACGGGGGCTGCGGGCTCGGGCCTGGGCCGGGGGAGAGCGGACGTTCGGTTCTCCCGCCCCGGAGTGGGGCCGAAGCCACGGAGGGGTGCCTAGTTTGGGCCTGAACCGCTCCGCCAGCCGCATGGCCATCCGCCAGGACGACAACCGACCCACCCGGCGCTTCGGCCTGATCAACCTGCTGCTGATCGGCTTCGGTGTGCTGCTGCTGTTCAGCAACTTCCTGCCCAATCCGGCCAATCAGGTGCCGCGAGTGCCCTACTCGCTGTTCATCAACCAGGTGGATGAGGGCAACGTCAAACGGGCTTACATCACCTCCGATCAGATCCGCTACGAACTCAACAAGCCGCCGGCCGAAGGTGCCCCCACCGTGCTGGCCACCACGCCGATCTTCGACATGGATCTGCCCCAGCGCCTGGAGCAGCACGGGGTCGAGTTCGCGGCGGCCCCGCCGCGGCGGCCGAGCCTGATCAGCACGGTGCTCAGCTGGGTGGTGCCGCCGCTGATCTTCATCCTGGTGCTGCAGTTCTTCGCCCGCCGCAGCGGCATGGGCGGGGCCCAGGGGGCGCTCAGCTTCACCAAGAGCAAGGCCCGGGTCTACGTTCCCGACGAAGAATCGCGGGTCACCTTCGCCGATGTGGCCGGGGTGGATGAAGCGAAGACCGAACTGACCGAGATCGTCGATTTCCTCAAGACACCGGAGCGCTACGCCGCCATCGGTGCCCGCATCCCCAAGGGCGTGCTGCTGGTGGGCCCTCCGGGCACCGGCAAGACCCTGCTCTCGAAGGCCGTGGCCGGCGAGGCCGGTGTGCCGTTCTTCATCATCAGCGGCTCGGAATTCGTCGAGCTGTTCGTGGGGGCCGGCGCCGCCCGCGTGCGTGATCTGTTTGAAGAGGCCAAGAAGAAAGCTCCTTGCATCATTTTCATCGACGAACTCGATGCGATCGGCAAGAGCCGCGCCGGTTCGATGGGCGTGGTCGGCGGCAACGACGAGCGCGAGCAGACCCTCAACCAGCTGCTCACCGAGATGGATGGCTTCGCCGCCAAGGACAAGCCGGTGATCGTGCTGGCGGCCACCAACCAGCCGGAGGTGCTCGATCCGGCCCTGCTCCGTCCGGGCCGTTTCGACCGACAGGTTCTGGTGGACCGGCCCGACCTTTCAGGCCGGCGCACGATTCTGGGGATTTACGCCGGCAAGGTGAAACTGGCCGAAGGCGTGGATCTGGACAAGATCGCCCAGGCCACCAGTGGCTTCGCCGGTGCCGACCTGGCCAACCTGGTGAACGAGGCAGCGCTGCTCGCCGCCCGCGCCAAGCGCGGGGCGGTCGAGCAGGGCGACCTGAACGAAGCGATCGAGCGCGTGGTGGCGGGTCTGGAGAAGAAGAGCCGCGTGCTCCAGCCCGATGAGAAGAAGGTGGTGGCTTATCACGAGGTCGGCCACGCGATCGTCGGTCACCTCATGCCCGGCGGCAGCAAGGTGGCCAAAATCTCAATCGTGCCCCGCGGCATGGCGGCACTCGGCTACACCCTGCAGCTGCCCACCGAAGAACGCTTCCTCAATTCCAAGGAGGATCTGGAGGGGCAGATCGCCACTCTGCTGGGTGGACGCAGCGCCGAAGAGATCGTGTTCGGTGAGGTCACCACCGGCGCCGCCAACGACCTGCAACGCGCCACCGACATCGCCGAGCAGATGGTGGGCACCTACGGCATGAGCGAAACCCTCGGCCCCCTGGCCTACGACAAGCAGGGCGGCGGCCGCTTCCTCGGCGGAACCAACAACCCCCGCCGGGTGGTGAGCGATGCCACGGCCCAGGCCATCGATCGCGAGGTGCGTGGTCTCGTCGACCGGGCCCACGACCGGGCCATTGCGATCCTGCACCACAACCGGGAACTGCTCGAGGCCATCTCCCAGAAGATCCTGGAGAGCGAGGTGATCGAGGGGGATGAATTGCGGGATCTGCTCAGCTCCAGCGTGTTGCCTGAACAGGCGGTGGTGGCCAGCTGATCAGCGGGCAACCGACCCCTCCCCCATAATCAAGCACCGCCGAGAGTCCCGCAGAGCAGCCTTTGCTGCACTGCGGGGCTTTTTCATGGCGAGTCCGCGGAGCTTCGAGCTGCTGCCGATCCAGCCCGTGACGAGGCAACAGCTCCATGCTGTCCAGAGCACACGACACCCGTGTGAACAACGATGTGGCGACCGGCACAGGCTGACGCCCGCATGGCGAGCGGCCCGCAGAGAGAGCCAACCACGAGAAGCCCTGCAGCGCAGCAGACCTAGCGAATTGCGATCAGAAAGCGATAATGGGCTATGCGGTTTTCGCATTATGCAGATTGCGCATAGCAAGCCGTTCGCGGCATGGACATGGAAAATCCGGGGCATGCTGTGGCATATTCCCTGTATCAGGCATGGATTAGGCCATCAGACCAGAGCACCTCAGGTCCCATTGTGTCGTCTCCGATACAACTGAGGCCCCTCTGGGCTGATCCAAGAACGTGCCGCCATGAACCCATCCCGCCATGGACTCGCTCCTCGACTCCGTCAACGTTCTGGCGGTGGATCCGCTCACGGGACTGACCGGGGAACAACAGCCTGTGACCAGCTCCACAGCGCAGGACACGCTGCTGGATTCGACGTCCCAGAGCAGCGACACCACTCCCATGGTGGTCACGGCCGACACCAGCGACGATGAGAGCCTGGCCGCCAGCGCCAGTGCCATCACCGGCCTGAGCCTCGGCGACTGGCTCAACCAGAGCATCGCCAACGTCTGGGGCGAGCTCAGCGCCAGCGCCTCCACGGCGGGCTTCCTGGAGCTGCTGAGCCAGGTCTACGGCAGCACAGCCACCGATCCGCAAGCCTTCGCCGCGGCGGCCCAGTCCCTGGCCCAGCGCCTCAGCAACGGCGACCGTCTCGGACTGCGCTTCGAGCTTGAAACCGGCGCCGAGATGGCGGGCATCGCCGGGGCCTACGCCGCCGTGGGCGACAACGGCGTAGCCACGATCTACATCAATGGCTCATGGCTGCAGAGCGCCAGCGCCGAGCAACTGCGCCTTGTGCTGCTCGAGGAGATCGGCCATGCCTTTGATACGGAGCTCAATGGCGATCGAGACACAGCTGGCGATGAGGGTGAGCTGTTTGCGGCACTGCTGACGGAGGATACCGTCATCAGCGATGAGTTGAGCTCAGCGATCCTTGCCGACAACGATGCCGGGTGGCTTTCGGCAGATGGTCAACAAATAGCCATCGAAAAAGCCACGCCTACCTACATCTTTTCGGAAAGCTTTGCCAACAACAGTCAGGGCTGGACCCTCGGCGCGGAATGGCAGATTGGATCAGCGACCGTTTCATCGGGCCACGTTTATGCAGGCCCGGATCCCGGACTCGACAACACCTCCACTTCCGACAATGGAGTTGCAGGAGTTGTGATTGGCGGCAATGCCTCAACAATTTTACACGACTATTACTACCTGACAAGCCCAACCTTCAACACGGCAACAGCCATCCAGCCCAAGCTGTCATACTTCAGGTGGCTGAATAGCGACTATACGCCGTTCATGCAGAACGCCATAGACATCTACAACGGTTCAATATGGACCAATATTTGGAGCTCGGGGGGGGCAGTCCTGGAGTCATTGACACAACACGGACCAAGCAATCTTTTGATATCACCCTCTACAAAAGCGCCTTCACTCGCATTCGCTTCGGCTTCAACATTGCTACTGGCGGCGTCTACACTGTAAGCTCCTGGAATATCGATGATGTCACTGTTTTTGATGGATCCCCCATCGCCACCAACCTCAGCACCGCAGAGACCTTCACAGAAGACACACCACTGAACCTCACCGACATCGTCGTTAGCGATGTCGACAGCCCTAATGTCACCGTCACACTCACCCTCTCAAATCTGGCTGCCGGAAGCCTAAGCACCAGCACCTCTGGAGCGGTGACATCAACCTTCGTCAATGGTGTCTGGACAGCCAGCGGCGCCATCGCCAATGTCAACGCCCTACTGGCGGCTCTTATCTTCACGCCAAGCGCGAATTACAACAGCACCTTCTCCATCGCCACCAGGGTCAGCGATGGAGCTGCACCCGCCCTGACCGGCATCAAGATCATGACTGGCATCCCGGTCAATGATGCGCCCACCGCCACCAACCTCAGCGCCGCAGAGTTCTATACAGAAGACACGCCGCTGAATCTGACCGACATCGTCGTTAGCGATGTCGACAGCTCTAGCGTCACCGTCACACTCACCCTCTCAAATCTGGCTGCCGGAACTCTAAGTAGGGACTCCTGAAAAAGCCAGATCGACTGCAGCGCAACTTGTTTCAGCGATCGAAACCCGATAAACTGGCCGCGTACAGAGCAATTGACGATTGCTACAACTGCTGAACGCTGCAGATGTACCGAA